>RCUM01000001.1_pt1 | contig 455184 bp, 412 predicted proteins | sample 2166141 | NCBI WGS metagenome assembly RCUM01 (sample SAMN09932756, study PRJNA488358) | compost metagenome | isolation source: compost soil in crotonic acid-enriched | place: Germany: Experimental Botanical Garden | reverse complement strand
TGCTGGCGCGCATCCTGATCGAAAAAACCGGTGGTGGCGACGGCCTGCGTCTGCGTGCCATCGTCGTGCGCAAAGGCGCCGACAACGACCTGACCAAGCGCGCCAGCCTGCTGCGTCGCGATTCGGTCCATGGTTCGTTCAACGGCACCATTACCATCGACGAAGAAAACAACACCATCACCGCCAACGGTAACCTGATCCAGGTGATCTACGCGAAGAACCCGACCGAGGTGGATTACACCCAGTACGGCATCAAAGATGCGCTGCTGGTGGACAACACCGGTGTATGGCGTGACGCCGATGGTCTGGGCCAGCACCTGCAATGCCCGGGTGTCGCCCGCGTTGTTCTCACCGCGCCTGGCAAAGGCAAGCTGAAGAACATCGTTCACGGCATCAACCACAACGAAATCACCGCTGACGACAAGATCGTGTCCGCCGCTTCCTGCACCACCAACGCCATCGTGCCGGTGCTGAAAGCTGTGAATGACAAGTTCGGCATCATCAACGGTCACGTCGAAACCGTTCACTCGTACACCAACGACCAGAACCTGATCGACAACTTCCACAAGGGCGATCGCCGTGGCCGTAGCGCCGCGCTGAACATGGTCATCACCGAGACCGGTGCTGCCACCGCTGCTGCCAAGGCCCTGCCTGAGCTGGCCGGCAAGCTGACCGGTAACGCGATCCGCGTTCCGACGCCAAACGTGTCGATGGCCATTCTCAACCTCAACCTTGAGAAAGCTGCCACCCGTGAAGAGATGAACGAGTACCTGCGCTACATGGCGCTGCACTCCGATCTGCACAAGCAAATCGACTTCGTCAACTCGCAGGAAGTGGTTTCGACTGACTTCGTGGGCTCGCGCCACGCCGGTGTGGTCGACGCTGAAGCGACCATCGTTCAGGACAACCGCGTTGTTCTGTACGTCTGGTACGACAACGAGTTCGGCTACAGCTGCCAGGTGGTTCGCGTGATGGAAGACATGGCCGGTGTGAACCCGCCAGCGTTCCCGCGCTAAGCGATAGCTGCACATGAAAACGCCCCGACTTTGTTCGGGGCGTTTTTTATGCCTGCAAAACTTCTATTGCCTTGGCCAGCCTCATCGCTGGCAAGCCAGCTCCCACAGGTTTACTGGTTAATTACACAATTGCATTAACACCTGAAACCCTGTGGGAGCTGGCTTGCCAGCGATGGCGTCCTGTCAGGCGCCGCCAGGGACGGCCGCTTGCGCGGTGCGCAGTTCATGCTTATTGCCCCGGAACAACACCAGCGTCGCAATCAATCCCAACACCGCCGCACCACTCAGCCAGATCCCCGGCGCAGCCTTGTTGTCCAGCACATGAATCAGGTAAGTACACGCCGCCGGGGTAAACCCGCCGAACGTCGCGGTTGCCAGGCTGTAAGCCAGTGAGAAGCCGGTCGTACGCACTTCAACCGGCATGATCTCGGTCAGCGCCACCACCATCGCGCCGTTGTACGAACCGTAGAGGAACGACAGCCACAACTCGACAATCAGCAAATGGCTGAAGCTCGGGTTCGCCACCAGCCACGACAGCGCCGGGTAGGCGGTCAGGATCGCCAGAATCGTCGCCGCCAGCAGTAAGGGTTTACGGCCGATCTTGTCAGACACCGAGCCCATCACCGGCAACCAGAAGAAGTTCGACAGGCCGATGCACACCGTCACCAGCAACGCGTCGAAATCCGACAGGTGCAGCTCAGCCTTGCCGAACGTCGGGGTGTACGCAGTGATCAGGTAGAACGACACCGTAGTCATCACCACCAGTGCCATGCCGGCGATGACGATGCCGAAGTTCTGACCGATCGAGCGGACAATTTCCCGCAGGGTTGGGCGATGTTTCCTGGCTTGGAACTCTGGCGTTTCCTCCAGCGAGCGGCGAATGACGAAGATTACCGGCACAATCATGCAGCCGATCAGGAACGGCACGCGCCAGCCCCAGTCACCCATTTGTTCCGGGCTCAGCCAGTGGTTGAGGCCGACGCCGAGCAGGCCGGCGAAAACCACCGCCGCTTGCTGACTCGCAGACTGCCAACTGACGAAGAAACCCTTGCGGCCTGGTGTGGCGATCTCTGCCAGATAGACAGATACGCCGCCCAGTTCTACGCCAGCGGAAAAGCCTTGCAGCAACCGACCGAACAGTACGAGCAGCGGTGCGGCGACGCCGAGGGTGGCGTAGCCCGGCACGCAGGCAATCAGCACCGTACCGGCAGCCATCAACGCCAGCGTGATGATCAGCCCTTGGCGACGGCCATGACGGTCAATGTAGGCGCCGAGGAAAATCGCCCCGAGCGGACGCATCAAGAAGCCGGCCCCAAAAGTGGCCAGTGAAAGCATCAGCGAAGCGAAGGCGCTGTCGGTGGGGAAGAAGGTCTTGGCAATGGCTGTGGCGTAAAAGCCATAGACCATGAAGTCGAACATTTCGAGGAAGTTGCCGCTGACAACGCGAAAAATCGCTTTGCCTTTGCCCGTGGTGGAGGACATGTTCAGGTACTCGCTATTGGATTTTGTATAAAGATGTTGCAGATCCTTTAATTCATAATGGCCGTCGCGGTTTTACGGAGAGATGAATAATTGTTCACTAGACGGTTGCTGGGGCTTGTGATGCTGGCTGGCTTATTGGCTGGCTGCGGCAATGGCGATTCCATGGAAAGCCTTGGTGGGGCGACCATGGGCAGCACGTATTCAATCAAGTATGTGCGCCGCGCCGGCTTGCCCGAACCGAAGCAAGTTCGCGGTGAAGTGGAGGGGATCCTCGGCGAAGTCGATCGGCAGCTATCCACCTATCGCAACGATTCGGACATCGAGCGCTTCAACGCTTTACCCGCCAATAGCTGTCAGAAAATGCCTGCAGCGGTACTCGAATTGGTCCGCACGGGCGAACAACTGTCAGCGCAAAGCGAAGGCTCCTACGACCTGACTGTCGAACCGCTGATGAATCTCTGGGGGTTCGGCCCGCAGGGGCGCGAAGAGAAAGTCCCTGGCGCCGCCGCACTCGCCGAGGTGATGTCGCGCGTCGGTTATCAGCACTTGCGCATCAATGGCGAGCAGTTGTGCAAGGACGCCGCCGTCGAAGTCGATTTCAACAGCATCGCCGCCGGTTATGCCGTCGACACCATCGCGGCACGGCTCGATGCCATGGGCATCCACGATTACCTCGCTGAAGCCACGGGTGAGCTAAAGGCAAAGGGGCGAAAGCTTGACGGCTCATCGTGGCGCATCGCGCTGGAAGAACCTCGTGACGATCAACAGGTCGCCGAGCGCATCATCAATGTCGACGGCTACGGCGTTTCCACCTCCGGCGACTACCGCAACTATTTCCTGCAGAGCGGTCGGCGTTATTCCCACACCTTCGATGCGCGTACCGGTGCACCGGTCCTACACGATCTGGCGTCAGTCACGGTGATTCATCCTTCAGCGTTGATGGCCGATGGCCTATCGACGCTGTTGCTGATTCTCGGCCCTGAAAGGGCGTGGGACTATGCGGAAAAACATGACATTGGTGCATTCTTTGTGATTCGTGCCGATACAGGTTTTGTCGTTCGCACCAACAAGGCTTTCGAACGCCTCAGTGGCGCAAAAACTGACTGAGAACAATACGAAAGCTGGCGTTGTAGTGCAGGCAAAAGTAGCCTACGACGCGACCAAGGGTTAATGTGCGCGGCGTTGACGCTTCTATAGACTGTGTCCGGGTTCTTGATTGACCCCCAATTGTTCCTTCGCGCCGCCGTTCGGCGTGATTTAGCCGCCGGTGCTGCTGGCACCGCGGCCTGTTCTGAGGAGTACGCATGGCTGTCTACAACTACGACGTGGTGGTGCTGGGTTCCGGCCCGGCGGGAGAAGGCGCGGCAATGAACGCCGCCAAAGCAGGGCGCAAGGTCGCGATGGTCGACAGCCGTCGCCAGGTCGGCGGCAACTGCACCCACCTCGGCACCATCCCGTCCAAGGCACTGCGTCACTCGGTGCGGCAGATCATGCAGTTCAACACCAACCCGATGTTCCGTGCCATCGGTGAGCCGCGCTGGTTCTCGTTCCCGGACGTGCTGAAAAGCGCCGAGAAGGTCATCGCCAAGCAGGTAGCGTCGCGCACCGGCTACTACGCCCGTAACCGCGTCGACGTGTTCTTCGGCACCGGCAGCTTCGCCGACGAGCAAACCATCGAAGTGGTTTGCGCCAACGGTGTGGTCGAGAAACTGGTGGCCAAGCACATCATCATCGCCACCGGTTCGCGTCCTTATCGCCCGGCGGACATCGATTTCCACCATCCGCGTATCTACGATAGCGACACCATCCTCAGCCTCGGCCACACCCCGCGCAAACTGATCGTTTACGGCGCCGGCGTGATCGGTTGTGAATACGCGTCGATCTTCAGTGGTCTGGGTGTACTGGTCGAGCTGGTCGACAACCGTGGTCAGTTACTGAGCTTCCTCGACTCGGAAATCTCCCAGGCGTTGAGCTACCACTTCAGCAACAACAACATTACCGTGCGCCACAACGAAGATTACGATCGCGTTGAAGGCGTCGACAACGGCGTGATCCTGCACCTGAAGTCCGGCAAGAAGATCAAGGCCGACGCCTTGCTCTGGTGCAACGGTCGTACCGGCAACACCGATCAGCTCGGTCTGGAAAACATCGGCGTCAAGGTCAACAGCCGTGGCCAGATCGAAGTCGACGAGGCTTACCGTACCTGCGTGCCGAACATCTACGGCGCCGGTGACGTGATCGGCTGGCCGAGCCTGGCCAGTGCCGCCCACGACCAGGGTCGTTCGGCCGCTGGCAGCATCGTTGATAACGGTAGCTGGCGCTTTGTGAATGACGTGCCGACTGGCATCTACACCATTCCGGAGATCAGCTCGATCGGCAAGAACGAGCAGGAGCTGACCCAGGCCAAGGTGCCGTACGAAGTGGGCAAGGCCTTCTTCAAGAGCATGGCGCGTGCGCAGATCGCCGGCGAGCCGCAAGGCATGCTGAAAATCCTGTTCCACCGTGAAACCCTGGAAGTGCTGGGCGTTCACTGCTTCGGTTATCAGGCGTCGGAGATCGTTCACATCGGCCAGGCGATCATGAGCCAGCCGGGCGAGCTGAACACCCTGAAGTACTTCGTCAACACCACGTTCAACTACCCGACCATGGCCGAAGCCTATCGGGTAGCGGCGTACGACGGCCTCAACCGGCTTTTTTGACGGGCTCCGGCCGGTGGCCTGAGCCGGCCGGGGAGACCGATTTCAGCAATTCTCGAGGGTGGCAGTGGCCAAACCGGGAAAGTCTGTAATCAGGCTGTCAACGCCGAAGTCGGCGAGTCTGCGCATCAGCGCAGGCTCGTTGACGGTCCATACCGACACATGCAGCCCCTGACGCTGCGCCTTCTGCAGGCGTTCCGGCGTACACAGCGTCCAGTTCAGCGCGAGAATCTCACAGCCGTAACTGGCCGCGACCTTCAACGGGTCGAGCCAGGCGTATTCGGCGACCAGCCCGCGCGACACGTCCGGCACCAGATCCAGCGCCGCTTTCAGCACTTCCCGCGAACTCGAGGTGATCGTCACCTTGTCGAGCAGGCCATGCCGTTGCGCCATTTCACGAATCGCCAGCACCGTGGTTGCGGCGCGAGTACGTGAAGCGCTTTTGACCTCCAGTTGCCAATGCTCGAAATCACACTTCTCGAACAACTCTTCCAGCGTCGGAATCGGGCACGGCTTGATCCAGCCCGGGCCGCCCTTGCGCGCGTCGTAGGTCACCAGCTCGGCGGCGGTGTGTTCGACGACCTTGCCGCGCCGCTCCGTGGTGCGTTTGAGGGTCGGGTCGTGGATGACCATCAACTCGCCGTCCTTGGACAGGTGCAGATCCAGTTCGCAACGGCGCACGCCGTGCTTGAGACATTCCTGAAAGCTGCTCAGGGTGTTTTCCGGTGCTTCGCCCTTGGCGCCGCGGTGGCCGTAGATGAGGGTCACGGTTCTTCCTTAAATTAAATGCCTGATTCGTTCTGTTCGCGGGCCAGACGTCGTTCCTGGGCCTGCTTCTGCAAGATATAGCGGGCGAGCAACTGGCGCTGGGCATCGGTCAGGTGTTCGAACTCGGTACCGATGTCATAACCTTCGCCCTTGCGGTCGCAATGGGTGACGCGGGCACGCAGCAACAGGCCCAGCGCTTGCGGCATCAGCACCAGTTTCACTGACAGGTGAGCGCCGGTGGCAATCGGTGTCGGGTGCTGAAAGTCGATTCCGCCCTCGGAGATGATCACCGGTTGCGGCTCGCCGATATGGCCTAGCACGGTCAGGGCGACCACCTGGCTGAGCAGGTCGATGCGTTTGTTCTGGGATTTCAGGAACGCGGCAATGGCCCGGTCGCGCTCGCTGATCTGGCGCAACAGGTGCTGCGACTCGAATTCACTCAGGTGCAGTTCGCTGAGCAGGTTGAAGAGCGGGGAAGCATCCTGCAACACTTCCTGGCCTGCGGCTTCGGGAGCAGACAGGGGCCGAATTTCCAGTGCGATCGTGTCCTCGATACGGTAGTATTCGCGGCGATCTTCTTCATCTAATGTCGACATGGCGAACCCATGGTAGCGGCGGTGGTCTGAGTGTAAAGCTGGTTATCGACCCCCGCCACAAGGACGTTCCTTTTCCCTCCGAACAAGCCCCGACATGTTCAGACCTCTCTTCGTATTTATCGGCACGCGTTATACCCGTGCAAAGCGTCGCAATCATTTTGTGTCATTCATTTCCCTGACTTCGATGATCGGGCTCGCCCTTGGCGTGGTCGTGATGATCGTCGTGTTGTCGGTGATGAACGGCTTCGATCATGAGATGCGCACCCGTGTGCTGGGCATGGTGCCCCACGCGACCATTGAATCCACTGAGCCGATCAACGATTGGCAAAGCCTGGCCACCCAGGTCAAGCAGAACCCGCAGGTGACGGCGGTTGCGCCGTTCACCCAGATGCAGGGCCTGCTGACCAATAACGGTCAGGTGTCCAAGGTATTGCTCAATGCCATCGACCCTGCGCTCGAGCGCAATGTGTCGATCATCGACAACTTCATGAAACAGGGCAAGCTCGACGATCTGACGCCGGGCAGCTTCGGCATCGTCATCGGCGACAAGGCTGCGACCAAGCTCGGCGTCGGCATCGGTGACAAGGTCACCTTCGTCGCGCCGGAGGTCAGCGTGACCCCGGCCGGGATGTTCCCGCGCATGAAGCGCTTCACCGTTGTCGGCATTTTCCATGTCGGCGCTGGCGAGCTTGATGGCTATCTGGGCGTGACCAACCTGCAGGATCTGGCGAAGATGCACCGCTGGAAGCCTGATCAGGTGCAGGGCATTCGCCTGAAGTTCGACGACCTGTTCCAGGCGCCGCGTGTGGCATGGAACATCGCCCAGCAGCTTGGCGAAGACCACTACTACGCCCGCGACTGGACCCGCACCCACGGCAATCTGTATCAGGCGATCCGTATGGAAAAAGCCATGATCGGCCTGCTGTTGTTGCTGATCGTCGCCGTCGCTGCGTTCAACATCATTTCCACGCTGGTGATGGTGGTCAACGACAAGAAGGGCGACATCGCCATTCTGCGTACGTTGGGCGCGACGCCGGGCACGATCATGCGCACGTTCATGGTGCAGGGCACGGTGATCGGTGTGGTCGGCACGGCGATTGGCGCGGTGGTGGGTATTTTCGCGGCGCTTAATGTCAGCGCGGCGATCTCGGCACTGGAAGGCCTGATCGGCCACAAATTCCTTAATGCTGACGTGTATTTCATTGATTATCTTCCGTCGCAGGTGCAGAGCCAGGATGTGGTCATGGTCTGCGCCGCTGCGTTGGTCCTGAGTTTCCTCGCCACCCTGTATCCAGCCTGGCGTGCCGCGCGCACCCAGCCGGCGGAGGCGCTACGTTATGAGTGAGTCGGGCATGAGTGAACAAGCAATCCTGAGCTGCCGCAACCTGGGCAAATCTTACGAGGAAGGCCCGGAATCGGTAGAAGTACTGGCCGGCCTGCAACTGGAGTTACACCCGGGCGAGCGCGTCGCGATCGTCGGCACCTCGGGTTCGGGCAAAAGTACCTTGCTCAACCTGCTCGGCGGCCTCGATACGCCGACCAAGGGCAGCGTCTGGCTCGATGGTGAAGAACTGTCGGCGCTGAGCGAGAAGAAGCGTGGCCTGCTGCGTAATCGTGCGCTCGGTTTCGTTTACCAGTTCCACCACTTGCTGCCGGAATTCACCGCACTGGAAAACGTCTGCATGCCGCTGCTGATCGGCAAGACGCCGATCCCGGAAGCGCGTCAGCGCGCCACGGCGTTGCTGGAACGCGTCGGCCTCGGTCATCGCCTGGAGCACAAACCGGCGGAACTGTCCGGCGGTGAACGTCAGCGTGTGGCCATCGCCCGCGCCCTGGTGAACAAGCCGGGCCTGGTAATGCTCGACGAGCCAACCGGCAACCTCGACTCGCACACCGCGCAAGGCATTCAGGATTTGATGCTGGAACTCAGCACCTCGATGCGCACGGCGTTCCTGGTGGTGACTCACGACATGAACCTGGCTCGCCAGATGGATCGCGTATTGCACCTGCAAGAAGGTTGCCTCACGCCTATCTGATTGGCTGAAACCCGGCGCCTGCAAAGGCGTCGGGTCTTTTATTTTTATACGGTGCCCCAGCGAATGTTCAGACCGTTATCGATCTTTATCGGCACGCGCTATACCCGCGCCAAGCGCCGCAATCGCTTTGTTTCGTTCATTTCGATGACCTCGATGATCGGCCTCGCCCTCGGCGTGCTGGCGATGATCGTGGTGTTGTCGGTGATGAATGGCTTCCAGCGCGAAATGAGCTCGCGCATCCTCGGCATGGTGCCGCACGCCACCATCGTGGGCGTCAAGCCGATCGATGACTGGCAGCCGGTTGCCGCGGCCGCGATGAAAAACCCTGAAGTGACCGCTGCCGTGCCGTTCACTGAGATGGAAGGCATGCTCTCCTATAAGGGCTTGATGCAGCCGATCCAGATCAGCGGCGTTGATCCGGCGCAGGAAGGCAAGGTTTCTATCGTTGCTCAGCACATTGTGCAGGGTCGTCTTGATGCCTTGAAGCCGGGCGAGTTTGGTGTGGTGATTGGTGAAATCACCGCGCGCCGTTTCCGCCTCAACGTCGGTGACAAGATCACCCTGATCGTCCCGGAAGTCAGCACCGCACCGGGCGGCATCACCCCGCGCATGCAGCGTCTGAACGTGGTGGGCGTGTTCAAGGTTGGCGCTGAACTGGACGGCTCGATGGGCCTGATCCATGTGGCGGACGCTGCGACCATGCAGCATTGGCAGCCGAATCAGGTACAGAGCGTGCGTCTGGCGGTCAAGGATCTGTACGCCGCGCCGAAAGTCTCTTCGGACATCGCTGCCGGCCTGGGCGCCGAGTTCAAGGCTGACGACTGGACCCACACCCAGGGCAGCCTGTTCAGTGCGATGAAGATGGAAAAAACCATGATCGGCCTGCTGTTGCTGATGATCGTCGCGGTGGCGGCGTTCAACATCATTGCGACCCTGATTATGGTGGTGAACGACAAGGGCGCGGACATCGCGATCCTGCGCACCATCGGCGCCACGCCACGACAGATCATGGCGATCTTCATGGTTCAGGGCACCGTGATCGGGATTGTCGGCACGATCATTGGCGGCGTTTTGGGCGTGATCGCCGCGCTGAATGTCAGTCAGATCGTGGGCTGGATCGAGCGAGTCAGCGGGCAGCACATCTTCAGTTCTGATGTGTATTTCGTCAGCAATTTGCCGTCGGAATTGCAGGGTGGGGATGTGCTGTTGATCTGCTCGGCGGGCTTTATCCTGAGCTTCCTGGCGACGGTGTATCCTGCGTGGCGAGCGGCGAAGATCGAGCCGGCTCACGCGTTGAGATATTCGTAAGCGACTCCATGCTCGTTCCCACGCTCTGCGTGGGAACGCCTCAACGGACGCTCCGCGTTCGGCTCTGGAAGGGACGCGGAGCGTCCCGGGCTGCATTCCCACGCAGAGCGTGGGAACGATCAGGTTCGAGGTAGCTCAATCACAAACCGCGTCCATCCCGCTTCAGATTCGCAATGAATCTGCCCACCATGGGCGCGGACGATCGACTGAGTAATCGCCAGCCCCAATCCCGCATGCTCACTGCTACCTTCCTGTCGCGCCGGATCGGCCCGATAAAATCGATCAAACAGGCGTGGCAACAACTCCGCAGAAATCCCTTCGCCACTGTTTTCGACTGAAATGCGTACCGCGTTCGGTTGATCAACGATCCGCAAGCTCACGTAGCCCTCGACCGGGGTAAACCGCAGCGCGTTATCGAGCAAATTCGACAAGGCACGGCGCAACATGCTGCGATCACCTTCGATCCGCGCATTGCCCTCGCGCGTCAGCTTGACCCCGGCGTCCTCCGCCAGCGGCGCAAAAAACTCCAGCAACACATCGGTCTCGTCCGCCAGTTCCAGCGCTTCGCGCTTGGGCATCAGCAAACCGTGGTCAGCCTTGGCCAGATACAACATGTCGTTGACCAGTTGTGCCATCCATTGCAGCTCTTCGAGGTTGCTGTGCAGCGCTTCGCGGTAATCCTCGATCGGCCGAGGGCGGGTGAGGGTGACTTGAGTGTGGGTCAGCAGGTTCGACAATGGCGTGCGCAACTCATGAGCGATGTCGGCGGAAAACGCCGAGAGCCGCTGAAACGAGTCGTCGAGGCGTGCGAGCATGGCGTTGAAGCTGTGGGCCATTTCCGCAAGCTCGGGCGGCATTTGCGCTTCCGGCAGTCGCGCATTCAGCGATTGTGCGGAAATCCCACGGGCGACCGCGCTCATGCGCCGCAATGGCCGTAAGCCGCTGCGTGCTGCCCAGGCACCGAGCAAAGCGGTGGCCAGTGCCGAGAGACCGACAGTCAGCCAGATCAGATGCTGCATGCGTTGCAGGAAGTGCTGGTGATGGGTGATGTCCAGCAGCATTGTCAGTTGCGGGGAATCGGCGTTTTCCGGGTAGAGCGGGGCGTTGAGCACGCGGTAATCGGTGCCGTCGTTGCTAACTGTCAACAGGCCGGATTGTTGCGGCAAATCCTTGGGGATTTGCGTCGAACTGTCATACCAGCGCTGGCCGTCAGTGCCGGTAATGCGCAACGACAGATCGGCCTGACGGCTCAGCTCATCCGCCAGCCGCGCCTCACGTTGAGCGGGTTGAACATCCTGCAAGGCGCGGCGCAGGCCAATCAGCTTACCGTCCAGTTGCTGTTGGTCGAGTTCGATGAAGTGCGCCTCGCTGGCGCGGTTGAACAGCACCCCGGCAAACAGTGAAACCACGGCGGTGCAAGCGGCAAACAACAAGGCCAGACGCGAACTCAGAGACAGCCGGCTCATCAGGCGCCACGCTCTTCGAGCACGTAACCCATGCCGCGCACGGTGTGGATCAATTTGTTGGGAAACTCGTCGTCGATTTTCAGGCGCAAACGGCGGATCGCCACTTCGATGACATTGGTGTCGCTGTCGAAATTCATGTCCCAGACCTGTGAGGCGATCAGCGATTTCGGCAGCACCTCACCCTGACGGCGCAGAAGCATTTCCAATAGCGCGAATTCCTTGGCGGTGAGATCAATGCGTTGGCCACTGCGTTCGACCCGACGGCGAATCAGGTCCAGACGCAGATCGGCCAATTGCAGGCTGGTTTCTTGCTGTGTAGCACTGCCGCGACGCAACAGGCTGCGCACCCGCGCCAGCAGTTCGGAGAAAGCGAAGGGCTTGACCAGATAGTCGTCGGCACCGAGTTCGAGGCCATGAACCCTGTCTTCCACGGCGTCTTTGGCCGTGAGAAAAAGTACCGGCGTATCCAGTCCGGCGCTGCGCACCGCTTGCAGAATCTGCCAGCCGCTGCGACCCGGCAGCATCACGTCGAGGATCAGCAGCGCGTAATCACCGCTCAGCGCCAGTTGCTGACCGCTGTTGCCGTCGGCCACCAGTTCGGTGTTGAACCCGGCCTCGGTCAGGCCCTGGCGCAGGTATTGGCCGGTTTTCGCTTGGTCTTCGACGATCAACAGTTTCATGGGCGACTCGGGTTGTAGTAACTAAGGCTTTATACCGTGAGCGCGTGCGGTAAGCGCCAACCTGACAAAGTTGTAATCTGCCTGTCAGGTAGGTGCCAGCGCAGGCCGGCTAAAGTCTCCCACAGGCTGAACCTTAACTTGTTGGAGAACGACCATGTTTTTACGCCAATCCCTGACGTTGGCTGCCTGTCTGGTGGCGCTGAGTTCGCCAGTGTGGGCCGCGCCAGCTCACACCTACGATTTTGGCCAGCCAGCACCTGCCGCCAACGCCACGCGCAGTATCGAGGTGGTGATGGGTGATATGTCCTTCGATCCCAAGGCGATTCAGATCAAGGCCGGTGAGACCGTTCGTTTTGTGCTGGTGAATAAAGGCCAGTTGTTGCACGAATTCAACCTCGGTGACGCAGCGATGCACGCCAAACACCAGCAGGAAATGTTGCAGATGCAGCAAAGCGGCATGCTTACGCCTACCGGTATGAAGGAAATGTCCCACGACGTGGCTGGCATGGATCACGCGGCGATGGGCCACGGCATGAAGCACGACGATCCGAACAGCGTGCTGGTCGAGCCGGGCAAAACTGCCGAGCTGACCTGGATCTTCAGCAAAGCGACGATCCTGGAATTTGCCTGCAATATTCCCGGGCATTATCAGGCGGGCATGGTCGGCAAACTGACGGTCAGTCAGTAAGCACTCAAAGGCGCGGGCAAAGACTGGTAGAATCCGCTGATTCTTCAGTCAGGTTTCCGCCATGCATCCCGCAGCCGAACATTCGCCGCTGGGCAAATCCAGCGAATACATCGCCACATACACGCCGTCCCTGCTGTTCCCGATTCCGCGCACCGCGAAATGGGCCGAACTGGGCCTGACCGCCGAAACCCTGCCGTATAAAGGTGTGGATTTCTGGAACTGCTTCGAGCTGTCGTGGCTGCTGCCGTCGGGCAAGCCGGTGGTGGCGATCGGCGAGTTCAGCATTCCGGCGGATTCGCCGAATATCATCGAATCGAAGTCGTTCAAGTTGTATTTGAACTCGCTGAACCAGACCGCGTTTGCCGACGTTGCGAGCCTGGAGGCGACACTGATCAAGGATTTGTCCGCCGCCGCCGGCAAACCGGTAGGGGTGCGGGTTCGCAGCCTGAAAGACGTTGAAGCGGAAGGCGTCGTGGCGTTGCCGGGCGTGTGCATCGACGATCTGGATATCAGTGTCAGCAACTATGAGCATCCGCGCCCGGAACTGCTACGTTGCGATGATTCGCGGATTGTGGAAGAGAGCGTGCACAGCCATCTGCTCAAATCCAATTGCCCAGTGACCAGTCAGCCGGACTGGGGCAGTGTGGTGGTGGAATATCGCGGCTCGGCGCTGGATCATGCGAGTTTGCTGGAATACATCGTCAGCTTCCGTCAGCATTCGGACTTCCATGAGCAGTGTGTGGAGCGGATTTTCCTCGATCTGCAGCGCTTGTTGAAACCCGAGAAATTAACGGTATTTGCACGTTACGTGCGTCGCGGCGGTCTGGATATCAACCCGTATCGCAGCACCGAAAGCTTACAGCTGCCGAACCACCGGCTCGTGCGTCAATAAAGATCCGGAATGTGCGATATCCAATGTGGGAGCGAGCCTGCTCGCGAATGCGTAGTGTCAGTCGACATCATCGTTGAATGATCCACCGTATTCGCGAGCAGGCTCGCTCCCACTAGGGACTGTATTTCAAGTCCGGAAATGAAAAAGCCCTGCCAGTGATGGCAGGGCTTTTTGCGTTACGGGGGAATCAGATCCCCATGCTACCCAGCGCATTGACTATATTGCGCAGGGTGCCGGCAATGGTCGGGTGTTCGACTTCGAAACGCTCCACTGCCAGATTCACACCATCGACGATGCTGGCGTCTTGAGTAGCCGCTTCCAGTTGGATTTCCGATTCAATCTGCGCCATCAACTCATGTAAGTCTTCACGCTCAACTTCCGTCAGCGGCGGATTCTGCTCCAGCTGCTCGCGCAGGGTCTCGAGCTGTTTTTGCAGTTCTTGGGCGGGCATGGTGTTTTCCTTTTATCAATAGGCACTGGCATTGACCGCAGCCGCGCGCCAAAGGTCTATGGCTGACCTTTAGATTAATCCACTCCCGGCAAACCTGCATGATCCCGATCAGGGCTTTTCGCCTTTGAGGCGGCGCAGGCTGATGTCTGCCAAACAAGTGTCGAGTTCGCCCAAATGATCGATCACCGAATGCACGCCCAGCCCGAATAACTGCACGGTCGCCTTGCCGCGCAAGTGTTCGCGTTCTTTCTGGCTCAAGGCTTGCCATTCGTGGGGTGCCAGGCCACACAGCGAGCCGCAGGAGGCGAGGCCGATGGTCCATAGCCCGGCGTTCAGGCCGGCCTGCAACAGGCGCGGCTCACCGCTGACCAATACGCAGCCGTCCAGACTGGCGACGTTCAAGTCCATCAAGGCTTGCCAGCAGGCGTTCGGCGCAGGCCACGGATTGATTGTTGCCGAATGTTGCGCAGGTTTGATTGACGCCGGGAGTAAGGCCGACAACGATTGGGCGAGCGCAGGGGGCAGTTCATCCAGCCAGGCGCAGGGAATCTGCTGGCGCTGCAAATTGTGCAGGCTGTCGAGCGCGCCCGGTGTTGCCTCGGCATGCTCGGGCAGGGCGATCGTCTGTTGCCGGGCACGAGCACCGAAATCCACCAGACAGCCGCTGAGTCCGAACAGTACGGCTGTCAGGCCCGGCGCGGCGAGGGGCAAGGTTTCGGCATGTGACATGGCAACGTCCCTGAAATAGCGATAAGGCTAGTCATTCCAGGTGACAGTTGCGTGACGGCTATGTGAAGCGCGACGTGGGAAGCGTCCTACAACTTTGCACAATTGGCCGACTGTCCAAACCGGCGTTTACGCTTATACTAGCGACCTTAATGCCCGGACTCCGATGTCCGCGACAGTACAAATCCAAGGAGTTTTTCTATGCGCTGGAGCTATCCGCTCGCTCAGCTAAGTGTATGTGCCGGCCTGTTGCTGGCGCCGTTCGCCACTCAGGCGGCAACGGAAGAAGACCCTTGGGAAAGCGTCAACCGCCCGATTTTCCAGTTCAACGACTTCGTTGACACTTACGCGCTGAAGCCATTGGCCCAGGGCTATGAGTTTGTCACGCCGCAGTTCCTTGAAGACGGCATCCACAACATGTTCCGCAACGTCGGTGACGTCACCAACCTTGCCAACAACATCCTGCAGGCCAAACCGGCTGCCGCTGGCGTCGACACGGCGCGCTTGATCTTCAACACCACGTTCGGTCTGCTCGGCTTCTTCGATGTCGGCACCAAAATGGGCCTGAACCGCAGCGACGAAGACTTCGGCCAGACCCTCGGTTACTGGGGCGTAGGTAGCGGTCCATACGTGATGCTGCCGCTGATGGGGCCGAGCACGTTGCGTGATGCGCCTTCCAAGTACGTCGACAGCTACACCGGTATGTACCGCTACATCGACCACGTGCCTACGCGTAACTCGATCTTCGGCCTGAACATCGTCGACACCCGCGCCAGCCTGCTGTCGAGCGAGAAGCTGATCAGCGGCGACAAGTACACCTTCATCCGCAACGCTTACTTGCAGAACCGCGAGTTCAAAGTGAAGGATGGCCAGGTCGAAGACGATTTTTAATCTCGACCGGTAAAAACAAAGGCGACCTCAGGGTCGCCTTTTTTGTGTGTAGCTATTTCATTTTCAGAATGGTCAGGCCGAGCTTCTGGCCGCCGCCGTCCTGTGGCCTGATCCACACCACTTCGGTCTCGGCTTCAAGCCCACTTAACGCTGCGTGTTCAGAGTCGATCCGCACGCTCAAACGGTCACCGACCGTGAACTGGCGCGGTGCTTCGACCTGCATGCCACTGCTGGAGAGGTCGATGCACACCCCTGAAACCTCATCCCCTTCATGAATCAACACGACATCGGCATCGACCCGCATGCGGATGAAATCGCGCTTTTCGCTGTAGTCCCGACTGGTTTGACTCATAGGTTCGTCCTTCCATTGGGTTACGGTTTGAGCTGTTCTTATAACTCTCGGTGATTTGACAAGTAAAGTCGTCAAGCGACCATCGGCGCATGCTTGAAACGCTCTGCGGATGGGAGTACCGTCTGCGCCTTAGAAGGGCACCTCTGGTGCAACCGCGTTTGCAGTCAATGCTCGAAAGCGGTGCAGCAGAGAGGCTAGAAAGCGAATCCAGTAGTCTGCGTAGGGCCAGATGCCCCGCGAACTACGCCAACCTAATTCTGGCGCCGTTTGCCCACATGCCAAAAACCAGTGCCACGCTGCTGATAATCGATGATGACGAAGTAGTGCGCGCGAGCCTCGCGGCCTATTTGGAAGACAGTGGTTTCAGCGTCCTGCAGGCCAGCAACGGCCAACAGGGTCTTCAGGTATTCGAGCAAGACACGCCCGACCTGGTCATCTGCGATCTGCGCATGCCGCAGATGGGCGGTCTCGAACTGATCCGTCAGGTCACCGAGCGATCGCCGCAAACGCCGGTGATCGTGGTGTCGGGTGCCGGCGTGATGAACGACGCGGTCGAGGCTTTGCGCCTGGGCGCGGCGGATTACCTGATCAAGCCTCTCGAAGATCTGGCTGTGCTCGAGCACTCTGTGCGCCGGGCCCTTGATCGTGCGCGCCTGCTGGTGGAGAACCAGCGCTACCGCGAGAAGCTGGAAAAGGCCAACCGCGAGCTTGAGGCCAGCCTGAACCTGCTCCAGGAAGACCAGAACGCCGGTCGCCAGGTGCAGATGAACATGCTGCCGGAAAGCCCGTGGAGCATCGACGAGTTCAAGTTCGCGCACCAGATCATCCCGTCGTTGTACCTGTCGGGTGATTTTGTCGACTACTTCCGGGTCGACGAGCGCCGGGTCGCATTTTACCTGGCCGATGTATCCGGGCATGGCGCTTCTTCAGCCTTCGTCACCGTGCTGCTGAAGTTCATGACCACGCGCTTGCTGTTCGAATCCAAGCGCAACGGCACCTTGCCGGAATTCAAGCCTTCGGAAGTCCTTGGTCATATCAACCGGGGGCTGATCAGTTGTAAGCTGGGTAAACACGTCACAATGGTCGGTGGAGTCATCGACGAGGAGACCGGTTTGTTGACCTATAGCATCGGCGGCCATCTGCCGTTGCCTGTGTTGTACACGCCTGACAGTGTTCGTTATCTCGAAGGGCGTGGTCTGCCAGTGGGGCTTTTCAATGAAGCCACTTACGAAGATCACGTGCTTGAGCTGCCGCCGACGTTCAGCCTGACGCTGATGTCCGATGGCATTCTGGATCTTTTGCCAGAACCTACGCTCAAAGAAAAAGAAGCCGCTTTGCCTCAACGGGTGAAGTCGGCGGGCGGCAGCCTGGATGGTCTGCGGCAAGTGTTTGGATTGGCCACGCTAGGGGAGATGCCGGATGATATCGCCCTGTTGGTGTTGAGCAGGAATCTTTAATGAGTACCGGTAGAATCCAGTTCGCCGAGCAGGACGGCACCTTTGTCCTGAAGTTCGTCGGTGAAGTTCGCCTGACCCTGTGTTCGGCGTTGGATGCGACTATTGAGAAAATCTTCACCGCGCTGAATTTCAACGCGATCGTGATCGATTTGACCGAAACCCGCAGCATCGACAGCACAACGTTGGGCCTGCTGGCCAAACTGTCGATCCTGTCGCGGCAGAAGGTCGGCCTGCTGCCGACCGTCGTCACCACCCACGAAGACATCACCCGTCTGCTGCAATCGATGGGTTTCGAGCAGGTGTTCAACATCGTCAACCACCCGGTGCCATGTCCCGAGTGTCTGGACGACCTGCCTGATCAGGACCAGTCGGAAGAAGTGGTGCGGATCAAGGTGCTCGAAGCGCACAAGATCCTCATGGGCCTGAACGATTCCAACCGGGAAGCGTTCCATGACCTGGTGAATGCCCTCGAGCGGCATTAAGTGATGCCTGACCGGACGGGCCTCTTCGCGAGCAGGCTCGCCCCACACTGAAGCCGCGTCGACCACAATCCCCCTGTGGGAGCGAGCCTGCTCGCGAAAGCGCCCGCAAGAACACCTACAATTTCCGGCAGCAACAAAAAAGGGCGAACCCTCACAGGTTCGCCCTTTTTGCATTTCGCTAACTCAAATCACAGCTTGGCCTGCAACAGCGCCTCAAGCTTCTCCTGGTCGCGAGCGAACTGACGGATGCCCTCAGCCAGTTTCTCGGTGGCCATTGCGTCCTCGTTGGACAACCAGCGGAATTGCGCTTCGTTGAGGCTCAGACGGGCTTCACCGGCGTTGCCCGGGGCCAGTTTGCGCTCCAGCTTGCCGGTATCGGCCGCCAGCTTGTCGATCAGGTCCGGGCTGATGGTCAGGCGATCGCAGCCGGCCAGTTGCTCGATCTGGTTGAGGTTACGGAAGCTCGCGCCCATGACCACGGTCTTGTAGTCATTGGCCTTGTAGTAGTTGTAGATGCGGGTGACCGACTGCACGCCCGGATCATCAGCGCCGGTGTAGTCGTTGCCGTTGGCCTTCTTGTACCAGTCGTAGATGCGGCCCACGAATGGCGAAATCAGGAACACACCCGCGTCGGCGCAAGCGGCGGCCTGGGCGAAGGAGAACAGCAGGGTCAGGTTGGTCTGGATGCCTTCCTTCTCCAGCACTTCGGCGGCGCGGATGCCTTCCCAGGTCGAGGCGATCTTGATCAATACGCGATCACGGCCAATGCCGGCCTTGTCGTACAGTTCGATCAGGCGATGTGCGCGCTTCAGTACCGCATCTTTATCAAACGACAGGCGCGCATCCACTTCGGTGGAAATACGGCCCGGGATCACTTTGAGAATTTCCTGACCCACCGCGACGCCGAAACGGTCGCTGGCCAGGCCGACATCGCCCTTGCAGTCGCTGACGCAGGCGTTCAGCAGCTCGGCGTAGGCCGGAATGGCCGCCGCTTTGAGCAGCAGGGAAGGGTTGGTGGTGGCGTCGACCGGTTTGACTCGGGCGATCGCTTCGAAGTCGCCGGTGTCGGCAACAACGGTGGTGAATTGTTTGAGTTGTTCCAGCTTGGAAGTCATGGGCGTGCTCTGTCCTATGGGTCTGATGACATTACCCGAGCGCTGACGGCCACTCAAGGGTAGGTGCGTGTATCGATGGCCCCTGCAGCAACAACCTGAAAACGATTGTTTGAAAGGCGGGGCGCGGTATCGATGAATACGATGCCAAAACAGCCAACAGGTTCAAAGCAACCGACCTGCGTACAGGCCGGTTGTGCATGCGCTACTGGGCGTTCAACAGGGCTTCGACGGACATACGTGCCGGTTTCGGCTGACCGTCAGAGGTCAGCAGGCCAAAGTTCTTCTCGCGATCGTTGCTGCCCGAATCACTGTTCTTCCATTCATAAATGGACGTCAGCGAAATATTGAGTTTTTTAACATCGCCAATAAACGTGTTGATCTTGCTTGCTTGTCCTTCAGGCCCACCATTGGAGGCGAGTGCCGAGATCCCCCATTCACTGATGACTCCCGGCAGATGGAAGTTTTGCTGAATGAAGTTTTGCGCGTTGCTGATCTGCGTGGCGGTCATGCCGTAGGGGTGGTAGGACACGGCGCTCAGGCATTTGGGGTATTCGCTGACGATGCGGTTCAGCGCCACGGTTGCAGCCGAGCCTGCGCTAGGCGGGCGGGCGAAGCCGTAACCGATCACGGGTGTCGATAGCGGTTGCTCCTGCAGAGCCTTGCACACGCCGCTCATGAACGGCACAAACGTGGTGTCGAAATTGCGCGTCGGCCAGTAGGTTTCCAGGTCCGGCTCATTCCATAACTCGATCGCCACCAGTTGCGCGCTGTACGACTGTTGCAGCCCCGTCACGGCTTTGGCGAAGCCTTCACCGGCAGTGGTCACCTCGGCGCTCGAGGTGGCGGGCAACGCCTTGATCGCGCGGACCGTCAGCAACACCGGCAGGCCCGCAGACTGGGCTGCGGCGAAGGCATCGCTGACCTGTTTCTGATAAGCCTTGGCTGTCAGGCTGTCGCTCCACACACCGAAGCGGACAAAACCGAAGCCTGCCGATTTGATCTGCGCGGCGTCGGTGGCTGTGAAGTTCTGGATCTTCACCTGCACACCGATGTTCTTGGCTGGAAGGTTGGGAAACAGGGCGCTGGCGTGAACCTGAGTTGCACCCAGCGCCATCAACGCCAAAGCGCCGAGTCTTTTGAGATGTGTTGGTTTCATGTCTGCTCTCCCGAAGAGAAGTGACAACTGCGAATAAATGATCTCGTTTCTCAATTTTCGAGTGAGGTGATGGCACTTAGTGCGCGAATGTTAGTTTTTGTCGGGAAACAATCATCTGAAAATCACAGTTATTTTTAGTCCGTTAATAGTGGTTGGGGAGCTTTTAAACGCTGTGGTACTTAATGCTTCGGTACTAACAGGGCGAATCTATTTCTGAGTGCAGGAAGATCTTGAGGGTTCATTCATTTGCTCTCGGATGTTGGCCGTTTGACATTACACAGGAAAGTAAAACCTTGTTCAGAAAGATCCTTGTCGTTTGCGTGGGCAATATATGCCGTAGTCCGACGGCAGAGCTGATGTTGCGTAACGCGCTGGCCCCCTCAGCGATCACCGTTTCCTCCGCAGGCCTGTCGGCGCGGGTGGGCGAGGGTGTAGAAGCGTCCGCGCGGCAAGTGCTCGAAGACCATGGCCATAACGCCGAAGGCTTCATGGCACGGCAACTGACCGCAGACATCGTCAATGAATCAGACCTGATTCTGGTCATGGAAAAACAGCATGTTAATCAAGTACTGAAGATTGCGTCTCATGCGAGGGGTAAAGTATTTCTGCTCGGCAAGTGGCAGAACGAGCGTGAAATACAAGATCCGTATCGTCAAGGCAAGGCCGCTTTTATTCATGCCCATGCATTGATTGAAGATGCTGTTAGCTCATGGGCACAACGTCTCGCGCGTTGATGAATATTCTTCAGATCAATGAATGGTAAGAACAGACTTATGCAGTTACCGTCCGTCATCGGCACCCGCGACAATGATCAAGACAGTATTGATCTTCTCGGCATATTCGGCAGTTTGATCGACCAGAAATGGTTGATCGGCGCGCTCACCGGCGCCTTCATGGTCACCGGTGTCGCGTACGCGGTTTTGGCCACGCCCGTGTACCTGGCCAATGCGCTGGTGCAGGTCGAGCCGAAGAAGAACGACATGCTCGGGTTTTCCGACCTCAACAGCATGCTCGGTGGGCAATCGCCGTCGGTGACCGAAATCGGCATCATCAAATCCCGCGCGGTGATCGGCAAAACCGTCGACGACCTGCGGCTGGACATCGATGTCACCCCCAACACCTTCCCGATGATTGGCGGCTTTCTCGCCCGGCGTTATCGCGGCGAGACTGAAACCAGTGTCGCGGCGCCGCGTTTCGGTCTGAACAGTTACGCCTGGGGTGGTGAGCGTCTGGAGTTCGCCCGGCTCAATCTGCCGAAAGAACTGTTGGGCAAGAAACTCACCCTGATCGCCGGGGAACAGAAGCACTTCCAGTTACTCGATGACAACGACAACCTGCTGGTGGAAGGCGTCGCCGGTGAAGCCTTCGCGCAGGATGGCGTAGAAGGGCAAATCACCCAGTTGTTGGCGAATCCCGGTACGCGTTTCGAAGTGGTGCGCAATCCGCGAATCGTGACCATTCAGGGCTATCAGGACGCACTGGATATCTCCGAACAGGGCAAGGAATCGGGGATTATCAAACTGGCGCTGGCCAGCAGCGACGCCGCCGAAGCGGTGAAGATCCTCAACAAGATCGCCGCGCTGTACGTCGATCAGAACGTGCGCCGCACCTCGGCGGAAGCAGCGCAGAGTCTGGCTTTTCTGCAAAGCCAGTTGCCGCAGGTCAAGCGTGATCTGGCCAAGGCCAGCGATGCGCTGAACGCCTATCAGACCCACGGCAAGACCGTGAACATCTCGCTGGAAACCCAGTCGGTGCTCGGTCAGTCGGTAGCGCTGGAAACGCGGATCTCCGAGCTGAAAATGCAGCAGGCGGAGATGGATCGCAAGTTCACCAAACAGCACCCGGCCTATCGCGCGTTGATGAGCCAGATCGGCGAACTGACCCAGCAACAGAAGTCGCTGGAAGGCAAAGTCGGCGATCTGCCCGCGACCCAACAAGAGCTGCTCAACCTGACCCGCGATGTCGAAGTGGCCTCGCAGATCTACACGCAGTTGCTGAACAAATCCCAGGAGCTGGACATCGTCCGCGCCGGTGCCGTGGGTAACGTGCGTTTGGTCGACGCAGCGGATGTCGACCTGACCAGTCCGGTCAAACCGAAAAAAGCCCTGATCGTGCTGATCGCCACCTTCCTCGGCGCTTTTGTCGGCGTGGCGCTGGTGCTGCTGCGCAAATCCCTGAGCCGTGGTCTGGAAGGCCCGGAAGCCATCGAGCAACTCGGTTTGCCGGTGTACGCGTCGATTCCGTACAGCGCCTTGCAGGATGAAGAAGACAACAAAAAAGGCCGCGCCCGCGACGGTGTCGACAAACCGGCGTACCTGCTGGCCCTGCGTAATCCCACGGATCTGTCGATTGAATCGATCCGCAGCCTGCGCACCTGCCTGCATTTCGCCGGGCTCGATTCGACCAACAACCGCATCATGATTTCCGGGCCGAGCCCACAGGTCGGCAAGACCTTCGTCTCGTCCAACCTCGCCGCGGTCATGGCGTTGAGCGGTCAGCGCGTGGTGCTGATCGATGCCGACATGCGCAAAGGTCACCTGCACAAAACCCTCAACACGCCGATCACCAACGGCTTGTCCGATCTGCTGGTCAAGCGCTGCAGCATCGATCAGGCAATCCACAAGGTCGAAATCGACAACCTGCACTTCATCAGCCGTGGCCAGGTGCCGCCGAATCCTTCCGAGCTGTTGATGCACGCCAACTTCCGCGAGCTGTTGGCGGAACTGAGCGAGCGCTACGACCTGGTGATCATCGATACGCCGCCGCTGCTGGCGGTGACCGATGCGGCCATCGTCGGCCGTGAAGCCGGGATCAGCCTGATCGTCACGCGCTTCGGGGTGAACCCGGCCAAAGAGATCGAACTGACCATTCGCCGCTTCGCGCAGAACGGCATCGAGTTGAAAGGCGCGGTGTTCAACGGCGTCGAGAAGCGTGCGGCCAGCTACTACGGCAATGGCGGTTACGGCTATTACAACTACGAATACGCGTCCGACAAATCCTGACTGTCAGCGACTGTTTTTTCCTGTTTGAAGTGGGTGATTTGTGAAGAAAATACTGCACGTGGCAGAGACGATCAAAGGTGGCGTCGCGACGGTGATCCGGACGATTTCGGCTTCGCCTGAAGGCGATGCGGCGAACTACGAGCTGGTGTATCTGGTCCCGGATGATCAGGCCAAAGAGTTGCACGGTATCGGCGCGCAGCAGATCCGCACCTTTCCCCGCACCGGGCGCAACGTGCCGTCGTTGCTGCGTTTTGCCTGGCGTTTGACCCAGGTGATGCTCAAGGAAAAACCCGACGTGGTGCATTTGCACAGCACCTTTTCCGGGGTGATCGGCCGGTGCGTGTGTGTGCTGCTGCGACCGTGGCGCAAGCCGAAAATCGTCTACTGCCCGCACGCGTTTTCGTTCTTGATGGAAAGCTCGCCGACCAAGCAGAAAGTCTATGCGTGGATCGAGCGGGTGCTGCAGAAAGTCACCGATGTGATCATTTGCGTCAGCCAGTACGAACTCGACAAAGCCGCGCGTTTCGGCATCGAGCGCAAGCGCATGAAGCTGATCTACAACGGCATTCACCACAAGGATGATGCGCCGAAAGCGGCGAGTCCCGAGCCGATTCATCTGCTCTTCGTCGGTCGCCTCGATTATCAGAAAGGCTTCGACGTGTTGCTCAAGGCCTTCGCCAACGTGCAGCGCAAAGACTTGAAGCTGACCGTGGTCGGCAGTGCGGTGAACGAGGACGCGGTGGAGTGCCCGCCGATGGACTCTGTTGAATACCTGCCATGGGTCACGCCGAGCGAAGTGCAGGCGCTGTATCAGAAAGCCGATGCGCTGATTGTGCCGAGTCGCTGGGAAGGTTTCGCCATGGTGCCGCTGGAGGGCATGGCCATGGGTTTGCCGGTAATCGCCAGCAACTGCACCTCGCTACCGGAACTTGTCACCAATGAAGTCTCCGGTTATGTCTTCCCGTCCGGTGATCACCAGGCATTGGCCGACGTGCTGACGATTATCCAGAAGCCACGCTTGCTCGACCTCGGCAACGAAGGACGGAGCATTGTCCGCGAGCGTTTCAGCGCCGCGTTGATGATTCGCCAGACCTACGACCTGTATCGCGCTCCCACTTTTTAAGTAGAACTCAAACATATGAACGTAACGATTTTGCATGGCTACAGTGCGTCCAACTCCGGTGACGGCTTGCTCGTCGATCTGGCCATTGCCCTGGTGCAGCGCAACTTTGGCGAAGACACCGCGATCAGTGTCGTGGCTTCCGATCCGGATTCTTTCAGCTACTTGCCGCACCCGCGTTTCGACGCGCCGGTGATGGCGGCCAAGGGTTTGGGCCGGGTCAAGCAAGCGGTGTTCCTCAACCAGTCCTACGCCGGGCTGGCGGATCTGTTGAAGAAAACCGACCTGATCGTCGGCGTCGGCGGCGGCTACATGCGCTCGAAAAGTGCTTTCGAACATATCAAGCTGAAACTCGGCCACGCCAAGCAACTGGAAACCGCGATCCTCAGCAAAGTGCCGTCGGTGTACCTGCCGCAAAGCATCGGCCCGTTCCATGGCGAAAGCAGCAAGATCGTCGAGCATTACGCCAGCGCCGACGCGGTATTCGTCCGTGACAACCGCTCTTCGGCCATTTTCGATGCCTGCGCAAACGTCTACCGCGCGCCGGATCTGGCCGTGCAATCGCTGGCGAGCAAAATCCTTCAGCAAGCAAAATTCACCCGCTGCGCGTCGTCGCCAGCCACAGTCTGCGTGGTGCTGCGCAAGCCGCCGGAGTGGAGCAAGGAAAAGAAAGTCGCTTACGTCGCCAATCTGAAGTTGCTGCTGCAGCGCCTGAAGAACAAAAGCAAAGTGGTCTGCGCCGTACAGAGCGCGGTACGCGGCAACGATGACGGCGCGTTCTATCGCGAGTTGGGCATCAGCGAAGACCTGTTGTCGTTGAAAGCAACGATTGCCAAATACCAGCCGGACCTGGTGATTTCCGTGCGCCTGCACGGCGCCATCGAGTCGCTGCTCTCCGGCGTGCCGGCGTACCACATCAGCTACGAACGCAAAGGCTTCGGCGCCTATCAGGACATGGGCGTGGAAGACTGGGTGATCAACGGCGGCGACATCAACGTCGACACCATCATCGACACGGTTTACGCGCCGAATGCGCTGTCTAACTTCGGCAAACGCCTGACAGATACCTGCCGTGAGATCGAGGCAAAAACCGTGGCCATGGACGAGATCATCAAAGGTGTCGTTCGATGATATTTCGGCTACTGCTTCGTGGCGGTGCATTGGGCGCGAAGTTTTTGCTGGTGTTGGCGATCACCCATTACCTCGGGTATGAAGCGCTGGGTTTTTACGGTGTGGTGGTCGCGGCGTCGCTGATTGCGTCGAAGTTCTACAGCGTCGGTTTCAGTTCCGAGATCAATCGGTTGATCAGCGTCGGCGGCAGTTCGCGCCGCGTGGTCGACAAGGTTCTGCTGCTGTATCTAGCGGTGGGGCTGGTGCTGTCGGTGGTGACGGTGCTGATTTATTCACTGTTCCAGACAGTTGAAGCGAGCGCCGCGCTGATTCTCTGCGTGACGCTGGTGTTGCTCACTGAGCACCTGTCGTTCGAGATCAACTCGTTCGTGTTTTCCGCGCAGAAAGCCACGGCCGGTGCGCTGTTGTTTTTCATCAAGACCGGCCTATGGGCGGTGTTGGCCGTTGGCGGGATGATGCTCGGTTGGGTCTCGGGAATCGCCAGTGTGTTGTGGCTGTGGGTGGTCGCCAACGTGCTGGTGATCATCGCCGGTTACCTGATCGTGGTGAACGTTCATCACGGCCGAGAAGCCGGGACACTGGCCACTGCTACTGTGTGGAAAGCGGGATTACCGTTTTACCTCGGCACCGGGTTGATCGCGTTGAGTCAGTACGCCGAGCGGTTTCTGATCGCCGACCTCGAACCGTACGCCAAACTGGGTCAATACGTGTACGCGTGGTCAGCGGCCAACACCTTGCAGGCGCTGTCGTATGCGGTGGTGGCGGTGGTCGGCATTCCGGTGTTGGCCAAGCGTTTTCAGGCTGATCAGCAGGCATTCACGGTCAAGCAACTGTTCATCAACAAGTGGGTCATGCGCTCGCTTGTCGTGTCGGCTGCGGTGGCAGTGGCGATCTATGTGTTTTTCAACGTGGTGCTCGATTACGTCGCCACCAGCGTGCCGCGCCCGGACAATGCGATCCTCGGCGTGCTGATTTTTTCCTTCGCTTTGCGCGCGATTGGCGACATCGTCTGGGGCGGTCTGATTGCTTCGAAAAACAGCCGGGTGTCACTGGCCAGCGCTGCCATTTGTTTGTTGATTTCGGTGCCGGTCAGCTATGTGTTGATCAAGCACTATTCGATCTACGGCGCGGCGTGGGGCAACGTCTTCGCGATCATCGTACAACTGCTGGTGATTGCCGTGCTGACCCGCGCAACGGCCGGGAAAAAGGCTGCGTTGTCATGGGCCTGAAGCTGCCGTGCATCGAGTTTCGTGGCAAGCGACTCGATTCGTCGATCTCATTCCTGATCCTCTTCACCGGGCTGTTTCTCTCGGTGGCGATGCCGCTGTTGATCCCACGTGATCCTGGGCCGGATGCGATGACCTTGTGGTCGTCCTACGCGCGTGCCGACAACTGCAATTTCTGGAACCCGTTCTCGCCCGATCGCTCGTCCTACGAGTGTTCGGCATTCCTGCTGCGGCCCACCGGGATCAACCTGACCAATGCCTGGGCCTACGGCATGTTCTGCAATTTTTTCCTCACGGCGATTCCGGTGGTGGTGTTTCGGCGCATGCCGTTGGCGATCTTTGGCACCCTGTGTCTGTGGGGCATTGTGCGTTCGTTTTTCCTGGAGAACCTGACCAAGGAAATCATTGTGTCGGTGGCGGTGTTGAGCATTTTGCTCAGCTCGCTGACGCGTAAATATCGCGGTGGGTTTTTCCTGTCGGCAGTGATCTACGGCGTGCTGATCCGGCCCTACTGGATTCTGTTTTCGCTGTCGTGGGTGGGCGTCTGTGTGATGAAAAAGTACGTGTCGCGCACGACGTTCTTCCTGATGCTGTTCTTGTTTTATCTGGCGGTGGCGATGTCGATCCAGCTCGCCCTGGGCTTTCCGGTGTCGTCGATCCGCGCCAGTAACAACGAGTTACGCACGGCGGGCGAGGAGGGCTCGAAATCGTTGATCGTGTCGTGGCTCAGCGGCAGCGACTTCGTTTCGCAGGCGCTGGACTCGATGATCATTTTCTTCCGCTTGTCATTCCCGGTGGAGCTGATTCTGCTGTCCGGCCCGGGTCAGGTGATCTTCGTCGCGTTGATGATCATGACCGCGTTGCTGTTGTTCAAAGTCATCACTTCGACCGATTACAAAGGCGCGCCGATCCAGACCAAACCCAAGGAACTGATCGCCATTCCGCTGGCGTTTCTGCTGGTGCAAGGCCTGTTCGAGCCGGACTTCGGCTCCTTCGCCCGGCACTTCTCGATGGTGGTGCCGGTGTTGTTCGTGGGGCTGGGCTTGATGCTGCGGGCGAACAAACCGGTGCAGGTTGAATCAAGAATTCTGAATTGAGGCAGGTGCTTTATGTCGAGCAAGAAAAAGTCCCTGGAGATCGAAACCCTGCGCGGCCTGGCGTGCCTGTTGCTGGTGCTCTATCACGTCATCGGCCCGCTGGGTGGCGGGTTGAAGATCGATATCGGCTCGCCTTTCCGGGTCATCGCCGACTCGATGGTGTACGTGCGCATGCCGCTGTTCACCTTCATTTCCGGGTACATCTATTCAATCTACAAAATTCGTGGCAACGACTTTTCCGCGTTCTTCAGCGGCAAGGTGCGCCGCTTGATCGTGCCGCTGTTTTGCGTCGGTGTGCCGTTCTCGGTGTTGCAGGCTGTCGGGCCGGGGGTGAACAAGGATGTCGGTGTGATCGACGCGTTGTTGTCGTTCTGGGTGCCGATCAACCACTTCTGGTTCCTGCAGGCGGTGTTCATCATTTTCATGTTCGTCGGGCTGCTGGAGTGGCGCGGGATGTTGCGCTCGGCGACGCGGTTGTATGGGCTGTTTGCGTTTGCCGCGCTGTTGTTTCTGCTGCCGCCGTTCAAGTTCGATGCGTTCGGGATCAACGGTGCGATTTATCTGCTGCCGTTTTTTGTCGCGGGGATGATTGGCCAGGAAAATGTCGACGTGTTGAAGCAGCGCTTCAAGGTGATCGGGCCGCTGGTGTTTGTGCTGATCTCGCTGACGCTGTTGTATGTCGCGGCGATTGATCGTGAGTTGATTGTCGATCGTCGCAGTCTGATTGGTTTGACCGTGGGTTGCGTGTCTTGCATCGCCTTGCTGTCGAGTGATGTGCGGTCGAAGGCGCTGACGTGGCTCGGTGGTTATTCGTATGCGATTTTCTTGTTTCATGTGTTGTTTGCGGCGACGTCGCGGTTTGTGCTGGGACGGTTGGGAGTGAAGGATGAAAGCCTGCTGGTACTCGGTGGCTTGAGCTGTGGCTTGCTCGGGCCGGTGGTGTTGTCGATGGTTTTCAGTCGGTTCAATTTCACTTCGGTGCTGTTCCTTGGGGAGCGGGCGGCGAAGAAGAAACCGGCGGCGCCTGTCACCCCGGTGGTGCAGACCCAATCATCCCTGTAAGTCACACGATCCCTGTGGGAGCTGGCTTGCCAGCGATTGGGCCGGGTCAGGCACAGATTCATTGCCTGTTCCACCGCCATCGCTGGCAAGCCAGCTCCCACAGGTTTTTTCGGTGTGCACAGATTTAGCGGATGATCGCGTTAAATGTAGGCCTTCGCCTGCTCGCGATAGCGTTGTGTCAGTCAATGCATTTGTATTGGATAGACCGCTATCGCGAGCAGGCGAAGGCCTACAGTTGATCTCTGTACACCCAAGCATCCGGTGGGTCATTTCAGACTGAAGGAAATTTTGCATGTTGGCAGTAGATGACGCTCAACCCGTCGCGGCGTCGGTGGTTCAGGTCGGCGATGCCCGCGAGCGTTTTGCGCAGTGGCGTGAAGGCAAGGCTGGCGCGGTGTTGTCGGTCTCGGTGATCGGCGACAGCTACAGCGCCGGACAGGATTTTTACCTGAACAAACTGGTGCAGCGCGTGGCCGGGGAAGTGGGTTTTGCCGGGCCGGGTTACGTCGGTTTCAACCACGGCGCGGCGCTGGGCGGCACCCATTTCAAATACACCCGCAGCAGTGACAAGTACTTCGGCGGCGACTGGAAGGTTTCAGACCTGGGCCAGGCGAGTCCGGACAGTCGCACGGTGACAGGCCGTCCCGGTGCATGGTTGCAAGTGGATGCGAGTCCGACGCCGCGCATCGATACCGCTGTCACGCAGGCGAAACTGCTTTATCTGGGCAACGGCGAATCCAGCGAGATCCGCTACCGCTGGTCTCCCGCGCAAGACTGGCAACCCCTGAAGCTTGAAGGTTCGGGCGTGCAGGAAGTACCGCTGACAGGCCTCTCGGCAGCGAAAGACTGGTCCTTCAAACTGGAAGTAGTGAAAGGCGCGCCGACGTTGTTCGGCCTGTGGATGAGCAACGATCAGAATGGCGTGCGGGTTTCGAAACTGGCAGCCTCCGGTGCGGCCTCGGCGGACTTCTATCACCAGGATCCGCAATGGCAGGTGCAGTGGAAAGCCGCGGTGTCGAAGATTCCGGCCGACGTTTACCTGATCATGCTCGGCGGCAATGACCAGGGTTTCGGCGTGAAGCCTGCGCAGTATCTGCAGAACGTTCAGGGGCTGGTGGGCATGCTGCGCGAGATTCAACCGCAGGCGAGCATCAACCTGATCATGCGTCAGGACACCACGCGCTCCAGCGCTTACCCGATGTCGGCGTATGCGCAGGTGCTTGAGCCGTGGGCGCGAGAGCAACGTCTGGGCTACGCCAATCTGCAATGCGCGTTCGGCCCTGACGTCAAACGCTACTCGGCGGCGATGATCGGCCCGGACAAGATTCATCCGGTGCCGGCCACGGGCGGGAAGGTCATTGCCGATTATTTTTATGGCTGGATCACTGGCACCCAAAGCGGTTGCGAAGCTTCGCCACACTGATCGTTCCCACGCTCCGCGTGGGAATGCCGCCCGGGACGCTCCGCGTCCCTTCGCTGGGTGACGCAGAGCGTCACTGGATGCATTCCCACGCAGAGCGTGGGAACGATCAGGTGAGGGGAGTTATTCGAAGGCGTCTACTTGCTCGAGCAACTCCGCAATCTTCTGCGGCATCAACCGCGCATCGCACCGAGTCTCAACGTTGATGATGATCGCCGGGTCGTTGCAGCAAATTCGCACGCGAAAACGCCAGTCACCGAAGATCACCTTCAGCCCATCACGGTCATCCATTTCCAGCGCCTGCTCGCCATACAGCTTTTTCAGATGAGCAAGCAGGGGATAGGGATCACGCAGCGGCCGGCGGATATCACCGGACGCCGGAAACACGCCAATCCGCTCCACCAGCAGAATCGTGCCCAGCCAGGACTCGTTGGCGCTGGGCAACGGCTGATGGCGGGACAGCCAGCTCATCACCCCGAGGTTACCCACCTCGCGTTCAATCTCTACGGAATGTTGTGCAATGTTCATGGTGGCCTCGTTGGGTGAAGGGAGCCGTCTCAGCGGCCCTTGAGATAGACGTTTTCGTAGCAGAAATTGGTCGCCTGCAAGTAACCCTCGGCGTCACCGCAGTCAAAGCGCAGGCCTTTGAATTGGTAGGCCAGCACGCAACCGTTCTGCGCCTGTTTCATCAGTGCGTCGGTGATCTGGATTTCACCGCCCTTGCCCGGTTGGGTGTCGGCGATCAGATCGAAAATGTCCGGGGTTAGGATGTAGCGGCCGATGATCGCCAGGTTCGACGGCGCGTCTTGCGGGGCCGGTTTTTCCACCATGTTGTTGACGCGGTAGATGCCGTCGGACATCAGCTCGCCGGCGATCACCCCGTACTTGTGGGTCTGGTCGGCCGGGACTTCCTGGATGGCGACGATCGAGCAGCGGAATTTCTTGTACAGCTCAATCATCTGCGTAAGCACGCCGTCACCTTCGAGGTTCAGGCACAGGTCATCGGCCAGCACCACGGCAAACGGCTCATCGCCGATCAGCGGACGACCGCTGAGAATCGCGTGGCCCAGACCTTTCATTTCCACCTGACGGGTGTAGGAGAAGGTGCAGGTGTCGATCAGCTCGCGGGTGCCGGCGAGGAATTTCTCTTTCTCGGTGCCGCGAATCTGGTGTTCAAGTTCGTAGCTGATGTCGAAATGGTCTTCCAGCGCACGCTTGCCGCGACCGGTGACGATGGCCATGTGTTGCAGGCCGGCGTCCCGCGCTTCTTCAACGGCGTACTCGATCAACGGCTTGTTGACGATCGGCAGCATCTCTTTCGGCATGGCTTTGGTAGCCGGCAGGAAACGCGTGCCATAGCCGGCAGCGGGGAACAAACATTTACGAATCATAAAAGTATCCTGGACAGTCATGGAACACAGGCGACGGATGCGAGCCATAAACAATGGCTGCAAGTTTCAATATTGATTGAAGGCCTACTTTAATACCTGAGTCAGGTTGTTAATGGCAATTAGTTGGGCCGGTAAAACATGACAATGTTATGAGATGTCGGCGAATGCTTTATTAGTTATTTTTAGTCGGTATCTGTTGATAGTGATGAGCGCACAGGGAGTGCTAATAAGTAACGAGCAATACAGTGTGACCTGCAAAAATATTTATTGCCAGTCATTGAACTAGTTTTGTTTTCGGTTGTTGTCGCCTGTTTGTGTGGAGTGTGACACATCTTCAATAAAACAGGCTTGACACGCTACTTGTCACTCATCCAAAGACGGATAGCACTATGAAGATTCTGGTAACGGGTGGCGCCGGCTATATCGGCTCGCATACCACACTTGCATTGCTTGAAGCCGGTTATGAAGTTGTCGTACTGGATAACCTTTGCAACAGCAGCGAAGCCGCGTTGCACGCGGTTGAAGGCATTTGTGGCAAGAGTGCCTGGATGATCCGTGGCGATGTCTGTGACCGGGCACTGCTCGACCGGATATTCCGCGAGCACAACATCGAAGCGGTGCTGCATTTTGCCGGCCTGAAAGCGGTCGGCGAGAGCGTGCGCAAGCCGCTCGAGTACTACGAAACCAATGTCAGCGGCAGCATCAATCTGTGTCAGGCAATGGCGGCGGCGGGGGTGTTCCGCCTGGTGTTCAGCTCGTCGGCCACGGTATATGGCGAGCCCGAGCAGATGCCGATCCGCGAGGATTTTCCCACCGGCAATCCGACCAATCCCTACGGCCAGTCCAAGCTGATCGTTGAAAACGTCCTGCGTGACTTGAGCCTGGCCGAGCCACGCTGGAGCATCGCCTTGCTGCGCTACTTCAACCCGATCGGCGCGCACCATAGCGGTCATATGGGCGAAGACCCCAACGGCATCCCGAATAATCTGGTGCCGTACATCAGTCAGGTGGCGGTCGGCAGCCTGCAAGAGCTGTCGATCTTCGGCAACGATTACCCGACAATCGATGGCACTGGCGTGCGCGATTACATCCACGTCGTCGATCTGGCGGACGGCCACTTGAAGGCGTTGCAGTCGATCTCCGAACGCAGCGGCATTCATACCTGGAACCTCGGCACCGGCGATGGCTACAGCGTGCTGCAGGTGCTCCACGCGTTCGAGCAGGCCTGCGGGCAACCGGTGCCGTTCCGGATGATGCCGCGCCGCTCCGGGGATATCGCCGAGAGTTGGGCCGACGCCTCCAAGGCGGCAAAAGAGCTGGGCTGGAAAGCTACGCGCAACTTGCAGGACATGGTCACTGATACTTGGCGCTGGCAATCGAATCATCCCAAGGGCTACTTGCGATGATGGCTATTTAGCTCAATGTTATTTTCAGTCAGGTTGTTAGATAACGTCGGGAAATTACACTGGTAATGCCTTTTGTAAATCCGTAGATATAAACCTGCCGTTCGACTTTTATCAGTTGGGTAAGACTGTGAAAGAACGACGGATCATGTTCGCGCTTTTTGCGGACTTGAACTCACCACCGCTAACTCAGGCCGGTTTTTTAACAGGTCGAATGTTAGAAAGGAGTTGATATGAAAAAAGTGATGGCAGTTGCCCTGTTGACGATGTTGAGCAACTGGGCTGCCGCCGCTGAAGCACCGTTGACAGCGGTAACCAATGTAGGTGGCAACGTGGCGGCTTCTCAAGCGCCCGCAGCCAGTACTGCAATGGTTGCCAGTGCTGTAGCGGCGTCTAACAGCGGTGGCAGTGCCAACGGCGGTACCACCGGTACGACGGGTACCACCGGTACAACCGGCACGCATAACTAACAGGAAGTTCTGTTAGTGCAGTACAAGGTCGCCCGACGCAAGTCGGGTGACTTTGTTTTTGGATTCGCCCTTGAATAGCGTAGTGCCATTATGACTCGTAGTGTTTATCTTTTAATGTTGGCAAGTCTCGCTCTGCAAGGTTGCATGTTTTCCCCCGGTCAATACCTCAGCACCAGTGACATCACCCGCCAGGGTGCCAGCGAAAGCAGCCGGGTCGAGCTGATTCCGATCACGCCGAAGCTGATTGCCATGAACCGCGCCACGCAGAAGCGTGAGTCGCTGCCGCCGGAGCTGTTGGCGACGCCGGCCGAATACCGCATCGGCAACAATGATGTTCTGTATATCACCGTGTGGGATCACCCTGAGCTGACGGCCCCGTCCGGCGCGCAACAACAGATCGATGCCAACGGCCGTCTGGTGCGCTCCGATGGCACGCTCTATTACCCGTTCATCAAGGAAGTCCAGGCCACTGGCCGGACCATCCAGCAACTGCGCTCGGACATTGAACAACGGCTGTCGGCGTTTATCGCCGAGCCGCAAGTAGATGTCGCGGTGTTGCGTTTCGCCAGCCAGAAAGTCGTGGTCACCGGCGCGGTGGCCAAGGCCGGCCCGCAAGCGATTTCCACCAATCCGCTGAGCGTGGTCGAAGCCCTCGGTTCGGCCGGCATCGACACCAACAACGCCGATTTGTCCGGGCTGTTGCTGACGCGTAAGGGCCGCACTTATCCGCTCAATCTCGACTCGCTCAATCAGCAGGATTCCGAGTTGCAGAACGTCTACCTCAAGGGTGGCGATCAGCTGTATCTGCCGTACAACGACAACAAGCGCATCTACGTGATGGGCGAGGTCAACCAACCGCGTGCACTGAGTTTCAAGACCGCGACGATGAACCTCACCGACGTGCTGGGTTCGGTTGGCGGCCTGGCTCAGACCACCTCCAATGGCAACGCTGTGTATGTCATTCGTGGCGTGGAAAACCTTGATGTCGAACCGGCGAAGATCTACCAGCTGGAAGCCGAATCGCCGACCGCCATGGCCCTCGCTTCGCACTTCGAAGTGCGCCCGCAAGACGTGGTGTATGTCGGGCCTGCGAACGTGACTCGCTGGAACCGTCTGATCAGCCAATTGGTGCCGTCGGCATCGATTGTCGGCACTGGCGCTTCCGCTGCGAAGAACTGGAGCGAATACAGTAACAACAGCAAATAAGGTCGCCGACTTTGAATATTTTGAAAGTTGGCCTGTGCCTGATGGCGGCCTCGTTGCTGTGCGGCTGTAACCCGCTGATGAGCGCTTCGTTGAACAACCTTAAGGCGGCGGTCGTCGGTCCGGATGAGGTCGACGTGTCGGCGTCTGAAGTGGCCGGGGTCAATTACCCGCAACTGAAACTGACCACGCCGTCCGGCTCCGGGGTGCTGGCGCTGGTGCGCGAACGGGAAGACCTGCAGTTCTGGGTCGCCTCCGGTAAACAAGTGTTACTGCTACGCAATGGCCTCGCCGTACGCAGCATTGGCTTGGGTCTGGAAGGCGATCTCGATGGCACGCGGCTGGCCGATGACTCGCCGTTCAAACAGGGCCTGCATCACGTCGCTGACGGTTTCACCACGCGGCGCTGGATCGACCTCTACAAAGGTCAGGAAGTCGGGGTGATCGTCAACAGCCGCTTCTCCCGCCGTTCCGAACAGACCCTGCAGATTCTCGACAAGGAATACACCGTGCTGCGTGTCGATGAGCAGATTGACGCCCCGGCCATCGGCCTGAGCGCGACCAATCGTTACTGGGTCGACCCGCGTGACGGTTTCATCTTGCAGAGCGAGCAGCAGCTGACGTCGCAGTTGCGCGTCAAGGTCGTGCAACTGACCCCTGATCGCAGGCACCTGCCGTGATGCGCCTGAAAATGTTATCGGCGAGCTTGATGCTGGTCGCGAGTGTGAGTCAGGCGGCCGTCACGGTGTCGGGTGATGTCGCCAATCCCGGGCCGGTCGCGTTGCCACCGGGTGGGCGCTTGCTCGATGTGATCAGCGAAGCGGTGCCGAATGCCGAAGGCTATTGGCTGGCGGGCGGCTTGCTGCGGCAGTCGCTGATTGAGGCGCAGACACGGCTCAAGGTCGGTGTGCTGTTTGATCTGGATGTGCTGCAACGCATGTCGATGCTGTTCGACCGGCCGAGTCGGGCGGCACTGGCGCAGCGCATTGCCGAACAAGTGCGGCAGATGCCGGTGACTGGACGGCAGATCGCCGATCTCGATCCGGTGGCGTTGGAAGTCGGCTTCGCGCGCAACATTCGCCTCGATGACGGCGATCGTCTGATCTATCCGAAGCGCGTCGACGAAGTGCAAGTGCTCGGTGCCGTCGCCGAGCCGTGCCGCTTGCCGTATCAGCCGTTGCAGGAGGCCCGTGAGTATCTGCAAGGCTGTTCGATTCTGGCCGATGCCGAAGCCGATTACCTGTGGCTGATCCAGCCCAACGGCGCGTCGCAACGTGTCGGTATCGCCCACTGGAATCGCGAGTCCGGACACTTTCCCGTGGCCGGCAGCAAGATTCTGGTGCCGTTGAAAAATGATGATCTTGATCCGCCTCTTCCTGAGCTGAATCAGCAGTTGGCCGAATTCATTGCCACGCAGCTGGCCGAGGTGGTTCGTTGAAGTTACGTTTTGCAGCTGTGTTGTTATTGCCCTGCGGTCTGGCTCATGCCGAGCCGCGCATTACCCAGAATGACTTCGGTGGCACCGGTCTGCTGCAGACGCCGACCGCGCGCATGGCCCCGGCCGGCGAGTTGAGCGTCAACGCCAACCGCACCGATCCGTACAGCCGCTACAGCGTGTCGTTGCAGCCGCTGGACTGGCTCGAAGGCTCGTTTCGCTACACCGCGATCACCAACCGGCCGTACGGCTCGGAGGCCCTCAGCGGTAGTCAAAGCTATAAGGACAAGGCGGTCGACGTCAAAGTCCGGCTGTGGCAGGAGAGTCACTGGTTGCCCGACGTGGCGCTGGGCTTCCGAGATATCGGTGGTACCGGTTTGTTCTCCAGTGAATTTTTCGTCGCCAACAAGCGCTACGACAACTTCGATTTCAGTGCCGGGATTGCCTGGGGTTACCTCGGTAATCGCGGCGATATCGACAACCCGTTGGGCTACGTCAGCGATCGCTTCGATACCCGTCCGGCCCTGGAAGGCACCGGTGACGTTAACTCGGGTTCGTACTTTCGTGGCCGGCCGTCGTTCTTCGGTGGCGTGAGTTACCAGACGCCGTGGGATCGCCTCAGCCTGAAACTCGAATTCGAAGGCAACGACTACAAGCATGAGCCGAAGGACAACGAGATCAAACAGGACTCGCCGATCAACCTTGGCGCGGTGTTCAAAGTCACCGATTCGGTCGATGTCAGCGCGGCGTGGGAGCGCGGTAATACGGCGATGTTTGGCGTGACCTTTCACACCAATTTCGTCAGCCGCAAGGCACCGGCGAAGACTTACGATCCGACGCCGGAACCGCTGCCGGCGAAGGCACCGAACACAGCGATGGATCAGGTCAACTGGGCCAACGTCTCGCAACGCTTGCAGCAGAATGCCGGTTACAAGGTCGAGCGCATTACGCAGCGTGATTCCGAGCTGATCGTCTATGGCGAGCAGCAGCGTTACTTCCATTCGTCCAAGGCTGTCGGGCGGGCGAGCCGGATTCTCGACAACAGCGTCAACGACGACATCGACTGGTTCACTGTGGTCAACAAGCGCTACGACTTGCCGCTGGAAGAAACCAGTTTGCCGCGCCAGACCTTCCGCGAGGTGATCAACAACGAAGAGCCGCTGCAGTCGCTGCACCGCACCACCGAGATCAACCCGGCGATGCCACACAACGAGAAGACCCTCTACACCGAAGCGCCGCAGCATTTCAGCTATGGCGTGGGTTTGGGTTTCAAGCAGAACGTTGGCGGTCCGGATGGCTTGCTCTATCAATTGAGCGCCGATGCCGACGCCGAATACCGTTTCAACCGCAACACTTGGTGGAGCGGTTTGCTCAGTGCCAACCTGGCCAACAACTTCGATAAATTCACCTACGACGCGCCGAGCGGCTTGCCGCGTGTGCGCACGGATTTGCGTCAGTACCTGACCACGTCTAACACGACCATGCCGTTATTCCAGGTCAGCCATGCCGAGCAACTGGATAAAGACTGGTATGGGATGGTGTATGGCGGTTATCTGGAGTCGATGTTTGCCGGTGTCGGCGGTGAAGTGTTGTTCCGCCCGACCGGTGAGCGCTGGTCGGTGGGGGCGGATCTGAACTGGGTGCGTCAGCGCGATTTCGATCAGGGTTTTGCTTTGCGTGATTACTCGGTGGTGACCGGGCATGTCACGGCGTATACCGATTTGCCGTTTGATACGCTGGCGGCGGTGAGCGTCGGGCGTTATCTGGCCGGAGACTGGGGCGGCACGCTGGACATCTCGCGCGAGTTTTTCAATGGTGTGCGATTTGGCGCGTGGGCGACGATCACCACGGCGGGCAGCGCGGAGTATGGCGAAGGTAGTTTCGACAAAGGCATCTACCTGTCGATCCCGTTCGACGAAATGATGAGCATGTCGACCATGCGCCGCGCCAACCTGGTCTGGGCCCCACTGACCCGTGACGGTGGTGCGCGACTGAGCCGCAGCTACCAACTGCACTCGATGACCGATAGCCGGGAAGGGGACATGTTTTATCGTAATTTCGAGAAGATCACGGAGTAAGCGCGGATATCCGAAGCACCTCTGAAACCTGTGGGAGCTGGCTTGCCAGCGATGAGGTCGACACATTCAATATTGATATTGGCTGACCCGCCGCCATCGCTGGCAAGCCAGCTCCCACAGGTTATGTGTCTAGCCACAAGGCTTGAGCCAACCACAAATCCCCTGTAGGCCTTCGCCTGCTCGCGATAGCGTCAAACCAGTCGACAATCCCTGTTGCCTGACACACCGTCATCGCGAGCAGGCTCACTCCTACATTGGTTATTTGTCACGCCACAAATCCCGAGCCAATCCCGAATCCCTGTGGGAGCTGGCTTGCCAGCGATGAGGTCGGCACATTCAATATTGATATTGGCTGACACACCGTCATCGCGAGCAGGCGAAGGCCTACATTGGTTATTTGTCACGCCACAAATCCCGAGCCAATCCCGAATCCCTGTGGGAGCTGGCTTGCCAGCGATGAGGTCGGCACATTCAATATTGATATTGGCTGACACACCGTCATCGCGAGCAGGCGAAGGCCTACATTGGTTATTTGTCACGCCACAAATCCCGAGCCAATCCCGAATCCCTGTGGGAGCTGGCTTGCCAGCGATGAGGTCGGCACATTCAATATTGATATTGGCTGACACACCGTCATCGCGAGCAGGCGAAGGCCTACATTGGTTATTTGTCACGCCACAAATCCCGAGCCAATCCCGAATCCCTGTGGGAGCAAGCTTGCTCGCGAAGGCGTCAGCACAGTCAGTATCATCATTGCCTGACCCGCCGCTTTCGCGAGCAGGCTCGCTCCCACAGTTTTTGCATCCATCCAAGATCCGATTCCATCCTCAAATCCCAGGCACAAAAAAGGGGACTTTCGTCCCCTTGCGGTATCCAGCTTCGAACCTCAGTAAATATCCTTCGACAGCAACGTAAACGGTGTCTTCACCAGGATCTTCAGATCCAGCCACAACGACCAGCTGTTGATGTACTGCAGGTCAATCTCGACACGCTTCTGCATCTTGTCGATGGTGTCCGTCTCACCCCGGCAGCCGCTGATCTGGGCCAGCCCGGTGATCCCTGGTTTAATCCGGTGACGCGCCATGTACGCGAGGATTTTCCCCGAGTAGTAGTTGTTGTGCGCGACGGCGTGCGGGCGTGGGCCGACCAGGGCCATATGTCCCTGCAATACGTTGAACAGTTGCGGCAGTTCATCCAGCGAAGTGCGGCGAATAAAGCGACCGACTGCGGTGATGCGCGAGTCATTACGGCTGGCCTGCTTCACGTCACGGTCATCGTGAACACGCATCGAGCGGAACTTCCAGACCTTGATCACCTTGCCGTTCCAGCCATGCCGATCCTGTTTGAAAAACACCGGGCCTGGCGAGTTGATCTTCACCGCCAGCGCAATGATCAGCAGGATCGGGCTCAGCGCGATGATCGCCAGAAACGCCACGGTTTTTTCCACCAGACTCTTGCTCAAAGCAGCGGTAGGGCGACTGGTCAGCGGGCTTTCGTTCAAGTAGATCGCCGGCAGACCGTCCACGACCTTCACCGAGTGATTGAGCAGCGTCAGACTGTTCAAGTCCGGCACCCACACCACGTCGACGTTGGCACCCAGCAAGTCACCATAAATCGCCTCGATTTTCGCGGCTTCACACAGCGGCAGGGTGATGTACAAGCGGCGGATGTCATGCGCCTCGATCAGCTCCAACAACTGTTCCTGATCGCCGACCACACGCGGTGCATCGGAACCCAGTGCAGACACATCGCCATTGCTGACCAAACCTACCAACGGCAGATTTTCCAGTTGGCTGAGCTTCTTTGCCAGACCCAGCGCCAGTTCGCCGGTGCCGACGATCAGCGTCTTGTGCTCGCTTTTACGCGACCGTTGGTAGTACTTGGAAAACGCATGCAGCGGAGCGTAGAGAAACGCCTGACCGAGGAAGCCATACACCGCCCAGCTCAGAATCACCTGCCGCGAAAACAGCTCATCGGCCTGGCAGACAAAGGCGATGCACGCCAGCGCCGCCATGGTCATCGACCAACCCATGAACAACCGACCGAGACCGGTCAGGTAGTTGTCACGCTTGCGATAAACACCGCTAAACGTATACGCCGGCACCGACGCCAGTACCGCCAGGGTTGCACACATCCGGTAGTAGAACGCGACCGTCCCGGTGTGCTGCTCGGCGAGTATGAACAACAGCGTCACGACAAAGCCTTGTGCCAGCGCCCATTGGCCCCAAAAGGTCAGTCCCTTGAGGCCTGTGCTTCGATTGATACTTAAAGAAAGATCCATACGGTATCCCCAAAAGACGTCCATTCAGGTTTCAACAGTTGAAATCCGAGTTGTTATGCAGACTTATTGTTTTTGTTTTAACGAGTGTCCTGAGGTAACAACATCGATATGCCGAACTGTCGTCAGTCAATAGACTAAGTTATTGGCTGGAATGGTGTCTGACGAGTTCTAACAAGATGGCACAGTGCCAACTTTTTAATAATTAAATAGAAGGGTGTTAGAAAAGGTCGTAGAGCGAGGGGTGAATAAAGTATGTTGTATTTGTTACTGTTGGAGGGTGGAGGCAGGGAATATTTACTTCAGGGAGGAAGATCAAGCCAAACAGAGTGCTCTTGTTGTTTTTGTAATCGCACTTTTTTCTGTTTGTTCTGTTCGTGGAGGTCTTGCGGGGTTACGCGACGACTTCCTGAATCAGGCAATAACCGCGGTTTCTGACAGCACGAAACAGTCGCTCACCATTACTGGCGCTTTTGAATTTGTCTTGCAGGCGACTCAAGCACATTTCCAGGCCGCGATATTGTTCCGGTTCTCGACCTATGCTGAGGATCAGCTCGTCACGACTGACAACACGCTCTTCATGGCTGAGCATTTTTCTGACCAGTGCTGTTTCCAGGCCAGTCAGGCTGATTTCGACATCTTCTTTGACCAGTGCACCCTGAGCGGGGTCGAGATGCCAGGTTTCATTGCCAGGCATATCACCTTCAACGGCAGGTGGCATGTTGCGGGATTCCCCGGTAATGACCGGGACATTCTGGAAAGGATTAGCCGATTGCGCGGCGCGCCATTCGGACTCGAGCGTGGCCACTATTCGCTGAGTATCGTGTTCGATACTGCGCGGGATATTTTTTCGACTGATGCCTGGATATGTGAACTCCATCACCATTGGAGCGGAAGAGGGTGAATCAACCCCTTCAAACGAATTGAAACGTTCACTGGACAGCATGCTCTCCAGTTCTCGTTGCGACGTTGTACTGTGAGTCACGACAACAAAATATTTCCTTGGGAGGGTTGTACTAGTTTCCATGTCTCTCTCCTGAATACATACCAAAATTGGCTAAAAGATAAATCGGCAGGCGAGCAATGACTTCCTCGGAAGTAATCGATAGGCAGGGTCTGGGCCCAAGATTGGCCCTCGATAAATTCCACTCGATCTGCTGCTATGTTATGGAGATTTATTGTTATGGGGCGTGTTGTCGCGCTCATTCAATTGCTTGATTTCAAACAGGCGTGAAGCAGAACGGGAGCTATATGGTTGCATTAGACGATCCTTCGTACGTATGCAAATGGGATGGCTGCCCGAGAGTCAGGCAGTCGATATCAGACCCCGCAGCAGGCGATAGCCATAGCCGCGAATGCTCTGAATCGCGTTTGTACCATACATGTCCTTGATTTTTCCACGCAAGCGACTGATTGACTTCTCCAGCGCTCGAGGGTCGTAGAAATTGGTGTTGAGGCCCATGATGCTGGCGATTTCATCATGGCTCAGAATGTGATTACTGGTTTGCGCGAAGGCTTCGAGGATCTTCATTTCGGCAAATGAGATATCGAGTTTCTTGCTGGTGCCCATCAGGCAGATACGCGTCGGATCAAGCGTCAGATCGATATCGCGTTGCCATTCTTCGCTGTTGAAGAACTCGCCCAGCAACTCGGCGCCATCGTCGGAAAGGGTATTGAGCTTGATACAAACATCCGCGCCAGCCAGATAATATTTGATCTTGTTGAAGGCGCCGCGACCGGTGATGACCGCGCAAATGATCGGTTTCAAGTTGTCGCTGCGCAGGTTCTCGACCAGGGCAAGATTGTCTTCGAGGGCCTGAGGGCTGTCGATAACCAGGAAGATCGCTCGATACGAACCAGACTGTTCATTCAACTGATATGAACTAGTGTACGCGCTGGCTTCGAGCGCCATATCGGTACGTATATGCTGGGCGACTAGCGCTTTGAAATGTTCAGCCACGCCACGGGTACGACCCAGAGTAAGAACACCAGGTTCGTCGTTTGTCGGGCGCGGGCTTCTAGTCGCTAAGTTCGCTGAGAGCATCATGCATTGACTCGAATTAAGTGCTGACATCGGGATGTTAAAGCACCGGTTCTCATCTGTGACTGACAATTGGTAACATTCACGCGATTTTTAGACGTGGCTCCCGAGTTTTCTAACAATAATTAAGCTTTTCAAGCTTTTAGTTGATTTTCTCGGAGGGGTGAACTACTGCTTAGATGGTGGCGATATGCAATGGTGCCACTATTTTGAGCTTATTGCGATGGCTATCTCTATGTCTATCTGCCACTGTCTGGCCATCTCTGAATAATGTGATTTTGATCACACTTTATTGTCAGAGCAACTTTTTTTTGCAAAAGACCTAAATATTTTCTGCGTAGTTCGTCGGCCGACGATTATTAACATGGCTTGAGTGTGGCAATTCATAAGACCTATTCTTTGAGATCAAAAGATCGTCCGATCGCGGCCCGAACCTTCGGCAGCTCCTACAGGGGAATGCATTTCAAAATGTAGGAGCTGCCGAAGGCTGCGATCTTTTGATCTTCATATACGCCAATTGTGTAACTTCAGATACTCAACCCCTGAGTGTTATTACCCGGTCGCTCACCAAGAGCGCTCTGACGGAGGATTAATGGATTTCTGGACCCTTTTCCAGGTGTTGATATTAGGTGCGGTAGAAGGCCTGACCGAGTTCTTGCCGATCTCGAGTACCGGCCACCAGATCATCGTCGCCGACTTGCTGGAATTCGGCGGCGAACGCGCCATGGCCTTCAACATCATTATTCAACTGGGTGCCATTCTTGCCGTCGTCTGGGAGTTTCGACCGAAGATCTTCGACATCATCAAAGGCCTGCCCACCGAACGTAATGCACAACGCTTCACCCTCAACTTGCTGATCGCTTTTCTGCCCGCCGTGGTCTTGGGCGTATTGTTCGCCGACGCGATCCACGAATACCTGTTTAACCCGATCACCGTCGCCGTGGCACTGGTGGTCGGCGGCATCATCATGTTGTGGGCCGAACAGCGCAGCCATGTGATCAGCGTCGAACACGTCGACGATATGCACTGGTCCCACGCACTGAAAGTCGGATTCGTACAATGCCTGGCGATGATTCCCGGCACCTCGCGCTCCGGCTCGACCATCATCGGTGGCCTGCTCTTCGGCCTGTCGCGAAAAGCCGCCACCGAGTTCTCGTTCTTCCTCGCCATGCCCACCATGGTCGGCGCCGCCGTGTACTCCGGCTACAAATACCGCGATCTATTCCAGCCCAACGACCTGCCAGTCTTCGCCCTCGGCTTCGTCACCGCATTCATCTTCGCCATGATCGCCGTGCGCGGCTTGCTCAAGTTTATTGCCAACCACAGCTACGCCGCGTTCGCCTGGTACCGGATCGCATTTGGTTTGTTGATTCTGGCGACGTGGCTGTTTGGCTGGGTCAACTGGACCGCCGCAGCGGCAGCCTGATCACTGAGCGCTGATCAACGCCGCAACGGCGAGATCGTTTAACGCCGAATCCGGCGACTCCTGTCGATAGCGCTGCAAGGCCGAGGTGAAATACGCGGCCTGCAGCATGCCGTCGCTGGCCAGATAGAGTCGCGCGTCTTCCTGTTCTTCAGCAGAGTAAACACGTTTATGGCTGTCGGTCGTTTCCTGGCTAGACGAAATAGGCGCGAGGAATAAAGACACCAAGGTGAAGCCGGAAAACTGCGTCACCTCCCACGGCGTATCGGTACGGCCCATACAAAAGCCATCGCAGTGCGCATAAACGTCGGAAGTGAAGCAGAACAAGGCGAGGAGGGTGAAGCGCTTGAAAGCAGAAAAAGTAAACGCGGGCATAAACAAAAGACATCCTGTCAGTACAACAAAACAGCGGGCAACGCTCATGCGTCGCCCGCACACTCAAACCATCAATCAACGACCTTCAAGCAACTCGGCCGCCTGATCCAGCAACGCCAGCGGATCCTTGGCCTTGTGAATATCCACCGACAACAACTGACGGAATTTCCGCGCCCCCGGGAACCCCGTGCCCAAGCCCAGCACATGGCGCGTGATGTGATGCATCGCCCCACCGGCCAGCAAATGCTCGGCTATATAAGGACGCAACTGCGCCAACGCCTCAGCCCGACTGATCACCGGCGCCGAACTGCCGAACAACTGCTGATCCACCTCCGCCAGCAAATACGGATTGTGATAAGCCTCACGCCCCAACATCACACCGTCGAACGTCTGCAAATGCTCATGGCAAGCCTCCATCGTCTTGATCCCGCCGTTCAGCACAATCTCCAACGCCGGAAAATCCGCCTTCAGCTGCGCCGCCACGTCATAGCGCAAAGGCGGAATATCGCGATTCTCCTTCGGCGACAACCCCTCCAGAATCGCAATCCGCGCATGCACGGTAAAACTGGTGCACCCGGCATCGCGGACGGTGCCGACGAAATCACACAGCTCCGCGTAACTGTCCCGACCGTTGATGCCGATGCGATGCTTCACCGTCACCGGAATCGACACCGCGTCTTGCATCGCCTTCACACAATCCGCCACCAGTTGCGGGTGACCCATCAGGCACGCGCCGATCATGTTGTTCTGCACGCGATCGCTGGGGCAGCCGACGTTCAGGTTTACCTCGTCGTAACCGTGTTCCTGGGCCATACGCGCGCAGGCAGCCAGGTCCAGCGGAACGCTACCGCCTAATTGCAATGCGAGAGGGTGCTCGGCTTCGTTGTGACGGAGGAAACGTTCGTGATCGCCGTTGAGCAGCGCGCCGGTGGTGACCATTTCGGTGTAGAGCAGGGCGTTCTTCGACAGGAGGCGTAGGAAGAAACGGCAATGGCGGTCGGTCCAATCCATCATCGGGGCCACGCTGAAGCGGCGGGAGAGTGGGGCGGGTGTGGCGGTGATAGGAGGCATGGCGGTTCTGGATTGGGCGGGGCAGGGGGAAGAGGAGTTTATCAGGGTTGGAGACGTGGTAGTAACTCAAGCCGCTAATGGGGTTCTGGGCCCTCGCTTTCTGAACATAAAAGTCCTATTTGCAAATTTTTTACATTGATGGCAATTTGATACTTTTGTTGCTATTTTGCAATAGATCTTCATTTTTTGATTAAGAGGCATGGGATGGAAAATTACACGGATGTACCAAACAAGCTTTTTTTCAAACAGGGGGATATGTGGTTTGGGAAAGAGGTAGAGGCAGTACATGTTAGAGGTCCAGGGTTCATAATTTACACGATGGTGGGTGATGATTATTGTTCTTGGTACCATGAGTTGGACGATGAGCGAATAGATGAAAGCCTAAGGCTACTAAATAAAAGCTTGGTTAGGATAAGCTATAAGTTTAGAGGTGTAGTGTCTGGGGTTGTTAGTAAGCTTATACTTAATGCTGTTAGAACTATATATCGTGAGCGTGATAATGGGGGGGCTGTAGCCGGCGCACTCCTAGCGTTGGAGGAACAAATTGAAATGTTGGTTGGTGTAAGTGTGGTTGTTTCTCAAAATGAGAGGTTCAAGGTTTGGATAACTGAAGATAATCGAATAGTTCATCATGTCAAAAAGCCGTTTGTAACTCCTGATATTGGTGAGGCTGTTAAGGAGTTCAAAATATTAGAATCGTTTGCTATTGCAATGTTGCCTGTGAAGAAACATCCGCTTTTTTTTAGGCGTCTTGCTGCCGCATTTGCAGGACGGCTAGAAAGTCCTGATGATCCGGCAATTACAAGCGTGCTAGAAGAGTTAAAGGTTTATGTGAATAAGACAATAGAGAATAGTTTGAAGGTCAGGTATTTGTCTGTAGCTTTTTTGATAACCTTTATATTCGTAGGTGTGTCTTTTTTTGTTTACAAAGGTGGTTATTTTTCGGGGTTTATCCAGCAGGCAATAATTGCCATTTCTGGTGGGGTTCTGGGCGCGTTCATTTCTGTTCTGGAGCGGTCAAAAAATATCTTAGTTAGTGAGCATGAGTCAAACTCATTAATCGTGATGCAATGCTTTGTGAGGGTTTTTTTAGGAGGAATATTTGGCCTGATAGTTATAAGCGCTGTTGTTTCTGGAGTCGCTTTCACTTTGTTTGGGAAGTCGTCGGCTGCATTGCTGTTGTTGGGTGTAGTGTCTGGTTTTAGTGAGAGACTTATTCCTGAATTAATTCAAGGTATAAGTATGCAGGGTGAGAAGCATCAGGAAATCAAGCCGTGAGCGGATTGTAATACAATTTAGACGAGTTAGGGCGTGAAATGTCATATTGCAACTGTATGGATTAACGGTTTCGAATATTTTTTCACAAGAGTTTTTTGAAATGTATGAAATAAAACTTCGGCCGTTGTGCGGGTTATATTTGAATGTCCACTCCATGATATGCCTTAATGCATAACTTATGCAGTAACTCGAGGGTTGTATTACATAAGAAGATCGAGTGCATAACGATGCCAAGCAAGGTAGAAAGGGGATCTTTGCATGTATCTCCATCGCTGGCGGTCATAAGCCTTTACGGCGGCTCGCCGATGAATTCAGACGGCATTACGCTGAGGGGTATTCATTGAAACTATGATGAGTATTGCCAAGCTTAACAAAAATTTTAAAGATTAAATTCAGGGGCAGACTTGGTATGATGTGGCATCTAAATGTCAAAATTGTTGCAGCGAAAGATGCCTGGCACCTAACGCATGCATAATGTTGGGGGGATGGTTTTATTAAGTAAGATGTGCTTGGTGGTTAGATGGCTTTATCTTTTTTAGAGTTTTTTCTGCGGTGAGCAAGGTCTCTATCCGAAAATTTTCCTCTGAGGGATGGGCGTCGCCGGTTTGTTGAGGTGTTTTTATGCTCAATGAAATTATGCTTTATTTGGAGGCGGAATGAAACGTAAGTTGCAGGTTTTTATATCTAGCACCTACCTCGATTTAGTTGAGGAGCGCCAGGCGGCTGTCAGTGCAATATTGAAGGCTGGCCATATTCCTGCGGGTATGGAGCTATTTACTGCTGGTGATCGATCCCAGTTAGACACTATTAATTCGTGGATTGATGAATCTGATGTTTATATGCTTATACTTGGCGGGCGGTATGGCGCAGTAGAGCCCGCTTCAAACATAAGTTATACGGAGTTGGAGTTTGATTACGCCGCATCTCAAAACAAGCCAATGTTCTCGGTGGTTATAAAGGAAGACGCGTTAGAGAGTAAGGTCCGCGCTCGTGGTACCGACTTCTCAGAAAAGGAAAATCCAAAGGATCTAAAACTTTTCCGTGCAAAGGTACTGACAAGAATCACATCTTTTTTTGAGGATGTCAAAGATATTAAGCTGTGTGTGCATGAGACTATGGCGGATTACTCGACCAACAGGGAGCTTTCCGGTTGGGTGTCTGGAAACGAAATTGTTGATTCTAAACCATTGTTGGAGGAGATAAATAAACTGTCGAGCGAGAATACTGAACTCAAAGAAAAAGTCAGTAAGCTTGAACATCGTTTAGCGTCTACCCCCGAACCGACCAAGGAGAGTACTGCAAAGTTTGATGAGCTAAAGGAGACGTTATCGAGGATTATGATTGAATTGCCTAAAAATCTTTCGGAATCAGACGAAGATGTTGAAATAACATTGCTTCGTGCTTTTGATGTTGCACAAGAGGATATTGTGACAGGCATCGATAATCAACAAGGGATGAGCGATTACGGGCGTTTTGTGTACTTCAATTTATGCCCGAAATTACAAATTCACGGATTGGTTGACAATGAAAAGATAGCAGGCGTTCAGTATCGGCGTAGTTATGTTACTCCCTTGGGGCTTGGGTTTTTAGCTTATCTTGACAAATTAAAGCTCAATAATCCCTCGGCAGTGTAAAGTGAGTGCAGGGGAAGCGGCAGGCTGTATGTATCCAAAGCCTGCTGCAGGTTTGTGTTTGTGTGATTGAGATGTTTTAGAAAATTTGTGATAGATTGAGCTTAGGCTTCTCTTGTCTCAGCCTTTTATTTATTAATAGGCTGTAGAACATAGTTGTAATGAAATGTCCTTTACTTGTCTTCCTCGCTCCGCTCCTCCAGATCTGGTTTACTAACATATTTTCATCGTGGCGCGATATTAAAGCGCATGTCTGGGGTCAAACTCATCTGTCTCATCTTGGATGAAGATTTTTACTCTCATTCAATTTGCTCTGAACATATCAGTCAACTTGTAGTATCCCGCGTCTTACAGTTGTGAGTATTTCGGCGGTGTCAATAATTTATGTCGAAAAGATATTCCTGTCCATCTCTACTGCTTTGATGGCTTGCATGTTTTTATATGAAGTATCAATTCGCTTATGTTCGGCACATTCTAGAATTCCGAGCGATTATTTACAGCACCGTCAGGCTTACATTACGGAATGTACCGTTGTCTAACGTGCTGTCCATCCACTCTTACACCCCCCCGAAAACGAAATGAGTATTGCTTGATGGCCAACTGGTGTTCCGGAGTGGCCTTCCGGATTTTTGTGCGAACAAAATGGGGGCTGGTTTATGTTAGGGAGCAGGAAAGTTTTACAATTCACCTCTGCCAATCTAAACATTAAAGTCGATCCTTGTTTAAGGAAAGCCCAGTTTTCCCTTCCACGCCCTACACCACCTTGCGCCTCCCCCTACACCTAAGACAGAATCCCCCGGCTTGTGCCTCTAGCCCGCAGGTTCTATCGTCCCTACGTCACTGAAAACCAGTGATCGGGTTTGGTAGCCCGTCTCCGTCAGAAGCACAAGACTACTGTCTTGCGAGGGCGTTTTTCGTCTTCGTTTTATGGTGGTCATGCGCGGGGCGTCTTCGGATGCGCCGGGGTTCCTGACGACCGGTCTACCAACCTGCGTATGGCCTCCACCCTTCGTTTGGTAGCGAGAGTGATGGCTCCTTTTCGTTTATCCGTCAGGAGTTACACCATGTTCAAACCAACACCGAATCCACCAGAAACCGATCCCGCATCCCCCTACGAATCCCTCAACTCCAAAAAACTCCACGAAGCCGCCGAGCGCGCGCTCGATCACTACCTCCTTCCCGCCGGCCACATCATGGCCAGCGTCAACGAGCCCGAGCGCATGTACCTCGCCAACCCAAAGTACGATTCGGAATCCCTGCTGGCCAATGCCAGTGAAACGCTGAGTTCCGCCTCGGAAATGCTCAACAACTTCGCCGCAGCACTCGACCCCTCGCACCGCAAAACCGCGCTGGGCATTGCGCAGGTGGTGATGCTGGGCGAGTTGGCGGTGAATCAGGCGTTGGATAACGTTGAGGTGAAGGCGTAAATCAGTTCCCTTTGTGGTGAACGGCTCAGCCGTTGCCACGGAGGGGCTGTTCGCACTGGGCAAAGCAGCCGGGATGAGGGCGGGGAAATGGACAGGGTGATGGCCATTTAGTAGCATTCCGCGCCTTTACTCAGGAGTCGCCGCACCATGGAAGCTACATCGTCCCGAGCTTGGTACAACACACGTCCCGCCGTTGTCTTCATGGCCGTTTTTTATTGCTTTGTCGTATTGATTCAGGCCGGTCTGTGGGTGGCTCATGACGGGTTTCAGCAAGCGCGGGAAGGGGATATTTCGTTCCTGATGTTGTTGAACGTCTGCGTGGTGGCATTGTTGATGTTTGTCGGCGGCTTGCTGTTGCTGGCGAGAAAGAAGATCAGTTCGCTGTGCTTTATGCTCGCGTTGATTCTGGGAATTGCCTTTTCTCTGTCGCAGATGAACAGCGGTTCGGTTGTGCATCTGCTGACTCTGCCGATGTTCAAAGAATATGCACTGGTGTTTGGTATCTGGGTGTACAGCCTGCAGTTGCGTACGACGGGTTATTTTTCCGCTAAATAACCCCTCTGCATTGCCCGTAGCGCCCTGTTGGTTGAATAGGCCGGGCGCTTGATTTTCAGCCATTTACGTGAAGAGAATTTATGTCTGCTCCTGATAAGCCAAAGCTGCCGTTGCAAGCATTCGTGATGTCGTGCCTGGTGGCCGGCTGGGGTCTGGTGTATGCCGGTCAGGTGAAGTGGGCGGTGCGTGTTGCCGCTTTACTTTATCTGGGTGTGATTTTACTCGGTGTCTGCGGGGTGCCTGCCACGCCGGTGGGCCTTTATGTCTTCGCTACCTTTATCGTCCTGGTGAAACTCGGCTCAGCCACGGCAGCAGCGATATCGGTGCGCAAAAACGACCGTCCGGTGAACAGCCCCAGCACCCGCTTCCACGTGTTTTACGTGGTGGCGCTGGTCATCCTCACGCTGATTCTTTTGGGGCCATTGCGAGGCCCGACGCTGGGGTTCAAGACTTACTTCATCCCCTCTGGCTCGATGGTTCCGACCCTTTCGATCGGTGACTATATCGTCACCAAAATGCGCATCGACGCGCTGCAAGTGGGCGACATTGTGACTTATCGCTACAACGGCACGGAGGCGGTCAAACGTGTGGCGGCGGTGGGTGGCGATACCTTGTCGATTGTTGACGGTAAGGTCATTCGCAACGGCGAAAACATGGGGCTGTTCTTTGCACCGCCAGATCGCGTGAAGGATCCTCGTTATCTGCAAACGCCGCAGACGGTGGTCGAGAAAGATCATGTTTATCTGCTCGGTGATAACCGCGACAGCAGTAACGACAGCCGCTTTATGGGCCAGGTCGCACTCGAAGACATTACCGGTAAAGTCACCGGAATCTGGTACTCATCCGATCGATCGAGGATTGGCACAGCCTTTCAGTGAAAACAAAAGCCGTCACCTTAAGGTGACGGCTTTCGCTTGCAGATCTAGCCAAACTGACTCGCCGACTCAACCGCAGATTTAGGCCTCCTCAACCGCGTCAACTGGTAAGCAATCGCCAACCAGACAAACCACCCCGGCATCACCATCAAGGCAATGCGCGTGTCAGGCCGCAACGCCAGCAGACACAGCACAAACCCCAAAAATGCCAACGAGAACCAAGCCATCGGCACGCCGCCGGGCATCTTGTAAGTCGACTTCGCATGCAGATCCGGACGTTTTTTTCGGTAGGCAATGTAAGACGCAAGGATGGTCGACCAGGTGAAGATCACCAGAATCGCTGACACGGTAGAGACGATGGTGAACGCGGTCATGACTTCCGGCACGATGAACAGCACCAGCACGCCGACCAGCATCAACAGCGTGGTGAACGCCAGACTCAGCAGTGGCACGCTGTTGCTCGACAGTCGGCGGAATAGGCCGGGGGCGTTGTCTTGGTTGGCCAGTCCGAACAGCATGCGGCTCGATGAAAACACGCCGCTGTTGGCCGAGGAGGCGGCTGAGGTCAGGACCACGAAGTTGACGATACCGGCCGCTGCGGGAAATCCGGCGACGAGGAACAGTTCGACAAAAGGGCTCTTGACCGGGGAAACCTGTTGCCACGAGGTCACGGCGATAATGCAGGTCAGTGCCAAGACGTAGAACAGGATGATCCGCAGCGGAATCGAGTTGATCGCTTTCGGCAGGGTTTTCTCCGGCGAGCGGGTTTCGGCGGCGGCGGTGCCGATCAGCTCGGTGCCGGCGAAGGAGAAGATCGCCATTTGAAATCCGGCGAAGAAACCGAACAAGCCGTTAGGGAACGCTGCCTGTTTGTCCACCAGGTGACTCAGGGACGCGGTGACGCCACTGGGCGAGACGAAGGAGCTGGCGATCAGCACGGTGCTGACGCCGATCAGTGTCACGACGGCAATGATCTTGATGATCGCGAACCAGAATTCCACTTCACCGAACAGCCTTACGGTCAGCACGTTTAGCGCGAACAGGGTCGCCAGCATGCCGATGGCGGGTATCCACGCCGGTACGTCGGGGAACCAGTACTGGAAGAATCCGCCGACCACGACGGCGTCGCCGATCACCGCCACGCTCCAGCTCAGCCAGTACGACCAGCCGAGAAAGAACGCTGCGCGTGGGCCGAGGTAGGCACCGGCGAAGTCGGCAAAAGTTTTGAAGTTGAGGTTGGACAGGAGCATTTCGCCCATGGCGCGCATGACGAAAAACACGAACAGGCCGATGATCATGTAGATGAGGATGATCGATGTCCCGGAGAGGGCGATGATCTTCCCGGAACCCATGAACAGGCCGGTCCCGATGGCACCGCCCATGGCCATTAACTGGATGTGACGATTGCTGAGCGTGCGCTGCAGCGCGGGCTGTTCAGGCAGCCCGGAAGGGGTCGATTTCATTGCAAAACCTCTTGATTTTATGTTTTTGAGTTTTGGCAGAAAGTAGGTGTCGAGCGTTCTTATTAGAGGTGCAGCGGCTAATCACAAGGTGAATCGCCCCCCGTGGCTTGGGGGCGATCATGACCGGTCAACTGACGGTGCGCAGACGCGAGGTTTTGGCCGGTTGCGGATCGAGCAGTTGGAAGAGGTTTTTGATGTTGGCCGGCGTCGGCACGAGGTGGATGCGCTGGCCGATTTGCTGTGCCTGCGCCAGGTCTTTCAGGTAGCGCAGAGAGGAAAAGTCTTCCAGGGCAAAACCCACCGAGTCGAACACCGTCACCTGCGCAGCGTTTTCGCGTCCGGCGATCTCGCCCTGCACAATCCGGAAAAACTCGATCACCGGGAAATCGGCGTCCAGTTGCTGAATGTCGCCTTCAATGCGCGTTTGCGGCTCGAACTCGACGATGACCCGGGCGTTGCGCAGGATGTCGGCGTGCAGTTCGGTTTTACCCGGGCAGTCACCGCCGACCGCATTGATGTGCATGCCGGGCTCGATCATCTCCGGCGTCAGAATGGTTGCGTAGGCTTTGTCGGCGGTGACCGTGGTGACGATGTCCGCGCCCTTTACCGCGTCCTTCACGGAGTTGGCCAGAATCACGTCGATGTCCGGGAACGTCGCGAGGTTGTGCTTCAACTTGAGCGAAGCGTCGCGATCGATATCGAAGATACGGATTTCGCTGATGCCCAACATTTCATGAAAGGCCAGCGCCTGAAATTCACTTTGCGCACCGTTGCCAATGAGGGCCATTGAGGTCGAATCCGGACGAGCCAGCGATTTCGCCACCAGCGCCGAGGTTGCGGCGGTGCGCACGGCGGTGGTCAGGGTCAGTTCGCTGAGTAGGGTGGGGTAGCCACTCTGCACATCGGCCAGCAGACCGAAGGCCATGACCGTGAGCAAATTCTGCTGACCGTTGTTCGGGTGGCCGTTGACGTATTTGAACGAGTACTGCTGGCCGTCGTCGGTGGGCATCAACTCGATCACGCCGTCTGCCGAGTGATTGGCCGTGCGCGGCGATTTATCAAACTGTGCCCAGCGTGCGTAGTCCGCTTCGATGTAGCCGGCCATTTCGCGGATGGCGCGGCGAATACCGACTTGAGTGAACAGGCGTGCAGCATCATCGACATCTATAAAAAGCGTCATGTTTTTATTCTCCGATCCAGACATTGAAAGGCTGTAGAGCGCGGGCTGGCTCAGCTGCGTTTGCTCTCGAAACCGTGCAGCACGTTGACGGCATTGATGCCGATCTCATCGACCATGTAGCCGCCCTCCATGACGAACAGGGTCGGGCAGCCGACGCTGGCGATCAGTTCACCGATGCCGATGAAGTCCTCGCTTTCGAGCAGGAAGTGGCTGATGGGGTCGTCCTTGAACGTGTCGACACCCAGGGAAATCACCAGCACTTCAGGGGCGAACTGCTGAAGCTTTTTGCAGGCGTGGAGCAGGGCGTTGCGATAGCTCTCCCAGGTGGTGTTTTTCGGCAGGGGATAGTTGAGGTTGTAACCCTCGCCGACACCCGCGCCGATTTCGTGGCTGTAGCCCGAGAAGTACGGATAGGACACCGCCGGTTCACCATGCAACGAGACGAACATGACGTCGCTGCGCTGGTAAAAAATGTTCTGGGTGCCGTTGCCGTGATGGAAGTCGACATCCAGCACCGCGACACGTTTGGCGCCTTGGGTGATGGCTTGTTGCGCGGCAATGGCGGCGTTGTTGAGGTAGCAATAACCGCCCATGTATTCGCGCGCGGCGTGATGGCCGGGCGGACGGCACAGGGCGAAGGCACTGTCGTGGCCTTCATCAAGCAGGGCCAGGCCAGTGAGGGCAATATCGGCGCTGGTTTTCACCGCTCGCCAAGTCGTAGCGGTAATCGGTGAGCCGGCATCCATGGCAAAGAAACCCAGCTTGCCATCGATGAACGTCGGCACCTCTTCGCCGGCCAGATCGCGCACTGGCCATACCAGCGGCAAGGCATCGTGAGTGCGACCGGTTGCGCTCCATTCGCTCCAGGCAGTTTCGAGAAAACTGACGTAACGCTCGCTGTGCGCGTTGACGTAGCACGAGCGATCAAACGCGCGCGGCTCGACGATCTGCCCGAGGCCGACCTGTTTGACTCGGTTATGCACGGTGTCGGCGCGACTCGGTTGCTCGAACGACGGTTTGAGCACGCCGTCTTTCAATTCGGTGCCGTGGTGCAACCGGTGGGAATCACTGAAAACTGTAAACATTCTGCGCATCCGTTATTGTTGGCCAGTGCAAATATTCTGTTCCGGCTTGGCTGCGCTTTCTTTGCTTTGTGTTCGTGGTTAAGTCGATTATTCGGGCGTTTTTACTCAGGAATGGCGTCATGCAGAAAAAAATATCCAAACGTATCAGCCTCGACGAGACCGACCTGGCGATTCTTGAGTTATTGCAGGAGGACGCCAGTATTTCCAACGCTGAACTTAGCGAGCGGCTGTCGCTGAGCCTTACGCCGTGCTGGCGACGGCGCAAGCGCATGGAGGAGGCCGGGGTCATCAAGGGCTATCAGGCCAACCTTGATCGGCGAATGCTCGGGCTGGATATCATGGCATTCGTGCACATTCGTTTTTCCACCCACGCCGACCACGCGCCGGACGCCTTCGAGGCGGTGATTGCGCAATTGCCGCAGGTGGTGGCCTGCCACAAGATCACCGGCGATGCCGATTATGTGTTGCAGGTGTTGGCGGAGGATCTTGATAGCTACAGCGATTTCATCGAGCAGGTGCTCCGGCGTCAGGTGGGGATTGCCTCGATTCAGTCGAGTCTGGCGTTGCGCGAGGTCAAGACTGGGAGCCGGATTGCGATTCCTAAACCGGGAAAGGACTGAACGGGCAGAGGGGCAATCATCTTTTCAGTTTAAACGCGTTGTATGTCGTTGATGTGCCATTGCCACGCAGGGCTGTATTAATTCCAGCCTTTGCAGTGAGCGGTAATCTCTGCCCAGACTTCCCGATAGCTGAATCGCAACCACGCGGTGTGCAGCTTATGCAGTTGCCGCCGAATCCAGCTGTTCGTGTTTGCGAGCAGCATTTGCTCGATGTCCCTGTTCAACGCATCGGGTTCGAAACCTGTCCAGACCGGCGGGAGTACACATTCCAGGTTCCAGGCGCAGACGACGGCAACTTCGGCATACAGAATGTCTTTAACCTGTTCTGGATCATAGCCTTCGATTTGCCGGGCGATGTAGGGGTAATCGACACCAGTGTCGACGAAAATATCGGAGAGGGCTGCGCGGATTTTGTATAGATCGGCGTGGCTCAGTTCTCGTCTCAAGCTAGGGCCTCCTGGCGTTGAATTGCGCTGATCCGATTGCACGTGGCGGTTCTTGTCTGGTGGTTAGTCGATTCTGAACGCGCGCTGTCGATCAGCAAAGTTTCATCTTGCCGCGTGCGAAGCAGGCCTAGTCTGCTGAGACAAGATCGTCGCTGTTCATCCCGAGGGGAATCGTGCCATGCGCCTGAATGTCGTCAAAGTGCTGTTGATTGCTGCTGCAGTATCGGTGTTGAGTGCCTGTTCCGGCGCGGGTGGTTTGACCACCACCCGTTGTTTCTCCAGCGACTGTCAGTCGCCGGAGGGGCGCAACGCCAATACGTTGAAGTTCGGCGGCAACAGTATCGGCAGCAGCCTCAATCAGTACAGCTCCGGGATGCTGCATGACGATTAAGGATTACGGCGCGGCCGGTACGGCAATCCATTCGCTTAGCGTTTGCTGATATTTGCCGGTGACTTTGCTCAAGTGCAGCCACTGATCGACATACAGTTTCCAGCTGATGTCATCGCGCGGCAGCAGATAGGCCTTCTCGCCATATTGCATGTACTGATGCGGATTCACCGCGCACAACCCCGGTTTGAGTTTCTGCTGATACAGCGCTTCCGAGGCGTCGGTGATCATTACGTCGGCCTGGTTGTCGAGCAGTTGCTGGAAGATCGTCACATTGTCGTGCAGGGCCAGTTGCGCTTTGGGCAGGAAGGCGTGGACGAAGGCTTCGTTGGTGCCACCGGCAGGTTCGACCAGACGCACGTTGGGCTGGTTGATCTGCTCGATCGTCTGGTACTTGCTGACATCGGCGCAGCGCACCAGCGGGATCTTGCCGTCGGTGTCGAGGGTGTTGCTGAAGTAGGCTTTTTTCTGCCGTTCGAGCGTCACCGAGATGCCGCCCATGCCGATGTCGCATTTACCGGCCTGCATGTCCGGCATCAGGGTTTTCCAGCTGGTTTGCACCCATTGGACTTTGACCCCGAGGCTGTCGGCCAGCGAGCGGGCCATGGCGATGTCGATGCCTTCGAAATCGCCGTCGGGGCGTTTGAAAGTGTAGGGCTTGTAGTCGCCGGTGGTGCAGACGCGCAACTGGCCTTGTTGCTGGATGCTGTCGAGGTGCGAAGCGCTTGGTTCGGCGTGGGCGCCGGCGGCCACGGTCAGCAGGCCGCAGAGGATCATAGTGCTTTTTAGGGTTGTCATTGCGATCGGGGCTTCTGAGAAGGACGGTGGCCCAGTGTAGTGAAAGGCTTTCCCGGGTGTCACCCTGCTTCCGGGCTTAACGTGCCTAGCCACGCCACCAGCGCCACGATCAGCAATGCGATTGCCAGTTCAACGACAACGCTGCGTTTTAGCGCATTTGCCGCGATGACATATTGTCCATTGCGCAACGCTTGCGCCAACGCCGGACCAAGATGAAAGCGGTTCAACGCCGCCAACACCAACATCCCGGCAAACAGTAAAACCTTGATCGCGAGCAGCATCCCGTAAGTGCCGAGCAAGATTTCGTCCAGTCTCGCACCGACGATGAACAGATAATTCACCACGCCGGTAATCGACAGCGTCAGCACAATCACTGCACCGATCCACTCAAAACGCCGAACCGCAAACGCCAGCGAACGAATGCGAGCTTCATCGACCGACCCCCGCGCCATCAACACCAGCGCCAGCATCGCACCCAGCCACGCGCCCGCCGCGAGCAGGTGCAGAATGTCGCTGAGAAAATGCCAGAACCGCAGTATTCCTTCGTCCATCGCCCCGTGTCCGCTCCAGGCCAAAGAGGCGAGGGCGATGGCGCCAGCCATCGATGCGAGCCACGCGCCCGGCCTGATCAACACCACGATCAGCGCGATAATCCGCACTGCCCACGCCAGCCCGACATCGGTTTCCAGCAGCATCATTTGCAGATGTGGCCACAGCGCCGCGAGCGCTGTTTCGCCACTCATGGCGCGGGTCATCAGCATCAATCCTGCCACTGACAACAACGCCCCGATCAATGCCATCCCGCGCAGCATCGGCCGAAACCGCAGCAGCGTCCCAGCGCTGTACAGCGCAAACAACGCCAGCCCGAACAACAGCAGCAAATCCACATACAACGCAAACCGCAGCACGATGTTGATCAGTTCAGCCATTGCTCACTTCACTTTGAACGTGACGTTGCCGGTGATCGGGTGCGTGTCGGAAGACACTGCGCGCCATTGGACTTGGTAGGTGCCGGCGGGCAGCGGCGCGAGCGGGGTGATCAGCATGCTTTTCGGATCGCTGCCGGCGCTGACTTTGGCTTTCATTGGCATCGGCGAATGGGCCATGCCGGGCATTTCGGTCATGACCAGTTTGGCGCCGGAGAATTTTGTCAGCAGGTTCTCGGAAAAATGCAGTTCGATCTTGCCGGGCGCGGCGCCGTCGGCACCTTCGGCGGGAGTCGACGAGAGCAGTTTCGGGTGGGCTTGAGCGAGGCTGCTGAGGAGCAAGCCGCTGGCGAGTACAAGGGTGATTTTCAAGGTGCGCATGCAAGACCTCTGGAGTGTTTTTTAATGGGAATTCAGAACCACATCCGCACGCCAAGCACGAGCCGCGCTTCGCTGCGCTTCTCGCCTTCTTCGCGGGCGTAATCGGCGGTGTTGCCGTAGGTGCGGTTCCACGTCACGCCGATGTACGGCGCAAATTCGCGGCGTATTTCATAGCGCAGACGCAGGCCCGCCTCGGTGTTGGCAAGCCCGGAACCGATACCCCGTTGCGCATCGTTCTTGCCGTAGACGTTGACTTCGGCGGTGGGCTGCAGGATCAGACGATTTGTCAGCAAGATGTCGTAATCACCCTCGAACCGCAGCGCGCTCTGGCCACCTTCACCGACAAACGCGGTGGCCTCGGCTTCGAAGTTGTACAGCGCCATGCCCTGCACACCGAATGCAGCCCAAGTCTGCGGCGCGCCGGGTTTGAAGTCCTGACGCACGCCGCTGACCACGTCCCACCACGGCGAAATCGCATGGCCCCAGAGTGCTTGAATCTCTGCGTCTTCGGTCTTGCCGTTGCTGCGCTCGCCTTCGGAGCGCAGCCACAGACGATCGATGTCGCCACCGATCCAGCCGGACAGATCCCAGGCCAACGCGCTGCCGTCATCGGCGTCCTGCCATTCGAGTTTGTCGGCGAGGAAGTACGTGTTGATCGCGCTGTCGTGGACTTTATGGCCGCCGGGGCTGGTAAATACGGCGGCGCGGTCGGCGTCGGTCAACTGCGGGATCGGCGTGCGACTTTCCGTCGGGGCGGCGGGCTGCATCCTGCCGTCGTCCATGCTTTGCATCGCGGAATGATCCATGCCGGACATCTGGCTGTGATCCATGCCCGGCATGTCGCCGGCGGCCATCGCCGAGCTGCCGACCAGCAGCAAAGAAAACGCGGTGAGTCGAGTCATCAGCGGCCCCTTCATGCTTCCACCCGCACTTCGCGGAACATGCCCGTTTCCATGTGGTACAGGAGATGGCAGTGATAGGCCCAGCGACCGAGTGCGTCGGCGGTGACGCGGTAGGTACGGCGCGTGCCGGGCGGCATGTCGATGGTGTGTTTGCGCACCTGGAAGTCGCCGTTTTCGTCTTCCAGATCGCTCCACATGCCGTGCAGGTGAATCGGGTGGGTCATCATCGTGTCGTTGACCAGCACCAGGCGGATGCGTTGGCCGTACTTCAGCCGCAAGGGCTTGGCGTCGGAGAACTTGATGCCGTTGAACGACCAGGCGAATTTCTCCATGTGCCCGGTCAGGTGCAGTTCGATTGTGCGGCTCGGGTCGCGGCCATCCGGGTCTTCGAAGGTGCTGCGCAGGTCGGCGTAGGTCAGCACGCGACGGCCGTTGTTGCGCAGGCCGAGGCCGGGGTCGTTGAGTTTGGGCGCGGTGGTCATGGCTTGCATGTCGACCAGAGGATTGTTTTTTTCGCTGTCAGGATGGGATTGCATCGGGCCCATCGCCGAGTGATCCATGGTGCTCATGTCCATCGAGCCGTGATCCATGCCGCCCATGCCCATGTCGTCCATGGTCACCAGTGGGCGCGGGTCCAGACCCGGTACGGGCGCAGATAACCCGGCGCGAGTGGCGAGCGTGCCACGGGCATAACCGCTGCGATCCATGGCCTGGGCAAACAGGGTGTATGCCTCGGCGTCCGGCTCGACGATGACGTCGTAAGTCTCGGCCACGGCGATGCGCAGTTCATCGACGCTGATCGGTTTGACGTGCAAGCCGTCCGCCGCGACTACGGTCATTTTCAGTCCGGGAATGCGCACGTCGAAGTAGGTCATGGCCGAGCCATTGATCAGGCGCAGACGCAGTTTTTCCCCGGGGCGAAACAGGCCGGTCCAGTTGTTATCTGGCGCGTGGCCATTCATGAGGAAGGTGTAGGTGGCGCCACTGACGTCGGCAATGTCGGTGGGATTCATGTTCATTTCTGCCCACATCTTGCGATCGGCCACGGTGGCGCCCCAGCCTTTTTCGCTGACGTCCTCGATGAAATCGCCGACGGTGCGCTTGTGGAAGTTGTAGTAGTCGGATTGTTTTTTCAGGGTTTTCAGCAGACTGGCCGGATCTTCGTCGGTCCAGTCGCTAAGCATCAGCACGAACTCGCGGTCGTAGTGGAACGGCTCAGGGTCTTTGGCGTCGATCACCAGCGGGCCGTAGACGCCGGCCTGTTCCTGCAACCCGGAATGGCTGTGATACCAGTAGGTGCCGTTCTGCCGCACCTTGAATTGATAGACGTACACGCCACCCGGTTCGATGCCGTGAAAGCTCAGGCCCGGCACGCCGTCCATGTTCGCCGGCAGCAGAATGCCGTGCCAGTGAATCGAGGTGCTGGCGCTGAGCCGGTTGCGCACCCGCAGCGTCACGGTGTCGCCTTCGCGCCAGCGCAGCAAAGGGCCGGGCAGGCTGCCGTTGATGGTCATCGCCGTGCGTGGGCTGCCAGTGAAGTTGACCGGGGTTTCGCCGATGAACAGCTCGAAGTTGCTGCCGCTCAGTTCATGCAGTTGACCGGGCGCATTGAGCGCCCAGACCGGCGTGCGCCACAGGCCCAGGCCACCGAGCAGGCTGCTGGCGGCGAGGCCTTTGACGAAGGTGCGTCGTGATGGGTTGGAAGGCATGCGCTGGAAATCCCCGTTTAACTCATGACGGGGAGGCTAACCAGCGCCAGCTTTCAGTTGGCTGAGGCGGGGATTACAGTTTTGACAGGTTTAACGCGGCAAACGTCCCGAGATCCATGCACATTCCACCCTCGGACTTCCAGTTGGCAGTGCTCGCTTTGGCTTTGTGTAACAGCGGTAGCCATTCGTGCAGCGCTCCCAGGTTGTTTTTGTAGCCTGGGATATGACTGGCGCTCACATACTGCATGAACTCGGCTTGCCCGGTAGCCGAGTAGAAGACTGGCTCATTGGCGCCGTCCTCTTCTGCAAAGCAGAACTGCTCGCCATCGTGATAGAAGCTGATGAAGTGTGCATGCTGCGGGATATCGCTCCAGCTCTCCCAGCCAAATGCCGGTTGCCCTTGTTCCGTCGACTTCTGCGCCAGAGCCTTTTTGCCTTTGGTGGACATATCGTGAATGTCGACAGTGACAAACCAGCGTTCCGAGCCGAAAGCTTCAGGGTTTTTCAGGGCCGCCGCGATCAGCGAGTCTGGCTGTGTGTCTTGCGCCTGCCGGAATTTTTGCCGGGCTGTCCAGGCCGCTTCGATTTGTTTGAAGTAGGCACTGTCGACATCGATGGCATCCGACTCAGACCAGCGTTCAGCGAACCAGCGTTTTGCGTCCTGTATCGCTACGGTATCGTCCGTCAGGATGCCGAGTTCAATCCAGTGATTGGCTGCTTGACCTTCAATGCCCAAGCCATTGGCTGACGCGTTGGCGCTTCCCACGATCATTTCGTTTTCGCCAATGTAAGCCTTGGCATGGAGTCGAGGGAGGCTGCGAATGTTCGCTGGATGCAGTTGGAGCAGTTGCCTGACCACTGCGGGGTTGGTCGCCCCTGCAGACAAGTCGAGGAGAATGCGGACGTCTCCACGGCGTTGATCCAGACCCAGTTCCGTTATGGCGCGCTCGCCCCAAAAGGCGACGGCAATGTCCAATGAACCTTTGACTTCGCGCGCCCATTGAGCGAGTTGTTGCTGGTTTTGAATCAGTCGTGTCATCAGTACAACTCTAAGAGGTTAATAGAAGGTCTGCCGGGGCTGTCGATCCTAGAGGCCAAGCCCTTCCTGCACGACCTGCAGCAAGTTGTTTTCGGTCAGGGCGATGGCATCCAATTCCTGCCCGGTTTCGACGGTTTGCAACCACCAGTGGCTTTCGTGGTGTTCATCGACGGTTCGCAACAGATAAGTGTTTCTTTCCGGCAGGGTAATCTGCACCCGCCCGGCGCCATCTTCGGTAAACCGCGCAATGGGATCGAATGTCAGGCTTCGATCATTGGCCTCGATCACCAGTTGATCAATTGCGTAGTCATGCGCCTCACCATCCGGTGAAGTTTCGCAAACATGCGTAGGATTTCGCCGAATCTTCAGTCCTACTTCGGTGACGGGCTGCAACCACGCCTCAATGCGGTGGTACAAGTCATACACCTGAGCAGGCCAGCAATCGATTTCCAGTGCCGCATCCGCGTGGGTATGCCGGGTTTGTTTGAGTTTGGCGGCGAGTTCGTCTGCTTTACTCATTTTGGTTCCCTTGGTTTGGTGGCTGCCTGTTAATCGTAGACCTTTCAACGGCGTACGGCTTTGCCTTGCGTCATGCGCTTGCAACACAAGCGTGGCGAAATCAGCGCTGGCCAAGTCGGTCAGGATCGAAAACCATGGACGCAGGCGTCCCAAAGGAGTGGGTACATGAAAAAGCTGTTTACAATTTTGGCGGTGATTGCGCTGACGGCCGGTAGCATCGGTTTGAGTTCGGCGCGGCAATCGCAGTCAAGCAAGGCCCAGGCAGAATCGGTGGCGGGAGTGTTCGATTACTACCTGCTGGCGCTGTCCTGGTCGCCAACCTTCTGTTTGACGCACAAAGACGACTCACAGTGCACGGGCAAGGGCTATGGGTTCGTGCTGCACGGTTTGTGGCCGCAATACGCCAAGGGTGGCTGGCCGCAATCCTGCCCGCCGCTGACCACCTTGAATGCGGCGGAAACCAGCAAAGGCCTGACACTTTTCCCGACCAAAAAACTGCTCGACCACGAATGGTCCAAACACGGCACTTGCAGCGGCCTCGGCGCAATGGGTTATCTCGATGAATCGGACAAAGCCGTTGGCGCGGTGAAAATCCCGCAGGAACTGCAACCGTTCAGCTCCTCGTATTACTTCGAGGCGCAGGAAATCGCTGACCTGTTCCGTAAGGCCAACCCGGGGATTCCGGCGGATGGCATCGCGGTCATTTGCAGCGGCCCGGAACTGTCGGAAGTGCGCGTGTGCATGGGCAAGGATCTGCAGTTCGGTGCGTGTGGCAAGGGTGTGAAAACCCAGTGCCGCGCGGGGGATATTCGGGTGCCGCCGGCGCGCTAAGCTGAGCGGTTTCCACGTATCAAAAAGGCGCCCGATCGGGCGCCTTTTTTGGTCTGAAGGTTTGAAGCCCCCGGCGAAGTCCCGCATGCTTGCGCCCCCGAAAGGATGACCTCGTTACATTGCAAGGAGCTGTTCATGAGCGGAAAACCCGCCGCCCGCGTCACCGATCCAACCGCCTGCCCATTGCCGGGACATGGCACCCATCCCATTGTCAGTGGCTCCCCGAATGTGAATTTCGACGGCTGCGCGGATGACTGACAAATCCGCCTGCGGTAGCCCGATTACCGGTGCTGTTGCGTCGACGGTGTTCATCAACGGTTTGAACGCCGCGACACTGGACAGCACCGGTGGGCACGGCAACGTCGTCATCGGCGGTTCTGGCACGGTCATCATCGGTGACACGGTGACGTCGGCTCCCTTCAGTGGTTTGCTGCCGATGCCGGTGCATTTCACTGACAGGTTGAAACTGGTCAATGACGTGACCGGTGAGCCCATGCCTGATCATCCCTACGTGATTCAGCGCGCTGACGGACGTCTGGAACATGGGGTGTCTGACGCCAACGGATTTACTCACCAAGTCAGCTCGCACCTGCCTGAAACCATCAAGTTGTTTTTGGAGGAGTGAGGCATGGCTGCTGAAACGATAACGTGCGCGAAGGGCAACAATTACAAGCTTCACAAGGAACATGCGCTGACGGACAAGAAGGATGTCAGTGACAAGCCTGTGCCGGTGGAGAGTACCAAGGCGATTGTGGTTTTTATCGGAGGTGCGGGAGATAAGGAGAGTTATTATTTTTCTGGGCCTTATGAAAACATCCAGGATGCACGACGTGCATTTGATAGGCGCACTGAGACATTAAAGGGAGAAGGAAAATATAAATCGGAATGGTTGGGTTACAACGAAGTCAGAGGAAAGCAGGACATTCAACGGCACGTGCTAAGCCTTATTCCGTATAAAAGCTGTCCCGTCTATATCGTGGGCCATAGCCTCGGCGGCTGGAATGGTGCGCACCTGTCCAGAATAATGTCGGATTGGGGTTACAGGGTTCAGATGCTGATCACCCTGGATCCTGTGGGTGAAGGGGCTCTGGTTTGGCTGGGCTCAGACATTTATCGCGAACGTCCCGCGCCAGTTTCGGTTGATTGGATCAATATCAAGGCAACACCTTCCAAGAGAGACCCATCAGACGGAGTCGCGGACTTCGGGGAAAAATGGATTATCTCCTGCGGACCGTCACTTAACGTAAATGTCGACACGAATCATGCTAACGCTCTGGGATTGCTAAACGCCCCAATCGCTGATGGTAAGTCTGCAAGTGACTTGCTGTTTGACTCAATCATGAAGGAGTTTTCGTGATGTTCAGGTTTTTCCTTTGCGTGGTTCTCGCTGTCTGTTCGGGATGTGCAAAGGACCATTTACAGCCTCCGGCAAATTTGAGTTATGTGTCCGTAGATAGGTCGAGTCCCCTTTTATATGTCATCAAATATCAATCCGATGTGGATGTTTTGAACCTGTTTGGCCGAGGCGAAAGGCAAGGGATGGCTTCGGGGACATTGAGATGCGCGTTAGCGGATGACCACGATTTTTCGGTTGGCAAAGCTATTCAGTTTTCTGCAGTGGGGCTGGTAGATTCTGATGTGCGCGAAAACGGCAACTCCAAATTCTCCTTTTCGACCAGTACATTTATCACTGAAACCTCCAGCAACCGAAGTACGGAGAGGGATCTGTCAGCGGCAGAACTGAACCAACTCCTCTCCAACAAACAACAAATCCCCTGCAAAGTCGTCGTCACCGCCTACGGCTACAAACCCTACTACTCAAACACCATGAACATTCCCGTCGCGGACCTCCTACGGGAAATCAACAAACCCCAATGATAAAAACGGGGGGATTTCAGGCAAATCCCCCCGCATCCCCCCCCAACTCCCCACGCAAAAACTCCACCAGACCGCGCTGCAACCCGCTCAACACACCGTCCCGACTAACCAACGCCAACTCCGTCGACGCCAGTTCCGGCAGATCCGTACACACCTGATGCTCAGGCAACACCGCCGACACCGGCAGCACTGACACCCCCAACCCTGAGGCCACTGCCGCTTGAATCCCGGTCAGGCTGTGGCTGCCGAACGCCACACGCCACGGTCGCTGGGCAACATCGAGCAAACGAATGGCGCGCTGCCGATACAGGCAGCCCTGCGGAAACAACGCCAACGGCAACACGCCAGTGGACGAATCAAACTCCGCACCTTTGACCCACACCAGCCGCTCCGGCCAGGTCGCCCACGCCGGGCCGCTGTCGGGTTCGCGTTTGATCAGGGCGATGTCGATGTCGCCGGCATCGAGGCGCTGGCGCAGATCGAGGCTCATGCCGCTGAGGGTTTCCAGCCGTGCTTGCGGATGGCTGCGGGTGAAGCCGGCAAGGATCAGCGCCATGCGCCGCGCGTCGAAGTCTTCCGGCATGCCGATACGCAGGATTTCCAGGTCGAGGTCGCTGGCCAGCGCCTCGCTGGCTTCAGCGGACAGCGCCAGCAAACGGCGGGCATAGTGGATCAGCAGTTCGCCGTGCTCGGTGACGGCGACATTCAGCCCGGTACGGTCGCGCAGCAGCAAAGCGTGGCCGACCAGCTCTTCGAGTTTGCGCACCTGCTGGCTGACCGTCGATTGGGTGCGGTGCACGCGATCGGCGGCGCGGGTGAAGCTGCCTTCGTCGACCACGCAGACAAAGGTTTTCAGCAGTTCCAGATCCAGCATGGCAGTGCTCTCGATAGTGGTTATTCAACTGACGATTGGCTATTTATTTAATTTCACACTATCACCGAGCGCTCTTAAGCTGAAGTCCTTACCCCGGAGGACTCGACCAATGACACTGACTCACACACCGCGCCCGCAATGGCTGACCTTCGATTGCTACGGCACGTTGATTCAATGGGACGAAGGCCTCAAAGCCGTCGTCGGGGAAATTCTCAGCGAGAAGGGCGAGCATCAGATCGATGTCGGGCAGCTGATCGACGTCTATGACCGCCACGAACATCGCCTCGAACAGACCCCGCCGCACCGTTCGTTCCGCGAGCTAAGCACCCTCGGCCTGCAATTGGCCCTGGAAGAATTGGGCCTGCCGAGCCTGCCCGAAGACAGCCAGCGTCTGGCCGCCGCGATCCCGAAAATGCCGCCGTTTGCCGAGGTGATCGAGACCCTGCGTGAATTGAAAACCATGGGTTTCAAACTGTGCATCGTCTCCAACACCGACGACGACATCATTGCCGGCAACGTCGCGCAACTCGGCGGCTACATCGACCGGGTGATCACCGCGCAACAGGCCGGTGCCTACAAACCGGCGCCACGGCTGTTCGACTACGCTCATGAACAGTTGGGCGTCAGTCGCGCAGAGGTGGTGCACATCTGCGCGAGCCCCATGCTCGACCACACGGCGGCGCGGGACATGGGTTTTCGTTGTGTATGGATCGATCGCGGTACCGGTCGCCAGTTGCTGCCGGACTATCGCCCCGACGCCATCCTCAACCGCCTCGATCAAGTGTTGCCGCTGTTCAAATCCCTCGGTTGGTAACGGAGAAACGTCATGGCTCACACCCTGGCCGCCAGTGCGCAGGCTGCACGTTTGACAGCGCTGAACCTCGACACAGAAGCGATCATCACCGCACGCACCGAGCTGGCGGCATGCTTTCAATTGGCCGCGTTGCATGGCCTGGAGGAGGGCATCTGCAATCACTTTTCGGCGATGCTGCCGGGGCATGACGATCTGTTTCTGGTCAATCCCTATGGCTATGCCTTCGCCGAAGTCACCGCGCAGAATCTGCTGGTTTGCGACTTCGACGGCAATGTGGTTGAAGGCGAAGGCCATCCGGAAGCCACGGCGTTCTATATCCACGCGCGCCTGCACAAACAACTGCCGCGAGTGAAAGTCGCGTTCCACACCCACATGCCTCACGCCACGGCGTTGTGCCTGCTGCAAGGGCCGCCGCTTTTGTGGCTGGGGCAGACCGCGCTGAAGTTCTATGGGCGCACGGCGGTAGACGAGGATTACAACGGTCTGGCGCTGGACGCGTCAGAAGGCGACCGCATCGCCAGTGTCATGGGCGATGCTGACATTCTGTTCCTGAAAAACCACGGTGTGATCGTTGCCGCGCCGACCATCGCCGAAGCCTGGGACGACCTCTATTACCTGGAGCGCGCCGCGCAGGTGCAGCTGCTGGCGATGGCCACGCAACGGGAGCTGAAACCGGTGCCCCACGCCATTGCACAGCGGGCTTATGAGCAGATGCGTGAGGGCGATGCGCAAAGTGCGCGGGCGCATCTGCACAGTGCGATGCGGCGCCTGGCCCTTCATAACTGACTAACCCTAAAGAGGCATCGAAAATAAATCTGCGAACAGCGATCATCCAAATTCGCTGCGCGCCGATATACCTGGGCGGGAGCGGGGCGTTTGCCCCGTAGATTCCGGTGGGCTACGCTCACAAACATAAGGGTTTCCCTGCTGGCGCCCTTGTCGTACCTGCCCAGGACTTGCTTTTGCCTATCCCCATTCACGATCCACATCAGGCCCCCGGAGGCACCCTTAAACGCCTGCCGCTACGCAAAGCGGCTGTGCTGTTTATCGTTGCGGTGGGGTTGTGCTTGTCCGGTTTGCTGTACCTGCAACTGGAGCAGTCGCGACGCCAGGATCTGGCGGTGGCAAAAGTCGCGTCGAGCAACCTGACCCGGGCGATGGCCCAGCAGGCCGAGGACACCTTCCTGGCTGCCGATCTGGTGATGACCAGCCTGGTCGACTGGATTCAGGAGGACGGTTACGGCGCCGCGCAGAAGCCGCGTCTGCAGAGAACCTTCGCCAGGCGCGTGCAGCAACTCGATCAGCTGCACGGCATGTTCCTGTTCGATCGTGATGGGCAGTGGGTGATTACCTCGTTTACTGATCTGCCCCGTGGCAATGGCGTGGCGGACCGCGAGTATTTCAAATTCCACCAACAGAACGCTTCGACGCTGGCGCACATCGGCCCGGCGATTCGCAGCCGCGAGAACGGCGAGTGGATCATCCCGATTTCCAAACGCGTCAATGATCACGCCGGCAATTTTCAGGGTGTGTTGCTGGCCGGGATCAAGATGTCGTACTTCGACCGCTTCTTCGAAAGCTTCAGCCTCGATGACCAAGGCATCATGTTTCTTGGCTTGAGCGACGGCACTTTGCTTGCCCGCCGTCCGTTTGATGAGAGCCTGATCGGCACGTCGCTGGCGCAAGGACGGATTTATCGCACGTTGCTGCCCGAGGCGGCGGCCGGCACGGCGATGATCAATTCGGTGGTCGATGGTGTTGTGCGTTTGTACGGTTATCGACGCTTGTCGGCGTATCCGTTGGTGGTGTCGTCTGCGACCTCGCGCGACACGATTCTCAAGGGCTGGTACGAGCGTGCGTTCCAGTCGAGTGTGATTGTCGCGCTGGTGATTCTCGGCGTCGGCCTGTTTGGCTGGGTGTTCATTCACCAAGTGCGCGACGGCGAACGGATCGAAAAAAACCTGCGCAAGGCCCAGCGCGCACTGGAGCAGATTGCGACCCACGACAGCCTGACCGGATTGGCCAATCGACGTTTGTTCGAGCGTTCGCTGGAGATCGAATTTGCCCGGGGCGCGCGGCAGGTCAGTCCGGTCAGCCTGATCATGCTCGATATCGATTTCTTCAAACGCTACAACGACGCCTATGGCCACGTCGCCGGGGATCATTGTCTGACCCAGGTTGCTCAGGTGCTGCGGGCGTGCTGTCAGCGCAAATCCGATCTGGCAGTACGTTACGGTGGCGAGGAGTTTGCGGTGCTGTTGCCGGACACCGACATCAACGGCGCGCTGGCAATTGCCGGGCAGATTCGGCGCAGCGTGATCGACAAGCACATCACCCATAGCGGCTCGCCGACCGGTTATCTGACGGTGAGTCTGGGCTGCTATTCATTTATCCCGAGCGGCAATGACAGCCTGGAAGTGTTTATCCAACGCGCCGATGCGGCGCTGTATCAGGCGAAAAATGCCGGGCGCAATCGCGCAGCGGTGTTATCGCTGGATAGCGGCCTGGCCGAATTGATGCGCTCGGACCGCTGATCTGCAAACCAACACAAAAACCTGTGGGAGCTGGCTTGCCAGCGATGGCGGTCGGTCAGTCAAGGAAGATGTCGACTGTGCGGACGCTATCGCTGGCAAGCCAGCTCCCACAGAGAATTTCATTGAGCCAGGATTAGGTGAACCCCCCTAGAAACCGAGGATGTGTTTCACCACGGATGGCTCTTGTTCGTTCAGCCGCCAGTGCCACCGCCCGCACCGCCAGTGCCGCCGCCGGCCGAACCTGTGCCGCCGCCAGCCCCCGAGCCCGAACCGCTCGCGCCACCATTGGTGCCAGTCCCGGATCCCATACCCGAAGAACCGCTACCACCGGAAGGCGCGCCCGGCGTGTTGTCTGGCGGCGTGGTGGTGCTGGTCGGTCCGCCGGATTTGGTGCCGGTAGCGTCAGCGCCGTCGTTGACGGCGAAGCTCGCGGTCGATGCCGTGGCCAGCAACCCGGCGAGTAATAACGAAGTGAGTTTGCGCGTGATCATGATCCGTCTCCATAAAGGGTCTGTACCTGATATTGGTCTGACGCGCAGAACCCTTGGTGCCGGGTGGCTGACGAGTGGTCAGCAGCGAAACCGAGTGGCCTCCTGATCTTCGGCAATATTGGCTATTTGTCGAACCGGGTGTGAGGGCTAACGTAGCCACACATTCACTTGCTACCCGGAGCTACCATGCAACCTCGTGCCGATTTCTACACCGCTTCCCCAGACGCCTTGAAAGCGATGATGGCTTTGGAAACGGCGGTGTCCAAACTGCCGCTGGAAAAGACCCTGATCGAGTTGGTCAAGCTGCGCGCTTCGCAAATCAACGGCTGCGCGTTCTGCATCGATATGCATACCACCGATGCGATCAAGGGCGGCGAAACCCCGCGCCGTTTGTTCGCGGTCACCGCTTGGCGTGAAGCGCCGTTCTTCAGCGACCGCGAACGTGCCGCGCTGCTGTGGACCGAATCGCTGACCCAACTGAGCCTGACCCACGCACCGGACGAAGATTACGACGTGGTTGCAGCGCAATTCACGCCGAAAGAAATGGTCGACCTGACCGTGGCAATCAGCACCATCAACAGTTGGAATCGTCTGGCGGTGGGCTTCCGCAAAATCCCACAGGCTTAAGCTGCCCACAATCCTCTGTAGGAGCTGCCGAAGGCTGCGATCTTTCGACTTTGCTTTTAAAAGACAAGATCAAAAGATCGCAGCCTTCGGCAGCTCCTACAGGGGCCGGGGAAACTTCAGAAAGCTGGATCAATGCCCATCCGCACTCGGCGCCGCCGGTGGTTGCACCTTGCGCATCAAGGGCACCATCGCCGTGGCGATAACGAAGCACACCCCGATCATCAGAAAGGTGTCGCCGTAGGTTTGCGTCTGCGCCTCGCGGTAGGTCAGCAGCCACAACTGGCGCAGGCTGGCGGTGACACCGACGTCGCCGCTCTGGCCCAGCGCTGCAAGGTTGCCGCCGACTTGCGACAGCCACTGATTCATCGCTTCATTGCTGCTGTTCAAGTGTTCGGCCAACCGCGTGAAGTGCAGGTTGGTGCGGTCATTGAGAATGGTCGCGCACGCCGCAATACCAATCGCCCCGCCCAGATTGCGCATCAGGTTGAACAAACCCGAAGCATGCTTCAACCGTGCGGGAGCCAACCCACCCAAAGTCAACGTCACCGCTGGCGGCACCGCCAGTTGCTGGGCGATCCCGCGCAACGCTTGCGGCAGCATCAATTGCCCCGCACCCCAGTCGTGGGTGATCGGGCTGAACTCCCACATCGACACCGCGAACAAACCCAGACCGATCATCATGATCCAGCGCAGGTCCATGCGGTTGGCCAGAAAGGCATACAGCGGAATCGCCATGATCTGGAACACGCCAGTGGAGAAAACCGCTAGACCAATGTCCAGCGCGCTGTAGCCGCGTACCCGGCCGAGGAACAGAGGCGTCAGGTAAATCGTCGCGAACAGGCCGATGCCGGTGACAAACGAAAAGAAGCAGCCGAGGGCGAAGTTGCGATCCTTCAAGGCGCGCAGATCAACGATCGGATTGGCCACGTGCAAGGTCCGGCCGATGAAGGCCAATCCCGCGAGGCCGCTGATCCACGCCGTGGTCAGAATGGTCTGGTCGCTGAACCAGTTCCAGCGCGGGCCTTCTTCGAGGGTGTATTCCAGGCAGCCGAGAAACAGCGCGAGGAACACCATGCTCAGGTAGTCCGCGCCTTTGAGCAGGGACAATTCCGGCTGGTCGATTTTCACCAGCATCGGTACCGCTACAGCGACGAAAATCCCCGGCACCAGGTTGATGTAGAACAACCAGTGCCACGAAGAAATATCAGTGATCCAGCCACCGATTACCGGTCCCAAGGTCGGTGCCAATGACGCAACGGCGCCGATGGTTGCCGCAGCGATCACCCGCTGTTTGCCGGTGAAGAAAAAGAACGCCGTGGTGAACACCAGCGGAATCATCGAGCCGCCGAGAAAACCTTGCAGCGCCCGAAAAGCAATCATGCTCTGGATGTTCCAGGCGATGCCGCAGAGCAGGCTGGCGAGGGTGAAGCCGACCGCCGAAGCGCAGAACAACCAGCGCGTGGAGAACACGCGCGACAGCCAGCCTGACAGCGGAATCACGATGATTTCGGCGATCAGGTAACTGGTCTGCACCCACACGGTTTCATCGGTACCGGCGGACAGCCCACCGCCGATATCGCGCAGCGACGCCGAGACGATCTGGATATCCAGCAGCGCAATGAACATGCCGATGCACATGGTCGCGAAGGCGAATACCTTGGTCGCGGTCGCCATGTCCGCCGCGTTGAATGGCTGCGCCGGGGCGGTGAGGGTGGTGCTCATGGCGCGACGGCCACGGCGCTGGTTTCCGGTTGCGCACGGGTGTCGACTTCTGCTGTTACCGAGAGGCCCGGACGCAAGTGACCGAGCACGCCGTCAGCCGGGTCGAGGAGGATCCGCACCGGCACCCGCTGGACGATTTTGGTGAAGTTGCCGGTGGCGTTTTCCGGCGGCAGCACGCTGAACTGCGAGCCGGTCGCGGGGGCGAGGCTGTCGAGGCGACCGTGGAATTCCTGGCCGGAGAGCACGTCGGCACGGATGCTTACGCGCTGCCCGGGTTTCATCCGCGCCAATTGGTCTTCCTTGAAGTTGGCATCGACCCACAAGCCGCTGGCCGGCACCACTGACAACTGCTGTGAACCGGCCTGCGCATAGGCGCCAACCCGTGCGCGGCGATTGCCGATCACCCCATCGAACGGTGCGCGCAGTTCGGTGTAGCCGAGGTTCAGTTGCGCCAGATCACGTTCGGCCCGGGCTTGTTGAAGGGCGGCGCGGGCCTGTAGTTTCTGGGTGTCGATCACCGCCAGTTGGCGTTGCGCGGCGAGCAGTTCGGCCTGGGCGCGGGCACTGAGGGCTTGCGCTGTTTTGAAGGTCGCGTCGGCGCGTTGTGCGCTTTCCACCGACACCGCATTGGTCGTCACCAGGCGTTTGTAGCGCGCGTTGTCATCCCGCGAGCGTGCGGTTTCTGCGCCAGCGGCGTCGATGCCGGCGCGGGCCTGACTGATCACCGCTTGTTGCAGTTGTTCGGTGGCGTCGAGGTTGGCCAGCAGTGCTTCTTCGGCGGCAACGGCGCCTTCGGCCTTGGCGAGGTTGGCGCGATAGTCGCGGGCGTCGAGGCGGATCAGCACATCGCCGGCCTTCACGTGCTGATTGTCGCTGACCAGCACTTCGTCGATGTAACCGGCGACTTTCGGGCCGATCACCGTGACGTCGCCACCAATATAGGCATCGTCGGTTTCTTCGAGAAAACGCCCGGCGCCCCACCAGTGCACGGCGTACACACCGGCGAAGATCAGCGCGAGCAAACCCGCGCCGGGAAGCAGCAAGCGTTTAAGCAGGGGCGGCTTGGTCTTCACCACAACAGGTTCGAGAGTGGGCATGCTGGTCATGGCGGATTACCTGGGTAAACGGGTCGTTATTACGTCTGTAATATGACGTAGGTAATATTTAGTCGCAAATGATTTCTGGTGCCGATCGTCAGTTGCTTGATTGAACGAGGACGGCTCGTGCTGGGCTCGGGTTTTGGAGCGTGGTGTAACACGCATCTATAAGCTGCAGAAATCAAGGTTCGCCTGACTCCCGTCAGGGTGGACTGACGCTCGTCGAAGGCTCTCAGGCCCTCGGGGAAACCCTGATAACGTGCAGCGCCGTGGCCTTGCTGCTGACAATAAAGCCAGGCAAAGCAATTGTTTAAGAAATGTAAGCGCTGTAGGAAGCGTCTTGCTTTTGTGTGGGATGGCTCCGACTATCACGATCATTGATGACATGGCATTACGCCATTTGATGATCGCAAGGAAGTTGCGTGCCGTTTCCGTTTCGCGCTGTTTTTCGCCGTGGTTCCCCGCTTTGCCCGCTGCTGTCGGCCTTTGTGTTGAGTGTCTGTGCCTCCTCGATTGAAGCTGCCGAACCTGTCGCGCCGGGCCAGGAAGTGCTGCGCCAGCAGCAACAGCAGCAGCGCGATCTGCAACAACTGCAACTTGAGCAAAGAAAGCGGCAACTGGAACGCGGCGCGTTCGGCCCGGCGCCGGTCACCCCGGCCATCCCGCCAACCGTCACCGCCGATGAACGTTGCTGGCCGTTGAGCGGTGCGCGCATCGGCGGCGTCACGCTGATCGACAGCGACAAACTCAACGCGCAGATCAAACCGCTGCTGGCGCCGTGCATGGGCGTCGGCCAGATCAATCATCTGCTGGCGACCATCACCGCGATCTACGTCGACAAGGGCTATATCGCCAGCCGCCCGTATTTGGTCAGTGCACCGGCAGCGGGGCAGTCGCTGGATATCCGCATTGACGAAGGTTACATCGAGTCCATCGAACTGGCCGATCAGAGCCAGCCGGTGTCGCTCGGGGGCGCGTTTCCAAACATGCTCGGCGAGCCGCTGAATCTGCGCGATCTGGAGCAGGGCCTCGATCAACTCAATCGCCTGCGCTCGATCGATCTCACCGCCGACATCGCCCCCGGCAGCCAGCCCGGCGCCTCGCGGATCATCCTGCGGTCGCGCACCGCCGCGCATTCGCGCTGGGCCTTGAACGCGGGGTTCGACAACCTCGGCAGCGCCAGCACTGGACGTGATCGCGACACCGTCAGCCTGAGCCTCGACAGCCCACTGCAACTCAACGACTTGTTAAGTCTCAGCGCCAGCGACACCCTCAATCAGGATGACCGCTACAGCCGCAATGCCAGCCTGTATTACGCGATCCCCTACGGCTACTGGACCTACAGCGTGTTCGCCAGCCACGCCGAATATCGTGCGCCGTTCAAACTGCCGAGCGTGACCTTTCACAGCACTGGCATCACCGATCAGGTCAGCCTGCGCGCCGACCGTGTGTTGTGGCGCGACCAGAGTCGTCAGCTCAGCGCCAACCTGCAACTGGCGCACAAGGATGTCGACAGCTACTTGCAAGACGTTCGCCTCGGTATTCAAAGCCCGACCCTGACTGTCGCCGAAGCCGGGCTCAATCTGTTCTGGCTCGACCGCGCGGTGTGGAACCTTGACGTCAATTACGCCCAAGGCCTGCACTGGTTTGGCGCCGACGATGACTCACAACATCAGATCAACAACCTGCCCAAGGCGCAGTTTCGCAAATACCGCGCCGGCCTCAGTCAGTGGCGCAATGGTCAGCTTGGCGCGCAGGCATGGCAATGGCAGAGCCAACTCAATTTGCAGTACAGCCCCGATCCGTTGCCAGCCATCGAACAGTTGCTCGGCACCGATGATTCGGCGGTGCGCGGCTATCGGGTCAGCAGTGCCTCCGGCGCCAGCGGCGCGATCTGGCGCAACACCTTGCGCCTGCCACTGCGCAGTGAATGGTCGCTGCAGATCACCCCGCGTGTGGGCCTCGACCACGGCTGGATCAAGGCCGATCACGGCGCGCAGGGCCAACGCCTGAGTGGTGCCAGTGTCGGCCTGAATCTGGGCTGGAAGAACCTGCAAGTGGACGTCGATTACCAGCGCGCCCTCAACACCCCGAACGGTCTGCAGCACGAGCCTGAAACCTGGCTGATGCGGGTGGGCCTGCAAATCTGAACAACGCAGTGAATAAACAGCCGTCGGATCTGAGCGCGTCAGCCACGGCCAAGACTAAACGCGCGACGTGATGCCGTACTCACATGGAGACGTTTTTATGCCAGCACACACCTTTGCATTTCATCTTTCCCCTCGGGGCAAATTGCGCTGGGCGATTGCCAGCCTGTTCTTCGCCGTGCACCTGCCCAGCGCGATGGCCGGCGGCGTCGTGGTCGCACCGGGGCCCGGCGGCACCGCGCAATTGCAGACCCAGGGCGGTGTGCCCATCGTCAACATCGTCGCGCCCAACGGTTCGGGCCTGTCGCATAACCAGTTCCTCGACTACAACGTCGACCGCCAAGGCCTGGTGCTGAACAACGCCTTGCAGGCCGGGCAATCGCAACTGGCCGGGCAACTGGCGGCCAACCCGCAACTGCAAGGGCAGGCGGCGAGCGTGATCCTCAACGAAGTGATCAGCCGCAATCCTTCCGCCATCAATGGCGCGCAGGAAATCTTCGGTCGTGCAGCCGATTACGTGTTGGCTAACCCTAACGGCATCTCGGTCAATGGCGGTAGTTTCATCAATACGCCGAATGCCAATCTGGTGGTCGGTCGCCCGGAATTGAACGACGGCAAACTGCAAAGTCTGAACAGCCGCGATGCCAGCGGTCAGTTGCAGATTCAGGGCGGTGGCCTGCGCAACGGCGAGGGCTCGATCAACCTGATCGCGCCGCGTATCGACAGCCAGGGCGCGATCACTGCACGCGATCAGTTGAACCTCACGGTCGGGCGCAATCAGGTCGACTACGCCAGCGGCCAGGTGAAAACTGTTGATCCGGCGGGCAACACCGGCGATCAACGCATCGACGCCAGCCTGTTCGGCGCGATGCAGGCCGGTCGCATCAATATTGTCAGCACCGCCGAAGGTGCAGGCGTGCGGGTGGGCGCGGTGCAAGTCGCCGGGCGTGACGGCGTGCAGATTCGCTCGGCCGGTGACTTGAGTGTCAGCGGTGAAGCCGTGGCCAACAGCCTCGACGTGACCCGCGCCGGTATTCGCAGCAGTCAGGGCGACGTCGCTTTGCACAGCGGCAAGGACCTGACGTTGGCTGCCACCGATGTTGGCGGCCGCGACGTCACGCTCGATGCCAAACGCAACCTGACCCTGTCGACGGTCGAAAGCCGCAAGCTTCAGGAAAAGCGCGAAAATTGGAACAACAGCACCATCGGCATTACCTGGGAAACTTACGATCGCACCCAGACCGACAGCGAATCGCGTCAGCACGGCAGCCAGATTATTGCCAGCCGCGACGCCAAGTTGTCGTCCGGCAAAGACACCGAACTGAAAGCCGCGAAAGTCGAAGCCGCGAATAATCTGAGCGTGCAAAGCGCTGGTGATCTGCGCCTGATCGCCGCCACTGAGAGCCACACGCAGAGCGATCAAGGCAACCACCGCAAACATCTGTGGAAAGCCGACTGGAACAGCAGCAGCGAAGAACAGCGCAGCGTCACCAGCCAGTTGAAGGCTGGCAATATCGCCCTGCAAACCGCCGCGCTGTTGCGCTCCGAAGGCGCTGAGTTGAGCAGCGCCGGCGACCTGCAACTGGCCGGCAAACAAGTGGAAATCGCCACCGCCACACGGACTAATCGCAGCAGCGACAATCGCTATTCGGGTGATTTGGTCGGCGGTGGTTTCTTCGGCAAGACCGGCGATGCCGACAAGGGCAAGACCCAGCATCAGGGCAGCAAAATCAACGCCACCGGCAAACTGATCGTCAAGGCTGACGACGTGCGCATCAGCGGCAGCCAGGTGCGTGGCGGCACCGACGCCAGCGTGATTAGCGACAAGGGTTCGCTGGTGATCGATGGTGTGCAGGACACCTCGCACAGCAACAACCACGACAAGGACAGCAAATTCTTCGGCATTACTAAGGACGAGTCGCGGCAGAACAGTAAAGACAGCAGCACCGTGCGCAGCGAACTGGTGTCCGACAGCAACCTCGAGCTCAAGAGCGCCAAGGACATCGAGGTGGCTGGCTCGACGGTCAAGGCTGACGGTGCGCTGACAGCCGACGCGGCAGGCGACGTCAATGTGCACTCCGCGCAGAACACTCACGACAGCAGCGACACCACGCAAACCCGTGGCTTCGATGCGTACGCCAAAGAGCAAACGCCAGAGCAGTATCGCGCCGGGATTCATTACGAGGACAAACAGCAAACGGTTACTCGCAACGACGTCACCCAGCAGGGCTCCAGCCTCAGCGGTGGCAGTGTGCAGGTGAAGGCGGGCGGTGACGTTACGCTCAAAGGCGCAGAGGTGAAATCCACCGCTGGCGACACGACGTTGAGCGGCAAAAACGTGTCGTTGCTGGCCGAAGCTGACAGCCACAAAACCTCCACCGACACCTCCAGCACCGGCGGTGGTTTCTACTACACCGGCGGTCTCGACCGTGCTGGCAGTGGCGTCGATTTCGCCCACAGCACGGCTCAGGATTCCACCAGCAAAACCACCGCGCGATCCACCAGTGTGCAGAGCAGCGGCGGCCTGACGATCAATGCCGACAAACTCGCTACCGAAGGTGCACAACTCAAGGCCGGCAACGGTCTGAACGTCGCCGCCAACGAGATCGACAACCGTGCGGCCAGCAACACTGACAGCAGCACGCATAGCGAGAGCAACTGGTCGGCGGACATCGGCGCCAATGTCGAATACAAAGACATTGCTCGGCCGATCGCCGGCGCGGTCAAGGATGTGCTCAACGGCAAGGTGCCGGACAAGGACGCACTGGTCAAACTCGGTCAGCCGAATGTCGGTATCGACGTTGCGGTCGGTCACGGCAACGCCAGCAAAACCGAGCAGAGCAGCAACGCCGTGGTCAGCCGTTTTGACGGCGGCACTGTCGATGTGAAAACCACTGGCAGGCTGCATGACCAGGGCACGCAATACAACGCCAGCGCCGGCCAAGTGAACATCAGCGCTGACAAACTGCTTGCCGACGTTGCGAGCAACACGCACAACAGCAGCGCTAACGCGGTGGATGCCAAGGTCGACGTGCGCGTCTACACCAAGACCGGTGAAGACGTGAACGTCGCTGGCAGCGGCGCGGGTGGCAGCAGTGCGTCGAGCAAGGACAGTTCCACCGCCGTCGTCGGCGCTTATGCCGGCAGCCAGGGTGTGAACATCAAGATCGGCGGTGATGCGCAGTTCGAAGGCAGCCGTTTCGACGGCGGGCAGGGCGGTGTAAGCATCAAGACTGATGGTGACTTGGCGCTGAATCAGGCCAACGACCGCCAGAGCAACAATGACAGCAGCTTGCGCGGCACTGGCTCGCTGACGGTCGGCACTTTGCCGGGGACCGATGGCACCAACGTCGATCTCGGCGCCGGTTTCCAGCTCGATCACACCGGCAAGCAAAGCACTGATACCCAGGCTCACGTTGCGAGCATCAGCGGCAACGGTCCGGTGCAGTTGAGCAGCGGCGGCAATCAGCTGCAGCAAGGCACGAAAATCGACAGCGCTGGCGCCATCGATCTGCACGCCGACGGCAAACTTGATCTGCAAGCAGCCACCGACACCCACACCGCCAGCGGCAGTAATCTCGGCGGTGGTTTGAAGGGCGGCGGCAGCAAAACCAGCAGCGAGAAGAGTCGTGATCAGGGCGGCAATCTGAGCGGCAATTTCAATATCGGTCGGGTCCACGAGCAGTCGCAGACCCTCACCGGTGGCCAACTCAACAGCCAGAACGGCATCGTCTTGAGCGGTGATTCGATTCACCTGCAAGGCACGCAAGTCAGCGCACCGACCGTCAGCATCGACGCGCAGAAGGGCGGCTATGTGCAGGAATCGGCGCAGTCCACCGACCACCGCAATAACTGGAATGTCGCGCTCAACGCCGGCGGCAACCTGAGCAGCAAAACCCCGACCGCCGCAGATGAGAAGGCCAGCAGCGATCACGGTTTCAATGCTAGGGCGAAAGTCGGTGTGGATTACTTGCAAGGCAGCACCCAGCAGAACAGCCAGATCAAGGCTGACAGCGTGGTGTTGAACAGCGCCGCTGATGCACAGCTGGCGGGTGCGCGGATTGACGCGAAAACTGTCAGCGGCAAGGTCGCGGGTGATTTGACCGTCGAGAGCCGTCAAGACTCGAGCAACCACGCCAAGGTCGATGTCGATCTGGGCCTGACCGCGAAGAAAAACCCACCGAGTGACAAGGAGAAACTTGCCGGCACCGATTACAAGCCGACATTGAAAGCGCTGGGCGAGTATGCGCATAAGGACGGCGTGGCGCAGGCCTCCGGGATCAGTGCCAACCAAAGCGTGAGTCTCGCGGTCGGTGGCGCCACGCAACTGACCGGCGCGCGGATTTCGGCGATGCAAGGGAAGGTCGATCTGGGGGGGGCGAAGGTCAGCAGCACCGATCTGAGCAACCGTGACTACGGCGTGAAAGCGGGCCTTGATCTGCCACATAAACCCGAGGAAAACGCACCGAAGGTTTCCCTGGAAAACGGCAACCTGAAAGTCGGTCCGGTCACCCTGAGCGGGCATCTGGACACCCAGACCCTGCAAGCCGGGATCGACGAAAAAGGCTGACTCACTGGCCAGTGATGGATGCACTTGAACCCGCATCCACCACCAAACCCTGTGGGAGCGAGCCTGCTCGCGAAAGCGTCCATCCAGTCAATGCAATGAGTGACTTATGTACCGCCTTCGCGAGCAGACTCGCTCCCACTTTGGTTTTGCGCCGGGCGTTAAAACTCGACTATCTTGCGCCTCTTAAATGCCATGGAGGCAAACAATGAAAATAGCATCCGCCGTTTTACTCGGGACTTTGCTGATCACTCAAACATCCGTGTCCTTCGCGGATAACAGCAACGGCAAAAATCTCTATTCGCAGCGCTGCGCTGTGTGCCACGGCGCCGATATAAAGGGCACCGGGCCGCTGGCGCACAAAAGCAATCCGCCCACACCTGACCTGACAACCTCCGCGTTCAAAAAACGCCTGAATGAATACCCGGGCGTGATTGTGTCGTCGATCATCCTTCGCCCAAACGGCAACCTGATACCGAAAACGCTAAAGGAAAACGGGGTAAAAATACCGCCGCACGCCTGGAGTGTTAAGGATCTGCGTGATCTCCATGAATACATGAGTGGGGTGATTTCGATAAAACGCTGAGCTGCACAGGTGACCCGGACGGTCGGTCGAGGAATCCATTGCTTCGCCTTAATAGGAAGCATTACTATTCATGCCCCTTTCCTCAGCACGCCGCCAAAACCCCCATGCGTCCCCGCAGACCCGGCTTTTTCGAGCACTACGAAGAGTTGATCGGCACCTGGACTCGTCGCCTGCGCAATCGCGCGCAGGCCGAGGATCTGGCGCACGACACCTTTGTGCGGGTGCTTGAGTCGGATTCGGCGGCGGTGCAGCAGCCACGGGCGTATTTGCACCAGACCGCGCGCAATATCGCGGTCGACGGTTATCGGCGTGAGGATCGGCGCGGCGCTATGGAGTCGCAGGACATCGATCACAGTGAGTCGTCAATCGGCGACCCTGAGCATTACATGCGTGCGATCCAGTTGGCCGATTCCATCGAACGGGCGCTCGCTGAATTGCCGATCAACTGCCGCAAAATTTTCGTCTGGCAGAAGATCGAAGGCCTGACTCAGGCGGAAATCGCCGAACGCCTGGGGCTGTCCAAGAACATGGTGGAAAAGTATATGATCCGCACCCTGCGCCATCTGCGTGATCGACTGGACGGGTTGCAGTCATGAGCCGCTGCCCCCTTTCATCTTCAGCCCAACAGGACATTCCATGATGGAGACGCGTGCTTGCGCGTGCGGGCAAACAACGGTGCGCGATGATGCGGCTCGCTGGTTTGTGCGTTTACAGGAGCCGGCCGTCAGTGCTGACGAGCAGCAGCGCTTTGATGCCTGGCTGAATCAACATTCGCAGCACCGTGACGAATTTCAGTTGCTGCAAGGCTTGTGGTCGGCAGCCGATCTGCTCCCGTCGCCACGGCTAAAAACCCTTGCTGAAACCCCGCCGAACCGTCGTCAACGCCGTCCGTTGTTGCGTTATGCGGTGGCCGCCAGTGTGCTGGCTGTTGCGCTCGGGCTGGGACTGTTCAGTGGTTTGAATCATCCGGGCGGCTACAGCGCCGAGTTCGCCACGGCGCTAGGCGAACGCAAACACGTGGCGCTGCCGGACGGCTCGTTGATCGATCTGAACAGCCGCAGCCGCTTGCAGGTGCGTTACGAAAAGAATCGTCGCGTCATCGAGCTGGCCGAAGGTGAGGCGATGTTCAGCGTCGCGCACGACACCTCGCGACCGTTCGTGGTCGAGGCCGGCAGCGGCAAGGTCACGGTCACCGGCACGCGTTTTGATGTGCGCCGCGACGTCACGCAAACCCGCGTGGCGGTTGAGCAGGGCACAGTGAAAGTGCAGGGGCGTGATGCGCCGGACAATCAATTCATCAACCTGACCGCCGGCCTCGGCACCTCTGTCGATGCACACGGTAAAGTCGCCGCCGCCTACTCGGTCAATCCAGCAGAACTGACGGCATGGCGCAGCGGCAAACTGGTGTTCAACAACGCCAGCCTCAGCGAAGTCGCGGCCGAAGTGTCGCGTTATCGTGAAAAGCCGTTGACCGTGACCAACCCGGCCGTGGCCAGTCTGCGCCTGACCAGCGTGTTCAAGTCCGACAACACCGATGCCTTGCTCAAAGCCTTGCCGAGCATCCTGCCGGTGGCCGTTCGCCCCCTTGCCGATGGCAGTCAGGAAATAATCTCAAAATAAAATTCAGGTTTTTTTCGAGTTCATCGTCTTCCTGTTCAACTGCAACTGGTTTGCATTAACAGCCGCACACTCTTGCGATTCACAGGACTACGTACGACGTGAAGAACACCCCTGCCAACAACAAAAAATCCCCTTGGCTGCCGCTGGCTCTTGCGCTGGCGGTCAACGCTGGCATGCCGCTGGCGTTCGCCGGTGAAGCCATTCATATCCGTGCGCAGCCACTGGGCCAGGCCCTGAGCGAACTGGGCCAGCAGACATCGCTGCAAGTGTTTTTCAGCCCGGATCTGGTCGCCGGCAAACAGGCGCCGGCGGTCGATGGTGATATCTCCCCGGAGCAGGCGCTGCGCCAATTGCTGCAGGGCAGTGGTCTGGATTATCAGATCAACGAAGGTTCGGTGACGCTGTCGCCTGCCGCAACCTCCACCGCCAGCAACGGCCCGTTGGAACTGGGCGTGACCGACATCAAAGTGGTCGGTGACTGGCTAGGCGATGCCAACGCCGCCGTGGTGCAGAACCACCCCGGCGCGCGCACGGTGATCCGCCGCGAAGCGATGGTTGAACAGGGCGCAATGAACGTCAGTGACGTGCTCAAGCGTGTGCCGGGCGTGCAGGTGCAGGACTCCAACGGCACCGGCGGCAGTGACATTTCCCTCAATGTCGGCGTGCGCGGTCTGACTTCGCGTCTGTCGCCGCGCTCCACCGTGCTGATCGATGGCGTGCCGGCGGCGTTTGCCCCATACGGCCAGCCGCAACTGTCTATGGCGCCGATTTCCTCGGGCAATCTTGACAGCATCGACGTGGTACGCGGCGCCGGTTCGGTGCGTTATGGGCCGCAAAACGTCGGCGGGGTGATCAACTTCGTCACCCGGGCGATCCCGGAAAAAGCCACCGGTGAAATCGGCACCACCCTGGAAACCACTCAGTACGGTGGCTGGAAACACATCGACACCGCATTCCTCGGCGGCACCGCCGACAATGGCATGGGCGTGGCGTTGCTGTATTCCGGCGTCAACGGTAACGGTTACCGCGAGCGCAACAACGGCAACGACATCGACGACGTGTTGCTCAAGACGCACTGGGCGCCGACCGATCAGGACGATTTCAGCCTCAACTTCCACTACTACGACGCCACGGCCGACATGCCCGGCGGTCTGACGCAGAAGCAGTACGACGCCAAACCGTACGACTCGGTGCGTGACTACGACCAATTCACCGGTCGGCGCAAAGACGTGTCGTTCAAGTGGATCCGTCAGATCGACGAGCGCACCCAAGCAGAAATTCTCACCTATTACACCGACAGTTTCCGTGGCAGCACCATTGCCGCCCGCGACCAGAAAACCCTCAGCTCCTATCCGCGCTCCTACTACACCCTGGGTATCGAGCCACGGGTGTCGCGGGTCTTCGATGTCGGCCCGACCACGCAGGAAGTCAGCGTCGGTTATCGCTACCTGAAAGAGGCGATGCACGAATCGTCGAGCCGTGTGGCGCTGGTCAACAACCAGCCGGTGCTCACGCCGACCTCCGACGGCCATGTGTTCCAGGACCGCACGGGCGGCACCGAGGCCAATTCGGTCTACCTTGACAACAAGATCGACGTCGGCAACTGGACCATCACTCCCGGCATTCGCTTCGAACACATCAGCACCGACTGGCATGACCGCGCCGTGCTCGACACGGCCGGTAAACCGGTGCAGGCGAAAAACCGCAGCATCGAGAGCAACGAACCGTTGCCGGCGCTGAGCGTGATGTATCACCTGTCGGACGCCTGGAAACTGTTCGCCAACTACGAAACTTCGTTCGGCAGCCTGCAGTATTTCCAGCTCGGCCAGGGTGGTTCGGGGGATCAGACCGCCAACGGTCTGGAGCCGGAAAAGGCCAAGACCTACGAAATCGGCACGCGCTACAACGACGATGTGTGGGGCGGGGAAGTGACGCTGTTCTACATCGACTTCGATGACGAGCTGCAATACATCAGCAACGATGTCGGCTGGACGAATCTCGGCGCGACCAAGCACCAGGGCCTTGAAGCGTCGGTGCATTACGACATGGCGGCGCTCGATCCACGTCTAGACGGTTTGACCGCCAACGCTGGTTTCACCTACACCCGTGCGACCTACGAAGGTGAGATTCCGGGCTTCAAGGGCCGTGATCTGCCGTTCTATTCGCGGCAGGTGGCGACCGTCGGGTTGCGTTACGACATCAACCGCTGGACCTACAACATCGACGGTTTCGCTCAGTCGAAACAGCGCTCGCCGGGTACCGGTGTCAACGCCGACGGCAGTTTCAACGGCAACTACATCACCGATGGCACGGCAGATGGGCAATATGGCGACATCCCGGGTTACGTGACCTGGAACGTGCGTGGGGGTTATGACTTCGGGCCGCAGGTGTCGAATTTGAAACTGGGCGCCGGGGTGAAGAACATCTTCGACAAGCAGTACTTCACTCGCTCCAGCGACAACAACTCGGGGATGTATGTCGGCGCGCCGCGCACGTTCTTTGTGCAGGCCAGTGTCGGCTTCTAAAGCATAAGATCAAAAGATCGCAGCCTGCGGCAGCTCCTACATTGGAATGCGTTCCTGTAGGAGCTGCCGCAGGCTGCGATCTTTTGCTTCAGACTTTCAGGACTTTGCCGCCGATGGCCACTGCCACCAACAGCACCGCCATCAAGCCAAAGGCAAAACTCAAACTGCTGGCATGGGCGACAAAGCCGATCACCGCCGGCCCCGCCAGAATCCCTGCATAACCCAGCGTGGTAATGGCCGGCACCGCGATGCTTTCCGGCATCACCGTCTGCTTGCCCACTGCCGTGTACAGCACTGGCACGATGTTCGAGCAACCAGCGCCGACCAACGCGTAACCGACCAGCGCCGCTTCCCAGCTTGGCGCGAATGTCGCCAGAAACAGGCCTGCCGCTGCTAACAGACCACCAAACAAAATGATCCGCGTTGCACCGACAATCCGCACAATCCGGTCACCCAGCAAACGTCCGGCGGTCATGGTCAGGGCAAACGCCGCATAACCCAGCCCTGCGTACGCCGTGTCGATCCCGCGTTCCTGCGCCAGAAACACCGCACTCCAGTCCAGCGCCGCGCCTTCAGTCAGGAACACGATGAAGCACATCCCGCCGATAAACAGCACGATGCCATGAGGGATGGCGAATGCCGGTCCGGAGCTTTCACTGCCGTAGGGCAACATGTGCGGCACGCACTTGAACAGCGCCGCGATCAGCACGACGACCACCACCAGCATGGCGGCCAGTGGCGTCAAACCCAGGCCGAGCAAGGCACTGACACCCGCCGCGCCGACAATCCCGCCGAGACTGAACAAGCCGTGGAAACCCGACATCATGTTCTTGCCGCTGGCGCGCTCGACGATCACCGCTTGCAGGTTTACCGTCGAATCCACCGTGCCGAGGCCGGCGCCGAACATGAACAGCGTGGCGATCAACGCCGGTATCGACGACACCGTAGCCAGCAACGGCAGCGCCGCGCAGATCAACAAGGTGCCGCCGGTAGCGACGCGCCGACAGCCAAACCGTGTGGCCAGAATCCCCGCTAGCGGCATCGCCAGAATCGAACCGACCCCCAAGCACAACAGCAGCAAGCCCAACGTGCCTTCATCCAGTCCGGCGCGGGCCTTGGCGTACGGCACCAAGGGCGCCCACGCGGCGATGCCGAGCCCAGCGATGAAAAAGGCGATGCGCGTGGACATCTGTTGCAGGCGTCCGGGGACGAAAGTGTCTTGGGGGTTGAGGCTGGTCATATCGATCCTTGGCAAAAAACTTCGCGTCCCCGAAGGACAGTGATTCAGCGACGAGGTTCGATCGCCGGCCATTCGGGGAAGTACAGACAACATCCTACCCTGTGGGAACAGAGACTCACCAATAAGCGGTCATGGACATCCCCCTGTGGGAGCGAGCCTGCTCGCGCAGGCGCAGTGTCAGCTGAAAAATATATCGACTGACACACTGCATTCGCGAGCAGGCTCGCTCCCACAAGGGATTGCGTTTTACAGTGGCCTTCTTCGGCGACAGGGGCAAACACTGATGACGCAATTCTACGATGCACGCGGCAATATCTATGGCGTGATCTCGCCCACCAAATTACGCGAGGCGGGCATCGATTTGCCATCCGGCGCCACCGAATGCGCCTCGTCGCGTCAGTCCTGGAGCGAAGCAGCGATCAAACTCTGCTGTGACTGGCCCGAAGGCCAGCGCCCGGCAAACAGCAAATCCCACCGCAGCGACGGCCTGCTGATCGGACCGTTCCAGACGTCGCCACCGTTCGATGTATTGATCGTCAACACCGACGGCACCCTCGCCGAGCGCAGTGGCAACGGCCTGACGATTTTCTCGCAGGCGCTGACCGAGCAAGGCTTGATGCCGGAGGAGGGTGCGTTGGTGCGCGTGCATCACGACAAGGGTGGCGCGGTGGAGACTTCGGTGAAACCGGCTGAAGTCGAAGGCGTTCGAGGTTTCTGGCTTGATCTCGGCCAACCGCGATTCGGGCCGGATGCCGTGGGCGCGCAGGTGGTTGAGAGCCTTCAGTTCAACGGTCGGGACGTGAGCCACGTCGCGCCCTTGGCACAACTTGATTGCGAGTGGGCGCACAGCCAGTTCGTGCGCATCGGCAACCCGCATTGCGTAACCCTGCTCGCCGACGAAGCGGCGTTGCCGAGCAACGAGCCGATGCGTGAATCCCCCCTGAGCGAAGGGTTGACTGCAATCGCCTACGCCATGCCCACCGGTGGCGGTGATCCGTGCCCGGCGGGCGTCAATCTGCAATGGGCGGTGCTGGAGTCGCCGCAGCGAATCCTCGCCCGGGTGTTCGAGCGTGGCGAAGGGCCGACGGCTTCATCCGGGACCAGCGCCAGTGCGGTGGCTTGCGCGGCGTGGCGAGTGGGTTGGGTCGCGGCGGGAGAAGTGCAAGTGGTCATGCCCGGTGGCACGGCGCCGATTTTGCTGGAAGAGGCGGACGGAGAATTAGTGCGGGTCAGATTGTTTGGTACGGCGCGGCTGATGGGCTGAATTCAAAACCGCCATCGCTGGCAAGCCAGACTCCCACAGGGTTTTGTGGTGAACACAAATAGTATGTTCAAACACATAACCCTGTAGGAGTGAGCCTGCTCGCGATAGCGGAAATACATTCAACATAATATCGCCTGATACACCGCTATCGCGAGCAGGCTCACTCCTACAGTGGATAGTGGCTGTACTCAGTTTTGTGTTCAGCATCAAACCCTGTGGGAGTCTGGCTTGCCAGCGATGGGGCCATCGGCCTCAACACAAGTCTCAGCTCAGCGCGGTACTGAATTCCACCACCGGCATCTGCCGCTTCATCAACACCTTGCCGCCACGAATCGAATACAACGGCAGCCCCTGACTACGAATTACCTCGTAATCGCTGTCCGCCGACAGAATCAGCAGATTCGCCGGACGCCCCTGTTCCAGGCCGTAACGCTCACCCAAGTGCATGGCTTTGGCGCTGTTGTCGGTGACCAGATCCAGCGCACTTTGCAGGTTGCGGTAACCGAGCATGTGGCAAATATGCAGCCCCGCCTCAAGCACTCGCAGAATGTTGCCGTTGCCCAGCGGATACCACGGGTCGACGATGGAATCCTGACCGAAACACACGTTCATGCCGGCTTCGAGCAGCTCATTCACGCGGGTCACGCCACGGCGTTTGGGAAAGTTGTCGAAGCGCCCTTGCAGGTGAATGCTCTCGGTCGGGCAGGAGACAAAACTGATCCCGGAGTGGCCGAGTAAACGGAACAGTTTGGCGCAGTAGGCGTTGTCGTAGGAACCCATCGCCGTGGTGTGGCTAGCGGTGACCAGCGCGCCCATGTCGCGGCTGCGCGCTTCTTCGGCGAGCACTTCGAGGAAGCGCGAATGCGGGTCGTCGGTCTCGTCGCAATGCACGTCGACCAGGCAACCGGTGCGCTCGGCCAGGTCCATCAGGAACTTCACCGAACTCACGCCTTGATCGCGGGTGTATTCGAAATGCGGAATCCCGCCGACCACGTCGGCGCCCATGCGAATCGCCTCTTCCATCAGCTCGCGGCCATTGCGGAACGACTCGATGCCTTCCTGCGGGAACGCGACGATTTGCAGGTCGATAAGGTGACGGCTCTCCTCGCGCACTTCGAGCATGGCTTTGAGCGCGGTGAGTTGCGGGTCGGTGACGTCGACGTGGGTGCGCACGTGCTGGATGCCGTGGGCGGCCAGGGCCTGAATGGTTTTCTTCGCGCGGGTCTTGGTGTCTTCTTCGGTGATGGTGACCTTGCGCTCGCCCCAGCACTCGATGCCTTCGAACAATGTGCCGCTCATGTTCCAGCGCGGCTCGCCAGCGGTCAGCGTGGCGTCGAGGTGAATGTGCGGTTCGACGAAGGGCGGCACCACCAGATTGCCGCCGGCATCGAGGTCATTCGGGCCAAGGGTTGGCGCTTCGGTCTGCCGGGCGATGCTGCGGATCAGACCGTCTTCAAGGTGCAATTCGTGCAAACCTTCCTGGTTGCGCAAACGGGCGTTGATGATGTGCATCAGGCGAATCCTTTTTATAAGTCTTGTAGTGGCGCGGTCGCGCTGCGAGCGCCGAGTACGCCGGTGACGATGACATACGTTAGCGCGGCAGCAGCGATCCCTACCAGCGGCGCGACCCACGGCGAGCTGAACGCGGCGACGGTGCCGACCGCATAGGCCCCGAGTCCCGGCCAGTTGAACGCCGGTAACCGTGCGTCGGCCAGGCGCGGATAACGCCCGCGCCAACGGAAGAAGAAGTCCGCCATGATCACCCCGCCAATCGGCGGAATCACCGTGCCGAGCAGAATCAGGTAAGGCACCAGCATGTCGTACATGCCCAGCAGTGCGAGCAGAGTGCCGATCACCGCACCGGCGAGGGTCACGGTTTTACGTCGGCCGGTGCGCAGCAGATTGCAACCAGCGACGGCGAAGTTGTAGATGGTATTGTCCTGGGTGCTCCAGATGTTCAGCAACAACATGGCCATCGCGGCCATGGCGAAACCTTGTAACAGCAGCACTTCAACCACGTCGGGTTGTTGGTAGACGATGGCGCCATACGCACCGATCAGCACCATCAGGCCATTGCCGATGAAGAATCCGATCAGGCTGGCCAGCACCGCCACCCGCGCCGAGCGCGAGAAGCGTGTCCAGTTGGTCGCCTGCGTGGCGCCGCTGACGAAGGTGCCGAACACCAGAGTAATCGCCGTCGACCAGTCCAGCGAACCTGTCGGGACGACGCTGAGCAAACCTTCGAAACCGCCGACTTTCACCGTCGCCACCCACATCGACAGCATCAGTAGCAACATCATCGCCGGCACCGCGATGTAAGACAGAATCTCCAGTCCGCGATAACCGACGTAGGCCGTGGCGCAGAACAGCAGACCGAACAGGACCATCAGGCCGAGCACCGTACTTTCGTCGAGATTGAAATATTTACCGATCACCACGGCAGCCGTCGCCGTGCCCCAGGCGTACCAGCCGATCTGGGTGAAACCGAGGATCAGGTCGCTGAGCTTGCTGCCAACTTCGCCGAAGCAGAAGCGCCCCATCAGCACTGAGTTGAGGCCGCTTTTGAAGGCGATGTAACCCAGGCCCGCCGCATACAAACCGAGTAACAAATTGCCGACGACGATCACCGCCATCATCTCGGCGAAACTGAACGCCACGCCGAGCTTGCCGCCGGCAAACATGGTCGCGGTGAAAAATGTGAAACCGAGCAGCACCATCGCCGTCGAGGCCAGGCCTTTGCGTGCATGCATGGGAACTTCGCTGAGGGGGTAATCGTTGCCGGGATCGTTCTGCGTCATGGGGCGGTCCTTGCTGGAGTGGAGGAGACGCGGGGGAGGGTTGCAGTGGTCGTGCCAAATGCCGGATGGCGCGGGTTATGTATAGACGAGTCGCGTCGGCAAGCGCGAAAACAGTGCACCTGAATACACCGGAGCCCCAATGTAGGAGCTGCCGAAGGCTGCGATCTTTTGATCTTGTTTTTGATCGTTCCCAAGCTCTGCGTGGGAATGCTGCCCGGGACGCTCCGCGCCCCACTTCAAAGCCGAACGCGGAGCGTCCGTTGAGGCATTCCCACGCAGAGCGTGGGAACGATCAAGGTCAGAGGAAGCGCAGCAGGGCGGCGACGATGGCTTCGGGGGCGTCTTCCTGGACGAGGTGTCCGGCGTTGGCAATCGGGTGGAATCGTGACCCCGGGATCATTTGATGTAACGCGCGGCCACGCTCGATGGGAATCCACTGATCCTGCTCGCCCCAGAGAATCTGTACCGGGCAGCGGATCGTTGGATACAGGCTTTCTGCTTCTCGGGTATAGCGCTCATCCATCTGCGCAATCTGCCGATAGAACGCCGCTTGCCCCGGATCGCCAAGCCACGGCTGCACATAGGGTGCGAGTTCGTCGTCGGGGATATCCCGGTGAATCGCCCCGCGAATATAGGTCGGCACGATGGCGCACTGTATGTAGTCGGGGATGCCACTAAACGCCGCTTCATGCTGACGCACATGCTGCACGAATGGCGAACCCCATGGTGTCAGCGCGACCGGATCAATCAGGGTCAGGCTGCGGTAATCCCTGCCGTTGAGCAGATGTGCGCGCAGCACGGTGGCGCCGCCGAAGTCGTGGGCGACGACGTCAGGGCGTTGCAGATTCCAGTGATCGAGCAGTTGCGTCAGCAGGTGATTTTGCACACCGAGGGAGACATCGGCGTCCGGTTGCTCGGAGCGCCCGTAGCCCAGCAGATCGAAGTAATGCACCCGATGCGTGGCGAAAAAGTGCGGTGCGATCCGATGCCACACGTATGACGAAAACGGCGTGCCATGCACGAACACCAGCGGCGGGCCATCGCCGCGCACGGCATAGCGGACCTGTCGGCCGTTGAAGTCAAAGACCTGATCCAGCAGCCAGTCTGTCATGGGCCTGTCCTCTTGGCGGGTGGGAGCCAAAAAGCATAGGCGTAAAAAAACAGCCGTGAAGGCTGTTCTCTGGCAAATCACTGTTTCCTTGTGGGAGCGAGCCTGCTCGCGAAAGCGGTGTGTCAGTCGATATCAATGTCGGCTGACACACCGCTTTCGCAAGCAGGCTCGCTCCCACAGGAGTATCTGGGTTTCAGAAGTTACTCACCGCGATAGATGCAACCGCTGGTGCAGGTCTCGTGAATACGGATCGCGCTCAGTTCCGGCAGCAACGGCTTCATTTCATTCCAGATGAATTTGGCCAGTACTTCGCTGGTCGGGTTTTCCAGACCGGGAATGTCGTTCAGGTAGTTGTGATCGAGACGCTCGTACAGCGGCTTGAAGATCGCCTTGATTTCAGAGAAGTCGCGGATCCAGCCGGTGTGCGGATCGAGGTCGCCGCTGAGGTGAAGCGCCACTTTGAACGAGTGACCGTGCAGACGCCCGCACTTGTGGCCGTCCGGGACGTGCGGCAGGCGGTGGGCGGATTCGAAAGTAAATTCCTTGAAGATTTCCACAGTATTTTCGGCTCTGTTCAGATGGCGTTCGCCGCAGCGATTCGGGCAGGCGGCGAGTTTACCAGCTTGTGTTTGGCCGTGCTGACTAAAGGGTCAGCAAGCGCTCGGCGAGGCGACCATTGGCAGTCAGTTCAAGAAATTCATCGCCCAAGCGGCGGCTCTCGTCCATCGCTGCGTGCCAGTATTTCTGCCGGCTCGCTGCATCGCCCATAAAGCGCTTGAAGTCGTTGCGGTCAGGCAATTTGCCGTAGGGCAGGCGCGCCAGATATTCCTTCGACGGCGCGAGCAGCAGCACGTCCTGCAAGCGCTCCACCGAGGCCTTGCGCCACGGCAGGGTCTTGTCGAACCAGCCCGGAATGACCCGGTCGGTGAAGTGCGGATAGAGCACGATGCCGTCACCGCTGTAGGGCAGGTCGAGGTGATAATCGAGCAGACCACCATCGCGGAAAGTGCCAGCACCGGCGCCCGGCAAATCCCGTACACCTTCCATGACCATCGGGATCGAACCCGAGGCGAGCAAGGCCTGACGCAGGTTGCTGGCATTCAGGGCGACGAAGCGCGACGGGAAGTCGTTCAGCGCATTCACCGGCGGGGCCAGGCGTGGGTCGTGGATGATCAAGCGTTCGAAGTGTCGCGACAGGCGCGCGCGGCCGCGCAAGTTGTCGGCGATCACCGAACCCAGCGCCAGACCCAGGCGACCGCGATGGTCATCAGCCAGGCGCCCCTGACTTTTCACCACCATGATGTTCAGGCGGTAATGCGCGTTGTCGAGGATGCTCGCGTCGCGGCCGTCGAGCAGGTCATGGAGCATGCGCTGCGAGCTCTGACTGATCTCGGCCATGGTCACGCCTTTGTTGAAGTTCTGCTCGGCGTACAGATGGCCGAGACGCCGGATGCCTTCGGCGGCGTCCGGCAGGCAGGCACTGGCGAAGCGCCAGGAACCGACCGAGGCGCCGATCAGCGAACGCTCGCGCGGCGCGCTGGGCAGCCATTCACCGAACAGCGCCAGATCCAGCCCCTGAATCCCCAACGCCTTCGGCCCACCGGCAGCGCCGGGCAGGGTGCCGACGTCGGCGGCATTCAAGCCTTGGGCACGAATGCGCGCCATGGCGCGTGGGCCGGCTTTGAGGGTGAGGGCGGGGAATTTGATGTGGATGGCGGTCATACCGGTCTCGATCGTTAGCAAGCGAACAATTATAAGCACATGTTACAAAATCCTGTAGGAGCTGCCGAAGGCTGCGATCTTTTGATTTTGTTTTGAAAAGACAAGATCAAAAGATCGCAGCCTTCGGCAGCTCCTACGCGGGGATATGTATTGAGCGGGAGCAATGATGGCAATTCAGTTTCAGTTAAGTTCATCCCGCTAAGGTGCCCACCGTATGCAACACATAAAAATATGGAGACACCATGAAAACCCTGACTGCCCTGTCCATTGCCTCGATTATCGGTTTCACTGCCAGCCTTGCCCATGCCCGCGATCTCGGCCCTGACGAAGCCCTGCGTCTGCGCGACGCTGGTACTATCGTCTCCTTCGAGAAGCTCAACGCCACCGCGTTGGCCAAACACCCGGGTTCGACGATCACTGAAACCGAGCTGGAAGAAGAGTACGGCAAGTACAGCTACCAGATCGAAATGCGCGATCCGCAGGGCGTCGATTGGGATCTGGAATTAGACGCGGTGACTGGGCAGGTTCTCAAGGATCATCAGGATAAGTAATGAAGGTTAATGTTCGCGCCACCAGCCGTACGGCATTGGCGCTGGTGATTTTCTGCTCGGCCGCGATGGCGCGTGACCTCGATCAGGACGAAGCCCTGAGTCTGCGTGAGAAGGGCGTGATCCTGCCGCTGGAGCAAGTGCTGCAGCAGGCGCTGGATCGCTATCCCGGCGCAAAACTGCTGGAAGTCGAGCTGGAAGAAAAACACGACGTCTATATTTATGAAGTCGAGTTGCTGACCGTCGAAGGTGTCGCCCGTGAGCTGCACTTGAAGGCCGATACCGGCGAACTTGTGAAAGACAAGGAAGATTGATCGATGCGTTTGCTTTTGGTGGAAGACCACGTACCGCTGGCCGACGAATTGCTCGCCAGCCTGCAACGACAAGGTTACGCGGTCGATTGGCTGGCGGACGGTCGTGATGCGTTGTATCAGGGCAGTAGCGAGCCCTATGACCTGATCATTCTCGACCTCGGCCTGCCGGGTGTGCCGGGGCTTGAGGTGTTGGCGCAGTGGCGCGCCGGCGGTCTGGCGATTCCGGTATTGATTCTCACCGCGCGTGATTCCTGGGCCGAGCGCATCGAAGGTCTGAAGGCCGGCGCCGATGATTACCTGACCAAACCGTTCCACCCCGAAGAGCTGCAGTTGCGCATTCAATCGCTGCTGCGCCGCTCCAAAGGCCAGGCCAATCAGCCGACATTGCAGGCGGCCGGTCTGCATCTGGACGAGGGTCGGCAATGCGTGGTGCGCGACGGCGCCGATATTCAACTGACTGCCGCCGAGTTCCGTCTGCTGCGTTATTTCATGCTGCACCCGGAGCAGATTCTCTCCAAAAGCCATCTCGCCGAACACCTCTACGACGGTGAAACCGAGCGCGATTCCAACGTCCTCGAAGTGCACGTCAATCACCTGCGGCGCAAGCTCGGCAAAAGCGTGATAGAAACCCGTCGCGGCCAGGGTTACCTGTTCGGCGGGCAGGCTTCGTGAGGTCGATCCAGCGCCGCTTGAGCCTGGGTTTGATTAGCGTGATGGTGGTCGTCGGTGTGGTGGTGGCGCAAACCAGTCTGTGGTTATTCGAAGTGGGTTTGCAGCGCTACCTCGAAGCCGGCCTGCGCAACGACAGCGAGAGCCTATTGGTGGCGCTGGTCCGTGGCCCACAAGGGCTGCAACTGGATGAAAGACATCTGTCCCCGGCCTACCAGCGGCCGTTTTCCGGGCACTACTTCCGTATCGATTTTGCCGACAGCCACTGGCGTTCACGCTCGTTGTGGGATCAGGACCTGCCGCTGCTCGACCATCCCGGGTTGCACAGCAATCTGCAACTGGGGCCGGACGGTCAGCAGTTGCTGGTGCTGCGCTCGGATTATCGGCGCCTGGGCCAATCGATTTCGATCAGCGTCGCGCAGGATTACACCCCCGTGCGCGAGAGCTTTCAGCGCATGCGCCAGATCGGCCTCGGCCTCGGTCTGGCGGCATTGTTACTGATTCTGTTCTTGCAGCGATTGACCGTGCGCCGCGCGCTGAAACCGCTGGAAAGGGCTCGTGAGCAGATCGCGCAATTGCAGCAGGGCCAGCGTTCGCAACTCGATGATCAGGTGCCGGTGGAACTGGAACCGCTGGTGGCGCAGATCAACCATTTGCTCGCGCACACTGAAGACAGCCTCAAGCGTTCACGCAATGCCTTGGGCAATCTCGGGCATGCATTGAAAACGCCTTTGGCGGTGTTGTTGAGCCTGGCCGTCAGTGAAAAACTCGATGCGCATCCCGAGTTGCGCAAGGTGCTCAAGGAACAGCTGGAGCAGGTGCAGCAACGGCTCAATCGCGAGTTGAACCGTGCGCGGCTGTCCGGTGATGCACTGCCGGGGGCGCTGTTTGATTGCGATGCGGAGCTGCCGGGGTTGTTGGCGACGTTGAATATGATTCATGGCGAGCATTTGGCGCTGAGTTATGTCGCGCCAGCGGGGTTGCAACTGCCGTGGGATCGCGAGGATTTGCTCGAACTGTTGGGGAATCTTCTGGATAACGCCTGCAAGTGGGCGGACGCCGAGGTGCGTCTGAGTGTGATTGAACGTACGGATGGATTCGCCCTGAGCGTGGAAGATGACGGCCCGGGGATTCCCGAGGAACAGCGCGCTCAGGTATTCAGTCGCGGTACGCGGCTGGATGAGCAGACCCACGGGCATGGGTTGGGGCTGGGGATTGTGCGCGACATCGTCGATACGTGGGGCGGGTTGCTGGTGTTGGGCGAGAGTGAGTGGGGCGGGTTGAAAGTGGTGATCGAGTTGCCTCGGCGGTGAGCCTCTAAAAGCCCCTCACCCTAACCCTCTCCCAGAGGGAGAGGGGACTGACCGAGGTGTTTGTTCGAGGTACACCGACGTGAGATACCGAGCCGAACTCAGGTTTTGAAAGCCTTCACTGGACCGGAGATATCGAGTCGAACTCAGGTTTTGAAAGCCTTCCGTGATCTGAAATACCGAGCCGAACTCAGGTTTTGAATGACATGAAGATCGGCTCCCTTTCCCCCTCGCCCCCCTTGGGGGGAGAGGGCTGGGGTGAGGGGGGAATCCCACTGACACCCCACAACCTGCGAATCAAACGCGAAACTGATCCATCAAACTCTGCTGCTGATTCGCCAGGCTATTGAGCGACTGGCTCACCCGCGCCGACTCATTCGCCTGCCCGGACAACGACTCTGTCACATCGCGGATCGTCGCCACGTTGTTATTGATCTCTTCCGCCACCGCACTTTGCTCTTCAGCGGCGCTGGCGATCTGCAGGTTCATGTCGCTGATCACCGTCACCGCATCGCCGATCTGACGCAGCGCAGTCACCGCCTGGCCGACTTGTTCGACACTGCCCTGAGCTTGACGGTGGCTGTTGCCCATCGAACCGACTACATCCTGCGTGCCGGTTTGCAGTTGCTCGATCACCTGACGGGTTTCTTCCACCGACTCTTGCGTGCGGCGGGCGAGGTTGCGGACTTCATCGGCGACCACGGCAAAACCACGTCCGGCTTCACCAGCACGCGCCGCTTCGATCGCGGCGTTGAGCGCGAGCAGGTTGGTCTGCTCGGCGATGGCGCGAATGGTTTCCAGCACCGCGCCGATCTTCTCGCTGTTGGCCGCCAGCCCTTCGACTTGCACCATCGCCGCACTCATGTCGGCGGCGAGGGTGTCGATGCTCGCCGTGGTGCGATCGATCACGGTCAGGCCCTGACGGGTAGCGCGATCAGCATCCTTGGCCGCCTCGGCAGCTTGTGCCGCGCTACGGGCGACGTCTTGTGCAGTGGCGCTCATCTCGTGGGACGCGGTGGCGACCTGATCGACCTGACGGTATTGCTGTTCCATGCCAGCACTAGTCTGAGTGGCGATGGCCGAGGACTGGTCGGCGGTGTTGCGCGCATCCTGCACCGAGCGTTTCACCTCGGCGATGATCGGCTGCAACTTGTCGAGGAACTTGTTGAACCAACCGGCCAACTGACCGAGTTCGTCCTTTTTGTCGTAGGCCAGACGGCGGGTCAGATCGCCTTCGCCGCTGGCGATGTCTTCCAGCATGTGCGCCACGCCGAGGATCGGTTTGGTCACGCTGCGCGCCATCAGCCACACCAGCAGCAAGCCGATCAACGCCGCCAGCACGCCAAGGCTCAGTTCGATCAACGTGCCCGAGTTATTGCTGGCATCCAGTTGTTGCTTGAGCGCTTCGGCGCGGCTGACCAGAACTTTTTCCGGTACATCCAGCAGCACGCCCCACGAAGGGCCGCCGGGAATCGGCTGGAACGGCGACAGCACTTTCAACTGGCCGTTGCTGTGCAGGCTGCTGACGCTGGTGCTGGAAGCCAGTTTGCTCAGCAGTTCGGCGCCGCTGATCTTGTCGACGGCATCCAGACGCTGGCTGAGTTTGCCGGCATCCCGGCTGTAACCGGCGAGGAGGCCGGCGGGGCTGATGATGCTCACGGCGGTCTGGCCGTCATAGAGCTTTTTGCTCGCGGCCTGACTGATCGCTTGCAGGCTGTTGAGGTTGATGTCGACCGACAGCGAGGCGATGACTTTGCCGTTGACCATCAGCGGGAAGACGATGCTGGTCATCAGCACGTTTTGCCCGTCGATCACGTAGAAGTACGGTTCGATTACACACGGCTTGAGTGTGGCGCGCGGGCAGGTGAACCAGGCGTTGGCCGCTTGACCGCTGGGGCCGGTGCTGGTGTCGGCCATGTCGCTTTCCGGCAGGGCCATCGAGGTGACTTTGCCCGGGGTCGGTTGCGACCAGTACAGGGCGAAACGGCCCTTGTCGTTGCTGCCGAGTTCAGCCTGACCGGCAAACAGTTCGTCCTTACCGTCCAGCGCGTTGGCTTCGAATACCAGCGACAGGCCGAGCAGGTCCGGGTTGGCTTGCAGCGCGGATTTGACCTGACGGGTCATGTCTTCGCGCAGGTCGAAGGCATCGAGGAAACGCTTCTCGGCCTGCTCGCGCAGAAACAGTACCTGCCGCGAGAAGCCGTGACCGTACTGATAGGCGTCCATGAACTGCTGGCGAATGCCGGCCGCCTGCACTTCCCCTTGCGATTCGATGCGCGCTTGCGCCGACTCGGTGAGCATTTCCATGCTCGAAGCTTTCACCAGTTCAGAACTGTGCTCCATGCGATACAGCGAAAGACCTACCAACAGGGTCACGATACCGGCCAGGCAGAGGCCGGCGAGCAGGGTGATTTTCCATTGGATGGAAAGTTGTCTGAGCGACATGGAGACGTCCTTATTCGATAAATATCTGAGACTTGGCACTGTAACGACCGCGTTTCGGCTTTCTTTATCCTTAAAACACAATATGACCAATTGCCGCATGCGGAGGCTGGAAACCCTGTTCTTGATCGTTCCCACGCGCAGCAAAGGAATGCAGCCCGGGACGCGCCGCGTCCCAAAGCGGACGCAGAGCGTCCGGTAAGGCGTTTCCACGCAGAGCGTGGGAACGATCACTGGAGGCGGTGTTGGCTTTGACAAGGGAAGTTCGCTGCGGCACAGTGCGCGCCCTTCTAATAAGACCCTCTTTGCAAATCCGCCGGTATTCCGTTGGCGGACTCATCCTGTCTGGCGATGTGTTTTCCATCGCAGTGTTTTTCGAGGAAGTGAAATGAACGCAGTCATAGCGGCAGTCGGCATCATGCTGATCCTCAGCCTGTCCCGCGTGCACGTAGTGATCGCCTTGATCGTCGGCGCGCTGGTCGGCGGCCTGACCGGTGGTCTGGGCATCGACGCCACGCTCAAGGCGTTCAACAGCGGCCTGGGCGGCGGCGCGACCGTGGCGTTGTCCTACGCCTTGCTCGGCGCTTTCGCCGTGGCGATTGCCAAGTCCGGCCTGGCTCATGCGCTGGCCGATAAGGCGCTGGCAATGGTCGATCGCCAGCACTCGACCGGCGGTGGCAGCGTCAAATGGCTGCTGATTGGCCTGTTGTGGGTAGTGGCGATTGCCTCGCAGAACATTCTGCCGATCCACATTGCGTTCATTCCGCTCTTGGTGCCGCCGCTGCTCTATGTGCTGACCAAGCTGCAACTCGACCGCCGCTTGATCGCCTGTGTCATGACATTCGGTTTGATCACGCCGTACATGTTCCTGCCAGTGGGCTTCGGCAACATCTTCCTCAATGAAATCCTGCTGGCCAACGTTGCCCGTAGCGGTGTCGACATCAGCGGTATCAATGTCACCCACGCCATGGGCATTCCGGCGCTGGGCATGGTCTTCGGCCTGGCGATGGCGTTCATCACCTATCGCAAGCGGCGCGTATACGACCTGGCGAAGATCGAGCAGGTCGAGCAAGTGGCGGTGCAGTACAACCCGCTGAGCCTGATGATTGCCGGTGTGGCGATTGCTGCTGCGTTCATCGTGCAACTGCTGCTGGACTCGATGATTATCGGGGCGCTGGTCGGTTTCCTGATCTTCTCGGTGTCGGGCATTGTGAAATGGCGCGAGACCGATGACCTCTTCACCGAGGGCATGAAGATGATGGCGATGATCGGCTTCATCATGATCGCCGCCTCCGGGTTTGCCGAGGTGATGAAGGCCACTGGCGAAGTGCAGACGCTGGTTGAATCCTCGGCATCGTGGATCAATCACAGCAAGGGCATCGGTGCACTATTGATGCTGCTGGTCGGGTTGCTGGTGACCATGGGCATCGGTTCGTCGTTTTCCACAGTGCCGATTCTGGCGGCGATTTTCGTACCGCTGTGCGTGCAACTGGGCTTCAGCCCGATCGCCATAGTCTGCATCGTCGGCACCGCCGGTGCTTTGGGCGACGCCGGTTCGCCAGCGTCGGATTCGACCCTCGGCCCGACCTCCGGCCTGAACATCGACGGCCAGCATCACCACATCTGGGACACCGTCGTGCCAACGTTCCTGCACTACAACCTGCCGTTGCTGGCGTTCGGCTGGGTGGCCGCGATGGTCCTCTGAACCCTCTCCGGTGATCGTTCCCACGCTCTGCGTGGGAATGCCTCTTGTGACGCTCTGCGTCACGTTGTTGGACGCGGAGCGTCCGGGGCTGCATTCCCACGCAGAGCGTGGGAACGATCCTCATACCGAAGCTCAACTTTTGCTTGCGCGTGCCGTTAAAGCCTTTAACCACGCCAATAAAACCAAAAGAGTGAGCCCCCACAATGCGCCTGAGCCTCAAGGCTAAAGTCCTCTCCCTCGCCGTTCTCCCGGTGTTGCTCTTTGCCCTGGTCATCAGCCTGACCACGCTGTTCATCCTCCAGGAACAGGCGCACAAAGAGGTCGAACAGACCCGCGAGCGCCTGCTCGGCGATGCCAAAGCCACTCTGCAAAGCTACGTCGCCGTGGCCATGACCACGATCAAACCGCTGTACGACGCGGCCGCGCCGGGTGACGTTGAGGCGCGGGCGCAGGCGATCAAACTGCTCTCGGGCATTCGCTACGGCAAGGACGGCTACTTCTTCGGCTACGACTCCGAGACCGTGCGCCTGTTCAAAGCCAACGACCCCGAAGGCGTGGGCAAAAGCTTCAAGGACAACCGCGACCCGAATGGCGTTTACGTCAATCTCGGGTTGGTGAAAGTAGCGAAGGACGGCACCCACTATCTGCAATACAGCTCGCCACTGCCGGGCAACGCCAACGTGCTGGTGCCAAAGCTCGGTTACACCGAATACCTGGCGAAGTGGGACATGGCCGTCGGTACGTCGGTCAACCTCGACGGCATCGAAGCGCAAGTGGCACTGGTCGAAGCGCAGGTGCAGGAACGTATGCAAGGCGTGGTGCTGAGCATCGTCGGCGTCGCGGTGGTGGTGCTGTTGGTGATCGCGGCGGCAGGGATGCTGCTGGCCAATACCATTTTGCGTCCGTTGACCCTGATGAAAGCCAACCTCGACGACATTGCAGCGGGTGAGGGCGACCTTACGCGTCGCTTGAACATCACCAGCCAGGATGAACTTGGCGAACTGGCGGGCTCGTTCAACCGTTTCGTCGACAAGATTCATGGTCTGGTGCGGCAGATCACCGAGATGACCACGCAACTGACCGGTCTGGTGACGCAAGTGTCCGATCAGGCCCAGCGTTCGGATCAGGCGATGGAGCGTCAGCGCCACGAGACCGATCAGGTTGCCACGGCGATCAACGAGATGTCTGCCGCCGCGCAGGAAGTGGCCAAAAGCGCGCAGAACGCCGCTGTCGCCGCTCAGCAGACCGACGAAGAAGGCCAGAGCGCCAAACGCGTGGTGGCTGGCAGCATCAAGCAGATCCATGCGCTGGTCGATGACATCCGCAGCAGCGGCGTGTCGCTGGACAGCCTGCAGCAAGACGTGACGTCGATTGTCGGCGTGCTCGGGGTGATTCGTTCGATCGCCGAGCAGACCAACCTGCTGGCGCTCAACGCCGCGATTGAAGCGGCGCGGGCCGGTGAGGCCGGGCGTGGTTTTGCCGTGGTGGCGGATGAGGTGCGGGCATTGGCCAGTCGCACGCAGATCAGCACGCAGGAAATTCAGGGGATGATCGATCGTTTGCAGGCGGGTACGCAGCAAGCGGTTGAAGCCATGCGTCGTTCCAGTGAGGCGGGTGACGGCACCTCACAGCAGGCCAATCAGGCCGGTGCTTCGCTCGACGCGATGGCATCGTTGATTGCGACGATCAACTCGATGAACGCGCAGATTGCCAGTGCGGCGGAAGAGCAGACGGCGGTGGCGGAGGAGATCAACCGCAGCGTGCATCAGATTGCGGTGGCGGTGGACAGCGTGGCCGATGAGACGCAGTTGGGTGCGCAGACTTCGCGTAGTTTGGCGGAGCTGGGGCAGCGCCTGGGCAAACTGGTCGGGCAGTTCCGGATCTGACAGCCTGAAAAGCCCCTCACCCTAACCCTCTCCCAGAGGGAGAGGGGACTGATTGGGGGATGCTATGGAACTACGCCGACCTGAAACAGCTTTACTGAATCCATAATCGACTGAATCTTTCCGGTCGATGGATGACGCGAGACACCTCGGTCAGTCCCCTCTCCCTCCGGGAGAGGGCTAGGGTGAGGGGCTTTTGATTTCAGTTTTCAGGGACGATCCCAATAGGGCACTTCACCAAAACATTCGACAAAGAAATCAATCACCGTGCGCACCTTCACCGACAACCTGCGGCTCCCCGGCCACAACACCGCAATCTGCTGCGGCTCAAGGCTGTTCGACACCTGATACTCCCCCAGCACCGGCACCAGCGTGCCGTCGCGCACTGCTTCGCCAATCAGCCATGACGGAAACATCACCAGCCCCAGGCCTTGTTCGGCGGCTTGGGTGAGGGTGTCGGCGTGGTTGCCGGTGATCGGGCCTTTCACCGAGTACGGCGTCCAGTCTTCGCCATCGCGGCGGAAAAACCAGCGCTGCTGGCCGGCCGCGCCTTTGTAGGCGAGGCAATGGTGTTGCGCCAGATCTTCAGGTTTCTGCGGCGTGCCGTGGCGCTTGAGATACGCCGGGCTGGCCGCGACCTGAAAGCGATGCGGCGCGAGAATCCGTGCCTGCATGCTTGAGTCGTGCAGCGGGCCGATGCGAAACAGCAGGTCAGCGCCTTCCTGCAACGGGTCGACGTAATGGTCGGTCTGCTGGATATCCAGTTGCAGCTTCGGATATCGCGCGCACAACTTCCCCAGCCACGGCGTCAGATGGCGCTGACCGAATACTACCGGGGCGTTGATGCGCACCAGGCCGGTGGGTTCGCTTTGCTGTTCCTGCAGCGCCTGTTCGGCTTCCTCCAGTTGCACCAGCACCAGCCGCGCATGGTGACCGAGCATGCGCCCGGCTTCGGTTGGCGTCACCGCTCGGGTGTGGCGATAGAGCAATTGCTGATTGAGCGCCTGCTCCATCAACTGGATCTGCCGGGAGATCGAGGAGGGTGCCACGCCTTCCCGACGGGCGACTTCGGAAAAGCTGCCGTGATCGAGCACCGCCACAAACAGCCTTAGCGCTTTGAATCCGAGTTCGTTTAGCCCGTGCATCATTTGTCCTGCTATGCGAGTTACGCAAAAGTGTTGTCCGGATGCTCCCATTTATCGCACAGCTTCGCCAGTCGATAATCCGCGCCATCGTTTACTTGAGTGGAATGTTGTTTATGCAGACGTTGGATGAGGTGAGTGTCAGCGCTCCGGCGACGAAATCAGGGTTGCGCTTGTTGCTGCTGCCGCTGGTGATTCTCGCGGGCATGGGGTTGTCGGTGGAGGCGGGGTTGCTCGGTCCTTTGGGCGTGCAGGTCGGGCATCTGTGGGCGACCTTGAGCATCTTTGGTGTCGGCTCGGCGATTCTGTTTTTACTGCTGTTGTTCGCCGGTCCGCAAAAAGGCCCGGCACTAACGGATCTGCCGCGTTGGCAGTTGATTGGTGGTTTTCTGGGGCCGATGTATGTGGTGGTGCTGACGTTGGCCACGCCGCATATCGGTATCGCCATGACCATGATCGCGATTCTGTCCGGGCAGGTCGGCAAGAGTGTGTTGATCGACCATTTCGGCTGGTTCGGCGCGACGCGCAAGAAGGTCAATGCTGAGCGCTGGCTGGCGTTGGGGTTGATTGTGGCGGCACTTGTTTTGATTGCGCGGGGGTGAGTGATGAGTCTGGTTATTTTGTTGGCGGTGGTGGTGTTGGCCGGTGCGGTGTTGAGTGTGCAGGCGGCGATCAATGGGCGTTTGGGTGAGAGCGTCGGGGTGTTGCGCAGTAGTTTGCTGACGTTCGTTGTGGGTGCGGTGTCGACCGGGTTGTTGATTTTGTTTTTTGAGCCGGCGCATGCGGTGAGTCTTTTGGATGTGCCGAAGTGGCAGTTGACCGGGGCGCTGTTTGGTGTGGTCTACATGATGGTGATGGTCGGGGCGGTGCCGGTGGTGGGGACGGCTGTGGCGACGGTGGCTGTGATTGTCGGGCAGTTGGGCATGGGGATGTTGATTGATAATTTTGGCTGGCTGGGGAATCCGGCGATTGAGCTTTCTTCCAGTCGGATTTTGGCGATGGGGTGTTTGGGGTTGGCTTTGGTGTTTATGTATCGGAGTTCGCGTCAGGCTGGGTGACCTGGGTTGGGTACATATCCGTTGCTGCGGTAACGGCTGCTTAGGGTTTCGCCCTTACGGCGACTCACTTTTTTTACAAACGCCTAAAAAAAGTAAGCAAAAAAACGCTTGCTCCTACGTGCGGCCCACTCGCTGGGGCTCGGGGTTCCTTCGCTGCGGGATCGATCCGGGCGCAGCGTCTCCGGTTTGCTTCGCTGCACCTACTCCCGCTGTGTTTGGCTGCGCCAAACGGTCGCTGCGCTCCCACGCCCGGATCAATCCCTCCACTCAGCCTTCCGACGTCGCTTTACAGATCAAAAGCTGCAGCCGAGCTAACGCTCATCCTGTTGAGTGGTGAGGAGCAACAGCGTGCTCGGCTTTGGATTGGTGTTGGATTCACCCCTCACCCCAGCCCTCTCCCGAGGGAGAGGGAGCCGATTTGTGGGCTTTTCAAAATCTGAGTTCAACGCGGTATCGCAAGTCGGCGTAGCTCGCTCAATCATCTCGATCAGTCCTCTCTCCTTCAGGGAGAGGGAGCCGATTTGTGGGCTTTTCAAAATCTGAGTTCAACGCGGTATCGCAAGTCGGCGTAGCTCGCTCAATCATCTCGATCAGTCCTCTCTCCTTCAGGGAGAGGGAGCCGATTTGTGGGCTTTTCAAAATCTGAGTTCAACGCGGTATCGCAAGTCGGCGTAGCTCGCTCAATCATCTCGATCAGTCCTCTCTCCTTCAGGGATAGGGGGCTGATTTGTGAGCCTTTCAGAATCTGAGTTCAACGCGGTATCGCAAGTCGGCGTAGCTCTCTCAAATACCTCAGTTAGTCCCTCTTTTTCTTTGAGGGTGATGGGCCGATTTGTTTGCTTTTCAGAGCCTGAGTTCAGCGGGGTATCGCACGTCGGCGTAGCTCTCCCAAACACCTCAATCAGTCCCCTCTCCCTCTGGGAGAGGGCTAGGGTGAGGGGCTCTTGATCTAGCTTTTGATCTTGTTTCGGCTTTTGATCTTTTGCCCCATCGGCAGGCCGAGCGGAGGTGTTCATCAGGGGGTAGGCGCGCAGCGCCGTGCGGCGAAGCCGCACACATCGAAAGGAGGTGCAGCGAAGCAAACCGTAGGCGATGCCCCCGGATGGACACCGTAGCGAGGGAACACTGAGCCTCAGCGAAGTGCCGTACGCCAGGGGCAAAGCCTTTTGCTTACTTTTCGGCGTCTGGAAAAGTGAGTCGCTGTAAGAGCGAAACCGCCAGCGGCAACACCCGCAGCAACGGATATGCCCCCAATCCCAATCCCAATCCCAATCCCAAACAAAATCAAAAGATCGCAGCCTGCCGCAGCTCCTACACTGGGTGTTAGGGCTTGCCCTTCAAGCCCCAGACAACCCCCACCCAAGGAGTCTGTCCCATGCCCGATAGAAAATGCGACTGCCCCAACTGCAAATGCACGATCAAGGAAGGCGATCATGCCTACGCCGTCCACGGCAAACACTATTGCTGTGAAGCCTGCGCTCACCACCACAAGAGTGGCGAAGAGTGTTCAACCAAGGGCTGTAAATGCGCCCACGGATGACGAACGACGCATAAAAAAGTGGAGCCTAATCAGGCTCCACTTCCAGTTTCAGACTTTCATCGTCCATCCGTTCGGTATGCCGCACCGTGCCCTGCAGCCTTCGCCCCTCAACCCTGACCACGACGGTTTTCGCTTGATCAAGGTCTTCCGGCAGCGGTGCCGGCACTCGCAACGCGAAGCGAAACGGATCATCTACGACCGCCTCCAGCCCAACGCGGCAGTCCACACTTTTGGTGATACGCCCGAACAACGTATCAAGGCCATAGTCCAGATGTGCCGGGCTGTTGATGTTGGTCATGGTGCATTCCCCCGAATGATGCCGATCACCAGGCTGAGCTTAGCTGGTCGGTCGCCACACGACGTTTTCCACGCCGAATTTTTCTGCCATCGGCTTGCTGGTCTTCTGCACCTTCTCACGGCCAAAGCGCGGGATGCGACCGACGCCGGCGTCGCAGCTCGCCCAGTGCCACGCCTCGACATTGTCCATCTTGTCCGAGCGGATAATGAAGGACTTGGGCGTGCCGTGGAGGGTGTATTCGATGACATAGAGTTTTGCGTTGTTCATAAAGCCCGTATTCCTCCCTGTAGTATTAGAGGGATCGCGGCGCACCGGGAAAATTCATTCGGATTGTCCGACGGTCTCTATCGTTGGCGACGCCGTGGCGCACTGGTTACCATGGTTTCCCCGCCAACCCCAATGAATGCTCGCCATGGCCCTTGCCGCACCGCCCGATCTCAGCGATACCGATGTGCCCGTGCAACCGCTCGCACGCACGTATCCGCGCGGCTTGTTTATCGAGCCGCATGAGCATGTCTGGGGTCAGTTGCTGTATGCGATGAGCGGGGTGATGTGGGTCGAGACCCCGCACGAAGCGCTGGTGGTGCCGCCGCAGCGCGCGGTGTGGTTGCCGCCGGGGGTGCCGCACGGGATTCGGGTGGTGTCGGATTTGCAGATGCGCAATATCTACCTGCGTCCGGCGCTGGCGGCGACGCTGGATCAGACGGTGCAGGTGATCGAGGTCGGTGGTTTGTTGCGCGAGTTGATTGTCGGGCTGGTGGAGCAGGGCGACAGCGGTGAACCGGCCTACTACGAGGCGTTGGTCGGGCTGGCCTTGCTGGAACTGAAACGCGCTAGGCGTTCACAGTTGAAGATCCCGATGCCGGATGATTCCGATCGGCGTTTGATGAACCTGTGCCAAGCGGTAATGGCAGCGCCGTCGCTGGAGATTCCGTTCGAGCAGCACGCAGCAAATGCCGGGGCCAGCGTGCGCACGCTGGCGCGGTTGTTCAAGGACAGCCTCGGCATGGGCTTCGCCGAGTGGCGGCGGCAGGTACAACTGGCGACGGCGGTGGCGGAGTTGATTCAGGGCGTGGCGGTGAGTGTGATTGCCCGGGAGCTCGGCTATTCACCCAGTAGCTTCAGCGACATGTTTCGTCGCGAACTGGGCGTCGCCCCTTCGCAATTCACTCTGTAACGACGCTATATCCTGAACCTACACAGAACCTTGTGGGAGCTGGCTTGCCAGCGATAGCGGTGTGTCAGCCGATGAGGATGTCGGATGTACAGGCCTCATCGCTGGCAAGCCAGCTCCCACAGGGTTTTGTGGTGACTGTGGTTGGTTTGTCCGAAATTCAGAAGTCCTTGGCCGATGCCAACCTCGCCGACTCCCTAAACTTTGCCCATTCCTTTCCACGGGCGGAGTTCCTCCCCATGAATTACCTGATTTCGCTAGCCATCGGTCTGGGCGTCGGTCTGTTGTACGGCGCGCTGGATTTCCGTTCTCCGGCGCCACCGGCTATCGCGCTGGTCGGTTTACTCGGCATGTTGGCCGGTGAGCAGTTGTGGCCGATGGGCCGGCAATTGGTAGCGGGTTGGTTGTCCTGAATTTCCTCTTTTCCTTCGGTGGATGTCCCCATGAAAGCACTGCAATTCGATAAAACCGGCGATCTGTCTGCCCTGCGTTACGTCGAGGTGCCGACCCCGGTACCCGGCGCTGACGAAGTGCTGGTGCAGATCAAGGCTGCCGGGCTGAATCCCAGCGATGTGAAAAACGTCCTGGGTCGTTTCCCCTACACCACGCTGCCACGGATTCCCGGTCGGGATTTTGCCGGTGTCGTTGTCGAAGGCCCGCAGGCTTTGATCGGTCAGGAAGTCTGGGGCACTGGTCGTGAGCTGGGCTTTTTTGCCGACGGCTCCCATGCGCAGTTCGTCAAACTGCCGGCCAATGGTGTGGCGCACAAACCTTCGCATCTGAGTTTCACCCAAGCCGCCAGCCTCGGCGTGCCGTACACGACGGCGTGGGATGCTTTGGAACGCAGTCTGGTAACGGCTGAAACACGTTTGCTGGTGATCGGTGGCGGGGCGGTGGCCACCGCTGCTTTGGCGCTGGCGAAAGTGCGCGGCGCGCAGTTGCTCGCGGCGGCGCGGCGCCCGGAGCAGGTGGCGGAGTTGCAGGCGCTGGGTTATCAGACGATTCAGCTGGATAAGCCCGAAGACCTCGGTGCGCAGGTCAACGCGGTGTATCGCGGCGGCGCCGATGTGATCTTCGACACCACCGGTTTCTGGTTGCCAGCGTCGGTGGCGGCATTGGCCACCTTCGGCCGGATCGCGATCATCGCCGCGCCGGTGGACGGGCATGTGCAACTGCCGGCACTGGCGCTGTATCGCAAGGGCGGTTCGGTGGTCGGGATCAATTCGTTGTTGTATGGCGTTGAAGCGTGTGCGGCGATGCTCGAGCAGTTCGGGCGGTTCTTTGATGAAGGGTTGTTGCCGTTGCCGCAAGGGTTGGTCGAGGCGCCGTTGGCCGAAGGGCTCGCGCGCTACGCCGATGTGAATCAGGGCAGCGGTGACAAGGTCATCCTAATTCCCTGATACACCTTAGATCTCCTTGACACCTAGCAAACTGTGGGAGCTGGCTTGCCAGCGATAGCGTCAGTTCAGGCAACTTCTTCTTTGCCTGTTCCGCCGCCATCGCTGGCAAGCCAGCTCCCACAGGGATTTTCGGTGTTCTTAAGAGGCGGGGACGCCGTTTTCCCACGCCGACCAATGCTTGAGGATGTCCTGCACCAGCGGATTACCCGCGCGATAGAGGTTCTCCAGCGCCGGTACGAAGCCGCCCTGATCGGCGTACTTGAGCAGGTTATCCACTTCACTGCCGCCCGGCTCAGGACGGTCAAAGTCGGAGCCGGCACGCACCACAGCCAGACGTTGCACGTCGACCAGACCTTCACGGCTTGCACGCAGCAAGGCCTCATAGGTCGAGTTGTCTTCCTGCTGCGTCGTGCAGTATTCGCCCTTGTTATCGGTCAACAACTTGGTCCAGACCTCGGCCCGTTCGCTCAGGCGCGTGCCGGAGAACCAGGTGTTGCCGGCCAGTGTGTCGCAACGGGTCACCACCGGTGGTTGATTGGCCGGGGCCGACGGGTATTTCAGGCGCCACGCGGCGGATTCCTTGCTTTCGCTCAGCTCAACCTTGTGGCTCAGGGCGAACGCCTTGGCCTGCAGTTTCGGGTTGAGTTCAAAGACTTCGGTCTTGTAGTCCAACGGTGGTTTTTCGTTCGGGCCTTTGGTGTTGATGCCCAGGTAGCCGGTCGGCCAACTCGACGGCGCATCGCGCGAATCGATCTCCCATTGCGTGCCGAACTCCACCAGATAATGCGCCCACGCGGCGGTGCCGATAGTCCCGTGTTTCGGGCTGACGCCGGCGATACCGGCGATCAGGAAGTAACTTTTGCGCAGGTCGAATTTCGGCGACAAGGCCAAGGCCAGGGTCGAGGCGGCGGCGTTGGTCTGGCCCATGCCGGTGGTCAGCAGGCACACCTGCTGGGTGTTGCAGCGGATGCTCGGGTACTCGGCGGACAGGCCCGGCACGCGGATTTCCTGCTTCAGCTCCAGGCGATCGATCCAATGCTGCGCCTCGGGGGCGAACATGGTGATCAGCACGACTTTCGGTTGCATCGGTGCTTCGGCGGCCCACGCGGTGGAGGAGAGCACGGCCGCACCGGCCAGGGTCAAACGCATCATTGCTTGCATGGAAAACTCCTTGATTCAGAACTGATAACCGACGCCGGCGTAGTAACCCCAGCCATTGGAACGCGCACGGAAATTGCCGTCGCCAAAATTCAGCTCGCTGCCGTCCTCCCAGTTGCCGCCGTTGTGGAAATAACGGCCGACCAGGGTGAAGCGCAAGTGGGTGAACGAGTAGAGCAGGACGTTGGTCGCCACCGTCGCGTTGGCCGTGCGCGCGGGGTTGTCCTTATGGATGTCCGAGCCGAAATCGAAGTTGGTGAAACCGATGTAGGTCAATGAGGCGCCGTTGCTGAATTTATCGATCGGCACGATGTACTTGAGCTGTGCACGGTAGCCGTCCCAGGAATATTCATTGCTGGCGCCGTAGTTTTCCCACTGATAGCGACCGTAGAGGTTGGCCGACAGATTGACCCGCGAATGGGTGTCGATGTCGGTGCCGAAACCGCTGTAGAGGGTGTTGGCGCGGTTCTCTTTGCGGCTGCCGTGGTCATAGATCCAGTCGAACGCCACATACCATTCCTTGAACGGGCCGATGGCCAGGCTGCGGCCGGCGAGGTAGTCGATGGAAATGCGTGGTTCGTGCTCCATGAACACCGGCGAGCCGTGATCCCACACGCCTTTGTCGTGGCTGTTGCCGATGTTGAAGATCTTCGGAATGTCGATGTAGCCGTACAACTCGAACGGGCCTTTGCGGCCGAAGTACTCGTATTCCAGATAGATGTCGTCGGCCGGTTGCGGGCCGAAGCTGATGTCTTTGCTGCCGATCAGCATCAGGTCCTGGTTGTACCAGTCCGACAGATAGGCGCCTTTTTTTGGCGGGCTGGCTTCGGGGCTGAGGGCTTCGCCCTGGGCGGATTCTTCGACTGGCGCCGGTTGCGCCAGAACGCTGTGGCTGAGAACTCCGGTAACGCCGGTCAGTAGCAGGGAAACAGCGAGCGTGCGCGCAAACGGTGCGCGAAAAGGGCATGCGATGGGCATTCAAAGTCCTTTTTTTGCGGATCGAGGCCCGTGTTCCGTGGGCTTGTACGGTTTTGTTACGAAAACGTTGGTATTGACGTTACGCAAACGTTTGCACAAGGCGTACCAGTTTTCTCAATGCTCTGAAATATCGATGAATTCGCAAATTTAACTGACGGACTGATCAGGTATGCCTGCTCACCGCAAAACCCCTGTAGGAGTGAGCCTGCTCGCGATAGCGGTTTATCAATAAAACGTCGGCTGACTGACACACCGCCATCGCGAGCAGGCTCACTCCTACAGGTTCTGCGACAGGCTGAAGGCCCATGGATACGGGCTGAAACGCTGATTCCAGACCCCTCTAGTATTAAAGTATTAACACCATTTAATCCGTGCCCCATTGCCGGGCGTCTACTAGCGTTGTCCCCAATAACGCGGTTTTGTGATGACCGTCGCAGTCTTGATTCGCGTGTGGAATAAGCACGTTTCTGCGCGCCTTCAAGGAAGAAATTGGCCACGACAAGGAGTAGCCCGTGGAAGCAAGGTTTGGTGTCGCCCTCGTTTCGCGCTTTTCCCCTCTTTCCCTTGCTGTGCACTTGAGCGTCGCCGGGCTGCTGTTGGGCGGGGTCAGCGCACCTGCGTTGGCCACGTGCTCCACGGCCGGTTCAATCGTGACGTGTACGGGGGTGCCGCCACTGCCACTGGTTCCCAACGACTTCGCCAGTGCCTCTAACAACCTGACGGTCAACGTCAACAGCGGCGCGCAGATGAACGCGACCCTTGGCGGGCATGTCATGGACCTGACGGGGGTCGACATCACCCTGAACAACTCCGGCATCATCGACCCGGCAGTCCTCGGTCTGGTGTCGGTGTTGAGTGGCGGGGCATTCATCGGCAGTGGCGCTACCAGCACGGTCAGCGTGCTCAACAACGCTGGCGCGATCATGCGGGGCACCGGGATGTTACTGGGGCTGAACCTGACGAGCATCGACGGCCTGGCCCTTTCGGTTAACAACGCGGCAACCGGCACCACCAGCATCACCAACAACGGCACCATCAGCTCGACTGGACTCTCGATCGGCGGCATCACGTTGGCGGATACCCCGGTGATCGGCGTCTACGGTGGTTCGCAGGTCAACATGACCAACAGCAGCACCGGTGTGATCAACGGCCGGATCGCGTTCGAAACCTCGGCGGCGGGCAACACCTTCACCAACGCCGGTGCGATTACCGGCGGTGTGTCGATGGGGGCGGCGAGCACCAACACCTTCACTGCGGTGACCGGCTCCAGCGTCAACGTCGGTGACGGTGTACAGATCAGCGTCGGCCTCGGCGGTTTGATCGGCATCAACCTGACCTTCGCCCCGACCGGTACGGTGGATGGCGGTGCGGGCGGCACCAACAGCCTGATCCTGCAAAACCCGGCTGGCGTCGGCGGCGGTATCACCGGGACTGGAACGGCATCGAGCGCCACCTACATCAACTTCAACAACCTGACCCTCAACAGCGGTACCTGGACCTTGCAGGGGCCATTGGTCAGTGGCGCGACCACGCTCAACGGCGGTATCGCGAATTTCAACAACAACGCCACCTTCGGCAGCGGTGTGCTCACCTCCAACGGCGGGGTTCTGCAGGCCAGCAACGCCGGGTTGAACATCAGCAATCTGATCTCCCTCGGCGCCGCCGGCGTCACGCTACAAGGCAGCAACGCGACCACCCTGAGTGGGGTGATTTCCGGCAGCGGCGGTTTCACCAAGGCCGGTACCGGCCAGCTTAATCTCAGCGCCGCCAACACCTATCTGGGCAACACCACGCTCAACGGCGGCACGGTGCAGGTGGGCAACAATCAGGCGTTCAGCACTGGCACGCTCAATGTGACCGGCGCGACAACGCTGAGCGCACCGGGCACCATCAGCCTGGCCAACGCCATCAGCCTCGGCGGCACCTTGACCGCCGGTGGCACTGGCGCGCTGACCCTCGGTGGTTTGATCAGCGGCAGCAGTGGCTTGACCAAAACCGGCAGCGGCAGCCTGACTGTCAGCGGCGTCAACACCGGGTTCACCGGTACCACCACCCTCAGCGCCGGCAGCCTGCTGGTGACCAACAACAACTCGCTGGGCAGCGGTGCGCTGAACACTGCCGCCGGCACCAGTCTGGACAGCACCACCAACGTTACGCTGGCCAATAACATCGGCATGACCGGTGCGCTCAACGTGCTCGGCAGCAATGCCCTGACCCTTGGCGGCGTATTGTCCGGCACCGGCGGCATCACCAAATCCGGCAGTGCCAGCCTGACGTTGACCGGCAACAACAGCAACAGCGGCAACACGCTGCTCAATGCCGGTAGCCTGTTCGTTGGCAGCAACACCGCGCTGGGGACTGGCGCGCTGAATGCGGCGGCGGGCACCACGCTGGATGCGACCACGGCGGTGACCCTGGCCAACGCCGTCGCGCTGGCAGGCGATCTGACCCTTGGCGGCACGCAGGCATTGGGCCTGAGTGGCGTCGTCAGCGGCGCCGGCAATCTGATCAAAAACGGCACCGCGAACCTCAGCCTCAGTGGCAACAACAGCTTCTCTGGCGGTACTGCGCTGAATGCCGGCACGCTGATTGTCGGCTCCAACACCGCGCTAGGCACTGGCGCCTTGACCACGGCGGCAGGCACTACGCTGGATGCCAGCACGGCGGTGGCGCTGACCAACGCGGTCTCACTCGGCGGCAACCTGAACGTCGGCGGCAGCGCCAACCTGACCCTCGGCGGCATCGTCAGCGGCAGCGGCGGGCTGACCAAAAACGGCGCGGCCAACCTGATTCTCAATGGCGCCAACACCTTCCTCGGGGCGGTCGCGTTGAACGCGGGCACGATCACCGCGGGCGCCAACGCGGCGCTCGGCAGCGGCAACATCACCGTCGGCGGCGTGGCCACCCTTGACAGCAATTCCGCTGTGACACTCAACAACGCGGTCATTCTCAACAACAGCCTGGGCATTGGCGGCAGCAACGCGCTGACCCTCGGCGGGGTGATCAGCGGCGCCAGCCAACTGGTGAAAAACGGCGCGGCCAATCTCACGCTCAGCGGCGTCAACACCTACAGCGGCGGCACCACGCTGAATGCCGGCAGCCTGACGGTCGGTAACGGCGCCGCACTGGGCACCGGCGCCTTGTCGGTGGAAGGTGCGGGCACGCTCAACAGCAGTTCGGCCGTGACCCTGAACAACAACGTGATTCTCAACGCCAACCTCACCGCCGGCGGCGCCAACGCGCTGACCCTCGGCGGGGTGATCAGTGGCGGCAATGGTTTGATCAAGACCGGCGCATCCAGCCTGACCCTCAACGGCAACAACACCTACACCGGCACCACGGCGCTGAATGCCGGTTCACTGATTGTCGGTTCCAGCACCGCCCTCGGGACCGGCACACTGAACGCCTCAAACGGCACCTCGCTGGATGCCAGCACCGCCGCGACCCTGGCCAACAACGTCAACCTCGCCGGCACTCTGACCCTGGGTGGCTCCAATGCGCTGACCCTCGGCGGCGTGGTCGCCGGTATCGGAGGACTGACCAAGAACGGCGCTGCCGACCTGACCCTCAACGGCGCCAACACTTATTTTGGCAACACCGCGTTGAACACCGGCAAACTGACCGTCGGCAGCAACACCGCGCTGGGTTCCGGTACGTTGAACGCGGCGGCCAACACCACGCTGGACGCCAACACGGCGGTCAGCCTGAACAATGCTGTGGCACTCGCCGGTGCCTTGAACATCGGCGGCACGGCGAATATGACCCTGACCGGTCTGGTCAGCGGCGTTGGCAGTCTGGTGAAAGACGGCGCGGCCAATCTGATTCTCAACGCCGCCAACAACTACGCCGGCGGCACCACGCTGAACGCCGGCACCTTGACCGTCGGCAACAGCTCGGCACTGGGTTCCGGTGCGCTGACCGTCGCGGGCGCCGCGACGCTGGACAGCAATTCGCCGCTGGTCAGCCTCAACAACGCTGTCGCTCTGAATGCGGCGCTGACCGTGGGCGGTACGCAGAACCTGACCCTCGGCGGCGTGACCAGCGGCGCCGGCCAGTTGATCAAGGACGGCGCGGCCAACCTGACCCTCAATGGCAACAACACGTTCAGCGGCGGCACCACGCTCAATGCCGGTACGCTGACCCTGGGCAATGCCAACGGTCTGGGCAGCGGCGCATTAATCGTCGGTGGCGCGGCAACGCTGGATAACAGCGCTTCGTTTGGCATTGGTAACGCGGTTACTTTGAACGCTGGGCTGACCGTGGCCGGCAATAACGATTTGAGCTTGAACGGCATCATCGACGGCGCCGGCAGCCTGACCAAAAATGGTTTGTCTGACCTGACTCTGGCCGGCAACAACACCTTCACCGGTGCGCTGAATATCGTGTCCGGTAGCGTCACCACGCTCAACACCAATGCGCTGGGCAGCACTTCCGGGGTCAACATCAGCGCCGGCGCCGGGCTGAATCTGGGCAGCGATGCCAGCCTCGGCGCGCTGACCGGCAGCGGCAGTGTGCAACTGACCGGCAGCAATACCCTGACCGTCGGCAGCGGCAACGTCACCAGTACGTTTGACGGCGATCTCAGCGGCAGCGGCGGCTTGGTCAAAGTCGGCACTGGCACGCTGAACCTCACCGGGATCAACGGCATCACCGGCAACACCGCGATCAATGGCGGCACCGTTGATCTCAGCGGCTCGCTGGGCAGTGCTCAACTCAACGTCAATACCGGCGGCACCCTGACCGGTACCGGCTCGGCGCTCGGTGCGGTAAACATCAACAACGGTGGGCATCTCGCGTTGTCGTCGGGCAACACCTTGTCGGCGAGTGCTCTGACTCTCGGCGCCGGCAGCAACGTTGATGTGGCACTGGGCACACCGTCGACCTCATCGCTGATGAATGTCGGTGGCAACCTGACTCTCGACGGCAATCTCAATGTCACCGATGCCGGCGGCTTCGGCGTCGGTGTGTATCGCTTGTTCAACTACACCGGCAGCCTGACCAACCTCGGTCTGGACGTGGCCAGCGTGCCGGTCGGCTACGGCCTCGGCGATCTGCTGGTGCAAACCGGGGTGGCCAATCAAATCAACATTCAAGTCTCGGCGCCGAACAGCAACATCCGTTACTGGGACGGCAGTCAGACCATTGCCAACGGTGTGGTCGATGGCGGCAGTGGCACGTGGAATGCGGTCGGCACCAACTGGACCGATGCCAACGGTCTGGTCAACCAGCCGTGGGCCGGCGACTTCGCGGTGTTCCAGGGCAGCGCCGGCACTGTGACGGTGAACGGCACGCAAGCGTTCACCGGCCTGCAGTTCGTCACTGACGGCTACAACCTGGTCAACGGCGCGGCAGGGCAACTCACGGCCATCAACGGCACTGGCGGCACCACAGCAGTGCGGGTCGATCCGGGCGTCACCGGCACTATCGGCGTCAATATCGATGGCAGCGGCATCCTCAACAAACTCGATGCAGGCACCTTGGTGCTCGGTGGTGCCAACACTTATACCGGCGGCACGCAACTGGACGGCGGCAAGATCATCGTCGGCAGCAACACCGCGCTCGGCACCGGCACGCTGACGGCGAATGCCGGTACGCAATTGGACAGCAACGCGGCGGTGACACTGGCCAACGCGGCGACGCTCAACGGTAACCTCACCGTGGTCGGCAGCAATGCGCTGACCCTCAACGGCGTGATTGGCGGCACGGGTGGCCTGATCAAAACCGGCACGGCCAACCTGACCCTCGGCGGCAATAACGCTTTCCTCGGCCCGGTGGCGCTGAATGCCGGCGGACTGATTCTGGCGTCGAACTCAGCGCTCGGCTCCGGCACGTTGAACGCGGCGGGCGGTACGACGCTGGATGCCAGCACGGCGGTTTCGGTAAACAACGCGGTCAACCTGGCCGGCAATCTCGGCATCGGCGGCACGGCGGATCTGACCTTGGCCGGTACGGTCAACGGCGCCGGCAGCCTGAGCAAAAACGGCGCGGCCAACCTGACCCTCAGCGGCAACAACAACTTCCTCGGCGGCACCACCCTGAACGCCGGCACCCTGACCGCCGGCAGCAACTCGGCACTGGGCCTGGGCAACCTGACCGTGGCGGGCGCCTCGGCGCTGGACAGCAACAGCGCGCTGAGCCTGGGCAACAACGTTGTGCTCAATGCCAATCTGAGCAACACCGGCAGCAACAATCTGACCCTCGCGGGTGTGGTCAGCGGCGCGGGTGGCTTGATCAAGGACGGCGCGTCGAACCTGACCCTCAATGGCATCAATACTTACTCCGGCGGCACCACACTGAATGCCGGTACGTTGACCCTCGGCACTGGCGGGTCGCTGGGCAGCGGCGCGCTGACTGTGGCCGGCGCTTCGACCCTCGACAACTCCGCGCCACTGGTGCTGGCCAACAACCTCAACGTCAACGCGAATCTGGCCCTGGCCGGCAACAACAACCTGACCCTTGGCGGTGTGATTGCCGGCGCCGGCACGTTGAGCAAAAACGGTCTGGCCGACGTCACGCTGAGTGGCAACAACACCTTCAGCGGCACGTTCGATGTGGCGTCCGGCAGCCTGACCACACTGAGTGGCGCAGCGCTGGGCAACAACGCTACGGTCAATCTCGCGGGTGGCGCGGCGCTGAATCTCGGTGCTTCGGGCAGCCTCGCCAGCCTAACCGGCAGCGGCACTGCGCTGATCGGTACGGGCAATACGTTGAGCCTTGGCGGCAACAACGTCAGCAGCACTTTCGCCGGCATCCTCAGCGGTGACGGCAGCCTGAGCAAACTCGGCAGCGGCACCTTGACACTCAGCGGCATCAGCGATCTGACCGGCGACACCAGCGTCAACGCCGGCACCTTGCAGGTCAACGGCTCGCTGGCCAGCGGCAACGTGTTGGTCAACAACGGTGGCACCCTCGGCGGCAGCGGCACCTTGACCGGTGCCGTGACGGTGGCCGATGGCGGTCATCTGGCGGGCGTCACCGGCAGTACGCTGAACGTGAGTTCGCTGGTGTTCAACGGCAACTCAAACTTCGACGTCGGACTTGGCACACCGGTGTCCGGTGGCGGCAATGCGCTGGTCAGCGTTGGCGGCAACCTGACCCTCGACGGCACCCTCAATGTCAGCGACATCGGCGGTTTCGGCAGCGGTGTGTATCGCCTGATCGACTACACCGGCGGCCTGACCGACAACGGCATGCTCTTCGGCACGTTGCCGGGTAGCGTCAGCCCGGGCGATCTGCAACTGCAAACCGCGCTGGCCAATCAGATCAACCTGCTGGTCACCGCACCGGGCGTCACCGTGCAGTTCTGGGACGGCAATCAACTGGTGGCCAACGGTTCGGTCGAAGGCGGCAGCGGCACCTGGGGCACCGGCACCACCAACTGGACCGACGTCAACGGCACTACCAACCAGGCCTGGACCAACAGCTTCGCGGTGTTCCAGGGTGCGGCCGGCACGGTGACCGTCAACGGCGCGCAAACCATTACCGGCCTGCAGTTCGTCACCGATGGCTACAGCTTGGTGAATGGCACGGCGGGCTCGCTGAATCTGGTCAACGGTTCACTGGGCAATGCCACGGTGCGGGTTGACCCGAACGCCACGGCAACCATCGGTGTCGCGCTCAACGGCAGCGGCACGCTGGGCAAATACGACAGCGGTACGCTGGTGCTCAACGCGGCCAACGGCTACACCGGCGGCACGGCGCTCAATGGCGGCAAAATCGTGGTTGGCAACAACGCGGCGCTCGGCACTGGTGTGTTGACCGCTGCTGACGGCACGGCGCTGGACAGCAACGCGGCCGTCAGTCTGGGCAACGACGTGGTCGTCAATGGTGGTTTGACCGTTGCCGGCTCCAACGCCTTGACCCTCGACGGCGTGGTCAGCGGCAGCGGCAGCCTGATCAAGGCCGGCGCATCGAGCCTGACCCTCAACGGCAGCAACACTTTCAGTGGCGGCACTCAACTCGCCAGCGGCACGCTGGTTCTTGGCAACAACAGTGCGATCAGCAGCGGTGCGCTCAATGTGATCGGCAATGGCACCCTCGATAGCACTTCAGCGCTGCAACTGGCCAATGCCATCAACCTTGGCGCTCAACTGACCCTGGCCGGTAATCAGAACACCACATTGATCGGTGCGGTGACCGGCACCGGCAGTCTGCTGAAAAACGGTAGCGGTGATCTCGTTCTCAGTGGAGCTAACACTTACAGCGGTGGCACCACGCTGAACGGCGGCACGACGCGCGGTGACACCAGCAGCCTGCAAGGTGCGATCGTCAACAACGCAACGCTGACCTTCGAGCAAAACGCCGACGGCAGCTACACCGGTAACCTCACCGGTGCCGGCACGCTGAACAAAACCGGGGCTGGAGAGTTGCTGCTGACTGGCAACAACACCTTCACCGGCAACACCTCGGTGCAGGCTGGCAACCTGATCGTCAACGGCGTGCTCAACAGCGCCAATGTCGACGTTGCCAGCGGTGCGGGCATCGGCGGCGGTGGCCAGTTTGGTGGTGCCGTGCAACTGGCCAGCGGTGCGACGCTGCTGGGTGGCGGTACGGCAACGCCGTTGTCAGTCGGTTCGCTGGCCCTGTCGTCGGGGACCAATCTGGACTTCAGCCTCGGCTCGGCGGCCAGTTCGACCACGGTGGTCAATGTCGCCGGCAACCTGACCCTCGACGGTACGTTGAACATCAGCAACGCCGGCGGTTTCGGCACTGGGGTTTATCAACTGTTCAGCTACGGCGGCAGCCTGACCGACAACGGTCTGGTCTACGGTAGCCTGCCGGTGTCGGCGGCCAACCTGACCCTGCAAACCGCCATCGCCAATCAGATCAACCTGCTGGTGCAAGGCACCCCGGGTGAGGTGCAGTTCTGGAACGGTGGCACCACCAATCCGGACGGCAGCATCGGTGGCGGCAGCGGTGTGTGGGGGCCGGACACCAACTGGACCGATCCGAGTGGTACTCAGGCGCTGGCTTCAAATGGTCAGTTCGCGGTGTTCGGCGGTCAGGCAGGTACGGTTACGGTGCAGGGCAACCAGAACTTCACTGGTCTGCAATTCCTCTCCGGCGGTTACAGCGTGGTTCCGGGGGCTGGAGGTACGCTGACTCCGGTCAACGGCACGGACGGCAGCCTTGCACCGGTGCGGGTCAATGCCGGAGGGAGCGCAGAAATCTCCGCGCCGCTGGTGGGCACTGGCGGGATCGAGAAGCTTGATTCCGGCACGCTGGTATTGAGCGGCGCCAACACCTACAGCGGTGGCACCACGGTCAGCGGCGGTACGCTGGTCGGTAACACCACCAGCCTGCAGGGCAATATCCTCAACAACGCATCGCTGCTCTTCTTGCAGAACTTCAATGGTCAGTTCAATGGATCGCTGCGCGGACTTGGCGCGATGCTCAAACGCGGTACCGGCACCTTGCTGTTGACCGGTGATAATCCGTTCAGCGGCACGGTCGCGGTCGATCAAGGTGTGTTGCAAGTCGGCAGCCGTGCGGCGCGGGCGTCGTTGGGTGGGCAAGTTACCGTGGCCAACGGCGCAGGGCTGAGCGGTAATGGCAGCGTCGGCTCGGTGGTCAACCATGGCGTTGTCGCCTCGGGCTCCGAAGCAGGAACGCTGAGCGTGGCCGGTAACCTGACCAATGCGAGCGACGGGGTGCTGGCGCTGACCGTCAGTTCGCCAACCGCGACACCGTTGGCCGTCGGTGGCACCGCGACGTTGGGCGGCGCTTTGCAAGTCAACTCGCTGGCACCGTTCACCGGCAACACCACGTATTCGCTGATCACGGCGGGCGGTGGCGTGAATGGCACCTTCAGCGCTGCGGACCTGCCGCAATACGCGTTCCTCAACACAGCACTGGTGTATGACGCCAACGCGGTGAACCTGATGGTCAGCCGCAATGGCAATTCGTTCGCCGATGTCGCCGCCACTGGTAACCAGTTCCGCACCGCCACCGCGTTGTCGAACAACGGCCCGGCCGGTGCGGCGTTGCAGAACGAGATCGTCAACCTCAGTGTTGCCGGTGCGCGCAATGCCTTCGACAGTCTGTCCGGTGAGATCCACGCCAGCACCGCCAGTGCCATCCTTGAGGATTCGCGTTATGTGCGTGACGCAGTCAACGATCGCATGCGCCAACCGTCATGCAGCGCGGCGGATGATCCACGCCGTGCTCTGGCGCCAAGTGACAACCAGTTGAGTAGCAACGGTTGCCACGGCGAAATGGTTGGCTGGGCGCGGGCTCTTGGTGCGTGGGGTGAGTCGGATGGCGACAGCAACGCGGCGAAACTCGACCGTAACCTCAGCGGCTTCATGCTCGGCACCGACAAGCAACTCGATGACCAGTGGCGCGTGGGCATGGCCGCCGGTTACACCCGCAGCGATCTCGATGCGCATGATCGTCGCTCGGATGCCACCGTTGAAAGCTACCACCTGGCCGCGTACCTCAACTCGCAGTTCGATGCCCTGGCCGTGCGCCTCGGCGCCGCGTACAGCTGGCACGACATCGAAACCAAACGCAACGTCAGCGTCGGCAGCTACAACGACCGTCTGAAAGCCAACTACGACGCACGCAGCGCCCAGGTGTTCGGTGAAGTCGGTTACGCCATCGACGCGGGCGGCATTGCCCTCGAGCCGTTCGCCGGTCTGGCCTACGTCAACTACGACACCGACAAAGCCAAGGAAAAAGGCGGAGTAGGGCGCTTGGAAGCCGATGCCGATCAAGACATCACCTTCTCGACCCTCGGCGTGCGCGCCGGCAAAGTCATCAGCCTGGCCAACGGCGGGCAATTCACCCCGCGTGCGGCGCTCGGCTGGCGACATGCCTTCGGCGACACCAAACCTGACGCCGACCTGACCTTCATCGACGGCGGCGCCTCGTTCAGCACCCAGGGCGTGCCGATCGCCAAGGACAGCGCGATTGTTGAAGCGGGGGTCGACTTCCAGATCAGCCCGACCGGCAAACTCGGCGTCGGCTACTCGGGTCAACTGTCGAACGACAGCAACGACCATGCGATGACCATCAGCCTCAGCCTGGGCTTCTGATTTAGGGGCGAAGCACTTTTAGCCGCCCGTAAGGGCGGTTTTTTTGCCTTGTCTCAAGCTGCTCGTTCCCACGCTCTGCGTGGTAACGCCTCTAGGGACGCTCCGCGTTCCGGCTCCGTGAAGGGACGCGGAGCGTCCCGGGCTGCATTCCCACGCGGAGCGTGGGAACGATCGACGATCGGATAGACCCGGCGTGCTCTGCTAGAATCGGCCCCATCAACAGCCTGAGACTCCCCCATGAGCGAGCCGATTCGTCTGACCCAATACAGCCACGGCGCCGGTTGCGGCTGCAAGATTTCCCCGCAGGTGCTGGAAGTGATTCTGGCCGGCAGCGGTGCGCAGAACCTTGATCCGAAACTGTGGGTCGGCAACGCCTCGCGCGATGACGCGGCGGTCTACGAGATCGATGCCGAGCGCGGTGTGGTCTCGACCACCGACTTTTTCATGCCGATCGTCGATGACCCGTTCGACTTCGGCCGCATCGCCGCGACCAATGCGATCAGTGACATCTACGCGATGGGTGGTGATCCGCTGATGGCCATCGCGATTCTCGGCTGGCCGGTCAATGTGCTGGCGCCGGAAGTGGCGCGTGAAGTGATTCGCGGCGGCCGTGCCGTGTGCGACGCGGCGGGCATTCCACTGGCAGGCGGGCATTCGATCGATGCGCCAGAGCCGATCTTCGGCCTCGCCGTCACCGGTCTGGTCGAGAAGCGCCATATGAAGCGCAACGACACCGCCACCGCCGGTTGCCTGTTGTACCTGACCAAACCGCTGGGCATCGGCATCCTCACCACCGCCGAAAAGAAGGGCAAGCTGCGCGCCGCCGACGTCGGCGTGGCCCGCGACTGGATGTGTACCCTGAACAAACCCGGCAGTCGCTTCGGCAAACTCGCCGGCGTTACAGCGATGACCGACGTTACCGGTTTCGGCCTGCTCGGGCATCTGGTGGAAATGGCCGATGGCAGCCAGCTCACCGCGCGCATCGCCTATGACCGTGTGCCGCGTCTGGACAGCGTCGAGTATTACCTTGATCAAGGTTGTGTCCCCGGCGGTACGCTGCGCAACTTCGACAGCTATGCGAGTAAGGTGGGCCGCGTGCAGGAACTGCACAAACGCGTGCTCTGCGACCCGCAAACCAGTGGCGGTCTGCTGATCGCGGTGACGCCGCAAGGCAATGAAGAATTCCTCGCTGTTGCCGCCGAACTGGGTCTGAACCTTGCGCCAATCGGCGAACTGGTTGAGCGACAGACGAACGCAGTCGAGGTGATTTGATGCTCCGCGACTGCACTGACTACCGAGACATTTTTCTCAACGACCGGCCGTTGATGGACGCCCGCGCACCGGTCGAATTTCACAAGGGCGCGTTCCCCGGCGTGATCAATCTGCCGCTGATGAACGACGTTGAACGGCAGAAGATCGGCACCTGCTACAAGCAACACGGCCAGCAGGCCGCCATCGAATTGGGTCATCAACTGGTGTCGGGCGCGGTGAAAGCCGAGCGCATCCAGGCCTGGGCCGATTTTGCCCGCGCCCATCCTGACGGTTATCTGTATTGTTTTCGTGGCGGCCTGCGCTCGCAGATCACCCAGCAATGGCTGCGTGACGAGGCCGGCATCGACTATCCGCGCATCGGCGGTGGTTACAAAGCGATGCGCAACTTCCTTATCGACACCCTTGAGCAGGCCATCACACAGTGTGATTTCGTCCTGCTCGGCGGCATGACCGGCACTGGCAAGACCGAAGTGCTGGTGCAGTTGCGCAATGGCCTGGACCTGGAAGGGCACGCCAATCATCGTGGCTCAAGCTTCGGCAAACGCGCCACCGGACAGCCGTCGAACATCGATTTTGAAAACCGCCTGGCCATCGACATTCTCAAGAAACGCGACGCGGGGTTTGCGCAGTTCGTGCTGGAGGACGAGAGCCGGGTGGTCGGCAGTTGCGCCTTGCCGCTGCCGCTGTATCAGGGCATGCAGCAGTACCCGATGGTCTGGCTGGAAGACAGTTTTGACGATCGCGTGGAGCGGATTCTGCGTGATTACGTGGTGGATCTGTCTGCGGAATTTACGGCTGTGCACGGTGAAGAGGGCTTCACGTTGTTTTCTGAACGCCTGCTTGAAAGTCTCAACAATGTGCAAAAACGCCTCGGTGGCGAGCGTCATCGGCGAATGCTGATGTTGATGGAAGAGGCGTTGATCGAGCAGGGGCGAAGCGGGGCGGTGGACTTGCATCGCGGCTGGATCGAAGGCTTGCTGCGTGAGTATTACGACCCAATGTATGTGTTTCAGCGCGAGAAGAAGGGCGGGCGGATCGAGTTTGCCGGGGAGCGTGGGGCGGTGCTTGAGTATCTGCGTGAGCGGGTGAATCAGAAGGATTGATAGTGCTTTTGCTGGCCTCATCGCTGGCAAGCCAGCTCCCACAGTTATTGCGGATGTACATGGATTTTGTGTACACCCTAGAACCCTGTGGGAGCTGGCTTGCCAGCGATGGGGCCGGTTCAGACAGAAGATGACTCAGGTCGGGCAGGTTTCCTTGCCATGATCCAGCCCCTGCTTGTAGCTGTGGCTCTGCAGACTGGCCTTGCCGTTGTGCCAGGTCAGGGTCAGTACATACAGCGAGTCAAAATCGTTGCCCGCCCAGTCCTCGGTGATGTTCTGTTTTTCGCCGACCGCTTTGCCCGCCACCTTGTTGATCAGCTCTGGCAGATAGCCGTGGGACCAGGCGGTGTAGATCGTCGAGTTGTGATACTTGTCTTCCAGCAGTTCGCGGGCCAGATCGCTGGTGTCGTTGGCCGAGAACTCGATGTTCACCGGCAGGCCGAGCTTGATCGCGGCGGGGCTGATGGTCATCAGCGGGCGAATGTAGCTGTAGGAATTATCCAGCTCACCTTCCTCGACATTGCGCGTCGGGTTGGCGGCAAACACGTAATCGGCCTTGCCGAATTTCTCCGGCAGCAGCGTCGACAGGTCGATGGCGCGGTTCAGGCCCTGACAGTTGAGCTGGCCGAGGCCACCTTCGGGTTTCTCCGCATGGCGCAGGAACACCAGCGTCTGGGTACCGTCCACCGGTTGCGCGCGGCTTTCGCTGGACTCCAGCGACAGGAACAGCGCACTGACGGCCAGCAGGGAAGGCAGGGCCACATATGCGCGGTGTTTGAAACGTTTGGCGAATCGCATAAGGATCGTCATGAAATAAAAGGTTCTTCAGCAAATTCGGTTAAGGCTGACAAACCTTTACACCGCGGGCTCCCAGCACCGGGTGTTTTCCCTGTCGTGAACGGCTTCCTCTGCAACAAAGGCATAGCTCAGAGTCCCCTGAGGGCCGATTGGTTCGATCGTCCGAGTGCGCAGCACTCTAACGGCTACGTTCAGCGGCCTGGTGGCAGGTTAGCGACAGGATGTTACGGGTTCATGTAGGCGCTGGCGCAGGCTGTGATCTTTTTGCAGGCTGCAAAGGCTCAAGATCAAAAGATCGCTGCCTGCGCAGCGCCTACATTATGATCAGGCTCTAATTTGTGACTGGATGCTTCCCATGACCGATCTGTCCGCGTTCCCGATCACCCAGAAATGGCCGGCGCAGTACCCTGACTGGATTCAGCTCTATTCCTTGCCGACGCCCAATGGTGTCAAAGTCTCGATCATGCTCGAAGAGATCGGCCTGCCGTACGAACCGCACAAGGTCGCTTTCGACAGCAATGATCAATTGTCTGCCGAGTTCCTTTCGCTGAACCCGAACAACAAGATCCCGGCGATCCTGGATCCGCATGGCCCCGAAGATCAGCCACTGGCGCTGTTCGAATCCGGTGCGATCCTGATTTATCTGGCCGACAAAAGCGGCCAGTTGCTCGCGCAGGAAGGTGCGCAGCGCTACGAAACCATCCAGTGGCTGATGTTCCAGATGGGCGGCATCGGTCCAATGTTCGGCCAGCTCGGTTTCTTCAACAAATTCGCTGGCAAGGATTACGAGGACAAGCGCCCGCGTGATCGTTACGTCGATGAAAGCAAGCGTCTGCTCAAGGTGCTCGACGGCCGGCTCGAGGGTCGTGACTGGATCATGGGTGAGCGCTACACCATTGCCGATATCGCCACGTTTCCGTGGGTGCGTAACCTGATTGGGTTTTATGAGGCCGGTGATCTGGTCGGCATCAGCAACTTCCCGAATGTCACCCGCGTACTGGGGCGATTCCTCGCCCGCCCTGCGGTCATTCGCGGCCTGACCATCCCCTCATGATTTTCGGGCTATACACATAACCTTGTGGGAGCTGGCTTGCCAGCGATGACGCCGGTACAGTCGACATCTATGTTGACTGAACCACCGCCATCGCTGGCAAGCCAGCTCCCACAGGGATTTACAGTGTTCTGAAAGATTGTTACCCGCCCGGTAATGCACTCTTGATTGATCCAGGTTTGTACCGCGCGCCCCGCAAGGCATAAGCTTCGCCCCCTACGACTTTCGTCTCATCTGCCGTTTTCAGGAAAGGCCCCCATGTCCAGTCAGTTCCCCGAAGCACGTCCCCGCCGTCTGCGCCGCAATGCGAGCCTGCGCAGCCTGTTCCAGGAAACCGAATTCAGCCTGAACGATCTGGTCCTGCCGATTTTCGTTGAAGAAGAAATCGATGACTTCGTGCCGATCAAGAGCATGCCCGGGGTGATGCGCATTCCCGAGCGCAAACTGGCCAGCGAAATCGAGCGTTATGCCCGTGCTGGCGTCAAGTCGGTGATGACCTTCGGCGTGTCGCATCATCTGGACAGCAACGGCAGCGATACCTGGCGCGAGAATGGTCTGGTCTCGCGCATGTCGCGCATCGCCAAGGACGCTGTGCCGGAGATGATCGTGATGTCCGACACCTGCTTCTGCGAATACACCGATCACGGCCACTGCGGCGTGATGCACAACCATGAAGTCGACAACGACCAGACCCTGATCAACCTCGGCAAACAAGCTGTGGCGGCGGCCCGCGCTGGTGCCGACGTGATCGCGCCGTCAGCAGCGATGGATGGACAAGTGCGGGCGATTCGTCAGGCGCTGGATGCCGCCGGTTTCACCCATATTCCGATCATGGCTTACTCGACCAAGTTCGCCTCGGCACTCTACGGCCCGTTCCGCGAGGCCGGTGGCAGTGCGCTGAAAGGCGACCGCAAAAGCTATCAGATGAACCCGATGAACCGCCGCGAAGCCCTGCGCGAATCGCTGCTCGACGAGCAGGAAGGCGCCGATGCGCTGATGGTCAAACCGGCCGGCGCTTACCTCGACATCATCCGCGACATTCGTGAAGCCTCGAACCTCCCGCTGGCGGCGTATCAGGTCAGTGGCGAGTACGCGATGATCAAGTTCGGCGCGCAGGCCGGGGCAATTGATGAGGATCGCGTGGTGCGAGAGAGTCTGGGCGCGATCAAGCGTGCGGGTGCTGATTTGATCTTTACTTACTTTGCGATGGATCTGGCCCTGGCCGGGATCTAAAGACCAACGCACAACCCTGTGGGAGCTGGCTTGCCAGCGATAGCGTCAGCACAGTCAAAATCAATCTTGACTGATCCACCGCTATCGCTGGCAAGCCAGCTCCCACAGGTTCTTGTGGTTTCCTTGGGTCAGAGGCAGGCAAAGAACGGGCGGATGCCGTGATCGCGGAAGTAGCGTTCAATCACTTTCGGATCCGCGCTGCTTTCGGCAATCGCCACATAAGTATCCGGGCGCAGCAGATAAAAACCGTTGCGCCCTAATCCTGCCGCGTCAAACGCCGGGCGCCAGTCGAACACATGCAGCGGTAAATGGTGTTCATTGCACCAGGCGATCATTTCGTCGCTGGTGTCGCCGTACACGTGCACCTGCCAGCATGGTTGCCTTAGCGGTTCGTAATTATCCCCCTCACCATCATGCGCCCACGGCAAGCGATCGCCGCCATGCACGTGGCCGGCGGCCCCCTGGCTCAGCGGCATGCCGCGATAGTTGAGGGTGACTTGTGACACGGTGCGAAAAAGGAACTCGCGACTGGCCTCGAACGAAGCCATTTTCGGGATCAGAAACGGTGCCACACGCATGCGTAGCAGATCGGCCATGCGTCCTTCGGCAGTGACAAAACTGAAGACTTTGTCGGTGGTCGACACCAGTCGGCGGGCGAAGGCAATGCGTTCTGTTTCGTAGCTGTCGAGCAGGCTTGGTTCGGCGCCACCGCTGAGCACAGCGGCGAGTTTCCACGCCAGATTGATCGCGTCGCCAATGCCGGTGTTCATGCCCTGACCGCCCGCCGGGCTGTGCACATGCGCGGCATCGCCGAGCAGAAACGCACGACCGCTGCGAAAATGCTCGGCCACGCGGTGATGCACGCGGTAGGTCGAGAACCAGTGCACGTCTTCGATATGCACTTTCAGATGTTCGATGGCACGGCTGCTGACGTCGGAGAATTCCAGGCTTTCGGCGCGATCCGCGCGCTCATCACGCACCGTGCCGATCAGACGGGCACGGCCTTCGCCGGCCAAGGGAAACACGGCGAGGAAGTCCGCTTCATCCAGATCCAGGTGCAACTCGCCGTTCATCGCCGGGCCGCAGGCCTTGACGTCGGCGACGTAGAAAATCTGCTGATAGGTGCCGCCGGGAAAACCGGTGTCGAGGGTTTTGCGCACCACTGAGCGGGCGCCATCACATCCCGCCAGATAACAGGCCTGGCAGATTTCCTGCTCGCCATCGGGCAGGCGCAAGTGCGCGGTGAGGCCGTCGCCGGTTTCCTCGAAGCTTTCCAGGGTGGTATCGCGTTCGACCGTGACGCCGTAGTCTTCAAGACGCTCGATCAGCAGCCGTTCGTGTTGATCCTGCGGGAAGATTTCGACGAATGCGTAGGGTGTCAGGCCTTCGCCGATGCGGTTCAGTGGCAACTGCGCGACCGGTTTACCGTTGACCCAGAAATTCGCCGCCGCCACCCGATGGCCGTTGCGCACCACGGTGTCGGCGAGGTCCAGTTGCCGGTACAACTCGAGGGTGCGCGCCTGCACCGCCAGCGCTCGCGACGTGGTACCGGGCGCGGAGGCCTTGTCGATGATCCGCACGCGCACGCCCAGTTTGCTCAGCCACAGGGCCAGCACCAGCCCGGTGGGGCCGGCGCCGATGATCAGAACGTCGCTGCGGTTCATGGGCCTGTCCTCCGTTTGCTGTGCAGCAAGTATGGATCAGCAGGAGCGGGTGGCCAGTTGATCGGCCAGACGGAAGACGGCCCCGCAGCGGTGAGGCTGTGGGGCCTTTTTTGGGTGTTCGGCGGGAAGGTATTGGCGGTAGTGAAATTTACCCCCTCACCCCAGCCCTCTCCCCCAGGGGGGCGAGGGGGAAAGGGAGCCGATTTGTATGCTTTTCAAAACCTGAGTTCGACTCGATGGCACACGTCGACGTAACTCGAAAGAACACCACATCAGTCCCCTCTCCTTTGAAAGGCGAGGGGGAAAGGGAGCCGATTTGTGTGTTTTTTAAGACTTGAGTTCGACTCGATATTTCAGGTCGGTGTAACTTGCAAGAACACCACGGTCAGTCCCCTCTCCCTCTGGGAGAGGGTTAGGCGGGCGGCGTTCCGATGAGGGGCTTTTCAGCCTTAGAAATCAATAGTCCCGGACAACTTCGCCACCCGCGGCTCACCCTGAGTCAGATACCCCCCCTGAGCCGATTCCCAATACTTCTTGTTCGCCAGATTCTCCACGCCCAGACGCACGGTCACGTCCTTCTCCGACACCTTGAACGCATAACGCGCCCCCGCATCGAAGCGGTTCCAGGTCGGCAGGCTGAGGTTGTTCGCCGCGTCAGCGTATTGACCGCCGGTACGCAGCATCCGCGCATTCAGCGCCACGCCTTGCAGACCCGGCACGTCCCAATCCGCACCAGCGTTGAACTGGAAGGTCGGCACACCGATCGCACGGTTGCCGTCGTTGGCGCCATTGAGAGTGTTCTTCAGTTCGGTGTCCATCAGGGTCAGACCGCTGATCAGGCGCAGACCATTGATCGGTTCGCCGAACACGTTCATTTCCACGCCTTTGTTGATCTGCTCGCCTTCACGCACGTAGGTGCAGGTGGTGGCGCTGTCGATTTCACAGTAACCGTCGCTTGGCTGCTCGATGCGGTACACACCCAGGCTTGCGCCGTAAGTGCCCATGTCGACTTTCACCCCGACTTCGGTCTGCTTGGAGCGTTTCGGCGCATAGACTTCGTTGCCGTTGGTGACACGGAAACCACCGGAACTGGTCGGCGAAGTCGGGCCCTGGGCCAGACCTTCGATGTGGTTGGCGTAGAACGACACATGGTCCCACGGCTTGAACACCACGCCGTAGACGGGTGTGGTGATCGATTCGTCGTAGCTCGACTTGCGACCGCCGCTGCCCCAACTGGCGTAGTTGTAGCCTTGCACCACCAGTTGCTGGCGACGCAGGCCGGCGGTGACCAGCAGGCGATCATCGAAGAAACCGAGGGTGTCAGAGAGTGCGATGCTGCGGTTGAAGGTCTTGCCGACGATGCCGGGATCATTCAAGTCGCCGCCGGCAAAGTTGCCCACCGGCGACGGCGTTTGCACCGGGTGGTAGATGTTGTTGGCGTATTGGGTCAGGTCAAAATCATAGGCGCTGCGCTGCTCGGCCCAGATGCCGGTCAGGCCGAAGTTGAGCTTGTGGCTGACCGACCCGGTGTTGAATTTACCGTTGAGGCCGGCCATCACGCTGGTGTTGTCTTCGTCGTGCGGAATGAACGAGCCGGTGGTGAACGACGCGCCGTTGTTACCGACCAGCGTGGTCGAGTTGTAGCGCCCGACTTCGCGGGTGTGCTTGGCGCCGCCGGCCGCGTAGGCGGTCCAGTTGTCGTTCAGGTCGTACTCGGCGCGAAGCATGCCGAAGGTGTCTTCGATGTCGGTGTAGCCCCACTTCGGCGCGTAGTTGGTGTCGGCCGAGGGCGCGTCTGGAATGTGCGTGGCAGTGCCGAGGTTGACCGAGTTGCGACCACCGTTGACGCGTTCTTTCTGGTAGGCGAAGTCGCCGGAGAGGCGCAGGGCGTCGCCGCGATAATCGAGGCCGATGGCAAAAAGTTTCGAGCGCTGGTTCTCGTGGTCGATACCGGTGTCGCCTTCGCGCTGGGACAGGTTGATCCGGGCGCCGAAGCGGTTGTCTTCACCGAAACGCTGGCCGATGTCGAAGTGATGACCGATACGGCCTTCGCTGTTGATGTCGGTGGTGTAACGACGCAGCGGCACATCGCCGGCGCGCTTCGGTTGCAAGTTGACGCCGCCGCCGATGCCGGAGCCGGTCGGGGTCACGCCGTTGATAAAGGCGTTCGGGCCTTTGAAAACTTCCACGCGCTCCAGGGCATCGGTGGAAATGATCTGCCGGGGCAGCACGCCGTACAGGCCGTTATAGGAAATGTCGTCGCCGTTCAGTGGCAAGCCACGGATCATGAAGACCTGCGCCTGGTTGCCGTAACCGGACGCCTGACGTACCGAGGAATCGTTGAGCAGCACGTCGGCGACGTCTTCGGCCTGCTGATCCTGAATCAATTGTTCGGTGTAGGACGCGGCGCTGAACGGCACGTCCATCATGTCCTGATTGCCGAGCACGCCGAGTTGACCACCACGGGCGACCTGACCACCCGCGTAAACCGGGGGCAGGGCGTTGGGCGTCGGGGCTTGGGCGTTGACGTTGACGTCGTCCAGCACCAGCGCTTTGGTATCGCCTTCTGCGGCTTGGGCGGTGATGGTCAGGGAGCACAGCAGGGCGAGAAGCGTCGGGCGAAACGGGACGGCGAGTCGAGCTGGAACGGGCATGTAGGGACCTGGAGGCGCACGGCCGGTGAGAAAAATAAGGGCGGCGCGGGAACTCCTTGCGCAAATGCGACTCCAGGTGCAAATGATAGGTTTTCTCAGTAACGTTTTGCAATCAGTTTGTCATCACCCTCTCAAAACACACATCACCTGTAGGAGCTGCCGCAGGCTCGGGCCGCGATCGGACGATCTTTTGATCTTGTTTTTTAAAATCAAAAGATCGCAGCCTGCGGCAGCTCCTACACGGATTGTGTATGGTGGTTTGGGCTTAACGGACTGGATAAAGCTTCATGCACAACTTTCAATTACCGATCACGCTCGCCGTACTGCTGGTGCTCGCCGGTTGCGCGGGGCAACGCAGTACCGAGCCGGTGCCCCGTGCGCCTGTTGAAGTGAAGGCCGAGATCGTGCGGCTGATGCCGGCCAAGACTGCCGATCGCCAAGGCTGGGCCACCGATATCTACGCCGCGTTTGCCGCGCAGAACATCAGCCCGACCACGCAAAATCTTTGCTCGGTGCTGGCCGTGGCCGAGCAGGAATCGACCTTCCAGGCCGACCCCACGGTGCCAGGCCTGGGCAAAATCGCTCGCGACGAAATCGACCGTCGCGCCGCCAAAGTGCACATCCCCAGCTTGTTGGTCAGCGGCGCGCTGCAAGTGCGCTCAACCAACGGCAGGACCTACAGCGAACGCTTGAATACGGTGCGCAGTGAGAAAGAACTCAGTGGTATTTTCGACGACTTCATCGGCCGGGTGCCGATGGGCCGTACGCTGTTCGGCGGTTTTAACCCGGTGCACACCGGCGGGCCGATGCAGGTCAGCATCGAATTTGCCGAACAGCACGCCAAGGATTATCCGTATCCGGTTGACGGCACGATCCGCCGTGAAGTGTTCAGCCGCCGTGGTGGCATGTATTTCGGCATCGCACATTTGCTCGGTTATCCGGTGAGTTATCGCGAGCCGCTGTATCGGTTTGCCGATTTCAACGCCGGTTGGTACGCCAGTCGCAATGCCGCGTTTCAGAATGCGGTGAGCCGCGCTTCGGGCATCCCGCTGGCGCTCGATGGCGACCTGATCCGCTACGACTCGATCATGCCCGGCGGCACGGAACTGGCGGTGCGCACCCTCGGCAAGTCGCTGGGCATGCGCAACCCGACGATTCGCGACCAATTGGAGGAGGGCAAAACCCTGGAATTCGAAGAGACCAAGCTCTATCAGCGAGTGTTCGAACTGGCGGAGCAAGCGGAGGGGAAAAAGCTGCCGCGCGCGGTGTTGCCGGGGATCGTGCTGCAGAGCCCGAAGATCACCCGCAAACTCACCACAGCTTGGTTCGCCAAGCGCGTGGACGAGCGCTACAAGCGCTGCATGGCCAAGGCCGGATAAATCAGGCAGACATAAAAAACCCGGCCAAGGGAGCCGGGTTTCTCTGGGTTGTTGCGCTTACAGCCAATCATCAGGCAACGCGACGTTCGATCAGACGATCCGAACCACCTTCGGCAACGCGACGTTCGATCAGACGATCCGAACCACCTTCGGCGACGCGACGTTCGATCAGACGATCCGAACCACCTTCAGCGACGCGACGTTCCAGCAGACGATCAGCGCCACCTTCAGCAACGCGACGTTCCAGCAGACGATCAGCGCCACCTTCAGCCACACGGCTTTCGATCAGTTTGTCCGAGCCGCCTTCGGCGATCATGGTGTGGGCCGGGGTAGCGGCGAAAGCGTTGATAGCGAAGACCGAGAAAGCGATACCGAGAAGAGTTTGGCGTTTCATGATGGTGTGCTCCGGGGTGTTGTTGGTTGGTATGGAGCAGATGTTACGCCCGGGATTTTTTATGAGAACTTCATTGCCGTGATGGTGAACATCGATGCCGATGATGGTTGCCGGAACCCGCAGATCAGAGCCTCACAGCACCTTCACCGCACGCCCGATCGCCTGAATCGGCCCGGTCGGTTTGCCGATCGGCGAGCCATTGGCGCCCTCAAGTGTCAGCTCGAATAGCTGATTGGGTTGCAGCGGCGGTAACTTGTCCAGCGGCACCGACAAGGCCTGCCCGGGTTTGACCAGCCCCAGCGAAACCGGCCCCTGCCAGCCGTCAGCCTTGGTCCAGAATTCCAGAGCCTTGTCGGCTGGTACCTCAACCACGCCGAGCGGGATCAGTTGAATTTCATGCGAATTGCTCGCCTGAATCACCCAGCCCGGGGCTTTGTCCTGCGGCGCAACCAGCACCACCAGATAGCTGGGTTTCGGCGTGGTCTGGGTCAGCAGGATAGAACCCAGAATCAACGTCGCGGCCAAACCGGCTGCGCTCAACCCACGCCAGAGCGGCAGCAGGTTCCACCATGAAGTTGAAGGTGCTTGCCGCGCCAGTCGCCCGATACTGCGCTCGATGCGTTGCCACAACTGCGCCGAGGGTTGCTGCGGCTCCGCGAGATCCGTCAGCTCCAGCAGACGCCGCTCCCAGGCGTCTACCGCTGCGCGCAATTGCGGATCATTCGGCAAACGCCGTTGCACCTCGCTGCGCTGTTCGAACGACAGCGTGCCGAGCACATATTCGCCGGCCAGTTCATCCCGTTCTTGCGCTGATTCGCTGGTCATCCCATGCACTCCCGCAAGGCATTGAGGCTGCGCTTGATCCACGCTTTGACGGTGCCCAGCGGCGTGTCGAGGCGCGCGGCAATTTGCGCGTGGCTGTAGCCGTCGACGTAAGCATGCAGGACGCAACTGCGCCGTTGTGGCTCCAGCTGTTCAAGGCAATGGTAGATGCGCGCCGAATGCGCGTGGGCGTCGAAGTTGGCATCGTCCGCAGCGGTTTCGTGGGCCTCGCTGAACGGCGTTTCCCGGCCGTGATCACGCAGCAGATTCAGCGCCAGATGCCGGGTCACGCTGAACATCCAGCCACGCGCCGAACCGCGCGCCGGGTCAAACCCCGCCGCGCCGTTCCAGATCTTGATGAAGGCCTCATGAACAATGTCCTCCGCCAGCGCCGTATCGCGCACCAGGCGCTTGGCCACGCCGAGCAGACGCGGGCCTTCCTGCACATACAAATCGCGCAGGGCCGCACGCTCGCCACGGGCACAGGCAGCGAGATGGGCTTCGTAATCGAAAACGGATTCGGCTAAAGGCATGTCGTGCAATCTAGCTCACATTCCGTAAACATCCAGAACACATAATTCCCCTTGTAGGAGTGAGCCTGCTCGCGATAGCGGTGTATCAGCAGCATATTCTTCACTGATACACCGCTATCGCGAGCAGGCTCACTCCTACAGGGGATTTGTGGTGTTCCGGGGATCAGTTCGCCGCCCAGAAAATGTAATCAGCCTGGTACTTCACCACTTCCTGCTTGCCCTTGTTCGCCGTCGTGCATTCACTGCCCGGTGCCACGCCGCCCTTGAGCGCGACACGCTGGATGTAACTCACGCCGCTCATCGCGCCTTTACCCTCGGCGGGGTTGGCCTTGACCAGTTGATAGGGCAGGTTGCCCGGAGTCGACGGCGCCACGGCCAGTTGCGTGCCGGTGACTTTCGAACCGTCCTTGGCCTGCCAGGTCGCTGGCGGGCCGAAGTAGGTGCCGACCTGCTTGCCGCTGCGATCATTGAGCACCGCTTTCGGACCGACAAACGTCCACTCGGTCTGCCCGGCCGCGTTGGGCTTGTCGCGGCACTCGTAGGTGATCTCGCCGACGCCGGTGGTTTCCATCGCAATCTTGTGGCCGTCCGGCACTTTGATCGCGTCGGGGTAACTGCTTTGGGCGAAGGTTGTCGAGGACAGGGCGAGCAAACCGGTGAGGCCAATCAGCTGGGTGATGTTCATCAGTGTTATCTCCGAAAAGGGTAGACCGCTGACAGCCGAAGAGGGCTGTTACAGGGACTACCCGTGACGGAGGCGTTTGGATGCAGTGCCTGAAAAATATTTTTTGGATCACTTCTATACCTGTGGGAGCTGGCTTGCCAGCGATAGCGGTGGGTCAGCGAAGGGGATGTCGACTGACCCGGCGCCATCGCTGGCAAGCCAGCTCCCACAGGGTTTTGTGTCGGGCTTGAGGCCGGAGGCGTTCAAGAGCTCTTGGGTGTAGGGGTGTTTGGGTGCGGCGAAAATCTCGCGTGAAGAACCCTGCTCAACCACCTTGCCATCCTTGATCACCATCAAGTCATGCGCCAGCGCATGTACCACCGCCAGATCATGGCTGATGAACAAATAGGTCAGCCCATGCCTGATCTGCAATTGCCGCAACAACTCCACCACCTGTTTCTGCACCGTGCGATCCAGCGCCGAGGTCGGCTCATCGAGCAGAATAAGCGCCGGCTCCAGCACCAGTGCGCGGGCGATGGAGATGCGCTGGCGCTGGCCACCGGAAAACTCGTGGGGATAACGATGGCGGCTCTGCGGATCGAGGCCGACTTCCTCCAGCACCCGGATCACCGCCGCTTCCCGCTCAGCCTCAGTGCCGATACCGTGAGTCAGCAAGCCTTCGGCAATAATCTGCTGCACTGACATCCGTGGGCTGAGGCTGCCGAACGGGTCCTGGAACACCACTTGAATCTGCCGCCGCAACGGCCGCATCAAACGTTGATTGAGCAAGCTCAGTTGCTTGTTACCAAAACGGATATTGCCCTCGGACTCGACCAACCGCAGGATCGCCTGACCCAGCGTCGATTTACCCGAACCCGACTCACCGACAATCCCCAAAGTCTTGCCGCGTTGCAGGGTGAAACTCACGCCGTCCACGGCTTTGATGTAATCCTGCTGGCGACTGAACAACGCCTTGGGCAATGGAAACCACACCTTCAAATCATCGACTTCGAGCAGGTTGTGGTCGTACTCACTGGGCACCGGCGCACCGCTCGGTTCGGCCTCGATCAACAACCGACTGTAAGGATGCTGCGGCGCGCGAAACAGCGCCTCGCAATCCGCCTGCTCGACGATTTCACCATGGCGCATCACGCATACCCGTTGCGCGATGCGCCGTACCAGATTGAGGTCGTGACTGATCAGCAACAGCGACATGCCGAGGCGTTGCTGCAACTCGATCAACAACTCAAGAATCTTCTGCTGCACCGTGACGTCGAGCGCCGTGGTCGGCTCGTCAGCGATCAACAATTCCGGCTCATTCGCCAGCGCCATCGCAATCATCACCCGTTGCCGTTGACCACCGGAAAGTTGATGCGGATAGGCTTTCAAGCGCTGCAACGGCTGGCGAATGCCGACCAGTTCCAACAGCTCCAACGTCCGTTCACGGGCAGCGCGGCCCTTGAGGCCTTTGTGAATCTCCAGTACTTCGCTGATTTGCTTTTCCACCGTGTGCAGCGGGTTCAGCGAGGTCATCGGCTCCTGGAAAATCATCGCAATGCGGTTGCCGCGCAAGCCGCGCATCTGCTGCTCGCTGGCGTGCAATAAGTCCACGCCGTTGTAGCGGATCGCGCCGCTGCTGCTGACGTTCTTGCCCGGCAACAAACGCAGGATCGAATGCGCGGTCACCGACTTGCCTGAGCCGGACTCTCCGACCAGTGCCAGGCACTCGCCGCGGCGGATATCCAGGTTCAAACCGTGCACCACTTCTTGTCCGGCGAATGCGACGCGCAGATCGCGAATTTCAATCAGGTTGTCGTTCATGTCAGCTCCGGGGATCAAATGCATCACGGCAAGCCTCACCGATGAAAACCAACAACGACAAAATCAGCGCCAAAGCAAAAAACGCCGTTAGCCCCAGCCATGGCGCTTGCAGATTGCGCTTGGCCTGTCCGATCAACTCGCCCAGCGACGCGGTGCCGGCCGGCATGCCGAAGCCGAGAAAATCCAGCGCAGTCAGGGTGGCGATGGCGCCGGTGAGAATGAACGGCAGGTAGGTGAGGGTGGAGGTCATCGCGTTGGGCAGGATGTGCCGGCACATCAGCTCGTTGTCGGTCAGGCCCAGCGCTCGCGCGGCTTTGACGTATTCCAGATTGCGTCCACGCAGAAACTCGGCGCGCACCACATCAACCAGCGCCAGCCAGGAAAACAGCGCCATGATCCCCAGCAACCACCAGAAACTCGGCGAGACGAACCCGGACAAAATGATCAGCAGGTACAGCACCGGCAACCCCGACCAGATCTCCAGCACCCGTTGCCCGAGCAAGTCGACCCAGCCACCGTAATAACCCTGCAACGCCCCGGCAACGATGCCGATCAACGCACTGATGCCGGTGAGAATCAGTGCAAACAGAATCGAAATCCGCGTGCCGAAAATCACCCGCGCCAACACGTCGCGGGCCTGATCGTCAGTGCCCAGCCAATTGCTTGAGGACGGTGGGCTCGGTGCCGGCTCCGCAAGGTCGTAATTGACCGTGTCGTAACTGAACGGGATCGGCGGAAACAGCATCCAGCCGCCCTGATCCTCGATCAGTTTGTGCACGTAGCTGCTGGCGTAATCCGGCTGAAACGGCAGCTCGCCGCCGAAATCGGTTTCCAAGTAATCGCTGAGGATCGGGAAGTAAAAAGCGTCGTGATAACGGATCACCAACGGCTTGTCGTTGGCGATCAACTCACCGCCCAGACAAATCAGGCACAAACCGATAAACAGCCACAGCGACCAGCGTCCACGGCGGTTGGCCTTAAACTGAGCCACGCGACGCTGACCAAGAGGGGAGAGAGTGAACATCAGGCAGTCCTCGCCGAGAAGTCGATGCGCGGGTCGAGCAGGGTGTAGCAAAGGTCGCCGATCAGCTTGATCAACAGGCCGAACAGGGTGAACAGGAACAACGCACCGAACACCACTGGGTAATCCCGCGACACCGCCGCTTCGTAACTCATGCGCCCGAGGCCGTCGAGGTTGAAGATGGTTTCGATCAGCAGGGAGCCGGCGAAAAACACCTCGATCAGTGCTGACGGCACTCCGGCCACCACCAACAACATCGCATTGCGAAACACGTGGCCATAGAGCACGCGACGCTCAGTCAGACCCTTGGCCCGCGCGGTGATCACGTACTGGCGGCTGATTTCGTTGAGGAAGCTGTTCTTTGTCAGGATCGTCAACGTGGCGAAGCCGCCAATCACCAGCGCCGTCACCGGCAACACCAGGTGCCAGAGGTAGTCGCCGACCTTGCCCATCGTGCTGAGGGTGTCGAAGTTATCCGAGACCAGCCCCTGCACCGGAAACCAGTTGACGTAGCTGCCACCGGCAAACACCACGATCAACAGAATCGCGAACAGGAACGCCGGCATCGCATAGCCGATGATGATCGCCGTGCTGCTCCAGACATCAAACGCGCTGCCGTTCTTGATCGCTTTGCGAATGCCCAGCGGAATGGAAATCAGGTAAGTGATCAACGTCGCCCATAGACCCAGCGACAGCGACACCGGCAACTTCTGCACGATCAGATCAGTAACCTTGGCGCCGCGAAAAAAACTGCTACCCAGATCCAGCTGCGCGTAGTTTTTCAGCATCAACCACAGGCGTTCGTGCATCGGCTTGTCGAAGCCGTAATGGTGTTTGATCTCCTCGATCAACGCCGGATCGAGGCCACGGCTGCTGCGGCCCGCGCCGCCAACTGCAGCGACCTCGCCACCGCCGCCCATGCTGTGCCCGCCGAACCCTTGCAAGCGGGCGATGGCTTGCTCCACCGGCCCACCTGGCGCGGCCTGCACAATCAGAAAATTCACCACCAGAATGCACAGCAGCGTCGGGATGATCAGCAGCAATCGTCGGCTCAGATAACGCAGCATGTCACTGGCCCCCCGCGAGTTGAGAGTGCATCTGCTGGGTGGTCAGCGCCTTGGCCGCTACCTCCCACCAGGTGTTGAGGCCTTCGTCATACGCCGGTTGCACGGGTGGCATGCCGAAGCGGTTTTGATACACCGTCGGTGTGCCTTTGGAGTAGTAGTTGGGAATCATGTAGTAACCCCATTGCAGCACCCGATCGAGGGCGCGGGCGTAATGCACCATGGCTTCGCGGCTGTTGGCCTGGACCAGTCCGTCAATCAGTTGATCGACCGCCGGATTGGCCAGCACCATCGAGTTCGAACTGCCGACTTGCGTGGCGCTTTGCGAGGCGTACAGGCTGTACAACTCGCGGCCGGGAGAGACGATCGGATCGCCGCTGCGCGGGAAAGCGACGACGATCATGTCGTAGTCGCGGGCGTTGAGGCGGTTGATGTATTGCGCCGAATCGATCCGGCGCAGATTGAGCGTAATGCCGATCTGCGCGAGGGTGCGTTTGAACGGCAGCAACATGCGATCGAAGCCGCCCTGACCGTCGAGGAAAGTGAACTCCAGCGGCTCACCCGCAGCGTTGACCAGACGATTGTGTTGCGGCGTCCAGCCGGCCTCGGCGAGCAGCTTCAGCGCTTGCAGTTGTTTGTCGCGGATGTAGCCACTGCCATCGGTTTTCGGTGCCTGGTACACCGTGGTGAAAACCTCGTCGGGAATCTGCCCACGCAGCGGTTCGAGGATCTTCAATTCTTCGGCGTCGGGCAGGGCGGTGGCGGCCATTTCGCTTTTTGGCCAGAAGCTGTTCTGGCGCACGTAGAAGCCGCGCATCATCTGTTTGTTGGTCCACTCGAAATCCCACAGCAGGCTGATCGCCTGACGCACGCGGCGATCCTTGAAGAACGGGTTCTGCAGGTTGAACACGAAGCCCTGAGCGGCGGTGGGTTTGTCCGGGGCGAGGATCGACTGTTGCAAACGACCGTCGCGCAATGCCGGGCTGTCATAGCCGACCACATAACCGGACGAGGAGAACTCGCGGTTGTAGTCGAACGCGCCGGCCTGCAGCAGTTGCCGGGCGACGTCGGTGTCACCGTAGAAATTCACCGTGAGCGTGTCGAAGTTGTACATGCCGCGACTGACCGGCAAGTCCTTGCCCCACCAGTCCGGATCACGTTCGAAACTGATACTGCGCCCGGCGTCGACCTTGCTCACCCGGTACGGGCCGCTGCCCAGCGGTGGCTCGAAACCGCCGCCATTGGCGAAGTCGCGGGTTTTCCACCAGTGTTCGGGGACCACGCGCATCGTCGCCAGATCCAGTGCGAGGGTGCGGTTGAGGTTGTTCTTGAAGGTGAAGCGCACCTGTCGTGGGCCTTCGATCAGCACGTCCTGCACATCGGCGTATTGCTGGCGATAACTCAGGCTGCCCTTGGTCATCAACAGGTTGAAGGTGTAGCGCACGTCTTCAGCGGTGATCGGCGTGCCGTCGGCGAAACGTGCTTGTGGATTGAGGGTGAAGCGCACCCAGAGTCCATCGGGGTCGCGCTCGATCTGCTGCGCGACCAGTGCATAAACGGTGTACGGCTCGTCCAGCGAGCGGAACGCCAATGGCGAATACACCCAGTCGTTGACCTGCACCACGGAAATGCCCTGATCGGCATACGGGCTGATGTAGTTGTATTGGCCGATCTCCATCGACGCACGGCTGAGTGAACCGCCCTTGGGCGCCTTGGGATCGACGAAATCGAAATGCTCGAAGTTCGCCGGATACTTCGGCGCTTCGCCGTACACCGTCAGCGCATAACTGCCGCCGGCCAGCGCCGAAGTGCCGGTGCATAACAGCGCACTGCCCAAAAGCAGGCCAGCCATGTTGCGCAAAAAACTCATGAAGTCACCCTCAAAATCCCTGAAGAAACCCGGCCCCCATGTGGGAGCTGGCTTGCCAGCGATAGCGGTATGTCAGTGAAGTAAATGTCGACTGATACAACGCCATCGCTGGCAAGCCAGCTCCCACAGGGTTTTATGGTGCTCGTTCTTTAGAAGTGGTAAGTCATGCGCGCAAACAAAGTACGGCCCAGCGGGTCGGTGTAGCGCGGGTCATAGCCGCTCTGGAAGTTGTAGGCCTGGTTGGAAAACGGCGGGTTGCGGTCGAACACATTCTTCATCCCGGCATCGACATCCAGCACCTTGTTGAAGGTGTAACCGGCCGACAGATCCCAGACCGAATACGACGCCACGCGCGCGTGGGTGTCGCGGTCGTAGTCGTTGTAACCCGTGGTGAAACGGTTGGTCAGTGCTGCCCGCGCCGCGCCGAAGGTCCAGCTGCCGGTGAGGTTGTGCTTCCAGCGTGCGATCACGCCGTCACCCTGAAAGTCGCCGACCTTGTCGGTAAACGGGCCTTTGATGGTGCTCTGGAAGTCGTACTCGTCAACATAAGTGCCTTGCAGCCCCAGACCGAACTGACCGTACGGCGTGTTCGGGAAGCGATAGTCCAGCGACACATCGACACCGTTGGTTTCGACGATGCCGAGGTTGGCGTTGCCGGTGACGATGTAGTTGAGCGTGCCATCGGCGTTGCGCACGAAGCGATCCGGGTAAGAGCCGGCCTGATCAAACACGGTGGATTCCGGGAACGGCTGGATCTGGTTGGAGATGTGGATCCACCAGAAATCCAGACCTACCGAGAGGTTGTTGATCGGCTGATAGACGAAGCCGAGGGTCACGTTACGCGCCTTTTCCGGGGCCAGGTCTTCGTTGCCGCCGATCTGGTTGAGGAACTGCTGACCGCAATCGCGGCCGCCGTTGCCGCCTGGTTGCACTACGCCGCCGGTACACAGCACCGGGTCGTTGTAGTAGCCCTGGGTGAAGGTGATGCTGCGCGGCGAATACAACTCATACAGCGACGGCGCACGGAAGCCTTCGCTGTAGGCGCCACGTACCACCAGCTCTTTCAACGGTTGATAACGGAACGAATATTTCGGGTTGGTGGTGCTGCCGAAGTCGCTGTATTTGTCGTGACGCACGGCGGCGGACAGTTCGAGGCTGTCGAGCACCGGCACGTTGATTTCCGCGTAGGCGGCTTTGACGCTGCGGTCGCCTTCGACGCTGCCGGCCGGGTCGATGCCGAGGCTCTGGATGTCGCCGGCGAACGACTCGAAATCCTGATGGAATTTCTCTTTGCGGTACTCGCCACCCAGGGCCAGACCGGACGGACCTGCGCCGAACCAGTCGCCGATTTCACGACTGATACGACCATCGAAACCGGCTACACGGCCCACAGCAGTGGAGTAGGCACCGTGGTAGGCCGCGTTGTCGATGTACTGCTGACCGGCGGCGGACTGCGGGCCGAACGGGTTGAGCAAACCACTGGCCAGACCATTGATCATCGCCTGGTCGCTGACAAAGCCATTGGTGACGCTGGAGACGATTTTGTTCTGGTTGTACGAGGCGCCGACGTTGTAATCCCAGCCGGCGACCAGACCATCGAAACTGAGCAGGAAGCGCTGGCTGGTGTTCTGGTCTTTCGATTCACGCGGGCCGGCAGCGGTTTCACGCCAGTTGACGTCCACCGGTTGGGTCGGGTCGAGGGCGAAATCGGTTGGCGCCGGGGTGATGCCGTTGCCGGGATAGTAGGGCGACGAGGAATCGAGGCTCAGACCGGTCAACGGCGCAGGGCCGATCGCCGTGGCGTTGTTGTTGCGCGACCAGAAGTATTCGAGATTGACGTTGTGATCGTCGCCGAGCTTGCCAGTGGTTTTGCCGAAGAACGAGGTCTTCTCGGTTTGCGGCACCAGGTCGATGTATTCGCGGGTGCTGAAGCGGCACAAACCGTCGCGGGCGATCAGGTTGGGGCCGTTGCAATTGCTGTTGGCCAACGGGTTGGTGGCGTTGCCATTCTGACTGTAGTTGCCGGGGAACGCGGTGCCGGAGGTCTGATCGAGGCCGCGACCGGGGGCGTAGTCGGTGGCGAAGGAGCGGTCGTTGGCGTCGAGGTTCTGCTGCTTGTTGTAGTTGAACACGCCGAGGACGTTGAAACGGTCTTCTTCCAGATCGCCGTAGCCCCAACTGGCGCTCATGTCTTTGGTTGCACCGCCGCCGCTGTGGGTCGGGGTTTCGCCGCCGAGGGTCAATTGGCCGTCGGTCAGGGATTTCTTGGTGATGAAGTTGATCACGCCGCCGATGGCGTCGGTGCCGTACAGGGCCGAGGCGCCGTCGCGCAGCACTTCCACACGTTCGATGGCGGCAAACGGGATCATGTTCAGATCCACCGCGCCGCCGGCCGAGTTGGTCCCCGACAAGGCGTTGTTGGCCAGGCGTCGACCGTTGAGCAGCACCAGCGTCTTGTTTGCGCCGATGCCGCGCATGTCGGCGAATGAGGCGCCGCCAGTGGCTGCGCCCACGGAGCCTGCGCTGTTGTTGATCGACTGGCTACCGGTGATGCGCTGCACCAGTTCGGCGGTGGTGGTCACGCCCTGTTTGCGCAGCTCATCGGCCTTGAGAATGGTGATCGGCACCGCCGTTTCCGCATCGACCCGGCGAATCGCCGAACCGGTCACTTCCACCCGTTGCAGTTGCGTGGTCGGCGCAACCACCGCCGCAGCTGCCGGGACGTTAGCGTTGTCGTCCTCGGCCGCCTGCACAGTCCCGGCGCCCATCCCCATGGCCACCAGATACAACGGAACAAAACGGTGGCGAGAAATCGTTGCCACCAATGGTTTGAGCGTGAAGCGTGGAGTGTTCATCAGCATGGTTATTTCCGACTTTTTAGACGTTATCGAATTGGCCTTGTGAGCCCCTCATTGCTCCGCTATCGGTGATACCGCGTGCGGAAAACCACTTTCTTCAAGCAAGCCGATCCCCTCCGAAGACGCGTGGCGTTTTTTCGGTCGGCCGTTTACGACGGGATTCGGTCAGCGGTGCCGGACGCGTGTTTTCAGTACGCGGCCGGCACCGCACTCAGTGGGTGGTCATCACCGATATTTTGGTAATGCCCGAGCGTTCGATAGACGCCATGGCCTTGGCCACCTGGCCGTAATTGACGGCGGAGTCGGCCTGCAACTGCACGCGCACTTCGCTGTCCTTGGCCTTGACCTCTTTGAGGCTGGCTTCCAGTGATTCCGGGGCCAGCTCGGTCTTGGCCAGATAGAACTTGCCGTCCTGATCGACGCTGACCACCACCGGATCCTTCTTCTCGGCGGGGGCGACGGCGTCGGTTTTCGGCAGGTTCACTTTGATCGCGTTGGTCATCAGCGGCGCGGTGACGATGAACACCACCAGCAGCACGAGCATCACATCGACCAGTGGCGTGACGTTCATTTCGCTGAGCACTTCATCGCTGTCTTGAGTGGAAAAGGACATCAGCTGGCCTCCCGCACGGCGGCCGTGGTTTTGCTGGCGATGGCCTGACGGCTGATGGAAAACGCACTGCGCGAGGCGAGGGCGTCGAAGTCGTGGGCGAAGTCATCCATGTCTGCCGAGGCGAGTTTCAAACGGCGCAGGAAGAAGTTGTAAATCAGTACCGCCGGTACGGCGACAGCGATACCGACGCCGGTGGCGATCAACGCGTGACCGATGGGACCGGCGACCGCTTCAAGGCTGGCCGAGCCTGTTTCGCCGATGCTTTTAAGCGCTTCCATGATTCCCCACACGGTGCCGAACAAACCAATGAACGGCGCGGTGCTGCCAATACTGGCGAGGATCGCCTGACCGTTTTCCAGGGAGCGACGTTCCTTCTGGATCTGCTGGCGCAGGTTGCGTTCCAGGCGATCCGAACGGTTGATGGTGTGCGCCAATTGCTGGGTGGTACGCGGCGAATCTTCCACCAGCAGCGCTTCGAAACCGCTGCTGGCGATACGCGCCAGCGCGCCCGGATACTGGCTGGCGTGTTCGGCGGCGGTGAGCAGATCCGGCGCGCCCCAGAAGGCTTTGCTGAATTGTTTGTTCTGCGCTTTCTGCCGCAGGTACTGCGCCGACTTGACCAGCAGGATCGCCCAGCTGACCACGGAAAACAGCACCAGACCCCAGAGCACGCCGGGGACAATCATCGAAGACAAATCGTTCATGGTGACACCTCGCTTGCGTTATTCGGTTGTGCGTTGATTGAGCGTTCGGTTATTGCGGCAATTTGAAATCGATGGTCTGGGTGGCGAAGCCGTCAATCGGCGTATCACCGCGTTTGGCCGGAATGAATTTCCAGTTCTTCACGGCGGCAACAGCAGCATCATCCAGTTGCGGTTTGCCGCTGGATTTGGTCACCGTCACCGTGCCGGCGCGGCCGTTGGCGAGTACCTGAATGCGCAGCACCACGCTGCCTTCCCAGTTGCGCCGCAGTGCTAGCGACGGGTATTCCGGCGGCGGGTTGCCAAGGCTGGCGAGACCGGAAATCGCTGCCGACTCCTTGACCGGACCCGGCGCGGCGGCAGGAGCCGGTGGCGCGCTCGGGGTGGCCGAGGCAGCAGGAGCCGCCGGTTGTGCCGGCGCCGGTGGCGCTTTCGGTGGCTCGACCTTTTTCACCGGTTTCGGCTTCTCGACCGGTTTCGGTTTTTCGATCGGCTTGGGTTTCTCCACCGGTTTCGGCGGTGGTTTGACCGCATCCTCGTCTTCCACCGGTTGTTCCGGTTCCGGCGGCGGTGGCGGAGGAGGCGGTTCCGGTGTGGGCGGTGCCGGTGGCGTCGGGCTGGTCAGCTCGACGGTCATTTCCGGAATCTGCGGTGGCGTTGGCAATGGCTCTGTTTTGGATTGCTGGAGAAACCACCAGGCGCCGCCATGTATCAGTGCCGACACAGCGACCAGCAACACCATCTGCTGTTTATTCAGACCGCCGGGTTGCGAAGTGTTGGCTTTAAACGCCGGCCTGCCCGGAGGCGGCGGAATTGGCGCTTCCCGCAACGACCCCGGCAGGGTTCTGTGCTTTACCGCATCGTTCATTAAAGCTCCCTCGGGTTGATGAAGGGCAATAAGGTGCCGTCCGAACATCCAGGAGATGTTCGAGTGGGTGGGTGCAACTTTCTTCAAGGTGAGCAGAAGCCGATAGTTGAACTATCCGGTTAACAAGGCTTGTGCAAACTTACTGGCTTGGCGTCATCGACTTCGACTGTTCATTAGCCATTCCCTGGTTGTTCTTCTATTACGTAAGACAACGGTCGGTGTCTCATGCTTGTTACACATAGCAACCGCTGTGCCACATATTGCTGAAATGTAGAGTGCGTATTTCATGAGTGTTACCCATGTCGCATTTATATAAGTTTTACCCTTGTCGGGGTTTTTCCATGGCGCGCAGATTGCCGTTACTCCGGTCGAGGGAGCTTTTTCACAGGCGAGTCAGGCTGTGCGCCATATCACGCTGATCGGCGGGATAGAGCGGCGGCCTGGCTTGCGGCCAGGGCACTTGCTGGTGCGCGGCGGACCGAATTGGTGCGGGTCAATGTTTTAGCGGCTCACGGGGCATGTTCCTTGTTGTTGGTTAAATGAAATCACTGTTTGAACTACTGAATAGTTAAAAACTGTGGAGCAGTTTTGGTGCACTTGTAATGATGCTGAAAGTTATTGTTCGACAATCCTGCTGTCGTTCAATGCACACTGCACTTGTGCAATAACTGTCCGAGTCTTATTTAAAAAATAAATAGCACGCTGCCGTCGGCCAATAACTCATTGCCGAACGCAGTGCGCTGTCGAAGTGTCAGGTAATAAAGTAAGTGTGAAGGCAGCCGGGACTGTTCGGATGAACTCGGCGGCGAACGGATAAATGCAAAGAGGCTGTGATGCGGCAGAGCGTTTGAAGATTCACGCGGTGAACTCCTGTTGCCAGCTCGGATACGCGAACTTTTGGTTCGGTATCGCACCTTACAAGAACGCGGATAGCGTTCGATGAATGCTCTTGGTGCGGGATGGGCACCGCCAGCGCTGTTTTGCGAGGTTTGAATTCGCAAGTCGCGAGTGCATGGGAAAACCGTGCCAAAGCCGATACACAGGCAGATTATTTCTACATCCACGCTACAGCCATCTACCCTGTGGCAATGGTCTTTTCGGGGGGATTGGATATGTACCAGCTCTATGGGCACAGAAATTCAGGCGCGGCGGCCATCGAAGCGGCGCTGGAGCTGTGCCAGATCGCTTACCGTTTCATTGATGTCGAAGCCAGCACCGAAGCTGCCGAGGCGTTGGCGCAGCTCAATCCGCTCAAGCAGATACCGACCTTGCAACTGCCCGATGGCGGCGCCATCACCGAGAGCGCGGCGATCCTGATTCACTTGGGGCTGACGTTTCCCAAGTCCGCTTTGCTGCCTGCCAAAGCAGAGGATCGTGATCAGGCGATTCGCGGTCTGGTCTACATCGTCAGCAACTGCTACGCGGCGATCGGCGTCATCGATTATCCGGAGCGCTGGCTGCTGATGCCCGACGAAGCCTCGCGGCAGAATCTGGTCGCCGGCGCGCGCGAGCGTTTGCACTGGAGTTGGGAGGTGTTTGCCGACCAGTTTTCCGCCGAGCTGTATCTGGATGACGAAACGCCGGGGGCGTTGGATGTGCTGGCGGCGGTGGTGACACGCTGGGCGGGCAGTCGCGAGCATTTGCGCCAGACGCGACCGGGGTTTTATGCGTGGCTGCAGCGGATTGACCGGCATCCGGTGCTGGCACCGGTGTTCGCCCGGCATTGGCCGTCCTGACCGACGATGATCGTTCCCACGCTCCGCGTGGTAATGCAGCCCGGGACGCTCTGCGTCCCAAAGCGTGACGCAGAGCGTCACAGGAGGTATTCCTTTGCTGCGCGTGGGAACGATCATGAGGAGGACGGGGATTATTCCCCGCGGATGTACTGCTCCAGTTGCTTGATCAGCTCTGCCTGTTCGGCAATCGCTTCCTTGACCAGGTCACCGATCGACAGCAAGCCGATCAACTTGCCGTTCTCCACCACTGGCAAGTGGCGCAGGCGTTTGTCCGACATGATGCCCAGGCAGGTGTCGACAGTTTGGTGGGTGTCGACGGTGATCACGTTCGCCACCATGATGTCGCGCACCGGCGTGCCCACGGATGAGCGGCCATGCAGCACCAGTTTGCGTGCGTAATCGCGTTCACTGATGATGCCGACCACCTTATCGTCTTCGACCACCAGCAAGGCGCCGACGTTTTTCTCGGCCATCTTCATCAGCGCTTCGAGCACCATGTGATCAGGCTTGATCTGGTGCACTTCCTGATTTTTCTGATCTTTGAGCTTGAGCAGTTGGGCGACGGTCTTCATGGTGGTTACTCAGGTGTTGTCGTTGTTCTCCAAGCATCGTAGACGCAAGCGCGCAGGGCAAGGTGGCAAAGCGGCAGATAACACGCAAAAAACGTCATTCGCCGGTTTTTTCCGTGGTTGACGCCGATTTATCGCCAGGGTCATCCCACGCAATGCCGCGTAGAATGCCCCTCTGATTCAATTCCTGAGGTTGCAGTGGTGGATTTACCGCAGGGCTTCGTCCTGACCCGGCATTGGCGCGATACCCCGGCCGGCACCGAAGTCGAGTTCTGGCTGGCGACTGACGCCGGGCCCCGTCGTGTGCGTTTGCCGCATCAGCCGTCGGTGGCGTTTATCCCCGCTGAGCAGCGCGAAGCGGCCGAACGCCTGCTGCATGGCGAGAAGAATGTCGAACTGCGCCTGCTGGCCCTGCAGGATTTCGAGCATCGCCCGGTGCTCGGTCTGTATTGCCAGCAACACGGCCAATTGATGCGCCTGGAAACCGCGCTCAACCGCAATGGGGTCGACGTCTACGAAGCCGATGTACGCCCGCCGGAACGCTACCTGATGGAGCGCTTCATCACTGCGCCGGTGCAGTTCAGCGGCACGCCCGATGCCGACGGCGTGTTGCTCAACGCCCAGCTCAAACCTGACCCCGATTACCGACCGAAGCTGCGCCTGGTCTCGCTGGACATCGAGACTACAGAAACCGGCGAGCTGTACTCCATCGCGCTCGAAGGCTGTGGCGAGCGTCAGGTGTACATGCTTGGCGCGCCGAATGGCGACGACAGCATCGTCGATTTCGACCTCGAATACTGCGACTCGCGCACCATCATTCTGAAGAAGCTCAACGACTGGTTCGCCCGCCACGATCCTGACGCGATCATTGGCTGGAACGTTGTGCAGTTCGATTTGCGCATCCTCCACGAACACGCACGGCGCCTCGGCGTGCCGCTGAAGATCGGCCGTGGCGGCGAAGAGATGCAATGGCGCGAACATGGCAGCCGTAATCACTACTTCGCCTCGGCGGCGGGGCGGCTGATCATCGATGGCATCGAGTCGCTGCGTTCAGCGACCTGGAGCTTCCCGTCGTTCAGTCTGGAAAACGTCGCGCAGACCCTGCTCGGCGAAGGCAAGTCCATCGACAACCCGTACCAGCGCATGGACGAAATCAACCGCATGTTCGCCGAGGACAAACCGGCGCTGGCCAAGTACAACCTCAAGGACTGCGAACTGGTCACGCGGATCTTCGCCAAGACTGAATTGCTGACCTTTTTGCTCGAACGCGCCAGCGTCACCGGGCTGCCGGCCGATCGCAGCGGCGGCTCGGTGGCGGCGTTCACGCATCTGTACATGCCGTTGATGCATCGTCAGGGGTTTGTCGCGCCGAACCTCGGCACCAATCCCCCGCAGGCCAGCCCCGGCGGCTTCGTCATGGACTCACAGCCGGGCCTGTATGAATCGGTGCTGGTGCTCGATTACAAGAGCCTGTATCCGTCGATCATCCGCACCTTTCTGATCGACCCGGTCGGCCTGATCGAAGGTTTGCAGCACCCTGATGACGCCGACTCGGTGCCGGGCTTCCGCGGCGCGCGTTTCTCGCGCACCCGCCATTGCCTGCCGTCGATCGTCTCCCGAGTCGCCGAGGGCCGCGAGACCGCCAAGCGCGAACACAATGCGCCGCTGTCGCAAGCACTGAAAATCATCATGAACGCTTTCTACGGTGTGCTTGGCTCCAGCGGTTGCCGCTTCTTCGATACGCGGCTGGCTTCATCGATCACCTTGCGTGGTCACGAGATCATGCTGCGCACGCGCAAGTTGATTGAAGAGCAGGGCCACGCGGTGATTTACGGCGACACTGACTCAACTTTCGTCTGGCTGCGTCGTCCGCACGGGCAGGAAGAGGCGGCGAACATCGGTCATGCACTGGTCAAGCACGTCAACGACTGGTGGCGCGCGCATGTGCGCGATGAATATGGCCTGGAAAGCGCTCTCGAACTGCAGTTCGAAATTCACTACAAACGCTTCCTGATGCCGACCATTCGCGGTGCCGAGGAGGGCAGCAAGAAACGCTACGCCGGCCTCGTCACCCGCGCCGACGGCAGCGATGAAATGGTCTACAAAGGTCTGGAAACCGTGCGCACCGATTGGTCGCTGCTGGCCCGGCAATTTCAGCAGGAACTCTACGAGCGGATTTTCCAGCGCAAGCCCTATCAGGATTACGTGCGCGACTATGTGCGCAAAACCCTTGCCGGCGAATTCGATGATCGGCTGGTGTACCGCAAACGCCTGCGCCGCACCCTCGACGATTACGAGCGCAACGTACCGCCGCATGTGCGTGCGGCGCGGCTGGCTGACGACTACAACGCCCAGCACGGGCGCCCACGGCAATACCAGAACGGCGGCTGGATCAGCTACGTCATCACCCTGGCCGGCCCGGAGCCTTTGGAAGTGCGCCGCGCCGCCATCGACTACGATCACTACATCACACGGCAACTGCAACCGGTGGCGGATGCGATTCTGCCGTTTGTCGACGACGATTTCTCAACCCTGATCGGGGGGCAACTGGGCCTGTTTTGAGTCGAGCAATTGCAGCGTCCATTCATCGAGAATGCCGTGAAAATAGCGCTCCAGCGCTTGAGTGAACACGCTGTCTTCAGCGGCAAACTGGGCGAACAGGGTCATCGAGGAATGAAACTTCAGGTCATCGGGATGGCCGAAAATCTCCGCGATCGAGCGCTGTTTCACCTTCAGCACTAACTGCGTGCAGGTACGCAGGCGCGCGCCGAGCAGCTCGTGGGCCAGATAGGCCCGGGCTTCTTCGGCTGAACCGATGGCGAAGCGCCGGGACATTTCACTGCCGCCCAGGCCGGCGAACTGCGGAAAGACAAACCACATCCAGTGGCTGCGCTTGCGGCCATCATCAAGTTCGCGTTGCACGCGCTCGAACACCGGGTCCTGGGCCTGGACAAAACGTTGCAGGTTGAACGGGTCGTACTGATCTGTGCTTCTCATCGTGAAGCCCTCGCCAGTCGGCGGCTCAGACCATGGCCAGCCGCTGCTTGCGTTGTGGCGCTTTAAAAACCTGGTCCAGCGCCGCCAGATCCCCGGCCTCCAGTTGCAGTTGCGCGGCTTGTGCATTGAATTGCACGTGTTCCGGTCGCACAGCCTTGGGAATCGCAATCACACCATCCTGACGCAGAATCCACGCCAGCGAAACCTGTGCGGGGGTTACGCCATGACGAGCGGCAATCTCATTCAGCAGCGGTTCAGCCAGCATCGCGCCGCCTTGGCCAATCGGGCAGTAAGCCATCAGCGGCATGCGCTGGTGTTGGCACCACGGCAGCAGATCGAATTCGATACCGCGCTCTTCGAGGTTGTAGAGCACCTGATTGGTCGCGCAGACCGAACTGGAGAGTTCTTCGAGATCGTCGACATCGAAATTCGACACGCCCCAACGGCCGATCTTGCCGTCCTCGCACAGGCGTTCAAAGGCTTCGACGGTTTCTTCCAGCGGATACTGGCCGCGCCAATGCAACAGATAGAGGTCGATGTAATCGGTGTCGAGCCGCCGCAGACTGCGCTCGCAGGCCTGCGGGATGCCTTTGCGGCTGGCGTTGTGCGGGTAGACCTTGCTCACCAGAAACACCTGATCGCGCAGACCGGCAATGGCTTCGCCAACCACGCTTTCGGCGCCGCCCTCGGCGTACATTTCCGCCGTGTCGATCAGGGTCATGCCCAGCTCGATCCCCGTGCGCAGCGCCGCCACTTCACGCTTGTGCGCCGAGCGGTCTTCACCCATGCGCCAGGTGCCTTGGCCAATGATTGGAACCTGGACGCCGGCCAGTTCGAGGGTACGCATGCAAACCTCCTTGCTGAATGTGTCGATACCTTTTAGTGGGCAGCAGGATAGACCAGATCGTTCCCACGCTCTGCGTGGGAATGCAGCCCGGGACGCTCCGCGTCCCTTCGCGAGCTGGAACGCGGAGCGTCCCTTGAGGCATTCCTTTGCTGCGCGTGGGAACGATCAGGTACGGCGGGGCGAGTTATTTTGCGGAGAACTTCAACACCACGCTGTGGCTGTAAGCCTGCCCCGGATCAAGCCGAGTACTCGGGAAGTCCGGTTGATTCGGTGAATCCGGATAGTGCTGAGTCTCCAGGGTAAACGCGCCCCAGTGCGGATAGACCTTGCCACCCTTGCCCTTGACGGTGCCGTCGAGGAAGTTGCTGGTATAGAACTGCACACCCGGCTCCGTGGTGAACAACTGCAGCACACGACCGGACTGCGGGTCACTCACCTCAGTAGCAACTTTGCCGATATCGCCCTTGGTATCCAGCGCCCAGTTGAAATCAAACCCACCCTGTTTCGGCTCAGCGAATTTTAGCTGCGGATGATCCGCTTTGATGTGCGTGCCGATCTCCGTCGGTTTGCTGAAGTCCATCGGCGTGCCCGCCACGGGTGCCAGTTCACCGGTCGGGATCAGTTTGGCGGTGACCGGGGTGTAATGGCTGGCGTGCAGGGTGGCGACCTGTTTGAGAATGTCGCCATTGCCAGCGCCGGCGAGGTTGAAATAGCTGTGGTTGGTCAGGTTGAGCACGGTCGGTTTGTCGGTGCTGGCCTTGTAGTCGATGCGCAGCTCGTTGTTGTCGGTGAGGCGATAGGTCACCTCGGTGGTGAGGTTGCCGGGGAAACCCATTTCGCCGTCCGCCGACAGATAGGTCAGGGTCACGCCGACCGAATCCTTGTCCTTGGTTTCCTGGGCTTTCCAGACTTTCTTGTCGAAGCCCTGCGGGCCGCCGTGCAGCGCGTTGGTCTTATCGTTCTGCGGCACTTGATAGCGCTTGCCGTCGAGTTCGAAGGCACCTTCGGCGAGGCGATTGCCGAAGCGGCCGATGGTTGCGCCGAAGTAGGCGGTGCCTTTCTGGTAACCCTGGACATCATCGAAGCCGAGCACGACGTCGTCGAACTTGCCGTGCTTGTCGGCGACTTTCAGCGATTGCAGGGTCGCGCCGTAGGTGATGACGGTGGCTTGCATGCCGTGGCTGTTGCGCAGGATGTATTGCTCGACGGGCGTGCCGTCATTGGTTTTGCCGAAAGCTTTGTGTTCGGCGCTGAGGCCGGCCGCGTTGGCGGAGAGGGTGGCGATCATCAGGGACAGTCCGAGGCCGGAGAGCAGGTGACGGGATTGAAGCATGGTTGACCTTCCTTTTTGTTGTTGTTTTCAAAATGGCGCCGATGCCGTGTAGGAGCTGCCGAAGGCTGCGATCTTTTGATCTTTCTTCTAAACCCCAACGTCAAAAGATCGCAGCCTTCGGCAGCTCCTACAGGATAACTAGTCATGCTATTTGTGTGTGCAGTGAAGATTTATAGTTGATTGATCGTTTATTTCAACAATAAAGACAGACTAATTGGTTGGGCAAACATTGCCGAAGGTCGGCTGGTCGTGCGCACCACTGCACTTTTTCGCAATCGGCGGCTCTATCCATGGCCAGGATGCGGTGACTCCCGCCGCACAGGAATGTGCCTGTTCGAGATTTCATGCCGAGAGCTTTTGCCCTGATCGCCGCTTTTTTCCGCCGCCCGTGCCTGTTGCTGGCCTGTTTGTCGTCGCTGCTGTTCAGCGGTTGCAGTCACCAGGACGGCAATGGTTTCTTCAATCAGATGCGTGAAGGGAAGCCGCAGGAGTTCCTGCAGACCAGCGTCGACCGCATGGCCACGTTGGCGATGCGCGACAACCTCAGCAGCCTCTATCGCTTGCAAGCCAAGCTGTACCTGCGCAACCCGGACGAGCTGCGCAAGTCAGGGTTTCTCAACATCCATGCCGCTGTGAAGCAGGTGCGGATGGCCGTGGAGCAGCAACAGCCGTTGCCGGTGCTTGGCGGTCGAAAAGATTTGGCGGCGCTCAGCTATGCGATGAGTCCGGAGTTTCTCGGCGACCGTGTCGGCGCGTTCATCTATGCCATCGGCAGCATGCTGGTCACCGCCCATGGCAATCGCACTGAGTTCTACATGACCGATGCGATCAACCCGACGTTCGTTCACAACGCTGCACGCAATATCGAAAAAGCCACGTGGATTTTGTCCCAGCGGCAGAACAAGGAAGGGCAGCCGCTGCTGTTTTCCAATGAGATCTCGGAGGAGGGCAGCAACCTGAGCTTCGCCACCGAGTTCGGCAAAATCGTCGCGCGGCTGGACCTGATCACGCAGATGCTTGATGAGCGTTATCGGCGGATCGGCCTTAACTACGCGCAGAGTTTGTTGTTCCTGAATTTCTTGCCGGTGCAGTGAGTTCGGTTGGGGCGGTGATCATCAATGCAGCACAAAACCTGTGGGAGCTGGCTTGCCAGCGATGGCGGTGGGTCAGGCAAAACTATGTTGCCTGGCCTGGCCTCATCGCTGGCAAGCCAGCTCCCACAAGTTTTTGTGGTGGGCAGAGATCCAATGTGGGAGCGAGCCTGCTCGCGAAAGCGTTCCTTCAGGCGCTGAAGAGTTGACTGGTCCACCTCATTCGCGAGCAGGCTCGCTCCCACATTGATCAAATGGTGCGCCTATTTTTTGTATACAATCCGACGCCGCTATTGATCAAAATGGAGCCGCTCCCGTCATGACCGACCCTGCAAGCGCCGATTTCAGCCGCGTCGACCGCACCGCCCGTGCGGACAAACTACCCTATGCCGCGTTGCTGGCGTTCGCCATGACCGGGTTCATCGCCATTCTCACCGAGACTCTGCCCGCCGGGCTGCTGCCGCAAATCGGTGCCGGGCTCAACGTCAGTGAAGTACTCGCCGGGCAACTGGTGACGCTGTATGCACTGGGTTCGATTGTCGCGGCGATTCCGCTGACCGTCGCCACACGCGGCTGGCCGCGACGGCGGGTGTTATTGATGACGGTCGGCGGGTTTCTGTTGTTCAACACCGTCACCACGTTCTCCAACCATTACGGTTTGACCCTCGCCTCGCGCTTTCTCGCCGGGATGGCGGCGGGGTTGTCGTGGGGGATCATGGCCGGGTATGCGCGCGGCATTGTGCCGGTGCATCAACAGGGTCGAGCACTGGCGATTGCCATGCTTGGCACCCCGGTGGCGCTGTCACTGGGCACGCCGGCGGGGACGTGGCTGGGCAATCTGATCGGCTGGCGTGCGTCGTTCGGGATCATGTCGGCGCTGGCTCTGGTGCTGGCCGCGTGGATTGTTATCGCCGTGCCGGATCGTCCGGGGCAAACCAGCGAGGAGCGTCTGCCGTTGCTCGAATCGCTGCGCCTGCCGGGTGTGCGACCGGTGTTGTTCGTGGTGCTGACGTGGATGCTCGGGCACAACATTCTCTACACCTACATTGCACCGTTTCTGATGCAGGCCGGGCTCGCCGATCGCGTTGATCTGGTGCTGTTGGTGTTTGGCCTGTGTTCGCTGGGTGGGATCTGGATCATCGGTCTGCTGGTGGATCGCTGGTTGCGCTGGCTGACGTTGATCAGCCTCGCGGTGTTTGCGTTGACCGCGCTGGTGTTGGCAGTGGCAGCGCCGTCACCGCTGATCATGTATGCCTGCATGGCAGTGTGGGGCCTGTCGTTTGGTGGCTCGGCCACGTTGCTGCTGACCTCGGCGGCGGACTCGGCCGGTGAACATGTCGATGTGGTGCAAGCCATGCTCACCACGTCCTGGAACGTAGCGATTGCCGGCGGCGGCTTGTTTGGCGGGTTGTTGCTGGATCGGGCGGGGGCAATGTCGTTTCCGTGGGCGCTGCTGATTCTGTCGCTGATTGCGCTGGCCACGGTGTGGGCCAACAAAAACCACAGCTTCAAACCTGGCCGAAGGGTGCACTGATCTAAGGCTCACCAAAAATCCCCTGTAGGAGTGAGCCTGCTCGCGATAGCGGTCTATCAGTGACGAACTCAGTGACTGAAACACCGCTATCGCGAGCAGGCTCACTCCTACAGTAAAGCGATGGTGAGGTCGATATGGCATAACGATAGACCGCATCGATATATGTGGTTATAAGAAAAATCGCTATGCTGCGGGCCAGATTTTTCCTGTCGTTTTTCTGGACGGTTTAATGGAATTGGCAAATTTCGGCCTGGTGATTGCCGGGCTGGTGGTGGGGTTTATTGTCGGCATGACCGGTGTCGGCGGTGGTTCGTTGATGACGCCGATCCTGCTGTGGTTCGGCATCAACCCGGCAACGGCGGTGGGCACTGACCTGCTGTACGCCGCCATTACCAAATCCAGTGGCGTACTCGTCCATCGCAAAAACAAGAACATCGACTGGGCCATCACCGGTTGGCTGACCCTCGGCAGCGTGCCGGCGGTGGCTATGACCTTGTGGTTCCTCAGCACCCTGCACACCGCGCCGGACGCGATGAACGCCATCATCAAACAGGCATTGGGCTTCGTCCTGTTCGCCACGGCGCTGGCGATCTTCTTCAAGAAACGCTTGCTCGACTTCGCCCACAAACGCGCCGGCGGCAACTACAACCCGAGCGGTTCGCGCCTGAACGTGATGACTGTGATCACCGGTCTGATCCTCGGCACCATGGTCGCCCTGACCTCGATCGGTGCCGGCGCCCTCGGCACTGTCGCGCTGTTCATCCTCTATCCGCTGCTGCCGACCCGGCGTCTGGTCGGCACCGAAATCGCCCACGCCGTGCCGCTGACCCTGGTTGCAGGCCTCGGCCACGCGAGCATGGGCAACATGGATTGGGGCGTGCTGGGCTTTTTGCTGGTGGGTTCTCTGCCAGGCATCTGGCTCGGCAGCCACCTGACCGGACGCATCTCCGATGAAGTGCTGCGCCCGTGCCTGGCGACGATGCTGGTGCTGATCGGCTACAAACTGGCGTTCTGATCTGGCCCCGCCAAATACGGTCTCATGTAGGAGCTGCCGCAGGCTGCGATCTCTTGATGTTGTTTTTAAAGATCAAAAGATCGCAGCCTTCGGCAGCTCCTACGGGTGTTCTTACTGGCGGGTGGCGTATTTCATCACCGTCACCGGCAAATCGTCGTAGACCAGCTCTTCAACCACTTCCCAACCCAGTCGCGCATACAGCGACTGCGACGTGTCGGTGTACAGATACAACTCGGGCACGCCTAGCGCCGCCGCTTCTGCAACCACTCGATCGACCAGTTGCGAAGCAATCCCGCGACCGCGCTCCTCAGCCTTCACATAAACCCCCGCCAGCCATGGCGTCAGGTTCGGGCGCAGCTTCAGATCGCTTTCGATCAGCAGCGCGCCGCCCAGCAAACGTGAACCTTCAAGCGCCACCACCACGCTGGGCACTGCGCCTTTGCCGCAGGATTCGCGCATGTGTTCGATGCGGTGTTCGACGGTTTGCCCGGGGCGAAACTCGCCCCACTCCTTGAAGTTGAGCGTGGCCAGTTCTTCGATCAATTCGGGGTGATCGCACAGGTAATCGATGTGCATGCGGGTGAACTCCATTTCATGGGCAGAACTACCACCCTAATGCGGTCATAAAAGGTAATCAAATCCGCGTTGCGATCACCTCGGATATGTTGCGCAATGTCGCGCCTGTCCTAAGCTTCTGACTAGGCGGAAGATATTTGCCGGGTTGTCCCGGAACAATCGCCACGATGCGCAATCATTAGAGCGTGGATATCAAAAGGAGATGCGCATGCTCATCAGGTCATTGACCCTGACACTCTTGCTGGCGATTGCCGGCCCCTTGTTCGCCGCTGACAACGATTCGCCCATCGCCGGGGACATGGGCCGCGCCCGACCGCTGATCGTGATCGCACAAAGCACGGTCGACCCCGTGTGGGTAAGCCTGAAAAAGTCGCTGGAAGACCCCGCGAACAAAAAAGGCGTAGCCGACCGCAACATCAAGGTCTACACCATCCTCAACATGTCCGGCCAGCTCGACGGCAAGGACATGGGCCAGCAAGACACCATGGCGCTGATCCGCGCATTGAAACTTGGCGCCGGCGCGTTGCCCAAAGTGATTTTGGTGGGCAAGGATGGCGAGAAGAAACTGGAAAGCTCCGGGGACGAATCGAAGTCGGTGGATTTGAAGAAGATCTTTGACACCATTGATGCCATGCCAATGGCTGAGAAGGAAGCGGCCGCTGCGGCTCAGGCGCCAGTTGCTGCCGAGCCTGAACCGGCCAAAGGTACGAAAGGCGCAAAGCCGACCAAGCCTGCAAAACCGTCTAAGCCGCCGGAAATGCCGGATGATTGATGGCATGGCCTGATTAAAAAAAGGGCGACCTCAGCAGGTCGCCCATTTTTTGTCCGCGAAAAGATCGCAGCCTGCTGCAGCTCCTACAGGATCGGGTTTTTCACTCGGTCGATGTAGGAGCTGCCGCAGGCTGCGATCTTTTGATTTTCAGTCAGCAACAGCGCTAAGAATTGTATGGGCGATTTTCACCCGCTCAGGAATCGGGAAGTTCTTGTTCGCCATGATCACAATGCCAATATCCTTGCTCGGCACAAACGCCACGTAAGTCCCGAAGCCACCCGTCGAGCCGGTCTTGTTTATCAACACATCTTCCGGTTGCGGTTGCGGCGGATTCAGCCACTGCACCTTGTGCGCCTCCATGGCCATTTCCGTCGAGTTGCCGGCGAGCAAACGCTCGAGACTGATCGGGTAGCGGTACATTTCCCAACCCAGGCCTTGGGTCATGTCGCCAACCGTGTAATAACCGGTGTGGGTATTGGCGATGGTTTTTTGCAGTACCGCTTCCAGCGTTTCAGGTTTCAGGTTGGCCTGCACGTAACGCAGCATGTCCACCGCGCTGGTTTTCACCCCGTAGGCCTGCGAATCCAGCGCACCGGGCGTGACGCGCACCGGTTTGCCGTTTTTGTCATAGCCCTGGGCATACAGGTCCATTTGCGCGGCCGGCACGCTGAGGTAGGTGTGCTGCAAACCGAGTTTCGGCAGCAGGGTTTGCGTCATTGCTTGGTCAAACGGCTGGCCGAGGCTTTTCGCGGCCAGATAACCGAACAACCCAAGGCTTGGATTTGAATACTGGCGATGGCTGCCGGCGGGATATACCGGTTTCCACTGTTGGAAATAGCCGAGCATCTTGTCAGGCGAATCCGCGTTGTCCGGAAATTGCAGTGGCAAGCCGCCGGCGCTGTAGGTGCCCAGTTGCAGCACGCTGATGTTGTCGAAGGTGCTGCCTTTCAGATCAGGCCAGAGCTGGCTGGCCTTGGTCGACAGGTCGAGTTTACCGGTCGCCAGGGCGTAACCGGCGAGGGTGGCGGTGAAGGTTTTGCTCACCGAGCCGATTTCGAACAAGGTGTTTTCGCTGACTTTTTGTCCGGTGTCTTTGCTGGCGACGCCGTAGTTAAAGTAATGCGCCTTGCCGTTGATGGTCAGCGCTACGGTGAGGCCGGGAACGTTCTGTTGCTGCATCACCGGCGTCACCGCTGCGTTGACCAGCGCTGACAGTTGCGCATCGTCGGGCACGGCGGCGAAGCAGGCACTGGTGCCGAAGAGCAGACCGAAAGCGGCGCAGGAAATGACGTTGCTCGATTGAATGGATGACATGAATGAACCACTCTCCATGAGTGTTGATGACGTTATCCCGCTACACTGCGGGCGATTTCTGTGTTTGGCGACTGATCAGCGCCGCCAATTTATTCAGCGCGACCCTAATCTACAAACGACGAAAACTCGCACGAGCCATTAGAAAAATTTGGGACTGGGCATGATTCGACCGCAATTGCCGCTGAATGCACTGCGCGCCTTTGAAGCATCGGCGCGTCATTTGAGCTTCACCCGCGCCGCCGTGGAACTGTGCGTCACCCAGGCTGCGGTCAGCCATCAGGTCAAAAGCCTGGAAGCGCAACTCAACGTCACGCTGTTCAAACGCCTGCCCCGTGGGCTGATGCTGACCAGTGAAGGCGAAACCTTGCTACCGGTGTTGAGCACCTCGTTCGATCACATCGCGCAGATTCTCGAACGTCTCGCCGGTGGACAGTACCGCGAAATGCTGACCGTCGGCGCGGTCGGTACGTTTGCCGTGGGTTGGCTGTTGCCGCGGCTGGCGGACTTCCGCGCGAAACATCCGCTCATAGATTTGCGGCTGTCGACGAACAACAATCGCGTGGATGTGGCGGCAGAAGGGCTGGATTACGCGATCCGCTTTGGCGCCGGGGCGTGGCATGGTATCGAAGCGACGCGGTTGCTTGAGGCACCGCTGTCGGTGTTGTGCGTGCCGGAGATCGCTCGGCAATTGCAATCGCCGGGGGATTTGCTGCAACAGACGCTGCTGCGCTCCTATCGCACCGATGAATGGCCGGAGTGGTTTCAGGCGGCCGGGTTGGCGACCCAGGCTGCGCCGCCGCAAAGCATCGTGTTCGACTCGTCGCTGGCGATGATGGAGGCTGCGTTGCAGGGCAGTGGTGTGGCGTTGGCGCCACCAATGATGTTCGCCCGGCAACTGGCGGCGGAGGCGATTTGTCAGCCGTTTGCGATTGAGATTACGACGGGGAGTTACTGGTTGACGCGGTTGCAGTCGCGGCCTGAAACGGCGGCCATGACAGCGTTCAAAACCTGGCTTCTGCAAATCTCTACATGACTCACATCATCCCCTGTGGGAGCTGGCTTGCCAGCGATAGGGCCGGCACGGCCAACATCGATGTTGGCTGACCCACCGCTATCGCTGGCAAGCCAGCTCCCACAGGTTCATTTGTTGAACCAGCTACTCGGATTCAACCCCTATTCCCAGTAGAAGTGAGCCTGTGGGGATATCGGTTTGGGTTGATGATCAGCGCACCAGACACGGCCGCTTGTTATCGAACTTCCAGCCCGGAATCAAAAACTGCATCGCCACGCTGTCATCCCGCGCGCCGAGGCCCATGCCTTTATACAGTTCGTGGGCCTTGGCCACCTGGTCCATGTCCAGCTCGACTCCCAGCCCCGGTTTTTTAGGCACCTGCACCAGACCATCGATGATTTGCAGCGGCGCCTTGGTCAACCGCTGGCCGTCCTGCCAGATCCAGTGGGTGTCGATCGCGGTGATCTCGCCCGGCGCCGCAGCGGCGACATGGGTGAACATCGCCAGCGAGATGTCGAAGTGGTTGTTGGAGTGCGAGCCCCAGGTCAGCCCCCATTCATGGCACATCTGCGCCACGCGCACCGAACCTTGCATCGTCCAGAAATGCGGGTCAGCCAGCGGAATGTCTACCGACTGCAACTGGATCGCATGACCCATTTCACGCCAGTCAGTGGCGATCATGTTAGTGGCGGTTTTCAGCCCCGTGGCACGACGAAACTCGGCCATAACCTCTCGACCGGAATAACCGTTTTCCGCACCGCACGGGTCTTCGGCATAGGCGAGCACCTGATGCTGATCGCGGCACAAGCGAATGGCTTCTTTCAGTGACCAAGCGCCGTTCGGATCGAGGGTAATCCGCGCATCAGGAAAACGTTCGGCCAGCGCCGTCACCGCTTCAATTTCCGCATCGCCACTGAGCACGCCGCCCTTGAGCTTGAAGTCCTTGAAACCGTACTTCACGTGGGCAGCTTCGGCGAGGCGCACCACGGCTTCGGCGCTCATGGCCTTCTCGTGACGCACGCGGAACCAGTCATTGTCGGCGTCCGGTTCGCTGCGATAGGCGAGGTCGGTTTCGCGCTGATCGCCAACGTAAAACAGATAACCGAGCATCTTCACTTCATCACGTTGCTGACCTTCGCCGAGCAGCGCCGCCACCGGTACATCGAGATGCTGACCGAGCAGATCGAGCAGCGCGGCTTCGAGGCCCGTCACCGCGTGGATGGTGATGCGCAGGTCAAAAGTCTGCAGACCACGACCGCCAGCATCGCGGTCGGCGAAGGTCTGGCGCACTTGATTGAGGATCTTCTGATACGTGCCGATCGGGCTGCCGACCACCAGGCTGCGCGCGTCTTCCAGGGTCTGGCGAATACGCTCGCCGCCGGGCACTTCTCCGACGCCGGTGTGGCCGGCGTTGTCCTTGAGGATGACGATATTGCGGGTGAAAAACGGCCCGTGAGCGCCGCTCAGATTGAGCAGCATGCCGTCGTGGCCGGCCACCGGGATGACTTGCATGTCGGTGATGATCGGGGCTTTGGCGGTGTCGTGTGCGGTCATGGTTTTTATCCTTCTTATTCGCAATCTTTAAAAATGGACGTCAGGCGTGCTTTGGCGCGGCATCGGCGACGGCAATGTCAGCCGCAGGTTTCGGCGTGGTGCGCGCGAAGAAGACGATGATCGCGGCAATGATCGAGGTCGCGGCCAGGCCATAGAGGCCGCCCTGAATCGAGCCGGTGTGTTCTTCGAGCAGGCCGAAAGTGGTCGGCGCGACGAAGCCGCCGAGGTTGCCGACCGAGTTGATCAACGCGATCACCGCCGCCGCGATGCGTGCATCCAGATACGCCTGCGGAATCGGCCAGAACAGCGACGAAGCGGATTTGAAACCCAGCGCGGCAAAACAGATCGCGACGAAAGCGAAGATTGGCCCGCCGGTGGTGGACATGAACATCCCCGCAGCGGCGATCAACAGGGCGCTGGCGACCCACGCCTGTTGGTGTTTCCACTTGGCCGAGAACGAGGCGAAAGCGTACATGCCGATGATCGACAGCAACCACGGAATCGAGTTGAACAGGCCGACCTGGAAGTCGCTCATCTCGCCCATTTTCTTGATGATGCTTGGCAGCCAGAAGGTTGCCGCGTAGATCGTCAGTTGAATGAAGAAGTAGATCAGGCAGAACAGAATGATCTGGCGGTCCTTGAGCAGCTTGCCCATCGATGGCCGGATTGGCGTCGCGGCTTCGCGGGCCTTCTGTTCAGCATCGATGGCGTTGACCAATGCATCCTGTTCGGCGCGGGTCAGCCATTTCGCGTCGTGGGGTTTGGCGTCGAGCCAGAACCAGACGAACACGCATAGTCCCACCGAGAACATCCCTTCAATGAAGTACATCCATTGCCAGCCGTGCATGCCCAGCCCGTTGATTTGCAGGAGCAGACCGGACAACGGGCCGGAGATCAACGAGGCCACGGCGGAGCCGCTGAGGAAGATCGCAATCGCCTTGCCGCGTTCGGCGCCGGGCAGCCAGCGGGTGAAGTAGTAGATCACCCCGGGAAAGAACCCTGCCTCGGCCACGCCGAGCAAAAAGCGCAGTACATAGAAGTGGGTTTCGTTCTGGATGAACGCCATACCGGCGGCGACCAGGCCCCAGGTAAACATGATGCGGGTCAGCCAGATGCGTGCGCCGACTTTCTGCAGCAGCATGTTGGAGGGGACTTCGAACAGCGCGTAACCGATGAAGAACAGACCGGCGCCGAAGCCATAAGCGGCGGCACCAATACCGAGGTCATGTTCCATGTGAGTGCGGACGAAACCGATGTTCACCCGGTCAATGTAATTGACGATGAACATGATCACGAAAAGCGGCAGGACGTGGCGTTTCACTTTCGAGATGGCGGACGCGAGTGTCGAATCGACGCCCTCGTTCATCCCGGAGACGGAGGTTTTCACTTGGTTTTCTCCCACTGATTATTTTTATGCGGGGTAGGGCAGGTGCTGCGTTGTTGCTAGACATCATACAACTGAGAAATTTTGTCCTACAAGTAGGGTTGGCCGATTATTTTTCTCTGGGATGCCGGTTTTTTATGCTTTTTTTGCGTTAATGATCAATGTTTACTGGGTTTTTAAGGCGTAGAACATCGCGTCACCCCCAGGGCGACACGGTTCTGTTTGTCAGGAGTGTTTGAAGGTATTTCCGTTTATTTGAGTGTTGTCATACAAGTTGAGCCGCTAGACTCAATTTCGTCATCCCCGCAGGATGCTACGATCCACAAGCCCCGATCACCGGAACCGATCATGCAAGAAGACCTCGACGCTCCCGCCCGTAAACGTGCGCACAACCTCGCCCATGACTTGGTGGAGAAGCTCACGCAAAGCATCCTGCTCGGCCAACTGTCGCCCGGCGACAAGCTGCCGTCAGAGAATTCCATCGTTCAGGAACACGGTGTCAGCCGCACGGTGGTGCGCGAGGCGATTTCCAAGTTGCAGGCCTCCGGGCTGGTGGAGACGCGCCACGGCATCGGCACCTTTGTCATCGAGCGTGTTGCGGAGCAGGGCTTACGCCTCAATGTCGACACGGCGCTCGGTGTGCGCAGCATTCTCGAACTGCGTCTGGGTCTGGAAACCCAAGCGGCGGCGCTGGCGGCGCAGCGGCGCACGGAGGCGCAAGTGCTGCAGATGCGCCAGGCGCTGGATGACTATCAGCGGCTGCTCGACAACAACGACAGTTGCGTCGAAGCGGATCGGCGCTTTCATCTGCTGATTGCCGAGGCCACCGGCAATGTTTGCTTCAGCGAGATCATGCAGCACCTGGGCAGCGCGATGATTCCGCGTCACCGGCTCAACGCCGCCGAGCGCGGTGCGGCGGATCTGAGCAAACTTGGGCAACTGGCTCATCTGGAGCACGAGGCGATTCTGAATGCGATCAAGCGTCAGGATGCGGACGCCGCGCGCGCGGCCATGTGGCTGCATCTGACCAACAGCCGCGACCGGTTTTCCGCGCGGGGTTGATGGCCGTTGGTCTGTTCGATAGCACGCCGTGCAAAGGGCTGATTCCAAGTTGTACGGCCCGGGTACTCCGGACCTCCTGAGTGAGGTGCGTCATGGCTAACGATTTGCTGTTTCAGGGTGGCGTGCTGCCCACCGATTCGACCCGGCCGCTGCCCGGTACCGATGAACCGACACTGGCTGATCACGACTCACCGATGGGAATGCCCCTGGGGCGCGATCCATTGAGTGACGCCGACCGGCCGGATGATTGGAAAGATCCGGGAGCGGACGATGAGGGTGTGCCGCCGGCGGATGAGCCGACGCCGTTGTCGGATGATCGGCGCTGAGACTTGGTTTTTATGTTGAGTTTGCTGGCCTCATCGCGAGCGATTATGGATTCAGCCAAGCTGAACGATCGAGTCGATTATGGATTCGGCCAAGTCCAATGTTCTTGATTAAGTGTCGGTTATGGATTCTCCGACGTAATTTCAGGTCGGTGAACTTCTCCAATATCCCCCAATCGGTCCCCTCTCCCTCTGGGAGAGGGCTAGGGTGAGGGCCTTCTCAGGCATCACGCAGATCCCGCATCAACAACCCAAACCGCAAATCCACTGCATCCGGAATCGGCAGATACACCGTGTGCCCATCCCCCGGTGCCACCTCGATCGCTTCTTCTTTAGCGTTCTGCAACTCATGCAGATCAAAATGGAAATTGCCCTTCGGCGTCATCAACTCCAGATGATCACCCAAGGCAAAGCGGTTCTTCACCTTGACCTCTGCCAACCGCCCACGCCGCTCGCCGGTCAACTCGCCAACGAACTGCTGACGCTCCGACACCGAACTGCCGTGTTGATAATTCTGGTACTCGTCATGCACATGCCGACGCAGAAATCCTTCGGTGTAGCCACGCTGTGCGAGTGATTCCAGATCCGTCATCAGGCTGCGATCAAATTCACGCCCGGCCACCGCATCATCAATCGCGCGGCGATACACCTGGGTGGTGCGCGCGCAATAGAAGTGCGATTTGGTCCGGCCTTCGATTTTCAGGGAATGCACGCCCATGCGCGTCAAGCGTTCGACGTGCTGCACCGCGCGCAGGTCCTTGGCGTTCATGATGTAAGTGCCGTGTTCGTCCTCGAACGCTGGCATCAATTCATCGGGGCGATTGGCTTCCTGCAGCAGGAACACCTGATCGGTGGGCGTGCCCAGCCCCAGCGTTGGCTCTGGCTGGAAGGTCTGGACGATCTCGCCGAGCTGGTTTTCGGTGGCCTCTTGCGCTGAGTATTTCCAGCGACAAGCATTGGTGCAGGTGCCCTGATTGGCATCGCGCTTATTCATGTAACCCGACAACAGACAGCGCCCGGAATAGGCCATGCACAGCGCGCCGTGGACGAACACTTCCAGTTCCATGCCCGGCACCTGCTCACGGATTTCGCCGATTTCCTCCAGCGACAATTCTCGCGACAGGATGATCCGGCTCAAACCCATCTGCTGCCAGAACTCGACGCTCGCCCAGTTCACCGTATTGGCCTGCACCGACAGGTGAATCGGCATCTGCGGGAAATGTCGTCGCACGAGCATGATCAATCCCGGGTCGGACATGATCAGTGCGTCGGGGGCCATGTCGATGACCGGTGCCAGATCCTTGAGGAAGGTCTTCAACTTGGCGTTGTGCGGGGCGATGTTGACCACCACGTAAAAGCGTTTGCCTTGCGCCTGCGCTTCACGAATCCCCAGCGCCAGATTGGCGTGATCGAACTCGTTGTTGCGCACCCGCAGACTGTAACGCGGCTGGCCGGCGTAGACCGCATCGGCGCCGTAAGCGAAGGCGTAACGCATGTTTTTCAGGGTGCCAGCGGGGGCGAGCAGTTCGGGGGCGGCGAGGGTAGGGATCATGGCGGTGTCGGTCGCAAAAGCGCGGCAGGGTAAGGCGGATTCGGGCGCGGCTTATTGATCTGGATCTACGCTTTGCACTGAGCGCGTTTTGTTGTGGGTGAACGAGCTCGATAAGCGGCTAACGCTGATCCGCAACTATGCTCCATGAATAAAGATGGCACTCGTGCAGGCCGCGGTTGACTAAGCATCGGGGCGTGCATGACGCCTGACTGACATGGATCGGACATGAACGACAAAAGCCTTCAATTCAAATCCCTCACCGTGCTGCTGTTGCTGGTCACGGTGGCGTTTATCTGGATCCTCTTGCCGTTCTACGGCGCGGTGTTCTGGGCGGTGATTCTCGGCATTGTGTTTGCGCCGATGCAACGCCGGCTGCAGGCGAAATTCGGCTGGCAGCGCAACCTGACGTCCCTGTGTACTTTGTCGGTCTGCCTGGTGATCGCGATTCTGCCGGTGATCATCCTCAGTGTGCTGCTGGTGCAGGAAGGCGCGGCGGTCTACAAGAACATCGAAAGCGGCGAACTGGACATCGCTGCGTATCTGGCGCAATTCAAGCACAGCCTGCCGCCATACTTTCAGCATTTGCTCGACCGTTTCGGCATGGGCGAGCTCAATGGCCTGCGCGAGAAAATCGTCAAATCGGCGATGCAGGGCAGCCAGGTGCTGGCCAGTCAGGCGTTCAGTTTTGGCCAGGGCACATTCGAATTCGTGGTGAGTTTTTTCATCATGCTGTATCTGCTGTTTTTCTTTCTGCGTGACGGCGCCGAACTGGCGCGCAAGGTGCGCACCGCCGTGCCACTGGAGGAAGGCCACAAGCGGCGCTTGCAGTTGAAATTCAACCGCGTGGTACGCGCGACGGTGAAGGGCAATCTGGTGGTCGCGGTGACGCAGGGCGCATTGGGCGGGGCGATTTTCTGGTTTCTCGACATCCCCAGCGCGCTGCTGTGGGCAGTGTTGATGGGGTTTTTGTCGTTGCTGCCAGCGGTCGGCGCGGGGATTGTCTGGGCGCCGGTGGCGGTGTATTTCCTGCTCAGCGGGATGATCTGGCAGGGCGTGGTGTTGGGCTTGTTCGGGGTCTTCGTGATCGGTTTGGTGGACAACGTGCTGCGGCCGATTCTGGTGGGCAAGGACACCAAAATGCCCGACTACATGATTCTGATCTCGACCCTTGGCGGCCTGGCAGTCTTCGGTCTCAACGGCTTTGTGATCGGGCCGCTGATCGCGGCATTGTTCATGTCGAGCTGGGCGCTGTTCGCCGAGACCAAGCCCAAAGTGCAACTGCCTTAAGCGTGAAACGGCGCGCTGACGATCTTCTGCGACAGTGCCTGCGCAGCAGGCAAGGAAGTCAGCGGGCCGCTGATCGCTTCGCCGTCACGCATCAGATACCAGCAGGCGAGCAGGCCCGTGGCCCTGAGCGAAGCGGGGACGGCGCTGCCGATAACGGACATGATTTGAACCTGAGCCATGACGAGTACCTCCATCTATCAATGGAGCTACCTTAGAGATTCGCCGGTTCTACGGACAATCAACGCTTTCGATAGTGGTCATTGATGCCGTTGAGGCTTCAGTCGACCACTTGATCAAGCATGTGTATGACTTCGCGCTCGTTGAGCAAACCTTTGTGCACGAGGTTTTCCGCCAGCAGCGAAAGGAACTTGGCGCAACGATGGCCTTCCAGGTGCTTGAGCTCGGTCAGCGCGCTGTACACCTTGCTGGAGGTGCACAGGCCGACGATGCGGTGCGGGTTTTGCGTTGGCATACAGTCGTCCTTGTTGTTATCAACCTGTTGTTTACGGACGGATTCAGATTGCGGTTCCGTCATGACAAATAAGTGACCGTTTTATGGAAAAGTACACAACGGTCAAACAATCATGCCGACTTTAGCCGGTGAAACTGTCCTCACAGCGACCTTGGCGAGATTTTTTCAGACGCTGGCCGACCAACGGTCATAAAAAAGCCCCGCTGTAAAAGCAGGGCTTTGTTTTTTGGTTACCAGCGTGGACCGCCATAGTAGCCATGTGGCCGACCGTAATAACCGCGAGGCGGGCCGTAATAGACGGGGGCCTGTTGAATGTACACCGGCTGCTGCACATACACCGGTGCTGGCTGGTAGTAGACCGGTGGTGGCGGCTGCTGCACGTAGACCGGTTGCGGCTGCACATAAACTGGCTGTTGCTGCACATATACCGGCCGATCCTGGTTGATCAGCGCCGAGCCGATGATGGCCGAGCCGACGATCGCGCCAAACACCGCAGGGCCTTGCCAGCCGTGGCCACCACCGGCTTCTGCCTGACCTGTGACAGCAAGTGCGCCAATCAACAAGGCCAGAATGGGGAGTTTACGAATCATGATAAATCCTCGGTTCTTCGACCCGGCGGCAGGGCCTGCACCAGGCCCACAGTTGTCGCGGGGATACTTCTAAGACAGCGAAATTCTGAAAATCAGCACAGCCGCTGGGTAAATTTTGTGTAAGGTCTGTACCGGCTTCTTTACCGTGACGCTTGATGGTCCCGGAACACGTTTAATACAGGCCTCTATGATCATTCAGAAGCCGATGGGCTGGCTAATCCCGTTTATCCGAAAGTGCGTTTGAAGGAGAAGTTTCATGCAGATGAACCCGAACAAAGACACCCAATTGTGCATGTCCCTGTCGGGGCGCCCGGGTAACTTCGGTCTGCGTTTTCATAACCATTTGTATGAGCAGTTGGGCCTGAACTTCTATTACAAGGCTTTCAGCAGCCAGGACCTGACCGGCGCGGTGGGCGGTATTCGCGCGTTGGGCATCCGTGGTTGCGGCGTGTCGATGCCGTTCAAGGAAGCGTGCATTGCGCTGGTCGATGAACTGGATGCATCGGCAGCGGCGATCCAGTCGATCAATACCATCGTCAACACCCACGGCCATCTCAAGGCTTTCAACACTGATTACATCGCTGTGGCGCAGTTACTGGAAACCCACGCGGTGCCCAAGGCATCGACCTTCGCCCTGCGCGGCAGCGGCGGCATGGCCAAGGCGGTGGCCAGCGCCCTGCGTGACGGTGGTTATAAAAACGGTTTGATCGTTGCGCGCAATGAGCGGGCAGGGCGTGCGTTGGCGGATTCGCTGAGTTATCGCTGGCAGGCGGACCTGGGGGAGGAGCGGCCGCAAATGCTGATCAATGTGACCCCGGTGGGCATGGATGGCGGACCGGAAGCGGGGCAGTTGGCGTTTGAGCCTCAAGTTATTGCTGCGGCTGAGACGGTATTTGATGTGGTCGCGATTCCGTCGGAGACGCCGCTGATCGTGCGCGGCCGGGCCGAGGGTAAAAAGGTCATTACCGGGCTTGAGGTAATTGCGATTCAGGCGCTGGAGCAGTTTGTCCTGTACACCGGCGTGCGCCCGACTGAAGAGCAGTTTGCGGCGGCGGTGGCGTTTGCCCGGAGCTGATTGAGTGTTGTGGTGGCAGGGCGGGCCTCTTCGCGAGCAGGCTCGCTCCTACAGTTGGAAAGCGTTCACCCTGTAGGAGTGAGCCTGCTCGCGATGGCCTCACTACGGATTCAGATCTGAACATTGCCTATACTGCCTCCCCAGCAAGCACAGACTTGCTCCCAATAAAAACCGTGACCGAGGCTCCCATGCATCCGCCCATCCTCAACCTGCATCAGGTCGAACTCGAACCCCTGCCCGAAGCCCTGGCCCCGGAAGGCGAAACCGCCGGGCGCTATCAACAGCGCATGGCGCGGATTGGCCAGCAACTGGGTTCGCAGAAACTCGGTTATCGCCTGTATGCCTTGCCACCGGGCATGCGCGGCAGCCCGTTTCACAGCCATCGGGTCAACGAAGAGATGTTTTACGTGGTGGCCGGGGAGGGCGAGGTGCGTCTGGGCGCCGAGCGTTTCCCGATCCGCGAAGGCGACGTGATCGCTTGCCCGCCGGGTGGGCCGGAAAAGGCGCATCAGATCATCAATACCAGCTCGGGCGAATTGCGCTATCTGGCGGTGAGCACCCAGCAGCAGCCCGATATTTGCGAATACCCGGATTCGAACAAGTACGTGGTGATGGATAACTTCAAGGTCGATGCTGAGGGCAATGCCTCAGGCTTTGTCGCAGTGGCACGGCAGGCGGATGGCGTGGATTACTGGGATGGTGAATAACACGCAGATCCCTTGTAGGAGTGAGCCTGCTCGCGATAGCGGTGTGTCATCCAAAAATGATGTGACTGACACACCGCTATCGCGAGCAGGCTCACTCCTACATTGGTTTTGTGTGATTATTCTAGGCGGGCCAGGCGTTCTTCCAGCGCTGCGATTCGCGCTTCTAGCTCTTCGATACGCTCAACCGAAACGCCACTGCTTGCACCGCGATCCGATGGATTCTGCCGCGCTGCCATAATTGCCTCGCTATCCGCCGGATCACCCAACGCATGGGTATAGCGGTCTTCGCGCTGCCCGGCCTGACGCGGAATCAACACCGCCAGCCCCCGCGCAATCAATCGCTCAAGCTGATGCACAACCTGTTCTGCGTCTTCGAAATCATGCATGCGCCCGCTGCGGGTCAGCAGTTCATTGACGGTTTGCGGGCCGCGCAGAAACATCAGTCCGCTAAGAATTACCTGCGCTGGCACCAGTTCCAGCGCCTTGTCGACTTTGTGTTCCCAGCGGTCGGCGCGACTGCCCATCACCAGCCTGGCGAAACCGCGACCTTCCAGCGCCCGCAAACTCTGGCCGACCTGACCCTGGCTCAGGTTCATCACCGGTTCGCGGCTGGTTTTCTGATTGCAGGCCAACACCAGCGCATTGAGAGTCAGCGGATAGGTTTCCGGGCTGGTTGCCTGTTTCTCGATCAGCGAGCCGAGAATACGGATTTCCGTTGCGTTGAGCCGTGGTTCGTCGAAGCTGGATTCTGTCTCTGTGGTCATCGCGCGTTCCCTCTGCAGTCGAAGGCGCCTAGCCTAATCCTTGCCAAACAAAAGGCAAGCCGTGTGGTCATCAAGCATGGCTATAATCGCCTCCTTGTTCCACCCAGCCACCACACGAGACTGCCATGACCATTTCCCTGTACGCCGCATCCGTCCCGGTTTTTCAACAAATGCTCAACGCCCTGAGCGATGTCCTGAAAAAGGCTGAAGCCCACGCCACCGAGAAAAACATCGATCCGAACGCTTTCCTGCAGGCCCGTCTGTACCCGGACATGTTCCCGCTGACCCGCCAGGTGCAGATCGCCGTGGACTTCGCCAAAGGTGTTTCCTCGCGTCTGGCTGAAGTCGAAGTGCCTAAGTACGACGATACCGAAACCACCTTCGCCGAGCTGCAAGCCCTGATTGCCAAGGTGCTGGCCTACATTGGCGAGATCAAGCCAGAGCAGATCGATGGCAAGGAAGGCATCGAAATCGTTACTCGTCCGGGTACGCCGAAAGAGAAGCGCTTCAGTGGTCAGGCTTACCTGCTGACTTACGGTCTGCCGCAGTTCTTCTTCCACGTCACTACCACCTATGCGCTGCTGCGTCATAACGGGGTTGAAGTGGGCAAGCGTGATTACATGGGCGCGTTCTAAAACGTCAAAGCCCTCATCGGAACGCCGCCCGCCTAGCCCCCTCTCCCAGAGGGAGAGGGGGCTAGGCCGAGTTGTTTGTTCTAGATACGTCGACCTGATCTATCGAGTCGAACTCAGGTTTGAGCAGCACTCGGTCTGCCCCCTTTCCCCCTCGCCCCCTTGGGGAGAGAGGGCTGGGGTGAGGGGGAAAAGATCTCAGCCACAAAAAAGCCCGCCAAGGTTCACACCATGGCGGGCTTTTCATTACAGCGTCTGTTACGCCGTACGTTGGGCTTTTGCTTCCTCACCCAGGCACGCCGCAGCGGTAAACAGCACATCAGTCGACGAGTTCAGCGCCGTCTCTGCCGAATCCTGCAGCACCCCGATTATGAAACCGACTGCCACCACTTGCATGGCGATTTCGCTTGGAATACCGAACAGGCTGCACGCCAGCGGAATCAACAGCAACGAACCACCCGCCACGCCCGAAGCGCCACAGGCGCAAATGGCGGCGACAACGCTGAGCAGAATCGCCGTAGGAATATCCACGGCAATACCCAGCGTATGCACGGCCGCCAGGGTCAGCACGGTGATGGTGATCGCCGCACCGGCCATGTTGATGGTCGCGCCCAGCGGGATCGACACCGAATAGGTGTCTTCATGCAGACCCAGACGCTTGCTCAATTCCAGATTGACCGGAATGTTTGCCGCCGAGCTGCGGGTGAAGAATGCGGTGATGCCACTTTCACGCAGGCATTTGAGAGTCAGCGGATACGGGTTGCGACGCAGTTTCCAGAACACGATCAGCGGGTTCATCACCAGTGCCACGAACAGCATGCAGCCGAGCAGCACGGCCAGCAGGTGCGCGTAACCGATCAGCGCACCGAAACCGGAGGTGGCCAGTGTCGATGCCACCAGACCGAAAATGCCCAGCGGTGCGAAGCGAATCACCACGCGCACGATCACCGTCACGCCATTGGACAGATCACCCAGCACTTCACGGGTGGTGTCGCCGGCATGACGAATCGCGATGCCCATGCCGATCGCCCACGCCAGGATGCCAATGAAGTTGGCGTTCATCAGTGCGCTGACCGGATTATCGACCACGCTCAACAACAGGCTTTGCAGCACTTCGCCGATACCGCCCGGCGCCGTCACCGAAACGTTGTCGGTCGACAGCACAAGGTGCGATGGGAACGCCATGCTCGCAACCACGGCCACGACCGCCGCCGCAAAAGTGCCCAGCAAATAGAGGAACAGGATCGGGCGGATATGGGTTTCCTGGCCGTGCTTGTGGTTGGCAATCGAGGCCATCACCAGCACGAACACCAGAATCGGTGCGACGGCTTTCAACGCTGAAACAAACACTTTGCCGATGAACGCCGTGCCTTTCGCCGCTTCCGGGGCAAACAGCGCCAGGGCAATACCGGCGATCAGGCCGATGAGGATCTGCGTGACCAGGCTGAGGTTCTTGAGGCGTTGCAGTAGAGAAGGGGATGAAGCGGTCATAGCGGCATCTCTGATTTTTTATAGGGTGCAAGGTTGCGTAAAGCGATGGCAAAACAGGGGCAGACCACCGCCACGAACCGAAAGTGTTGACGCGACATCAACGCCAATAAACCGGTCGTTGAGCAGGTTGTACGTTTTTCAGGGCGCGGACTTTATCACAGCGTAGGCCTTATCCTTCAGGCATGTGACGATCTGCCACCGGATCAGGCAACAAAGTCGGCAGGTTTGTGCAAGTCAGCCCGGACACACTCTGTTAAGATTGCACATCCTTATTTTCAAATTTCGCCAGCGGGCCTTCGGGTCAACGCTGGTGTCGTCGTTTTGCTGGAGTTGCGCATGCTGTTGCCCATTCTTCTGTTGTCTGCCGCCGGGTTCACGGTGCTGACCACGGAATTCGTCATCGTCGGCCTGTTGCCGGCGATTGCCCGAGACCTCGAAGTCACCATCCCGCAGGCCGGGTTGCTGGTGACTTTATTCGCTTTTACCGTGGCGATGTTCGGGCCTTTCCTGACCGCGTATTTCGCCCGTTTCGAGCGGCGCAAGCTGTTTATCAGCATCTTGATCATGTTTGGCCTGGCCAATACCGTGGCGGCGCTGGCGCCGAACATCTGGGTGATGGCGATTGCCCGGTTGATCCCGGCGCTCGGTCTGCCGGTGTTCTGGGCCTTGGCCAGTGAGACCGCAGTGGACATCGTCGGCCCGGATTTCGCCGGTCGCGCGATCGCCAAGATCGGTTTCGGCATTGTCTGCGCCACGGTGTTCGGCATCCCGGTTGGCACGTTGATTTCCGATGCGTTCGGCTGGCGCAGTGCCTTTGGCATTCTGGCGGTGATCGCTTTTGCCAAAGCCTTGTTGCTGTTTGTTTATCTGCCGAAAACCAGCCTGCACCAACATCAGGTCAGCTTCCGCTCGCAGTTCAAGATTCTGCGCAGCCCGTTGATGATCGGCCACATCGTGCTGTCGATCCTGGTGTTCAGCGGCATGTTTACCGCTTACACGTATCTGGCCGACATTCTTGAGCGCCTCGCCGGGTTCAACGGCACCGTGGTCGGTTGGTGCCTGATGGCTTTCGGTGCGGTCGGTCTGATCGGCAACTCCCTGGGCGGTCGTGCGGTGGATCGCCATCCGCTGGGGGCGTCGGTGTTGTTCTGTGCGTTCATGATTGCCGGCATGGTCTCGCTGGTACCGAACATTCATTCGCCGCTGGGGCTGGCGGTGGCGATGGGGATCTGGGGCGTGACTCAGGCTGCGTTGTTCCTGGTCAGCCATGTGCGCCTGATGAAAGCCGCGCCGGAAGCGCCAGCGTTTGCTGCTTCGTTGAATATCGCCGGGGCCAATCTGGGGATCGGCCTGGGCGCCATCGTCGGTGGCCGGGTGATCGACAGCGCGGGTCTGGGCTTCCTCGGGTTTGCCGCCGCCGGGTTCATTTTGCTGTCGGTGTTCCTCGCCATGGTGCTGATGACGCTCAAGCCGCGCGAAATGTGCGCCGAGGCTTCATAACGCAGTAAACAGCTCGCGTCGGGCACCTTCGGTAATCGCAACGATGCCGGGGTGCTTGACCTTGCGCTCTACCGAGATGGCATAGAACGACTCGGTCACTGCGTCGGTCTGGCCAATCAGCTCGACGCCGCACTGGCGCTTCACTTCATCGGCAATCACGCTTGGACCGATAAAAATCCCGCTGCCGGATTGGCCGAACGCCTGCATCAACGCACTGTCATCAAACTCGCCGACGATTTGCGGCTGGATCTGCTGCTCGGCAAACCAGCGCTGCAAGCGGCTGCGCACCACGGTTTCCGGTCCGGGAATCAACAGAGGCGCACCGTGCAGGCTGCGCGGGAAATCCTGACCGTATCTGGCTGCCAGTTCCGGGGTGGCGAAGAAACTGATTCCGCACTCACCGAGCTTCTGGCTGTAGCCCTTGATGTCGAGGTGCGAGGGCATCGGGCTGTCGGAGATCACCAGATCCAGGCGCTGGATCGCCAGATCGGCGAGCAAACGTTCGAGTTTGTCTTCGCGGCAGGTAATGCGCAGGGGCTCGTTCAGCTCCATGGTTGGCGCGATCAGGCGATAGACAATGGATTTCGGCACCACGTCAGCCACGCCGACGCGGAACAGGATCTGCTGCTCGTTGGGCTGGGCACGCAGCATCAGTTCCAGTTCGCCGCCGAGCTGGAACATCTGCTCGGCGTAGGGCAGGGCTTGTCGCCCGGCTTCGGTCAATTCGAGTTGCCGGCCGACGCGTCTGAATAACTCGATGCCATACGTCTGTTCGAGCAGTGATATCTGCCCGCTGATGGTCTGTGGCGTCAGGTTCAGTTGCTCGCAGGCGCGCACGATGCTGCCGGTCTTGGCCACAACCCAGAAGTAATGCAGTTGGCGGTAGTTGAGCATGAGTGTCATCACTTCGTGAAAACCGAAGTATAGCCGCTAAAAATACGAATTTTCCTGAAGTGTTTGTCTCCCTAGAATGCCCACCCATCGACGGCCGGTCTGTGAGCCTGTCTGTTCATTCGAAGGAAACCTTATGAAATACACAATCCCAGCATTGATGTTTACGTCTTTACTGCTTATGGCCGGTTGCGATCAGGCCGAGAAAAGCGCCCAGCAACTGATGGGCAAAGCGGCCGAAAGCGCCAAGCAAGCGATTGACGACACCCATAAAGCCGCTGAGCAGGCACTCAGTGATGCCACCGGCGGGTTGATCGAGAAAAAAGAAACACCGGAAAAAGACGCGGAAAACTCCGAATCTTCCTCCAAGACCATCTAATTCGTCTTACACAGAGTCAGGACTGACCCATGGAATATCTGTTACAGCTCGCCGCCAGCCCCACCGCTTGGGTTGCTTTGGCCACATTGGTGGTGATGGAAATCGTGCTCGGCATCGATAACTTGATCTTTATCTCGATCCTGACCAACAAATTGCCCAAGCAGTACCAGCAGAAAGCACGCCGTATCGGTATCGGCATGGCGTTGATCCTGCGTCTGGCACTGTTGAGCACCATCGCCTTCATCGTGCAGTTGACCGCACCTGTGATCGAGATCCTGGGCCAGGCCTTCTCCTGGAAGGACATGATCCTGATTGCCGGTGGTCTGTTTCTGGTCTGGAAGGCTACGACCGAGATCCATCACAGCATGGACCCGGCGCCGGAAGATCCGAAGTCGGCGACCTCGACAGTCACTTTGGGTTTTGCCGCGGCTATCGGCCAGATCCTGATGCTCGACATGGTGTTCTCGATCGACAGCATCATTACTGCGGTCGGTATGACCGAACACTTGCCGATCATGATCATCGCGGTGGTGGTGTCGGTGCTGGTGATGCTGTTTGCTGCTGAACCGCTAGCCAAGTTCATCAACGACAACCCGACGGTGGTGATGCTGGCTCTGGGCTTCCTGATCATGATCGGCATGACGCTGATCGCCGAAGGCTTCGGCGCCCACGTACCGAAAGGTTACGTGTATGCAGCGATGGCGTTCTCGGCAGCGATTGAAGTGCTGAACATGATGTCGCGCAGGGCTAGGCAGAAGAAGCTGGCTGAGCAGGCGTAACCGCTGAAAGTGAAAAGCCGCCTGAACTCTTTGAGGTCAGGCGGCTTTTTTTCGATTCGAGATTTTCAGTGTGGAATAGAGCCAGCCCCTCACCCCAGCCCTCTCCCGAGGGAGAGGGAGCCGATTTGTGGAGTGTTTTAGTCTTTAGTTCGGCTCGATATTTCAGGTCGGTGTAACTCGAGAAAACAACTCGATCAGTCCCCTCTCCCTCGGGGAGAGGGCTAGGGTGAGGGGCTTTTGCCTTTGCTGTTCAATTTCAATGTGCGGCCGCGTGACGCACTCGGTGCTTCTCGGCTTTCCCAACCGCAGCAGGCTGAACCGGATGGTGATGATGGCGCCGCGAAACCCGCAGCACCCCCCACAACATGGCAGCGGCCACGGCCAGCCAGCCGGCAATCAACATTACGATGGTCATGGTCAGGCTCATCAGTGCCTCCTCTTCGCCCTGCATCGGGCCCACACTTTTTCAATTCGCTCTGTTTCAGTGACAGTCTAGACAATGGGGTGTTTCAGACTATTGACCAAAGGTCGATTGCGACCAATCAGTTTGCTCTATGCAATCGATGGGTCTGCCGCTTAAGGCTATACCGCAGCCGGGCGCGGCCCTATGATCGCAGGCGTTGCCGGAACACGATGACCGGCGTCTGAACAGAGAGTGATGATGGTGCAGGTATTTTCTCGAATTCGTGCGGCGCTAGTGGTGGCGGGTTGTGCGGCCGTGTTGGCCGGATGTGCAGGTACTGTGGCGCCTGAGGTCAAGCGTCTGCCGGAGCGGGTCGAACTCAGTGGCACGTTCTATCGCGGCGAAGCCAATCAGAGCGGCCCGCAAGTGTTGGCCAGCCTGTTGTCGCAGCAGGGCATCGTGATCACTCCGGGGTTGCTCGAGAAACCTCTGCACTTGCCGGGTGCCGAAGACAAATTGCAACGGAACCTGCAAAACCTCGCCCGCGAGTACGGCATGGTGGTTTACCCGCTGGACAGCAACCTGCCCGCACTGTTGACCCAAGTGGCGGCAGGCTATCCGGTGATGGTGCGCTTCAGCGAGGGGGCGGCATTCTGGGCCGAGCCGCGTTACGCAATCCTGTCCGGTTACGACCGCAACAAACAGAAGGTCTTGCTGCGTGCCGGCATGAACCGTCGCGAACTGATGAGTTTCAGCTCCTTTGAGTCGGCACTGGAAAAATCCGGTGGCTGGGCCGTGCTGATCCAGAAACCGTCGCAGATCCCGGCAGCCGTTGACCGTCAGCGCTGGCTCAAAGCAGCCGATGAACTGGCCCAGGCCGGTCAGGAAAACGAAGCGGCGCAGGCGCGCAAGGCGCTGGCAGCCCACTGAGTTCCCGTTCGTCATTTGCCGGGCACGACTGCGCCCGGCAAGCCTCCTACGAATAGAACCCGTTTTCTGCGGGTGAATCAGGAGGCGAACATGGCAGATTCCCCATCCCCGAAAGGGCCGCATTCGACCGAGCACTCGTCGGGTCATGATCTGGGTTTCGACCCGGACTCGCCGGACGTCGACGATCCGCAAGTCGATCCGGTTGGCCCGGCCAAGGCGCCGAAAGACGTGAAACCCGGTGAAGACCACAAGACACCGGCCAAACCTTATGACCCGTTAGCCAATCTGAAACCTTGATGCGAGGTGCGTATGAGTACTGACTCAAGCTTCGATGACCAAAAACCGGACAGCGTGCCCACGACGCCGGAGCCGGAGATTGATCCGGTGCTGGATCCGGACAGCCCGCTGCGCGATCCGATGGCCCGACCTAATGTCATGACGCCGGAACATTCGCGGGATCCAAGTGCAGGCGATGGCATTCCTGATGACGACAAGATGCCGCTGCCCAATGACTGAAACACAGGCGAAAAAAAGCCCCGAGGATTCGGGGCTTTTTCTTGCGCGCTCGGGTTACTTGGACGCTTCAACCACACCGCTCTGGCGTGACTTAAGGTTTTTCTCGGCCTTGTACTGTTGCGCCACCGCAGGAACGTTGGCGCTTTTACCGGTTTCCACCCAACTGCGAATACGGCTGGCATCGGCGAAGTGGGTGTATTTGCCGAAGGCGTCGAGAATGACCAGCGCGACCGGACGGTTACCCATCTTCGTCACCAGCACCAGGCAGTGACCGGCAGGATTGGTGAAACCGGTTTTGGTGATCTTGATGTCCCAGTCGGCCTTATTCACCAGGTGGTCGGTATTGCGGAAACCCAGGGTGTAGTTGGGTTTGCGGAAAGACACGGTCTTTTCCTTGGTGGTGGTGAGTTCGCTGAGGAGCGGGTACTTGTGCGCGGCCACCAGCAGCTTGCTCAGGTCGCGGGCGGTGGAAACGTTACGCTCCGACAGGCCTGTCGGTTCCACAAAGTGCGTACTGGTCATGCCCAGTGCCTTGGCTTTCGCGTTCATGGCCGCGATAAAGGCCGCGTAACCTCCCGGATAGTGGTGAGCGAGGCTGGCGGCCGCGCGGTTCTCCGAAGACATCAAGGCGATCAGCAGCATCTCGCGACGCGGCAGCTCACTCTTGAGTTTGACTCGAGAGAACACACCCCTCATTTCCGGTGTGTTGCTGATATCGACATTGATCCATTCGTCCATGTTCTGCCGGGCTTCAACCACTACCAATCCAGTCATGAGCTTGCTGACAGAAGCGATCGGCACGATCACGTCAGGGTTGCTGGAGTAGATGACTTTGTTGGTCTGCATATCCATGAGCAGTGCGCTGCCGGAGGCGATCTTCAGGCTCGAAGCGTCACGTGGGGCAGCGGTGGTTTCCGCAGCGTTGATCGTTGGCGTGATGAATGTGCCTGTAAAAGCAAAAAACAGGCTCAGAATCGAAAGACGAATTTTCACGCGGGCGAACTCATAAAGGTTGGATATTCCGTTAGTTTGTAACGGGTTATTTCTTCAAAGCGTCGCATTCTAGGAGTATGGCTGAAGATCTGTCGATGGTTGTTTGAATGACCTGAAAAACTCGTGAAAAGGCCTGTAAAAAGAGGGGTTTCCGGCGAACGGTTACAGTTTTTTCTCAGGCATGAAAAAACCCGCACGAGGCGGGTTTTTCTTAGTGCTGAAAGTACCACTCAGGCGTGCAGGGTTTCTGCCGCGTAGAGCGTGTTTTCCAGCAGGCAGGCACGGGTCATCGGGCCTACGCCACCCGGCACTGGAGTGATCCAGCCAGCGCGGGGCAGGGCGGTTTCGTAGACGACGTCGCCGACCAGTTTGCCGTCGTCCTGACGGTTGATGCCGACGTCGATCACGATCGCGCCTTCCTTGATCCATTCGCCTTTGACCAGGCCCGGCTTGCCGGCGGCCACCACCACCAGATCGGCACGACCAACGTGGCCGGCCAGATCCTTGGTGAAACGGTGAGTCACGGTCACGGTGCAGCCGGCCAACAACAACTCCATCGCCATCGGGCGACCGACGATGTTGGAGGCGCCGACGACCACTGCGTCCATGCCATAAAGGTCAGCGCCAGTGCTTTCCAGCAGCGTCATGATGCCTTTAGGTGTGCAGGGACGCAGCAGCGGAATGCGCTGGGCCAGGCGGCCGACGTTATAAGGATGGAAGCCGTCGACGTCTTTGTCCGGGCGAATGCGCTCCAGCAATTTGGAGGCATCCAGGTGCTCGGGCAGCGGCAGCTGAAGCAGGATGCCGTCGATTGCAGGGTCGTCGTTGAGGCGATCGATCAGATCGGTCAGCGCGTCTTGCGTGGTGTCGGAGGGCAGGTCGTAGGCTTGAGAGAGGAAGCCAACCTCTTCACAGTCTTTACGCTTGTGCGAGACATAAACCTGAGAGGCAGGATCGCTGCCGACCAGGATCACCGCGAGGCCGGGAGTGCGCAGGCCTTGCTGGCGACGCTCGGCAACTCGTTGGGCGATCTGCTGGCGCAGGCTGGCGGCGATCGATTTGCCGTCGATTAGTTGTGCAGTCATTGCGCGTGATTAACCATCGAGAGGGGAAAAAATGAGAACGCATTCTCGCATGTCGAGCGGTGAGGGCAAAGGCGCTTGGTCAGCAAATTCCTCTAACTCCTTTAATTAAATGAATTTTTTTCAAAAAGGATTTGACGACCTTCGGAGCGCTCTATACTATTCGTCGCACTTGTCGGGCACAGCCTAGCACTGGTTAAGAAGGTGAAGCGGAATCAAGGTTCTGCAACACTGGAAAGCACTTAGTTTGTAGTCCTTTAAGAGTACAGATTAATAAGGCGCCCGTAGCTCAGCTGGATAGAGCATCCGCCTTCTAAGCGGATGGTCGCAGGTTCGAGTCCTGCCGGGTGCGCCATTAGGCAGCTTTGGCACAAGTAACGCGATATGGTGGGCGTAGCTCAGTTGGTAGAGCACGGGATTGTGACTCCCGTTGTCGTGGGTTCGATCCCCATCGTCCACCCCATATTTCGAAAGGCGCCAGATTTAACAGTCTGGCGCCTTTTTTGTTTTAGCGGTTCTGAAAAGCGGCGATTGCCGGTTTCGGGGCGCAGGGGCAGGGCGCTTCGTCGTATTTATGTTGCTCGATGATGCTGTGCTGCTCGCCGGACTTGCTTGCAGGTTCGGCCGTCAGGGACTGATTGGCAGCCTCTTCTATATATAGAAGCGGTTGGCGCAGAGCCCTGGCGTGATTGGTTGTATTCGCCTGTGGGACGCGCTGCATCCGTGCATCGATCCCTATAAATTGCCTGCTGTTTTTTTACCCGTTTTCAGTAGGGTGACTTCTTGAGTTTGACCCACTAGAATGCATGCCCTTGATTCTGGGGTCGGAAACGGCCGGCTAACGTCTGTGCAACGAGGAATATCCATGCAAGTTTCTGTTGAAAATACTACTGCTCTTGAGCGCCGCATGAGCGTCACCGTGCCGGCTGAGCGCATTGAGAGCCAGGTCAACAAGCGTCTGCAGCAGACTGCCCAAAAGGCCAAGATTGCTGGCTTCCGTCCAGGCAAAGTGCCAATGAGCGAAATCAAGCGCCGTTTCGGTGCTGATGCTCGTCAGGAAGCCGTAGGCGACGTGATCCAGTCCTCCTTCTACGAAGCTGTGGTTGAGCAGAAGCTGAACCCGGCAGGTTCGCCATCGATCGAGCCTAAGTCGCTCGAAGCGGGCAAAGACCTGGAATACGTTGCTGTATTCGAAGTGTTCCCTGAGTTCACCGTTGCCGGTTTCGACGGCATCACCGTTGAGCGCCTGAGCGCTGACGTAGCTGACGCTGACCTGGACAAGATGCTCGACATCCTGCGCAAGCAGAACACCCGTTTTGAAGTGGCCGATCGCGCTGCCCAGAACGAAGACCAGCTGAACATCGATTTCGTTGGCAAGGTTGACGGCGAAGTGTTTGCTGGCGGTTCCGCCAAAGGCACTCAGCTGGTGCTGGGTTCCGGCCGCATGATCCCGGGCTTCGAAGAAGGTCTGGTTGGCGCTAAAGCTGGCGAAGAGCGCGTTCTGAACCTGACCTTCCCAGAGGACTATCAGAACCTGGACCTGGCTGGCAAAACCGCCGAGTTCACCGTGACCGTCAACACCGTTTCCGAGCCAAAACTGCCAGAGCTGAACGAAGAGTTCTTCGCTCAATTCGGCATCAAGGAAACCGGTCTGGAAGGCTTCCGCGCCGAAGTTCGCAAGAACATGGAGCGTGAACTGCGTCAGGCGATCAAATCCAAGGTCAAGAATCAGGTAATGGACGGTCTGCTGGCCACCAACCCGATCGAAGTGCCTAAGGCGCTGCTGTCCAACGAAGTTGACCGTCTGCGTGTGCAGGCTGTTCAGCAGTTCGGTGGCAACATCAAGCCTGATCAACTGCCGGCCGAGCTGTTCGAAGAGCAAGCCAAGCGCCGCGTCGTGCTGGGTCTGATCGTTGCTGAAGTGGTCAAGCAATTCGACCTGAAGCCTGACGAAGCTCGCGTTCGCGAAATGATTCAGGAAATGGCTTCCGCTTACCAGGAGCCTGAGCAGGTTGTGTCGTGGTACTACAAAAACGAGCAGCAGCTGAACGAAGTGCGTTCGGTTGTGCTGGAAGAGCAAGTTGTGGATACTGTTCTGCAGAAAGCTAGTGTGACCGACAAAGCGGTCTCTTACGAAGAAGCAGTCAAGCCGGTAGAAGCTCCAAAAGCCGACTGATTGATTCCGCGTTAAGAAGTACACACCATAAGCCAGCTCTCGAGCTGGCTTATGCGTATTCAAGACATAACTATTTGGGAGCGACTGCAGAGCATGTTCCGTAATTCTTATATTCAGCAGAACTCTGATATCCAGGCCGCCGGCGGCCTGGTCCCGATGGTTGTCGAGCAATCTGCTCGTGGCGAACGCGCCTATGACATCTATTCGCGCCTGCTCAAGGAGCGAGTGATCTTTCTGGTTGGTCCGGTAGAGGACTACATGGCCAACCTGATCTGTGCGCAACTGCTGTTCCTTGAAGCGGAAAACCCGGACAAGGACATCCATCTCTACATCAACTCCCCAGGCGGTTCGGTGACTGCAGGCATGTCGATCTACGACACCATGCAGTTCATCAAACCGAACGTGTCGACCACCTGCATCGGCCAGGCCTGCAGCATGGGCGCATTCCTGCTGACCGCAGGTGCCCCGGGCAAGCGTTTCTGCCTGCCGAACTCGCGCGTGATGATTCACCAGCCACTGGGCGGTTTCCAGGGCCAGGCGTCGGACATCGAAATCCACGCCAAGGAAATCCTCTTCATTCGCGAGCGTCTGAACACGCTGATGGCCAAACACAGCGGGCGTACTCTGGAAGAAATCGAGCGCGATACCAATCGCGACAACTTCATGAGTGCAGAAGCTGCGAAGGAATATGGCCTGATCGACGAAGTGATCAACCAGCGCCCAGCTTAAAATAAGCAGCTCAAAATAGGCTTGGTCGGCTTGTCTGATCAGCGGCGGGCTTGAAAAAGCCCGCAATAGCCTTCATCTTGTGTTGCAAGCCTATCGGATTTGGATCGAACGAATGACTGACACCCGCAACGGCGAGGACAACGGCAAGCTGCTCTATTGCTCCTTCTGTGGCAAAAGCCAGCATGAAGTGCGCAAATTGATTGCCGGCCCCTCGGTCTTTATCTGCGACGAGTGCGTCGACCTGTGCAATGACATCATCCGCGAGGAGGTGCAGGAAGCCCAGGCCGAGAGCAGCGCGCATAAATTGCCTTCGCCTAAAGAAATCAGCGGCATCCTTGATCAGTACGTCATTGGTCAGGAGCGTGCGAAAAAGGTTTTGGCCGTAGCGGTGTACAACCACTACAAGCGCCTGAACCAGCGTGACAAGAAGGCTGACGACGTCGAACTCGGCAAGAGCAACATCCTGCTGATCGGCCCGACAGGCTCCGGTAAAACCCTGCTGGCCGAAACACTGGCCCGCTTGCTGAACGTTCCGTTCACCATTGCCGACGCAACCACCCTCACCGAGGCGGGTTACGTGGGTGAAGATGTCGAGAACATCATTCAGAAGCTGCTGCAGAAGTGCGATTACGACGTAGAGAAAGCCCAGATGGGTATTGTCTACATCGACGAAATCGACAAGATTTCCCGCAAGTCCGACAACCCGTCGATCACCCGGGACGTTTCCGGTGAAGGCGTGCAACAGGCCTTGCTGAAGTTGATCGAAGGCACGGTCGCTTCCGTACCGCCGCAAGGTGGTCGCAAGCACCCGCAGCAGGAATTCCTGCAGGTCGACACCCGTAACATCCTGTTCATCTGCGGTGGTGCGTTCTCTGGTCTGGAGAAGGTTATTCAAAACCGTTCCACCAAGGGCGGCATCGGCTTCAACGCAGAAGTACGCAGCAAGGAAGAAGGCAAGAAAGTCGGTGAATCCCTGCGTGAAGTCGAGCCTGACGATCTGGTCAAGTTCGGTCTGATCCCGGAATTCGTCGGTCGTCTGCCGGTCCTCGCGACGCTGGACGAGCTGGATGAGGCTGCGCTGATGCAGATCCTCACCGAGCCGAAAAATGCTCTGACCAAACAGTATGCCAAGCTGTTCGAGATGGAAGGCGTGGATCTGGAATTCCGGACCGACGCACTGAAATCGGTCGCCAAGCGTGCCCTGGAACGTAAAACCGGTGCTCGTGGTCTGCGCTCGATTCTCGAAGGTGTACTGCTCGACACGATGTATGAAATCCCCTCGCAGTCCGAGGTGAGCAAAGTCGTGATCGATGAAAGCGTGATCGAAGGCAAGTCCAAGCCACTGTATATCTACGAAAACAGTGAGCCGACGGCCAAGGCAGCGCCGGACGCTTAAGCGTCCAGTCTGCTGGAATAAAGAAGGGGCCTTCGGGCCTCTTTTTTTTTATGTCATTTTTTACATCCGCTTTGTGCTTGTTTTTTTTCAAGGCAGCCCCCATCTTGGTTTCAAGCTCAATTCCATCTGATTACGGCCATATGGCCGCCGTAGAGGCGAAATCATGAAGACAACCATCGAATTGCCTCTCCTGCCATTGCGTGATGTCGTGGTTTATCCGCACATGGTTATCCCGCTGTTCGTGGGGCGCGAGAAATCCATCGAAGCCCTCGAGGCCGCGATGACGGGCGACAAGCAGATCCTGCTGCTGGCCCAGAGAAACCCGGCTGACGACGATCCCGGTGAAGACGCTCTCTATCGCGTAGGTACCATCGCCACTGTTCTACAGCTTCTCAAGCTGCCTGACGGCACCGTCAAGGTTCTGGTCGAGGGTGAGCAGCGTGGCACCGTCGAACGCTTCAGCGAGGTCGACGGCCATTGCCGTGCCGAAGTCTCGCTGATCGAAGAAGTCGACGCTGCCGAGCGCGAATCCGAAGTGTTCGTGCGCACACTGCTGTCGCAGTTCGAACAATATGTACAGTTGGGCAAGAAGGTCCCGGCTGAAGTCCTGTCGTCGCTCAACAGCATCGATGAGCCGGGTCGCCTGGTCGACACCATGGCGGCGCACATGGCGCTGAAAATCGAGCAGAAGCAGGAAATCCTCGAAATCATCGATTTGTCGGCCCGGGTCGAGCACGTTCTGGCGTTGCTGGATGCCGAGATCGATCTGCTGCAAGTCGAAAAACGCATTCGTGGCCGCGTCAAAAAGCAAATGGAGCGCAGTCAGCGCGAGTACTACCTGAATGAGCAGATGAAGGCCATTCAGAAAGAGCTCGGCGACAGCGACGAAGGCCACAACGAAATCGAAGACCTCAAGAAGCGTATCGACGCTGCCGGTCTGCCGAAAGACGCGTTAGCCAAAGCCACTGCCGAGCTCAACAAGCTCAAGCAAATGTCGCCGATGTCCGCTGAGGCCACCGTGGTGCGCTCGTACATCGACTGGCTGGTGCAAGTGCCGTGGAAGGCCCAGAGCAAGGTACGTCTGGACCTGGCGCGCGCAGAAGACATTCTCGACGCCGATCACTACGGCCTCGAAGAGGTCAAGGAACGTATCCTTGAATACCTCGCCGTGCAAAAGCGCGTGAAGAAAATCCGTGGCCCGGTGTTGTGCCTGGTCGGTCCTCCGGGTGTAGGTAAAACCTCGCTGGCGGAGTCGATTGCCCATGCCACCAACCGCAAATTCGTGCGAATGGCCCTCGGTGGCGTGCGTGATGAAGCGGAAATTCGTGGTCACCGTCGGACTTACATCGGTTCGATGCCAGGAAGATTGATTCAAAAGATGACAAAAGTGGGTGTGCGCAACCCGCTGTTCTTGCTCGATGAAATCGACAAAATGGGCAGCGACATGCGTGGCGACCCGGCGTCGGCGTTGCTGGAAGTGCTCGATCCGGAGCAGAACCACAACTTCAACGACCATTATCTGGAAGTCGATTACGACCTCTCGGATGTGATGTTCCTGTGCACCTCGAACTCGATGAACATCCCGCCGGCGCTGCTCGACCGGATGGAAGTGATCCGTCTGCCGGGCTACACCGAAGACGAAAAGATCAACATCGCCGTCAAATACCTCTCGCCAAAGCAGATCGCCGCTAACGGTCTGAAAAAGGGCGAGCTGGAATTCGACGCTGAAGCGATCCGCGACATCATCCGTTACTACACCCGTGAAGCCGGTGTGCGTGGCCTCGAACGTCAGATCGCCAAGGTCTGCCGCAAGGCCGTTAAAGAGCACGCACTGGAAAAACGCTTCTCGGTGAAAGTGACAGCTGACTTGCTGGAACACTTCCTGGGTGTACGCAAATTCCGCTACGGTCTGGCCGAGCAACAGGATCAGATCGGTCAGGTCACCGGCCTTGCCTGGACTCAGGTTGGCGGTGAATTGCTGACCATCGAAGCCGCGGTTGTGCCGGGTAAGGGTCAGTTGATCAAAACCGGTTCGCTGGGCGATGTGATGGTCGAATCGATCACTGCCGCGCTCACTGTAGTGCGTAGCCGGGCCAAGAGCCTGGGCATTCCTCTGGACTTCCACGAGAAGCGCGACACGCACATCCACATGCCGGAAGGGGCGACGCCGAAAGACGGCCCTAGCGCTGGCGTAGGCATGTGTACGGCGCTGGTGTCGGCATTGACCGGCATTCCGGTGCGCGCTGATGTCGCCATGACCGGTGAAATCACGCTGCGTGGTCAAGTGCTGGCGATTGGCGGTCTGAAGGAAAAACTGCTGGCGGCTCACCGCGGCGGAATCAAGATCGTGATTATTCCAGAAGAGAACGTACGTGATCTGAAGGAGATTCCTGACAATATCAAGCAGGATCTGCAGATTAAACCGGTTAAATGGATTGACGAGGTCCTGCAAATTGCGCTGCAATACGCGCCGGAGCCCTTGCCGGATGTGGCTCCCGAGATAGTTGCCAAGGACGAAAAACGTGAGTCTGACTCTAAGGAAAGAATTAGCACGCATTAATACGCTTTTGCCTGGGGGGCTTCCTTGACAGTTTTTTAGAGCCCTTGTTATAAAGCGGCTCTTAAGTGTCTGTAGGCCATTCAGCACTCGTTTTTGCTTTCACCAAAAAACTTAGAATCATCTCAAAATAGATATAAGGGGACTTAGAGTGAACAAGTCGGAACTGATTGATGCTATCGCTGCATCCGCTGATATCCCGAAAGCTGCTGCTGGCCGTGCGCTGGACGCTGTAATCGAATCCGTCACTGGCGCTCTGAAGGCTGGCGACTCCGTTGTTCTGGTTGGTTTCGGTACTTTCTCCGTGACGGACCGTCCGGCTCGTACCGGTCGTAACCCTCAAACCGGCAAGACTCTGGAAATCCCGGCTGCCAAGAAGCCAGGTTTCAAAGCCGGTAAAGCACTGAAAGAAGCTGTTAACTAAGTTTTCAGGTTTTTACCCATCCGGGTCGGGGTCATGCCTGACTTGGCAGCGGAGCGGTAGAACAGGTAGCTGAAACAGTTGTCTGTAACGCCGGGATCGAGGGTTCGAGCCCTGTCCGCTCCGCCAGTTACGAGAAGGCGCATCCTCGGATGCGCCTTTCTTCTATCCGGATTCTACCCACGCTCCACGGTTGCCTAATTTTGAAGTTCAACCGTTTCTGGGGGACGCATGCTGCAGAATATCAGGGACAATTCACAAGGCTGGATTGCCAAGACCATTATCGGGGTCATCGTTGCACTGATGGCTCTGACCGGTTTCGACGCCATTTTCCAGGCCACGACTCACAAGAATGAGGCGGCCAAGGTCAACGGTGATGAAATCAGCCAGAACGAGCTGAGCCAGGCCGTTGATATGCAACGCCGTCAGCTGATGCAACAGCTGGGCAAGGACTTCGATGCTTCCTTGCTCGACGAAAAAATGCTGCGCGAATCGGCCCTCAAGGGTCTGATCGATCGCAAGCTGCTGCTGCAAGGTGCAGAGCAAGCGAAATTCGCTTTCTCCGAAGGCGCACTGGACCAAGTGATCCTGCAGACACCTGAATTCCAGGTGGACGGCAAGTTCAGCTCCGAGCGTTTCGACCAGGTGATCCGTCAACTGGGTTACAGCCGTATGCAATTCCGCCAGATGCTGGCTCAGGAAATGCTGATCGGCCAACTGCGCGCCGGTGTGGCGGGCAGTGGTTTCGTCACTGACGCCGAAGTGCTGGCATTCGCCCGTCTGGAAAAACAGACCCGCGATTTCGCGACCCTGAACGTCAAGGCTGACCCGGCGGCGGTCAAACTGACCGACGACGAGGTCAAGGCTTACTACGACGAGCACGCCAAGGAGTTCATGACTCCGGATCAAGTGATCATCGATTACGTAGAACTGAAGAAGTCTTCGTTCTTCGATCAGGTTGCGGTCAAGGACGAAGACCTGCAGGCGGCGTATCAGAAAGAGATCGCCAACCTGTCGGAACAGCGTCGTGCCGCGCACATTCTGATCGAAGTGAACGACAAGACCACCGAGGCTCAGGCCAAAGCGAAGATCGAAGACGTCCAGGCGCGTCTGGCCAAGGGCGAGAAGTTTGAAGCGCTGGCCAAAGAGTTCTCGCAGGATCCGGGTTCGGCCAACAATGGCGGCGACCTCGGTTATGCAGGCCCTGGCGTTTACGATCCGGCGTTCGAAAAAGCCTTGTACTCCTTGTCGAAAGACCAGGTGTCCGAGCCGATTCGTACCGACTTCGGTTATCACTTGATCAAGCTGTTGGGTGTGGAAGCGCCTGAAGTGCCGACCCTGGCCAGCCTGAAAGACAAGCTCACCCGCGAGCTGAAAGCCGCTCAGGTCGAGCAGCGTTTTGTCGAGGCGACCAAGCAACTGGAAGACTCCGCATTCGAAGCGTCTGACCTGGCTCAGCCAGCGGCAGATCTGAAGCTGACCGTGCATACCTCCAAGCCATTCGGCCGTGAAGGTGGCGAAGGTGTTGCGGCGAACCGCGCCGTGGTTACTGCTGCGTTCAGCACCGAAGTGATCGACGAAGGTGCCAATAGCACCGCCATCGAGCTGGATCCGGAAACCGTGATCGTGCTGCGTTCCAAGGAACACCTCAAGCCTGCGCAACTGCCGCTGGAAAACGTGAGTGCGGCGATCCGCACCCAGTTGATCAAAGAGCACGCCAGCGCGGCTGCCAAGACCAAGGCCGAGAAGCTGATCGCGGATCTGCGCGATGGCAAGGCGCCGTTGGACAAGGCGGTTGATGGTCAGAACTGGAAAGCCACTGAAGCGGCCACCCGTGGTCAGGAAGGTGTTGATCCGGCGGTGCTGCAAGCGTTGTTCCGTATGCCGAAGCCGGCTGCGAAGGACAAGCCGACGTTCACCAGCGTGACGTTGCCGGATGGCAGTCTGATGATCGTGCGTCTGAATGGTGTTAACGAAGCGGCTGCGCCGACGGATGAAGAGAAGGTTCAGTACCGTCGTTTCCTTGCTTCGCGTGAGGGGCAGCAGGACTTTGCGGCGTATCGCAAGCAGTTGGAAGCTCAGGCTGAGATCAAGCGGTTTTGATGTCTGATTGAGCTGTGATGTGATGTGATGTGATGTGATGTGAAAGCCCCGGCCTTATGGTCGGGGTTTTTTTTGGGGCGTTGGGTAGTGGCGGCCTTTGGGCCGACCATGTTCTTGGGGTTTTGGGTGAATATCCGTTGCTTCGGGTGCTGCCGCTGGCGGTTTCGCCCTTACGGCGAGTCACCTTTTCCAAACGCCGAAAAGGTAACCCAAAAGGCTTTGCCCTGACGTTCGGCCCGCTCGCTGGGGCTCGGGGTTCCTTCGCTCCGGGATTCATCCGGGGGCATCGCCTACGGTTTGCTTCGCTGCACCTCCTCTCGATGTGTTCGACTTCGTCGAACGGTCGCTGCGCTCCCACCCCCGGATAAATCCCTCCACTCAGCCTGCCGACGGGCCTTCAGATCAAGATCAAAAGCTGCAGCCGAGCTAACGCTCATCCTGTTGAGTGGGGCGGCTTTGCCGCGTGGGCCGCACACAGATTAAACCTGTGGGAGCGAGCCTGCTCGCGATGGCGGCCTGCCAGCCGACCAATCTTCTGTCTGATGTACTCAATCAAATTGTGGGAGCGAGCCTGCTCGCGAAAGCGGCCCGCCAATCGACCGATTTCCAGCTGTCTGGCCTCAATCCAACAGCGCATTCGGTCTCATTCGGCTCTTGGAAAACCCTGTCCCCGAGCCATTGCCGCCACATAAAGTGTCAACACCAACAATCCTGCAACGATCCACGGAAACGCCCCCACACCAAGGTCGCCCAGCAACAAACCACCCACCAACCCCCCGCCAGCAATCCCGACATTCCACAGGGTAACCAGCATCGATTGCGCCGTATCGGCAGCCTCTTTCGCCGTTTTCGCCGAGGCGGTTTGCAGCAGCGATGGCATGGCGCCAAACGCCAGTCCCCAGATGGCGGTAGCGATGTAAACGGTGCTCGGCGATTCGCGCCAGACGCCCAGCGCTATCGCGGACAGCATGAACAACCCGGCACTGATCAACACCAGTTCGCGCAGCCAGCGGTCAATCAGGCTGCCGACGATCCATAAGCTCAACACTGAAGCGAGGCCGAATGCCAGCAGCACGCGGTCGACATTGGTGTCCAGCCCGGACGGTTGCAGGAACGGCGCGATGTAGGTGTACAACAAGTTGTGCGCGACGACGTAGGTGAGGGTGACCAATAACACGGATCGCACGCCAGGCAAGGTCAATACCTGACGCAGCGGCATGCGGTTTCCCACGCGTTCGCCGGCGAAATCCGGTACTTGCAAGCGCACCCAGACCACCAGCACAACGGTCAGCGCGGTCATGATGGCGAAGCTCAGACGCCAGCCGACCAGGGTGCCGAGCAGGGTGCCTGCGGGTATTCCCAGCGACAGCGCAAGCGGCGCGCCGAGCATGGCCACGGTAATGGCGCGACCTTGCAGGTGTGGGGCGACCATGCGGCTCGCGTATCCCGCCAGCAGTGCCCAAAGCAAACCGGCAAATACCCCGGCGATAAAGCGTGCGATCAGGGTCAGCCAGTACCACTCCGACAGGGCGGTGATGCTGTTGGCGATGGCAAAGCCGCCGATAGCGGACAGCAAAAGTGGTCTGCGGCGCCAGCCGCGGGTGGCGATCGTCAGGGGAATTGCAGCGAGTATCGAACCGATCGCGTACAGCGTGACCAATTGGCCGATCAGCGCCTGGGAAACGTTCAGGCTGCTGCTCATCTGCGGCAACAGGCCGGCAGGCATGGCTTCAGTCATGACCGTGATGAATCCGGCGGTGGCCAGTGCCAGTAGCGCGCCGAGGGGGAGTCGCTCGCGGCGGTCGACGGGGCGTTCAAGTGTGGGGCAATCGAGTTGTGTGTCGTTCATGAGCCGGCATCCATGTGCAGAGTTGACGAGGAGCACAGGGTAGGGCGCTGCACATCGGCGAAAAACGGGTTAAGGTTCCGAACATACCGGACACGGATGTCAGCAATGGGAGATTGGTATGGATAGCCTGGGCGGTATTCCGGTGTTTGTTCAGGTCGCCGAGACCCGCAGTTTTACCGAAGCTGGTCGGCTGCAAGGGGTGTCATCGTCGGCGGTGGGCAAAAGTATTGCGCGACTGGAAGCGCGACTGGGTGTGCGGCTGTTTCAACGCACCACCCGCAGCGTCACGCTGACCAGTGAAGGTGCGCTGTTTCTTGAGCGGTGTCGCAAGATTCTCGCGGAAGTCGAGGCGGCGGAGTTTGAGTTGTGTGACGCCGCTGCCAAACCCCACGGCAAGTTACGCATCAGCCTGCCGCAGGTGCATGGCCTAGTGATGCCGGTGATGAACGAGTTCATGGCGTTGTACCCGCAGATTGAACTGGATCTGGACTTGACTGATCGCATGGTCGATGTGGTTGAAGAAGGCTTCGACGCGGTGATCCGCACCGGCAAACCACGAGACTCCCGACTGATGGCGCGAGCGTTGGGCGAGTTTCATATGGTGCTAGTGGCCAGTCCGGCGTATCTGGAGCAGCGCGGGGAGCCGCAAAAGCCCGGCGATCTAGCGGCTCACGCGTGCCTTCGGCATACGTTTCATGCCACTGGCAAACTGGAAACCTGGCCGCTGATCCGCGTGGAAGGCGCCGCAGAGGCGACGTTGCCGACACGGTTGGTCAGCACGTCGATTGAGGCGGTGAGCCACGCGGCGCTGGCCGGCATGGGCATTGCCTGTCTGCCGGATTTCATGACCCGGGAGGCCGAGGCTCAAGGCCGTTTGCGTCGCGTGCTTGATACGCATCTGGAACACACCGGACAGTTCTGGGTCCTATGGCCATCCAGTCGCCACGCCACGGCAAAGTTGCGCGTGTTCATCGATCATCTGGCATTGCGACTTTTTCCCGCAACTGAAGGTCGATAGAGTTGTAACTGCTTTAAGACACTAATCCATGCGCCGCCGGGGCGTGATCTGTTGCACAATACGCCCCGGACTGTTTTCTCTCAGGATGTTCAATGTTGATTTCCACTCCCATGCGTGTTGTCGGGTTGGCGCTGTTGTTGACCGCTGTTGCCGGCTGTTCGAAAGACAAGCCGATGTATGAGCATGAGAACTTCGATGACTCCGGTACGTTTTCGCGCAATTACCCGGTGACCGACGCGGTCAGCTGCGAAGCGGCACGCCGTGCATTGCTCAGCCAGGGCTACATCATCACCAGCAGTGACCCGAAACTGGTCAGTGGCCACAAGAGCTTCCAGCAAACCGGCGACACCCACATGGAGATCAGCTTCAACGTGGTCTGTGCCGATGACGGCAGTGCCGGGCACCATGCGACGATGTTCGCCAACGCCCTGCAGGATCGCTACGCGCTGAAGAAGACCAACAACTCGGCCAGCCTCGGCGTGGGGGTGTTGGGCTCGGTGTCGATGCCGATCGGCTCGTCCGACGATTCGATGGTCAAAGTCGCCAGCGAAACGGTGACGTCGCAGAAGTTTTACGAGCGATTCTTTACGTTGGTGGAATTGTTCCTGCCGGCGGAAGCAAAGAAAGCTGCGCACATTGAAGAGAAGCCGAAGGCTGACCTGGGTGTACCTGAGGCGAAGGCTGCTCCGGCAGCGCTGGCGCCAACGCCAGCGCCGACTCCAACGCCTGCGCCCGCCGCAACCCCTGCGCCTGCAGCGGAGCCCGCTCCCGCACCTGCCGAGACCGCACCCGTGACGTCTGAACCGGTTGCGCCACCGGCAGAGGCCGCGCCGATCACTCCGGCGCCGAGTGCAGAACCGGCACCGGCGACCGAAACCATCACGCCACCGGCCAACCCGGATATCCCGCCGCCATCCGAGCCGATTCCGGCGATGCCTGCATCCGGCCAATAATCCAGCCTCACCGCACACCCTGTGGGAGCGAGCCTGCTCGCGAAGACGGACCTTCAGTCACCTATGTGCTGAAGGGGCCGACGCCTTCGCGAGCAGGCTCGCTCCCACAGTGGTTTTTGGTGCACTTAAAATCTAGTTACATTCCCCTGACAAAAATCCTGCGATAAATTCCTGACCACCTGCTACGTTTTATTCATGAAGGCCGGGTTTCACTTTTCCTTCATACGAGCACGTTAAGCTCGAGGCACTGGGCATTTGCTCAGGCCCATTCAAGAGAGCAGCAGGGGGATTACACGATGGATGAATATCAAGAAGAGCTGCTCGAATACCAGGCCTTTGAACTGGACCCACCCGAGCCAGCCGAAGACGCCACCGAGCTTTAACTTGCAGCTTGCAGCTGCGTTTATGCCGTCTTGCGGTGACTGCGGCGGAATTCGCCGGGCGTCTGACTGCTCCAGCGTTTGAAGGCGCGCTGGAACGCCTCGGCTGAAGCAAAACCCAGCAGGTAGGCGATTTCACCGAATGCCAGTTCGGTATCGCGGATGTAAGTCATCGCCAGGTCCCGGCGAGTGTCATTGAGGATTGCGCGAAACTGCGTGCCTTCCTCGGCCAGTTTGCGCCGCAACGTCCAGGTCGGCAGCTTCAGGCGTGCCGCCACTTCTTCCAGGTCGGGTTCCCGGCCACCATTGAGCAACGGCCCCAACAGTTGAGTGATGCGTTCGCGCAGGCTGCGGGTGCGAGTCAATTGCTCCAGCTCACGTTCACACAATTGCAGCAGATGCCGCCAGGTACTCGGGCAATGCTCGGGATTGCGCTGTGCGAGGCTGTTCAGGCTCAGGCGCAGTTGATTGCCCTCGGCACCGAACTGGATCGGGCAATCCCCCAGCAAGTCGTACGCCTCGCGGTAATCCGGCTCATCGAATTCGATTTCAATGCGTTCGGCGCGCAGCGGTTCGCGGCTGACACTGGAGAGCTGATGCAGCCATCCGGCAATGATCGAGTCCACGACAAAACGGTTATAGGCGTTGTACGGGCTGATCGAATAGAAACGCAGCCACGCGCCATGGGCATCTTCGTGGAAACTGGACTGACCGCGATAGTTGGAACCGTACAACGCCTCGAAACGGATCAGGCAGCGCGCGGCTTCGCGCACGGTTGGCGCCTGTGCGGCGGTAACGCCGGCCAGTCCGGCCTGGCTCAGGCGACTGAGCTGACCCATGCGCAAGCCCAGCGCCGGGTCACCGGTCAACTGAATCGCCGCGTGGCCCAGGCGCATATAGCGCGGAATCGACAAACGCGCCCCGGCCTCGGCCAGTCGCGCGGCGTCCAGACCATATTGCTCCAGCAACGGCTGCGGATCCGCCCCATGACTGCGCACGGCGTCGGCGAGGCTGTGAACGAAGCCCACCGACAGGTCCCCGAGGCGCATCGGCAGGGGCTTCATGGCTTACAACCAGATGTTCAACAAACGCGCGCCACGGGCATCGCCATCGGCGAACTGCTGACCGCTGCTGCTGAGGAAACTCTGACCGGCACTGGCCTTGTCCCAGAACTGCCCGCGCAGGAACACACTGATGCCGGCAATCGCTCGACTGCTCGGTGGTTGCGCGGTCAGTGTCAGCCGATGCCAGGCTTGTCCTTCGGTGACTTCACCGGGTTTGAGGCTGACCGACCCCGGTGTGCTTGAACCTTTGTAACCGCGCCATGGCTGATTCCACGCACCTTGACCGAATACCTGCGCCGGTACCGCGATCAATTGTGCGTTTTGCTCGTCGAGTTTGCGGTAATTGTCGGGGTACCAACTGTCGCTGCCAATCAATACGCCAAGGCGTCCGGCCGGGGTGTCGACCACGTTGAGCGCGTGTTTGTCTGCGCTTTCGAGCACTTCGCGCTGATCGAATACCGGGTGCATCTGCCGTTGCGGCTGGCCCAGCGGCACGCCATCGCGGCCGAACACCACGCTGCTGTTGAACAGGGCACCGCTACCGGGTTTGAGCTGGCCATCGCGAACGCTGGGTTCCGGTAATACGATCGAGCCGGCCACCAGGGTCACGTGAAATTCTTTGGCCAGACCACCGAACAGCGCCTGGTAATCCTTGGCCATCGCCTTGGCTTTCATCCGCAGGTACGCGTCGTTGAGGCGGTCGCTGCCGTTGGCGCTGAGCCAGGCGCGGGCGAACAGCAAGGGATTGCTCGCCGCCAGCCAGTTCATCGCCTCGGCGAGGGTCGGGGCCTGATACAGCTCGTCTTTCTCGCCGCTGAGCAGCAGCCAGGTGCCGACGTTCTCCGGCAACACCACGACGGTTTTGTCGTTCAGCAGGCCTTGATCCTGGGCTTGCTGCAGATAGGCTGCGAGTTTGCGGTGCAAGCGCTCGGGGTTTTGATAATCGGTGGGAAACAGCTCGGGCTGGATGCCCAGCAGATTGCCACGATCGGCGGGGATGCCCTGATCGACCGCCACTTTAATGCGTAAGTCCGACAGGTAATGGCCCGCCGGCCGGTCCGCCGCCCACATGGCGTAGGTGGTCAGGGCGGCGACGAGGGCCATGGAGAAGAACAGGTACAAAAGTTTGCGCATGAAAACCAACAGCTACCGGGTACAGGGTATGGCGACTAGGGTAGGGCCCATGGACCTGATTGCCAAGGGGTGCTGCGCATTTGGATCAATAAGTTGTCAGTTACGGTCATTGAGTGACAGCGATGCGACTCTTAGTCTGTCGAACATGACTGACGGGAGCCGCAGAGCGCCCGCAACTTTTCCGTGATCGCTCGTTGTGGAGTTACCGATGACCGCCGCTCATTACCCGCACCTGTTGGCCCCGCTGGACCTGGGATTCACCACGCTGCGCAACCGCACCTTGATGGGTTCGATGCACACCGGTTTGGAAGAAAAACCGGGCGGTTTCGAGCGCATGGCGGCGTACTTCGCCGAACGTGCCCGTGGCGGCGTTGGCCTGATGGTCACTGGCGGTATCGGCCCGAACGACGAGGGCGGCGTGTACTCCGGGGCGGCCAAGCTGACCACCGAGGAAGAAGCGCTCAAGCACCGCATCGTCACCCGCGCGGTGCACGACGCGGGCGGCAAGATCTGCATGCAGATCCTCCACGCCGGGCGTTATGCCTACAGCCCGAAACAAGTCGCGCCGAGCGCGATTCAGGCACCAATCAACCCGTTCAAGCCCAAAGAGCTGGACGAGGAAGGCATCGAGAAGCAGATCAGCGATTTCGTCACCTGTTCGGTACTGGCGCAGACCGCTGAGTACGACGGCGTCGAGATCATGGGCTCGGAAGGTTATTTCATTAACCAGTTCCTCGCCGCGCACACCAACCACCGCACCGACCGCTGGGGCGGCAGCTACGAAAACCGTATGCGCCTGCCGGTGGAAATCGTTCGTCGTGTGCGCGAGGCGGTAGGGCCGAACTTCATCATCATTTTCCGTCTTTCGATGCTCGATCTGGTCGAGGGCGGCAGCACCTGGGACGAGATCGTCACCCTGGCCAAAGCCATCGAGCAGGCCGGCGCAACCATCATCAACACCGGCATCGGCTGGCACGAAGCGCGGATCCCGACCATCGCCACCAAAGTGCCGCGTGCGGCATTCAGCAAGGTCACGGCCAAGCTGCGCGGTTCGGTGAAGATTCCGCTGATCACCACCAACCGCATCAACACCCCGGAAATCGCCGAGCAGATTCTGGCTGAAGGCGATGCCGATATGGTCTCGATGGCGCGGCCGTTCCTCGCCGATCCGGACTTCGTCAACAAGGCCGCTGAAGGCCGCGCTGACGAAATCAACACCTGCATCGGTTGCAATCAGGCGTGCCTCGATCACACCTTCGGCGGCAAGCTGACCAGTTGCCTGGTCAACCCGCGTGCCTGCCACGAAACCGAACTCAATTATCTGCCGGTGCAGCAGATCAAGAAAATTGCTGTGGTTGGCGCCGGCCCTGCCGGTTTGTCCGCCGCGACCGTGGCGGCTGAGCGTGGCCATCAGGTGACGTTGTTCGATTCGGCCAGCGAAATCGGCGGTCAGTTCAACATCGCCAAACGCGTGCCGGGCAAGGAAGAATTCTTCGAAACCCTGCGCTACTTCAAACGCAAGTTGCAGACCACGAATGTCGAGGTGTGCCTGAACACCCGCGTCGATGTCGCGAAACTGGTGGAAGGCGGTTACGACGAGATCATCCTCGCCACTGGCATTGCACCGCGCGTGCCGGCAATTCCGGGTGTCGAGAATGCCAAGGTGCTGAGCTACCTGGACGTGATCCTTGAGCGCAAGCCGGTCGGTAAACGCGTAGCGGTGATTGGCGCCGGTGGTATCGGTTTCGACGTCTCGGAATTCCTCGTTCACCAAGGCGTGGCCACCAGCCAGGATCGCGCCGCGTTCTGGAAAGAGTGGGGCATCGATACGCAACTGGAGGCCCGTGGGGGTGTGGCCGGGATCAAAGCCGCACCGCACGCGCCGGCCCGCGAAGTGTTTCTGTTGCAGCGCAAGAAAACCAAGGTCGGTGATGGTCTGGGTAAAACCACTGGCTGGATTCACCGTACCGGTCTGAAGAACAAGCAGGTGCAAATGCTCAACAGCGTTGAATACCTGAGCATCGATGACCAAGGCCTGCATATCCGCATCGGTGAAACCGGCGAGCCGCAAGTGCTGGCGGTGGACAACATCGTGATTTGCGCGGGGCAGGATCCGCTGCGTGAACTGCACGACGGTCTGGTTGAAGCGGGGCAGAATGTGCACCTGATCGGCGGTGCGGATGTCGCGGCTGAGCTGGATGCCAAACGCGCGATCAACCAAGGCTCGCGCCTCGCTGCTGAACTTTAAGCTCCACCGCTGAACCTGTGGGAGCGAGCCTGCTCGCGAAAACGGTGTGTCAACCGATGCAAATGTCGATTGATACGACGCCTTCGCGAGCAGGCTCGCTCCCACAGGTTTTGTGTCATTTACACATACAGTGAGCCTGCTCGCGATGGCGGCTTGTGAGCGACTAGAATGCTGGCTCTGTCCAGATCGAATCGTCGCCCATGCTTTTGCCTCCCACCGATTGGCTACCCCAAGCCCCTCTCGAACACCTTCACCTCGACTGGCTCGCAACCGCCGGCATTGAAATGGCCATCCTGCGCCTCGACCAGATCGACCCGCTGATCAGCGGCAACAAATGGTTCAAACTCGTCGAACACCTCAAAGCCGCCGACCGTATGGGTGCCGAGGGCATCATCAGTCTCGGTGGTGCGCATTCCAATCATCTGCACGCGTTGGCAGCGGCGGGGCAACGGCTCGGGTTCAAAACCGTGGGGCTGTTGCGCGGGCATGCGCAGGAAACTCCCACGGTGCTGGATCTGCAGGCGTGCGGCATGCAATTGCATTGGTTGGGTTATGACGGTTATCGCGCGCGCAACGAGCCGGGATTCTGGCAACCCTGGCACGAGCAATACCCCAATCTGCAAGCGGTTCCCGAGGGTGGAGGTGGACTTGCAGGGGCGCTCGGTTGTGCAGCCATCAAGGAACAGGCGCAAGCGCAATTGCCTACGCTGGGCTGGAGCGACTATCACGGTTGGTGGCTGGCCTGCGGCACCGGGACGACACTCGCCGGACTGATCCTCGCCGAGGCGGGTGCGCACCGAGTCTATGGCGCGTTGGCAGTCCCTGAGGATCACGGCGTGGCGCCGCATGTCGAGTCGATTATGCGGTCAGCTGGACTGGCCACTGCCGACTATGAGTTGATCGATGCCAGCCGTGGCGGTTTTGCCAAGGTTGATCCGCTGCTGCTCGCGTTCATTGACCAGACCCAGCAGGCCAGCGGCGTCCCACTGGAGCCGTTGTACACCGGCAAGGCGTTGCTGGCGCTCAAGCAACAGGTCGAGGCAGGCAGGTTCGCGCCCGGCACGCGGCTGATCTTCATCCACACCGGAGGCTTGCAGGGCCTGCGTGGGTTTAGCGCCAGCCGCTGATATTCAGCCGCGCTTGGGCATCATCCGCAGCAGCGTGTTATCGCCCACCACATAGTGGTGATAAATCCCCGCCAGTGCATGCAGGCCGATCAACCAGTAGCCGATCGTGGCAATCAGCACATGCCAGCCCTCAACCTGCTTGGCGAAATCTTTGTTTTCCGCGACCAACAGCGGCAGGTCAAAACCATAGAACATCACCTGATGTCCTTCGGCGCTGGTGATCAGCCAGCCCAGGATCGGCATGCTGATCATGAACAGGTACAACGCCCAGTGCATCAGCCGCGCCAGCACGGTTTGCCATTGCGGTGAGGCGGGGAAGATTTTTGGCGCCGGACCAATGCTGCGCGCGAGCAGGCGAAACCACACCAGCACAAACACGGTCAGGCCGAGCATGTAATGCACTTCGCGGATCAGCGTGCGCCCGCCACTGCCTTTGGGAAACAGACCGCGCAACTCCATGCTGGCGTACACCAGCACCAACAGGACCAGCATCAGCCAGTGCAACAGGACCGAGACGGTGCTGTAGCGGGATTCGGAACTTGTCCACGGCATACGGTGTTTCCTCACAGATCAGGGTTCAAACCTGCCGTTCTTGGCCGACGGCATGCTTTAACTGTAATCCGCTTTGGCGGATTTGCCTGAGGCTGATCGGACTTTCAATGCTCTGAGTCAGGGCTTGCCAATAAAAAACGCCAGCGTCGTGCAGACACTGGCGTTTTTCTTTGCAGCAAGCGGCAGGGATCAGCTCGATTGCGGCATTTCACCGTTGGCCAGACGCTTGTTGATGTCGGCGATGACTTCCGGCAAATCGGTAATGGTGTCGATCATGTAATGCGGGCGCGAGCCTTCGAACAGCGCGTGAATGCGTTTGCGCTCGCTGGCCAGTTCATCGCTGCCCAAGGCACGGAACCCTTCGTAGTCCAGACCCAACGCGTTGCCTGAGCAGATCAGCGCCACGGTCCACATTCCGGCGCGGCGGCCTTCGAGAATGCCCGGCACGGTGTCGTCGATCTTCACGCACGCTGCGACATCGTCGATGCCCAGCGCGATCACGTTGGCCAGCGCCTGAGCCGGCCACGGACGGCCATTTGGCACTTCGTCGGTGGCAACCACGTGGTCGGCGACGTAGCCGTTGGTGGCGGCCAGCTCGACGACCTTGTCCATCACCTGCTTCGGGTAGCCGGAACAGGAGCCGATCTTGATGCCTTGCTGACGCAGATTGGCGATGGTTTCCAGTGCGCCGGGAATCAGCGCCGAGTGTTCGGCGATCTTCTCGATCTGCAGCGGCATGAAGCGGTTGTAGATGGCGGTGACGTCATCGTCGGTCGGCGTGCGGCCGAACGCCTTGCGATAACGCTCGGCCACTTGCGGCTGATCGCAGAGGGTGCGGATGTGGTCCCACTTGCCCATGCCCATCGGGCCACGCGCTTCTTCGATGGAGACCTGCACGTCGAACTCGGCGAAGGCTTCGACGAAGATCTGCGTCGGCGCGAACGAGCCGAAATCGACCACGGTGCCGGCCCAGTCGAGGATCGCGGCTTGCAGCTTGTTTGGGTTGACGTAGTTCATGGCAATCAAATTCCTGAGTTGGCAATGCAATTCAAATGTAGGAGTGAGCCTGCTCGCGATAGCGGTTGATCATTCAACATCTTCGTCGACTGGCACGGCCTCATCGCGAGCAGGCTCACTCCTACAGGGGGATTTTTGGTGTGGCTTAGATTTCTAACACTTCCATCTCGCGCAGCACTTCGCCGATCGCTGCAACGGCCTGGCGCATTTCGCCCGGACTGACGTGACCGATGCAGCCGACGCGGAAGGTCTCGACCTGAGTCAATTTGCCCGGATAAAGGATGTAACCCTTGGCCTTCACGCGTTCGTAGAAATCCTTGAACTGGTAGCGCGGATCTTGCGGCGCATGGAACGTAGCAATGATCGGCGCCTGAATTGCCGCCGGCAGGAAGCTGCGCAAACCGAGTTTGCCCATCTCGTCCATCAGCGCCTGGCAGTTGGCGGCATAACGCGCATGGCGTGCCGGCAGGCCACCTTCTTCGTTGTATTGCAGCAGCGCTTCATGCAGCGCCGCGACCACGTGGGTCGGCGGGGTGAAGCGCCATTGACCGGTTTTCATCATGTAAGCGTGCTGGTCGTACAGGTCCATCGCCAGCGAGTGCGAATTGCCAGCGGCTGCGGCCAAAGACTCTTTGCGAGCGAAGACAAAACCCATCCCCGGCACGCCTTCCAGGCATTTGCCGGAAGCGGCGATCAGCGCGTCGAACGGCACTTTCTGCGCGTCCACCGGCAGAGCGCCAAAGGAACTCATGGCGTCGATGATCAGGCGTTTGCCGTGTTGCTCAACGACCTGGGCAATCTCCGGCAGCGGATTGAGAATCCCGGTGCTGGTTTCGCAGTGGATCAGGGCGACGTGGGTAATATTGCTGTCGGCGCGCAGCAAGCGGTCGACGTCGGCGGCGGTGGTCGGTTCATCTTCAGCGGTTTCGAAGGTGCTGAACGAGCGGCCGAGCACTTCGCAAATCTTCGCCAGACGCTTGCCGTAGGCGCCGTTGATCAGCACCAGGACTTTGCCGTCACGCGGCACCAATGTGCCGATTGCCGCTTCAACAGCGAAGGTGCCGCTGCCCTGTAAGGGTACGCAGTGGTGAGTGGCGGCGCCGTTGAGGATCGCCAGCAGTTGTTCGCAAAGGCTGGCAGTCAGTTGATTGAAGCGGTCATCCCATGACCCCCAGTCGACCATCATCGCCTGGCGGGTGCGGGCCGAAGTGGTCAACGGGCCGGGAGTGAGCAGGATGGGTTCGGCAATACTCATTCGTGTGTCCTCGGATAGCGCTGTGGGATGAAGCTACGGGGCATACGTTGCAATTCGCCGTTGCATCAATCAAATTGTTTGTTGTTATGCCAGCCATCAGTGAGATTTATCCATGAACCTGTTCCAGCTCCGCGCCTTCGACGCCGTGGCCCGTGAAGGCAGCTTCACCCGTGCCGCCGCGCGCTTGTTCATCAGTCAGCCGGCGGTTACCGGGCACATCAAGGCGCTGGAAGAGCACTACCAGATCACCCTGTTGCGGCGCACCGCGCGACGGGTGGAACTGACCGAGGAGGGCACCAAACTCGCGGCGATCACCCGCGCGATGTTCGGCCTGGCGGAAGAGGCGCAGACGATGCTCGAGGCCAACCGGCAATTACTCACCGGGCGACTGGAAGTGGCGGCGGACGGGCCGCATATGGTCATGCCAATGTTGGCGAGCCTGCGCGCGCGGTACCCGGGAATTACGGTGAACCTGCGCTTGGGCAATGCCCAGGAAACCCTCGCTGCATTGTTGTCGGAACACGCCGATGTGGCGGTGTTGACCGAAGTGGAGCCGCGCAAAGGCCTGCACCTGCAGGCATTGAGCGAATCACGGATTTGCGCGTTGGTGCCGGCAGGGCACCCGTGGGCGATGCGCGCCGGGGAAGTGAAACTCAAGGATCTGGATCAGGTGATCATGGTGCTGCGCGAACCGAGTTCGATCACCCGGCGTACATTTGATGAGGCCTGTGCGCAGGCGTCGATCCATCCTCGCGTGTTGCTGGAACTGGACAGCCGTGAGGCGGTGACCGAAGCGGTGGCGGCCGAGTTGGGCGTTGGCGTGGTGTCCTCGGTGGAGGTCAGTCATGACCCAAGGGTGGTGGCGATTCCGATTGTCGGGGCAGGGCTGGTCAATCGGCACATGATCGGCTGCATGGAGCGGCGACGGGAGTTGCGCTTGATTCAGGCGTTCTTTGGCCTGGCGCCAACCGCCCCGTGATCGTTCCCACGCTCTGCGTGGGAATGCAGCCTGGGACGCTCTGCGTCCCATCCAAAGCCGAACGCGGAGCGTCCGTTGAGGCGTTTCCACGCAGAGCGTGGGAACGATCAGGAACCGGGGAGGCTGTCGCGGACCATATCGAGGAAGGTCGCCACCACCCGTCGATTGCTTTGCTCGCGCAAACACACCAGCGTCTCCGTCAACCGTCGGGTGCAGTCGACAATCGGCAACGCACACACCCGCGAGTCCGCACCAAACTCCGCGGCCGACACCACGCCAACGCCAATCCCGACCACCACCGCCTCACGCGCCGCTTCCCGGCCCTCGACCTGAATCGCCGGACGAATGCGAAATCCGGCCCGGGCCATTTCCTCTTCCAGCGTCTGCCGCGTTACCGAACCGTGTTCACGCAACACCAGCGGCGTGTCATCCAGGTCTGCCAGGCAGATCGATTCACGCTCGGCCCACGGATGATGGCGCGACACGAACGCGACCATCGGATCATTGCGCAGCGGCACACACAGCAAGCGTTCATCACTGACATCGCGGCCAAGCAACGCCAGATCGGCCTGATAGTTGAACAGGCGAAATAACGATTCATCGGTGTTGCCGGTCTCGATCTTCACGCTGATTCCCGGATAGCGCTCACAGAAGCGCGCGATCTGCGGCAGCACGTGGACCGGCGCATCCACTGCCAGAATCAGGCTGCCGGTCTGCAAGGCCTGGGATTCCTGCAACAGTTCCTGTGCTTCGGCTTCAATCACAAACAGGCGCTGGGTGATCGCCAGCAAGCGTTCGCCCAAGTCAGTCAGGCGTACGGAACGTTTATTGCGGTGAAACAGCAAAACGCCGAAACGCTCTTCGAGTTTGCGCACTTGGTCGGATATCGCCGGTTGCGTGAGAAAAAGGCGCTCGGCGGCTTTGGTGAAGCTTCCATGCACGGCCACGGCGTGGAAGGCTTTGAGTTGGGCGTGGGACACCGACATGAAGTCACCTGATCGCTTAGTCAGTAACAAGCTGAGCTTATGTGTGAAATACGATAAATCGATTTTATTTATTAAACAGTAATTGCTTTGATCGGCTCACGCCATCGCTGACTGCCCGCTCGGGCCGCACGGTAGCCATGAGCCTGTGCGTGCAACAACAGGACTCATCTGACCGATATCGCCACAGGGACGGGGTGATATCGCAGTGCTCAACAATAAAAACACAGGCGTTTTTCTTAACGATTCTGCCGGCACACTCACACCCTGAGGTCAGAACCACCATGAACAAGCACATCGGCACCATTGCGCGTTGGCGCGTGCAGATTTTCGCGATTACCTGGCTTGCGTACGCCGCTTTCTATTTCACCCGCAAAGCGTTTTCGGTGGCCAAACTGGGCATCGCCGAAGACCCTACCTTCATGCTCGACAAGATGGCCATGGCCAACCTCGATGCGATTTATCTGGCGGCTTATGCCCTCGGCCAGTTCACTTGGGGCATGCTCGCTGACCGCTTTGGCCCACGGGTCGTGGTGCTCGGCGGCTTGCTGATTTCCGCCGCAGCGGCGCTGGTGATGGGCAGTTACGCGACGTTGCCGATCTTCGCCACCTGCATGTTGATACAGGGGTTGGCGCAGTCCACTGGATGGTCGGGGCTGTGCAAAAACCTCGGCAGTTTTTTCCCTTCCCAACAACGCGGGCGAGTGCTCGGGTTATGGAGTTCCTGCTACGCGTTTGGTGGTCTGGTAGCGTCGCCGTTCGCCGGCTGGTGGGCGTATACGTTGATGGGCACCTGGCACGCGGCGTTCATTTCCAGTGCGGTGGTGGTTGCCGTCGTGGCGGTGTTGTTCTTTATCTTCCAGCGCAACAAGCCGGAAGACGTCGGCTTGCCGGCGGTCGAGCCGGAGCCTGAACTGACGGCGGAAGAAACCGAAGCCAACAGCAAACTCAGCGTCTGGGAGCCCTTGAAGGAAATCCTGCGTAACCGCACGGTGCTGGTATTGGGCCTGGCGTATTTCATGTTGAAACCGGCGCGTTACGCGATTCTGTTGTGGGGCCCGGTGATTGTCTTTGAACAGATGCCCAGTGTCGGCAAGGTCGGCGCGGCGATCATTCCCACCTCATTCGAACTGGCCGGGTTGCTCGGGCCGATCCTCATCGGTCTGGCTTCGGACAAACTCTTCGGCGCCCGTCGGATGCCGGCCTGCGTGTTGAGCCTGTTGGCGTTGACCGTGACGCTGGCGCTGTTTATGGCCGCGTTGCATACCGGCAGTGTGTTGCTGGTGGTCGCGCTGCTGTTCGTCATGGGCCTGACTTTGTATGGGCCGGACTCGATGATCAGCGGTGCCGCCGCGATCGACTTCGGCAAAGCCAAGGCCGGCGCCACGGCGGCCGGTTTCGTCAACGGCTGCGGCTCGGTTGGCGCGGTACTTGGCGGTTTGCTGCCGGGTTACTTCGACTCGGTGACGGTGTTTATCGTCTTCGCCGGTTGCGCGCTGTTCTCGGCGCTGGTGCTGATTCCGCACTGGAACAGCCGCCCGGTTGGCGTGATGGAACCGCGCGCCTCTATCCCCAATTGCCCGCTGACGATCAAACCCCTGCGTTCCTGAAACCCTTGCCTCGTGGCCTGCTGCGACGCTCGCGGCAGGCTGGGTCGTGGCCATCTGACTTGGAGAAACCCCATGAGACCGTTTTGGCTGGAGCAGGCCTTGCAGGCCGACACCTCGCAAACCTGCCCGCCGTTGCAAGGCGAAGTCCGCGCCGATGTGTGCATCGTCGGCGGCGGGTATACCGGGTTGTGGACGGCGATCATGCTCAAGCAACAAAACCCCGAACTCGATGTCTTGCTGATCGAAGCGGACATCTGCGGCGCCGGTGCCAGTGGGCGCAATGGCGGGTGTGCACTGTCGTGGTCGGCGAAGTATTTCACCCTTGAACGCTTGTTTGGCGTCGAGGAAGCGGTGCGCCTGGTCAAGGAATCGGAGCGCAGTATCCACGCGATTGGCGAGTTCTGTGAGCAGTACGGCGTCGATGCCGATTATCGGCTCGACGGCACGCTGTACACCGCAACCAACCGTGCGCAAGTCGGCTCGACCGATGCGGTGATTGCCGCACTCGAGCGCAACGGTATCAACTCGTTCACCCAGCGTCCGCTGGCCGATGTGCAGCGCATGGCCGGTTCGAGCAAGCATCTGGAAGGCTGGTTCTCGCCGGCGGCGGCCAGTGTGCAACCGGGCAAACTGGTGCGTGGCTTGCGTCGCGTGGCGTTGCAGTTGGGTGTGAAAATTCACGAAAACACGGCGATGACCGGGCTGGAAGAAGGGCGCCCGGCACGCCTGCAAACACCGAACGGCAGTATTGTTGCCGATCGCGTAGTGCTGGCGATGAATGCGTGGATGGCCCGTGCCTTCCCGCAATTCGAGCGCAGCGTGGCGATTGTTTCCAGCGACATGCTGATCACCGAGCCGCGCCCGGATCTGTTACAGCAGATCGGCCTGACCAGCGGGGTCACTGTGCTCGATTCGCGGATTTTCGTGCACTACTACCACAACACCCCGGACGGCCGAATCATGCTCGGCAAGGGCGGTAACACCTTCGCGTTTGGCGGACGAATGCTGCCGGTCTTCGATCAGCCATCGCCTTATGCCGGCCTGCTGAAAAATAGCCTCGCCGACTTCTTCCCGGCGTTTGCCGATGTCAAAGTCGATGCCACCTGGAACGGCCCGTCGGATCGCTCGGTCACCGGTTTGCCGTTCTTCGGCCAGATGAGCAGCGCCGGCAATGTGTTTTACGGCTTCGGCTATTCCGGCAGCGGCGTCGGCCCGTGCCACATGGGCGGGCAGATTCTTGCTTCGTTGGTGCAGGGCCTGGACAACCCGTGGACCCGTTCGCCGCTGGTCAACGGGCCGCTGGGTTATTTCCCGCCGGAGCCAATCCGCTACCTCGGTTCGTTGATGGTGCGCAACGCCATCCGCCGCAAGGAACGCGCCGAGGATCACGGGCGGCGTCCTCGGCATCTGGATGTGCGCCTGGCGAAATTCGCTGCGGCGGCGGGCAAGGCTGACAAAGCCTGAAGCACGGCGTGTTGATGTAGGAGCTGCCGCAGGCTGCGATCTTTCGATCTTGTTTTTAAGATCAAAATCAAAAGATCGCAGCCTGCGGCAACTCTTACAAAGGGATCAGCGTGCGCCGCTGTCGAGTAGCCAGTCGAGTAATAGGCTGTCACGTGCGGGTGGTTCGCGAGGTGTGGGCTTGCGTGAGTTGCCCAGACACAGAATCGGCCGGTCGGGGTCGCTGTCAAGGAAACTCACCCACACTTCGCTGCCGGCGCAGGGCAGTTCCTCCCGTGCCACTCGGCCATTGGCGCGAGTCATGGCGATGGGCAGCCAGATCGCCTCGTCATCAAGGGTTTGCAGATGTTCAGAGGGCCACAGCCTGACGGCGACCCGACCCTGTTCATCGAGCTGCGCCGGTTGCCCGGCAGGTCCCAGCACCAGCGCCAGGTGATAACCGGCAATGCCTGGACGCGGTTGGTTGAGCGCCGGGCGAAAATCGCTTGACCAGGGCTGGGCGGTAAAATCGTTTTCGTAGCGGTGCAGGGGTGGGGTCGGGTCAAGAATCGACGGATGTTGCCCGTGATGACGTATCGAGGTGAGCCGCCATTGTTCGTTGAAGTGGCTGATCGGATGCGCCGACACTTGCAGCAGTTGTCCACTGAGCAAGCCGATCCGGTCGCTGCGGCCATTGATCGTGCGATGCTGGCAGCGTTGCCGTTCCAGATGTCGACGGCTGCGTTGTTCGTGGTGTCGTTGTTCGAGGGAAGATGCCTGCGGCAAGGGATTTGCCGTGATGTGGTTGGCGGCCTCGTCGCTGATCGCCCGCTGCCCTCGGTTACGCACGGCATGCAGCGTGGCGACGGGCGCGGCGTGATGATGCTGGTACAGCGAAGCGATGCAGGGTGAAGGCGTTTGCTCACAGGCCTTGAACGGAACCAGTACCGGCGTTTGCGGCAGACTGAGGCTGTCATCGGCAAACACGACAACGTGTCCGTCCATCCGGTGTTCGAAGTGGTAGTGAATGCCTTCCTCCTCGCAAAGCCTGTGCAGCAGCGCCAGATCGCTTTCTTCGTACTGGATGCAAAAAGGCCGGATCGGGTAGCGGCCGACAGTCATTTCAATCCGGTAGCCGTCAGCGGGCAGGGCGTTTTCCGTGAGCAACTGCTGGAGAATCTGCGGCACACTCTGTTGCACGAACACTCGCCGTTTGCTCGGCTGAGCCAGCCTGTGCAAGCGCGGCACGACCGTCACGCGATAGCCGATCCGGTGCGTACCGCGATGTTCGCAACTGGCACTGTCGATCACGCCGTGGATTCCATGATGGTCGTCCAGACGCAGAAAGGCCCGTTGGTGCAGGAATGTGCCCGGCGCCACGGCGGGGGCCAAACCGATCAGTTCGATATCGAAACGGTAGGGCTGGTTGAGCGCTTCCTCGCCGTGAAAGCGCACCACTGGCAGGCACAGACCGCTATCGTTCAGGGTCAGGGTAAAAGGACTTTCCTTGTCATTGAGCATTCGAACGGGCTCTGTCAGGCAATACGGGCCTGAGAGGGTACGAAACCGCAGCGTTGAATGGTCATGTCAAAGGCGTTTTTCAGAATTCCCCTACAAGCTCTGGTGAAGATGTCGATTCCACATTGCGTTTTTTTGGTCGATTGCCGACTTTAGGCCGTATAAACTTGGCGCCACGCGTCGGCCAATAGATGTCTCGGCGCCACAGATCAAGAGAGTGAGTAATGGGCGCACAGTGGAAGGTTAAACACAAAGAAGCGGCATCCAACGCCAAGGGCAAGATCTTCGGCAAATTGGTGAAGGAAATCACCATCGCTGCCCGCAACGGTGCCGATACCGCCACCAACGCACACCTGCGTCTGGTGGTCGAACAGGCCAAGAAAGCCTCGATGCCAAAAGAAACCCTCGATCGCGCGATCAAGAAAGGCGCCGGTCTGCTCGGTGAAACCGTGCAATACCATCGTGTGACCTACGAAGGGTTCGCCCCGCACCAGGTGCCGCTGATCGTCGAGTGCGTGACCGACAACATCAACCGTACCGTCGCCGAAATCCGCGTGGCGTTCCGTAAAGGCCAACTGGGGGCTTCCGGCTCCGTGGCCTGGGACTTCAACCACGTCGGCATGATCGAAGCCTCGCCGGACACCCCGGACGCCGATCCGGAAATGGCCGCGATCGAAGCCGGTGCTCAGGATTTCGAGCCGGGCGAAGACGGCGCAACGCTGTTCCTGACCGACCCTACCGACCTGGATTCGGTGCAGAAAGCGTTGCCAGAGCAGGGTTTCACCGTGCTGTCGGCCAAGCTCGGCTACCAGCCGAAGAACCCGGTCAGCGGCTTGAGTGACGAGCAGATGGCTGAAGTTGAAGCGTTCCTCGAAGGCCTCGACAACCATGATGACGTGCAGGACATGTTTGTTGGCCTGGCGGGCTGATCTGTTTCTCCGGTGATGGCCTCATCGCGGGCAAGCCCGCTCCCACAGGTTCAGAGGTGTCCACACATTTTGTGAACGACCCGGACACTGTGGGAGCGGGCTTGCCCGCGATTGACTGCGCAGCAGTCAGCTTTCCTGCAACACCGCAATAACTTCAGCAAACCCCGGCCGCGCCAGCACATCCGCCTGACAGCAACGCCGCTCCAGCTCTTCAAGCACCGCACGCTGCTCAACACTCAACCCCGAGTCGATGCGCGCCAGCAATTCCCCCAGCAAAACCCCGAACGCACGCACTTCGATGCGTTGCAACGCGCGCGTTTCCGCCGTATCGGCAATAGCATGGAACGACGCCCCGCCAAAATCCCCGAGCAGGCAATCGCCGCGCTCGTTCAACAGAATGTTGTGCCCGTACAGATCGCCGTGGGTGATGCCTTGCCGGTGCAAGTGTTCGGCTGCCGAAGCGATGCCTTTGGCAATGTTCAGCGCGACCTCGGCACTGAACCGACAGTCGTCGGCATAAACATCTCGCGAGCAGGACGCCAGGCTCGGCAGATCAGCGAGGTTGCGGAAAGACGGATCGATCAATTGCATCACCAATCCTTGCTGGCCGTCGGGATGGCCACTGATGCGTCCCTCGACGCGGATCAGATTGGGATGCAGGCCAGCAGTGATGCAGGCATTCATTTCGTGCAGTGGCGAACCGTCGCTGGTCATTTCACCTTTGTACAGTTTCACCGCGACCGGCGTCACTGCGCCATCGGCGCGTTGCCAGTTCGCCCGGGAAATCACCCCCGAGGCGCCTTCACCCAGCCGTTGTTCCAGACGCAGCGCCGACCAAGGGATTTGCGGCGTTGCCTCGAGTGCGGCGGCGTCGGCCTCGGTTTCCAGCGGGTTACCGGCATAAGCCAGCCAGGTCAGGCTCGGCAGGCTGAGCAGCCATTGCGGCAGTTCGCTCAGGCGGTTGGCGGAGACGCGCAGCAACTCCAGTCGATGGCAGTTGCTCAGCGAGGGGGGCAGCCTTTGCAGACGGTTGCCCGAGAGCATGAGTTTTTGCAGGGCAGGGCGCTCGCCAAGTTCGCTCGGCAGGCTTTCGATGCAGTTGTCGGTCAGGATCAGCCAGCGCAGCTGAGGCGGCAGGGCGGCACCGGGAACGTTGACGATGCGATTGGCCCTGAAGCCGACCATCGTCAGGGCCGCGCACTGGCCGAGGCAGGCGGGCAGTTCGGTGAAGGTGTTATCGGAGCAGAACAACACGCGCAGGCGAGTCAGGCGATGCAAGTCGTCCGGCAGGCTGCTCAATTGGTTGCCGCTGAGGTTGAGGATTTCCAGGGTGTCGGCCAGATCGAAAATCTCGCGCGGGAATTCGGTCAGGCCACAAGACAGATCCAGTCGAGTGATGCCCGACAACTCGCCGGCGCGCAATTGAGCAAGGGTGTGCATGTTTGGTGTTCGCTATTGATCAGGGGCGCGCCGCTGGGGCGCCGGGAATGGCCGACATGATAACGGCAATACCCTGATTTGAAATTGGCTAGGTGGCGAAACTTCAGATGCCCTTGGTGGGAGCGAGCCTGCTCGCGAAGGCGGAGTGTCAGAAGCTGATGTTTTGACTGATAGGGCGCTTTCGCGAGCAGGCTCGCTCCCACAGGGGAGTGGCGTGCTCAGATCGTCCCGTGCACTTCCTGCAACTGCCCCAACCGACTGCGCGTGCGCGCCAGGTCAATGGCATTGCCATCCAGGCTAGCGCACAAGGGCAAACGACCGAGTAGCGTCAGGTGCTTGTCCTGGTCGTACAGCACGTCGATCAGGTTGATGAAGCGTTGTTGCGCGGCGATCGAGCACTCCGCCAGTTCCGGCAGACCATCGATGATCCAGCGGTCGAAACGGCGACACAGTTCCAGGTAATCCATCACCGCCGTTGGCTGTTCGCACAGATCGTTGAAGGTAAAACCGACCCGCCGCTTCTCAAAAAACCGCGCCTGAAACTGCCGGGTGCCGACCGTTAGCGCAACGGCCGGTGCCTCTGCAGGCGGGAGATCCAGGGCCGTGCGTTGTGCTGGCGTGGCCGGCCACACGTAATGTCCCTGGGTGAATATCTGGTGTGCAGAGTGACGCGTCTGGCTGCGGTAATCGTGCGGGCCGCCGACTTCCATCACCTGCATGTGCGTATTGATCAGTTCGATCACCGGTTTGAAGCGGGCGTGATAAAGCGGATTGGGCAGCAAACCTTCAGGCGCATAGTTGGAGGTCACCAGCAGCAGAATCCGTCGTTTGAACAACGCCTTGAACAGCCGGGTGATAAGCATGGCATCGCCGATGTCATGCACATGAAACTCGTCGAAACACAGCACCCGACAATCTTGCAGCAGTTCGTCGAGAGTCACTTCGAGGGCATCGTCCTGCAGGCGATGGCTGAACATGCCCTGATGCAATTGCGCGAAAAACTGATGGAAATGCAGGCGTCGTTTCTGGGTGATCGGCAGCGCCTGAAAGAAGCCGTCGAGCAGCCAGCTCTTGCCACGCCCGACGGCGCCGAACAGATACAGGCTTGGCGCGGTTCGTCCACTGGCGGCCAACAGCAGACTGGCCTGCTGCGCCATGCACTCGATGACGCGCTGCTGGCTGTGGCTGAGGGTGTAGCCCTGACCGCTGGCCTTGTGTCGGAAGTAATCGCGGATCGACTGGGCACTGGCGTCATGCCCGGCGCCGGCCGGCAAACCCTTGCCGAACCAGCGGTGCAACGCCGGCCAGCGCTGGATCAGTCGCGATCGTTTCGGCGGGTGGGCAGGCACTGTCGGCGTCTCCGTGTTCGTCAAAACCGGCTCCCGGGAGCGCGGCGATGTAGTGTAACCAGACGCCGAGATGACCAGCCACCGCGACGTGTCGACAATGGGCGGTTATTGAACAAATTTGTGCGGCACGTACAGCCATTTTTAGCGACATGGCTCGCCCCGTTGCCAATCTTTCGAAACATATCCCGGCCGATCCATGGATCCAATCGACTGGCGGAATCGTCGACCGTTGCTAACCTCAATCACAGAAACGACGTCGCAAGCGATCACTGACAAGGAATGGCGCAGTGAATGTATATGGGGTCATGGGGCTGTTGGGTGTGCTCGCTGCGCCTGCCTATTCGGCGGATCTTCAGGTCGAAGTGCGCGTCGATGTGCAACGCGGCTGCCAGTTGATCGGCCAGCAGCGGCAGGCTGGCATCGAGCAATTGGGTGTGCTTGATTTCGGCAGCACCGCGCGCCTCGATGACCCGGCCGGGCCTTTGGCAGCGGCGCTGACCAATCAACGCCTGCCACGGCTGGAGTGTAATCCGGACACGCCGTACCAGATGCGCGTCGACGGCGGTTTGCATGGCGGTGTCGGCGAAGTCCGTTACATGGCCGGTTCGGTCGGCAGCAAACCGATTCCGTACCGCTTGTATCAGGACGCGGCGCGCCGGGTGCCGCTGGTGGTGGATGTTCCGGTCAGTGGGCGGGTGCCGGACAGCGGCACGGTGGAGTTGCCACTGTACGCGCGGATCGAGCGCCTGGCTGAAGTGCCGCAGGTCAGCCGTTATTCGGATTTGGTCAAGGTGACGGTCACCTGGTGAGCGTGGTTTCAAGGCAGCCGCTGGACGTGGGTGCGCAAGGAAGGCGTTCGATGATGAGCGCGGTGATCGAGTCAGCGTAAAGGAGCAGGGACGGGCGCAATGACAGGCAAACACTGGATGGTGGTGGCGGCAGGTACGCTGGCATTGCTCGCAGACGAGGCGCAAGCGGCGGTCAGCGGGCAGATCAATGCGCGGCTGATCCTGATTGCCGGCTGCGAAGTCACCAATACCAGCACACCCGACAGTCCGCTCAGCGCCCTCGGCACCCTCGACTTCGGCCTTCAGGGGCCCACCTGGAATGCACCGATCAAGGCCAGTCTGGACGGCGACAGCAGCGGCAAACTCAACGTCGCCTGCAATCCCTCGGTCACTGGTTTCACCGTCACCATCGACGGCGGCACCCACGGTGACGGCAATACCCGGCGCCTGAGCAACGGCCGCCAGACTCTTCCTTATCAGCTGTTTGTCGATCCCTCCGGTGCCCGGAGTTACAGCATCGGCCAGCAACACAATTTCGCTGTCACCAGCGGTGCGCAGATACCCATTCCGGTATTTGGCTCGGTGGTGGCGAATACCCGTGCGGTACCGGCAGGAGTCTATACCGACACCCTGACGGTGACGCTCGACTGGTAACCCCGTAGAGGACGGACACCATGCGTATGTTTGCATCAAGGATAGGTTTGTCGTTGCTTGGCCTGGCGCTGGCTTCCGGTGCCAACGCCGCCACCACGGTCACTGGCCAGATCACCTCCAGCCTGATTCTGATTAGCAGCTGTCAGGTCAACGGCGCTGGCGGTTCCACCGGGCTGAACTTCGGTGCGTTGAACTTCGGCACTGCCAACAGCCTGTTCACTACCGCCACCGGGCAGGTGTTGGGCGGGGGCGGCGGGGCGTTGTCGATTCTCTGCTCCAGCGGCACCACGCCGACGGTCAAGGTGCGCGCCGGTTCCCATGACGGCATGTCACCGGGCGGCACACGGGCGCTGTATGACGGCGTTGCCAATTATGTGCCGTACGACTTGTACACCGATGCCGGGCATTCGCAACTGCTGGCGATTGACGGGACGATCAACCTCGCGGCCAGTACTGGTGTCGCGCAGACAGTGAACATCTACGGTCAGGCGGTCGGCAAGGCCGGTTTGCCGGCGGGGACGTACACCGACACTGTCGCCGTAGAACTGACGTTCTGATGCCATGCGCCGCCATGGCTGTGCCGCGCTGCTCCTGCTCTGCGCAGGCAGTGCGCCGCTGCCGCTGACCGCAGCAACGAGCCAAAGCTTTCAGGTCAGTGCCACGGTCACTGCCGGGTGTCTGGTGGTGGGCGGGGTGTCGAACTATGGCGGGCTGAATTTCGGTTCGCGTTCGGCACTGGCCACCGGCACCGTGCAGGTCGCGCTGACGGGTGGGGTGCAATTGCAATGCACGCCGGGCGTGACGCTGAACATGAGCGTTGATGGCGGCCAGTACAACAACAGCGGCCGGCACATGCAGGTCAACAGCGGCAGTGCGCGGGTGGCGTATGCGCTGTTTAGCGATGCGGCATACAGCCAGAGCCTGGGCATCGGCCAGAGTGTGGCGGTGGCCTACAGCGATGCGAACAACATCAGCCTGCCGATTTACGGTCAGGTGCAATTGCCGGGCAATCAGCCTGGGGGGACGTACAGCGACGTGTTGCAGGTGCAACTGTCGTGGTAAGGCGAAGTTGAATGGCCGACAAGGAGCAGGTTTATGGGGTCAGTTACGTCACGGCATTCGTTCGTGCGCTGTGCGATGTGGACGCTGGTCATGCTTGGGGCAAGTCAGGCACACGCGGCGAGTTCGGTGCTGATCTGGCCGATCGATCCGGTGCTGGAGGCTGATCAGCAGGCCAGTGCGCTGTGGCTGGAGAATCGCGGCAGTGAAACCGCCAATCTGCAGATCCGCGTGTTTGGCTGGAGCCAGAGTGGTTTCGCCGAGCAATACCAGAACCAGCGCGACGTGATCGGCAGCCCGCCGGTGGCGAAAATCGAGCCGGGACAGAAACAATTGGTGCGTCTGACCCGAACCAAGGAAGTGCCACCGGGGCAGGAACTGGCCTATCGGATCATCATTGACGAAATTCCTTCCGCACAACCCGCGACCGCTGACGGAGGCAAAACCGCCGCAGCGATCCGCTTCCAGATGCGTTATTCGGTGCCGCTGTTTGCCTATGGCGCCGGGCTGTGGAGCAAGGAAGACAGCAGCCGCGCGCGTGATCCCAAGGGTGTCGGCCTGCCGCAATTGAGCTGGCGCACGGTGGCCGTGGACGGCCGGCCCTATGTGGAAGTGCGTAATCAGGGCGCGGTGCATGCGCGACTGACTGACGTGGCAATCAAACAGGCGGGGCAGAGCAGACCGCTTGCCGAAGGGCTGCTGGGGTATGTGCTGCCGGGGGCGGTAATGCGGTGGCCGGCACCGGGGCCGTTGGCCGGTGATTCGGCGTTGCAGGTGCGGGTGAACGGCGCGCCGCAGGTGCAGAGCATTACACCTGCCAAGTGAGTGAGTCGTAGCGCAGTTATCTGACGTCGGCTAAAGCGGTATCAGGGAGGATTCAGTCCATTGACGGACGTAAAACGGGTATGAGCCCAGGACGGGTTCGTCGTATTCAGCGTCCGTTGTGGCTCATCACTGGCGCGTGTTGCCTGATGTTTGTTCAACCATCCGGGGCCGGCGATCTGCCGCCGCCACCGAGCGGCATGGAGGCCGTGAGTGATGCACAGTTGTTTCTGGAACTGGTGGTCAACCAGATGAATACCGGTCGCGTGGTGGCGGTGCAGCAGCGCGACGGGCGCCTGTTCGTGCCAGTGAAGGCGTTGCGTGAGACCGGCATGAAACTGCCCGACAGCCTTGGCGCCGAGGTCGATCTCGACAGCCTGGCGGGGCTGCACAGCGATTACGACAGTGTCGGTCAGCGCCTGCTGCTGGACGTGCCGCCGGACTGGTTGCCGGAACAGTTCATCGGCAATCGCCAGGCTTACCCGCGCACCCCGGCGCTGAGCAGTTTCGGCGCACTGTTCAACTACGATCTGTACCTCAACGACACCGACGATGCCGGCACTTACCTGGCGGCGTGGAACGAAGTGCGGCTGTTCGACAGCTGGGGCACGCTGTCCAACACCGGGCAATACCGGCGTACATTGTCTGGTGACTCGCTTAACACGCTGGACAACGGTTACCTGCGTTACGACACCACGTGGCGTTACTCCGATGACGAGCGAATGCTCACCTACGAGGCCGGTGACGTGATTAGCGGTGCGTTGCCGTGGAGCAGTTCGGTGCGTCTGGGCGGCGTGCAGTTCTCGCGGGACTTTGCCGTACGCCCGGATCTGGTGACTTATCCGTTGCCGCAATTTGCCGGTGAAGCAGCAGTGCCGTCCTCGGTGGACCTGTTCATCAATGGCTACAAGTCGAGCAGCGCAGATTTGCAACCTGGGCCTTTTACGCTGACCAATATTCCATTCATCAACGGCGCTGGCGAAGCGGTGGTGGTGACCACCGATGCACTGGGTCGGCAGGTGTCGACCACGGTGCCGTTCTATGTCACCAGCACGTTGTTGCAAAAAGGCTTAAGCGATTTTTCCGTGGCGGCCGGTACGTTGCGCCGCGACTACGGCTTGAAGGACTTCAGTTACGGCTCGGGTGTCACCTCCGGCAGCCTGCGTTACGGCGTCAGCGACAGTTTTACCCTGGAAAGCCATGCCGAAGCGGCCGATTCGCTGACACTGGGCGGCCTCGGCGGCAACCTGCGGCTGGGTAATTTCGGTGTACTCAATAGTGCCCTGAGTCAAAGCCGCTTCGACGGCGAGGGCGGTCAGCAATTGAGCCTGGGCTACCAGTACAGCAATCAGCGCTTCAGCTTTTCCTACCAGCGCCTGCAACGTCACGATCAATATGCCGACCTGACCGTGGTCGACAGCTCCTACATCAGCCTGAGTCGACGCAGCGAACAGGCGACCTTAAGCCTTAACCTTGAGCGTTGGGGCAGCCTCGGCGCCGGTTATTTCGATGTGCGCGCGGCGGACGACTCGCGCACGCGGCTGCTCAACCTCAGCTGGAGCAAACCGCTGTGGCGCAACAGCAGTTTTTACCTGTCGGCCAACCGCGAAATCGGCGACAGCAACTGGGCAGTGCAGGCGCAACTGGTGATTCCGTTCGATCTGCGTGGCAGCCTGGCGATCAGCAGCGATCGCAGTAAAACCGGGCAGAGCCAGCAACGGGTCAACTACAGTCGTGCGGTGCCGACTGAGGGCGGCGTGGGTTTCAACCTCGGCTACGCCAAGGGTGATGGCGCCGATTATCGCCAGGCCGACGTCACCTGGCGGCTGCAATCGGTGCAGTTGCAGGCTGGTGTCTACGGCACTTCCGAGGCTGAAACCCGTTGGGCCGATGCCAGTGGTTCGTTGGTGTGGATGGACCGTCAGGTGTTCGCCGCCAACCGCATCGACGACGCGTTTGTAGTGGTCAGCACCGATGGTTTCGCCGACATTCCGGTGCGCTACGAAAACCAGCAGGTTGGTCAGACCGACAAGAACGGTCATCTGCTGGTGCCGTGGAGCAGCGCCTATTACCGGGGCAAGTACGAAATCGACCCACTGAATCTGCCGGCCAATGTGCGCAGTCCCAATGTCGAACAACGCATCGCTGTAAGGCGCGGCAGCGGTTATCTGCTGGAGTTTCCGCTGGCCCGAGTGATTGCCGCGAGCATCGTGCTGGTCGACGCGCAACAGCGCGAACTGCCGCTGGGCGCGGGTGTGTTGCATGAGCAGAGCGGCACACGGACGGTGGTCGGTTGGGACGGGCTGGTCTATCTGGAAAACCTGCAGGCGCAGAACTCGCTGCAGGTCACGCTGGCCGACGGCAAGACCTGTCAGGCGCAGTTCAGCGTCGATATGAATCAGGACCAGGTGCCGCTGATTGGCCCGTTGGTGTGCCAATGATCTACGCACGCTTGCTTTTGTTGCTGGCGCTGATGCTGCCGGGCGCGGCGCAGGCCGCGTGCTCGGTGGTCAGCACCACACCGGCAGCGTTCGGTACGCTCAGTTCGATCGCCGTGCGCACCACTTCACAACCCAGTTCAACACTGAATGCAGGTTTGAGCTGTACCGGTTCGCTGCTGTCCCTGCTGACCAGCAACGACCACTTCTGGGGCACCGTTTCTTCGACTCAAAGTGGTCTGGTCGGGCCGACCGGCGATGTCATCAACTACACGGTCTACGCCAACAACAGCACCAGCTACCCGCTGACTCGTGGCACGGCCTACGACTTTGCGCGCAACGGCATCATCGATGCCTTGGGCCTGCTCAACGGTACAACGCCGAAAACCGTGCCGCTGTATCTCGGCACAACCATTGGCAGCAACGTCGCCGCCGGGGTGTACACCGAGACCCTGAGTATTTTCTGGAACTGGAATTACTGCTCGGGGATTGGTATTGGTTCTATCTGTCTTGGGCGCGACATCGCCAGTGGCACGACCTCGTTGACGGTGAATATGACGGTGTCCAACGACTGCACGATTACTGCGCCGAACATTGCGTTCGGCAGCGCTCCGGTGATCAGCGCGTTCACCCCGGTGACCGGGCAAACCATCAATCTGGCCTGCACCAAGGGCAGTGCCTATACCGTGGGGCTGAGCGACGGGCAGAACGCGGTGAGTGTCGGCGGCCGGCGACGGATGATTTCCGGGAGCAATTATCTGGCCTACGACATTTTCAAAAGTGCCGGCACCACGCGCTGGGGCAGCGTCGGCGCGGCGCGGCGGGCGAGTACCGATGCCGAGGTCAATCCGGGTAACGGCTTGGGCACGGGCAGCCAGATCTTCAACTACAACGCGAAGATCTACACCGACCAGACCACGCCGCCGGCGGGCACTTATCTGGATAATGTGGTTTTGGACGTAGGTTTCTGAGCTGACACGATCCTTTGTAGGAGCTGTCGAGTGAAACGAGGCTGCGATCTTTTGATCTTGCCCTTAAGAACAAGGTCAAAAGATCGCAGCGTGCCGCAGCTCCTACATAGAACAGCGGTGTTTTCAGAATTGCAGTGATTGCTTGAGCTGTTGCGCCGCCGGTGTATCGACCGGGCTGACCATCGCGTAGTTGTACCCGCCGCCCGACCAGTACTCGGCCTGCAAGTCGCCATCACTGCGGCTGCCACGGGGCAAAAAGGTGTTCTTCGGCCCCGGCGGGCGCACGTAGAAACTCACTTTGTGGCCGCTGCCATCCTCATACACCACCATCGCCGCCGGACCTTCATCAGTGCTGAGCAAGCGTCCGCTGACCGGTTCAAACCCGGCCGCCTTCAGGTCGGGCAAGCGACTGGCCCGGGTGAAATAGCGGTCGAGCCAGCGCTGCATGTCGTCGGCACTCTCGACCTGGTAATCGGCGGGCAACATGCCTTGCTGGGCAATCAAGCGATAGGCCTGCAAGGCGTCGGTCATCGGCAACATGGCCGGGCGCACGAGCGTCATTTCCCGCGCCTGCCAGCCACTGAATCCGCCGAGGCTGACCGCGATCAGCAACACCGCAGCACTGGCCAGATGACGACGCGACTGGCGCTGACGGTGCTGGCGAATCATCGCCGGGTCAAGCGCCGGGTTGGCCGGTTGCTGCAACGCGCCGCTGAGTGCCGCGCGTAGTTGCTGGGCATCCTGTTGCCAGGCGCGAACCTGCGCCGCTTCGTCCGGGTGACTGGCCAGCCAGGTTTCCAGCACACGCCGGTCGGTGTCGCTGAGTTGGTGGTCGACATAGGCGTGCAGGTCACGCTCGTTGGGAGGCAGGCTGATCATTTGAGTATCCGCAAAGAAGGGCTGCTGATTTCGCCGTCGCTGAGTTGGCGCAAGGCCTGGCGGGCGCGGGACAGGCGCGACATCACGGTGCCGATCGGGGCGCCGAGAATCTCGGCGACCTCTTTATAGGAAAGGCCTTCCACTGAAACCATGAGCAACAGCGCGCGCTGTTCGCTGGGCAGTCGGTCGAAGGCTTGCAGGGTCGACTGGGCAATGACGGTGCGCTCCGCCGAGGGTTCGGCATCGTCGCGACCGGTGAAGAATTCGAGCATTCGCGCATAACGCCGGGAGCGCCGGTGGGCGTCGAGAAACTGCCGATAGAGGATCGCGAACAGCCAGGCACGCAAGTCGCCGTCGGCGCGTTTGTCGCCCCAACTCGACAGGGCACGCTCCAGACAGGCCTGCACCAGATCGTCAGCACTACTGCTGTTGCGCGTCAACGACACGGCAAAGCGGCGCAATCTGGGAATGATTTCTCTCAACTGTTCGTCGAATTCGCTCATGAAATTCTGCTAGTCACTACGCTGTGGACTAGGGAGACGCCCGCCGTTGGAGGTTATTCCACGTTCGGAAAAATAAATACCGTTGTGTGGAATAAACCCGGACGAGGCGCGTCTTGCTGATTCTTCCTACTTGTGGCCATTGGCCCTGGAGTCCTTCATGGTTGATCGCACCTCACCCAACGCTTCACCGCCCGGCGGGCCGCAGCGCCCGCCACTGAGTCCCGCGAGCCTGATATTGCGTCTGGGCGGCATTGCCGTGGTAGTCGCCGCGGTGGCCGGGGTGTTTGCCTACGTTCACGGTAACTTCGACCCACAACGCCTGACGCCAAAGGCGCTGGTCGATGTGCTGGAGAAGAACAATGGCGTGCATCCTGGGTTTCGTCGTAATCACGCCAAAGGCGTGTGCGTGATCGGGCATTTCGAAAGCAGTGGTGAGGCACGGGTATTCTCCACCGCGCAGGTGTTCAACGAGCCGCAGACTCCAGTGGTCGGGCGTTTTGCGCTGCCGGCGGGCAATCCCTATGCACCGGACAGCAGCGTGCCGATTCGCAGTCTGGCGTTGCGGTTCACCCAGGCTAACGGGCAGCAGTGGCGCACCGGGATGAACAGCATGCCGGTGTTCCCGGTCGGTACGCCTGAGGCGTTTTATCAATTGCAACAGGCGCAATCGCCAGATCCGGCCACCGGTAAACCTGATCCGGCGAAGGTTCCGGCGTTCTTCGCCGCGCACCCGGAAACCGTGCCGTTTTTGACCTGGGTGAAGACGGCCAAACCGTCGGCCAGTTATGCCACCGAAACCTATAACAGCGTCAACGCGTTTTATCTGGTCGACGCCAGCGGTAAAAAACAGGCCGTGCGCTGGAGCATGACACCGTTGGCGCGCGATGCTGCGGGCGCCAGTGCGCCTGAGGGCGGCGATTTTCTCGAGAAAGATCTGGTGCAACGGTTGTCGTCTGCACCGCTGCGTTTTCAGTTGAATATCACTCTGGCCAATCCCGAGGATCCGGTGAACGACGCCAGCAAGACTTGGCCGGCCGGGCGCAAAGTATTGAACGCGGGCACACTGGTGCTGGAAAAGACCCAGCCGCAATTGAGCGGCGAATGCCGGGACATCAACTATGACCCGCTGGTGCTGCCGGCCGGGATTCAAGGTTCCGACGACCCGTTGCTCGCGGCGCGTTCCGCCGGTTACGCCAATTCCTACTTGCGTCGCACCAGCGAAGTCAGTCAGTTGCCCGCCGCCAAACAGGAGGCTCGTCCATGAGCACTCAACCGACGCATTTCGCCCTGTTGGCGCGGCTGCTGCACTGGCTGATGGCGCTGATGATCATCGCCATGCTGTTTATCGGCGCCGGCATGGTCACCTCGGTGTCCGAGCGGCATGAATGGCTGATCCATCTGCACAAACCGTTGGGCATTGCGATTCTGGCGCTGGTGATCGTGCGTTTGCTGGTACGGCTCACCACGCGCCAGCCACCGTTGCCCGCCGATCTGCCGGGCTGGCAAGTACTGGCGGCCAAGGCGTCCCATCTGCTGCTTTACGCGTTGATGCTGGTGTTGCCGTTGCTCGGTTGGGCGATGATCAGCGCTTCTGGTGAACCGGTGATGCTCAGCACAACGTTGCAGTTGCCAGCGATCGTTCCGGCCGACGCGCAGTTGTTCGCGTTTCTGCGCAAGGCTCACGGGTATCTGGCCTATCTGCTGTTCCTGACGGTGCTGCTGCACCTGGCGGCGGCGCTGTTTCATGGCTGGGTCCGCCGCGACGAGGTGCTCGACAGCATGTTGCGTGGTCGCGATCGCAGCTAACCCGTTTGTGTGGCGCATCGTAGCGATGCGCCACGTTTCAGGGTCAGCCACCAGTACGCCAGCGCCACGGCGTTGATGCCGGCGCCGAGCAGGCACACGCCGATCCAGCCGGCCCACGCGTACATCGCGGTCGAGCCGATGGAACCGAGCGCGCTGCCGATCGAGTAGTACAGCATGTAACCGGCAGTGAGACGGCTTTGCGCTTCGGGGCGCACGCTGTAGATCATGCTCTGGCTGGTGACGTGCACGGCTTGCAGACCCAAGTCCAGGGTGATTACGCCGAGCAGCAATGCCCACAGCGAGGATTGAGTCAGGGCGATCGGCAACCATGAGGCGAGCATCAGCAACAGCGAAAGACCGCTGACCCATTGTCCGAGTCCGCGATCAGCCAGATGCCCGGCCCGTGCGGCTGCCAGTGCACCCGCAGCACCGGCGAGTCCGAACAGCCCGATTTCACTGTGCGACAGGGACAGTGGCGGCGCGGCTAGTGGCAGCACCATCGGCGTCCACAGCACCATCGCACTGGCGAAAGTCAGCAATGCGAGGATCGCGCGTTGGCGCAGTACCGGTTCTTCTTTGAACAGGCTGAATACTGAGGCGATCAGGGCGGCGTAAGTCGTAGTCGGTTGCGAGACCTCATCCTTCGGCAGAACACGCAACAGCAGCAACGCCATCAACAGTGTCAGCCCGGCTGACAGCAAGTAAATCGCTCGCCACCCAGCCAAATCGGCCATACCGCCGGCAACCGTGCGTGCCAGCAAGATGCCGACGACGATGCCGCTGGTGACCACCCCGACCACGCGCCCGCGTTGTGCCGGGATTGCCAGCGTCGCGGCATAAGCTACCAAGACCTGCGTCACTACCGCGAGCAGCCCTGTCAAGGTCATGCCAAGCAGCAGCCACGTACTGTCGGGCGCCAGCGCGATCATCAACAGCGCCGCTGCCGACAGCAGGGTTTGAGTAACGATCAATCGGCGCCGATTGAGTAGATCACCGAGAGGGACCAGTAGCACCAGTCCGATGCCGTAGCCGATTTGCGTCAGGGTGATGACGATGCCGATGGTTGCCGGCGACATCGCAAACGCCTCGGCCATCGCGTCCAGCAATGGCTGGGCGTAATACACATTGCCCACGGCCAGACCGCAGGCCACGGAGAAAAGCAAAACGGCACTGCTCTTGAGAGGTCTCATTTCCCGCATCCTTTTAGGTTTCAAAATAAAACCTTTAGTACGGTATTGATTCGGGTTTTATTTTGCAACCTGTTTGCGCGAGATGGTGAATGGCGGAAAGCAAAAGATCGCAGACAAGCTGCGATCTTTTACAGAACGGAGGAGGGGATCAGCGCAAGGTATCAACCATGTCAGCGATGGTCGTCAGCACGTCTTTACCCAACTGTTTGGAGCGTTTACCCGACCAGCCGGTGACCTTGTCGGGATGGTCGTCGTGATCCTTGAACGGCATTTCCAGCGTCAGCGACAGGCAGTCGTATTTCTGGCCGACGCTGTTGCACGCCAGGGTCATGTTGGCCTGACCCGGTTCGTCGCGGGTGTAGCCGTACTTGGTCTGGAAATCTTTGGTGGTGTGTTTCAGGTGATTGCGGAAATGCTCTTCGAGCTTCTCGATACGCGGCGTGTAGCCCGGATTGCCTTCGCAGCCGGCGGTGAATACGTGAGGAATGGTTTCATCGCCATGGGCATCCAGGAACAGATCGACGCCGTACTTTTCCATTTGCTGCTGGACGAAGAGCACCTCGGGACTGATCTCCTGGCTGGCGTTCTGCCAGGCCCGGTTCAAATCCTGGCCCATGGCGTTGGTGCGCAGATGGCCATGGAACGCGCCGTCCGGATTCATGTTCGGTACCAGGTACAGATCGGCACTGGCGAGCAGCTTGTTCAGCACCGGATCATCGTGCCTTTCCAGGCGCTCGATCACGCCTTCCATGAACCATTCGGCCATGTGCTCGCCGGGATGTTGCTGAGCGATGATCCAGATTTTGCGCTGGCCTTCGGCGCCAGTGCCTTTGCGCAGCAATTGAATGTCGCGACCTTCGACACTTTTACCGGTCGCCAGTAATTCGGTGCCGGCCTTGCTCAGCGCCTGCTCGATCAGCCAGTCGTGACGGCCACGGCTATAGGGTTCGAAGTAGGCGAACCAGGCGTGGGTCTGCGTGGCCTCGAGGCAAAAGCGCAGGCAGTCGCCCTCGTAAATAGTCGGCACGCGGAACCAGTTGACGTGATCGTAGGACGCTACGGCTTGATAACCGGGCCAGCCCTTGCTGTACGTGGATTGGCTGGCGTTGTTCAGGCGGAACCAGTGTTCCTGACCGACATGCAGGCCGCTGGCCTTGAAGTGAAACCACTGGAAATGCGCGCTGCGAGTATCCGGACGAATGGCCAGAACCGGATTGAGCGGATTGCTGATGTCGATGACTTGGATGTTGCCGCTGTCGAAGTTGGCACTGATGTCGAACGAAGATTTGGCCACGGTCATAATCGATTCCTGAATATGATTTTTATGGCCGTTACTGTACACGCAGGCAGGGCTGAAACCGAGGGGAATTGCGGTGTGTGGCGGGGGGCGTCCTCCATGACGCGCAAGCAGCTTAGAGACTGTGCGATTGATTCTCAAGTGCTAATTGGCATTAGTTTGCCCCAATGTGGCCGGGCTTCGCTTGCCAACCAATATTCTTTTGATATTATCCGCGCCATCGAATTTGCAGCACCTAAAGACTTCATTAGCCTGAAGCCATAAGCCTGAAAAACAGGCAAAAAAAAGACCCGGCAAAAAGCCGGGTCAAAAACCGTGATTAGCCTGATGAGGAGATAGTCCAGAAGACCGACCTAAGGTCTCTGGTCCATCGACTGATCTCGCGACCAGCTGCTTGCAATAATAATCATTATCATTTGCAAGTCAAATGTTTTTACCTGCGCGATTGGAAAATTGTTTCCCGTCCGCCTGCACTTCCGTTTCTCAGGCTTCATCGCCATCGAGTGAATGGTCGACCATCGCCCGCGCCATATCCACCATATGCACCACTGAAAATGCCAGATCGCGACTCGCGCCTTGCAGGTTTTCGGCTGCCTTGAACGCCGTGGCTGCTGCGCAGCGCAACAGGTCCGAGGCATGCACCAGGGCTTCCTCGCCACTGAGATGGCGCCTGACATCGAAAAAACGCTCGTCGACCTCAGGTTCTGACACAGCTGGTTTCAAGTAATAGTCCAGCGCGCGTTGCGCCGCCGCATTGCCTTGGGGCGAGGTGAAGGTGGTGTCCATTTGCAGATCGGGCAAGTCTTTGCTGCTGATATTCATGATGAGGGGGCACTCCTTGGTCGATTGAAAATCCGTGCCTTCAGAATAGTACTCTGTGTAGTTGTGACGAAAATTTAAATACTACAATATGTGTTTTGCTGGCCGAAGGCGTCCACGTAAGGTGCTGCACATGGATAAATGGATTGAGTTGGTCAAGGCCAAGATGAGTGAACTCAAAATCACTCAAACAGAGCTCGGAGAGCGCGTCGGCATGTCCCAGGGCGGGATCGGCCATTGGCTGAACAAGCGTCGCGAACCCGGTATCACTGAAATGAACCGGGTGCTGCAAGCGCTGGGCATGGATTTCCTCGAAGTGGTGCTGGTGATCCGTGAACCGCAACCCACGTCCGAAGACGAGATGCCGCTGGCGCAGAAGTACAACCCGTACTTCCGTTACCCGGTCAGCGATTGGCAGACGACGTGCGAAGTGCGTGAAAGCGATCCGGCGTCCTACGGCAAGGCATCCGGCAAACAGCGCTTCGAGCTGACGGATTACCACGCGCGCGGCCCGGCGTTCTGGTTGACGGTGACGGGAGATTCAATGACCGCACCGAGTGGCCAGAGCATTGCCGAAGGCATGCTGATTCTGGTCGACCCGGCCGCCGAAGCGCTGCCCGGTAAACTGGTGATCGCCCAGTGGCCCGACAGTACGGAGGCGATTTTTCGCAAACTCGACGAAGAGGGCGGCCAGCGTTACCTGGTGCCGCTCAATCCGACGTGGCCGAAAGCCCTGCTGACCGATGAGTGTCGAATCATCGGTGTTGTGGTGCAGGCAACGGCGCGTTACTAGTCAGATCGATCCTCGCCAGGCGCAGGATCGATCCTCCCGTTCATACTTCTTCCAGCTCAACCAAAGCGCTGCCTTCGCCAACCATTTCACCTTCCTGGCAATACAGCGCTTTGATCACCCCGGCATGCGGCGCACGGATGCTGTGTTCCATCTTCATCGCTTCCAGCACCACCAGTTGCGCACCGGCCTCAACCGATTGCCCGGCCTCGACCAGCACACGGACAATGCTGCCGTTCATCGGCGCGGTCAGGCCGCCCTGATGGCTGTGGCGGGCTTCGACGGCGCTGATCGGATCGTACGTCTCGATACGGCGCAACTCGCCTTCCCATTGCAGGTACAACGCATCGTCCTGGCGAATCGCACGCAACGTACGACGAACGCCCTCGTGCTCGACGATAAGTGCTTCGCCGGACAGTCTGGCGTGGTCGGCAGCATTCAGCGTCAAGGCGCGATCCTGCCCCTCGCAACTCAAATGCAGGGTGATTTCCGGCGGCAGCCCCGCACGCAAACCGCTATTGAGTGACCAAGGCGAAGCAGGGTCATCCTGGCGTGCGAGTTGTGGCAGGCTCTGCGCCACCGCTTGAGCCGCCGCCGCCCAGAACGCATCGCTCAGCATGCCCGGTGCAGGCAGCAATTGCTCCTGGTAACGCGGAATAAACCCGGTATCCAGTTCCGCCGCCGCGAACGCCGGGTGCGCAATGATCCGCCGCAAGAAGTTGATGTTGGTTTTCAAACCGCCAATCGCAAACTCGTCGAGCATGCTCAACAAGCGCAACCGAGCCTGTTCGCGATCCTCGCCCCAGGCAATCAGCTTGCCGAGCATCGGGTCGTAGAACGGCGAAATTTCATCGCCTTCTTCAACCCCGCTATCCACCCGGCGCCCTGGCCCTTCGGCCGATTCGCGATACAACGCCAGACGTCCGGTCGCCGGCAGGAAGTCATTTGCAGGATCCTCGGCGTACAAGCGAACTTCAATCGCATGGCCGTTCAACGGCACTTGTTCCTGAGTGATCGGCAGTGCTTCACCACGGGCAACGCGGATTTGCCAGGCGACCAGATCAAGACCGGTAATCGCTTCCGTCACCGGGTGCTCGACCTGCAACCGCGTGTTCATCTCCATAAAGAAGAATTCACCGCGCGCATCCAGCAGGAACTCCACCGTACCGGCGCCGACGTAACCGATCGCCTGTGCCGAACGCACCGCTGCTTCACCCATCGCCCGCCGCAGTTGCGTGGACAGACCGGGTGCCGGCGCTTCTTCGACGACTTTCTGATGGCGGCGTTGAATCGAGCAATCCCGTTCATTGAGGTACAGGCAGTTGCCATGCTGATCGGCGAACACCTGGATTTCCACGTGACGTGGCTTGAGCAGGTATTTCTCCACCAGCATGCGCGAATCGCCGAACGACGACTGCGCTTCACGCTGAGCCGAGGCGAGGGCTTCGGCCAACTGGCTGACGTCCTCGACCACTTTCATGCCTTTGCCACCACCGCCGGCCGTGGCTTTGAGCAGCACTGGATAACCGATGCGTTCGCAGGCATCGCGGAAGGTGTCGAGATCCTGCGCTTCGCCGTGATAACCCGGCACCAGTGGCACACCGGCAGTTTCCATCAGTGCTTTGGCGGCGGATTTGCTGCCCATGGCATCGATGGCCGAGGCGGGCGGGCCGAGGAAAATCAGCCCGGCCGCTTCGATGGCACGAGCGAACCCGGCGTTTTCCGAGAGAAACCCGTAACCCGGATGAATCGCCTGCGCGCCACTGGCCTTGGCCGCTGCGATCAGCTTGTCGATCTGCAGATAACTGTCGGCGGCTTTGCTGCCGCCCAGGCCCACGCGAATATCCGCTTCCCGGCTGTGCCTCGCCTCACGGTCGGTGGCGCTGTGCACGGCAACCGTGGTCAGGCCCAAGGCTTTGGCAGTGCGCATCACGCGGCAGGCGATTTCGCCACGGTTGGCCACCAGCAGGGTGGTGAGAACAGGTGCGCTCATCAACGCGGCTCCTTGGTGGTGGTTGCGGCTTGCCAGCTCGGCGGACGTTTTTGCAGAAAGGCGCGCAAGCCTTCCTGACCTTCAGGGCTGACGCGGATACGGGCGATGGCATTTTCGGTGTAGCGGCGCAGCGCCGGGGTCAGCGCGCCGTTACCGACTTCACGCAACAGATCCTTGCTGGCGCGCATGGCGGCGGGGCTGTTGAGCAGTAAATTGTTGATCCACTGTTCGACTTGCTGATCAAGTTCGGCAGCAGGATAGCTCTCGGACAACAAACCGATTTCCCGTGCACGTTGTCCGCCGAAACGCTCGGCGGTCAGGGCATATCGACGCGCAGCGCGTTCGCCGATGGCCTGCACCACGAACGGACTGATCACCGCCGGCGCCAGACCGATGCGCACTTCCGACAGGCAGAACTGCGCGTCATCGGCGCCAATCGCCATGTCACAGCAACTGATCAGCCCCAGCGCGCCACCGAACGCCGCGCCTTGCACCACGGCCACTGTGGGGATCTTCAGCTTGGCGAGGTTGTACATCAGCTCCGCCAATTCGCGAGCGTCGTCGAGATTGGTGTGGTAATCGAGCTCGGCCGATTGCTGCATCCACGCCAGATCAGCGCCGGCACTGAAGTGCTTGCCACGACCACGCACCAGCAGGAAACGCAGGCTGGCGTCGCTGGCGACTTTGTCCAGCGCGAGGATCAGCTCGCGGATCATCTCGGCGTTGAAGGCGTTGTTCTTTTCCGCGCGATTGAGCCACAGCGTCGCGAAGCCACGTGGGTCGCTGTGCAGTTCGAGGGTGTTGAAGTCACTCATATTCATCCGTCTCCACGGTTCCTGTGGGAGCGAGCTTGCTCGCGAACGCGTTGTATCAGTCGACATTTCCGCTACCTGACAAACCGTATTCGCGAGCAGGCTCGCTCCCACAAAAAATCACATCCGGAACACGCCGAAGCGGCTCGGTTCGATAGGCGCGTTCAGCGACGCGGACAAGGCCAGGGCCAGCACATCGCGGGTCTGCGCCGGGTCGATGACGCCGTCGTCCCACAGCCGTGCGCTGGAATAGTAGGGGTGACCCTGCTCTTCATACTGGTCGAGGATCGGTTGCTTGATCTCGGCTTCCTGCTCGGCACTGAAGGCCTGGCCACTGCGTTCAGCCTGTTCACGCTTGACCTGCACCAACACGCCCGCCGCCTGCTCGGCGCCCATCACGCCGATCCGCGCGTTCGGCCACATCCACAGGAAGCGCGGATCGTAAGCGCGCCCGCACATGCCGTAGTTACCGGCGCCGAAGCTGCCGCCGATGATCACGGTGAATTTCGGCACTTTCGCGCAAGCCACGGCCGTTACCAGTTTCGCGCCATGTTTGGCGATGCCGCCGGCCTCGTATTTCTGACCGACCATGAAACCGGTGATGTTCTGCAAAAACAGCAGCGGAATGCCGCGTTGGCAGGCCAGTTCGATGAAGTGCGCGCCTTTCTGCGCGGCCTCGGCGAAAAGGATGCCGTTGTTCGCCAGAATCGCGATCGGGTAGCCGTGCAGATGCGCAAAGCCACACACCAGCGTGGTGCCGAACAAAGCCTTGAATTCATCGAACACCGAACCGTCGACCAGTCGCGCAATCACTTCGCGCACGTCGAACGGCTGCTTGGCGTCAGCCGAGACCACGCCGTACAACTCATCGCTGGCGTACAGCGGCGCAATCGGCGCGCGTTGCTGCACGTCACCGAGTTTGCGCCAGTTAAGGTTGGCAACGCTGCGGCGGGCGAGGGCGAGGGCGTGTTCGTCGCTCTCGGCGTAATGGTCGGCGACCCCGGAAATCTTGCAGTGCACATCGGCACCGCCCAAGTCTTCGGCGCTGACCACTTCACCGGTCGCGGCCTTCACCAGTGGCGGGCCGGCGAGGAAAATCGTCGCCTGATTGCGCACCATGATCGCTTCGTCCGCCATTGCCGGTACATACGCGCCGCCGGCAGTGCACGAGCCCATGACCACGGCGATCTGCGGAATGCCCATCGCGCTCATGTTGGCCTGGTTGAAGAAGATCCGCCCGAAGTGCTCACGATCCGGAAACACTTCGTCCTGACGCGGCAGATTGGCGCCGCCCGAATCGACCAGATAGATACACGGCAGACGATTCTGTTGCGCGATGGTTTGTGCGCGTAGATGTTTTTTCACGGTCAGCGGGTAGTACGAACCGCCCTTCACCGTCGCATCGTTGGCGACGATCATGCATTCGACGCCTTCAACCCGGCCGATCCCGGCAATCACACCAGCGGCCGGCACGTCTTCGCCATACACAGCGTGGGCGGCCAGTTGGCTGATCTCCAGAAATGGCGAACCCGGATCAAGCAAGCGGTTGATGCGTTCACGAGGCAACAGTTTGCCGCGTGAGGTGTGGCGTTCCTGGGCTTTCGCGCCGCCGCCCTGCGCCACTTGGGCGAGCAGGGTGTGCAGGGCGTCGACCTGTTTGAGCATCGCCGCGCTGTTGGCGGCGAACTCCGGCGAGCGGGGGTTGAGCTGAGTGTGCAGGGTAGCCATGGTCAGCTCCGTTAGCGGGTTTCGTTGAACAGTTCGCGGCCGATCAGCATGCGACGGATCTCACTGGTGCCGGCGCCGATTTCGTACAGCTTGGCGTCACGCAGCAAGCGGCCCGCCGGGAATTCGTTGATGTAACCGTTACCGCCGAGAATCTGGATCGCGTCGAGGGCCATTTGCGTGGCGCGCTCGGCGGTGTAGAGGATCACCCCGGCGGCATCCTTGCGGGTGGTTTCGCCGCGCTCGCAGGCCTGGGCCACGGCGTAGAGGTAGGCGCGACTGGCGTTGAGCTGGGTGTACATGTCGGCCACTTTGCCCTGGATCAGCTGGAACTCGCCGATGCTCTGGCCGAACTGTTTGCGGTCGTGGATGTATGGAACGATCAGGTCCATGCACGACTGCATGATCCCGGTCGGGCCGCCGGAGAGCACGACGCGTTCGTAATCGAGGCCGCTCATCAACACTTTGACGCCGCCGTTGAGCACGCCGAGGATGTTTTCTTCCGGCACTTCGACGTCATCGAAAAACAGCTCGCAGGTGTTGGAGCCGCGCATGCCGAGCTTGTCGAATTTATTGCTGCGGCTGAAGCCTTTCCAGTCGCGTTCGACGATGAACGCGGTGATGCCGTGTGGGCCTTTTTCCAGATCGGTCTTGGCGTAGATCACGTAGGTGTTGGCGTCAGGGCCGTTGGTGATCCAGGTTTTGCTGCCGTTGAGGACGAAACGGTCGCCGCGTTTGTCGGCGCGCAGTTTCATCGAGACCACGTCGGAACCGGCATTCGGCTCGCTCATGGCGAGGGCGCCGACGTGTTCGCCGCTGATCAGCTTCGGCAGGTATTGGGTTTTTTGTTCGTGGTTGCCGTTGCGGTTGATCTGGTTGACGCAAAGGTTGGAGTGCGCACCGTAGGACAGCGCTACAGAGGCCGAACCACGGCTGATTTCTTCCATCGCCACCACATGCGCCAGGTAACCCAGACCCGCGCCGCCGTACTCTTCCGGCACGGTGATGCCGAGCAGGCCCATGTCACCGAATTTGCGCCACATGTCGGCGGGGAACAGGTTGTCGCTGTCGATCTGCGCGGCGCGCGGGGCGATCTCCTTGGCGACAAAGGACTGAACCTGATCGCGCAACATGTCGATGGTTTCACCGAGGGCGAAGTTCAGGGATGGATAGCTCATGGGTCACCTTTTGGCTTTTTTGTAGGGTGGGGAGGGCGGTCACTCAGCTCTCACCTTTACGTTAACGTAAGCCTGCGATGGATGGCTGTCAATCACCCTTTACGTTAACGTCAACTTGAGCGAGAGTAAGGGCAGTTCAAGATTGAAAGCTGATTGGTTTTTGTAGGAGTGAGCCTGCTCGCGATGGCGTCGTGTCAGTCGACGTAAATGTTGACAGTTGGATCGAGATCGCGAGCAAGCTCACTCCTACAAGTGACCGTCGGCAACCCATAAATAAAGACAATAGGGGTCGTCATGGATCAACCCAGTGCAAACCCGCAGCGCAGCTATACCCGTGGATCTCAGGACAAAGCCTTGCTGGCGATGACCATCGGGCAGAAGTTCGATCACACCGCCGCGCAATACCCTGACGGCGAAGCGCTCGTCGTGCGCCATCAGCAGCTGCGTTACTCCTGGCGACAACTGGCCGATGCGGTGGACCTGCACGCCAGAGCGCTGCTCGCCCTGGGTTTGCAGGCCGGCGATCGCCTCGGTATCTGGGCGCCGAACTGCGCGCAGTGGTGCGTCACCCAAGTTGCTACGGTAAAAATCGGCGTGATCCTGGTCAACATCAACCCGGCCTATCGCAGCTCCGAACTCGAATACGTGCTCAAGCAATCCGGCTGCCAATGGCTGGTCTGCGCCGGGGCGTTCAAGTCCTCCAACTACCACGCCATGTTGCAAGGGTTGGTGCCGGAACTGGCCGAGCAACCCATCGGCCAATGGCGCAGCGAACGCCTCCCCGCACTGCGTGGGGTAATCAGCCTTGACGCGCAACCACCGTCAGGTTTTCTGCCGTGGTCGCAACTGGCCGATCTGGCCACCAGCATCTCTCCCGATCAACTGCGCGAACGCAGCGACAGCCTGCACTTTGATCAACCGGTGAACATCCAGTACACCTCCGGCACTACCGGTTTCCCCAAAGGCGCAACCCTCAGCCACTACAACATCCTCAATAACGGCTACATGGTCGGTGAAAGCATCGGCCTGACCCCGCGCGATCGTCTGGTGATCCCGGTGCCGCTCTACCACTGCTTCGGCATGGTCATGGGCAATCTTGGCTGCATCACCCACGGCAGCACGATGATTTACCCCAGCGATGCCTTCGATCCGTTGCTGACCCTGCAAACCGTCGCCGAAGAAAAAGCCACCGGTCTTTATGGCGTACCGACCATGTTCATCGCCATGCTCGACCAGCCGCAACGCGGCGAATTCGATCTGTCGAGCCTGCGCACCGGAATCATGGCGGGCGCGACGTGCCCGATCGAAGTGATGCGTCGGGTGATCAGCGAGATGCACATGAGCGAAGTGCAGATCGCTTACGGCATGACCGAAACCAGCCCGGTGTCGCTGCAAACCGGCCCGACCGATGAGCTGGAATTGCGCGTGACCACCGTCGGCCGCACCCAGCCACAGCTGGAGAGCAAGATCATCGACGAAGCCGGCAACCTCGTGACGCGCGGCACCATCGGCGAACTGTGTACCCGTGGCTACAGCGTGATGCTCGGTTACTGGAACAATCCGCAAGCCACCGCCGAAGCCATCGATGACGCGGGCTGGATGCACACCGGCGACCTGGCGAGCATGAACGAGGAGGGCTACGTCAACATTGCCGGGCGCAACAAGGACATGATCATTCGTGGCGGCGAGAATATTTACCCGCGTGAGCTTGAGGAGTTTTTCTTCACCCATCCGGCCGTGGCGGATGTGCAGGTGATCGGCATTCCGTGCTCGCGTTACGGTGAGGAGATTGTTGCCTGGATCAAATTCCACCCCGGCCACAGCGCCTCGGAGCTGGAGCTGCAAACCTGGTGCAAGGAGCGTATCGCGCATTTCAAGACGCCACGGCATTTCAAGTTCGTTGAAGAGTTTCCGATGACGGTGACGGGCAAGATCCAGAAATTCAGGATGCGTGAGATCAGTATCGAAGAACTGAAAACAATCGAGCGTTAACCACCACCCCTGTGGGAGCTGGCTTGCCAGCGATTGCGGTGGATCATTCAATATTGATGCTGGCTGACCTGACGCCATCGCTGGCAAGCCAGCTCCCACATGGATTTGCGGTGAAAACACAAATCACAGAAAGCACAAAGGGGAGCCGAAGCTCCCCTTTAATTTTGTCGTCGCGTGCTCTTTTTTATTATTGAGGGTCGGTCTGTTGTTGTTTTTGGCAACCGTGGCCCTTTACCGCTGTTTTTGGCGACCCCCATCCGGGGTCAAGAGCAAACGTATTTTTTTGAGCGCTGATCTACTTTCTCGCTAAGCGATCCAACCGATTCGGGAGCTACCTGAAGGTAGTTTTATTGTTCTCTGCCCGGTTGCGGGTCACTCCTGAGAGCACCCTGAAAAGCACACCTTCTCCAAAAAAATCTGTTAGCTGCGTCTCTGCCGTGTTGTTTTTGTTATGTCAGAGTCGGTACGTCTTATTTTTATTGGTTTGCTGCTTTTTATTCTTGTTATGCCATAGAGATAGCAGAAGCCGTGCCAACTTTTAAAAATCCTTATAAATCAATAGTTTGAAAATTTCAGAGATTTTTCACTCCGACGAAACCAGACAATTTGTTTCCGTGTTACTCGCTTGAACCCACATTCCGGACACAGCGGTAACACCTTCCCCCCTCACTGCGCGCTACGAGCCTTGGCCACGCGCGAACCGCTCGGGCGGCCGAGCACCGCGCTGATCTGCTGACCCGCAGCAATCAAGGCGTCCAGGTCGATACCGGTCTCGATACCCAAGCCGTTGAGCAGGTACACCACGTCTTCGGTAGCAACGTTACCGCTCGCGCCTTTGGCGTACGGGCAGCCGCCGAGGCCCGCGATAGAGCTGTCGAACACCGAGATGCCCTCGAGCAGGCTGGCGTAGATATTGGCCATGGCCTGACCATAGGTGTCATGGAAGTGCCCGGCGAGCTTGTCGCGCGGAACCTGCGCCGACACCACTTCGAACAAGCGGCGAGTCGCGCCAGCGGTGCCGGTGCCAATAGTGTCGCCCAGCGAAACCTCGTAGCAGCCCATCGCATACAGCTCGCGCGCGACCATCGCCACTTGTTCCGGCGCGACCGTGCCTTCGTACGGGCAACCGAGCACGCAGGACACGTAACCGCGCACGGTAACGCCGTGCTGTTGCGCCGCTTCCATGATCGGTGCGAAGCGCGCCAGGCTTTCGCTGATCGAGCAGTTGATGTTGCGTTGCGAGAAGGCTTCGGAGGCCGCGGCGAACACCGCGACTTCCTTGACCCCGGCAGCTATGGCGTCTTCGAAGCCGCGCAGGTTCGGCGCCAGTGCACCGTAGGTCACGCCGGGTTTGCGCTGGATCTGCGCGAACACCTCGGCAGAACCGGCCATCTGCGGTACCCATTTGGGCGAAACGAAACTGCCGACTTCTATATAGCCAAGGCCGGCGGCGCTGAGCGCATCGACCAGTTGCACCTTGTCGGCGACGCTGATCGGTTGGGCTTCGTTCTGCAGGCCATCGCGCGGGCCGACTTCGATCAGGCGTACTTGGGAGGGGAGGGACATGACGGTTGACCTGCTCTTTTGAATTCGTGGAGAACCCTTGTAGGAGTGAGCCTGCTCGCGATAACGGTGCGTCAGATAATATTTGTTCGACTGACACACCGCTATCGCGAGCAGGCTCACTCCTACAGGGGATTGTGTTGTTTGTCAGATCGCCTGCTGGCTCTTCAGCGTCTGCTCCAGTGCCTGCACGCAGCGCTCTTCGGCGGTATCGAGCTCCAGCTTCATCTGCTCAATGTCGAGCAACTGCTGCTCCAATTGTTCCCGGCGCTCGCTGATTTTCGCCAGCATGCTGTTGAGTTGTTTGGTGTTACCGCTGGAAGGGTCGTAAAGCTCTATCAGTTCACGGCATTCGGCCAGCGAGAAACCGATGCGCTTGCCGCGCAGGATCAGCTTCAGGCTGACCTTGTCGCGTGGCGAATAGATACGTTCCTGGCCACGGCGCTCAGGGCTGAGCAGGCCTTGCTCTTCGTAAAAGCGGATCGCCCGGGTGGTGATGTCCAGCTCGCGGGCGAGGTCGGAGATGCTGTAAGTCTGGCTGCTCATGGAAGCGCTCGAAAAAAGGTCTTGGCGCTAAGCTAATGGCAGGTTGACGTTTACGTCAAGAAGGATGATCTGTGGTGTTCATGCTGGCCTCATCGCGAGCAGGCTCACTCCTACAGTTGACCGTGTTTCATCTGAAGAAATGCAACCAATTGTAGGAGTGAGCCTGCTCGCGATGGCAGCGCCGCGGTAAAAAGCCCTACACCTTATCCAGCTTCTTCTCCTGCGCCGTCACCTGCTGGCACAACTCGATCATCTGCTCGCGCATCCAGCGATTCGCCGGATCCTGGTCAGTGCTTTCATGCCAATACAGATGCGTCTCCACTGGCGGCACATCATTCACCGGCAGATTAAACGCCTGCAGCTCATGCCGACGGGCAAAGCGCTCCGGCACCGTCATGACCATGTCGGTCTGCTGCATCACTTGCGACGCCATCAGATAGTGCTGCGAGCGCAGGGCAATTTTGCGCTGAATGCCCATTTTGCCCAGCGCCAGATCGACATAACCCAGACCACTGCGACGGCTGGAAATATGGATATGGGTCAGCGACAGGTAATCATCCAGCGAGAGCTTTTCCTTGCCTGCCATCGGATGCCCCTTGCGCATCGCACAGACGTAACGGTCTTCCATCAGCTTGACGTGGCGCACCTGCGGGTCGGTGTTGAGCGGCGCATCCACGGCGAAATCCAGACGCCCGGCGGCCAGTTCCTTGGTGGTCTCGCGGCGCTTGGACAGAAAGCTTTCGATAATCACGGTCGGCGCCAGACGGCGCAGGCGCTGGAACAGCGGCGGCAGAATTACCGCTTCGGTGAGGTCGGTCATGCTGATGCGGTAGGTCTTGACCGCCTGCGCCGGGTTGAAAATGCGGCTCTCCTGAACCGACACACGCAGCAGCGACAAAGCGTTGCGCACCGGGCCGATGATGTTCTGCGCCATCGGCGTCGGCACCATGCCCTGAGCCGTGCGCACGAACAGCGGATCGTTGAAGGTTTCGCGCAACCGCGCCAAGGCGTTGGACACCGCCGGCTGGGTGATTCCGACAATCTGCCCGGCGCGGGTCAGGTTGGCTTCGGTATAGATCGCGTCGAAGACGATGAAAAGGTTGAGGTCGACCTTACTCAGATTCATAACGCGGCTTCTCTTGTTATTAAGGGCGGTGATTTAAGGGCTGGTAATCAGCCGATCATATATCGGTGATGAATGTTTATACACGCCGAGAATAGGCTAGGTAAATTATCAGCGCTGTTCTAGCATCGATTGCATGACTTAAACAACCTCTGCCCAAGAAGGTAATTGATCATGGATTTCGCTTATTCGCCCAAGGTGCAAGAACTGCGTGAGCGCGTGACCGCGTTCATGGACACTTACGTTTACCCGGCCGAGGCGGTGTTCGAACGCCAGGTTGCCGAAGGCGATCGCTGGCAGCCGACGGCGATCATGGAAGAGCTCAAAGCCAAGGCCAAGGCCGAGGGTCTGTGGAATTTGTTTCTGCCTGAGTCGGAACTCGGTGCCGGCCTGACCAACCTCGAATACGCACCATTGGCGGAAATCATGGGCCGTTCGCTGCTCGGGCCGGAACCGTTCAACTGCTCGGCACCGGACACCGGCAACATGGAAGTGCTGGTGCGCTACGCCAACGAAGAACAGAAACAGCGCTGGCTCGAACCGCTGTTGCGCGGTGAAATCCGCTCGGCATTCGCCATGACCGAACCGGACGTTGCCTCTTCGGACGCGACCAACATGGCTGCCCGCGCCGTGCGTGATGGTGACGAGTGGGTGATCAACGGCAAAAAATGGTGGACCTCCGGCGCCTGCGACCCGCGCTGCAAGATCCTGATCTTCATGGGCCTGAGCAATCCCGATGCGCCGCGCCACGCCCAGCACTCGATGATCCTTGTACCGGTCGACACTCCCGGGGTGAAAATCGTCCGTCCGTTGCCGGTGTTTGGCTACGACGACGCTCCGCACGGCCACGCCGAAGTGCTGTTCGACAACGTGCGTGTGCCGTTCGAAAACGTTTTGCTCGGTGAAGGCCGCGGCTTTGAAATTGCGCAAGGTCGCCTTGGCCCAGGCCGGATTCACCACTGCATGCGCTCGATCGGCATGGCTGAACGGGCTCTGGAATTGATGTGCAAACGTGCGGTAAGCCGCACTGCATTCGGCAAACCGCTGGCGCGTCTGGGCGGTAACGTCGACAAGATCGCCGACTCGCGAATGGAAATCGACATGGCACGTCTGCTGACGCTGAAGGCGGCGTACATGATGGACACCGTCGGTAACAAAGTGGCGAAAAGCGAGATCGCGCAGATCAAAGTCGTTGCGCCGAACGTTGCACTGCGGGTGATCGACCGAGCGATTCAGATGCATGGGGGGGCCGGGGTGTCGAACGATTTCCCGCTGGCCTACATGTACGCCATGCAACGCACCCTGCGCCTGGCCGACGGCCCGGACGAAGTGCACCGCGCGGCGATCGGCAAGTTCGAGATCGGCAAGTATGTGCCGAAGGAAATGTTGCGTAGCGAACGCTGATCCACCTGATCATTCCCACGCTCTGCGTGGGAATGCATCCCGTGACGCTCTGCGTCACAGTGGACGCGGAGCGTCCATGGTGGCGTTACCACGCGGAGCGTGGGAACGATCTGGTGATATCAATACACCCAAACCTCAACCCGCCGATTCTTGATCCTTCCCTCATCCGCATTGTTCGCCGCCACCGGCATCAACGCGCCAAACCCGCGAACCTCGCGCAACACCACGCCGTTCTTCACCAATTCCCGCCGCACCGCCATCGCCCGCAGCTTCGACAGCAGATCTGCCCGTGCCGGGTCATCCTTGGCATCACCAAAACCAACCAATGTCACCGCGCGCTCGGTCTTGTCATGACGCTTTATATAGTCGATCACCCGCGCCAGATCCTGCCGCGCCTTGTTATCCAGACTCGCGCTGCCTTCTTCAAAACGGAAATTCACTGTCAGACGCTGGGCGTGACGGCTGAGGGATTGATAACCCTCGGGCATCAACGCGTTCGGTGCGACGCTCATGGCGTGCACGGTCTGACTGATGAACCCATTGGCGGCGACAATTGCCTGGCCCTGACGACTTTGCGCAAACGTCACCAAGGCCTGCGCCCATGGATTCTTGCTGTCGGGTGGCAGATAGAAGAACAAACGCCGCGACAGCGGATAGTCTTCTGTGGCGATCAGGCTGTTCAGCGGCAACATCGATTGCGACGCACCATCGGCAATGGCCACGGCTTTGGCCTGACGCACGTAAGGCAAACCGATGAAACCGATACCTTGCGGATCCGCGCTGACGGCGTCGGACAATTGCTCGCTGGACTCAAACCTTTTCGCGTTGCTGTTCAGACTTTTCCCACGACGACTGAGGACCAACTCCTTAAACGTGTCGTAAGTGCCGGACTGATCATCGCGCGCATATAAATGAATAGCACCACCACGCCCGCCGAGGTCTTCCCAGGTTTTCACATCGCCGGCGAAGATCCGCGCCAGTTGCTCAGTGTCCAGTTGTTGGAGGGGATTGTCGGGATGAAGGATGATCGCCAGGCCGTCGATGGCGATGACTTGTTCAGCGGCGGGGCTTTTCAGGTCGCCCAGTGATTGCAGGGTCTGTAACTCACTGTCCTTGATCTCGCGGGAAGACGCGGCGAGGTCGGCGCTGGCATTTTTCAACGCGGTGAAACCGGTGCTGGAACCGTGGGCGGCGACTTCAACGACCACGCGTTTACCTTCGCTGGTCTGGCCGACGATGCGTAGTTCGTTGGCGGTGTCCGGGGTTTCGCGGTGGATTTTCAGCAGGCCTTGCTCTTGCAGCAGGCCCTCAACGAGTGCCGGGCCGAGTTCGGCGCCGATGGTGTTGGAACCTTGAATGCGCAGCGCGGGGCCGTTTTCAGGAAGGGGCAGGGCGGCGGCAGAAACCGTCAGCCACGCACTCAAGAGAAACACGCACAGAACACGCAGGGTCATGCCGGCACCGAATCAAGCCAAGGGGATTGCCGGGGAGATTAAGTCAGGCGCATGACCAAAAGATGACAGATCAAAAGATCGCAGCCTTCGGCAGCTCCTACAGGGGAACGCATTCCAAATGTAGGAGCTGCCGAAGGCTGCGATCTTTTGATCTTGGCTGATATCAGCTGAGTTCAAGCCAGATCGGCGCATGATCGGAGGGTTTTTCCATCCCGCGCAGTTCGTAGTCCACGCCCGCAGCCTTCACCCGCGGCAACAAACCATGGGACGCCAGAATCACATCGATGCGCAGCCCACGCTTCGGTTCATCTTCAAAACCACGGCTGCGGTAGTCGAACCAGCTGAACATGTCGGTCACGTCCGGGTTCAAGTGGCGATAGCTGTCGGTCAGACCCCAGTTCTTCAGGCGTGCCATCCACTCGCGCTCTTCCGGCAGGAAGCTGCATTTACCGGTTTTCAGCCAGCGCTTCATGTTGTCCGGGCCGATGCCGATGTCGCAGTCTTCCGGGGAAATATTCACATCGCCCATCACCACCAGCGGCTGCTCGTTGTGGAACTGGCTTTCCAGCAGCGCTTGCAGATCGCTGTAGAAACGCTGCTTGGCGGGGAATTTGGTTGGGTGGTCGCGGCTTTCACCCTGAGGGAAATAGCCGTTCATGATGGTCACCGGTACGCCATTGGCGTCGGCGAACGTGCCCCAGATAAAGCGACGCTGAGCGTCTTCTTCGTCGGTGGCGAAACCTTTGTGGATGGCGATCGGCTCCTTGCGCGAGAGCATGGCCACGCCGTAATGGCCTTTCTGGCCGTGGAAATACACGTGGTAGCCGAGGGCGCGGACTTCTTCGAGCGGGAACTGGTCGTCGTGGACCTTGGTTTCCTGCAGGCCGATCACGTCCGGCTGGTGTTTTTCGATCAGCGCTGCCAGCTGATGCGGACGGGCACGCAGTCCGTTGATGTTGAAGGAAACGATCTTCATGGTCGGCAGTCCTGGCAAAAGGGCGATGCTAGCTGACATGGGGGAGATGGGCCAGTGTGGGAGAAATCATTTTGGCCTGTGGGACATGTGTTGTCCCGGAGGGCCCCATCGCTGGCAAGCCAGCTCCCACAATGTCCGCGTCGTTCATAACATTCATGTACACCAGAGAAACCTGTGGGAGCTGGCTTGCCAGCGATGAGGCCCCACCGGTCGATGAAGATCCCGAGTTGGTCTATACCTGTGGGGAACTGTGTCACCACCACAAGGTTCGTACCAACAAGAGCGCCGCCATTTGCACGCGCCCCGGGGAGATTCACCGTCATGCCTGAAACCCAGACAGCCATCGCCGACATACATATGCTCGACCGCGGCTATTCCCGCGAAGCCCGCTCGCTGCTCTATCAGGCCTATCGCCACGAGCCGACCTTCGGCTACCTGTTCGAAGCCGAGCGCCCCGGCTACGAGCAACGGGTGCGGGCGACGGTGCGTGAACTGGTCAAACAACACTTTCTGCAGGACCTGCCCGCCATCGGCCTGTTGGTCAACGACCGCCTGATCGGCATCGCCCTGATCGCGCCACCGCAACGGCGTTTGGGCATCACCGAGAGTTGGGCGTGGCGCCTGCGCATGGTGCTCAGCACCGGTTTTCGTTGCACCCGACGCTATCTGGAATACCACGACGCCGTCGCCGCGTGTGTGCCCAGCGATTCCGTGCACATGCTTCCCTTGTTGGGCATTCACCCGCAGTTCCAGGGCAAACACTTCGGCGAACAATTGCTGACCGCCGTACACAACTGGTGCGCCGTTGACGAAACCTCGCAAGGCGTAGTGCTCGACACTGGCAACCCACGATATCTGGAATTCTATAAAAGGCAGGGTTACGAAGAGATCGGCGAAGTTGCCGTCGGCCCGGTGCGCGAACACGTATTTTTCCACGCCAATCCGCAGGTGTTACAAACTGCAACAGCATGACAATCGAACTTCTTGGGAAATTTCCTGTTCTATCACGCTCCCAAGCCCGTGATAGCATCCGCGCCTATGAAGTTTCCAGGAAGATTTACCAGTGGCGTGCTCCTGCTGTTAACCAGCTGCACGGCGCTGGCGCAAAGTGAATTGGATGTGCGGATCAAACCGTCCAACGATGAACTCAAGGCCAATATAGAAGGCTATATCGGCAGCCTCGGCGATCGTGACGAAGAAGCCCTGCAGCGCTTCAGTCGCGGTGCCGAAGAGCAGGCGCGCAAAGCGGCTCAGGCGTTGGGCTACTACCAGCCGCAGATTGAAAGTGACGTCAAGGGCGGCGACAAGCCGCGCCTGGTGTTGAACATCGATCCCGGCGAGCCTATTCACCTGCGCAACGTCACCATTCGTGTCGACGGCCCGGCTGCCTCCCTCAAATCCTTTCGTGTACCGAAAAGCGACGCGCTCAAGTCCGGTGCGGTGCTCAACCATGGGCGTTATGAAGACGCCAAAAGACTTATTCAGAATCAGGCCTCGCGCTTCGGTTTTTTCAGTGGCCATTTCACCCGTCAAAAACTTATGGTCGACCCGCGCGCCGGGGTGGCCGACATCGAACTGATCTACGACAGCGGCCCGCGTTATGCGCTGGGCAAAGTCAAATTCGAAGGTGATACGCCGTTCGATGAAGACCTGCTGCAACGCATGGTGCCGTTCAAGGAGGGTGAGCCTTACGACTCCGAGCTGATCGCCGAACTCAATCGCGACCTGCAATCGAGCGGCTATTTCGAAGGCGTGCGCGTCGATGCCGCACCGACGACCGCGAAAAATGACGTGATCCCGGTCGACGTCAAACTCGACACGCGCAAGCCACGGACCATGGGCCTGGGCCTCGGTTATTCGACCGACGTCGGCCCGCGCATCAAAGCCAACTGGACGCGCCATTGGGTCAACCCGCAAGGCGACAGCTATGGCTGGGAAGCCGAGCTGTCGGCGCCACGGCAAAACGTCGGGCTGTTCTACGACATCCCGCTTGACCCGCCGCTGACCGACAAACTGCGTTGGGCCGGCGGTTATCAGTTCGAAGACATCGACGGTTCCGACACGCTCAGCAAACTGCTGACCTTCGGCCCGGAATGGCACAGCAAATTGCCGAGCGGCTGGCAGCGGGTGATTTCGCTGAAATGGCAGCGTGAAGAATATGAACTCGGCGACGACTCGGGCCTGAGTACCTTGCTGATGCCTGGCATCAGTTACTCGTACCTGAAAAGCGACAACCGCATCGACCCGCACAACGGCTATCGCCTGAGCTTCGAAAGCAAAGTGGCGAAGGAAGGCCTCGGCTCGGACAACAACCTTCTGTATGGCACCGCGCTGGTCAAAGGCCTGACCACGGTGTTCGACAAACATCGCTTGCTCGGTCGCGTGCAGGTCGGCGGTAGCGCCACCAACGGCTACAACTCGGTGCCGCCGTCGCTGCGCTTCTTTGCCGGTGGCGATCAGAGCGTGCGCGGTTACGATTACCAGAGTCTGTCGCCGAAAAACTCCGATGGCGACCGAATCGGCGGCCGTTACATGGTCGCTGGCAGCGTCGAGTATCAATACTCGATCGCCGAAAAATGGCGCGTGGCGACGTTCGTCGACCAGGGCAACTCCTTCAACAAACTCGAACTGCCGAACCTCAAGACCGGGGTCGGCATTGGTGTGCGCTGGGTCTCGCCGGTGGGGCCGATCCGCCTCGACCTGGCCCACGCACTCGACGACGATGGCGGCATCCGGCTGCACTTTTCCATGGGGCCTGAGCTGTGAAGCGTGGTTTGAAAATTACGGCGCTGACGCTGCTGGCGCTGGTGTTGTTGATTGTATTGAGCGTCACCGCCGTACTCGGCACGGCGGCTGGCAGCCGTTGGGTACTGGGCCTTGTGCCGGGGCTCAGCGTCGAGAATTTCCAGGGGCGCCTTGGCGGGCAATGGAGCGCCGATCATCTGTTGTGGCAGCAGGACAGCAGTCGCGTCGAACTGAACCAGGCAATCTTCGCCTGGTCGCCGCTGTGCCTGACGCGCATGACTCTGTGCATCGAACAGCTCAAGGCTGATCAGGTCATTCTGCAATTTCCACCGAGCGAAGAAACTACCGAAAGCGGCCCGATCAAACTGCCGGATCTGCAATTGCCGGTGGCCATCGAACTGGGCGACGTGCAGGTTGGCAGCCTGTTATTCAACGGCAGCGAGCAGCTCAAGGGTTTGCAACTGGCGGCGCACTGGACCGCCCAGGGCATGCAGATCGACAGCGTGAAATTGCAGCGCGACGAGCTCAGCCTCAACCTGTCCGGCACACTCACGCCGACCGGCAACTGGCCGCTGAACATCGCCGGTGATCTGACATTGCCGTCGCCGGGCACGGGGCCGTGGGCGCTGGCGTTGAAGATCGACGGCGACCTGTTGAAAACCCTCAACCTGCACGCCGACAGCCGGGGTTACCTCGACGGCCAGTTGAGTGGTGAATTGCAACCGCTGGCGGAAAACCTGCCAGCCAAGGTGCGCATCACTAGCGAGGCGTTCAAACCGAGCGCCGACCTGCCCGACACCCTGCAACTCAATCAATTGCTGTTGACGGGTGAAGGCGACCTGAAAAACGGTTACCAGCTCAACGGCAACGCCACGCTGCCCGCCGACAAAGGCCCAGTGGCGCTGCTGCTCAAAGGCAAAGTCGACGCCAGCGGCGCGCAGATCGCCGGCCTTGATCTGACAGCCAACGACAAACAAAGCCTGAAACTCACCGGTAGCGTCGACTGGAGTAAAGGCCTCAGCGCCCAAGCCAACATCAACTGGCAGGACTTTCCGTGGCATCGGCTCTACAACGAAATCGACGAACCTGAGGTCGCTTTGCGCACCTTCACGGGCGAAGTCTCCTACACCGATGGTCAATACCTCGGCAACTTCGCCGCCGCTCTGGATGGTCCGGCCGGCGCGTTTACCCTGAGCAGTCCGTTCAGCGGCAGCCTGAAACAGATCGCCTTGCCGCAACTGAAAATGGAAGCCGGGCAGGGCAAGGCTGAAGGCCATGTGAATGTGCAGTTCGCCGACGGTATCGCCTGGGACACCGCGCTGGAGCTGTCGGCGCTCAACCCGGCGTACTGGGTCGCCGAATTGCCGGGCACGTTAGCTGGACCGCTGAAAAGCCAAGGCGAAATGAAAAACGAACGCCTGAGCCTCACCGCCGACCTCGACTTGAAAGGCAAATTGCGTGGGCAACCGGCGATCCTCCAGGCCAAGGCTGATGGCGCTGGCGAACAGTGGAATCTGAATGCCCTGCAAATCCGTCTCGGCGACAACAGCATCAGCGGCAAGGGCAGTCTGCAACAGAAACTCACCGGGCAGATTGATATCAAGCTGTCGCGTCTGGCTCAGCTCTGGCCGCAACTGCGCGGGCAGGTCAACGGGCAGGTCAATGTCGCCGGCACGTTGAAAGCACCGCAGGGCAAACTCGACCTGCAAGGTTCGCAACTGGCCTTCCAGGACAATCGCCTGCAAAGCCTCAACCTCGACGCCACCCTCGACAGTGCGCAGCGGGCAAAGATCGATCTGAAGGGCAGCGGCATTCAGGCCGGCGACACCAATCTGGGTGTGTTGACCGCCAGCGCCCAAGGCGACATCAAGAACCAGAAACTCAACCTCGACCTGATCGGGCCGAAGCTGAAACTAGCCCTCGGTCTGGATGGCAATCTGGACAAGGGCAACTGGCGTGGTCGTCTGGCCAGTGGCGATATTCAGGCGGGTGGCCAGGATTGGAAACTGCAAAGCCCGGCCAAGCTCGAACGTCTGGCAGACGGCAAAATCAACTTTGGCGCTCATTGCTGGATGTCCGGCAATGCCAGCCTGTGCGGTGAAGATCAACGGCTGATGCCAGAGCCGAAACTGCGCTATCACCTCAAGCAATTCCCGATCGAAAGTCTGGCGCAATGGCTGCCGAAAGACTTCGCCTGGCAAGGCAAGCTCAACGCCGATCTGCAACTGGATCTGCCGGCCAGCGGCCCGAATGGCGTGGTCAGCGTTGACGCCAGCGGCGGCACTTTGCGCATGAAGGAAAAGGATCAGTGGCTGGATTTCCCGTACCAGACCCTGAAGCTCACCAGCAAACTCACACCCAAGCGTGTCGACACCGAACTCAATTTCGTTGGCGGCAAACTCGGCGAATTGATGGTGCAGGCGCAGCTCAATCCACTGCCGAAAAACAAACCGCTGAGCGGCTCGTTCCGTCTCAGTGGGCTGGATTTGTCGGTGGCGCGGCCGTTTGTGCCGATGGTCGAAAAACTCACCGGGCGTCTGAATGGCAGCGGCACCATTTCCGGCGGACTGCTGGCGCCGCTGGTCAACGGCACGGTGCAACTCAGCGACGGCGAAGTGTCCGGCGCCGAGTTGCCGATGGAGCTGCAGAATCTGCAACTCACCGCCCTGATTGCCGGCGAATCGGTACGCCTCGACGGCGGCTGGAAAAGCGGCAAGAGCGGGCAGGGCAGCCTGAACGGTAACGTCGCCTGGGGCCAGGCGCTGGTGGTCGATCTGGCTTTGAAAGGCACACAATTGCCGGTCACCGTCGAGCCGTACGCGAAACTTGAAGTGGCGCCGGATCTGAAGATTTCCATGGCCGGCGACGAGCTGAAAATCGCCGGCAAAGTGCAGGTGCCCAAAGGCGAAATCACCGTGCGCGAATTGCCGCCATCAACGGTGAAAGTCTCCGATGACACGATCATCGTCGGTGCGCAGACCGAAGAGGGCAAACCACCGATGGCGATGAAAATGGACATCGACGTGGTGGTCGGCGAAGACAAACTGGCCTTCGCTGGATTTGGCCTGACTGCCAACGTGAAAGGCCATGTGCACATCGGCGACAACATGGACACCCGTGGCGAACTGTGGCTCAACGACGGCCGCTACAGTGCCTACGGCCAGCGCCTGCAAGTGCGCCGTGCGCGTCTGTTGTTCGCCGGCCCCCTCGATCAGCCGTATCTGGACATCGAAGCGATCCGCCAGACCGACGACGTGATCGCCGGTATTCGCCTGAGCGGCAGCGCCGAGCAGCCGACCACGCAGATCTTCTCGGAACCGGCGATGAGCCAGGAGCAGGCGTTGTCCTATCTGGTCTTGGGTCGTCCGCTGAGCACCAACGGCGAAGACAACAACATGCTCGCGCAAGCAGCGTTGGGTCTGGGCTTGATGGGCAGTTCCGGGGTCACCAGCAGTCTGGCCAAGGATCTGGGGATTCAGGACTTCCAGCTCGACACGGCAGGCAGCGGCGATGCCACCAGTGTTGTGGCCAGCGGCAATATTACTGAGAAGCTCAGTTTGCGTTATGGCGTTGGCGTGTTTGAACCGGCCAGCACCATTGCGCTGCGCTATAAGCTGAGCAAGAAGGTTTACGTCGAAGCGGCCAGTGGCGTGGCCAGTTCGCTGGATATTTTCTACAAGCGCGATTTCTAGATCGCGCTTTCTCCTGAACCGAGTCGCTTCAATCGCTGGCAAGCCAGCTCCCACAAGCTTCTGTGGCGTACATGATTGTTGTGTGCGCCAAGGACTTTGTGGGAGCTGGCTTGCCAGCGATGGCGTCTTCTCAGTCAGCCACTGGCGCGCGGCACACCAGGGAGGCCCGCTCGTAGTTCAACGCCTTGTCCCGCTCGGGCAGTGCATACGACGCCTCGCAGCGCTGGCCTTGCCAATTGATGGTCAGGGTGCCGGCGTCGTCCGCGACCAGCGCCAGTGCCTTGCCGCTCGGGTCGGAGATTGCCAGTTGCTTACCCGCGCCATCTTCAAGCGACGCGCCGAAGGGAATCGGCTGGTGCTGCGCATCGAACAAGGCAAATTGCACACGGCGACCGGTCTTGCTCGCATAGCGCGCGAGCACCACTGCACCGCGGCGCGGCACCACTTGCCGGGTCGCATTGTCGATCTCGATATCGCCGCCCAGATCGCGGGTATCGAGGTTGATCCAGTTGACCCGATAGGGTTGCGCGTTGGGCACCACGGCATAGCCGTTACGCCCGGTTTTCGCTCCGGAGAAACTGCCGATTTTCACCCCGGAAACGCCTTCGACCTGCGCCAACGCAAACGTCTCACCCACGGTTTGCCCGAGGTTGATCCCGCCGCCGTGGCCGACGATCGAGCCGGCCAGATTAAGGTTCTGCGAGTTGTAGCCGCGGCCCTGACTGTAACCGGCGCTGATGTCCATCACCGATGTTCGCGTGCTGATATTGGCCGAACCGCTGCTGCCTCCGCTGCTGCTGTTGCCACCTTGCACCGAGTAATAGGTGTCGCTGTCTTCGGTCAGGTAGCCGTTGATTCCGACCTGAGTGCTGTCAGTGGCTTTCTGTGTGCTCGCGGAAACAAAGGCGCGGGGCGCGCGAGGTTTCGAACCCAGCGGGAATGACAGCGACAGGTTGACCAGGGTGTCGTTGTTCGCCGGCCCATAGTTGCCGACGTCCTTGGTGTAAGTCGCGCCGAGGTTGTAGCTGACATCGCCCCAATAGTTGCTGTAACCCGCCGACAGGCTTTGCGATCCGCCGCGCCCCCAATAACGCTGGTCACTGGCGTTGAGGTAAACGCTGCCATATTGCTGGTTAGTCCCCAGGCTCTGGTTGATGGTCAGGTCGGTACGGGTTTTCGAGTTGCCCGTGCGTTTTTCGCCCTCGTGGCTCAGTTCCTCGACGTGGTCGGTGAGGGTGCGATAGCCCTCGGTCGAATAGCGATAGGCGGCGAGGGTGAAGCTGGTGTCGGTGCCGGTAAATGTCTTGGCGTACAGCGCGCGCAAACTGTTGCCTTTGACCACTTGGCCAAAGGTGCGACTGGCGGAATGGGTCACGTCCAGTGACACGGCGCCGATCGGCGTATTGCGCCCGGCGCCCACGGACAACGCCTGGAAATTCTCGGTCGCCTGTACGCCGACGATGCCGGACAAGTTGCTGCTGATGCCATAGGCCAGCGTGCTGCTGACGAACTGCGGCGATTGCTGATCATCGCTGTTGCTGTTGTAGCGGCCGGCCGAGACGCTGTACTTCAACTGCCCCTGGCGCACCATGATCGGCAGGCTGGAAAATGCCTGCACTGTCACCCGGCGCTGACCGTCGGCCTCGATAATCGTGATCTCCAGATCGCCGTTGGAACCGCTGGGATAGATATCGCTGATCTCGAAGGGGCCCGGCGGCACGTTGGTGGTGTAGAGGATGTAGTTGTTCTGACGAATTTCCACCGTGGCGCTGGACTGGGCAATCCCGCGAATGACCGGTGCATAACCGCGCTCGCTGTCGGCGCGCATGCCGTCATCGGAGGCCAGTTTCAAGCCGCGATAGCGCACGCTGTCAAACAGGTCGGCGTCGGAGAAAATATCCCCGGCACTGAACTGGCCTTTCAACGCGGTCAGGTCATGTTGCAGATAGCTGCGGTTGCTTTTGAAGGTGCTCGGCTGGCCCGTGCTGCTGTTGAAGTTGGACTCGTTGCGCAAGCGCCAGCCACCGAGGTTGATGCCGTTGCGCAAGCCGACGTTATTGGAAAGCGTGTTGGCGGTCTGCGTGCTGTTACGGTTGCTGCTCAGTTGATAGTTGATAAACGCCGCAGGCACGCCTTCGTCCCACAGCGCCGGGTCAACGTAACCCCGTCGACCGCGTTCCATGGCACTTTGCGGCACGCTGACCAACAGGCGCAGGCGCGGCACGTCGTAACGCACGCTGGCATGTTCGATCAATGCCGGCAGGTCGAGGCACGCGTTCGGGTCGTCAGCGTTGAGTTTGCCGCTGGCCTGCAACTTGGCGATGTCGACGCCCAACTGCTGGACCATCTCCAGGGTCAGGCAGGCCTGGATCTTGCCGTTGCCGGGGTGACGACGGAAGTCGATGTCGCGACGACCGACCAGCGTGTCGTTGCTGTAGAGGTCAACCCGGTAGTTGCCGGGCAGTACGCTGTTGCTGGCGAGCAGCGATTGCACATCGACAGTCGACGCGGCACCTTGCAGAAACGACGTGTTGAACTGTTCTTCGCCGTCAGCCTGGCACGCCGTACTGATGGCCGAGGCAATCAACAACGACGCCAGACCTTCGCGTTTAAGTAAAAACATGCAGAAACCCTATATCACCTCCGATACGAACTAACGGAGCGAAGAGAAATACAGTGAAAGTGTGCGATCAGAGCGAGTCGCGAGTTATGGCGTTTCTTTCTTTGGACTGGCGCGGGTGTCGGCGCTGTTGGAAAGTTGGGCGGTAAAACGATCTTGTGCGCCATAGTCGTTAATGCTGCTGAACAACAAACTTGCCGCATTGGTCGAGTGAAGTTGTTTAAGCGCGAACTCTTTACGTTCGCCGGGCGCGATCATCATCGAATCAAACGGGTGCTCACTGAGCGCGCCGGATTGCAGGGTGATATCGGCAATCGACACGTGATACAGGCCAGGGTTATTCACCACCAGCACGCTGTTGCCGGCGCGCTCGGCCAGTCGCCAGGTCAAGTCACCCGGTGCCAGATAAGCGTTGTTTTTCAGGCCAGCGGGGCGGAAGAACACCTTGATGCGCTGGCGCACGGCGAGCTGCAAGGTGTTCTCGGTCTTCGCGGTCTGGGGGATTTCCTGCACATTGAGCCAGACCACCGATTCGCGGTCGGTCGGCATGCCGGTGCCTTCGTAGATGACGCGTAGTATTTGCTGTTCTTCGCCGCTGACGCGTACCAACGGCGGCGTGACCGCAAACGGCACGGAGGTGGTTTCGCTGGCATCGGTGTCGATCCACGACTGGACCAGCACGTCATTGCCGCTGTTGCGCACAGTGATGCCGGCTTCTTTGTGCTTGCCGTCGAAAATCAGACGTGTGCTGCTCAAGGAAATGCCGGCCAAGGCCTGATTGACGGCGAGCAGGCCCAGCAGGCCCGCACAGAAGGACAGTGAATGACGAAAAAACATGAGGGTTACCGCGCTGTTTAATGAAAGTGCAGGGCCGCCGGCCCCGCACTGCGCCGGATGTACGCGCGGGTTATTCGTATTGCAGGGTGAACGGCAGGGTGGCGTCGCCGCGACCGGCAACGACCGATGCCAAGTCAGCGGTGGTGACGTAGGCCGCCGAGAATTTCAGTGTGGTGTTGCTGTCCTGCAGGGTGTTTTCGATTTTCGCCGTGGCTGGCGAGCTGAGGTCGATCAACGCACCGTTGGCATCGAGGAGGGCGATACCGATGTTCTTCGCGGCGCCGAGGCCGTCGATCAGTTTCAATACTTTGGTGCCGGCAACGATGCCTGAACCAGCGCCTTTGGTCGGTTCGAAGAGCATCGCAACCTTGGTGCCGGCGTTGCAGTTGATCTTCATGTCGAAGTTCTCGACGCTCAACGTGCCGTTGCCTTTAGGCGCGGTGGCGGTGCCCATGTCCTTGATCGAGACTTCACCCATGGCGACCGAAATGGTCTTGTCCTTGCCAGCGCTTTCAACCGAACAGGCGTCGTTGTTGATGGTGCCGGTGAAGTTGATGGTGCCGCTGCCGGCCTTGGTCGGGGTCACTGGCGGGTCGGCTGCCAGGGCATTGCCGGCTGCAGCGAACATCGAAAGGGCGAGAAGCGTACGGGACAACTTTTTCATGTTGCTTTTCCATTGGTTGGGAAGAAGACAACACGATAAAACGCGCATTACCGTTGGAACATCAGACGATCCTTAGAAGTTCGGAGGGTTCCGGAAAGTGTCTTTTAGTTAATTGAACAAGTTGCGTTCGATGCAGTAAGTCATCAACTCCTGATCACTGCTGACTTCCAGTTTGCGCATTGCCGAGACTTTCTGCGTACTGATGGTCTTGGCACTTCTGTTCAAGTATCGGGCAATGTCGTTGACGCCCTGGCCCTGCACGAACAAACGCAGGATTTCATGTTCCTTGGGCGACAGCCGGGAAAAACGTTCATCCAGATCGGCGCCGTCGTTCACTACGGATGTTGGCGCGGGTGCCTGCCAGCGCACCGGGTTGCCTTTGGCGATGGCTTTGAGTGCGGTCTCGATTTCGTCGTGCAACTGGTTTTTCTGAATGACTGCCTGCACACCCAGTTCCTGCAGGCGCGTGAGGATCAACGGATTGGAAATCATCGTCAGTACCAGTACCCGAACCTTGGGAAAGTGCCTTATCAAGTACTCCACCAGTTTCAGGCCGTCACCGTAAGGCGAAGCGGCGGGCATGTTGAAGTCGGTGATCAACAGATCTACAGGCTTGGTCTCCAGCAGCTTGATCAGCTCATCGGAGCCAACGGCTTCGCCCACCACGCGAAAGCGTTGGTCACGCTCGACCAGTTCCCGCACCCCCAGCAGCACGATGGGATGATCATCGGCAATGACAACGTTGAAGGTTTCCATGAGTGATTTATCCAGAGTGAAGTTATTCGAGGGAGTCGAGCAGATCTTGCAGCCGCGTCAGATTCTGTCGCACCGCCACGGCCAGAGCGGGCGTCACTGCCATGCCGGTCAAGCGGCATTCCAGCTCGACAAACGCGCTGGCCAAGGCGTTGATCTGCACCGCCCCCAGCGCCCCCGCCATGCTGTGCAGTTGCTGCGCCACGCGGTTGGCGTCGACGGCATCCAGTGCCGCCAGGGTGGTTTGAATGTCTTGACGCAGAGTGGTAACAAACAAATCGCGCATTTTTGCAGATAGCGGCGGCGGGGCATCGATAACGGGTGCCACAGCGATTTTGCAATGTTGCTCAAGTTGCGTGCGCAGGGTAGCGAGGTTCAGCGGCTTGACCATCCACGCGTTCATGCCAACGGCGGCGCAGCGTTCACCTTCTTCGCGCAGGGCGTTGGCGGTGACGCCGATGATCGGCAGCGTCGAGTCCTGTTGGCGTACCGCCTCAGCTAGCTGATAACCGTTCATGACCGGCATGTTGACGTCGGTCAGCAGCAGATCGAAACGGCCGGGCGCCCACTGTGCCAGTGCCTGCTCGCCATTCGCAGCGACGACCACCGCGCAGCCCAGTGCTTCCAGTTGCTCTTTGATGATCGCCGCGTTGATGACGTTGTCTTCGGCGACCAGCACTTGCAGATTCAACGGTCGGGTCTTTGCCTGCAACGAGGCCGGGCGCTGCGCATTGGCGCCGAGTTGTGCCAGATGAATCGCCCAGGCGATCGCGCGCACATCGTCGGCATCGACCGCCCAGTCGGTGCCGTTTGACTGCGCCGGATTGGGTCCACCCGGCACGGCGACGATCCGTGGCCCGCTCCAGAGCGGGGCATTATCGAGGGGCGCGAGGTCCACCAGCAGCGACGATGGCGGCGGCATCTCGCTCACCACCAAGCGGCAATCAAGACCAAAACGATTGAGCCAGGCAATTAGGTGCTGCGCCAGTTCACTGACGGGGGCACGTACATAAATGGTGGGACTGCCGGCAGCGAAGGCAGGGCAGTCGGCCAATGCGCCCGGCACGCTCTCCAGCGTCAGTTGCAGGGTAAAACTGCTGCCCAGTCCCGGTTCACTGACCACGCTCAACTGGCCGTGCATCAACTCGCACAGCCATTTGCAAATAGCCAGGCCCAGACCCGCGCCGGCCTGACTGTCGGTGTCGTTGACCTGATAGAACGGGTCGAACAATTGCTGTTGCTGTGCCTGGGAAATTCCCACCCCCGAATCGCTGACCTGCCACTGCACTTGGGCGTTGCCGGCGGCGTTTTGCAATACGCGTACGCGCAGCACCACGCGGCCGTTGTCGGTGAACTTGATCGCGTTGCTCAGCAGGTTGTTGAGGATCTGGCGGATGCGCAACGGGTCACCGCGCAGTCGGTCCGGCAAGGTCGAATCGATGCAGGCATACAGTTGCAGGCCTTTGGCGCGGGCAAAGGCGCTGTAAGTACGCACGACGTCTTCAGTCAACTCCAGCGGGCAGAAGTCCTGAAGCTCAAGGGTCATTTGCCCGGCCTCGATCTTCGACACATCGAGCACATCGCTGATCAGCTTGAACAGGCTGGCGGATGAACGCTGGATGGTGTCCAGATAATCCTGCTGGCGCGGGGCGAGGGGCGTCAGGCCGAGCAATTCGAGGGTGCCCAGCACGCCATAGAGAGGGGTGCGAATCTCATGGCTCATGGTGGCGAGGAAGCGGCTCTTGGCCTGGTTGGCCGAGTCGGCGGCCTGACGGGCTTCTTCCAAAGCGGCCGCGTCTTCGATATGCCGGGTCACGTCATGCAATGCACACAGCCAGGCATCCTGGCCTTGGTAACGCGTCGAGACGAAGGCCAGATGCAGATGACGCCCGTCGATCTCCAGATCAGCATGGCCGGACTCGCTGTGTGACTTGAGCAGGCTCATCAAACGGCTGCTGTCGTGCCATTGCTGGGCGCGCTGGTTTTCCAGAAGCACGTGGTGATCACTGCGGCGAATCACACAGAGGCCCGTCGGCGCGGTGTCGATCACCGCACGGCTGAATGCCTCGCTTTCGGCGATGCTCGCGTGCGCACTTTGCGCGGGGATGATCACGCGCGCGGTGTACCAGCGATTGATGACCCGACCGCAACCAAGCAACGCCAGCACCACCGCCACGAGGCACAGCAATGGCCACAGCGCATAGCTGAGAAAACTGCGCAGGCTGATGACGTAGATCGCGGTCCAGTGCTGTGCGCCGGGGCTGCTCAGTTTGAACACCAGGCCGTCACGGTCGAAATTTATCCCCTCATCCAGTACCTGGCCGGGCCTGTGTGCGCCGGTCAAGACCACGCCGGCCGGGGTGATCAAGGTGAAGTCATCGTAAATCGACCACTCCATCAAGCGCTCGATGTTGTTGACCTGCGACAGTTTCAGCAACGTGCCGACCACCACCCAGGAATCGGCGCCCTCGATGGCCTGCATAGGCTGGAGCAGATTGATCCTGACGTAGGCCAGCAGCGTCGGTGTTGCCTCGCTGTCCTGAGTGGACGGGTAGGGCACCCAATGCACTTGGTGATCAGCGACTGATGACTGCTCGCGTGCATGCTGGTTCACCTGGCTCATGACTTGGGCAAACGCGCCGATCTGCATCGGGCCGGCACCGCGCAAGCGCCCGGCGGAGGGCACGGCCACGTCGAAGTTGTCGGGGCCATTGAGCAGAATCACTTGCGGCGACTGATAGTGCGAGGCCGCCCAGAACGCGCTGTAGTAGGCAGCCAGATAACTGCCCAGCGCGAAAACCTTGGGGTATTGGTCGGCGGCGATTCTCTGCGGATCGATCTTTACACTGAACGGCAGTGAAAACGGCAAGCCACGGCCCTCATAGACATTCGGGCCTTCTTCGGGCAGCAGTTTTTGCGAATAGGTGGGCAACACCACTAAAGGGAAATATTGACCCTTGGCACTGGCCTGGGAGATATCGCGCAGGAACACTTCCTGCTCATGGATATTTTCCATCAACCGGGCGAAGTGAAATTGCAGGGTGTCGCGCTGCTCTTCGAGCATGCGCTGCACCCCCAGATAGCTGATGCCCAGCAGCAGCAACACCAGTGCGCCGAGTAGCAGCAGACTTTTGTTCAAGCGCAGCGAACTGCTGGCCAGTTTGTCCAGAAATGCATTGGTCTGCGGCATTAAAGCGCCTGACCAGCGGTGATGGGGCAGCCTTGGGACACAGTGACCTCGGTAGCGAGCGACGTTCAACAATAGCCACGTGCCGCTCACCAGGCGTTCGCCGGCCCGTCGTGGGTCAGCAAGTGCTGGAACTGATCGGCTGAAACGGCGTGGGAGATCAGGAAACCCTGAACCTGAGTGCAGTCGATTTTACGCAACAGAGCAAGTTCTTGTGCGGTTTCTACACCTTCGGCCACCACCGTCAGGCCCAATTGGCGACCGAGGCTGACAATGCTGGTCAGCGCCTGCGCGAGTTCGGCGTTGGCGTTGCAGCCTTGTACCAGAGCACGGTCGATTTTCAGTTCGGTGAACGGCGCCGACACCAGGTTCATGTACGAGCTGTAGCCCTTGCCGAAATCATCCTGCGACAGACCGAAACCCTTGATCCGCAAGCGGCACGCGCCGGCGTAGAAATTGCTGATGTCGTCGGGTACCGAGCACTCCATCAATTCGAAACAGATCCGCGCGGGCAAGCCTTGATGGGCAAGCACGAAAGCGAGGATGCGGTCGGGCAGGTCGTGGCTGTTGAGCAGGTGCGTCGGCAGGTTGATCGAAACCGGAATGTCATAGCCCTGTTCGCGCCAGATGGCTTGGGCGGCAATCGCTTGTTTCAGCACGCACCAGAGCAACGGCTCTTCGAGACCGAACGCAATCAACGCCGGCAAAAACACTCCGGGCAACAGCGTGCCATGTTCGAGGTGATTCCAGCGTACCAGTGCTTCGGCTGCGACGATCCGGCCATTGTTCAAGGCCTTCTTCGGTTGAAACCAGGCTTGCAGTTCACCGTTGTCGAGGGCGTTGCAAATACTCTGGCGATCGATGCCGGGATGGCTCGCCGCCGGGACGCTCTGGCGCAGCGCCTGCAATTGATCAATCAGGCAGCGCAGGGCGGCGGCATTCACCGGTTTCGAAATCAGCCCGATGACTTTCACTTGCAGGTTGCTCGCGACCAGACTGGCGCCCATCAGCATCCGTCGTGAGGCGGCGCTCATGATCGCCAGTGCCGGACGTGAGCGTTGGGCGGCAAGGCCCTGAATGAATTGCACGCCGTCCATGCCCGGCATCAGCAGGTCGGTGAGCACCAGATCGAAGTCGCGTTGTTTCAGGCAATCCAGTGCTTCTTTGCCGTCCTTGGCGCACGCCAGATCGAAGTCGCCCAACTCGCTGAACAGGTTCTGCAAATACAGGTGCTGGAAGGGGTGATCTTCGACAATCAGAATGCTACAGGGCTTCATGGGCGACTCGTTCGTAGGGAGCCAGGACAGCGAACAAGGCTCGTAGCGTAAAAGGTTTGACCAGGCAGTGATTCATGCCGGCAGCCAGGCACAGCGCGTCCTCACCGCGCAGGGCGTTGGCGGTCGCGCCGATGATCGGGATGCTGCAACCGAGGCGCCGTAGGGCTTTGGCCAGTTCGTAGCCGTTGAGGCGGGGCATGTTGACGTCAGTCAGGACGATATCGAACGCAGCGTCGGGCCAGAGCGACAAGGCCTCTTCGCCATCGCTGGCCAGCGCCACCGTGCAGCCCAGTTCTTCGAGCTGATCGCGCAGGATCAACTGATTGATGACGTTGTCTTCGGCCACCAGAATGTGTAGGCGCAACGGACGCATCGCGTGGGTTTCACTGTCTTGCGGGCGGTGAACGATCTGGCCGCTCTGGGCCTGGCGAACGGCGCGCTGGATCGCCAGCAGATCATTCAGATTGACTTGCCAACCGTCGCCGCTGAACTGCGGCTCATGGGCGCCGTCACCGCTGGCCAGTACGCGCGGCCCACGCCATGTCAGGTTCGGGCGCTGTCCGAAGGCCGCGGGATACAGTTCCAGCAACACTGCCGTTGTATCAGGCTCGATGTCGTCCGGTGCGCCGATATGCGCGCGGGCGCCCCAACGACGCAACCAGCCACTGATGCTGTCGGCCAGCTCGCGCACAGGCGAAACGACATAGACGAGGTCCGCGGCCAAGGGCGGCAAAGCAGTAGAGGGTGCGTTGCCGCAGCGTTGCTCCAGCGGCACGCTCAGGGAAAAACTGCTGCCCAGGCCCGGCTCGCTGACCATGCGCAGAGTGCCGTTCATCAAATGCGTCAGACGTTGGCAAATGGGCAGACCGAGGCCCGTGCCGGCGACCACATTGGTGTTGCCGGCGGTCTGGTAGAACGGCTCGAAAATGAACGCCTGATCGTCATGGGCGATGCCTTTGCCGGTGTCCGAAACCTGCCATTGCAGGCACACGCGTTCGCCTTCGCGAGCGATCAGTCTGACCCGCAACACCACGCGCCCGGAATCGGTGAACTTGACCGCGTTGCTGAGCAGATTGTTGAGGATCTGTCGCACCCGGCTGACATCGCCGATCAAGCGCTCAGGCAGTTGCGGGTCCAGGCAGGCATAGAGTTGCAGGCCTTTGCTTTGCGCGGCGGCGGCATAGCCTTGCACCACTTCGTGCACCAGTTCCGGGACGGAAAACTCGCTCAACTCCAGCGCCAGTTGCCCGGCCTCGATCTTCGACACATCGAGCACGTCGCAAATCAACTGCAGCAACGTCGCCGATGATCCCTCGATCGCCCGCAGGTAACTTTTCTGCTGAGTGTCCAACTGTGTTCGCGCGAGCAGTTCCAGCGTGCCCAGCACACCGTAGAGCGGGGTGCGGATTTCGTGGCTCATGGTCGCCAGAAACAAGGTCTTGGCTTCGTTGGCAGCATCGGCCGATTGGCGTGCCTGTTCCAGCGCTGCTTCGATCTGTCGCCGTGCGCTGATATCGCTAAATGCACAGAGCAACACGTCTTCACCCTTGTAGCGGGTCGGCGCACAGCTCAGGTATAGGTGACGACCGTCGGCGGTCTCGAAGTAATCGGTCAGGCATGGCGTGGTTTCGTCAAATGCATCACGGATCCAGCCCGCGCCCAGTTGCTCGCTGCACTGGCCCAGCCATTGCCGCGCGAGGGTGTTGTCCAGCACCACTTGGCCGTCACTGCGGCGCAGTACGCACAACGCCACCGGCGCGGTCTGAATCACGTCGCGGCTGAACAGTTCGCTTTCCACCAGCGCCTGAATGCGCTGGATCGCCGGGGTGATGAAACGATGCTCCAGACGACGGACCAACAGGCACACCAGGCTGATACTCAACACGCAGAACAGCAGCGCGCCGAGCATTTGCGGCCACAGGGCGCGCAGTACCGCCAGCAAGTCGATGGAGTAAGTCAGCTGCCAGTCCGAGGATTTCAGCTGCTTGCGCAACACCAATTGCTCGGGCAGCCAGCCATCGCCGACGAAGCCGAAGAAATCCTGTTGTCGCAGCAATGGCAGGTTCTGTTCGGGCGGTGGTTTGTGGCTGTTGCTGAACAGCGGTTTGCCTTGTGAGTTGAACATGGTGAACTCGCCGGCGCTGTGGTCGTTCAAGGCGCTGGAGACTTCACGGTCGTCCATTTCCAGGCCGAGCCAGCCGGAGTGGACGTCGCGTTCATCCAGGCGAATGAAGATGTACAGCTGCGAGTGGCCGTCTGCGGCATGGGTCAGCCACAGTTCCGATAATGTCGCCGTGAGCTTGAGCGACTCCAGTTGATCCAGCGTGGCCTGTGGCAATCCGACGACCAGCGGCGTCGCGTTGTATAGCCGCAATACATGACCGCCATTGCTGACATACAGCAGATTGAGCTGCTTGGCTTTCAGGTAATCGCGCATGCGCTGAGTCAGCCAGATGCTCCACTGTTTGCCCGGCGTTTGCCCCAGCAGCAGACGGATTTCTTCTTCGGACACCGGCACGTTTATTTTCGCCTTGCGTGTGGCCGACAGGCTCAGGCTTTCCAGCAGCGCTTCACGGGTGGTGAAAAAGGTATGCGCTTCGGCGATGGCGCTGCTCATGTAGCTGCGCCGTTGGGAAATCTCATTGTTGAAGGTAAACAGCAGGAAGCTGTAGACGCCGCCGAGAATGCCCACCAGCAGCACCAGGGCAAAAATGCGCAGCAGACGCCGCGCCGCATGGGGCGAGGACAGGAGAGGGCTGATCTGATGGAGGTAGTTCTTCAATCTCATCCCGGCACTCTAGGGAGGGCCGGGAGCGGGGAACATCAGACGATCCTTAGAGTGCTACAAGTAGTTGACGATGAAGGTGACTTCGGTGTTGGCGCTGCCGGCCTTGAGTTCGCCCGTGGGCAGACGGTAGTACGCGGCGGTTAACGGGATCTTGAAATCGGTGCCGGTGGTGGTGAAGGCGTTGAACGGGTAGGTGGTATCGAAGGAAATCGGCTGCCCGACATCGTTCATCAATTGCAGGCCGATGCCGCTGGCGGTGGAGGTGCTGTTGAGGGCGACGATGCCCTTGGTCGCGTCGATGACGGGTGTCGTGGCCTTGAGCGAATAGGTGACTTTCTTGATGCCGGTCTGGCACTGATTCAAGGCGATGTCGAAGCGCACGGTGCGGGGTTTGGCGCCCGCGTCGCTAAAGTCCTGGAGTTGATAGTCATCGCCCATCGCGACCGGGACGGAAGGGGTCTGGCAGGAGGCGGCGTTCAGCACGATGGGGTTCATCAGGTTAAGTTTCGTCAGGATCAGATCATCGCTCTGCAGGCTGCCCAGATACCCCGCGTCGATGTTGACTTTCGACGTCAACTCGCCGGTTTTGATGATTTCCAGACGCACGGAGTTCGCGCCGAAGCCATAGGCGGAGTTGGCGGCGATGGCTTGCAAAGCTGTTTCGTAACGGCTCAGGGCTTGGAACCAGACGCGGTAGGACAGTCCGCTCTTGCCCAGCGGAAAAATACTGTCCTTACTGGTGGCAGTGCCCAGTTCCGGATTCATCTGAATGCCATACAGGGAAATCCTCGAGCAGCTCCAGACATGGCCATTTGAATGCACTGTATCCTGATAGACCACGGTGCCATTGGGTGTGTCGTCAGCAATGGTCAGAGTCGAACTGGCGAGACTGGCGCCAAAATTGAGGGTTTCAGTCTTTGAGTTGACTGCAACACAGCTGCCGGCCATCACGTTCGAGGCGCAGACAAGCAAACTGGCTGCGATACAAAACAGGAGCGGGTGCTGGAGCTTGAAACGCTTCATGAAGGGGTTTACGTAATTGGCCAAAGAGCGGCGTACGTTAAACACGCCGTTTGCCGATGGACATCAGGCGATTCTTAGAACACGCTCCCGCGCCTGCGCAAACGCGGCGATGTATTAGACTCACCGAAGCCTGAAAACCGTGCAGATTGTGCGGCCCCCGGTTCACCAGAGAGGTCATATGGTCCGCTTGAGTATGGTCTTGCTCGGTCACGACTTTGTGCGCAAGCGTTGGTCCGCGCTGGCGTTGACGGGCATTGTCTGGGGCGCGGCCGGTGTGGGCATCTTCATTGATGCGCTGGACGGCGTTCTGTATTTCCCGCTGCATCTCTTCGGTTACCTGTTGTTGCTCGAAGCCCTGATTCTGCTGCTGGTGCCGGCACCGCAAGCCGGGACCGCTGCGGCCCTGCGCAGAGCGCGCGGACTGGCTTTTCTCTTGCTGGGACTGCTGATCGTCGACCGGCAACACGCTGCCGGGCTGATTCTGGCGGTGCTGTTTGGCGGGGCTTTCATCATTGATGGGGGCTTCAGGCTAGCGGCGGCGCTGGTGGTGCGCTTTGTCGGTTGGAAAGTGTCGTTGCTAGCGGGGTTGTTCGAAATCGGCTTTGGCGTTTTTATCCTTGAGCCGTATCCGACGCTGTACAAGGGCACGGTGCCGTTTTGTATCGGCATGAGCCTGTTTCTCTCGGGCTGCGCCTTGTTGCGCCAAGCGGTGCGCTTCAAGCACCAGCCGCCGCTGACAAGCCCTTTGTCGGTCAGTGCGCCGGCCAGCAGCGACGCGTTGGTCATTCATGTCTGGACCCCCAGCGGCACTGTCGACGACACCCTGGTGCGCAATCGCCTGCTCAACCGCTACATCGCGGCGGTCGACATCAATGGCGTTATCTCCGCCGGTCACGCGGCACTGGAATGTGGTCCGGACATTTACATCAGCCATTACCCGCAGGACGACATCGATCGCTCGGCGGGGGATTTCGTGCGCTTGCTGCGGGCGACGCCTAACAACGATGTTGCCGGCCGGTTTCTGCCGGACTATGCGGGGGAGGTGGCGGACTGGTGCCCGTCTTCGGTGCAGGTCAGTTTTGCCCACTATGACGCCCGGCGCCTGCATGCGTTCTGGACGGAGTATCGGCAGAACAGCACGTACAACCTCACCAGCCGCAACTGCTCCAGTGCCGTCGCCCATAGCCTTGAAGCGGCCTTGGAAGGGGCGATGAACCGGGGGCATTCGAGCATGCTGGATTTCGCCCGGATCATCTTCAGCCCCGAGTTCTGGGTTGCCGCGCAAGTGCGCAAACGGGCAGAGGCGATGGCGTGGACGCCCGGACTGGTGCTCGACTATGCGCGAGCGTTGCATGCTGCAATCGAACCGGCACCGCCGGGCTGGCACAGCATTTATGCGGTGAGCAAACGTGCGTTTGGGTATGTGGCCACTGCGTTGCGCGGGCGTGAGGTGCATCCTGTGCAACCGCCATCTGTGCATCCTTCTGACGAATCCTGACCGACTTCACACCGAGTCGCTCCAATCGCGAGCAGGCTCACTCCTACATTTGAAATGCGTTCCCTTGTAGGAGTGAGCCTGCTCGCGATGGCGTTCGCGTGGGCGCCGCAAAAACCAACTCCACTGGTCAACTAATTACCAAGCCTGCTAACTATTCCATTGACATTCGCTGCCTAGGCAGTAACATCTCGACATACATTCACTGCCTAGGCAGTTATTAGGTGAGCAAATGAAGCATTTCACCCCGGACGAATTCAAACACTGCCATCTCGGCCTGTTGCTTGGCCGTGCTGCGCTGCTCAAGGACCGGATCATCGACACCCACATGGAACCCCACGGCATCACCGCCGCGCAGTTCAAGGTGTTGATCATCATGGCTCAGTTCGGCGTCGATACCCCGGCCGAACTGTGCCGGCATCTGTCGCTGGACAGCGGTTCGATGACGCGCATGCTCGATCGTCTGGAGCAGAAAGGTTTCCTGGTTCGCCAACGCAGCGAAGGCGATCGCCGTCAGGTGCAGTTGAAACTGACCGAACAAGGCCAGCAACTGGCCGATCGCCTGCCGCACATCGGCGCCGACGCGATGAATGAACTGGCCGGCGCCGTCACTCCGGACGAGTTGAAGACCCTGGAATACATCCTCAAGAAAATTCTGCTGGCAGCCGGTGACCCGATCACTATCCAGCGGTTAGGTGAACACAATGAGCGGTAAAACCCTGCGCAGCAGCCTGACACTTGTGCTGTCGGCGATGATTCTCGCCGGTTGCGCCAACTACAGCGGCCTCGACACCCAAGGCCAGAATCTTGATGCGAAAAGCCTGAAAGTCGGCCAGTCGCTGAACGGCGTGACTCTGTCGCCGGCCGCTTGGCCGAAAAGCGACTGGTGGACCAGCCTCGGCGACCCGCAACTCGATGGCTTGATCCGCGAAGCGCTGCACGACAGCCCGGACATGCAGATCGCTGAGGCCCGCGCGCATCAGGCCAGCGCCGCCGCGTATGCCGCCGATGCCGAACGTTATCCGACCCTCGACGCCAGCGCCGGCATCAGCCGTTCGCGTCTGGCCAAGGATCAGGATCCGCGAGGGCAGGGCGATGCCTACGCCACCGTGCGCAATGTCAGCGCCGGCTTCAATTACAACTTCGATCTGTGGGGCGGTCAGCGCGATGCGTGGGAAGCTGCCCTCGGTCAGGCCCGTGCGGCCGAAGTCGACCGTCAGGCTGCGCAATTGACCCTCGCCGCCGACGTTGCCCGCGCTTACAGCGATCTCGGTCAGGCGCACATCGTTTATGACCTGGCCAACGAAGACCTCAAACGCACCAAGCAGATGCTCGACCTGAGCCAGCGTCGCCTGAGTTCCGGGATCGACAGCCAGTACCAGTTCCAGCAAACCCAGAGTCTGGAAGCCAGTTCCGAAGCCAGCCTGATCGACGCAGAAAAACGCTTGAACAGCGCCAAGATCGCCTTGGCCGTACTGCTCGGCAAAGGCCCGGATCGCGGCAACGAAATCGCCCGACCGAAAGTCCTGCAAGCCAGCGCTGTCGCCGTACCGTCGGTGTTGCCGGCTGAGCTACTTGGTCGGCGCCCGGATCTGGTCGCTGCGCGCTGGCGCGTTGAAGCGGCGAGCAAGGATATCGACTCGGCGAAAACCCGCTTCTATCCCAACTTGAACCTGTCGGCCTCGGCCGGTGCCGAGTCTTTGTTGGGTGACGCGATGTTCGGTTCGGCCAGTCGCTTCTTCAACATTGCCCCGACCATCTCGGTGCCGATCTTCGACGGCGGGCGCCTGCGCGCCAACCTCGATGCGCGCGACGCCGATTACGACCTGGCGGTGGCGCAGTACAACAAAAGTCTGGTGAAGGCACTGGGCGACGTCAGCGACACGCTCAACCAGTTGCGTGACATCGGCCGGCAGATCGGTGCGCAGCAACACGCCACCGACATTGCCCAGGACTCTTACAACACCGTCGTCCAGCGTTACGGTTCCGGCATCGGCAACTACCTGGACGTGCTCAGCATTGAGCAGCAATTGCTGCAGGCCCAGCGTCAACTGGCCAACCTCAATGCCGAGCAGATCGACCTGTCGATTCAACTGATGCAAGCGCTGGGCGGCGGCTTCCAGGGGCAAACCCTGACCGCAGCCAACGCCAGCCCAGCCACGCCGCACAACTAATTCAAGGTACTTGTCATGGCCACTGCCGAAAACACCCAAGCTCAAGGCAACACCCCGGACACCGGCAACCCGCGCAAACGCAAAGTGATGCTGCTGGTGCTGGCCGTTGTCGTCGCGCTCGCCTGCGCCGGCGTCTGGGCGTATCACGAATTCATCGGGCGCTTTAACGAAAGCACTGACGACGCCTACGTCAACGGCAACGTTGTCGAAATCACCCCCCTGGTGACCGGCACCGTGGTCAGCATTGGTGCTGACGATGGTGATCTGGTTCACGAAGGTCAGGTGCTGATCAACTTCGACCCGAACGACGCTGAAGTCGGCCTGCAAAGCGCCCAGGCGAAACTGGCGCGCACCGTGCGTCAGGTACGCGGCCTTTACAGCAACGTTGACGGCATGAAAGCCCAGGTCAATGCGCAACAGGCCGAAGTACAGAAGGCGCAGGACAACTACAACCGCCGGAAAAACCTAGCGCAGGGCGGGGCGATTTCCCAGGAAGAACTGTCCCACGCTCGCGACGACCTGACCTCGGCGCAGAACGCCCTGGCCAACGCCAAGCAGCAGCTGAAAACCACCAGCGCGCTGGTCGATGACACCGTGGTGTCGTCGCATCCGGACGTGATGTCGGCGGCTGCAGATCTGCGTCAGGCCTACCTGACCAATGCTCGTAGCACTTTGATCGCGCCGGTCACCGGTTACGTCGCCAAGCGCACCGTGCAACTCGGTCAGCGTGTGCAGCCGGGCACGGCGTTGATGGCGGTGATTCCGCTGGATCAGCTGTGGATTGACGCCAACTTCAAAGAAACCCAACTGCGTGACATGCGCATCGGCCAGCCGGTCGACATCGAATCCGATATCTACGGCAGCGACGTGAAATACAGCGGCACCGTCGACAGCCTTGGCGCCGGTACCGGTAGCGCGTTTGCTCTGCTGCCGGCGCAGAACGCTACCGGTAACTGGATCAAGATCGTTCAGCGTGTGCCGGTGCGGATTCACATCAACGCTGAAGAACTGGCCAAGCATCCGCTGCGCGTTGGCCTGTCGACCAATGTTGAAGTGAACCTGCACGACCAGAGCGGCCCGGTATTGGCACAGCAGCCTCCACAAAAGGCTTCGTTCAGCACCAACGTCTACGATCGCCAGCTGGCCGAAGCCGACGCGATGATTGCGCAACTGATCCACGACAACAGCGCCGCGGTGAGCAAAACCGCGCAACGCTGATCCCTCACCCTGTGGGAGCGAGCCTGCTCGCGAAAGCGGTGGGTCATTCAGCATTTATTTGTCTGAAAGGCCGCCTTCGCGAGCAGGCTCGCTCCCACAGAGAGCCCGGCGCTAATCAGGTTTCATAGGATTCACAATGAGCAATAACGCCTCTTTCACGCCGCCCAGCCTGTTGCTCAGCACCATCGGCCTGTCGCTGGCGACGTTCATGCAAGTGCTCGACACCACCATCGCCAACGTGGCGCTGCCGACCATATCCGGCAACCTCGGGGTGAGTTCGGAGCAGGGCACCTGGGTGATCACCTCGTTCGCCGTGAGCAACGCGATTGCGCTGCCGCTGACCGGTTGGCTCAGCCGCCGTTTCGGCGAGGTGAAGCTGTTTCTCTGGGCCACCATTCTGTTTGTGCTGGCCTCGTTTCTCTGCGGTATCTCAACATCGATGCCGGAACTGATCGGCTTCCGCGTGCTGCAAGGTCTGGTCGCCGGGCCGCTGTACCCGATGACGCAAACCCTGCTGATCGCGGTCTATCCGCCCGCGAAGCGAGGCATGGCCCTGGCGTTACTGGCGATGGTCACGGTGGTTGCGCCAATTGCCGGGCCGATCCTCGGTGGCTGGATTACCGACAGTTACAGCTGGCCGTGGATCTTCTTCATCAACGTGCCGATCGGCATCTTTGCGGTGATGGTAGTGCGCTCGCAACTGGCCAAACGTCCGGTGGAAACCAGCCGTCAGCCGATGGATTACGTCGGCCTGATCACGCTGATCATTGGTGTTGGCGCGTTGCAGGTGATCCTCGACAAGGGCAATGACCTGGATTGGTTCGAGTCGAACTTCATCATCATCGGCGCGGCGATTTCGGTGATCGCGCTGGCGGTGTTCGTTATCTGGGAAATGACCGACCAGCATCCGGTGGTCAACCTGCGGCTGTTCGCCTACCGCAACTTCCGCATCGGCACGCTAGTGTTGGTGCTCGGTTACGCCGGGTTCTTCGGCATCAACCTGATCCTGCCGCAGTGGTTGCAGACACAAATGGGCTACACCGCGACCTGGGCCGGTCTGGCCGTAGCGCCGATCGGCATTCTGCCGGTGCTGCTGTCGCCGTTTGTCGGCAAGTACGCTAACAAGTTCGACCTGCGTTTGCTGGCCGGACTGGCGTTTCTGGCGATTGGCTTGAGTTGCTTTATGCGCGCCGGATTTACCAATGAAGTGGATTTCCAGCACATTGCGCTGGTGCAGTTGTTCATGGGCATTGGTGTGGCGCTGTTCTTTATGCCGACCTTGAGCATTCTGATGTCGGACCTGCCGCCGAGCCAGATTGCCGATGGTGCTGGTCTTGCGACTTTTCTGCGGACGTTGGGCGGTAGCTTTGCGGCGTCGCTGACCACGTGGATCTGGATTCGCCGCGCGGATCAGCATCATGCGTATATGAGTGAGAGCATCAGCACTTTCGAACCGGCGACTCGCGAGACCTTGAATCATTTGGGCGGGGCGAGCCAGTCGGCTTATGCGCAGATGGATCAGATTTTGACGAGCCAGGCGTACATGCTCTCCACCGTGGATTACTTCACGCTGCTGGGCTGGGGGTTTATGGGGTTGATTCTGATTGTGTGGCTGGCGAAGCCGCCGTTTGCTGCGAAGGCGGGGCCTGCGGCTTCAGGGCACTAAGGTCAAAAGCCCCTCACCCTAACCCTCTCCCGGAGGGAGAGGGGACTGACCGTGGTGTGCTTTCGAGGTACGCCGACCTGAGTCACCGATTTGAACTCCGGTTTGGGGAAAGCGTGATTTGAGATCGGGAGTCGAGCGCGGGTTTTGAGCTGCACTCGGTCGGCTCCCTTTCCCCCTCGCCCCCCTGGGGGAGAGGGCTGGGGTGAGGGGGAAGCGATCTTCAGCCGTGCGGCAAAGCCAGCGGCGGGGCGAAGTCGAACGGCGCCAATGCGTAACCGCTTTCATCCACCTGCAACGCCCACCCCTGACGATCCCAATCCCCCAACACAATCCGCTTCGCCGCTTGTTCACCAAGCTGCAACTTGTGAATCGCCGGGCGGTGGGTGTGGCCATGAATCAAGGTTTTCACGCCAAACGCCTGCATGATCCGCGGAATCTCTTCAGGCGTGACATCGACAATGTCATTGGCCTTCATCCGCGTCTGTGCACGGCTTTCACTGCGCAGCTTGCGCGCCAGTTTATGGCGGCTGCTCAAGGGCAGGTTACGCAGGATGAACAGCGTGATCGGATTACGCAGATAACGCCGCAGCTTCATGTAGCCGACGTCGCGGGTGCAGAGGCTATCGCCGTGCATCAACAGCACCGGCTCGCCGTAAAACTGCACGACACTCGGGTCCTTCAACAACGTACAGCCGGCCTGCTTGCAGAAGGCCTTGCCGAGCATGAAGTCGCGATTGCCGTGCATCAGAAAAATTGCCGTGCCGCTGTCGCTCAGTTCGCGCAGGGCCTGGCAGATGGAACGCTGGAAGGGCGTCATGGCGTCGTCGCCAATCCACGCCTCGAAGAAGTCGCCGAGGATGTACAGCGCACTCGCCGAGCGGGCGCGTCCGGCGAGTAAATCCAGAAACGCCCGGGTAATGTCCGGGCGCTCCTCTTCCAGATGCAAGTCTGAAATCAGCAATATCACGCTTCGATGATCTCGGCTTTCTCGATGATCACGTCGTCTGCTGGTACGTCCTGATGGCCGGCCTTGGAGGTAGTCGCCACGCCTTCGATCTTGTCGACAACGTCAGTGCCTGCAACGACTTTACCGAACACTGCATAACCCCAGCCCTGAGCGGTTTTGGCGGTGTGGTTGAGGAAACTGTTGTTGGTGGCGTTGATGAAGAATTGCGCCGATGCCGAATGCGGGTCCATGGTGCGAGCCATGGCCAGGGTGTACTTCTCGTTCTTCAGGCCGTTGTCGGCTTCGTTCTGGATGCTTGGACGCTTGTCTTTCTTTTCCTGCATGCCAGGCTGGAAACCACCACCCTGGATCATGAAACCCTTGATCACACGGTGGAAAACCACGTTCTCGTAGTGACCGGCTTTAACATATTCGAGAAAGTTGGCAACGGTGATTGGCGCTTTTTCCGCGTCCAGTTCGATGACGATGTCGCCGAAGTTGGTGGTCAGTTTGACTTGAGTCATGATCGGTGCTCTTTTTCAATGAAGCGTTTTATAAGGAATTCGTGGGCAATGGGACATTTCTGCCCGTTACCGGTTCAGCCCGTGGGCCAAGGTGCGCAGTTTAGCGTGACAGGCGCGAATTTCGAGGCTGTTTTTCCAAATCCCTGCGATTAAATGCGCTCCTTTATAGGCCGTGCTCTGTCAGCCCCTTGACAGCATCGGCTATGATAGCGGCTTTGTTTTGTCTGGCCCCCTCTGCGGCCGCGCACATGTAAGTCAAGGATCCTATGAGCAAGCCCACTGTCGACCCTACCTCGAATGCCAAGTCCGGCCCTGCCGTGCCGGTCAATTTCCTGCGGCCGATCATCCAGGCAGACCTGGACTCGGGCAAGCACACCCAGATCGTCACCCGTTTCCCGCCGGAGCCCAACGGCTACCTGCACATCGGCCACGCCAAGTCGATCTGCGTGAACTTCGGCCTGGCCCAGGAGTTCGGCGGCGTCACGCACCTGCGTTTCGACGACACCAACCCGGCCAAGGAAGACCAGGAATACATCGACGCGATCGAAAGCGACGTCAAATGGCTGGGCTTCGAGTGGTCCGGTGAAGTGCGCTACGCCTCGCAGTATTTTGACCAGTTGCACGATTGGGCCGTCGAGCTGATCAAGGCCGGCAAGGCTTACGTCGACGACCTGACCCCTGAGCAGGCCAAGGAATACCGTGGCAGCCTGACCGAGCCGGGCAAGAACAGCCCGTTCCGCGACCGCAGCGTCGAAGAGAACCTGGACCTGTTCGCCCGCATGAAAGCCGGCGAGTTCAAGGACGGCGCACGGGTGCTGCGGGCCAAGATCGACATGGCCTCGCCGAACATGAACCTGCGCGACCCGATCCTGTACCGTATCCGCCATGCCCACCACCACCAGACCGGTGACAAGTGGTGCATCTACCCGAACTACGACTTCACCCACGGTCAGTCGGACGCCATCGAAGGCATCACCCACTCGATCTGCACCCTGGAATTCGAAAGCCATCGTCCGCTGTACGAGTGGTTCCTCGACGCACTGCCAGTGCCGGCGCACCCGCGTCAGTACGAGTTCAGCCGTCTGAACCTCAACTACACCATCACCAGCAAGCGCAAGCTCAAGCAACTGGTCGATGAAAAGCACGTCAATGGCTGGGACGATCCGCGCATGTCCACGCTGTCGGGCTTCCGCCGCCGTGGCTATACGCCGAAATCGATCCGCAACTTCTGCGAAATGATCGGCACCAACCGTTCCGACGGCGTGGTCGACTTCGGCATGCTCGAATTCAGCATCCGTGACGACCTCGACCAGACCGCGCCACGCGCCATGTGCGTACTGCGTCCGCTGAAAGTCGTCATCACCAATTACCCGGAAGGCCAGGTCGAGAACCTCGAACTGCCGCGCCACCCGAAAGAAGACATGGGCGTACGCGCGCTGCCATTCGCCCGGGAAATCTACATCGACCGTGACGACTTCATGGAAGAGCCGCCGAAGGGCTACAAGCGCCTGGAACCGGCCGGTGAAGTGCGCCTGCGCGGCAGCTACGTGATTCGCGCCGACGAAGCGATCAAGGACGCCGACGGCAACATCGTCGAACTGCGCTGCTCGTACGACCCGGACACCCTGGGCAAGAACCCCGAGGGCCGCAAGGTCAAGGGCGTGATCCACTGGGTGCCGGCCGCGGCCAGCGTCGAGTGCGAAGTGCGTCTGTACGATCGTCTGTTCCGTTCGGCCAACCCTGAGAAGGCTGAAGGCAGCGCGAGTTTCCTCGACAACATCAACCCTGATTCGCTGCAGGTACTCACCGGTTGTCGTGCTGAGCCATCGCTTGGCAATGCACAGCCGGAAGACCGTTTCCAGTTCGAGCGCGAAGGTTACTTCGTTGCGGATTTGAAGGACTCGAAACCAGGTCAGCCGGTATTCAACCGTACCGTGACCCTGCGTGATTCGTGGGGCCAGTGATTCAGCGTCAAGGGAAATAACGTGCTAACGATCTACAACACGCTCACCAAGAGCAAAGAAGTCTTCAAGCCGCTGGATGGCAACAAGGTGCGCATGTACGTCTGCGGGATGACCGTGTACGACTACTGCCACCTTGGCCACGGCCGCAGCATGGTCGCGTTCGACCTGGTGACCCGCTGGTTGCGGTTCAGCGGTTACGACCTGACCTACGTGCGCAACATCACCGACATCGACGACAAGATCATCAACCGGGCCAACGAGAACGGTGAATCGTTCGAAGCGTTGACCGAGCGCATGATCGCGGCGATGCACGAAGACGAAGCGCGCCTGAACATCAAGAAGCCGGACATGGAACCGCGCGCCACGGATCACATTCCGGGCATGCACGCGATGATCCAGACCTTGATCGACAAGGGTTACGCCTACGCCCCGGGCAACGGTGACGTGTACTACCGCGTCGCCAAGTTCATGGGCTACGGCAAGCTGTCGCGCAAGAAAATCGAAGACCTGCGCATCGGCGCGCGCATCGAAGTCGACGAGTCGAAACAGGACCCGCTGGATTTCGTGCTGTGGAAAGCCGCCAAGCCGGGCGAGCCAAGCTGGGAATCGCCGTGGGGCGCCGGGCGTCCGGGCTGGCACATCGAGTGCTCGGTGATGTCCACCTGCTGCCTCGGCGAGACGTTCGACATTCATGGCGGCGGCAGCGACCTCGAGTTCCCGCACCACGAAAACGAAATCGCCCAGAGCGAAGCGGCCACCGGCAAGACCTACGCCAACGCGTGGATGCATTGCGGCATGATTCGCATCAATGGCGAGAAGATGTCCAAGTCCTTGAACAACTTCTTCACCATTCGCGACGTGCTCGACAAGTACCACCCGGAAGTCGTGCGTTACCTGCTGGTGTCGAGCCACTACCGCAGCGCGATCAACTACTCGGAAGACAACCTCAAGGACGCCAAAGGCGCCCTCGAGCGTTTCTACCACGCGTTGAAAGGCCTGCCGACTGTGGCGCCGGCGGGCGGCGAAGCCTTCGTCGAGCGTTTCACCACGGTGATGAACGACGACTTCGGCACGCCGGAAGCCTGCGCCGTGCTGTTTGAGATGGTGCGTGAGATCAACCGTCTGCGTGAGAGCGATCTTGATGCAGCGGCAGGTCTGGCGGCGCGTCTGAAAGAGCTGGCGAGCGTGTTGGGTGTGTTGCAGTTGGAGGCGGATGACTTCCTGCAGGCGGGCGCTGAAGGGCGTGTCGATGCGGCAGAGGTTGATGCACTGATTGCGGCGCGTCTGGCGGCGCGGGCCGGGAAGGATTGGGCTGAGTCGGATCGGATTCGTGATCAGCTGACGGCGATGGGTGTTGTGCTGGAAGACGGCAAGGGTGGGACTACCTGGCGTCTGGCTGACTGAGATCAGGAACGCGGAGCGTCCCAGGCTGCATTCCCACGCGGAGCGTGGGAACGATCAACAAAACCCGCCTTGTGCGGGTTTTTGTTTGGCCGCCAGAAAAGCCCCTCACCCTAACCCTCTCCCAGAGGGAGAGGGGACCGAATGGGGGATGTTTAGGAAATACGCCGACTTGAACGTGCTGCTTTGAATCCATAATCGACTGTTTTTTTCAGGTCGATGCACAACGCCAGACACTTCGGTCAGCTCCCTCTCCCCCTGGGAGAGGGCTGGGGTGAGGGTTGCTTTTGACGTTCGCGTAGGTCTTGATGTCGGCAACGCGTTCAGCCGGATGCTGAGCGGCGACGAATATCGAATGGAGACACCATGGCCAATCACTACCGCGAACTGCTAACCACCCCCGGCGCCACCGGGCTAGTGCTCGCGAGTTCCATTGCACGCTTGCCGCAGGCAATGATCGGCATCGGCATCATCACCATGCTGGTGCAGCAAACCGGGGTGTACTGGCTGGCCGGCGCAGTCGCCGGTACTTTCACCCTGGCCAATGCGTTGCTCGGCCCGCACATCTCCAGACTGGTTGATCAGCATGGCCAGAGCCGCGTGCTACCTGTCGTCACGGCGTTCAGCATTGCCATGTTGCTGGCCCTGATCATCGCTGTTTATTGGCGCGCACCTGCCGGCTTGCTGTTTGTTCTGGCAGCATTGGCGGGGACGATGCCGAGCATGCCATCGATGATCCGCGCGCGATGGTCGCAGTTGTTCCGGGGCAAGCCGCAGTTGCACACGGCGTTCTCGCTGGACACCGTATTGACCGAACTCGCCTACATCATCGGCCCGCCACTGGCGATTGGTTTGAGTGTGAGCTTTTTCGCCGAAGCCGGGCCGCTGGTTGCGGTCGGGCTGTTGGCTGTCGGGGTCACGGCGTTTCTGCTGCAACGCCAGACAGAGCCGAAGGTTGTCGTCGGTCACGCCAGCCATAGCGGCTCAACCTTGCTGATCCCCGGCGTGCGCACCATTGTCCTCGCGTTGTTAGCGATGGGGGTCATTGGCGGAGCAATCGATGTCGCTGTTGTCGCCTTCGCCAATGCGCAAGGCTGGCCGGGGGCGGCGACCTTCATCCTCGCGGCCTATGCGTTCGGCTCACTGGTGGCGGGCCTGACGTTTGGCGCGATGAGGGTTTCCCTGGCGATCGAAAAACAGTTCCTGATCGGGATATTGGTCACGGCGTTCACTGGCGTGCTGCCCATTTTTGCCACGGACGTTTATGTCCTTTCAGCGACGCTGTTTATTGCCGGCATCTCGTTTGCGCCGACGATGGTGGTGGTCATGAAGCTGGGGACGATCATCATCCCGCCGTCGCGGATCACCGAAGGGCTGACGTGGATGACCACCGGTATCAGCATTGGCGTTGCGCTGGGTGGCATGCTGGCGGGGCTGGTGATTGATGCGTGGGGCGCGCGGGCGGGGTTTGGCGTGGCCATTGGCGCTGGGATCATGATGGTGGTTGTTGTGATGGTGGGATTGCGCACATTGGAGGCGGCTTCGGTTGCGCATGTTGAGCCGGAATTTTCGCCCTCACCCTAGCCCTCTCCCCCAGGAGAGGGGACTGAATGGGGGATGTTCAGGAAATACACCGACCTGAGCGATTTGCGCCGAATCCATAATCGCCACGATCTTTCAGGTCGATGTCCGGCGCCATACACCTCGGTCAGCTCCCTCTACCTCTGGGAGAGGGATGGGCGGGCGGCGTTCCTATGAGGGAAAGGGCGGTTCACTCAACCTTCAATCTGCCGCAACCGCTTGTAAAGCGTATTCCGACTCACCCCCAATCGCCGCGCCAGATGCGAAATATTCCCCCCGGCCGCTTTCAACTCCCGGTTCAACGCTTCCACATCATTCAAATCAACCCCCAGCGGCGCCGCGCTCTCCACCGGCTCCATCTCCAGATCAACAAAAAAATCATCCGGCAAATGCTCCAGCCTCACCGGCTGCTCCTCAGCCATCGCCAACGCCACCTGCATCACGCTACTGACCTGACGTAAATTCCCCGGCCACGGATGACGGCTGAACAACTCCAGCACCTCCTGACTCAATCCCGCCCACTGCGTCGGCTCGCGATGCTGTTCCCACAACCGTTTAAACAACGCCTCTTTATCACTGCGCTCTCGCAATGGCGGCAGCTCCAGCGTCAATCCACCAATGCGGTAATACAAATCCTCACGAAACCGCCCCAACTGCACTTGTTCACGCAAAGAGCGGTTAGTCGCCGAAATGATCCGCAAATCCACCGCAAACAACTCGCTGCTGCCCACCGGTTGCACGCAACGTTCCTGCAGCACCCGCAACAACCGCGCCTGCGTCGGCAACGGCATATCGCCGATTTCATCGAGGAATAACGTGCCTCTGTCAGCCTTGCGAATCAGTCCGATGCTGCCTTTCTGATTCGCGCCAGTGAACGCGCCTTTCTCGTAACCGAATAATTCGGATTCCACCAGTTCGGCGGGGATCGCCGCGCAGTTGACGGCGATAAACGCCTGTTTGCTGCGCGAGCTGGCCTGATGCAGAGCTTTGACGAAGACCTCTTTGCCGACACCGGTTTCGCCATGGATCAGCAGCGGAATGTCTTTCTCCAGCAAACGCTCAGCCTGGCGCACAGCTTTCTCCACGCGACTGTCGCCGAAGTGCAGGGTGCTGAGGCTGATAGCGCCCGCGGGTGGTTTTAATGGCACTTCAATGCTTTTCGGTTCGGCAAACACCCGAGGCTGAATTGGCGCCTGTTTCGGCCGCTTCAACAAACATTGAAAACGATTACGCCCGGACGTCTGCAAGGCAAACGGCAACCCGTCGGGCTGATTGATCAACTCCAGCAGTGACACCTTGAACAGGCTTTCAACGCTGACCCGCGACAAGCGCACGCCGAGCAAATTGTCCGCCCGGCGATTGGCCGACAGCACCTGACCGCTCTCATCAAAGATCAACAACCCGGCCCACTGACTGTCGAGGTTGTTCAACCCGGTGTTGAAGGTCAGTTGAAAGTGCTGGCCATGGAACAGGTTGAGGATCAGCCGGTTCTCCACGGTCTGGCTCATCATCTTGACCATGCCCAAAGTGTGCGAGGGCGGCAGGTAGCTGTCGCTGGACACATCGAGCACCGCGATCACCTTGCGTTCGGCGTCGAAAATCGGCGCGGCGGAACCGGTCATGAAACGGTTGGCTTTCAGGAAGTGTTCATCGTGTTCGATGTGCACCGCTTGTTCACACGCCAGCGCCGTGCCGATCGCATTGGTGCCGCTGCAGCGCTCCATCCAGCTCGCCCCAGCCTGAAACCCCCGGGCCAGATTCGGCTCGATAAAGCGTTGCGTGCCCCACGAGGTCAGCACCTGGCCCTGATTGTCGGCAAGCATGATCAGGCAGTTGGAATTGCTGAGGATGTTTTCGTAATAGGGCAGGACTTCCTGGTGCGTGGTCTGCACCAGTGAATGGTGGCTGTCGAGCAACTGCGCGATGCCGGCGGCGGGCAGTTGATCGAAGGCTGGGGTGCTTTGGTGGTCGAGACCGAACGCGCGGCAACGTTGCCAGGAAGTCTGGACGATCGCGTCGTGGGACAGCGGCGGGGCAGGTGCGGCCATGGCAGTGGGCCTCTGATGCAGCGATTTTTATTGTTGTTATGAACCCGATCTTCGAAACCTGCACAGATCCCTGTAGGAGTGAGCCTGCTCGCGATAGCGGTCTATCAGACGGATTTGCATTGACTGACACACCGCTATCGCGAGCAGGCTCACTCCTACAGGGATCTTCCGTGTTTACGAGATCGGGCAAAAAGCGTTCATAGAGTGTTGTTCACTATTGTTCATTGTCAATCGCTCAACTGTTCAAATGTGTTCAGCAATGAACGCCTGTTCTCCGCGCTTTCAACGATTTTCGCGACAAATCAATCACTTGCCATTTCTGGCACGAAACTCGCTCCCGTGCACAGGTCGCTTGACTCCAATAATAAAAAGGCCGAGCCATGTCACTCACCCTGGAGCACGTCAGCCGTACCGTCGAGGGCCAGATCTGGATCGACGATGCGTGCCTGAAATTCGAACCTGGTTCTTTCAACGTTTTGCTCGGCCGCACGCTGTCCGGCAAAACCAGCCTCATGCGTTTAATGGCCGGTCTGGACAAACCGGACAGCGGCCGAATCCTGATGAACGGCGTCGACGTTACCCAACGTCCGGTGCGTCTGCGCAACGTGTCGATGGTCTATCAGCAGTTCATCAACTACCCGACGATGACCGTGTTCGAAAACATCGCCTCGCCGCTGCGTCAGGCCGGTGTGTCGAAAGAGATCATCCACAGCAAAGTGCAGGAAACCGCGAAGATGCTGCGCATCGAGAAGTTTCTGCAGCGCTATCCGCTGGAGCTGTCCGGCGGTCAACAGCAACGCACCGCTATGGCCCGCGCGCTGGTCAAGGATGCCGAGCTGATCCTGTTCGATGAGCCGTTGGTCAACCTCGACTACAAACTGCGCGAAGAGCTGCGCCAGGAAATGCGCGAGCTGTTCAAGGCGCGCCACACCATCGCGATCTACGCCACCACCGAGCCCAACGAAGCGCTGGCACTCGGCGGCACCACGACCATTCTTCACGAGGGCCGGGTGATTCAGAGCGGCCCGTCGACTTCGGTCTATCACCAGCCGCAAACCGTGCTCGCCGCCGAATTGTTCTCCGAGCCACCGATCAACCTGATGCCCGGTCGTATCGCTGGCAACGAAGTCAGTTTCGCCAATTTTGTGCACTTCCCGTTGAACGTCGATCTGCGCCCGGTGGGTGAGGGCGAGTTTCGTTTTGGCGTGCGCCCCAGCCATATCTCGCTGGTGCCGAGCAACGATGACGATCTGGAATTGGCAGTGACCGTCGAAGTCGCCGAGATCAGCGGTTCGGAAACCTTCCTGCACGTGCGCAACGAGCATTTCCTGCTGGTGCTGCACCTGCCCGGCGTTCACGAATACGACGTCGATGCGCCGATCCGCATTTACATCCCGACCCACAAACTGTTTGTTTTCGATGCGCAGGGCCGGCTGGTGCAAGCACCGGGCCGGCGTGTCGCGAGGGTTGCCTGATGGCCGAAATCCGTTTGCAGCACCTCGCCCACAGTTACAGCAAAACCCCCAGCGGCGCCGAGGATTACGCGATCCGCGAGATGGATCACGTCTGGGAGCAGGGCGGTGCCTACGCCTTGCTCGGGCCATCGGGTTGCGGCAAGTCGACCTTGCTCAACATCATTTCCGGCCTGCTCAGCCCTTCGCAGGGCCACGTGTTGTTCGACGGCAAAGCGGTCAACGACCTGACGCCGGAGAAGCGCAACATCGCCCAGGTTTTCCAGTTCCCGGTGGTCTACGACACCATGACCGTGTTCGATAACCTCGCTTTTCCCCTGCGCAATCAGGGCATGGCCGAGGCGAAAGTGCACAGCAAGGTGCAGGAAATCGCCGAAGTCCTCGACCTGCAAAACCTCCTGAGCAAGAAGGCGCGCAACCTCACCGCTGACGAAAAACAGAAAGTCTCGATGGGCCGGGGTCTGGTCCGCGACGACGTTTCGGCGATCCTCTTCGACGAACCGCTGACGGTGATCGACCCGCACCTGAAATGGAAATTGCGACGCAAGCTCAAGCAGATCCACGAGCAGTTCAACATCACCATGGTCTACGTCACCCACGATCAGCTGGAGGCCTCGACCTTCGCCGATAAGATTGCGGTGATGTACGGCGGCCAGATCGTCCAGTTCGGCACGCCTCGGGAACTGTTTGAGCGGCCGAGCCATACTTTTGTCGGTTATTTCATCGGCAGCCCCGGGATGAACCTGATCGAGGTGCAGCCACAACCCGGCGGCGTCGGTTTCGCCTCGACGCATCTGCCGCTGTCTGACGCGATGCAGCGACATATCGAACACGGCCAGTGGAAAAATCTGAAGGTCGGCATCCGCCCCGAGTTTATTCACGTGTGGGACGAGCCGTTTGATGACGCGATGCAGGCAAAGGTCGTAGACGTCGAAGACCTCGGCACCTACAAGATCATGACCCTCGACCTCGACGGTGCACCGCTGAAAGTGCGTCTGGCCGAAGACAAACCGGTGCCCCAGGGTACGGCGTACATCAGTTTTCCGGCGCAGTGGCTGATGGTCTATGCCGATGAGTTTCTGCTTGAAGCCGATGAAGAGGTGCAGCCATGAACAAGGTGCAGAACAACAAGGCCTGGTGGCTGGTATTGCCGGTGTTCCTACTGGTGGCGTTCAGTGCGGTGATCCCGATGATGACCGTAGTCAACTATTCGGTGCAGGACATCTTCGACCAGTCCAGCCGCTACTTCGTCGGCGCCGACTGGTACAAGCAAGTGCTGCTCGATCCGCGTTTGCACGACTCATTGCTGCGCCAGTTCATCTACTCGGCCTGCGTGTTGTTGATTGAAATTCCGCTGGGTATTGCCGTTGCGCTGACGATGCCAACCAAGGGCCGCTGGTCGTCAGTGGTGCTGATCATTCTGGCGATTCCGCTGCTGATTCCATGGAACGTGGTCGGTACGATCTGGCAGATTTTCGGCCGTGCCGACATCGGTCTACTGGGTTCGAGCCTCAACGCGATGGGCATCAGCTACAACTACGCGGCAAACACCATGGACGCCTGGGTGACGGTGCTGGTGATGGACGTCTGGCACTGGACTTCACTGGTGGCGCTGCTGTGTTTCTCCGGTTTGCGCGCAATTCCCGACGTGTATTACCAGGCCGCGCGGATCGACCGCGCCTCGGCCTGGGCGGTGTTCAGGCACATTCAGTTGCCCAAGTTGAAGAGCGTACTGCTGATCGCGGTGATGCTGCGCTTCATGGACAGCTTCATGATTTACACCGAGCCGTTCGTGCTCACCGGCGGCGGGCCGGGCAACGCCACGACTTTCTTGAGTCAGACGCTGACCCAGATGGCCGTAGGGCAATTCGACCTCGGTCCGGCAGCGGCGTTTTCGCTGGTGTACTTCCTGATCATCCTGTTGGTGTCCTGGCTGTTCTACACCGCCATGACGCACTCCGACGCCAACCGCTGAGGCCCGGCCATGAGCAAAAGAAAGCTTATTCCGTTGCTGGTGTACATCCTGTTCCTGCTGGTGCCCATCTACTGGCTGCTGAACATGTCGTTCAAGAGCAACACCGAAATCCTTGGCGGCCTTACGCTTTTCCCACAGGCCTTTACGCTGGCGAACTACAAGGTGATCTTTACCGATCCGAGCTGGTACACCGGTTATCTGAACTCGCTGTATTACGTGAGTTTGAACACGGTGATTTCCCTGAGTGTGGCGTTGCCGGCAGCCTATGCGTTTTCGCGTTATCGCTTTCTTGGTGACAAGCACCTGTTCTTCTGGCTGCTGACCAACCGCATGGCGCCGCCGGCGGTGTTTCTGCTGCCGTTCTTCCAGTTGTATTCGTCGATTGGCCTGTTCGACACGCATATCGCCGTGGCCTTGGCGCACTGCCTGTTTAACGTGCCATTGGCGGTGTGGATTCTCGAAGGCTTCATGTCCGGTGTGCCCAAGGAAATCGACGAAACTGCCTACATCGACGGCTACAGTTTTCCCAAGTTCTTCGTAAAGATTTTCATCCCGTTGATCGGTTCCGGCATTGGCGTCACGGCGTTTTTCTGCTTCATGTTTTCCTGGGTCGAACTGCTGCTCGCACGTACGTTGACCTCGGTAAACGCCAAGCCGATTGCGGCGGTGATGACGCGTACGGTGTCCGCTTCGGGCATCGACTGGGGCGTGCTGGCAGCGGCGGGGGTGTTGACCATCCTGCCGGGCATGCTGGTGATCTGGTTTGTTCGCAACCACGTGGCCAAGGGCTTTGCCCTCGGTCGGGTCTGAGGAGCTGATGATGGAATGGATGAGCTGGACCACGCCTACCGCAGCATTCTTCATCGTCATCGGCCTGATTCTGGTCGGCATGACGACGTGGGAATTGCGCTCGCCGAGCATCCTGCGGCGAGGTTTTCTGCCGATTGCCACCACCCGTGGTGATCGTTTGTTTATCGGTCTTCTCGGCAGCGCCTACCTGCATTTGCTGGTGATCGGCGCCACCGACTGGAGCATCTGGGTAGCGTCCGCGTTGTCCCTGGTGTGGCTGTTGGCTGTGATGCGTTGGGGCTAGTCGAGTCGTTCGGCAACGCGGCTCCACAACTTAAACAGGAGGTCTCTATGTTCGACAAAAACAATAAGCTGCGACATAGCATTTCATTGGCAGCCATGCTGGCACTCAGCGGTTTGAGCGCCGCCGCGTGGGCGGATGCCTACGAAGACGCGGCGAAAAAATGGATCGGCAGTGAATTCAAACCGTCGACCCTGACGGCCGAGCAGCAACTCGAAGAGTTGAAGTGGTTCATCAAAGCGGCCGAGCCGTTTCGCGGCATGGACATCAAGGTCGTTTCCGAGACCCTGACCACCCACGAGTACGAGTCGAAAGTGCTGGCCAAGGCGTTCAGCGAAATCACCGGGATCAAACTCACCCACGACCTGCTGCAAGAAGGCGACGTGGTCGAGAAAATGCAGACGGTGATGCAGTCGGACAAGAATATCTATGACGGCTGGGTCAACGACTCGGACCTGATCGGTACGCACTTTCGCTACGGCAAAACCGAATCGATCACCGACCTGATGGCCAACGAAGGCAAGAACTTCACCTCGCCAACCCTCGACATCAAGGACTTCATCGGCATCTCGTTCACCACCGCGCCGGACGGCAAGATCTATCAACTTCCCGACCAGCAATTCGCCAACCTCTATTGGTTCCGCGCCGACTGGTTCGAACGCGCCGATCTGAAAGCCAAGTTCAAGGAAAAGTACGGCTACGAATTGGGCGTGCCGGTGAACTGGTCGGCTTATGAAGACATCGCCAAATTCTTCAGCGAAGACGTCAAGGAGATCGACGGTAAACGCGTTTACGGGCACATGGACTACGGCAAGAAAGACCCGTCGCTGGGCTGGCGCTTCACCGATGCCTGGTTCTCCATGGCCGGTGGCGGCGACAAAGGGTTGCCCAACGGTTTGCCGGTGGACGAGTGGGGGATTCGCGTCGAGGACTGCCACCCGGTCGGCTCCAGCGTGACCCGTGGCGGCGACACCAACGGCCCGGCGGCGGTGTTCGCCACCACCAAGTATGTCGACTGGCTGAAGAAGTACGCGCCACCGGAAGCGGCGGGCATGACCTTCTCCGAATCCGGTCCGGTGCCGTCGCAGGGCAACATTGCGCAGCAAATCTTCTGGTACACCGCGTTCACCGCCGACATGACCAAGCCGGGCCTGCCGGTGGTCAACGCCGACGGCACGCCGAAATGGCGCATGGCACCGTCACCGCGCGGGCCGTATTGGGAAGAGGGCATGAAGCTTGGTTATCAGGACGTGGGTTCGTGGACGTTCATGAAGTCCACGCCTGAGAAACAGAAACTCGCGGCGTGGCTGTACGCGCAGTTCGTGACTTCCAAAACCGTATCGCTGAAGAAAACCATCGTCGGCCTGACGCCGATTCGTGAGTCGGACATCAACTCGCAAGCGATGACTGACCTGGCGCCGAAACTTGGCGGTCTGGTCGAGTTCTATCGCAGCCCGGCCCGCGTGCAATGGACCCCGACCGGCACCAACGTGCCGGACTACCCGCGTCTGGCGCAATTGTGGTGGAGCCACATCGCCGAAGCGGCCAGCGGCGAGAAGACTCCGCAGCAAGCGCTGGATGGGTTGGCGAAAGATCAGGACGCGATCATGACGCGTCTGGAACGCTCAAAGGCTCAGGCCACTTGCGCACCGAAAATGAACCCGGAACGCGATGCACAATACTGGTTTGATCAGCCGGGTGCACCGAAACCGAAACTGGCTAACGAGAAGCCGAAGGGCGAGACCGTGAGCTACAACGAACTGCTGAAATCATGGGCGGATGCTCGGAAGTAAAAGCTGAACTGTGAAAGGCGAACGGCACCGCAAGGTGCCGTTTTTTTTGCTGCCTTTGCCATTGCTATCGCGAGCAGGCGAAGGCCTACAGTTTTTTGCATCGTTCACAGATGCGGTGTACGCCGCAAACCTCTGTAGGCCTTCGCCTGCTCGCGATAGCGGTGTGTCATACGGAAAAGATATCGACTGACCCGCCGCCGTCGTCAGCAGGCTGGTTCCCACAGGTTCAGGGGAGGTGATTAGACTAAAACAGCCAGATCGGTGTACCGAGCAACCAAAGCATCGGCTGTGAGCAACTTCATCGGTTCGGTCATTGCTGTGGCCACGATAATGCGGTCAAACGGATCGCGATGATGGTGCTCAAGATCCTTCACGGCGATGGCGTGCTCTGCAGTCACTGGCAGTTCGATAAAGCCACTGTCGAGACAATATTGGCGGACTTCTTCCAGATCAACATTCAGCTTGCCGAGCCCGACCTTGATCGCCATTTCCCAGAAGGTGGCGGCGCTGATGTAGATTTCGGCGGCGTTCTCAATCAGTTTTCTGGCTTTGCCGGACAGTCTGGCGTCATCACTGAGCGTCCAGAGCAAAATGTGCGTGTCGAGCAGAAGCCTCATGCTTGAGTGCCCTCAAATGCATCAAGCATGTCATCGGGCAATGGTGAGTCGAAATCGTCCGGTAACACCAGTTTGCCTTTCATTGCGCCAATACGTTGAGCGCTGGGTTTTCCTACGGGAACGAGGCGAGCCATCGGCCGGCCATGCTTGGCAATCGTGATGACCTGGCCAGCAGCGGCATCATCGACGAGTTTGGATAAATTATTTTTGGCTTCAGCCAGCGGAACGATGATCATCAGCTCACTCCTGTATTCTGGACAAATATAGCCAGAATATTTCAGCGCTGCCAATCCATACACCTCTTCAGCCCATTCGCAAACGATATCCCTGTTCATTTTTTGCCTCTCGTCGGTATTCCATCTGCCAAGGCCTCCACCATAGAGCCATCTGCTCAAAACTGGCTGTAGGACAAAACGGAGGTTGCGGCGAGAGCTTTCGGCGTTTGTGTGGGGACGGGAGCAAATCGGTAAAAAATCGTACAAAAATATCGACTGACCCGCCGCCATCGCAGGCAAGCCAGACTCCCACAGGTTTCTGTGGCGTGCACAAAACGCTGCGTACACCGCAACTCACTGTGGGAGCTTGCCTGCAAGCGATGGGGCCATGGGCGGCACCGAAGGGAATCCGAGGCGAAACACGGTCATCGCCCCCGGCAAACTCTTAACCTCCGCCACGCCCTGATGCAGGCTCATGATCGAGCGCACGATCGCCAGCCCCAATCCGGTACTGCCCTGCGAGCGCGAGCGGCTGCTGTCGACGCGGTAGAAGCGGTCGAACAGATGTGGCAGGTGTTGCGCCTCAATCCCGGCGCCGGGGTTGCTGACCAGCAGGGATGCCTGCGTCGCACTCTGTTCGATCAGCAGCGTCACGGTTTTCCCGTTCGGGCAATGACGAAGCGCGTTGGACAGCAGATTGGAAATAGCCCGCTGAATCATTAACCGATCGCCCATCACCTGTGCGCTGCCAATGACATTCAAATGAATATCCTTATCCTGCGCCGACAACGAAAACATCTCCGCGACCTTCGCCGCCTCAACCTCCAGCGCCACCGCTTCAAACGGCGCCAGCGCCGACGGATGACTGACCTGCGCGAGAAACAACATGTCCGAGACAATCCGCGCCACGCGCTCCAGTTCCTCGGTGCACGACACCAGCACGTCCTTGTATTCCTCGGTCGTGCGCTCGCGGGACAAGGTCACCTGCGCCTTGCCCATCAGGTTATTGATTGGCGTACGCAGCTCATGCGCCAAGTCATCAGAGAACTGCGACAACTGCTGCACCCCGGCATCGAGCCGATGCAGCATGAAGTTGATGCCCTGCGCCAGTTCACTCAGTTCCTGCGGCATGTTCACCACGGACAGCCGGTGTTCCAGATCCTGGGTCGAGACCATCGCCGCCACTTTGCGAAACTCGCGCAGCGGCGCCAAACCACGCTGCACCGCGCCCCAAGCAGTCAGACCGATAAACACCAGCAACAACGGCAAGGCAATCAGCGTCGAGCGCAGATAGGCGCTGAGCAGCGCCTCATCGTGGGCGTTATCCACTGACAGCAGCACCGGCACGCTGCTGCTGTCCTTGAGGCGAATCAGTTTCGAGGCGGTGAGGAATTTCTTGCCATCAGCGTCGGTGCTGTCGCTGTAGGTCAGTTGATCGGTGGTGGCGCGCACCGCTTTCAATTCGACGCGCGGATCGCTCAATCCCGAGCCGGACTTGAGCAGCGGCGAGCGCCGATTGAGGCGGTCATAAATGGTCAGCGTCAGGTTGTCATGCCCCATCACCTGATCGAGCAGAATATGCGGCTTGCCGGTGATTTCATTGGCATCGACGTACAACGACAGGCTGTGTTCGACCTGCGCCATCTTCTTTTCCAGGCTGTCTCTGGCAAGCGAATTCAGCTCATGGGTCAACGCGAAATAGGCAAGGATCGCCAGAAACACCACCAATAGCGCGCCGAGAATACTCACCGTCAAACCGAGGCGCATCGACAGGCTGGAGGGTTTCATTCCCGCGCCTCCAGCACATAGCCGACACCGCGCAGGGTGTGGATCAACTTGCTGTCGAAAGGGTCGTCGATCTTCGCCCGCAAGCGGCGGATCGACACTTCGACCACGTTGGTGTCGCAATCGAAATTCATGTCCCACACCAACGAGATGATTTGTGTGCGCGTCAGCACTTCGCCGGACTGGCGCATCAGCAGATGCAGCAGGGCGAATTCCTTGGTGGTCAGGTCAATACGCTGTTGTCCGCGAAACGCGCGATGGCGGCCCGGATCGAGCTCCAGATCAGCGACTTTCAGCACCTGCGGCACCGGGATATTTTCGCTACGACGCATCAAGGTGCGCACCCGCGCCAGCAGTTCGGGAAACTCGAACGGCTTGACCAGATAATCGTCGGCGCCCAGATCGAGGCCGCGAATCTTGTCGGCCAAACGCCCGCGCGCCGTCAGCATCATCACCCGCGTCGAATGGGTGCGACGCAACTGTTCCAGCACACCCCAACCGTCGAGTTCCGGCAGGTTCACATCGAGAATAATCAGGTCATAGGCTTGTTGTTGCGCCAGGTGCAGGCCATCGGCACCGGTGGCGGCGTGGTCAACGACATAACCACTTTCGGTCAAACCCTGATGCAAGTATTCGGCAGCTTTAAGCTCGTCCTCGACGACAAGGATTCGCATGATCTTTCACCACTTATATTTAATGGGTATTTAATTTAAAAGGCTCTCACCCTAACCCTCTCCCGGAGGGAGAGGGGACTGAGCGTGGGATATTTCAGAACTACGCCGACGTGAAAGAACGTTACTGAATCCATAATCAACTTGATGTAACAGGTCGATAAATAACGCCAGACACTTCGGTCGGCTCCCTCTCCCCCCGGGAGAGGGCTGGGGTGAGGGGAGTGCGGACAATAAAGGTTGTAGCGGCTACAGGGTCAACGCCCAAGCGCTTTAGATCAGTGTTCTGCGACAGTAGGTCGCAGTGCTGACCACCAAATTCTCTTGAGTTCACTTACGGCAAGTGCTGTTCAGCAGATAACTACCGTGTTTTTGTTTCCATGTATTTCGATAACGCCATTTGCACTTCGCATCCTAGAACAAAACAACTTCGGTAAACCGTGGATAACGGATTTGTAATGTTCCAGTCACCTTGTCGATAAGTTCAAAACCCTACCGTGGCGGCATCCGAGATTCTTGAATAAAGGAAGACTTCCATTGCCCGGTTTAATAGAACTGACGGCGCAATCACGCCTGAAAAAAACAGTCAGCGGCCTGGTGTTGTTGGCCAGCGCCGGCCTGGCGAGTGCCTCGACCCTGACCCTGGATCAAGCCCTGCAAAGCGCCTTTGCCGGCAACCCGGAACTGGCCGCCGCGCAATGGGAAATCGGCATCGCCCAAGGCGATCGGCAACAGGCCGGGCTGATCCCTAACCCTGAAGTGTCGTGGGAGGCCGAAGACACTCGCCGCGAGTCGCGCACGACCACGGTGATGCTCAGTCAGCCGATCGAACTGGGCGGCAAACGCGGTGCACGCATCGATGTCGCCAGTCGTGCGCAAGACGCGGCCGGCATCGAACTGGAGCGCAAGCGCAATGCCTTGCGTGCCGATGTGATTCAGGCGTTCAACAGTGCGCAAACCGCGCAGCAACGCTTGCAGCTGTCGCGTCAATCCCTGCAATTGGCCGAGCACGGTTTGCGGGTGGCGCAAGGACGGATCGAGGCGGGTAAATCGTCGCCGGTCGAAGGCACGCGGGCGCAAGTGCAGCTTTCGGAAGTGCGCCTTGAACTGAGCCGGGCAGAGCGCGATCAGGCCACCGCGTACCAACAATTGGCGCAAGTCATGGGCGCGGCATTGCCGACGTCGACCAAGGTGCAGGCGCTCACGCAAAGCATGCCGGCCGTACCCCCACCGACAAGATTGCTCGAGAGTTTGAACGAGACTGCCGAACTGCGTCTGGCCAAGTTGCAGATCGATCAGCGCGAAGCATCGCTGGGCCTGGAAAAGTCCCAGCGCATTCCCGATCTCACCGTGAGCATCGGCAGCCAGTACAGCGAAACCGAGCGCGAACGGGTCAATGTGGTCGGGCTGTCGATGCCGATTCCGCTGTTCAACCGCAATCAGGGCAACGTGCTCGCGGCCGCGCGCCGAACCGATCAGGCGCGGGATCTGCGCAACGCCACCGAGCTGCGATTGCGCACGGAAGTCCAGACCAGCCTTGAGCAATGGCAGACCGCCAACGGCGAAGTCACTGCGTTCAACCAGACCATCCTGCCCGCCGCGCAAAGTGCGGTCGACAGCGCCACGCGCGGTTTCGAAATGGGCAAGTTCGGCTTTCTCGATGTGCTCGACGCGCAACGCACCTTGATCAGCGCTCGCAGCCAATACATCCAGGCCGTCAGCGAAGCCACCGACGCCCGCGTACGCCTCGAACGGATCTTCGGCGACCTCAGCGTCAGCCGTTGAATTTCACTTTTCAGACAACTGCGCGATGGCTCGGCGCAGAGGAGTTTCCATGGATAAAAAATTGATGATTGTCGCGGTGGCGACGTTGGCGCTGGGCATTGGTATCGGCTCGCAGTGGTCAGGTAACGCAAGCATCGACGCGCATGCCGACGAGACTTCTGAGCATGCCGATCACGCCGAAGAGGGTGCAGCGGCTGACCATGCCGAAGAGGGACACATCGAATTGAGTGCGGAGCAGATCAGTGCTGCCGGCATTCAACTGGCCGAGGCAAAACCGCAAAACATCAGCCGCGGCCTGCCGTTCCCCGGCGAAGTGCGCTTCGACGAAGACCGCACCGCCCACGTTGTACCGCGCGTTCCGGGCGTGGTCGAGACGGTGGCGGTCAACCTCGGGCAGACGGTGAAGAAGGGTCAGTTGCTGGCGGTGATCGCCAGTCAGCAGATATCTGATCAACGCAGTGAGCAAGCTGCCGCGCAACGTCGTTTGGCCTTGGCGCGCACCACCTATGAGCGCGAGAAAAAGCTCTGGCAGGACAAGATCTCCGCCGAGCAGGATTTCCTCCAGGCGCGCCAGGCACTGCAAGAAGCCGAAATCGCCGTGAGCAATGCGCGGCAAAAGATCAGCGTGCTCAGCGGCAGCGTGGTCGCCACTGGCGGCAACCGCTACGAATTGCGCGCACCGTTCGACGGCGTGGTGGTGGAGAAACACCTGACGCCGGGCGAGGTCGTTGATGAAAGTACCGCGGCGTTCACCCTCTCGGATCTGTCGCGAGTGTGGGTGACGTTCGGCGTGTCACCGAAGGATCTGAACAAGGTTCAAGTAGGCAAAGCGGTCACCGTCAGCGCCCCGGAACTCAACGCAGAAGTGGTCGGCAGCGTGGCTTACGTCGGCAGCTTGCTCGGCGAACAAACCCGCACCGCGACCGTCCGCGTCACCCTGGAAAACCCACAAGGCTCGTGGCGTCCCGGCCTGTTCGTCACCGCGCTGGTCGCCACTGACAGCCGCGAAGCGAAAGTCGCCGTACCGGAATCTGCGATCCAGACCGTCGAGGACAAATCCACGGTGTTCGTGCGTACCGACGACGGTTTCGAAGCGCGCGCGGTTGAGCTGGGCAGCCGCGCAGCCGGCCATGTGGAAATCACACAAGGGCTGGAACCGGGCGCGCAAGTCGCCAGCGCCGGCAGCTTCGTCCTCAAGTCGGAGCTGGGCAAAGCCTCAGCCGAGCACAGCCACTGATCCGGAAGAATCCCATGTTCGAACGCCTGATCCAGTTTGCCATCGAGCAGCGCATCATCGTGCTGCTCGCCGTTCTGCTCATGGCCGGCCTCGGCATCGCCAGTTATCAAAAACTGCCGATCGACGCCGTGCCCGACATCACCAACGTCCAGGTGCAAATCAACACCGGCGCCGCCGGGTTCTCGCCGCTGGAAACCGAGCAGCGCATCACCTTTCCGATTGAAACCGCGATGGCCGGTTTGCCGGCACTTGAACAGACCCGTTCGCTGTCGCGCTCGGGCCTGTCGCAAGTCACGGTGATCTTCAAGGACGGCACCGACCTGTTCTTCGCCCGGCAATTGGTCAACGAGCGTCTGCAGATCGCCAAGGAGCAATTGCCCGAAGGCGCCGAAGCGGTGATGGGGCCGATTTCCACCGGCCTCGGCGAGATCTTTTTATGGACAGTGGAAGCCAAGGAGGGCGCACTCAAGGACGACGGCACAGCCTACACGCCGACCGACCTGCGGGTGATTCAGGACTGGATCATCAAGCCGCAATTGCGCAACGTGCCGGGCGTGGCCGAGATCAACACCATCGGCGGTTTCGCCAAGGAATATCAGATCGCTCCGGACCCGAAACGCCTGGCCGCGTACAAGCTGACCCTCACCGATCTGGTCACCGCGCTGGAGCGCAACAACGCCAACGTCGGCGCCGGTTACATCGAGCGCAGCGGCGAGCAATTGCTGATTCGCGCGCCTGGGCAAGTGGCGAGCACCGAGGACATCGCCAACATTGTCATGGCCAACGTTGACGGCACGCCGATCCGGGTGAAGAACGTCGCGACAGTGGAAATCGGCCGCGAATTGCGCAGCGGCGCGGCCACGGAAAACGGGCGTGAAGTGGTGCTCGGCACGGTGTTCATGTTGATCGGCGAGAACAGCCGCACAGTCTCGCAAGCGGTCGCCAGCAAACTCGAACAAATCAACAAATCCTTGCCGCAAGGCGTGATCGCCGTGCCGGTGTACGACCGCACGCACCTGGTCGATAAAGCCATCGCCACGGTGAAAAAGAACCTCATCGAGGGCGCGATTCTGGTGATCGCGATTCTGTTTCTGTTCCTCGGCAATATCCGCGCGGCGCTGATTACGGCGATGGTGATTCCGCTGTCGATGCTGTTCACCTTTACCGGCATGTTCAGCAACAAGGTCAGTGCCAACTTGATGAGCCTCGGCGCGCTGGACTTCGGCATCATCGTCGACGGCGCGGTGGTGATCGTTGAAAACACCCTGCGTCGACTGGCCCATGCACAGCAGCATCACGGACGTTTGCTGACCCGTGCCGAGCGTTTCAAGGAAGTCTTTGCCGCAGCGAAAGAGGCGCGGCGACCGCTGATTTTCGGCCAGTTGATCATCATGGTGGTGTACCTGCCGATCTTCGCGTTGAGTGGTGTCGAAGGGAAAATGTTTCACCCGATGGCGTTTACCGTGGTCATCGCTTTGCTTGGCGCGATGCTGTTGTCGGTGACCTTTGTGCCGGCGGCGATTGCGCTGTTCGTCACGGGCAAGGTCAAGGAAGAAGAGGGCGCGGTGATGCGTGGCGCACGTCGCGTTTATGCGCCGGCGCTGGCCTGGGTCATGTCCCATCGCGCAATCGCAGTGGGCGCGGCGTTGGGTGTGATTGTGCTCAGCGGTATGCTCACCAGTCGCATGGGCAGCGAGTTTGTGCCGAGCCTCAGCGAAGGGGATTTTGCCCTGCAAGCGCTGCGCGTGCCGGGCACTAGCCTGACGCAATCGGTGGATATGCAGCAGCGCCTGGAGACGTTGATTCTGGCGAAAGTGCCGGAAGTCGAGCGCGTGTTTGCCCGCACAGGCACGGCCGAAATCGCCTCGGATCCGATGCCGCCGAACATCTCTGACAGCTACGTGATGCTCAAACCCAAGGACCAGTGGCCGGACCCAGGCAAGTCCCGCGAAACCCTGATGGCCGAACTGCAAGCCGCCGCCGCGACGCTGCCGGGCAGCAACTATGAACTGTCGCAGCCGATCCAGTTGCGTTTCAACGAGCTGATCTCCGGCGTGCGCAGCGACGTCGCGGTCAAGGTGTTTGGTGATGACATGGACGTGCTCAACGCCACCGCTGCGAAAATCGCTGCTGCCATGCAGAAGGTCAACGGCGCATCCGAAGTGAAGGTCGAGCAGACTACCGGGTTGCCGGTGCTGACCATCAACATCGATCGCGATAAAGCCGCGCGTTACGGACTCAACGTCGGTGATGTGCAGGACACCATTGCCGTTGCAGTTGGTGGTCGTCAGGCCGGGACGTTGTATGAGGGTGATCGGCGTTTCGACATGGTCGTGCGCTTGTCAGATGCCATGCGCAAGGACATCGACGGCTTGTCGGCACTGTTGATCCCAGTGCCGGCACTGAGTGGCGCTGCGAATCAGATCGGCTTCATCGCGCTGCAAGACGTCGCCAGCCTCGACCTGGTGCTCGGGCCGAATCAGGTCAGCCGCGAGAACGGCAAGCGACTGGTGATCGTCAGTGCCAACGTGCGCGGGCGTGATATCGGCTCATTTGTCAGCGAGGCCGGCGAAGTGATCGAACGTGACGTGCAGGTCCCTGCCGGTTACTGGACCAGTTGGGGCGGGCAGTTCGAGCAACTGCAATCGGCGGCCAAGCGCTTGCAGATTGTGGTGCCGGTAGCGTTGCTGTTGGTGTTCGGGTTGTTGTTCATGATGTTCAACAACCTGAAGGATGGCTTGCTGGTGTTTACCGGGATTCCGTTTGCCTTGACCGGCGGGGTGATGGCGCTGTGGTTGCGGGATATTCCGCTGTCGATTTCGGCGGGGGTCGGGTTTATCGCGTTGTCCGGGGTGGCGGTGTTGAACGGCTTGGTGATGATTGCGTTTATTCGTAATTTGCGCGAGGAGGGGCGGTCGCTTTCGGACGCCATTCACGAAGGTGCTCTCACTCGTTTGCGGCCAGTGTTAATGACAGCACTGGTGGCGTCGCTGGGCTTCATCCCGATGGCGCTTGCGACCGGCACCGGCGCGGAGGTGCAGCGTCCGCTGGCGACCGTGGTGATCGGCGGGATTCTGTCTTCCACGATCCTCACGCTGCTGATCTTGCCGGCGCTCTACCAACTCGCCCATCGCCGGGATGAGGACGCCGTTCCAACTAAATAGGTAATCCCCTCTGTAGGAGTGAGCCTGCTCGCGATAGCGGTCTATCAGTCAGATCTACATTGACTGACCCACCGCTATCGCGAGCAGGCTCACTCCTACAGGTTTTGTGTTCGACTTCAGGAGAGTGCCGGGCACATAACGGATATGTAATTTCCCCGCCACCGTCACGATAGGTTCGGATTGTTACCTTGATCCCGTCAGTTACTTAAACGAGGAATCAACGATGAAACTTACCCAACTCACTGCCTTCGCAGCCGCTCTGGCGATCTCTTCCGTAGCGTTGGCAGAAGGCGGCGGCGACCGCACATTCGAGCGGATGATGACCAGCAACGACCGCTCCATGGAACGGTTCGTCGCCAAGGAAAAAGCCGCCGGCAACCCGGTGGTCGTCACCGACAAGAAGGACGACAAGACCCGCGATCTGTAAGCCTGCCGCACCTGAACAAGCCCTTCATCGCGCATCGATGCCGGGCTTTTTTTTCAAGCCCGGACGGGAAGGAAATGGATATGAACATGCTCAAGTGGATCGCGTTCGTCGGCGTAATGGCGATGTCTGCGAATGTGCTGGCCGAAGGCGGTGGTGACCGCACCTTTGAACGCGCGCTCAGCGCCAACAGCAAAGCCATGGAACAGTACGCCGCCAACCAGGGCAAAGCGCCGCCGGTGGTGAAGGATTACGAATACGGAATGAAGCTGGACGTGGTCAAAGTGGTGAGCGTGGTCAAGCCGCAGGCGGCGTGCAAAGTGGTGCCCACCGCGATGACCTACGAGGACTCCAAAGGTCTGCTCAATACCATCAAGTACAACGTGATGGGCGTGTGTCGAAACGGCGGGAGCTGAATCCTTCACGGCGAAACGCGGTCCCGTGTAGGAGCTGCCGAAGGCTGCGATCTTTTGACTTTGGTTTTCAAGATCAAGATCAAGATCAAAAGATCGCAGCCTTCGGCAGCTCCTACAGGGGCCGAATTGCAATATCACGCTGCGTATTTCAATTCGTAATGTTTAAGTGTTGTGTGAGAAGTGCGGAACCTTCCCACAATGTTTTCAGGTTGTCCGTCGGACGTCAGCTCTCTAGCCTGTGCGGGTCGCTGCCAATTCAGCGATCGGGATTGGAACCCCGCGGCTCAACTGAAGCAAAACGCACTGTTCATGACGTATGCTTGCGCACTTTCATGTGTGCACTCCGTTATGGCGGCTGTGCGCGGGAGACTTCGAGTCTGTCGGGCTTGCTCAGTTGCCCGGGTTCCAACCTGCGTACAGCTGCCACCCTTTCGCGTGGAACCGAAAGGGCCAGCTCCACCTTCAAGCTGAGTAAAACATTATGAAAAAGCCAACCCCAAATCCCCCCGAAGCAGACGCAATCCCCGACGCCAACTCAACATCCCCTTACGCCTCCGTCGACACCCGAAAACTCCACGAAGCCGCCGACCGCGCCCTCGATTTCTACCTCAAACCCTCAGCCGCCATCATGTCCGCGCCATACATCCCCAGCCAGATGTTCCTCGTCAATCCCAAAGCCGACACCGAATCATTACTGGCCAACGCCAGCGAATCTCTGGCCTCGGCCACGGTGATGCTCGGTGACTTCGCTGCGCTATTAGGCGGCACCCATCGCAAGACCCTGCTCGGTATCGCGCAGGTCGTCATGCTTGGCGAACTGGCGGTGAACAGAGCGCTGGATAACGTAGATCCTGCGGCGTAGCTATCAATGGCCGGGTTTTATCCGTTGTTTGTGTGTTGAACTCAAAATCCTGCCCCCTCACCCCAGCCCTCTCCCCCGAGGGGGCGAGGGGGAAGGGAGCGGATCTTCAAGCCATTCAAAACCAGAGTACGCCTCGGTTTTTCAGGTCGATGTATCTTCAACAACCAGCTCGGTCAGTCCCCTCTCACCCATGGGGCGAGGGGGAAGGGCGCAGGCTTTCAAGCCATTCAAAATCAGAGTACGCCTCGGTTTTTCAGGTCGATGTATCTTCGACAACCAACTAGGTCTGTCCCCTCTCCTCCAGGGTGAAAGGGAGCGGATCTTCAAGCCATTCAAAACCAGAGTACGCCTCGGTTTTTCAGGTCGATGTATCTTCAACAGCCAACTCGGTCAGTCCCCTCTACCTCTGGGAGAGGGCTAGGGTGAGGGCCGGGCCTGAACCTGGAATACATAACCACGGCAAAACGCAGAGCAAAAAAAAGCGCCCCGAAGGACGCCAAAAGATTCACCTCTTACCAAAGGAGCAAGGAGCTTCTAAAGGTGAATTTGCATCAACCGCGCAATCAAAGAATCGCCAGCGGATACTCGACAATCACCCGCACTTCATCCAGATCCGACTCGAACGCCGTGGCGCGGGTTGTGGCTTGGCGCAAGCGCAGTGACAGGTCTTTCATCGAACCGCTTTGCACCACGTATTTGACTTCGATATCGCGCTCCCAACGTTTCTGATCGGTCAGCGGATTGCCCTCGGCATCGCGGCGCATATACACGGCGTTAGCGTTGGAATAGTCGGCGTCGGTGCCGCGTGCGTAACGGGTCATGAACGACAGACCGGGTACGCCATAAGTGCTCATGTCGAGGTCATAGCGCACCATCCACGAACGCTCTTTCGGCGAGTTGAAGTCGCTGTACTGGATCGAGTTGTCGAGGAAGATCGAATCGGACTGGCGCAGGTAATCGAAGTCGTCATTGCCGTTGTTGCGCTGGTGGGAGAGGGCGACGGAGTGGGCACCAAGCTTGACGCCAACGCGGCCGCTCCAGATGTTGTTGTCGAACTCGCCGAGCAGTTGTTTGCCCTCGTCGATGGCCTTGTAATAGTTCAGGCCACCGAACAGTGAAAGGTCATCGGACAGCGGATAGGTCCAGGCGGTGCCTGCGTAGTACTGATTCCACGCATCCTTGAGACGGCTGGAATAGAGGCTGAAACTGAGATTCTTGTTCAGCGCATAATCGCCGCCGCCATACGCGATCCACGGCGAATTGACTGGGCCTGCGTAGAAGGTCGCGAAGTTCTCGCGCATGTCGCTGGACACCGGTTGGCTCATCGCGTGCAACCGACCGCCCTGCACCGACAGACCTTCAATGCTGGTGTTGCTCGCTGTCACCCCGCGAAAACTTTCCGGCAACAAGCGCGAGTCACCCGCCGCAACCACCGGGTTGACCGGGAACACATCACCGACCTTGATCACCGTATCGAACGCCCGCACTTTCGCGGCGCCGCCGACCTTGGTGTATTCGTCCCGCGCTTCGCCGTCGCTGTTGACCGGCAACACATCAAACGAACTGCGCCCGCCATTACGGCCGTCACCGGTGTCGAGTTTCAGCCCAATCATCGCAAACGCATCGACCCCAACTCCGACGGTGCCTTGGGTGAAACCGGATTCGAACTTGCTGATCACGGCATGCGCCCAAGCCTCGGAATAACCGTTGCCGGTGGGGCTGGACTGACCATTGCGATGATCACGATTGAAGTAGAAATTGCGGTTGAGCAGCGTAAGGCTGCTGCCTTCGACAAAGCCTTCGGGTTTGTCTTCTGCAAACACCATGGACGGCCCGGCGCCGACCACCACCGCTAAAGCGGCCATCGATATTTTTGTAGGGTTAACCATCAAACACTCCTTGGGTTCGGCAGAACGGGAACGTGCTTCGGCGTGGGTTTTATTGTTCGGCGGGGCAGGGCCCGCCGGCATGGTCGCCGGGTGACATCGTTGCAAACTGCGGATAACGTCGAGGTGATGGGGGAATTACAATTTCGTCATGTGGTTATATGGATTGAGTGAACGCCACACAAACCTGTGGGAGCGAGCTTGCTCTGGGTGGCGTTCCGACGAAAGCGGAGTGTCAGCCAATCAAGATGTTGAAAGTGTCTACGCCTTCGCGAGCAGGCTCGCTCCCACAAGTGGTCTGAGGTGTACCTGAGTGTTGGGAACGACACACAATCTGTAGGAGTGAGCCTGCTCGCGAAAGCGGAGTGCCAGGCTCTGAAGAGGGTTGATGTGCCGACGCCTTCGTCGGAACGCCGCCCGGAGCAGGCTCGCTCCCACAGTAATCCGGATGATTCTGATAGATCACATGTGAGCGGATGTGGCTTTTATCTTTCGAAGGTATCCAGCAAGCCATGTGATACAGATGCATCAATTTCGGCGGGAAGTATGAGTTTGCCTTTCATGGCGCCGATCCGTGTTACCCGGGTCTTCTTCAAGGTGATTTTGCCTTGGCGTTCTTCGGCTAACGCATCAAGGCCATTCATCAATTCTGAATAAATATCCCGCTTCATGGTTCGTGGATCTCCACTTGATATGTGATCCCCGAATTTAACGAAAAATGTCTTCTACGGAATGTCAGCCATTGCTCAGGGGTTTGCAGGCAAATTCCTAAAAAGGGGAGGGCGTTGAGATCAAAAGACCTCAGTCTTCGGCATCTCCTAAAGGCTGTGATCTTTTGACGGTAACTCTACAAAACGAAACTGGCACTCGAAGGTGCCGTTTTGCGTAGCTAGTAGACTTTTGTGCTTCTACGTTACTTGCGATCCAGCGCTATTTCTTTACGGTTAATGACTTTCTCGTTCACGACGCGACGTACAACCGGAACAGAAGGTTTATGGGGAGGTGTCGGTCTGGTCGCGTCCTCAGGTTTTGATTGGCCATTTGTGTTGTTCATTTCTGATTTCCGCTGGAGTTTTATTTTCTCGTTCCTGAAGACGGACTCGATTTGGATCGATGTCTTTTACGTCGAACAAGATAAGCAAAAAGCCAAATTCTGGCTGTAGGAGGAACCCAACAGTAGGGCGCGAGATTTCGGGGATTTCAGTAGGAAGGGCATAGCATTGGTAAAAGATCCCACAAAAACAAAAACGGCACCCGAAGGTGCCGTTTTCATTTCTAGCCAGCCAGGCAATCAGCCCGCCAGACCCGCCTGCTGAACCAGAGTCAGCAATGGCTGCGGGTACACACCCAGGAAGAACGCGACCAGGGCGATGGCCAGCAGCATCACGCCGCCTGCCTTCTGTTCCCAGTGCAGCTGGGCGTCGTGGCGACGCAGGTTTGGCTCGATCAGGTACAGGGTGACCATCACGCGCAGGTAGTAGAAGACGCCGATGGCGCTGCCCAGTACCAAGGAGCCTACCAGCCACCATTGGTGCGATTCAACACCGGTGGCGATGATGTAGAACTTGCCGATGAAGCCCGCGGTCAGCGGGATACCGGCCAGGGACAGCATCATCACGGTCAGTACGGCGGTCAGGTACGGACGGCGCCAGAACAGGCCGCGGTATTCGTACAGGGCGTCCGCGTCACGGCCGTTGTACGGCGAGGACATCAGGGTGATCACGCCGAAGGCGCCGAGGCTGGTGATCACGTAGGTGACCAGGTACACGCCGATGGCTTCCACGGCCAGGCCCTTGCTCGCCACCAGGGCGATCAGCAGGTAACCGAAGTGGGCGATGGACGAGTAACCCAGCAGACGCTTGAGGTTGCTCTGGGTCAGGGCCAGCAGGTTACCGAACAGGATCGAGGCGATGGCGATAACGGTCAGCACGTCGCTCAGGACGCCGCTGCTGGCAGCAGGGGAGATCTGGAACAGACGCACCATCACCGCAAACACCGCAACCTTCGACGCAGTCGCGAGGAACGCAGCCACCGGTGCCGGAGCACCTTCGTAAACGTCCGGCGTCCACAGGTGGAACGGTACCAGCGACAGCTTGAACGCCAGACCGATCAGCATCATGCCCAGGCCCAGTTGTGCCAGCGAGCTAGGCAGGCCAGTCGCAGCCAGAGCCTGACCGATGCCAACGAAGCTCAGCGAACCCGAGTCTGCGTACAGCAGCGCCATACCGAACAAAAGGAATGCAGAACCGGCGGCCGACAGCACCATGTATTTGATGCCGGCTTCCAGCGAACGCTTGTTGAAGAAGGCATAAGCCACCAGACCGTAGACCGGCACCGAGAGCAGTTCCAGACCGATGAACAAACCGGCCAGGTGCTGCGCGCTGACCAGAACCAGACCACCGGCGGCGGCCATCAGGATCAGCAGGTACAGTTCTTCACGGTTGCCCGGGTAACCCGAACCGCCATCACCCAAGTAGGCGTGGGCGAGGGTCACACAGGCGAGGGTGGCGACCAGGATCAGCGCCATGTACAGGCAAGCGAAGGTGTCGATTTGCAGCAGTGGAGTCACGGCCAGAGGCGCGACTTTCAGGGCTGGCAGGATCGACAGCAAGGCCAGGTTCAGACCGGCGACCGAGATCAGGAAGGTCTGCGAGTGGTTGCGGCGCCAAGCGATTGCCAGCATCACCACGATAATGGTGAGGCTGGTGATCAACAGTGGCGCAAGCGCAATAAAGTGTTGAATCGTGAATTCCATAGCGCTCTTACCGGGCCGAAGCGAGTTGAGTGAAGGCGGTGCCGAGCCACTGCTGCACGCCATGCATCGTGGCGGCAGAGGTGTCGAGGAACGGTTGCGGGTAGACGCCGAGGTAAACCAGCAGCACCGCAAGGCCCAGCACCATGATCAGTTCGCGAGCGTCCATACCGTGCAGGATCGAATCCGATTTCGACGGACCGAAGTAGGCACGGTGGATCATGATCAGCGAGTAGACCGAACCGAACACCAGACCGGAGGTGGCAATTGCAGTGATCCACGGCCAGCTTGCGAAGGAGCCGATCAGGATCAGGAACTCACCGACAAAGTTACCGGTACCCGGCAAGCCCAGGGATGCGGCTGCGAAGAACAGGCTGATCGCCGGCAGGTAAGCGATACGCGACCACAGACCGCCCATCTCACGCATGTCACGAGTGTGCAGACGCTCGTACAACTGACCGCTGAGGATAAACAGTGCCGCCGCCGACACACCGTGCGCGAGCATCTGGATCACTGCACCTTGCAGGGCCAGTTGGCTGCCGGAGTAGATGCCGATCAACACGAAGCCCATGTGGGAAACGGAAGAGAAGGCGATCAGACGCTTGATGTCGGTTTGTGCGAAAGCGAGGAACGCACCGTAGAAGATCCCGATCAGACCGAGGGTCATGGCAATCGGCGCAAACTCGGCCGAAGCATTCGGGAACAGCGGCAGGGCGAAACGCAGCAGACCGTAGGCAGCGGTTTTCAGCAAGATACCGGCGAGGTCGACGGAACCGGCAGTCGGCGCCTGGGCGTGGGCATCAGGCAACCACGAGTGGAACGGTACGACGGGCAGCTTGACCGCGAAGGCGATGAAGAAGCCGAGCATCAGGATGTACTCGGTGGTCATCGACATCTTGGTTTTCAACAGGTCGGCGTAGTTGAAAGTAATCACGCCGGTGTTGTTGAAGTTGACCAGCACCAGACCGAGGATCGCCACCAGCATGATCAGGCCGGAAGCCTGAGTGAAGATGAAGAACTTGGTCGCTGCGTAGATCCGGGTTTTCTTGCCGTCCGAAGAACTGTGACCCCAGAGCGCGATGAGGAAGTACATCGGCACCAGCATCATTTCCCAGAAGAAGAAGAACATGAACAGGTCGAGGGCGAGGAACACGCCGACAACGCCGCCCAGGATCCACATCAGGTTCAGGTGGAAGAAGCCAACGTGACGTTGAATCTCTTTCCACGAGCAGAGTACCGAGAGGATACCCAGCAGACCGGTCAGCAGGATCATCAACAGCGACAGGCCGTCGAGGGCCAGGTGCACGTTGATGCCGAAGCGCTGGATCCAGACATGCTTGAACTCAAGCGCCCAGGTCGGATCGGCGCCAGGCGCCGGTGCAAATGAATAGTCACCGTGGGCCCACAGCCAGAGGCCGAGGGCGAGTTCCAGGGTCATGGTCAACAGCGCAATCCAGCGCGGGAGGGTAGCGCCGAAGCGCTCACCCATCCAGCACAGCAGGCCGCCGATGAAGGGGATCAGGATTAGCCAAGGCAGAATCATGACGGGCTCGTTTCCTTTCGCAAATTCGCAAGGTTCATATCAGACCGCTACCAGCACGATGGCGCCGATGACCAGCACGGCACCAGCAGCCATCGAAGCAGCGTACCAACGCAGTTGACCGGTCTCGGTGCGGCTCAGGGCAGTGTGACCACCCTTGGCCATACGCGGGATCAGACCGATGGTCTGGTCGAGCGGGTCTTTGCGCAGGATGTGGCTGATCGCAAGGTACGGCTTGACGAACAGTTTGTCGTAGATCCAGTCGAAGCCCCAGGCGGCGAACCACCAGGCCGAAAGGAAACGGCCGATGCCGCTGTTGGCAATTGCCGTCACGAAGCGACGCTTGCCGAGGAACAGCAGGGCCGCCAGCAGGATACCGGCCAGGGCGATGGCGCCCGAAGCGATTTCCAGACTGTGCTTGGCTTCGCCACCGGCATGGCCAACGCTTTCTGGCAGAACGCCGTGCAGCGGTGGCACGATCATCGCGCCGACGAACGTCGACAGCACGATCAGCACCGACAGTGGCAGCCAGTGCGAGATGCCGTGACCGGCGTGGGCTTCAGTCTTGGCTTCACCGTGGAACGTGATGAAGATCAGGCGGAAGGTGTACAGCGAAGTCATGAACGCGCCGACCAGACCTGCGTAAAGCAGACCGTGGTTGCCGCTGGCGAACGCTTCCCAAAGGATTTCGTCCTTGGAGTAGAAGCCTGCGGTAACCAGTGGCAGAGCGGCCAGGGCGGCACCACCAACGATGAAACTGGCATAGGCCAGTGGCAGTTTCTTCCACAGACCGCCCATTTTGAAGATGTTCTGCTCGTGGTGGCAGGCAACGATCACCGCACCGGAAGCAAGGAACAGCAGGGCCTTGAAGAAGGCGTGGGTCATCAGGTGGAAAATCGCGCCATCCCATGCACCAACGCCCAGCGCCAGGAACATGTAGCCGATCTGGCTCATGGTCGAGTAGGCGAGGATACGTTTGATGTCGGTCTGTACCAGTGCGGCGAAACCGGCCAGAACCAGGGTCACGCCACCAACGATGCCGACCAGGTGGAGGATTTCCGGCGCCAGGGTGAACAGACCGTGGGTACGGGCGATCAGGTAGACACCGGCGGTCACCATGGTCGCGGCGTGGATCAGTGCCGAAACCGGAGTAGGACCGGCCATTGCGTCCGCGAGCCAGGTTTGCAGCGGCAGTTGTGCCGATTTACCTACAGCGCCACCCAGCAGCATCAGGGTCGCCAGGGTGATCCAGAAGTCACCGACCTGGAATTTCTGCGGTGCCAGCACCAGCAGTTCCTGGATGTTCAGCGTGCCCACTTGCTGGAACAGGATGAACAGGCCGATGGCCATGAACACGTCGCCGATCCGGGTCACGATGAAGGCCTTGAGTGCGGCGTTACCGTTGTTGCGGTTGCTGTAGTAGAAACCGATCAACAGGTACGAGCACAGGCCCACGCCTTCCCAGCCGAAGTACAGGAACAACAGGTTATCGCCGAGTACCAGGAACAGCATGCTGGCGATAAACAGGTTGGTGTACGAGAAGAAGCGCGAGTAGCCCGCTTCGCCGCGCATGTACCAGGATGCGAACAGGTGGATAAGGAAACCGACGCCAACGACCACGCCGAGCATGGTGATCGACAGGCCGTCGACGTAGAGGGCGAAGTCAGGCTTGAAGCCTTCGACCGCCATCCACTTCCACAGCACCAGGGTGTAGTGACCGCCTTCGGGAGGTGCGACGTTGAATTGCCAGATGACGTAGGCGGCGACGATCGCCGACAACCCAATGGAACCCACGCCGATCAGTGCCGAGAGGTTTTCCGACCAGCGTCCACGGGAGAACGACAGCAGCAGGAAACCGATCAGAGGGAATACGAAAGTCAGAAAGATAAGATTCATCCGCGCATCTCACTGGCAGCGTCGATATCGAGCGTGTGGAAGCGGCGATACAGTTGCAGCAGGATCGCCAGACCAATACTGGCCTCGGCGGCTGCAAGGCTGATCACCAGGATGAACATGATCTGTCCATCCGGCTGGCCCCAACGGGCGCCAGCAACAATGAACGCCAGTGCAGAGGCGTTCATCATCACTTCCAGACTCATCAACACGAACAAAATGTTGCGGCGGACCATCAGGCCGACCAGACCAAGGCAGAACAGGATGCCGGCGACGGCTAAACCATGTTCGAGAGGGATAGCAGGCATGTCTTACTCCTTCGCCTCGTTACGGCCCAAATGGAACGCCGTGACGGCTGCGGCAAGCAGCAGCATCGAGGCGAGTTCGACCACCAGCAGGTACGGACCGAACAGGCTGATGCCCACGGCTTTCGCGTCTACGGTGGTGTGGCCGATGGCCTGGCCGCTCTGGTGAGCGAACAGCACATACAGCAGTTCGGCCAGCAGCAAGGCGGCGAGAATCACCGGACCGGCCCAGATGCCGGGCTTGAGCCAGACGCGTTCTTGCTGAACCGAGGCCGGGCCGAGGTTCAGCATCATCACCACGAACACGAACAGCACCATGATGGCGCCGGCGTAGGCGATCACTTCCAGCACGCCGGCGAACGGCGCGCCGAGTGCGAAGAAAGTCATGGCCACAGCGATCAACGAGATGATCAGGTAGAGCAGGGCGTGCACAGGGTTGGTGTTGGTGACTACGCGAAGCGTGGACACAACAGCGATACCCGATGCGAAATAGAAAGCGAATTCCATCGTTCTTCCTTAAGGCAGCAAGCTCTTCACGTTGATCGGTTCGGCTTCGTTCTGCGCGGAGCCTTTCGGCTTGCCAGCGATTGCCATACCTGCAACACGATAGAAGTTGTAATCAGGGTTTTTGCCGGGGCCGGAGATCAACAGATCTTCTTTCTCGTACACCAGGTCCTGACGTTTGAACTCGGCCATCTCGAAATCCGGAGTCAGCTGGATCGCGGTGGTCGGACAGGCTTCCTCGCAGAGACCGCAGAAAATGCAGCGCGAGAAGTTGATACGGAAGAAGTCCGGGTACCAGCGACCGTCTTCGGTTTCCGCTTTCTGCAGCGAGATGCAACCCACCGGGCAAGCCACGGCGCACAGGTTGCAGGCAACGCAACGCTCTTCGCCATCGGGGTCGCGGGTCAGGACGATGCGACCACGGTAGCGTGGTGGCAGGTAGACCGCTTCTTCCGGGTATTGCAGGGTGTCGCGCTTGCGGAAGCCATGGCCGAAGACCATGACCAGGCTGCGCAACTGGGTACCAGTACCCTTAACGATGTCGCCAATATATTTGAACATGGGTCAAATCCTCACTGAACCGCGACTGCAGGCGTGTTCCACAACACGACCGCAGCGGTCACCAGCAAATTGATCAGGGTCAGTGGCAGGCAGAATTTCCAGCTGAAATCCATCACCTGGTCATAACGCGGACGCGGAATGGAAGCGCGCAGCAGGATGAACAGCATGATGAAGAACGCGGTCTTCAGTGCGAACCAGACGAAGGCCAGTTGCGGCAAGATGCCGAACGGACCGTGCCAGCCACCGAAGAACAGGGTGACCAGCAGCGCCGAGATCAGGATGATGCCGATGTATTCACCGACGAAGAACATGCCCCATTTCATACCGGCGTATTCAATGTGGTAACCGTCGGCCAGTTCCTGTTCCGCTTCCGGCTGGTCGAACGGGTGACGGTGAGTCACGGCGACGCCAGCGATGAAGAAGGTGCAGAAGCCGAAGAACTGCGGAATGATGAACCACAGGTTCTGGGCCTGGTATTCAACGATGTCGCGCATGTTGAACGAACCCACCTGCACCACCACGCCCATCAGCGCCAGGCCCAGGAACACTTCGTACGACACGGTCTGTGCCGAGGCACGCAAGCTGCCCAGCAGGGCGTACTTGTTGTTCGACGACCAGCCGGCGAACAGCACCGCGTAGACCGACAGACCGGCCATGGCGAAGAAGAACAGCAGGCCGATGTTCAGATCCGCGACGCCCCAGGTCGGGGTGATCGGGATGATCGCAAAGGCGATCAGCAGGGCGGACATGGCCACCACCGGTGCCAGGGTGAAGATCACCTTGTCGGCAAACGGCGGGGTCCAGTCTTCCTTGAAGAACATCTTCAGCATGTCGGCGGCGATCTGGAACATACCGAACGGGCCAACGCGGTTCGGACCGTAACGGTCCTGCCACCAGCCCAGCAGGCGACGTTCGACAAAGCTGAGCAACGCGCCTGCAACCACAACGGCCAGCAGAATCACGATGGCTTTGACGACCGAGAGGATCACATCGATCACTTCAGGGGTGAACCAGGTCATTGCGCTGCCTCCTGCAGACCGTCGACGGATACGCCGGCGAATGCCGGTGGAATGCCGGCGATGCCCGCAGGCAATGCCACCAGACCGGCGCCCAGTTCTTCATTGATGCGCAGCGGCAGACGCAGGGTCTGACCGGCCACGTTCAGGCTCAGCAGGGCACCGTCGTTGACGCCCAGACGATCCGCTTCCGACTTGGCCAGAGCCACGTATGGAGCCGGAATGCGCTCTTGAACCGGGGCGGCTTTCGAAGAGTTTTCTTCGCTGCCGAACAGGTGGAAGAACGGCACGGCTTGCCAGGTGCCCGGCGCCGGGTTGAACGCGCGTGGCGCTGCAGCGAACCAGTTCAGCGAATCACCGGTGCTTTCGATCAGGCGGGTGCCCGGGTCGCCAGCGCGAATGTGACCACCGACTTCGTCCTGGAACTTGTTCCACGCTTGTGGCGAGTTCCAGCCCGGCGACCATGCAAATGGCACTTGCTGACGCGGTTCGGCAGAGCCCGAGTAACCTTCCATGGAGAAGGCAAACGCGGTGTCTTTGTCTTGCGGGGTGCGCGGTTCATGAACGCTGATGTCGGCGCGCATCGCGGTGCGACCGGAGTAACGCAGCGGCTCACGCGCCAGTTTCAGACCCTTGATGCGGAACGCGGCGGACGGTGCTGCGTCGACGATACGCGCCAGTTGCTCGGTGCTCGAAGCAACGGCAGCAGTCACGTGGTCGAGTTGCGTCCAGTCGATCGGCTGGTTCAACAGGGTCGCGCGCAGGGCGTGCAGCCAGCGCCAGCCTTCGTGAACCAGGATGCTCGCGTCCATGTATTGCGGGTCGAAAACCTGGAAGAAGCGCTGGGCGCGACCTTCCTGGCTGACCAAAGTACCGTCGCCTTCAGCGAAGCTTGCTGCTGGCAGAACCAGGTGCGCGCGGTCGCTGGTAGCCGTCTTCTGATGGTCAGCAACGATCACCACTTGCGCAGCGTTCAGTGCAGCATCGACTTTGTCTTTGGCGGTGCGGGTGTACAGATCGTTTTCCAGCACAACGATCGCGTCAGCCTTACCGTCGATGACGGCTTGCAGCGCCGCGTCGACCGATTCGCCACCGAGCATGGCCAGACCAAGGCTGTTGGCTTCCGGCACGATCAGGCTGATCGAACCGTTCTTCTCGCGCAGCTTCAGCGCCTTAGCGATGTTGGCGGCGGCTTCGATCAAGGCTTTGGAGCCCAGCGAAGTACCAGCGATGATCAGCGGACGTTTTGCCGCGAGCAGGGCGTCGGCGATGCGCTTGGCCAGTTCCAGTGCTTCAGCGTCCAGACCTTCAACGGCAGGGGCGCTGGCGTCCAGAGCGTGAGCCACGGCGAAACCGATGCGCGCCAGATCGTCTGGAGCGGCGTGTACGCATTCTTCAGCGATGTCGTCGAGCTTGGTTTCCGCCAGGCTGGCGATGAACAGCGGGTTCAGCGCGTGTTGACCGATGTTCTTCACCGCCGCGTCGAGCCAAGGCTGAACGCGCATGGCTTCGGCCATGTCTTCAGCTTTGCCTTTGACCGATTGACGCAGCGACAGCGCCATACGGGCGGCGGTCTGGGTCAGGTCTTCACCGAGCACGAAAATCGCATCGTGATCTTCGATGTCGCGCATGTTCGGCACTGGCAGCGGGCTGTCTTTGAGCACTTGCAGGACCAGACGGATGCGTTCCAGCTCGGAGGCTTCGATACCCGAGTAGAAGTGCTCGGCGCCGACCAGTTCGCGCAACGCGTAGTTGCTTTCGAGGCTGGCGCGCGGCGAACCGATACCGACGATGTTGCGACCGCGCAGCAGATCGGCAGCCTTGTCCAGCGCAGCATCCAGTCCAAGCTTGGTGCCGTCGGCCAGCAGCGGCTGACGTGGACGGTCGGTGCGGTTGACGTAGCCATAACCGAAACGGCCACGGTCGCACAGGAAGTACTGGTTCACCGAACCGTTGAAACGGTTTTCGATGCGACGCAGTTCGCCGTAACGCTCGCCCGGGGAGATGTTGCAACCGCTCGAGCAGCCATGGCAGATGCTCGGCGCGAACTGCATGTCCCACTTACGGTTGTAGCGCTCGGAGTGAGTCTTGTCGGTGAACACACCGGTCGGGCAGACCTCGGTGAGGTTGCCGGAGAACTCGCTTTCGAGGGTGCCGTCTTCAACGCGACCGAAGTACACGTTGTCGTGGGCGCCGAACACACCGAGGTCGGTGCCGCCGGCGTAATCCTTGTAGAAACGCACGCAGCGGTAGCAAGCGATGCAGCGGTTCATTTCGTGAGAAATGAACGGGCCCAGTTGCTGGTTCTGGTGGGTGCGTTTGGTGAAGCGATACCGGCGCTCGTTGTGGCCGGTCATCACGGTCATGTCTTGCAGGTGGCAGTGACCGCCTTCTTCGCACACAGGGCAGTCGTGCGGGTGGTTGGTCATCAGCCATTCAACAACACTGGCGCGGAACGCCTTGGATTCTTCATCGTCGATGGAGATCCAGGTGTTGTCGGTGGCAGGCGTCATGCAGGACATGACGATGCGACCACGGGTGTCGTTCTCGTCGGTGTACTGCTTGACCGCGCACTGGCGACAGGCCCCGACGCTACCAAGCGCGGGGTGCCAGCAGAAATAAGGGATGTCGAGGCCCAGCGACAGACATGCCTGTAACAGGTTGTCTGCCCCGTCGACTTCGAGCGCTTTGCCGTCTACGTGGATAGTGGCCATGGTTCAAAGGTCTTCGTTGGCCCGGTGTCAGCGGGCGTGGCTAATGGAATCTTGTTATCCGTCCGAATCCAGTCAGCCCCGAAAGGCGTCATCGGACGAAAGGCGAAGGGCACGGACCCTTCGCCTTTTTAAGCGTTTACGCGCCGATTACGATCGGCCTTGCCAGAGGCGGGACGGCGGCGCTGACTGGCGCGATACCGGCTTCGAACTCTGGACGGAAGTATTTGATGGCACTGCCCAACGGTTCCACGGCACCCGGTGCGTGAGCACAGAAGGTCTTGCCAGGGCCGAGGAAGTTGACCAGACCCAGCAGGGTCTCGATATCGCCTGGCTGACCGCGGCCTTGTTCGATGGCCATCAAGAGCTTGACGCTCCATGGCAAACCATCGCGGCACGGGGTGCAGAAACCGCACGACTCGCGAGCGAAGAACTGCTCCATGTTGCGCAGCAAGGAGACCATGTTGACGCTGTCGTCCACCGCCATGGCCAGGCCGGTACCCATACGGGTGCCCACTTTGGCGATGCCGCCGGCGTACATTTGTGCGTCGAGGTGTTCTGGCAGGAGGAAACCGGTACCGGCTCCGCCTGGCTGCCAGGCCTTGAGTTTGAAGCCGTCGCGCATGCCGCCGGCGTAGTCTTCGAACAACTCGCGACCGGTGACCCCGAATGGCAATTCCCACAGGCCAGGGTTTTTGACTTTGCCGGAGAAGCCCATGAGCTTGGTGCCCATGTCTTCGGAACCTTCGCGGGCCAACGATTTGTACCAGTCAACGCCGTCGGCAATGATCGCCGGCACGTTGCACAGGGTTTCCACGTTGTTCACGCAGGTCGGCTTGCCCCACACGCCGACGGCGGCAGGGAAGGGCGGCTTGGAGCGCGGGTTGGCGCGGCGGCCTTCGAGGGAGTTGATCAGTGCGGTTTCTTCACCGCAGATGTAACGCCCGGCGCCGGTGTGGACGAACAGCTCGAAATCAAAACCGCTGCCGAGAATGTTTTTACCCAGCAGGCCCGCTGCCTTGGCTTCTTCTACGGCACGGTTGAGGTGCTTGGCGGCGGTGGTGTATTCGCCACGCAGGAAGATGTAGCCACGGTAGGTTTTCAGCGCGCGAGCACTGATCAGCATGCCTTCGATCAGCAGATGGGGCAGTTGCTCCATCAGCATGCGGTCTTTCCAGGTGTTCGGCTCCATTTCATCCGCGTTGCACAGCAGGTAGCGGATGTTGATGGATTCGTCTTTGGGCATCAGGCCCCACTTCACGCCCGTGGGGAAGCCTGCACCGCCGCGACCTTTGAGGCCGGCGTCTTTCACGGTCTGGACGATGGCGTCCTGATCCATGTCGGCGAAGGCTTTGCGCGCAGCGGCGTAACCGTTCTTGGCCTGGTATTCGTCGAGCCACACGGCTTCGCCGTCATCGCGCAGGCGCCAGGTCAGCGGGTGAGTCTCAGCCGAACGCTGAATGCGGTTGGCAGGACCGAAAGATGTCAGGGTCATACGTAGCCCTCGAGCAGTTTGGCGACGCCAGCAGGCTGCACATCACCAAAGGTGTCGTCGTCGATCATCAGCGCCGGTGCCTTGTCGCAGTTGCCGAGGCAGCAGACAGGCAGCAGGGTGAAACGACCGTCGGTGGTGGTCTGACCCAAACCGATGCCCAGATTGTTCTGGATTTCGCTGACCACCGACTCGTGGCCACCGATGTAGCAGACCATGCTGTCGCAGACGCGAATGATGTGACGGCCAACCGGCTGACGGAAAATCTGGCTATAGAACGTCGCCACACCTTCAACGTCGCTGGCCGGGATGCCGAGGATCTCGCCGATCGCGTACAGGGCGCCATCCGGCACCCAGCCGCGTTCTTTCTGAACGATCTTCAGGGCTTCGATCGACGCCGCGCGCGGGTCTTCGTAGTGATGCAGCTCGTGCTCGATGGCCGAGCGCTCGGTTTCACTGAGGGTGAAACGGTCTGTCTGGATAAGCGTGCTGTTCATGCTTAGCGGTCCACGTCGGCCATAACGAAATCGATACTACCCAGGTACGCAATCATGTCCGCGACCATGCTGCCTTTGATCACCGAAGGGATCTGTTGCAGATGCGGGAAGCTTGGAGTGCGGATCCGGGTACGGTAGCTCATGGTGCCGCCGTCGCTCGTCAGGTAATAACTGTTGATACCCTTGGTCGCTTCGATCATCTGGAAGGATTCGTTGGCCGGCATCACCGGGCCCCACGAAACTTGCAGGAAGTGCGTGATCAGGGTTTCGATGTGCTGCAGCGTGCGCTCTTTCGGCGGCGGCGTGGTCAGCGGGTGATCCGCCTTGTACGGGCCTTCCGGCATGTTGCGCAGGCACTGGTCGATGATGCGGATACTCTGGCGCATCTCCTCGACACGGACCATGCAGCGATCGTAGGCATCGCCGTTGTGGGCCAGCGGCACTTCGAACTCGAAGTTCTCGTAGCCGGAGTAAGGGCGCGCTTTACGCAGGTCGAAGTCGCAACCGGTGGAACGCAGGCCGGCACCGGTGGTGCCCCATTCCAGCGCTTCCTTGGTGTTGTACGCGGCAACGCCGATGGTACGGCCCTTGAGGATGCTGTTCTGCAGGGCAGCCTTGGTGTATTCGTCGAGGCGTTTTGGCAGCCATTCAACGAAGTCCTTCACCAGTTTTTCCCAGCCGCGTGGCAGGTCGTGCGCGACGCCACCGATGCGGTACCAGGCCGGGTGCAGACGGAAACCGGTAATGGCTTCGATCACCGTGTACGCCTTCTGGCGGTCGGTGAAGGTGAAGAACACCGGAGTCATGGCGCCGACGTCCTGGATGTAGGTACCCAGGAACAGCAGGTGGCTGGTGATCCGGAAGAACTCGGCCATCATGATGCGGATGACGTCGACCTTCTCAGGCACCTTGATGCCGGCCAGCTTCTCGACCGAGAGCACGTACGGCAGGTTGTTCATCACGCCGCCGAGGTAGTCAATACGGTCGGTGTACGGGATGAAACTGTGCCACGACTGACGCTCGGCCATCTTCTCGGCGCCACGGTGGTGGTAGCCAATGTCCGGCACGCAGTCGACGATCTCTTCACCGTCCAGTTGCAGAATGATGCGGAACGCACCGTGCGCAGAAGGGTGGTTCGGGCCGAGGTTGAGGAACATGTAGTCCTCGTTCGGACCGGAACGCTTCATGCCCCAGTCTTCCGGACGGAAACGCGCGGCTTCTTCCTCAAGCTGTTGCTTGGCGAGGTTGAGGCTGTACGGATCGAATTCGGTGGCGCGCGCCGGGAAGTCCTTGCGCAGCGGGTGACCTTCCCAGGTCGGCGGCATCATGATGCGCGACAGGTGCGGGTGACCTTTGAAGTCGATACCGAACATGTCCCAGACTTCACGCTCGTACCAGTTGGCGTTCGGCCAGATGCTGGTGACGGTCGGCAAGCTGAGGTCGCTCTCGGACAAGGCGACCTTGATCATCACGTCACTATTACGCTCCAGCGACATGAGGTGATAGAACACGGTGAACTCAGCGTCGCTCGGCAGCCCTTGACGCTTGGTGCGCAGACGCTCGTCCACGCCGTGCAGGTCATAGAGCATGACGTACGGCTTGGGCAGGTTGCGCAGGAAAGTCAGGACTTCGACGAGTCTGGCACGCGCCACCCACAGCACCGGCATGCCGGTGCGGGTTGGCTGGGCGGTGAACGCCTCCGGGCCAAAACGGTTGTTCAATTCAACGACCACATCCTGGTCGTCTGCCTTATAAGGCGGGATGTACAGAGCGCTGCCTGTAGTCATGGTTATTTTTTCGCTTTCGGTCAACGTAAAGAATGAAGCCAGCTTCTCGTTTCTATTTCAGAACAGATCTGGATCAGACTTCGTCAGGGCTGCGCAGGTTGGTGACTGCGATTCGCTGTTCGCGGCGCTGTTCCTTCTGCGAAGGCATGTCGGCGCGATACACGCCTTGATCACCAACGACCCAGGAAAGCGGACGACGCTCCTGTCCAATCGATTCCTGCAGCAGCATCAAGCCTTGCAGAAATGCTTCCGGACGGGGCGGGCAGCCAGGTACGTAGACGTCCACGGGCAGGAACTTGTCCACCCCTTGAACCACAGAGTAGATGTCGTACATGCCACCGGAGTTAGCGCACGAACCCATGGAGATAACCCACTTCGGCTCGAGCATTTGCTCGTAGAGACGCTGGATGATCGGCGCCATCTTGATGAAGCAGGTGCCGGCGATAACCATGAAGTCGGCCTGACGCGGCGATGCCCGGATAACTTCGGCGCCAAAGCGCGCGATGTCGTGGGGCGCCGTGAAGGCGGTGGTCATTTCCACGTAGCAGCACGACAGGCCGAAGTTGTACGGCCACAGGGAGTTTTTACGTCCCCAGTTGACCGCGCCACTCAGCACGTCTTCCAGCTTGCCCATGAAAATGTTTTTGTGGACTTGATCTTCTAACGGATCGGAAACGGTTTCCCGTTCGCCAATCGGATATTGCTCGTTAGGAGCATCGGGGTCGATCCTGGTGAGATTGTATTGCATTGCCAAAGCCTCATTGTTTCAGCTTCGCTTGCCGCTTGCGGCGACCTTCGGGAGCCCAATCAAGTGCCCCGACGCGCCATAGGTAGACAAGACCTGCCAACAGAATTGCTATGAAAACGAGTGCTTCGACGAATCCGGTCCAGCCGCTTTCGCGGACGGACACAGACCATGCAAAGAGAAAGAGGGCTTCGATATCGAAGATCACGAAGAGCATCGCGACCAGATAGAATTTGGCTGAGAGCCGCAAGCGGGCGCCACCGGTAGGTAGCATGCCGGACTCGAACGGTTCGTTTTTGCTGCGACCCCAGGCTTTTGACCCGAGGAGGCTGGAGACGCCAAGCATGAAGGCACACAGGCCGACGACACCCAGAAGGAAAATGGCAAAGCCCCAATTGTGGGCCATGAGTCCTGTCGCTTCGGGCATGCTGGTAATCCTTAACAGAGAGCAAAGGTCTCTGAGCTTGATAAAGAAATAGGCAGTGACGATATGTCGCAGCAATCAATCGCGCTGATTTTATGGCTAAACACCCTGCAAGTAAAATTCCTATAGCGAAATTATTTATTGGAATAAGGACATAGCGCATCTCCAATGCCCTGCAGCCCATGCGTTGCGGGCATTAGGCGGGTTTATGCAAATAATGTTTTGTAGGGGATGTAACGAACATAGTTGTGGCTAAATGATAATTAATATCGTTTGCGGGTGTTTTGTAACTGTTTAACGGGATGTCAGTCGGGAAGTTGTCTTACTTGCACGTTACTGCAATTAGCGACGGCGCCCGTTTTAGCGGATTTTTCTGACGGTTGTACCGCTCTGGATCAATGTTTTCTCCGAACGACGCCGATCCCTGTAGGAGTGAGCCTGCTCGCGATGGTGGTGGGTCAGTCACCGTATGCGCAAGCTGACACACCGCTATCGCGAGCAGGCTCACTCCTACAGGGATTTGTGGTGTTCATTAAATCGGGGCAAAAAAAACGCCCCGAACCAGTCGGGGCGTCAGTTTTGCGGCTCTGCGGTTAGCTTTCTATACGATCCGCAAAGGCCGTTTGCTCAGCGAAGCAGAATCAGTGGAACTGTTCTTCTTCAGTCGAACCGGTCAGTGCGGTTACCGAGGACGAGCCACCTTGAATCACAGTGGTCATGTCGTCGAAGTAGCCGGTGCCCACTTCCTGCTGGTGAGCCACGAAGGTGTAACCCTTGGCGGCGTCAGCGAATTCCTGCTCCTGCAGCTTCACGTAGGCAGTCATGTCGTTGCGGGCGTAGTCGTGCGCCAGGTTGAACATGCTGTGCCACATGTTGTGAATGCCGGCCAGGGTGATGAACTGGTGCTTGTAACCCATGGCGGACAGTTCGCGCTGGAATTTGGCGATGGTCGCGTCGTCCAGGTTTTTCTTCCAGTTGAAGGACGGCGAGCAGTTGTACGACAGCAGTTGGTCCGGGTATTCCTTTTTGATCGCTTCAGCGAAACGACGAGCCTCGTCCAGATCCGGCTTGGCAGTTTCGCACCAGATCAGGTCGGCGTACGGCGCATAAGCCAGGCCACGGGCGATGGCTTGATCGAGGCCGGCGCGAACCTTGTAGAAGCCTTCCTGAGTGCGCTCGCCAGTTACGAACGGCTGGTCGTACGGGTCGCAGTCGGAAGTCAGCAGGTCAGCAGCGTTAGCGTCGGTACGGGCCAGGATGATGGTCGGAGTACCGGCAACGTCGGCAGCCAGACGTGCAGCGGTCAGCTTCTGTACGGCTTCCTGAGTCGGAACCAGTACTTTGCCGCCCATGTGACCGCACTTCTTCACGGAAGCCAGTTGGTCTTCGAAGTGAACGCCAGCGGCGCCTGCTTCGATCATGCTCTTCATCAGCTCATAGGCGTTCAGTACGCCGCCGAAACCGGCTTCAGCGTCAGCCACGATCGGCGCGAAGTAGTCGATGTAGCCGTCGTCGCCCGGGTTCTTGCCGGCTTTCCACTGGATCTGGTCAGCACGACGGAACGAGTTGTTGATGCGCTTGACCACGGTTGGAACCGAATCCACCGGGTACAGCGACTGGTCCGGGTACATGGATTCTGCGGAGTTGTTGTCCGCAGCCACTTGCCAGCCCGACAGGTAGATCGCCTGGATACCGGCTTTGACCTGTTGAACAGCCTGGCCGCCAGTCAAAGCGCCCATGCAGTTGACGAAATCTTTCTCAGGACGGAAGGAAGGCTTGGCACCCTGGGTGACCAGGTTCCACAGCTTGTCGGCGCCCATTTTTGCAAAGGTGTGCTCAGGTTGAACCGAGCCACGCAGACGGACGACGTCAGCAGCGGAGTAAGTGCGAGTCACGCCTTTCCAGCGCGGGTTTTCAGCCCAGTCTTTTTCGAGGGCTGCAATTTGCTGTTCGCGTGTCAGTGCCATGGAGATAAACCTCGTCGCGTCTTTATGAAAAGTTGTTCTGCGGTGGAAAATTCCTGCGCTCGCTGACCAGAAGCTTAGGTGGTCAAGTCGGATTCGGCGGGGTAGGCGACGGGATGAACGATAGGCTCGAGGGGAAGTGAGCAGGTAGTGGCGGACTGCGGGCGCATTCGGGCGTCGTGGGCCTTTATACGGTCTACAGTGTGAAGCCGGGTTACCTAATTACGCTTCCGTCCCTCGGGACAACTTCGTTCCAGTCGGCAACCTCGTCAAACACACCTTGTGGGCGGTACAGACACGAAGCGGTTCGCGGGGTAGGTGCGAACATCGCTTCGAAGGCCCTTGCCAGGGCCTCTGATTAGCGGGAGCGAGGCCATCATGCCTTCGCTTTTTTACCCCGTCAAACGTTTTGTAGTGCTTTTTTTTAAGCACTACATCTTTCGTCTAATACGACTAATCAGTCAGTTTTCGGTGCTTTAGTCCAGGGCGTCGACTTTCACCCGCAAGGTCATGTCATCCCGGCCTTGAGTCGAGTAGCTGCGGGTCAGGCCCTGTTTGTCGGCCTGGGTCTGGCGATTGACGCCGGCGAGGGTGATCCACTCGCCGAGGCGCCCGCTGACAGTTGTGTCGGTGCTTTGCACGTTCACTACATCGGGACGTTCCTGGCTCATGCGGTCACGGTTGGTACTGATCGCCAAGTGAACGATGTCGCCGGTGACGCTGGCGGTGACATAGAAACCCTGGGTGACGTTGCGGTATTGCGTCTGGCTGTTGTAACCGCCGTAGGAATCGCTCTGAACATTGGTGATCGGAACGCTCTGGCCAACCTGAATCAGCGCCGGCATGCCATCGGTGGCCTGAACTTGCTGGACGCCGCCCTCACGGCTGGCGGTGCTGCGGCTGATGATGCGGGTCTGGTTTGGTTGAGAGCCGTTGACTGAATAGCCTTCGTCCCCACGGCCATTGTTTTCGTTGGTGTCGACGGTGATCAGTAGACGCTTGGGCGCAGTGTCGAGTTGGGTGATCAGCGCCTTGAGTTCCTGAATCTTGTCCGGCTCGGCCTTGATGATCAGTTGGTTGCCATAGGCGCTGACCTGACCGTCCTTGCCGAGGAAGTCTTGCGCCATCGGCAGCATGTCAGTGCTGGTGCGGTAATTGAGAGGCACGATTTCTGTGGCTGCCATCACCGAAAAACTGCAACCGAGCAGCAGGGTGGTGAGCAGGGTGCGTAGGGACATGTCCGTTATCTCCGCTTTCGAAAGGCTTGATATTGCCAGTTTGTCGGCCTTGGGTGGGGCAAGTTGAATCGTAGACAGCAAAACGCCCCGGCATCGGTTGATGTCGGGGCGTAATCGTTCCCACGCTCTGCGTGGGAATGCAGCCAGTGACGCTCTGCGTCACATGCCGCAAGGGACGCGGAGCGTCCCGAGAGGCATTCCCACGCAGAGCGTGGGAATGATCAGGGCAGAGCTCAGGCCGAATGCCGAACCATGTCGACATGCGGAATCCCGGCTTCGAGGAATTCCTCGCTGACCAAGCTGAAGCCTAAGCGCTCATAGAACGCGGTGGCCTGAACCTGCGCGCTGAGCATTTGCTGCTTCAATCCACGTTCTTCAGCTTCAGCAATCACCGCTTGCATCAGCGCATCACCGACTTTCATGCCGCGCCAGTCTTTCAGCACTGAAACCCGGCCAATGTGCCCATCAGGCAACAGGCGCGCAGTACCAATCGGAAAGTCGCCTTCAAACGCCAGAAAATGCACGGCGGTCGCGTCATCCGCGTCCCATTCCAGCTCAGGTGGCACCGATTGTTCGGCGATGAACACCGTTTCACGAATGCGCCGGATCTCGGCGATGTCCTTCTGCCAGTCTGCGACACGAACGCGAATTTTATTCATCAGCGAACCCCAGGCTCCCTTGCTTGACCAACTGGCACAGCAGGCCGCAAGCGTCTTCGTCGTTCAGCCACTCACCGAGGTTGTCAGTGTGCAGGGCGTCAGCGGCGCAGATCAGCTTCAACAGTTCGCGTAGCTTGCCCGGCAGGTAACGGCTCTGGCCGCTGGCGAACAGCAGCAGGTCGTCATCGACTTCCGACCAGGCCAGGCGCGCACTCGGGTTGCGGATCAGAATGGCGCCATCCTGTAGGGCGGCGAGGAAGTCTTCTTCTTCGATTTCTTCCGGGCCGGCCACCAGTTCCGGATAGCGTGGCTCGGTCATGTACTGGCCGAACCAGGTCAGCAGCAGGCGTTCGTCGCTCATGTGCTCGGCGAGCAGGGCTTTCAGGCGATCCAGTGCATCGTGTTGAATCTGGTGTGGATCGCTGGCCGGCTGCGCATCGGCATCGGTGTAGCGCTCTTCGTCAGTCAGGAACTGGCTGAGGAAGTCGGTGAAGTGAGTCAGCACTTCGGAAGCGCTTGGTGCGCGGAAACCGACCGAGTAGGTCATGCAGTTATCGACCGCGACGCCACAGTGAGCCAGGCGCGGTGGCAGGTAGAGCATGTCGCCCGGTTCCAGTACCCATTCTTCGGTCTCGTGGAATTCAGCGAGGATGCGCAGGTCCGCGTGTTGCCGCAGCGGGCTCTCGGAATCGCACATCTGGCCGATTTTCCAGTTGCGCTTGCCGTGGCCTTGCAGCAGGAATACGTCGTAGTTGTCGAAGTGCGGACCAACGCTGCCACCCGGGGCGGCGAAGCTGATCATCACGTCATCGACCCGCCAGCTCGGCAGGAAACGGAAGTTTTCCAGCAGTTCGCTGACTTCCGGGACGAATTGGTCGACCGCTTGAACCAGCAGGGTCCACTCTTTTTCCGGCAGCTTGCTGAATTCATCTTCAGCGAACGGGCCGCGACGCAGTTCCCATGGGCGCTCGCCATGCTCGATCACCAGGCGCGATTCGACTTCTTCTTCCAGGGCCAGGCCGGCCAGTTCGTCGGCGTCGATCGGGCTTTCGAAGTCAGGAATCGCCTGACGGATCAACAGTGGCTTTTTCTGCCAGTAGTCGCGCAGGAATTCGCGTGCTGTGAGGCCGCCCAGAAGTTGAAGAGGAATATCGGAATTCATATGTAACCTATTGAAAAAAAGCACTTTTCAGGCGGGAATAAAAACGCCCGGCGCGGCCGGGCGTCTCAAACGGATCAAGCGGTCGATCAGATGCGTTTGGCTTGCGCTACAGCGTTGCCGATGTAGTTGGCCGGAGTCAGTTGCTTGAGCTCGGCTTTCGCTTGCGCTGGCATGTCCAGGCCGTCGATGAAAGTCTGCAACGCTTCAGGGCTGATGCCCTTGCCGCGGGTCAGTTCTTTCAGCTTCTCGTACGGGTTTTCGATGTTGTAGCGGCGCATCACGGTCTGGATCGGCTCAGCCAATACTTCCCAGCAAGCGTCGAGGTCAGCGGCAATCTTCTGCTCGTTGAGCTCCAGTTTGCTGATGCCTTTGAGGCTGGCTTCGTAGGCGATCACGCTGTGGGCGAAGCCGACACCGAGATTACGCAGTACGGTGGAGTCGGTCAGGTCGCGCTGCCAGCGGGAAATCGGCAGTTTGCTCGCCAGGTGCTGGAACAGTGCGTTGGCGATGCCCAGGTTGCCTTCGGAGTTTTCGAAGTCGATCGGGTTGACCTTGTGCGGCATGGTCGACGAACCGATTTCGCCAGCGATGGTGCGCTGCTTGAAATAACCCAGGGAGATGTAGCCCCAGATGTCACGGTCGAAGTCGATCAGGATGGTATTGAAGCGCGCAATTGCGTCGAACAGCTCGGCGATGTAGTCGTGCGGTTCGATCTGCGTGGTGTACGGGTTGAACACCAGGCCCAGCTCGTCTTCGATGAAGGCGCGGGCGTTGGCTTCCCAGTCGATCTGCGGGTAGGCCGACAGGTGGGCGTTGTAGTTGCCGACAGCGCCGTTGATCTTGCCCAGCAGCGGCACGGCAGCGACTTGAGCAATCTGACGCTCGAGACGGTAAACCACGTTCGCCAGCTCTTTACCCAGAGTGGTTGGCGAGGCTGGTTGACCGTGGGTGCGCGACAGCATCGGCACGTCAGCGAAACGGATGGCCAGTTCGCGGATGGCGTTGGCGGTCTGGCGCATCAGCGGCAGCATCACGTCGTCACGGCCTTCGCGCAGCATCAGGGCGTGGGACAGGTTGTTGATGTCTTCGCTGGTGCAGGCAAAGTGGATGAACTCGCTGACCTTGGCCAGCTCCGGCAGCTTGGCCGCCTGCTCTTTGAGCAGGTATTCGATCGCTTTGACGTCGTGGTTGGTGGTGCGCTCGATCTCTTTGACGCGCTCGGCGTGCTCCAGCGAGAAGTTTTCAGCCAGTTCATTGAGAACGGCGTTGGCCTCGGCGGAGAAGGCTGGTACTTCAGGGATACCAGCGTGGGCGGCCAGGCGCTGGAGCCAGCGTACTTCAACCAGAACTCGGGCACGGATCAGGCCGTACTCGCTGAAAATCGGGCGCAGGGCCTGGGTTTTGCCGGCGTAGCGGCCGTCAACAGGGGAAACCGCAGTGAGCGAAGAAAGCTGCATGGGGTGTTCTCGGACAGTCGGGCAACGAAATGGGGCGCGTATCATACATGAAAAAATCCGCCGGTCCGTTGCCAACTGACCGGCGTATTACGCGTTACAGACTACAAAGCTTTTATTGCAGGGCGATTTACTCGCTGCGCATCAACGGATACAGCTCTTTGAGCAGCTTGCGCCGGCTGATCACCAACTGCCAGCGATGGCCGCCGAGCTGCCGCCACAGGCGCGCCGAACGAATGCCGGCAAGCAACAGAGCGCGAATTTTCGAGGCATTGCTCGGCTGCTGCAGATTGCGCATGTCGCCATGCACCTGAATGCGTTGGCGCAAGGTGCTCAGGGTGTCCTGGTACAGCGCGCCGCAAGCCGCGACCACGTTTTCGTGGGCCGGGCCGAAATGCTCGACCTGCGACTGGATCTGCGGCAAGCGCTTGCCGATGATGTCGAGCATGTCGTTGCGCTTGGCCAGTTGACGTTCCAGGCCGAGCATCGACAGGGCATAACGCAGTGGCTCGCGCTGCAATGTGCTTGGGTCGCGCTCGAGGGCGCCGATCAGTGCACGGTAACCTTCGCGCAAATTGATGTCGCCGCCGCCGTACACGTCCAGCGTGTCCTTCGGGTCGCGCACGAGCAGGCTGCCGAGCATGCAGCTCAGGCCGGCTTCGTTGGTCTGGCCGGTCTTGGCGATCCGGTCGACCAGCACGGCGGCGAGAAACACGCCGCCGAGCGCCGTCAGTTGCTCCTGAGTCGGGCTCATGCCTGGCCGCTCCACGGCTCGGCCACTTCGATCACGCCGCCGCCGAGGCAGATTTCACCGTCGTAGAACACCACCGATTGACCCGGCGTCACCGCGCGTTGCGGCTCGTCGAACACGGCGCGGTAGCCACTGGCGGTTTTTTCCAGGGTGCAGGTCTGGTCGCTCTGGCGATAACGCACTTTCGCGGTCAGGCGCAGCGGCTGGCTCAGGTCGATCGGGTTGACCCAATAGATTTCCGAAGCGAGCAGGGCGCTGGAAAACAGCCACGGATGGTTGTTGCCCTGGCCGACGATCAGTTCGTTGGTGTCGAGATCCTTGCGCAGCACGTACCACGGCTCATCGCCGGCGTCTTTCAAACCACCAATGCCAAGGCCTTGGCGCTGACCGATGGTGTGGTACATCAAGCCGTGATGACGGCCGATGACTTCGCCTTCGGTGGTCTTAATCTCGCCCGGTTGCGCTGGCAGGTATTGCTTGAGGAAATCGCTGAAGCGACGCTCGCCGATGAAGCAGATCCCGGTGGAATCCTTCTTCTTGGCGGTGGCCAGCTCGTATTTCTCGGCAATGGCGCGCACTTCCGGCTTTTCCAGTTCGCCGACCGGGAACAGGGTCTTGGCAATCTGTTCGCCGCCAACGGCGTGCAGGAAATAGCTCTGATCCTTGTTCGGATCGAGGCCTTTGAGCAGTTCGGTACGACCATCAATGTCGCGGCGGCGCACGTAGTGGCCGGTGGCAATCAGGTCGGCGCCGAGCATCATGGCGTAGTCGAGGAACGCCTTGAACTTGATCTCGCGGTTACACAGGATGTCCGGGTTCGGCGTACGGCCGGCCTTGTATTCGGCCAGGAAGTGCTCGAACACGTTGTCCCAGTACTCGGCGGCGAAGTTGGCGGTGTGCAGCTTGATGCCAATCTTGTCGCACACGGCCTGGGCGTCCGCCAGGTCATCCATGGCGGTGCAGTATTCCGTTCCATCGTCTTCTTCCCAGTTCTTCATGAACAGGCCTTCCACCTCGTAACCCTGCTCGATCAGCAGGAGAGCGGAAACGGAAGAGTCCACGCCGCCGGACATGCCGACAATGACGCGCTTCTTGGATGTGTCAGAAGGGGCTGGATCACGCATAGGGATTCAATGAGTGTCTTGAAAAAGGACGCGATTCTAGCAGGCTCGCGGCCTCAAGGCTAAAGAGAAGGGCGGATCAGTTCGAGGCTGAAGTGATGGCCGGCCAGATAATCGTCGATGCAACGGATGATCAGCTCGCTGCGCCAGTTATCGCGCTGGGCGATTAATTCGTCGCGGGTCAGCCACTTGGCGCCGACGATGCCGTCGTCGAGTTGGTAATCGGGGTGGTGTTGCACGGCTTTGGCGCTGAAGCACACGCGCTGGTAGGTCACACCATTGCTCGGTGCGGTGTACAGGTAAATGCCGATCACGCCGGTAGGTTCGACGTCCCAGCCGGTTTCTTCGAGGGTTTCGCGCACGGCGGCGTCGATCAGGGTTTCGTCCGGGTCGAGATGGCCGGCGGGCTGGTTGAGCACGTTACGCCCGGCCTTGTGTTCCTCGACCATCAGGAAGCGGCCGTTGTCCTCGACGATGGTGGCGACGGTGATGTGGGGGAGCCATTCCATACGGTGTCCTCGTTTCTGAATATTGGAACCCGATCCCTGTGGGAGCTGGCTTGCCAGCGATGGCGGCCTATCATTCAGCATTGAAGGTGACTGATCCACCGCTATCGCTGGCAAGCCAACTCCCACAGGGTTTTGTGGTGGTCATAAAGCCCGGAAACACAAACCCCGGCACGAGGCCGGGGTTTGTGATGTTCCCTTTACAACCTTAAACCAGCGCAGCAATCGCCGCGTTGAGGGTTGCGCTTGGGCGCATGGCCTTGCTGATCAGCTCGGCATTGGCGTGGTAGTAACCGCCGATGTCGACTGGCTTGCCCTGAACGGCGTTGAGCTCGGCAACGATGGTTGCTTCGTTCTCGGTCAGAGTCTTGGCCAGAGTCGCGAACTGCGCTTGCAGTGCAGCGTCTTCAGTCTGGGCGGCCAGAGCCTGAGCCCAGTACATCGCCAGATAGAAGTGGCTGCCGCGGTTGTCGATGTTGCCGACTTTGCGCGATGGCGACTTGTTGTTGTCGAGGAACTGGCCGGTGGCCTGATCCAGGGTTTTCGACAGCACCAGGGCTTTCGGGTTGTTGTAGTTCACACCCAAATGCTCAAGGGACGCTGCCAGTGCAAGGAATTCACCCAGCGAATCCCAGCGCAGGAAGTTCTCTTCAACCAGTTGCTGCACGTGCTTCGGAGCCGAGCCGCCGGCGCCGGTTTCGAACAGGCCACCGCCGTTCATCAGCGGCACGATCGACAGCATCTTGGCGCTGGTGCCCAGTTCCATGATCGGGAACAGGTCGGTCAGGTAGTCGCGCAGTACGTTGCCGGTCACCGAAATGGTGTCCTTGCCTTCGCGGGTGCGCTGCAGGGTGTACTTCATGGCGTCGACCGGCGCCATGATCTGGATGTCCAGACCGGTGGTGTCGTGATCCTTCAGGTAAGCCTGAACTTTCTCGATCACTACGCCATCGTGAGCGCGCATCGGGTCCAGCCAGAAGATCGCTGGAGTGCTGCTCGCGCGAGCGCGGTTGACGGCCAGTTTGACCCAGTCCTGGATCGGCGCGTCTTTGGTCTGGCACATGCGGAAGATGTCGCCGGCTTCAACAGCCTGTTCCATCAGCAGGTTGCCCTTGCTGTCGGTGACGCGAACCACGCCGTCAGCCTTGATCTGGAAAGTCTTGTCGTGCGAGCCGTACTCTTCGGCTTTCTTCGCCATCAGGCCAACGTTTGGCACGCTGCCCATGGTGGTCGGATCGAAAGCGCCATTGGCTTTGCAATCTTCGATCACAGCCTGGTAGATGGTCGCGTAGCAGCGATCCGGGATCACCGCCTTGGTGTCGTGCAACTGACCGTCGGTGCCCCACATTTTGCCGGAGTCACGGATCATTGCCGGCATCGAGGCGTCGACGATGACGTCGCTCGGCACGTGCAGGTTGGTGATGCCTTTGTCGGAGTTGACCATCGCCAGCGATGGACGAGCGGCGTAGACCGCGGCCATGTCGGCTTCGATCTGCGCTTGCTGCTCGGCCGGCAGGGCCTTGATGCGCGCGTATAGATCGCCGATGCCGTTGTTCAGGTTGAAGCCGATCTCGGCCAGCACGTCAGCGTGCTTGGTCAGGGCGTCTTTGTAGAACTCGGCAACGATCTGGCCGAACATGATCGGGTCGGAGACCTTCATCATGGTTGCTTTCAAGTGAACCGAAAGCAGCACGCCTTGGGCCTTGGCGCTTTCGATTTCAGCAGCGATGAACGCGCGCAGGGCGTTTTTGCTCATTACGGCGCAGTCGAGGATCTCGCCGGCCTGAACGGTGGTTTTTTCTTTCAGAACGGTAGCGGTACCGTCTTTGGCGATCAGCTCGATCTTCACGGCGTCAGCGGCGTCGATCAGGGCAGCTTTTTCGCTGCCGTAGAAATCGCCGGTGCTCATGTGAGCGACGTGGGATTTGGAGTCTTTGGCCCAGGCGCCCATTTTGTGCGGGTGCTTGCGCGCGTAGTTCTTCACCGACAGCGGTGCGCGACGGTCGGAGTTGCCTTCACGCAGTACCGGGTTCACGGCGCTGCCCTTGACCTTGTCGTAACGCGCCTTGGCGTCTTTGTCGGCGTCGCTGGTCACGGTTTCCGGATAGTCCGGGAGGTTGTAACCCTGAGCTTGCAGCTCTTTGATCGCGGCTTGCAGCTGTGGCACCGAAGCGCTGATGTTCGGCAGCTTGATGATGTTGGCTTCAGGCGTAACGGCCAGGTCGCCCAGTTCGGCGAGGTGGTCGGCTACGGCTTTGTCGCCCAGTTGCTCGGGGAAGCTGGCCAGAATACGTGCTGCAAGAGAGATATCGCGGGTTTCCACGGCGATATCGGCCGAGGCGGTGTAAGCCTCGATGATCGGCAGCAGGGAATAGGTGGCGAGGGCTGGAGCTTCGTCGGTGAAGGTATAGATGATCTTCGAGCGGGTGGGCATATTCGGATTAACTCTCTCTTCTTTGCTAAAGCGTGCGCAGAAACTCGAGGGGCGCCGGGTAAGCGCGTTCGTTCAAAGTCATCCATGAACCGAATGTCGAGATTCTTCGCGGTGATGTTGGGTGCATCAGTAGAGCGTCAAGCAGTCGGACTGCGGTAACAACCCGACCAATCAGGCGGAAAGTCTCGTGCTAGAGAGGCCAGCCGTCGTGACCCTGTGGTCAGCGGGCGGCATTATACATAGGTAGCTGGCAATCTGCCGATGGTTCATATGCAACGATTCTCGTCCATTGGTCTAAAGGTCGCAGGGCGGGGCCGGGCGTAGAGTCGTCGCGAATGCTTGAGTTTGGCGCTTTTCCCTTTGCTTTCAGGCTTGTACGAAACGAGATGTAGGCGCGCCACGAACAGAGGGTTTGCGTGTTGATTTAACTGGGTTACGCTCGGACCAAGCCAGATGTTCAATCCAAACAATGGAGTTCAGCATGGGTTACAAGAAGATTCAGGTTCCAGCCGTCGGCGACAAAATCACCGTCAATGCAGACCATTCTCTCAATGTTCCTGATAACCCGATCATCCCCTTCATCGAAGGTGACGGCATTGGTGTCGACATCAGCCCGGTGATGATCAAGGTTGTCGATGCTGCAGTTCAAAAGGCATACGGCGGTAAACGCAAGATTTCCTGGATGGAAGTCTACGCCGGGGAAAAAGCCACTCAGGTTTACGATCAGGACACCTGGTTGCCTCAGGAAACTCTCGATGCCGTCAAGGATTACGTGGTTTCCATCAAAGGCCCGCTGACCACCCCGGTCGGTGGCGGCATCCGCTCGCTGAACGTGGCCCTGCGTCAGCAACTCGACCTGTACGTCTGCCTGCGCCCGGTGCGCTGGTTCGAAGGCGTACCAAGCCCGGTGAAAAAGCCCGGCGACGTCGACATGACCATTTTCCGCGAGAACTCCGAAGACATCTATGCGGGCATTGAGTGGAAGGCCGGTTCGCCGGAAGCCACCAAGGTCATCAAATTCCTTAAAGAAGAAATGGGCGTCACCAAGATCCGTTTCGACGAAAACTGCGGCATCGGCGTCAAGCCGGTTTCGCTGGAAGGCACCAAGCGTCTGGCGCGCAAGGCCCTGCAATATGTGGTCGATAACGACCGCGATTCGCTGACCATCGTGCACAAAGGCAACATCATGAAGTTCACCGAAGGTGCCTTCAAAGAGTGGGCCTACGAAGTGGCCGCTGAAGAATTCGGCGCGACCCTGCTCGACGGCGGACCGTGGATGCAGTTCAAAAACCCGAAAACCGGCAAGAACGTTGTGGTCAAAGATGCCATCGCCGACGCCATGCTCCAGCAGATCCTGCTGCGCCCGGCCGAATACGATGTGATCGCGACCCTCAACCTCAACGGCGACTACCTCTCCGACGCCCTGGCGGCGGAAGTGGGCGGTATCGGTATTGCACCGGGCGCCAACCTGTCCGACACCGTGGCGATGTTCGAAGCGACCCACGGTACTGCGCCGAAGTATGCCGGCAAGGATCAGGTCAACCCGGGTTCGCTGATTCTCTCTGCAGAGATGATGCTGCGCCACATGGGCTGGACCGAAGCGGCGGATCTGATCATCAAGGGCACCAACGGTGCTATTTCGGCCAAGACTGTGACCTATGACTTTGAGCGTCTGATGGACGGAGCCAAATTGGTTTCGTCTTCGGGGTTCGGCGATGCGCTGATTTCGCATATGTAAAACGCGGGCACATAAAAACCGCCTGACTCTTCATTGAGTCAGGCGGTTTTTTATTGCTTGGGATATTCAGGTGAAGATCAGTCAGCTCACGCTTTGGCAGTTGCGGCGGCAGCAGCAGCGGCAGCGCCAAAAGCAGCACTCTCAGCGGGGCTGGATGGTTCAATGATGACGTTTGTGATTTTTAGGGCATGCAGCCCCTTGGGACCTTGAACAATCTCAAAACTCACCAGTTGTCCGGCCTTTAGCGTTTTATACCCCTCCATCTCAATGGCGGAGTAGTGCGCAAAGAAATCAATCTCTTTTCCGTCTTCATCGCGGCCTTCGCGGGCGTCGGTATTGATAAAGCCGAATCCCTTGGCATTGTTGAACCATTTCACCTTGCCGACAGCCATGCTCAAATCCCTCTGCAACAGACTCCATCGCTGGAGTATCATCCAATTCATCCGCAATCTAATCCGTTAAAAGGATTGACTCCGCGGATCTTTTTTACCCACTGTGGGCTCTATTGGTTGTAACACCGTTTTCCCGATAGTCAAGGTGACCGGGCAGTCGGAGTTGAAAACGTGGACAACCGCCCCCACCACTGTATTTGCACAACTGACGAACCTTTCTTTCCATGCATGCAATCAGCCAGATTCGACTAACATTCAATCAGGATCGCCCGCTTCTCCAAAAGGATCTTCCACAGGAGCACGACGACGATTCGGCAGGCGTTGCTGTTCAGGAAGCAAAGCCTGCGTTACAGGCGCCGCCGATGTACAAGGTGGTTTTGTTTAATGATGACTACACACCGATGGATTTCGTCGTCGAAGTGCTCGAGGTGTTTTTTAACCTGAATCGCGAGCTGGCGACCAAGGTCATGCTGGCCGTTCACACAGAAGGACGGGCAGTATGTGGAGTGTTTACCCGCGACATCGCCGAGACAAAGGCCATGCAGGTCAACCAGTACGCCAGGGAAAGCCAGCATCCGCTACTCTGTGAAATCGAGAAGGACGGTTAATCGCCGACCACTTGGGTATGAGGTGAAGCTATGTTAAACCGCGAGCTCGAAGTCACCCTCAATCTAGCCTTCAAGGAGGCTCGTTCGAAACGTCATGAATTCATGACCGTCGAACACCTTTTGCTGGCCCTATTGGACAATGAGGCTGCCGCCACCGTTTTGCGTGCCTGCGGCGCAAACCTCGACAAACTCAAGCATGATCTGCAGGAGTTCATCGACTCCACCACGCCATTGATCCCCGTTCATGACGAAGATCGTGAAACCCAGCCAACCCTGGGCTTCCAGCGTGTACTGCAACGTGCTGTTTTCCACGTACAGAGCTCGGGCAAACGCGAAGTAACCGGCGCCAACGTGCTGGTTGCCATCTTCAGTGAGCAAGAGAGTCAGGCAGTGTTCCTGCTGAAACAGCAGAGCGTTGCGCGCATCGATGTCGTCAATTACATCGCACACGGCATTTCCAAAGTGCCGGGGCATGGCGATCACTCTGAAGGTGAACAAGATATGCAGGACGACGAGGGCGGTGAGTCTTCTTCTTCAGGCAATCCTCTGGATGCTTATGCCAGCAACCTCAACGAGCTCGCGCGCCAGGGTCGCATCGACCCGTTGGTCGGCCGTGAATCGGAAGTCGAGCGTGTCGCGCAGATTCTCGCGCGTCGGCGCAAAAACAATCCGCTGCTGGTGGGCGAGGCGGGCGTGGGTAAAACCGCGATTGCCGAAGGTCTGGCCAAGCGTATTGTCGACAACCAGGTGCCGGATCTGTTGGCCAACAGCGTTGTTTACTCGCTCGACCTCGGTGCTCTGCTCGCGGGCACCAAGTATCGCGGTGATTTCGAGAAGCGCTTCAAGGCGCTGCTCAATGAACTGAAAAAACGTCCGCAGGCGATCCTGTTTATCGATGAGATCCACACCATCATCGGTGCCGGCGCTGCGTCTGGTGGCGTGATGGACGCCTCGAACCTGCTCAAACCGTTGCTGTCGTCTGGCGACATCCGTTGCATCGGTTCGACCACGTTCCAGGAATTCCGCGGCATCTTCGAGAAGGATCGTGCCTTGGCGCGTCGCTTCCAGAAGGTCGATGTCGTCGAGCCATCGGTGGAAGACACCATCGGTATCCTGCGCGGCCTGAAAGGGCGTTTCGAGCAGCACCACAACATCGAATACAGCGATGAGTCATTGCGCGCTGCGGCAGAACTCGCGTCGCGCTACATCAATGACCGGCATATGCCGGACAAGGCCATCGACGTGATCGACGAGGCGGGCGCCTACCAGCGTCTGCAACCGATCGAAAAACGCGTGAAGCGCATCGAGGTGCCGCAGGTTGAAGACATCGTCGCGAAAATCGCGCGGATTCCGCCGAAGCACGTCACCAGTTCCGACAAGGAGCTGCTGCGTAACCTCGAGCGTGACCTGAAGCTGACGGTGTTTGGTCAGGACGCGGCGATCGATTCGCTGTCGACTGCGATTAAACTGTCGCGTGCCGGCCTGAAGTCGCCTGACAAGCCCGTCGGTTCGTTCCTGTTCGCAGGCCCGACCGGTGTTGGTAAAACCGAGGCTGCGCGGCAATTGGCCAAGGCGTTGGGGATCGAGCTGGTTCGCTTCGACATGTCCGAGTACATGGAGCGTCACACCGTATCGCGCCTGATCGGTGCGCCTCCGGGCTATGTCGGCTTTGATCAAGGCGGTCTGTTGACCGAAGCGATCACCAAGCAACCGCATTGCGTATTGCTCCTCGATGAGATCGAGAAGGCACATCCGGAAGTCTTCAACCTGCTGTTGCAGGTGATGGACCACGGTACGCTGACCGACAACAACGGGCGCAAGGCGGACTTCCGCAACGTGATTGTGATCATGACCACCAACGCCGGTGCCGAAACGGCGGCGCGTGCTTCGATCGGTTTCACCCATCAGGACCACTCGTCTGATGCGATGGAAGTGATCAAGAAGAGCTTTACGCCGGAGTTCCGTAACCGTCTGGACACCATTATCCAGTTTGGTCGCCTCAGCCATGAGGTCATCAAAAGTGTGGTGGACAAGTTCCTCACCGAGCTTCAGGCGCAGTTGGAAGACAAGCGTGTGTTGCTTGAGGTCACTGATGCTGCGCGTAGTTGGCTGGCGGCGGGTGGTTATGACTCGGCGATGGGTGCGCGTCCGATGGCACGTCTGATCCAGGACAAGATCAAGCGTCCGTTGGCGGAGGAGATTCTGTTTGGCGAGCTGGCCGAGCATGGCGGTGTGGTGCACATCGACATCAAGGATGGTGAGTTGACGTTTGACTTCGAGACCACTGCAGAAATGGCCTGACGGCCTTGGATCAAGAGGGCGCCTTCGGGCGCCTTTTTGTTGTCTGGGGTTTTTGGGTGAATATCCGTTGCTGCGGTGATGGCTGATTAGGGTTCCGCCCTTACGGCGGGTCACTTTTTCCAGACGCCGAAAAAGTAACCAAAAAGGCTTGCTCCTACGTGCGGCCCGCTCGCTGGGGCTCGGGGTTCCTTCGCTGCGGGATCGATCCGGGCGCAGCGCCTACGGTTTGCTTCGCTGCACCTCCTCTCGCTGTGTTTGGCTTCGCCAAACGGTCGCTGCGCTCCCACACCCGGATCAATCCCTCCACTCAGCCTTCCGACGTCGCCTTACAGATCAATATCAAGAGCAGGCGAGCTGACACTCGGCCTATTGAGTGGTCAAGAGCGCGGGTGTTCGGCTTTTGATTTGGGTTGTTGCTGCCCCTCACCCCAGCCCTCTCACGGAGGGAGAGGGAGCCGATTTGTGAGCATTTCAAAGTCTGAGTTCAACTCGGTATTTCATGTCGGCGTACGTCACCCAAACACCTCGGTCAGTCCCCTCTCCCTCCGGGAGAGGGCTAGGGTGAGGGGCTCTTGATCTGGCTCTTGATCTAGCTTTGGCTTTTGATCTTTTGCCCCATCGGCAGGCCGAGCGGAGGTGTTCATCCGGGGGTAGGCGCGTAGCGCCGTGCGGCGTAGCCGCATACATCGAGAGGAGGTGCAGCGAAGCAAACCGTAGGCGATGCCCCCGGATGGACACCGTAGCGAGGGAACACTGAGCCTCAGCGAAGTGCCGTACGCCAGGGGCAAAGCCTTTTGGTTCCTTTTTGGCGTTTGAAAAAGGGACTCGCTGTAAGAGCGAAACCGCCAGCGGCCGCACCCGAAAAAACGGATATGCCCCCAAACCCCAAACCCCAAAACGCAGACAAACAAAAACGCCCGGCATAAACCGGGCGTTCTGTATTGACTTGATTAACGAGCGCGGTAAGTGATGCGCCCTTTGCTCAAGTCATAGGGCGTCAGCTCGACGCGCACTTTGTCACCGGTAAGAATACGAATGTAGTTCTTGCGCATCTTGCCGGAAATATGCGCGGTTACGACGTGCCCATTTTCCAACTCCACACGAAACATGGTGTTGGGCAGGGTGTCGACGACAGTGCCTTCCATTTCGAAGCTGTCTTCTTTCGACATGCAGTAAAGCCCTCGGTGTCCAATGAATGGCCCGGTGCAACTGCGCCAGGCAAAAGCGGCGTGCATTGTGCCCGAAAAATGGGGTTTACGCCAAGGGGTTTACGGCTTGGGTTTAGTTGAGGATCACCCAGCGCTGATTAATCAGCAGTTCGATGGGGCGATATTGCGTCTTGTAGTTCATCTTTTTGCAGTTCTTGATCCAGTAACCGAGGTATACCGCCTCAAGCCCGAGGCGCTGGCTCTCGGCGATTTGCCAGAGGATGGCAAATCGGCCAAGGCTGCGGCGTTCTTCGGCGGGTTCGTAGAAGGTGTACACCGCTGACAAACCGTTCGGCAGTAAATCGGTGACCGCCACGGCGAGCAACCGTCCGTCGAGTCGGAACTCATAGAAGCGCGAGAAGGGCAGATCGCGTACCAGAAAAGTCGAGAATTGATCGCGGCTCGGCGGGTACATGTCGCCGTCTGCGTGACGCTGTTCGATGTAACGCTGATACAGATCGAAATATTCTTCGCTGAATTGCGGTTTGGCCGGGCGCACCTGCAAATCCGTATTGCGCTTGAGAATCCGCTTCTGCTGACGATTGGGCATGAACTGCGCCACGGGAATGCGCGCAGGTACGCACGCATTGCAGTTCTGGCAATGCGGCCGGTACAGATGATCGCCGCTGCGACGAAAGCCCATTTCCGACAGGTCTGCGTAGACATGCACATCCATGGGCTGACTCGGATCGAGAAACAGGGTCGTGGCCTGCTCCTCGGGCAGATAACTGCAAGAGTGAGGCTGAGTGGCATAGAACTTCAATCGCGCCAACTCGGTCATGATCAACCCTCGGGATAAGCTGGTGAATTAAGTGTAAGCCACGCGCGCAAAAGTCGCTCAGCAAACCCAGGTGGCACGATTGGGTTGGTCCAGATGGCGGGCCAGATAGTCGGCGAATTCCTGGCGGGGAATGGCTCTGGCGCCGAGGCTGTGCAGATGATCGGTCGGCATCTGGCAATCGATCAGCACGAATCCCGAGTCTTTCAGGTGCCGCACAAGGGTGGCAAAGCCGAATTTCGAGGCATTGTCGGCGCGGCTGAACATCGATTCACCAAAAAACAATTGGCCCATCGCCAGGCCGTACAGGCCACCGACCAGTTCGCCCTGATCCCATACCTCCACCGAATGCGCGAAGCCGCGACGATGCAGTTCGACATAGGCGTCCTGCATCGCCTCGGTGATCCAGGTGCCATCGGCGTAATCCCGTGGTGCGGCACAGGCGCGGATCACGGCATCGAAATCCTGATCGAAGGTCACTTGATAGCGTTCCTGACGCAGCAGTTTGCCGAGGCTGCGCGAGACATGCAGTTCGTCGGGAAACAATACCGTGCGCGGATCCGGCGACCACCAGAGAATCGGCTGACCCTCGGAAAACCATGGAAAGCAGCCATGGCGATAAGCTTGAATCAGCCGGTCGGCCGACAAATCGCCACCCGCAGCCAGCAATCCGTTGGGGTCGCGCATGGCCTTTTCCAGTGGCGGAAAAGTCAGGGAATTACGTTGTAACCAAGTCAGCATGGCATCCAGGCTTACAGAAGGGGAGGGCGGTGGGGCGTCTGGCCCGCGATAAAGTGTGCCGTTAAATGACAGGAATGTCGTCCAGATACTTCTCGGCATCCAGTGCGGCCATACACCCGGCACCGGCTGATGTTACCGCCTGGCGGTAAACGTGGTCAGCCACGTCACCGGCGGCAAATACCCCGGGAATCTCGGTGGCGGTGGCGTCGCCGTCGCTGCCGCCCTTGACCCGCAAGTAGCCGTCGCGCATCGGCAACTGGCCTTGGAACAGGTCGGTGTTGGGCTTGTGACCAATGGCAATGAATACGCCGGCCAACGCCAGTTCGCGGGTTTCGCCGGTATGACTGTCCCGCAGTCGCGCGCCGGTGACGCCGCTGGCATCGCCGAGCACTTCGTCGAGATTCTGGTTCCAGTGCAGGCGCACGTTGCCGTTCGCAGCTTTCTCGAACAGTTTGTCCTGAAGGATTTTCTCCGAACGCAGCTTGTCGCGACGATGGATCAGGTGCACCTCCCTGGCGATGTTCGACAGATAAAGTGCCTCCTCAACCGCCGTATTGCCGCCGCCGACTACGGCGACCACCTGATTGCGATAGAAGAAGCCGTCACAGGTCGCACAGGCGGAAACGCCTTTGCCGGCGAAGGCTTCTTCCGAGGGCAAGCCGAGATACTGCGCCGAGGCGCCGGTGGCAATGATCAGTGCGTCGCAGGTGTAAGTGCCGCTGTCGCCGATAAGCTCGAACGGGCGCTGCTGCAACTTGGCGGTGTGGATGTGGTCGTAAACGATCTCTGTGGCAAAGCGTTCGGCGTGTTTTTGCATACGTTCCATCAGCGCCGGGCCGGTGAGGCCTTCGACGTCACCGGGCCAGTTGTCGACCTCGACGGTGGTGGTGAGCTGGCCACCGGCCTGCAGGCCGGTGATGACCACGGGTTTGAGGTTGGCGCGGGCGGCATACACGGCAGCGCTGTAACCGGCCGGGCCGGAGCCAAGGATGATCAGGCGTGAATGCTTCGCTACGTTCATCAAATAGACCTCATAAGCCTTTGTCACAAAAGGTAATGCATGCTCAAATTGAGTCGCGGCCTCTGTGTGCTTGACTATGCTCAATCCTGGGGCTTGAAGCATGGCATCGGACGCACAAACCCGTACAATGCCGGGCTGTTACAGAATGTTCGCCGTGTGCTGTATTTATAAAAGCGGCAGCACAGTGTTAAAAGTAGTCTCAGTTGCGCTCGTTCACTTTTTTACCTGCCTGGATTGGGCAGTTTTTTATCGTCATTCAATAGATGGACGCGCCTTGTGCGCAGGAAAAGAAGCGTTTTGAAGAAATCCACCGAAGCACCAAAAACAGTCGTCCCGCTCTGGCGCCAACAGTTGCACTACCGGCTCAAGGAAGGTGCATTGATCGCCATCGGCGCCTTGTGCCTGTTCCTGATGATGGCTTTGCTGACCTACGGCAAGGACGATCCAGGCTGGAGCCACAACAGCAAGATCGATGACGTACAGAATTTCGGCGGCCCGGCGGGCTCCTACAGCGCCGACATCCTGTTCATGGTGCTGGGTTACTTCGCCTATATCTTCCCGTTGCTGCTGGCGATCAAGGCGTACCAGATTTTCCGCCAGCGCCACGAGCCGTGGCAGTGGAGCGGCTGGCTGTTCTCCTGGCGTCTGATCGGTCTGGTGTTTCTGGTGCTGTCTGGCGCTGCGCTGGCGCATCTGCACTTTCACGCGGCCTCGGGCCTGCCGGCGGGAGCTGGTGGCGCGCTGGGCGAAAGCCTCGGCAATCTGGCGAAGAATGCACTGAATATTCAGGGCAGCACCCTGTTGTTTATTGCGTTGTTCCTGTTCGGTCTGACGGTGTTCACTGATCTGTCGTGGTTCAAGGTGATGGATATCACCGGCAAGATCACCCTTGATCTGTTCGAACTGTTTCAAGGCGCGCTCAATCGCTGGTGGTCGGCCCGTACCGAGCGCAAGCAGTTGGTTGCGCAATTGCGTGAAGTCGACGATCGTGTGCATGACGTGGTCGCGCCGACGGTCACTGACAAGCGCGAACAAGCCAAAGTCAAAGAACGCCTGATCGAACGTGAGCAAGCCCTGAGCAAGCACATGTCCGACCGCGAGAAACAAGTGCCGCCGGTTATCGCCCCGGCCCCGGCCAAGACGCCCGAGCCAAGCAAGCGCGTGCAGAAAGAGAAACAGGTGCCGTTGTTCGTCGACAGCGCCGTGGAAGGCACTTTGCCGCCGATTTCGATTCTTGATCCGGCGGAAAAGAAACAACTCAATTACTCACCGGAATCCCTGGCGGCGGTCGGCCATTTGCTGGAGATCAAGCTCAAGGAGTTCGGTGTCGAGGTCACGGTGGATTCGATCCACCCGGGTCCGGTGATTACCCGTTACGAAATTCAGCCTGCCGCCGGCGTGAAAGTCAGCCGCATCGCCAACCTGGCGAAAGACCTCGCGCGTTCGCTGGCCGTGACCAGCGTACGTGTGGTCGAGGTGATTCCGGGCAAGACCACCGTCGGTATCGAGATTCCCAACGAAGACCGGCAGATCGTGCGCTTCTCCGAAGTGCTGTCGACGCCTGAATACGACAATTTCAAATCGCCGGTCACCCTGGCGCTGGGTCACGACATCGGCGGTAAGCCGGTCATTACTGACCTGGCGAAGATGCCGCACTTGCTGGTGGCCGGTACGACCGGTTCCGGTAAGTCGGTGGGTGTGAACGCGATGATCCTGTCGATCCTGTTCAAGTCCGGCCCGGAAGACGCCAAGCTGATCATGATCGACCCGAAAATGTTGGAACTGTCGATCTACGAAGGCATTCCGCACTTGCTGTGCCCGGTCGTTACCGACATGAAGGACGCCGCCAACGCCTTGCGCTGGAGCGTTGCCGAGATGGAGCGCCGCTACAAGCTGATGGCGAAAATGGGCGTGCGCAACCTGTCCGGCTTCAACGCCAAGGTCAAGGAAGCGCAGGATGCCGGCGAACCGTTGAGCGATCCGCTGTACAAGCGTGAAAGCATTCACGACGAAGCGCCGCTGCTGCAGAAACTGCCGACCATCGTCGTGGTGGTCGACGAATTCGCCGACATGATGATGATCGTCGGCAAGAAGGTTGAAGAACTGATCGCCCGTATCGCGCAGAAGGCCCGTGCTGCCGGTATTCACTTGATCCTCGCCACCCAGCGGCCATCGGTGGACGTGATCACCGGTCTGATCAAGGCCAACATTCCGACGCGTATGGCGTTCCAGGTGTCGAGCAAGATCGACTCCCGCACCATCATCGATCAGGGTGGCGCCGAACAGCTGCTCGGTCACGGTGACATGCTCTACATGCCGCCGGGCACCAGCCTGCCGATCCGGGTTCACGGTGCGTTCGTATCCGACGATGAAGTACACCGTGTGGTCGAAGCGTGGAAACTGCGCGGCGCTCCGGAATACAACGATGACATCCTCAACGGTGTCGAAGAAGCCGGCAGCGGTTTTGAAGGCAGCAGCGGTGGCGGTGACGGCGATGATCCGGAAGCCGACGCGCTGTACGACGAAGCTGTACAGTTTGTGCTGGAAAGCCGTCGCGCCTCGATTTCCGCGGTACAGCGCAAGCTGAAGATCGGCTACAACCGCGCTGCACGGATGATCGAAGCCATGGAAATGGCCGGGGTCGTCACCTCGATGAACACCAACGGTTCCCGTGAAGTCCTGGCCCCAGGCCCGGTACGCGACTGATTGCAAACGCAAGAGGCGGGACAATGATGTGCCGCCGCTCTCCCAACGAGTATTCAAGAGGACTCCCATGCGTCTTATCCGCATGCTGCTGCCAGTACTGGCGCTGACCACTCTCACGGCCCACGCCGATCAAAAGGACGTGGCGCGTCTGACCCAATTGCTGGAAACATCCAAGACCCTGAGCGCGAACTTCTCGCAGCTGACCCTCGACGGCAGCGGCACGCAGTTGCAGGAAACCACCGGCAACATGACCCTGCAGCGTCCGGGCCTGTTCTACTGGCACACCAATGCGCCAAACGAGCAGACCATGGTTTCCGACGGCAAGAAAGTCACCCTGTGGGACCCGGATCTGGAACAGGCGACCATCAAGAAGCTCGACGAGCGTCTGACCCAGACCCCGGCGCTGCTGCTGTCCGGTGATGTGTCGAAGATCAGCCAGAGTTTTGATATCAGCGCGAAAGAGGCGGGCGGCGTGATCGACTTCACCCTCAAGCCGAAAACCAAAGACACTCTGTTCGATAACCTGCGTCTGTCGTTCCGCAACGGTCTGCTCAACGATATGCAACTGATCGACAGCGTCGGCCAGCGCACCAACATCCTGTTTACCGGCGTCAAGGCCAACGAGCCGGTATCGGCATCGAAGTTCAAGTTCGACATCCCCAAGGGTGCCGACGTGATCCAGGAATAAACACGTAAACCCTGTGGGAGCGAGCCTGCTCGCGAAAGCGATATTTCATCCAGCATTAATAGTGGCTGATACACCGCTTTCGCGAGCAGGCTCGCTCCCACAAGGGCAAAGATCGACCTGATCAAATAGAGGTTTCAACGCTACGTGATGGATCTGTTTCGCAGTGCACCGATTGCCCAGCCACTGGCCGCGCGTTTGCGTGCGACCAATCTGGATGAGTACGTCGGTCAGGAGCACGTGCTCGCTCGCGGCAAGCCTCTGCGTGAGGCGCTGGAGCAGGGTGCCCTGCATTCGATGATCTTCTGGGGGCCGCCCGGAGTGGGTAAAACCACTTTGGCGCGGTTGCTCGCGGAAGTCTCCGATGCGCACTTCGAAACGGTCTCGGCAGTGCTCGCCGGGGTCAAAGAGATCCGTCAGGCTGTTGAAATCGCCAAGCAGCAGGCCGGCCAGTACGGCAAGCGCACGATTCTGTTCGTCGATGAAGTGCACCGTTTCAACAAATCCCAGCAGGATGCGTTTCTGCCGTACGTTGAAGACGGCACGCTGATCTTCATCGGCGCCACCACCGAAAACCCTTCCTTCGAACTCAACAATGCTCTGCTGTCGCGTGCCCGCGTCTACGTGCTGAAAAGCCTCGACGAAGCGGCGCTGCGCAAACTGGTGCATCGCGCACTCACTGAAGAGCGTGGGCTGGGCAAGCGCAACCTGACGCTCAACGATGAAGGCTTCCAGATGCTGCTGTCCGCCGCCGATGGCGATGGCCGGCGTCTGCTCAATCTGCTGGAAAACGCCTCGGACCTGGCTGAAGACAACAGCGAAATCGGCACCGAGTTGCTGCAGAGCCTGCTCGGCGATACGCGTCGGCGTTTCGACAAGGGCGGCGAGGCGTTCTACGACCAGATATCGGCGCTGCACAAGTCCGTGCGCGGCTCCAACCCCGACGGTGCACTGTACTGGTTTGCGCGAATGATCGACGGCGGTTGCGATCCGCTGTACTTGGCCCGACGCGTGGTGCGTATGGCCAGCGAAGACATCGGCAACGCCGACCCGCGCGCCCTCAGCCTGTGCTTGGCGGCGTGGGAGGTGCAGGAGCGTCTCGGCAGTCCGGAAGGCGAGTTGGCCGTGGCCCAGGCCATCACCTATCTGGCCTGTGCGCCGAAAAGCAACGCGGTGTACATGGGCTTCAAAACCGCGCTGCGTGCCGCCGCTGAAAACGGTTCGCTGGAAGTGCCGTTGCACCTGCGCAACGCACCGACCAAACTGATGAAACAATTGGGCTACGGTGACGAATACCGCTATGCCCACGACGAGCCGGACGCTTATGCCGCTGGCGAAGACTATTTCCCGGAAGAGCTTGATCCCATCCCGTTCTACCAACCGGTGCCGCGTGGCCTGGAATTGAAGATCGGCGAGAAGCTCAACCACCTCGCCCAACTCGATCGTTTAAGCCCTCGGCAGCGGAGAAAATAGTGTTTCCATTGATCATTGCGGTCTCCGCCGGCGGGGTTGCCGGCACCTTGTTGCGCTTCGCCACCGGTAATTGGGTCAACGCCAATTGGCCGCGGCACTTCTATACCGCGACGCTGGCCGTTAATATCGTGGGCTGTCTGCTGATTGGCGTGTTGTACGGCCTGTTTTTGATACGCCCGGAAGTGCCGATCGAGGTACGCGCCGGGTTGATGGTCGGCTTCCTTGGGGGGCTGACGACATTTTCATCCTTTTCACTGGATACGGTGCGCCTGCTGGAAAGCGGGCAAGTGCCGCTGGCCCTGGGCTATGCGGCACTCAGCGTATTCGGCGGGCTGCTCGCGACGTGGGCTGGCCTGTCTTTGACCAAACTTTGATAACGAGAAACCGACATGCTCGATTCCAAACTGTTACGTAGCAACCTTCAGGACGTAGCGGACCGCCTGGCTTCCCGTGGCTTTGCCCTGGATACCGCGCGCATCGAAGCGCTGGAAGAACAGCGTAAGACCGTCCAGACCCGCACCGAAGCACTGCAGGCTGAGCGTAACGCGCGTTCCAAATCCATCGGTCAGGCCAAGCAGCGCGGCGAAGACATCGCGCCGTTGATGGCGGACGTCGAGCGCATGGCGGGCGAACTGAGTGCCGGTAAAGTCGAGCTGGACGCGATCCAGACCGAACTGGACTCGATCCTGCTCGGTATCCCCAACCTGCCGCACGAATCCGTGCCGGTCGGCAAAGACGAAGACGACAACGTCGAAGTGCGCCGCTGGGGCACGCCGACCGCGTTCGACTTCGAAGTGAAAGACCACGTTGCCCTGGGCGAGAAGTTCGGCTGGCTGGACTTCGAAACCGCCGCCAAGCTGTCCGGCGCGCGTTTCGCCCTGCTGCGTGGCCCGATCGCGCGTCTGCACCGCGCCCTGGCGCAGTTCATGATCAACCTGCACGTCAACGAGCACGGCTACGAAGAGGCTTACACGCCTTATCTGGTTCAGGCGCCGGCGCTGCAAGGCACCGGTCAACTGCCGAAGTTCGAAGAAGACCTGTTCAAGATCGCGCGCGAAGGCGAAGCCGATCTCTACCTGATCCCGACCGCCGAAGTGTCGCTGACCAACATCGTTGCTGGCGAAATCGTCGACTCGAAACTGCTGCCGATCAAGTTTGTCGCTCACACCCCGTGCTTCCGCAGTGAAGCCGGTGCATCGGGCCGTGACACCCGCGGCATGATCCGTCAGCACCAGTTCGACAAAGTCGAAATGGTCCAGATCGTTGAGCCATCGACTTCGATGGAAGCGCTGGAAGGCCTGACCGCCAACGCCGAAAAAGTCCTGCAACTGCTCGGTCTGCCTTACCGCACCCTGGCGCTGTGCACCGGCGACATGGGTTTCAGCGCGGTCAAGACCTACGATCTGGAAGTGTGGATCCCGAGCCAGGACAAGTACCGCGAAATCTCCTCGTGCTCGAACTGCGGCGACTTCCAGGCCCGTCGTATGCAAGCGCGTTTCCGCAACCCGGAAACCGGCAAGCCTGAACTGGTGCACACCTTGAACGGTTCCGGTCTGGCCGTAGGCCGTACGCTGGTGGCCGTGCTGGAAAACTACCAGCAGGCCGACGGCTCGATCCGTGTGCCGGACGTACTCAAGCCGTACATGGGTGGCCTTGAGGTCATCGGCTAAATGAAATATCTGCCGCTGTTTCACAACCTGCGCGGCAGTCGTGTGTTGGTCGTCGGTGGGGGGGAAATTGCCTTGCGCAAATCCCGCCTGCTGGCCGATGCCGGTGCGCTGCTGCGGGTGGTCGCACCTGAAATCGAAACGCAACTGCGTGAACTGGTCGTCGCCTCTGGCGGTGAATGCCTGTTGCGCGGTTACGTCGAGGCGGATCTCGACGGTTGCGGGCTGATTATTGCCGCCACCGACGATGAGACGCTGAACGCCCAAGTCTCCACGGATGCGCACAAGCGCTGCGTGCCGGTCAACGTGGTCGACGCGCCTGCCTTGTGCAGTGTGATCTTCCCGGCGATCGTCGACCGTTCGCCGCTGATCATTGCCGTGTCCAGCGGCGGCGATGCGCCGGTGCTGGCGCGTTTGATCCGCGCCAAGATCGAAACCTGGATTCCATCGACCTACGGCCAATTGGCCGGGCTCGCCGCGCGTTTCCGCAATCAGGTGAAAAGCCTGTTTCCGGATGTGCAGCAGCGTCGTGGTTTCTGGGAAGACGTGTTTCAGGGGCCGATTGCCGACCGGCAACTGGCCGGGCAGGGCGCGGAAGCCGAGCGTCTGCTGCAAGCCAAGATCGATGGTGAAGCCATGGTCACGACCGGTGAGGTGTATCTGGTCGGCGCGGGCCCGGGCGATCCGGACCTGCTGACCTTCAAGGCGTTGCGTCTGATGCAGCAAGCCGATGTGGTGCTGTACGACCGCTTGGTGGCGCCAGCGATTCTTGAGCTGTGCCGTCGTGATGCCGAGCGGGTCTACGTCGGCAAACGTCGGTCTGATCACGCTGTGCCGCAGGATCAGATCAACCAGCAATTGGTCGACCTGGCCAAGGCCGGCAAGCGTGTGGTGCGGTTGAAGGGCGGTGATCCGTTTATCTTCGGCCGTGGCGGCGAAGAGATCGAAGAGCTGGCCGCTCACGGCATTCCGTTTCAGGTTGTGCCGGGTATCACGGCGGCAAGTGGTTGCGCGGCATATGCCGGGATTCCGCTGACGCATCGTGATCACGCGCAGTCGGTGCGCTTTGTTACCGGCCATCTGAAGGACGGCTCCACCGATCTGCCTTGGGCCGACCTTGTCGCGCCGGCGCAGACGCTGGTGTTCTACATGGGCCTGGTCGGGTTGCCGGTCATCTGCGAACAACTGATCAAACATGGTCGTTCAGCCGATACCCCGGCGGCATTGATTCAGCAGGGCACCACGGTCAATCAGCGCGTCTTCACCGGCACGCTGGCTGACCTGCCGCGACTGGTGGCGGAGCATGAAGTGCATGCGCCGACACTGGTCATCGTCGGTGAAGTGGTGCAACTGCGCGAGAAGCTGGCGTGGTTCGAAGGGGCTCAGGCGCAGGTCTGAAAACCGAGTTGACCCCATCGCTGGCAAGCCAGCTCCCACAGGTTTTGTGTTGAAGCTGCAATCTTCAGTATCACCAAAATCCCTGTGGGAGCTGGCTTGCCAGCGATGGGGCCCTCAAAAACAATACAAATCTCAGCCCCGGTACCAAACCCCTTTGCCGCTCAAACGCGCCCGATCATGGGCCACGTTGAAATCCTGCTCCGGCCCTTTCGGCACAACCCCTGTCGGGTTAATGGTCTTGTGACTGCCGTAGTAGTGGTTCTTGATGTGCTGGAAATTCACCGTCTCGGCAATCCCCGGTAACTGATAAACCTCACGCAGCCAGTTCGACAGATTCGGGTAATCGGCAATCCGCCGCAGGTTGCACTTGAAGTGGCCGTGGTACACCGCGTCAAAACGAATCATCGTGGTGAACAAACGGATGTCCGCTTCCGTCAGGTACTCACCCGACAAGTAGCGATTGGCACCCAGCACCCGCTCCAGATGATCCAGCTCGGCAAACACCTCATCGAACGCTTCTTCATAAGCCTGTTGCGACGTCGCAAAACCTGCGCGATACACGCCGTTGTTCACCGCCGGATAAATCCGCTCGTTCAGCGCATCGATCTCGCCGCGTAATGGCGCCGGATAGAAATCCAGATCACTGCCGGTCAAACCATCAAACGCGCTGTTGAACATGCGGATGATCTCCGCTGATTCGTTGCTGACGATGCGCTTGAGCTTTTTGTCCCACAGCACCGGCACGGTGACGCGGCCGGTGTAATCGGCAGTGTCGGCGGTATAGCGCTGATGCATGAATTCAAAGCCATCGAGCTTGTCGCCGGTTGAGCCGAGCGCCGTGTCGAAGGTCCAGCCATTTTCCAGCATCAACCAACTGACCACCGAGACGTCGATGAGACTCTCCAGCCCTTTGAGTTTGCGCAGGATTAGCGTGCGATGCGCCCACGGACAGGCGAGCGAAACATAGAGGTGATAGCGCCCGGCCTCCGCGGCAAAACCGCCTTCACCGCTGGGGCCGGGTTCGCCGTTGGCGGTTACCCAGTTGCGGCGCTTGGCCTGTTCGCGCTGGAAGGCGCCGTCCTTGCTGCTTTCGTACCACTTGTCCTGCCAGTGGCCATCGACGAGTAAACCCATGATCAAGACTCCGTAAACCAATAATCGTTGGAGTCGAGTCTATTCCGATGAGTTCGAACAAAAAGCGCAAAGATCAGGCGCGAATGATCGGTTAAATCGATTTGTTCCGCGCGGCCCAGTAGTGCTCGGCGGTTGCGAAGGCTTGCTCACGGCTTTGACCGAGACCGCGCAAGGCCAGCGCCATGGTCGCAATCAACGCCATTTGCGGGTAACTGTCGACCACCTCGCCACGCCATACGGCTTTCAGGTGTTCGACGTCCAGGGTCGCCGGTTTGACGTGGCGTTGCGCCGACAATTGCGGCCATTCCTCGTCCCAGCTCTCGCCGCCGGTGGTGCCGTACAGGTGACTGGTGGCATCCGGGTTGATCTCGATTTCGCCGCCATCGCCTTTGACCACAATCGCCGTGTCGCCAAGCAAACCACTGGCATCGCGATGCACTGCCTGATAACCAGGATGGAAAATGCTTTGCAGGCCGCAACGCGCGCCCAGTGGATTGAGAATCCGCGCCAGGGAATGAATCGGTGAGCGTAGGCCCAAGGTGTTGCGCAAATCGATCATGTTCTGCAATTGCGGCGCCCAGTCCACCAGCGGCATGAAGGCCAGGCCACCGTTATCCAGCGCCGTGCCGACCTGCTGCCAAGTGCGGCACAGCGGAATGTTCAATTCACCAAGCAATTGCTCGCTGTACAGACGCCCGGCGGTGTGTGCGCCGCCGCCGTGCATGAAAATGCGCACGCCGTTCTGTGCCAGGCACTTGGCCGCCAGCAGATACCACGGCAGATGACGTTTCTTGCCAGCGTAAGTCGGCCAGTCCAGATCGACGTTCAGCGCCGGCGCCTGCAAGCGCTCGCGCAGGGCTTCGGTGAAGCCGGCCATCTCCTCGGCGCTTTCTTCCTTGTGCCGCAGCAACATCAGGAACGCGCCGAGCTGGGTGTCTTCAACCTTGTCGTCGAGCACCATGCCCATGGCTTCGCGGGCTTCTTCGCGCGTCAGGTCGCGCGCACCGCGTTTGCCCTTGCCGAGAATCCGCACGAATTGGGCGAACGGGTGTTCGGCAGGCGTTTCGAGGGTCAGCGCTGGAAAGTCGGTCATAAGCAATTCGTCGGTTTGGGCAGGCCCGCCAGTTTCGCGGCGAGTTTGGCAGGGGTGCCTTTGAACAGTCGGTTGAGGTGCAGGCTGTTGCCTTTGTCCGGGCCGAGTTTCAGTGCGGTGTACTTGATCAATGGGCGGGTGGCCGGGGACAGCTGGAATTCGGCATAGAAGCTGCGCAGCAGTTCGAGGACTTCCCAGTGTTCGGGCGTCAACTCGATTTCTTCGGCGGCAGCGAGGGCGCTCGCGACGTCTGCCGACCAGTCGCTGAGGTCGACCAGGAATCCGTCCTTGTCCAGTTCGATGGCGCGGGCGCCGACGGTCATGGCATTCATAACCAGCTGTTGACCTTGTCGTGATGGATCGATAGCTCGACGAAGGCCGGGTAATCAATGGCCTCAGCCCAGTCCGGGACTTCGATGGCGCGAGCCTGTGCATCTTCGGCCAGAACCAACAATTTGATCTGGCGGCTTTGCAGTGCGGTGAACGGCGCGGTGCCCGGTTGCAGAGCATAGACCGCGTCGCCGGACAGCAACACAGCATCAGCGCTGCCGATCAGGCGCAGGCAACTGGTCAGGCGATCGTCGCCAAACGGGGAATGAGACAACACATGCAAAGTCGACATCAGAGGGTGATCACCTGGTCGTAACGGTCAATAAGGGCGGTGATTTGCTCGGCGGCCAGCGGCTGCGCTTCGTCCAGCGACAGAGTGCCGAGGCCACGAGTGCTGGCGCTCTCTGCGCAGTAGAACAACTCTTCGACACCAAACATCGGTAGCGCTTGCAGGTTAGCGCTCAAGTCTTTCTGTTGCAGGGCCTTGGCGCTCTGCCCGGCGGCGAGTTGTAAGACGCCATCATCGAGAAACAGCAAGCCAATGGGCAGATCGAAGGCGCCACCGGCCAGCACGATGTCCAGCGCTTCGCGGGCCGCGGGGCCAGACCATGGCGATTGACGGCTGATGATCAACAGGGATTTAGCCATCTCACGCACCTCCGAAGCAGATCAAGCGGTCAGCGTCTTGTACCGCGTCATGCAACTGACCGAGGCCGGACAATTCCCACGGCGCGCTGACGGAAACGGCGTCACGCTGATAGCGCTTGGCTTCTTCAGCGTCCAGCACGCCACGGCGCAGGGCGGCGGCGATGCACACCACGCCGTCGAGCTTTTGCTCGGTGATGAAGGTGCGCCATTGTTTGGGCAGGTCCAGTTCGTCCTGCGGGGTGACCACCGCGTCCGAAGCGTTGTAAACGCCGTCCTGATAGAAAAACAGCCGGACAATTTCATGCCCACCGGCCAGCGCGGCTTGTGCAAACAGCAGGGCGCGGCGCGAGGAGGGCGCATGGGCGGCGGAAAACAGCGCAATGGCGAACTTCATGACGGACTCGATCAGCAAAACTGCGGCCATGATAAAGCATTGCAGACCGCAAAGGATCGCAGCGCTTGCAGCGAAACACGATCTCTGTAGGAGCTGCGGTACGCTGCGATCTTTTGATCTTGATCTTTAAAAGCAAGATCAAAAGATCGCAGCCTCGTTTCACTCGACAGCTCCTACATGAGCGTTGGTTGAGGAGTCCGTTAGCGGGGCATGTAGCCCAGTTGCCAGCGGCGCGGGATTTTCAGGGAGAACAGCCCGATGATTGCAGCCAGCAAACCGCTGACAAACATCGCCTGGAGTCCCAAGTGGTGTTCCAGCACCGCCCCCAGAATCGCGCCGATAAACATCCCGCTCCACGGCACCAGTTGCACCCGCCAGCCGCTGCGTCGTTCGCCGAGCATCCAGCGTCCCAAACCACGGCCGAACCGCGACAATGCGCCAGTCACGTAAGTCAGTCCGACCGGCAAGCCGTTCACCTCTTCAACCGACGCGTTGAGCATGCCCATCGCAATGATCGCCGCCATCAGCGCCGGCAGTTGGGTGTCGAATGGCCAGGCGGCCGCCGCACACAGCAGGGTGGCGATACACAGCAGCAGCGGCAGCGCCCGGCGGCCACCGAAACGGGCAACGATAACGCCCAAGGCGTTCCCGGCTATAAAAGTGGCGACGAGGATCAACAAACGCAGGGTCAGCCCGATATCACCATCGCTGATCGCCACGGCAAGTCGGGTGGTGTTGCCGCTCATGAACGAGACGAAGTCGCCGCTGGCCATAAAGCCGATGGCGTCGGTCATGCCGGCCAGTACCGAGAGGCTGGCCACCAGCGCCAGACCAATCCGCCCGCGCCACTTCTGAGTGTGCAGATGCCCGGGGCTGGCGCGGTGAGTCGAGGCGGATGGCAGCATCGGTAGAAGTGTCCTTGGGCGGCGGTTATGGTTCTATGCCATACAGATCGCAATATTCTGGCCAGCCCATATGAGCCATTTCTGCGACTTCACGATGCACCTCAAGGCGCTGCGCTTGGTATTCCTCAGGCGTTGCGGCCGTCAGTAGCAGTGTCAGCTCCCAGGCAAACAGACCTTGTTCTTCCGCTTCGGCCTCAAATGCTTCATGCAGTCGCTCTTCACGATACTGCGCCTGAGTTTCGCCTTTGGCCTGAGCCAGTAACGGGTTGAGGTGGTCGAGGGATTCGCGTAGTTCGGGACGCGCCTCGAGAAATACTTTCAGGGCGTGTTCATGTCGCTGGTCGGTAGGCGCCATGTGTTTTCCTTGTGAGGCTGATGACCTTAGGTTGCCGCAGCGGCCTGCGCCTGTCGCGCTATAAATGCAGTAAAGCAGAACGATTCCTGCTGCTGCGATGATACAGTCCGCTTTTTTCTGAATGAGCGAATGCAATGCGAATTCTGATGGTAGCGCTGGCCGCGACACTGCTGGCCGGTTGCGCAGGCTCGGTGATGGACGATGCTCGCACCAAAACCCCCTATAAAGTACTGACTTCGGACAAAGCCGAAAAAGTCGTGGCGCAGTGTGTGCAGTTCGGCTGGCAGGACGAGGCGGTGTTCGGCGTCGATGCGGCGGCGTATCTGGAGCCGCGCAAATCGGGCGGTACGACGGTGTATACCCGTTCGGCAGAGTCTTTTGTCGACGTGCTCACCGAAGCATCGGGTACGACGCTGAATTACTACGCGCAGAAGGATGATTTTGTCGCCAAGCGCCGGTTGGCCGCGTTGGCGACTTGCCTCTGATCATGCGTTGAGGTGGCTGCCGGCATCGTCGGAACGCCGCCCGGAGCAGGCTCACTCCTACCGTGGAATGCATTCCAAATGTGGGAGCGAGCCTGCTCGCGAAGGGGTCGGTACATTCAACCTACAAGTCGCTTCTGGAAAAAATGCCGCTTGTGCCCCGGCGGATAATCGACAATCTCACCAAACTGGCTGTACCCGAGTTTCTTGTAGAACTCCGGTGCCTGAAAGTCGAACGTGTCGAGCCATGCGCCGATGCAGCCTTTCTCCCGCGCCAGCTCTTCGGCCATGCGCATCAGTTTCGAGCCAATACCCTGGCCCCGGCCTGCTTCAGGCACTGACAGCAAATCGATGAACAACCACTGGCAGACCAGCCGGCCATAGAGTCCACCCAGAATCTGATCGTGATCGTCACGCACCAGCAGGGTGAGCGGTTCGGATACCGCGATCCCGGCCTTGGCCACGTTATAGGCATGCAGGGGGGCGAGAATCGCTTGGCGTTCTTCTTCTGTGGAATGTTGTGACAACTCGATGCGCAAGTTCATGCCTGACTTCCTTGTGGTTTGAACCCGCAGCCTATCCTGCCCGGCGGTGATCTTCCAAGCCCCTCTCAACCCGGTGGAACTGCCGCTCACGCGCCGGGGTCTAGCTTTTACAGCGTCATTCCAGCACGCGGTTGATGAGGATCCCCCATGAATATTTTCGAAGCCCTTCGCGAAAGCCATGAGCGCCAGCGTAGCTACGCCAAAACCCTGATCGAAACCAGCGGCGACACCCCGGAGCGGGTCGAGGCGTACAAACAACTCAAAGCCGAACTCCAAGCCCACGAAACCGCCGAAGAACGCCATTTCTACATTCCGTTGATGGAGCTAGACGAGGGTGTCGATCTGAGCCGCCATGCCATCGCTGAACACCATGAAATGGACGAGATGATGGAAGAACTCGACGAGACCGAGATGTCCAGTCCCGCGTGGTTGGCAACCGCGAAGAAGCTGTCGGACAAGGTTCATCATCATTTGAAGGAAGAAGAGCAGAAGTTCTTCCAGATGGCCGGCAAATTGCTCAACGAGAAACAGAAAGTACAACTCGCCGGGCAGTACGAAAAGGAGTTCAAGGCACAGTTGCCGTGAGTACTGAATGGCAGTTTTTGCAGCATCGGCGTGTAATCTTTTGGCGTCATCTCGGGTGGGTGTTATCGTAAATGACTGGATATGCATCCAGTATTTGCAGTGTTTTGCTGGCCTTCATCCGCTGACTGCGACAAAACCGCCGATGGACAAAAAATTCGCCTCCGTTAGCTTGAAGGCCTCTCCTCGGAAAGGAGAGTTCTTAAATCAACGGAGTGAAAAACATGAATCAACCACAAGCACAAACCCAACTGCGACACGGTCGCGTCATCTCTCCTGCCAGCCGCGGTGCGGTCGCGATCGAGCAAGGATTGCTCGGTGCCTGGCAGGTCAATGAAATGGAAGGCGGGAAAAATTTCCCGGCGCTGGCAGCGGGGCCGTTTCCGGCGCCATACCAGAGCGACTCGGACAGTGTCACGCCACCGGCCGACGGCTACATCCTCAGCGGTGGCAAGAGTGATGCCCGCGACTGCGTTAACTTCACCCATGAAGAAATGAGCAAGAAACTCGGTCGTCCATTCACCTGGCCGCTGCTCAATGTCACCCCGGGACAAACCCTCGAAATCAAGTGGGAATACACCGCGCCGCACACCACTCGCGGCTATCGCTGGCTGATCACCAAGGACGGCTGGGACCCGAAACAGCGCATCACCCGTGCGCAACTGGAAAGCCAACCGTTCTTCGAGGACTTCTACACTCAGGTGCCGTATTACAGCTACCCGAATGAGCTGAAGGCCAAGGTCAATCACGCGGTGAAACTGCCGGCCAACAAAAAAGGCCATCACGTGATCGTGCTGATGTGGATTGTTGCCAACACTGGCAACGCCTTCTATCAGGCTTTCGACGTCGACTTCAAATAACGGCGCTGCGTCGCCAAACCCACACGTTCTGAAGGATTAGAACATGTCAAAAATCGATTTCTCTTTAGTGCAAAACGCCGCGAGCGATGCCGCCTCGCTGATGCCGAGCATTGCCGGCAAAAAGATCCTCATGGGCTTCTGGCACAACTGGCCCGCAGGCCCGAGCGGTGGTTATCGTCAGGGCCGCTTCGCCAGCCTGTCGCTGGAAGAGGTGCCCAAGGAATACAACGTCGTCGCGGTAGCCTTTATGAAGGGCAGCGGCATTCCGACCTTCAAGCCATTCAACGTTTCCGATGCCGAGTTCCGCCGGCAGGTCGGCGTGCTCAACAGCCAAGGGCGGGCCGTGTTGATCTCCCTCGGTGGCGCCGATGCGCACATCGAGTTGCGCAGCGGTCAGGAACAACCGCTGGCCAATGAAATCATCCGTCTGGTGGAAACCTATGGTTTCGACGGGCTGGACATCGATCTTGAACAGAGCGCGATTGACTTCGCTGCCAACAAGACCGTCCTCCCGGCCGCGCTGAAACTGGTCAAGGATTACTACGCAGGCCAAGGCAAGCACTTCATCATCAGCATGGCCCCGGAGTTTCCATACCTGACCAGCACCGGCAAATACGTGAGCTACCTGCAGGCACTGGAAGGCTACTACGACTTCATCGCCCCGCAGTTCTACAACCAGGGCGGTGACGGGGTCTGGGTGCCGGAAGCCAACAACGGCGCGGGTGCGTGGATTGCGCAGAACAACGACCCGCTGAAGGAGGATTTCCTTTACTACCTGACCGAAAGTCTGGTGACCGGCACGCGTGGCTTCACCCGAATCCCGGCGGACAAGTTCGTCATCGGCCTGCCGGCCAACAACGATGCGGCGGCCACCGGTTATGTGATCGACAAAACCGTGGTCGGGAATGTCCTCAAGCGTCTGGCGATCAAGGGGATACCGATCAAAGGCTTGATGACCTGGTCGGTGAACTGGGACAACGGCAGCAGCAAGGATCGTGTGCCGTACAACTGGGAGTTCAGCAGGCGTTATGGGCCGTTGATTCACGGGGTTCGTTCAGTCGAGCAGGATGTCGATGACTCGCTGTCGCACGTCGCTCGTTAGTTGCAAATAAAGAAGCCCGGTAGCGCTGCCGGGCTTTTTTTGTTGGCGCAATTATTCGACCATGGCGGCTTATTCAGGAAACAGGATCAAGCGTCATGTCCAACACAGCCGAGCGGGTCAGCATCGTCGACACTCAGGTGTTGTCCCACGACTGGTACCTGCTGAAGAAAATTACCTTCGACTATCACCGCAACAACGGCGAGTGGCAGCGTCAGACCCGTGAGGTCTACGACCGTGGTAACGGCGCAGCGATTCTGCTGTTCAACCGTGAAAAACGCACGGTGGTGCTGACCCGGCAGTTTCGTTTGCCGGTATTCGTCAATGGTCATGATGGCTTGCTGATCGAAGTGGCGGCCGGGTTGCTCGAAGGGGCTGCGCCGGAGCAGCGGATTCGCGATGAAGCCGAGGAGGAAACCGGTTATCGCGTGCACGATGTGAAGAAGGTGTTCGAGGCTTACATGAGTCCGGGTTCAGTGACCGAGAAGCTGCACTTTTTCATTGCCGAATACGACGCGGCATCGAAGGTCAGCGAAGGTGGTGGTCTGGAAGAAGAGACTGAAGAACTTGAAGTGCTGGAGTGGAGCTTCGACGAAGCGCTGGCGGCGTTTCAGCGCGGCGAGATCTGCGACGCCAAGACCATCATGCTGTTGCAGTATGCGGCGATGAATAACGTGTTTACCTGATAAATCAAAAGATCGCAGCCTTCGGCAGCTTCTACAGGAAAACGCATTCCAGGGTAGGAGCTGCCGAAGGCTGCGATCTCTTGATCTGTGTTAACTGACTAAAACAAATCCCCGGTTTTGCCAACCGTCGACCAGTCGCCACCCTCCAGGGTCAGCAAGTGCTCTTTCGCCTCTAGCCCCCCGGCGAACCCGGTGAGCTTCCCCGAGGCGCCGATCACCCGATGACAAGGCGCCACAATGGAAATCGGGTTGCGTCCGTTGGCGGCGCCTACTGCCCGCACAGCAGCGGGATTGCCAATCTGTCTGGCAATCTGGCTGTAGGTGCGCGTCTGGCCGAAGGGAATGGTCAGCAGCGCCGCCCAGACCTTTTTCTGAAAATCGGTGCCGGCGAAATCCAGTTCCAGGTCAAAACAGTCCCGCGCCCCGGAAAAATATTCTCCGAGTTGCCGGGCGGTTTTCTGCAGGACCGGATTGTCGGGTGCTTGCGTCATCGGCCCGAGGCGCACGCGGTCGGGTTTATCGTTTTCCCAGAGGATGGCCGCCAGTCGTGAGCCGTTCGCGACCAGCTTCAGCTCGCCGACGGGCGATGGCACGGTGATGAACGTATAAGACATGACGACAGACTCCGGAGCAGGGTGGCAACAGCGCCCAGCATACTGCCTGATCGGGGAGGCGCAATACGCAAAGCCGACCATACTGCTTGGTGCTCTTGCAGCGTTCCCCCCTCTGTTCTGCACAGACCCTGAAAACAAAAAAGAGATCGACTCATGAAGTACGAACCTTTGGCCAAATCGCTGATAGCGACCTCACTGGCACTCAGCTGTCTCATGGCTCACGCGGCGTCGGTGGCACCGGTTGCCGCAGAAAACGGCATGGTGGTCACCGCGCAACATCTGGCCACCCATGTCGGCGTCGACGTATTGAAAAGTGGCGGTAATGCCGTCGATGCGGCGGTCGCCGTGGGTTACGCGCTGGCGGTGGTCTATCCCGCAGCAGGCAACCTGGGCGGAGGCGGCTTCATGACCATTCAACTGGCAGACGGGCGCAAGACCTTCCTTGATTTCCGTGAAAAAGCGCCGCTGGCGGCCACTGCCAACATGTACCTCGACAAGGAAGGCAACGTCATTCCCGACTTGAGTACCCGTGGCCACCTGGCGGTGGGCGTGCCGGGCACCGTGTCCGGCATGGAGTTGGCGCTGAGCAAATACGGGACCAAACCGCGCAAGGAAATGATTGCGCCGGCGATCAAACTGGCGGAAGACGGTTTTGCGCTGGAGCAGGGTGACGTCGAGTTGCTGGAGTACGCCACCGACGTGTTCAAGAAGGACATGCGCGACTCCGGTTCGATCTTCCTGCATAACGGCGAGCCGATGCAGGTCGGGCAGAAACTGGTGCAGAAGGATCTCGGCAAAACCCTGCGGACCATTTCCGAAAAAGGCGCCGACGGCTTCTATAAAGGCTGGGTTGCCGACGCCATCGTCACCTCCAGCCAGGCCAACAAAGGCATCATCACCCAGGCTGACCTCGATAAATACAAGACCCGCGAACTGGCTCCGGTGGAATGCGACTACCGTGGTTATCACGTGGTCTCGGCGCCGCCGCCAAGCTCTGGCGGGGTAGTGATCTGCCAGATCATGAACATCCTCGAAGGCTATCCGATGAAGGATCTGGGCTTCCATTCGGCCCAGGGCATGCATTATCAGATCGAAGCCATGCGCCACGCCTATGTTGATCGCAACAGCTACCTGGGCGATCCGGATTTCGTCAAAAATCCGATTGAGCATCTGCTGGACAAGAACTACGCGACCAAACTGCGCGACGCCATCCAGCCGCAAAAGGCCGGCGTGTCGGCTGAACTCAAACCCGGCGTAGCCCCCCATGAAGGCAGCAACACCACTCACTACTCGATCGTCGACAAGTGGGGCAATGCGGTGTCGGTCACTTACACCCTCAATGACTGGTTCGGCGCGGGCGTGATGGCGAGCAAGACCGGGGTGATTCTCAACGATGAAATGGACGACTTCACCTCCAAGGTCGGTGTGCCGAACATGTACGGCCTGGTGCAGGGCGAAGCCAATGCGATTGCTCCGGGCAAGGCACCGCTGTCGTCGATGAGCCCGACCATTGTCACCAAGGATGGCAAAGTGGTGATGGTGGTCGGTACACCGGGCGGCAGCCGTATTATCACGGCGACTTTGCTGACCATGCTCAACGTCATCGACTACGGCATGGGCCTGCAGGAAGCGGTCGATGCGCCACGCTTCCACCAGCAGTGGATGCCGGAGGAAACCAACCTCGAAGACTTCGCCGCCAGCCCCGACACGAAGAAGCTCCTCGAGAGCTGGGGTCACAAGTTCGCCGGTCCGCAGGACGCCAACCACATCGCCGCGATTCTGGTGGGTGCACCTTCGCTGGGCGGTAAGCCGGTCGGCAAAAACCGTTTCTACGGCGCCAACGATCCACGCCGCAACACGGGCTTGTCACTGGGTTACTGAGGAGCGTAAAAAGGGGGCGGGCTTACGTCCGCCCCTGTCTCAAGGACTGATCAAGGAAGGCTCATCATGACCACCGCATTACTGATCATCGACGTCCAGCGCGCCCTCTGCTCGGGTGAATATCAGTGCTACGACATTCAGCGTGTGATCGACACCATCAACGGTCTCAGTGCTCGCGCACGCAAGGCTGGCGTGCGCGTGGTGCTGATCCAGCATGAAGAAGAGGACAGCCCGTTGGCCCATGGTGCCGAAGGCTGGCAACTGGCTGATGAACTGTTAACCGTCGCCAGTGACTTGCGCGTACGCAAGACCACCCGGGACTCGTTTTACCAGACTGACCTGGGTAAATTTTTGCCAAGCGAAGACTTCGAACGACTGGTTATTTGCGGTCTGCAAACCGATTACTGTGTCAATGCGACCGTACGCCGGGCCCATGAGCTGGGTTATGACGTAGTGCTTGCCGCCGACGCGCATTCCACCGTCGACAACGGCAATATGAGCGCCGAAGACATCATCGCCGAGCACAACAAGGATCTGGCGCATCTGACTGGCTCGGTGGCGCGTATCGACGTCAAACCCGCTGCCAGCATCATGTTCTGACCATCCACACAAAACCTGTAGGAGTGAGCCTGCTCGCGATAGCGGTGTGGCATTTGATGCAACATCGTCTGACCGAACGCTATCGCGAGCAGGCTCACTCCTACAGTGATTGCGAAATCCTGATTGCTATGTACATCAGGGATTTCCGCTGGCAGCACTGGCATACTGCGCGCCGTCCGAAGAATGGAATCTCTCGATGTTCGCTATCTCCCTGCGTCATGCCTTGGCACTGATGTGCCTTGCGTTTGCCTCTATCACCCACGCCAGCAGTTTTGATTGCACCAGTGCCGCCAGCAAAACTGAAAAAGCCATTTGTGGCGACCCGCAGATCTCGCAACTCGATGAGAAACTGGGCAAGCTCTGGCACTCGACATCGGCTGATGTCCCCGATGCCAAAGCCCTCAAGTCAGACCAGCGACAGTGGCTGAAAAACCGCAACGCCTGTGGCGATCAGACAGCCTGTTTGCGTCGGCAGTATTTAATGCGCCTGACCGAACTTGAACACGCCACCCAGCCCTTCAGTTGGGACGCGACCTGGCAGCTCATTCCGCCAGGGACCGCAACCTCGGCGACAGTCATAACCCAGCGCCGCGATCCCACGCACATCAGCATCGACATCACGGCGGCTGAGGGCGCCAACTCCGGTGATCTGGATGGCGTTGCCACACTCAAGGACGGTAAAGCCGTTTACTCGGAAGACCAGTGCACCCTGTTGTTCACCCCCATCAATGGTGTGCTGGATATTTCTATCGTCGGTGCAGGCGGATATTGCAGTGCCGGGTTGGGCGTCTACTACACCGGTCGTTTTGTCGCTTCGCAGCAACCGCTGACGCTGGATTACGACATGCTCAGCCTGGGCCTGGCGCAAACACCGGAAGAAAACCAGGCACTGCACACGTTGCTCAAGACTGATTATCAGACGCTGGTGGAAAAGTCCGGCTCGTTGATGACCGCTGAACCTTCCGCTGATGTGCCGGGTAGTCAGGTCTGGGAAATGTGGATGCGCGGCCTGGGTGGCACCGGCATCGTGATGCGGTCAGCCGATGGCCATTTCTGGGTCTTGTTGGTTACCTACGACAACACCGGACACTCGCGGCTACGCTATTACACCGATGTTGCGAAATGGAAAAAACGTCTACCTGGCGCCTTGCACGACTGGAACGAGCGCATGAAAGATCATCTGGAACTCCCCGTAGACTTCATGCCCTGATCGGCGCAGCACTGCGCCATCACGTCGCAAACAACACCCCACGAATCTCGCCCACCCGCGGCGCTACGACCACGCCCTCCAGCACCATACGCGTGATCGTCTGTGCCGCCGTTTGATAATCCTCGTCCTGCGGCACTTCGCGCCCCATGATCCGGCCCATCTGCCAGCCGATATTGGTGTACGTGCGCGTCGCCGACCAGATGAACAGCATCAAATGCTCCGGATCCACCGGAGCGAGCAAACCGCGCTCGATCCAGCTGCGCAGACATTCAACGTTGCGCCGCGCTTCGGCCTGCAAAAGATCGCGGCACTCATCCGGCAACTGGCGACCGCCCAATAGCAACTCGCCACTGAATACCTTGGCAATCGCCGGATGTTCGCGGGCGATGCGAATGCGTGCGGCCACGTAGGCGCGCAGTCCCGTCAGCGGATCATCACTTTCACGCAGCACCGCCGAGGCTTCCAGCAGCGGCTCGACAAACCCCAGCAGCACTTTGCTGTAGAGGTTTTCCTTGCTCTGGAAGTAGTAATACAGATTGGCTTTGGGCACCCCGGCACGCGCCGCGATATCGCGGGTCTGGGTGGCGTTGAAGCCGTTGGCGGCGAATTCCTCGCTGGCAGCGGCGAGGATCAACTGCTCGTTGCGTACGCGGATGGCACTCATGGCAATAAAGGTTGGCTGGACGGCATGGAAAGATTCTGGCGATTTCGGTTTCGCAATATACAAAACTATATAGCGATGAAGCCAGCACACTTGAAGGGCGGCGCTATGCTGGTTCGATCATTGACTGGAAACGGAGCGGGCACATGACCCTTCAGGCACTGCGGGCCGACGCGACACACCTGGATGCGGTGGCGCAGTTGTTCGACGCTTACCGAGTCTTTTACCAGCAGCCGTCGAACCTTGAGCAATCACGAACCTTCATCGCCGCGCGCATGGCCGGCGATGACTCCGCGATTTTTCTGGTTCAGGATGAAAAGGGCGAAGCGCTGGGTTTCGTGCAGTTGTATCCGACGTTCTCGTCCATCGATGCCCACCGCACCTGGCTGCTCAGCGACCTGTTCACCACGCCCGCCGCACGTGGGCGTGGGGTTGGCCGCTTGTTGATGAACACGGCACGCGACTTTGCCTTGGCGACCGGTGCCAAAGGGCTGGTACTGGAAACCGCCACCGACAACTTCACGGCTCAAGGTTTGTACGAATCCCTCGGCTACGAGCGTGACAGCGGTTATTACACCTACAACCTCGACTTGCGGCAGGGCTGAGCAAAATTTTTTGCTGATTTCCTCAATTCAGGCTTTCGCCCGAAGGCCGCTCTCTCTAGAATCCGCCCGGCCTTCACAATGAAGGCGCAATGCCATCATTTGGTCTTGTACACATAGGGACGGACATCATGCAATTCGGGAAAATTCTGGCGCTGGGGCTGGTACTTGCGCTGGGCGGTTGTGCCAGTTTCACCAAAGACGAAGTGGCGCCGGTGACCATGCCGTCGATGGCCAGCTACACCAACAAGCCAAACGTCTACGTCGATTTCGACTTCTACCAGGGCGAACCGAAAAGCGGCTCCGCCGTGGAAGTGCCGCAAGCGCGCGATCAACTGAAACCACAGCTGCAAAAAATTCTCACTGACTCGGGTCTGTTCGGCCGTGTCACCCTGGACGAGTTCCAGAAGCAGCCGGGCGATTACAGCCTGCGTCTGAAAATGTACAACCATCCGCCGAATGCCGGCTCGATGGTGCTGGGCTTCATCAGTGGTTTCAGCCTGGGGGTGATCCCGGCGTACGGCACCGATCAGTACACCATGAGCCTGGAAGGCATGGATGGACAAGGTCAGGCCCTGACCACCGCGAGCAACCACGATGCGGTCGGCACCTGGATTGGTATCTGGTTCATTCCACTGATGGCCAACACACCGAAAGACGCGGTGAATGACACCTTCACCCGTCAGGTCAACGCTCTGCTCAAGCAGATGGTTGATAACAAGAACCTGAAGTACTCGGCACTCGAAACCCGCATTCCACGGGCCTGAAGCCAAAAAAAGAGCCGCAATCGCGGCTCTTTTTTTACCCTTACTTCAGGGCCTGAATGAACTGTGGATCGCTGTAGAGTTCCTTGAGCAAGTCACGCACCATCGGGTTGTAAGCGTTGACTGCGTTCGGGATCGCAATGAAGCCGAAGAAGCTGCTGCTCCATTGGCTGCTGACATTCTTGGTCGCGTCGTACACCACATTGTTGCCGTTGAGCAGGGTGAAACGTGCAGCAAGTTTGCCGTCGCCCGTGCCCATGCCGGCGGACAGTTCGTTCTTCACCACCAGCACTTTCAACTGACGCTGAGCCTGCGGATCGAGCAGACCGGCCTTGCGCAGTTCTTCGGTGATCGCATCCTGAATGTGTGCCGGGATGCTGCCGGACGGCGAGCGAACCGGGTTGGCACGGACCACCAGCGAACCTTCACCGGATTCGGCCGTGACCTGAGGATTGCTGATCGCGTGCAGCGGCGGGGATTGTTTGAGCTTTTGCACGTTCTCGAAGCTTGGCTCGTAACGGGTCATGGTCATGCCACAGCCTTGCAGGAGCAGGGCCAGCATCGGGATCAACAACAGCGACTTCTTCACGGCAGTTCCTTGCGTGGGAATAGAGGAGGGCGCGAATTATGGGCAGAGTGCCATCATTGAGCAACCTCGTTCGTTTGCGCGTTGAGCAATCGCTCGATCTGCGCCAATTCCCAGGTACTGAGCAAACTCACCGGATCGGTGCCGTAACGCTGCCAACTATCCAGCGCGCCTTCTTGTCCGTCACCATTGCGGGCGAATTCACAGTGATGTAATCGCCCACCTTCAACATCCAGCCGCAACTGCCAGCCCCCGATATCGACCGTGACCAGCCCGGCCTCGGCAGGCCGCTCGCAGATTTTCAAAACGAGCACGCCCAACGCCGCTTCACGCAGACGCTGAGACACCTCGCGGGCGCTCAGAAATGCAGACATGTCGAACTCAATGACCAGAGGAGCGGGCCAGCATAAAGCCCGAGTCGACAAGTGTCAGCGTTCACTGGCCCGATCCGCGACAATTCCGTAACATCCGCAACCCTCTTTTTCCCGAACACCTGCAGCCGCACTCGGCGGCCGCTCAATCAGGTAAGCCATGAAACCGATTCGTCTGCGCGCCGATGTCCTGGCCGGACTCACCACCTCGTTTGCCCTGTTGCCCGAATGCATTGCGTTCGCACTGGTGGCGCACCTCAATCCGCTGATGGGCCTGTATGGCGCGTTCATCATTTGCACGCTGACGGCGTTGTTCGGCGGGCGGCCGGGCATGGTCTCCGGCGCGGCCGGTTCGATGGCCGTGGTCATCGTTGCGCTGGTGGTGCAGCACGGTGTGCAGTATTTGCTGGCGACGGTGTTGCTTGGTGGTTTGATCATGATGGCGTTCGGCTTGCTGCGCTTGGGCAAACTGGTGCGCATGGTGCCGCACCCGGTGATGCTCGGCTTCGTCAACGGCCTGGCGATCATCATTGCGCTGGCGCAACTGGAACATTTCAAGAGCGGTGAGGACTGGCTCAGCGGCACGCCGTTGTACCTGATGGCCGGGCTGGTGGCGCTGACCATGGCCATCGTCTATATCCTGCCGCGCCTGACCCGTGCAGTGCCGCCAGCACTGGTGGCAATCCTCGGCGTCGGTCTGCTGGTCTATCTGTTCGGCCTGCCGACCCGCACCCTCGGCGACATGGCGCACATTGCCGGCGGCTTGCCGACGTTCGCTTTGCCGGACATCCCGTGGAATCTTGAAACCCTGCGCATCATCGCGCCTTACGCGATTCTGATGGCGCTGGTCGGTCTGCTGGAAACCCTGCTCACCCTCAACCTCACCGACGAAATCACCGAAACCCGTGGCTACCCGGATCGCGAGTGCGTGGCGCTCGGTGCGGCCAATATGGTCTCGGGCGCATTCGGTGGCATGGGCGGTTGCGCGATGATCGGCCAGACCGTGATCAACCTCAGTTCCGGTGGGCGCGGGCGCTTGTCTGGCGTTGTCGCTGGGGTGCTGATTCTGTTGTTCATTCTGTTTCTGTCGCCGCTGATCGAGCGTATTCCGCTGGCGGCGCTGGTGGGTGTGATGTTTGTGGTGTCGCAGCAGACTTTTGCCTGGGCGTCGTTGCGGGTGGTGAACAAAGTGCCGCTCAATGATGTGCTGGTGATCATTGCTGTGACTACCATCACTGTGTTCACTGATCTGGCCACTGCGGTGTTGTGCGGCATCATTATCGCTGCGCTTAACTTTGCCTGGCAGCAGGCTCGTGAGCTGTATGCCGATGAGCATCTGGAGGCTGACGGCAGCAAGCTTTATCGTTTGCATGGCACGTTGTTTTTTGCTTCGACTACGCCGTTTCTCAATCAGTTTGATCCGGCTAATGATCCGGCTCGGGTGACTTTGGATTGTCGGCATTTGAGTTTTGTCGATTATTCGGCGATTGCGGCGTTGAAGACTCTGCGCGAGCGCTATGCCAAGGCGGGTAAGCATTTGCAGGTGTTTCATTTGTCTGAGCGGTGCAAGAAGTTGCTTAAGCGGGCGGGGGAGGAGCATCACTGATCAGTCGTGGGCGTTGGCTATGGTTGTCTGGATTACTGAGTACATATCCGTTGCTGCGGTAACGGCCACTTAGGGTTCCGCCCTTACGGCGGGTCACTTTTTCCAGACGCCGAAAAAGTAACCAAAAAGGCTTGCTCCTACGTGCGGCCCGCTCGCTGGGGCTCGGGGTTCCTTCGCTCCGGGATCCATCCGGGCGCATCGCCTACGGTTTGCTTCGCTGCACCTCCTCTCGCTGTGTTTGGCTGCGCCAAACGGTCGCTGCGCTCCAACGCCCGGATGAATCCCTCCACTCAGCCTTCCGACGTCGCCCGTGGATCAAGATCAAGATCAAGAGCTGCAGCCGAGCTAACGCTCATCCTGTTGAGTGGGGCGGCTTTGCCGCTGGGGTTGTACGCACGTTAAAACTGTGGGAGCGAGCCTGCTCGCGAAGGCGGCCTGACAGCCGACCTGTTTCTGGCGGGTTGTAGGCGATCCAATTGTAGGAGTGAGCCTGCTCGCGATGGCGTCGGGTCGGTCAAAGATGCTTTGAATGACACGCCGCTAGCGCTTGCAGATTCGCTCCCACTGTTGTTGTGTGGCCAGACTTCAGATGGCCGGGAAGTCGATATCGGTCAGCGCCGCATTGTTCAGGTAGTTGGTCAGGCTCTGCACGGCCACCAGTGCAATCACTTCAATGATCTTCACGTCGTCGATGCCGGCAGCGCGGGCGGCGGCGATTTGTTCATCACTCAAGTGGCCACGGCTTTCAGTCAATTGGCGGGCGAGGGTTGCGTAGGCGTTGAGCTCGCCCTGGCGTGCGGCGACGATGTCCTGCGCCGAGAGCCCGGCTTTGCCGGCAAACAAGGTGTGTGCCGCCAGGCAGTAGTCGCAACCGTTGACCTGTGAGGTGGCGAGGTACACCGCTTCTTTTTCCTGGGCGTTCAGCGAGGTCTTGCCGAGGATGGCCGAGGCTTGTACGTAAGTTTCGAGGGCCACCGGTGCTTTGGCCAGGGTGGTGAAGACGTTGGGCAGGAAACCGATTTTCTTTTTCACGCCTTCCAGCACAGGGCGGCTGGCGTCGGCGGCGGTTTCGAGGCTGATAGCGTGGATGCGGCTCATGTTGATTCTCCGAAAGTCCGGTGCGAAGTGCGCCGGGGATGGAGGTCATGTTATGCAGTGAGGCTGGTGGATTGGCGGCAAATCGTCGAGGATATGCGGCAGATCGTCCAGATATGCCCTCGGAGTCGTCCATGGATCGCCTTTCAACATTGCTCAGCCATTTCGGCGTGAATGCCGGTACGTTCCACAGCGGCGCGTTTTGCGGCGTCAGCGTTCATGACAACGAGCCGGTGGGGCATGTGCATCTTTTGCAGGCCGGTGAATTGCTGCTCAAACCGGGCAACGAGCGTGAGATTCGCCTGAGCGAACCGTCGCTGATCTTCTTCCCCCGACCCTTTACCCATCGCATGTTTGCCGATGAAGCCATGGACACCCGATTGGTCTGCGCCACGCTGACGTTTGATGGCGGCTCCGGCAATGCCCTGGCGGCGGCGCTGCCGGATTATCTGGTGCTGAAACTGACGGACATCCCGGAGTTGGGCAACACCGTGGAATGGCTGTTCAAGGAAGCGTTCGAAGGTCATTGCGGGCGGGTGGCGGTGATGGATCGCCTGTTCGAACTGCTGGTGATTCTGTTGCTGCGGCACTTGATCAGCAGTCGCGAACAACAACCGGGGATGATCGCCGGGCTGGCCGATCCACGCCTGTCCCGTGCCTTGAACCTGATGCACGAGCAACCGCAAAAACCGTGGAGCGTGGCGGATCTGGCCGCTGTCGCCAACCTGTCCCGCGCCGGGTTTGCCGAGCAGTTTCGCCGGGTTGTCGGGCAAACGCCGGCCGATTATCTGCTGAGTTGGCGCGTCAGCCTGGCGCAGAAACGCCTGCGCGAAGGCAGACCGATTGCGCTGATTGCCGAAGAGGTCGGTTACGAAAGTCCTTCGGCGCTGGCCCGGGCGTTTCGGCGCAAGACCGGGCTCAGCCCACGCGAGTGGAAGGCGGGTGCCTGAAGATCATTTGGCGAATTTCTTCGCCCCGGCGACACACAGGATCACGCCAAACGTCACGGCGAGCATGCCGAGGCTGACCTGTTCATGTAGCAGGGTCGCCGCCAGCGCCAGACCGAAAAACGGCTGCAGTAATTGCAACTGACCGACCGCGGCAATCCCGCCCTGAGCCAGGCCGCGATACCAGAACACAAAACCGATCAGCATGCTGAACAGCGACACGTAACCCAGGCATAGCCACGCCGACAGACTGATTGTGTTGAACGAGGCGGGCGCCAGCCACACACTCAACACCGCCATGAGTGGCAGCGAAAGCACCAGCGCCCAGCAAATCACCTGCCAGCCGCCGAGAGTGCGCGACAACTTCGCGCCTTCGGCGTAACCGAGACCGCAGGCCAGAATCGCCGCGAGCATCAGCAGATCGCCAGTGGGCGAGGCAGTCAGACCTTGTGCCAGCGCGAAGCCGACCACCAGCGCGCTGCCGAACATCGAGAAAATCCAGAACACCGGTCGCGGCCGCTCACCGCCGCGCAGCACAGCAAAAATCGCTGTGGCCAGTGGCAGCAAGCCGACAAACACAATCGAATGCGCCGACGTCACATGTTGCAGCGCCAGGGCGGTCAACAGCGGAAAACCAAGCACCACGCCCAGCGCGACAATCAACAGCGACAACCACTGATTGCGCGCCGGGCGCCGCTCGCGAAACAGCCACAACAGCACCACCGCCAACACCCCGGCGATGGCGGCGCGGACCACCGTGAGAAACACCGGATCGAACTCCAGCACCGCCATACGCGTGGCCGGCAGCGAACCGCTGAAGATCACCACGCCGATAAAACCGTTGATCCAGCCACTGGTTTTTTCCAGTGCCGGGGTCGTCAGATTCGAAGTCCTTTCCATCACCGTTCACGCTCGGAAGTGGGTTGCATTGCAGCCATGCTAGAGCCGAGAATCAGCACAATCAAAGAATTGTCATGGATACATCCGGCATGCCACGTTCGCGCTACAAGACACTGGTTGACGCCTACGCGGCGGACATCCGCTCGGGGATGTTGCCGCCGGGTACACGGTTGCCGACCCACCGGCAACTGGCCGCTCAAGAAGGGCTGGCGCTGGTCACGGCCTCGCGGGTATATGCAGAGCTGGAGGCCATGGGCCTGATCAGCGGCGAGACCGGGCGCGGCACGTTTGTCCGCGAAACCTCGCTGTCGCCGGGGCAGGGCATCGATCAGAAACAAGTGGCGGTCGGCATGATCGACCTCAATTTCAATTATCCGTCGTTGCCCGGTCAGGCGGATTTGTTGCGCACTGCGCTGCGCCAATTGGCGTTGTCCGGCGATCTGGAGGCGTTGCTGCGTTATCAACCGCACGCCGGGCGCGGCCACGAGCGCGCGTCGGTCGCGCGGCACCTGCTGACGCGCGGGGTGAGGGTCGAGGCCGAGCAAGTGCTGATCGTCAACGGCGCCCAGCAAGGCCTCGCAGTGACGCTGATGACGCTGCTCAAACCCGGCGATGTGATTGCCGCCGACGCGCTGACCTATTCCGGGTTCAAGGTGCTGGCCGAAGCGCTGCATCTGGAAGTCGTAGCCATTCCGCTCGGTGATCAAGGGCCGGATCTCGTCGCGCTGGAGAAACTCTGTCGCAGCCGCTCGGTGCGCGCCGTGTACAGCATGCCGACGTTGCACAACCCGTTGGGTTCGGTGATGCCGCTGGCGCAGCGCGAGCAGTTGGTGGCTATTGCCCGGCGACATGATCTGACAATAATCGAAGACGCGGCCTACGCCTTTTTGGTTGAAAACCCACCGCGTACGCTGATCGATCTGGCGCCGGAGCGCACGGTGTACGTGTCGGGCCTGTCGAAAAACATCGCCACAGGCCTGCGTGTCGGTTTCATCGCCGCCCCGACCGACGTGGTGCCAGCACTGGAACGCATCATCCGCGCCACGACCTGGAACACCCCAGGCGTCATGACTGCCATCGCCTGTGGCTGGCTCGACGACGGCACGGTGACGGTGCTTGAGGAACAGAAGCGCAACGACGCCAAGGTGCGGCAGGCACTGGCCACCGAAGTGTTGAAAGGACTGCCGAGCATTGGCCATCCGGCGTCGTATTTCCTGTGGCTACCGCTGCCGGAAGACGTGCGCGCCGATCAGATTGTCGTCGAGCTGATGCACGAGCAGATTTCCGTCACCACGGCTGAACCGTTTTCGGTGGCGGGTCATGTGCCACATGCGATTCGCTTGGCGTTGGGCTCGGTAGAGATGGACGTGTTGCGTCAGGCGTTGAGCAAAGTCAGAAAGATCATTGGCGCTTACCTGTAAAAACATAATGCTACCCTTGCGTCGCCCGATGCAGACCGATCCGGAACTCTCGATGAAAAACACCGCTGCACTGTCACTCGCCCTGATGCTCGCCACTGGCCTGTCCAGTACGTTCACCCTCGCCGCAGGCGACCCCGAAGCCGGCGCGAAAATTTTTCCGCGTCTGTGCGGCGGCTGCCATCAGGTCGGCGAATCGGCCCGCCCCGGATTCGGTCCGCAACTCAATGGCATCATCGGTCGGCCCGCCGGTACGTCAGCGAATTACGTGTATTCAGATGCGATGAAGAACTCGGGAGTGACCTGGGATCGCGAAACGCTGATCGCCTATCTGAAGGATCCGAAAGGCGTGGTGCCCGGTACGCGGATGATTTTCTGGGGCTTGAGCGACGAAGAAAAACTCGACAATTTGCTGGCGTACCTCCAGACCTTCACGCAATAACGGCAGCTCCTACAGGGCGTGCGTGTTTTTGAGGTGCAGCGATGTCGGTTGATGCTCTCTGTGGCAACCCCCTCCATCACGCTCGATTGATTCCGCCGCCAGGGTCATGACCGTCACCACTACGTCTTCTTCGCGACTCAAGTATTGCGGTGTTCGGGCGATATGCCGGACACCCAAGTCCCTGATTGAAAAATGACATGAAAAAGCTACTCGTCGCTGTTGCTGCCCTCGTTTTGCTGACGGGTTGCGTGACCAAAGATCTCAGCGTTGAAGACCGCCAGCAGATCAAAACCGTGAAAGTGCTGCCGGTGTTTGTTGCCGTCGATAACTTTCAATACACCAGCATGACGCAGGCCTGGGGCGCCGGCCTGGGTGCTGGAGCCGGCGCAGCGGCAGGTATGGCCTCAGGTGCTTCGACTTCTGGCGCCGGTGCGTTAACGGGGGCGGGCTCTGTGGCAGGGACGAAAGCGGCGGACGTGGCCACCGGCGATATCACTCTGGCGATTCGCAACAACATGAAGGCCAATGGCATCGACCTGAGCCAGTTGATCCGGCAAAGCTTCGAAAAACGCGTACAGCAGGAACATCTGTTTACCGTGGTGGGCGAGGGTGAGCGAGCCGATGCCGAGGTCGAAATTCTGGTCTCGCAATGGGGCCTCTGCCTGAAGAACTTCAGCACCGTGTTGTATCCCGTCATCGGTGCCACGGCGCAAATCAAGCGCAACGGCTCAGCGGTATGGCGTAATTTCGACACGATCTCTGTATCCAACGATGCCAACACCATCGCCTATACACCGGAGCAGTACGCCACGGATCCCGAGGCGTTGCGCAAAGCGTTCAGCCATGTGTCCGATCTGGTGGTCAACAAGCTGGTCGATCACTTGAAACAGTAATCGGCACAAGGCGATCGTGTTCGCGGAACGCTGCGGTCGGTCACGGGTCGATAGGGTACTTGTGCGGTATTTCCCTATCGTCCGGCACACCGTTGCACTCAAGGAGCTCACCATGAAATCTCTGCTACTGGCAGCCCCGCTGTTGCTTGTCAGCGCAATCGCCCATGCCGGCATCCCTATGCTCAACGCGACGTGCCCGGGCAAGATCGAAGTGCACGCCGATGAAGGCGGGCCGATCTACATCAATGGCAAGGAAGGCCAGTTGAAGAAGTTCAATGAGAACTACTTCGAAGCCAAAGGCGCGGGCGTGACCATTTCCCTGAGCATCAATCCCGACGGTTCGCCTGCGGTGTCGTACACCGGGAAGAACCGGGCCAACGGGATTTGCGAAGTGAAGAAGGGCTGATCACGCCACCTGATTACGACCTGCCGCCTTGGCCTGATACAACTGCTGATCGGCGCGTTTGATCAGTGCGTTGTGGTTGTTATCGGCCGGGTCCGCCAGGCCGATGCCGATGCTGACCGTCACTTGCCCGATCACCGGGAAGTGAGCTTCGGCGACCGCCACGCGGATCTTCTCGGCGACGACTTCCGGAGTGTCGGGTTTGGCGATTTCCGGCAACAGCACAGCGAACTCTTCGCCGCCGTAACGGGCGACGAAATCGGTGGTGCGCAAGCTGCTCTGAATCAACTGCGCCAATTGTTGCAGCACATCATCACCCACTGCGTGGCCGTGGGAATCATTGATGCGCTTGAAGTGATCGGCATCGATCAGCAGCAGGGAGAACGGACGTCCGGTGCGGCGGAACAGCAGTGTGTATTCGGTGAGTTTCTCGTCGAAACGGCGACGGTTGTAAACGCCGGTCAAACTGTCGTGGGTCGCCAAGCTGAGCAATTCGGCATTGGCCTGCGTCAGCGCAGCGGTGCGTTGCGCGACGGTTGCTTCCAGCGAGGCATTGGCCTCTTGCAGCTCGCGCTCTTTGCCGAGCAGCGATTGCGTCATGGCATCAATGGACTGGCCGAGCTGGGCAATTTCCAGCACCGGGTGTTGCAGCGGGAATTGCGCACCGGGTTGTTGGTTTTGCACCTGCCGCGCCGAGCGCGCGAGCTGTTCGATCGGTCGGCTCAGGTACAGCGCCAGGTAGTAAGCCACCAAGCCGAACAGCACCGCCGCGACCACACCCAGAATCAGCAATTTGTACATCAGCAGGCGCGCCGGTTGCAGTGCGGTTTCCAATGGCTGGCGCACGGCAATCGACCATGACAGCACCGTACTCGATGGCGTCGGTACGATGACCACGCTGGTGAGGAATCCGTTGCCCGCCGTCCAGCCTTGCCTTTTGGTGTCAATTGCCAGTTGCTGACCCATCAGCGCTTCCGGGTAGAGCACTTTGCCATCGTGATCGATGATCAACGCTTCGATATCCGGCGTTGAGTTTTTATGCGAAAGCGCCGCCGACTCAACAATGCGCGTCACCCAGCTCCAGTGTGCGTGGGCGCCAAGAACACCAATCACCTGGCCGTCTGCGTTGCGGATCGGTGCGGCGAAATCGATGAAGCGCAGCGGTTCACCGTTCGGCAGGGCCGGCAGCATTTTCGCCAGCAACACCGCCTCATGAGGATCGCCGGTGTACTCGCCGCGCAACCCGGCCTGGAACCAGGGCCGTTGCTGCACCGATTGGCCGACCAGCAAGTCGTTCACCGCCTGATGCACCTTGCCCTCGGCATCGGTGACGCCCATCCACGCATACTCGGTGCGGGCCTGGGTGCGCAGTTGCATCGATTTCAGAATCGCCGGGTTATCCAGATCACCACGCTCCAGATGCGGCGCACGGCTGAGCAGATACACCTCCAACTGGCGTTCGCGCAGTCGTTCACCCAACAACGATGCAGCCGAGCGCGCGGTGTTGAGCAACGCATTGCCGCTGGCCTGCTTCATTTGTTCCGTGGCGATATGGCCGACATAGAAGCCCACGCTCAGCAGCGTCAGCAGGGATAAACCGGCAAACCAAAGGGTGAGGTGGCTACGCAGACTGGCTTTGAGCATGGGCAGTCGAGGTCTGTTTTGGAGTTGTGGCCGCATGGTATGCGCAATGGGCGGTGGGTGGCCAGTCGGGGAATGGATGGCGCCGGACGTGAAAAAGCCCGGCTGATCAGGCCGGGCTTTCATTGTGATTGCGATGAAGCCGCAGAGTTATGCGACGCGGCGTTCGATCAGGCGATCAGCGCCACCTTCAGCAACGCGGCGTTCGATCAGGCGATCAGCGCCACCTTCAGCAACGCGGCGTTCGATCAGGCGATCAGCGCCACCTTCAGCAACGCGGCGTTCGATCAGGCGATCAGCGCCACCTTCAGCAACGCGGCGTTCGATCAGGCGATCAGCGCCACCTTCAGCAACGCGGCGTTCGATCAGGCGATCAGCGCCACCTTCAGCAACACGACGTTCGATCAGGCGATCAGCACCACCTTCAGCAACACGACGTTCGATCAGACGATCAGCGCCACCTTCAGCAACGCGGCGTTCGATCAGGCGATCCGAGCCACCTTCAGCAACGCGGCGTTCGATCAGACGATCAGAACCGCCCTCAGCAACACGACTTTCAATCAACTTGTCCGAGCCGCCTTCTGCGACTTGGGTGTGTGCCGGGGTGGCGGCAAAAGCGTTAATGGCGAAAACCGAGAAAGCGATGCTGAGAAGGGTCTGGCGTTTCATGATCGTGTGCTCCGGGGTGTTGTTGGTTGGTATGGAGCTGATGTTACGCCGTGGAGTTTTTATGAGAACTTCATTGCCGTGATGGTGAACATCGACCGCAATGATGGTTCACCAATCCCCCCTGTAGGAGCTGCCGCAGGCTGCGATCTTTTGATCTGGCCGTTTCTCAGCGCGAGTTCGCCGCCCGCACACACAACTCACCGGTCGCCCGTGTCAGGGCCAGTTCATGCAGCGCGTCGTGGGCCAGACCGATGCGCGCCTTGGCCAGCCACACCGGGCAATTCGCATCATGGCGATACGGCGCGAAATCGGCGTATTGCTGCAGCAGGCGGGTTTGCAGCTCATCCAGACGCGGGCGAATCTGTTTAGCCAGGTCGGGGCGCGGGGTGTCCGGCGCAGCGCCGGACGCTTGCCATTGTGCGAGCAAACCGTACTGCACCAGTTTATTCGCCTCCATTTGCGCGGCGATCAGTTGCGCCACGTCTTCCGCGTCGAGCTGGCGCTCGGTGGCCAGCGTTCGCGCGTTGGCGATGACCTGCGCCTCACGAGGGCTGTCCTGAATTGGCTTGCCGCTGTCCCATTTGGTCAGCGCGACGAGGTCGCCAATGTTCAGGCGTTCGTTGAGTGTTTCCAGCAACGGCTTCAACGTTTCGGCGGGCGCGGCGGCGTGAGCGCTGGTGGTGAGCACGGCGAGGAGGGTGGCGGTCAGCAGATGGGCAAAGCGCGGCATGAACAGAGCCTCAATGAGAGAAGTGAAAGTGGGCAGTTGTTTACCACAGCTCTGAACTTGCACCTACAGAACCGTGTCCGTTACACAGGCGCGGTCACCGGTCATAAACACCCAATTGAAATGTTAATTGCGCCCCGCGTGCAACTCACCGAAGCTATCCTCCATCAGCCCTCCCGCCGTCGAGATGGACCTCTATTCAATGCAAGCCGTCGCCCAACGCCCACTCTGGCACACCTACCTGCTGTTCCTCGCGCCGATGGTGCTGTCCAACTTTCTGCAATCGATGTCGGGCACGGTCAACAGCATCTACATCGGCCAGATGCTCGGCACCCAGGCGTTGGCGGCGGTGTCGGGGATGTTTCCCATCGTGTTCTTCTTTATCGCACTGGTGATCGGCCTCGGCGCGGGCGCCGGTGTGTTGATCGGTCAGGCGTGGGGCGCGCGTGAGCCGCACATGGTCAAGGCGATTGCCGGGGCAACGCTGCTGCTCGGGGTGTTGATCGGTCTGGTGGCGGCGGTGTTGGGCAGCGTGTTCGCGCGGCAGGCGCTGGCGGGGCTGGGGACGCCGGCGGATGTGCTCGACGATGCGGTGGCGTATGCCCATGTGATGATGTGGATCTTGCCGTCGCTGCTGGTGTTTGTGTTGTTCACCCAGCTGTTGCGCGGGGTCAGCGATACGCTGTCGCCGTTGCTGGCGCTGATGGTCTCGACCTGCGTCGGGCTGGCCTTGACCCCGGCGCTGATTCGCGGCTGGTTCGGCTTGCCGCAATTGGGTATTCAGAGTGCGGCGTACGCCGGGCTTGCCGGTAACCTCGCGGCGATGGCGTGGCTGGCGTGGCGCCTGATTCGCAAGGGGCACCCGTTGGCGCCGGATCGGGAGTTCTTCGCCGCGCTGCGCCTTGACGGGGCGATTCTCGGCAAGGTCTTGCGCATCGGTCTGCCGACCGGCGTGCAGATGATTGTGCTGTCGCTGTCGGAGCTGGTGATTCTGGCGCTGGTCAACCAGCACGGCTCGCAAGCAACGGCGGCGTATGGCGCGGTGACGCAGATCGTCAACTACGTGCAGTTCCCGGCGTTGTCGATTGCGATCACCGCGTCGATTCTCGGTGCACAGGCCATCGGCGCCGGGCGGCTGGAGCGCATGGCGCCGATTCTGCGCACCGGGCTGTTGATCAACGTGTGCCTGACCGGCGGTTTGATTGTGCTCGGCTATCTGCTGTCGCACTGGTTGCTGGGGCTGTTCCTGACCGAGGATTCGACCCGGGCAATGGCTGAGCATCTGCTGCACATCATGCTGTGGAGCCTGTTGGTCTTTGGCTTCCAGGCCATCATCGGCGGGATCATGCGCGCCAGCGGCACAGTGTTGGTGCCGGTGATCATTGCGATCATTTGCGTTGTCGGTGTGCAACTGCCGGCGGCGTACTGGCTGGACGGCCAATATGGTTTGCAGGGCGTGTGGATGGCGTTTCCGGTGGCCTATCTGGGCATGCTGGTGTTGCAGACCCTTTATTACAAACTGGTCTGGCAGCATCAGAAGATCGAGCGGCTGGTGTAGGCGCTGGCGTAACAGTCGGATGTTTGCTTAATTCAATCGAGGCCCTCGACGGCAAGCCCCGCCTGGAGAATCCGATGTCGATCCGAATACTGCTGGCTGCCGCGAGTTCGCTGTGCGTCGTCTGTGCCGCGCAGGCTGACGAATACACGCGGGTCAACACCACCGCCAGCCAGATCAGCTTCACCTACAACCAGATGGGCTCGCGGGTTTACGGCACCTTCGGCAAGTTCGAGGCGACGCTGGACTTTGACACCGACAACCTCGCCGACGCCCACACCTCGTTGCATATCGACCTCACCAGCATTGATGCCGGCAGCGAAGACGCCAACACCGAGCTGGTGAAACCGGCGTGGTTCGACACTGAAAAATTCCCGGTCGCGGTTTTCGAATCCAGCCACTTCACCCAAGTGGCCGAGCACCACTACCTGATTGCCGGCCAGCTGACCCTAAAAGGCATTACCCGCGAAGTGCAGGTACCGGTGGAATTGAAACCGGACAACGCCATCGGCGTTTTCGACGGTGAGCTGGTGCTCAACCGTGACGAGTTCGGCCTCGGCGCGGGGGAGTGGGCGGACACCGTGGTGTCCAAGGACATCGCCATCAAATTCAAAGTGGTGGCGCCACAGCAGTGACGCCCGCCGTTGCAATCAATAGGCCCGCCAGTGCCCCGGCACCCAGCGCCATTGGTTGCCGCCCCAGCGATAGTGCCCGGCAACCCAGTGATAACCCGGCGCCGGCATCACCGGAACGACTTCGACCAGCGGCGGAGGCCGATGCGGACGGGCCGGCTCGACGACGCAACCGGACAACGTAACGGCCACCAGCGTGGCGGCCAGCAATGCTTTAACGGTCTTCGACATGGAGGTGTTCTCGCAAGAAGTGATGGTCAGGCTGTCGCGCATTCATCGCACCCAATGCCCCTCGACCCAGAACCAGTTTGGTCCGCGTGCCTGCCAGTGCCCGGGTTTCCAGCGCGCGCCGTACCTCACCGGTTGCCAGTGGCCGGGTATCCACACGTAACCGCGTCCTTGCCAGCGCCAATGACCTTGATCCCAGACATAACCGGGACGTGCGCCGGGCATCACTTCCATGCGCATCGGCGGTGGAGCTTGCTGGACGATCACCACCGGTTGCGCAAACACCGGGGCACTGCTCAGCGCCGCCAGCGTCAACGACACCAGCAGCAGGGTTTTTCGCCATTTGGACAGGGAACGCAAAACGCTCATGACAACTCCTCAAGGCCTGCGTTGAAAAGTGAACGCAGCTGCAGAATTGGATGCCTGATTTGCGAAAGATCCCGTCTGAGGTGGATGAAATTTTTTTCAGGGAGGGCGGTGCGAGAACGTCAGGATGGCGCCGCAGCAAGACGCCCGGCGCGCGTGATGGTTGTTGCCTGTGAGGCTGGACTCAATAAAACCGGTCTTGTTCTTTCATTGCCTGAATCTGCCAGAACGTCCTGCCCGAGATCAGCAGAAACAGCAGTGCGAGCAACACACCGCCGGTCATGATGTAGAAGCTCGTACGGTAACTCTGCAACTGGCTGGCGATACAGCTTTTATCCGGCATCCACGGCGACACCAGCAGGGTGATGGGGCCGTCGACTTCATATTGGGTATGCTCGACGTAGCGTTCGTCGGCGTGTTGCCCTTCATGGGTCTGGCCTTGGGCATCGGTGTATTGATAGTGAATGACCTTGCCATTGGCGTTCATTGGAATCTTTTCCAGTGCCGTGACGCTGCCGCGGGTTTCCACACCGTTGAAACTCAGCGCCCCATAAAGCATGCCCGACTTGTGCGCCATTGCAGCGAGCAGCAAAACCACGCAGCAAGCAACGGTCAGCATGACGATACGGTTGTAAAGGTGATCCTTGGCAGCTTCGCGCGGGTAGTACATGGCCGATCCCTGGTGGTGACATTTGTAGGAGACCGTTACATCGGCGCTCGGAACAGGAACTTTAGACGTCGAGCGCGTGCGTCACGGTATGATGTCGCGGCTCGTCGACCGCTGCGGCGGTCGGCAACGCTTTTTACCGTCGGAGTTCGTCATGCCACGCATCACCCACTACAAATCCCCATGCCCCGAGGCCGTCAACAGCCAGATCCTGCAGATGGTCGTCGACTACCTGACCGACATCAGCGCGGTCGGCCTCGGCCCGAGCAACCTGCTGTACAACGTCTATCAGTACGCAGTTGGCTATGAGGTGCATCTGTATCTCGAAGCGTTGAATGACGAGAAGGGTATCGACGTGGAGTTGCTGGTGGCCACCGACGAGGATGATCCGGAGCAAGTGATCGGTTTTCTGTTGTACCTGCCGGTGCAGGGCGACTGGGAAGCCTGCAGCGTGGCCTACATGGCGGTGCGCGAAGGGCATCGGCGCCAGGGCGTGGCGCGGGCGATGATCGGTGAGATGGTCGGGCGTTATCCCCATGCGGAGCTGGCCTGCACGATCGGCAAAGTCCCGTACTTCGAAGCGTTGGGCTTTGAGGTGATTGGCCAGCGTGAAACCCAGGTGTTGATGAGCACCCGGCATTACCGCAGCAATGGCTTGCGCGGATTTATCGACACCACGCCGATTTACCGCTCGCTGGAAGTGCAGCAGATCCACACCTACCTGCTGCAGAAAAATGGCAAACGGGCGATGCTCGATGCCGAGAAACAGCGCGACCGGCACCTCGATCAGACCACTCGCCATGTCGAGGATTTTGTCCGCCAGCGCCTGACCGTGCACTGACCTCGCTTCGGCGAAAAAGCCCTTGCTGTGAATCGCGCAGCAAGGGCTTTTTTGTGGGCGCCATTCAGCCGGGTTTGACGTTCAAGGTGATCCGCGCCTTGGGGTTGGCGGGGCCCGTGAAGGGCAGCCCGGAGGACTATCGCGAGTTGCTGGCGCAGGCAGCATAGCGTTCGATTCACGCCGATCAGGCGCCGGGCTACTGATTTGCGCAGACAAAAAAAGAGCCTCAAAGCTCTTTGATGGGGAGGAAGTAGAGCCCTCGAGGCTCAAGATGCGCATGAAGCAAGGCACGGGCTTGATTGGGGTTCAGAGCACCCGTGCCTACGCAGCGCTCGAAGAGCGGAGCCACTGCGTGATTCCATCGTAGGAGTGTGCAAGTGACGGCTCAAGTACCGCCAGTCGCCCGAACGGCGGCGCGTCCGACCATGGCAAGGATGGTTGCGAATAACTCGTCGCTGGCCTCTTTCGCGCTGACTTCACCGTTGGCCGCCGCGTGCGACAGCGCTTCGGCAGCGCCGAGCATTGCGCGCAATCCGGCTTGAGTAATTTCCCCGCCGTGGGTGTACGGTTGTAGATCGCGACGGCATTTTTCGAGGAAGATCGCCTCGTACTCACGCTTTATCTTCTCCAGATCCGGAGTGCTCGCCAGCGCTGCGATGATCCCGGGGATTTCTCTGCCTTGCAGCATCACGCAATCAACGTACGCCGTGGCAATCACCGAAGCGATGCCGGTCAGTGTCGGTTCGCTTCGGGCAATCGCGGCGTCCATCAACGCCGTTTGCCGAGCATCGAAATCCCGATAGAGCGCTGCAAGCAAACCGGCTCGGGTGACGAAATGATCGTACACCACCGGTTTGGTCACCCCGGCCATTTCGGCGAGATAGCCGAGGGTCAGGGCGTCAGAGCCTTCGGCGCGGATGATTTGCCAGGCGACATCGAGCAATTGGCGCAGGCGATCTTCACGGGACAGGCGACGCCGCGGAGCGGGGGAGTCGGGTTCGCTGATTTCAGTGGTTGACATCGTTTATATACCAAACGTAACTTACTGTTCGTAACTTACCAAGAGTATATAAGCCTTGGTGAACAATCACCAACCGGAGAATTGCCATGCACGCCTTGATCGTCGTCGCGCATCACGACCCACGCTCGCTGACCCACAGCGTCGCCGCGCAAATCGCTGCAAGCCTTGTTCAGGCCAACCCGGCCAACACTTTTGAAATCGCCGATCTCTATGCCGAGGGCTTCGAGCCATGTTTTGGCGCGGCGGATTTCGCCGTGCATCACCGCGAGTCCGCGCCGCCCGCTGATGTCCTGGCCGAGCAGGCACGCATCGACCGCGCCGATACCTTGGTGCTGGTGTATCCGGTGTACTGGTGGTCGATGCCGGCGCAGCTCAAAGGCTGGATCGATCGGGTGTTCAGCAATGGCTGGGCCTTCGATTTCAGTGGTGACCTCAAGCATGTGAAGCTGCTGCAGCGCCTGCGCGTGCATCTGGTCGGCCTCGCCGGCGCGGATGCACGCACTTACGAGCGCCACGGCTATGGCGCTGCGATGAAGGCGCAGATTGAGCACGGGATTTTCGACTACTGCGGAGCGACGGTGCTGAGTTCGACGTTGTTGCCGGAATCGGAGTTGCGCGATCCATCGGAGCAATTGGCGGTTGCAAGGGAACTCGGTAGCCAAATCTTCACATAACCCCTGTAGGAGTTGCCGAAGGCTGCGATCTTTTGATCTTGTTCTTAAAATCAAAAGATCGCAGCCTCCGGCAGCTCCTACAGTGTTTTTGCGCTGTCAACGGGTGCCAGGCCAGCCTGATTTTTCGAGGGCAGCGAGCAGGGTTTCGGCATCCAGTCCCGGCACCGAGTGACCGTTGCCTTCGGTGCTGTCACTGGCCAGCAAGGCATTGATGATCGCTTCCTCAACCGCCTCGGTCGCGGCCAGGAACAACTCGCTGATATGGTCATTGTTGACCATGCGCAAGCCGTCACAGGTCGGCGCGCCTTTGCCTTCGTACGCCGCCGGTGGCACATGAGCGTTGCCGGTGGCGAAGGCGATGAAGATGTCGCCGCTATGATCCTCGTTGCCGCCGCCGGTGCGCGCCAGGCCGAGGCTCGCGCGCTGTGCCAGGCGTGTGCACTGGTGGGGCAACAGCGGCGCATCGGTCGCCAGGCAGACGACGATCGAACCCATGCCCGGATGTGGCAACGATGCCCGCAAGAACGGCGAATCTTTCTGTTCCATGTAGCGCCCGACCGGGTAGCCATCGACCCGCAGTTCGCTGCGAATGCCGTGGTTGGCCTGGACGATCGCGCCGACGGTCCAGCCGCCCTGCGCAGCGCTCAAGCGCCGCGACGAGGTGCCGATGCCACCCTTGAATTCATGGCAGATCATGCCGCTGCCACCGCCGACGGCGCCTTCCGTCACTGGGCCGTTGACCGCGTTTTTCAGGGCTTCAGCCACATGCGCGGGCTGCACGTGAAAACCGTTGATATCGTTGAGCAAGCCGTCAAAGGTTTCCAGCACCACTGGCATGTTCCAGTAGAGACGGCCGTCGTCGGGTTGCTGCTGACGATCCAGGACAACCAAGGCATCGCGCACCACACCGAGGCTGTGGGTGTTGGTGAAGGCAATCGGGCTGGTCAGCAGACCCGCCTCGCGAATCCATTCAAGCCCGGTGGCGTCACCATTGCCGTTGAGCACATGCACGCCAGCAAAACACGGTTGCTGATTGGTCGAACCCGGACGCGGTTCGATCAGCGTCACGCCGGTGCAGATATCCCGTCCGGCGCTGCTGCGTCCGCGCACATTGCCGTGGCCGACGCGTACGCCGGGTACATCAGTGATGGCGTTGAGCGGGCCAGGATGCAGTTGACCGATGCGGATGTTGAGGTCACGGGCACGAGGTTTCATTGATTTCTGTCTCTCTAAAAAATGCAGGGTTGTTCACCGCCCCTGTGGGAGGGAGCCTGCTCGCGAAGGCGTCGGCACTTTCAACACATCAGTGCCTGACCCACCGCTTTCGCGAGCAGGCTCGCTCCCACAGGGTTTGGTGAAATGTTCAAAAGGGGTTACTGGCCGTTCTTGACCTTGCTCCACACCCGCGTGCGCACCCGTTCGGTGGCTTTGGGCAGGGGTTCAAGGGTGTACAGCGTGGCCATCGCCGTGGCCGATGGATAAACCGCCGGGTTGTCCCGCGTGGCGGCGGCCACCAGCGCTGTCGCCGCTCGGTTGCCATTGGGATACGACAGATGATCACTGACCGGCGCAATCACTTCGGGCCGCAGCAGATAGTCGATAAACGCCAGCCCTTGGGGCCGATTCGGCGCGTCCTTGAGCAGCACCAACGTGTCGAACCACACCGGCGCGCCTTCCTTGGGCAGGCTGTAGGCGATCTTCACGCCGTTGTTGGCCTGCTCGGCATTGGTCTTGGCCTCGAGCATCGCCCCGGACCAACCGACCGCCACGCAAATGTTGCCGTTGGACAGGTCGCTGATGAATTTCGACGAGTTGAAATAGGCGATGTGCGGGCGCAGTTTCAGCAGTAGCGCTTCGGCTTTTTTATAGTCTTCGGGATCGGTGCTGTTGGGGGGCAAGCCGAGATAGTGCAGGGCGACCGGCAGCATCTCCGACGGCGAATCGAGCATCGCCACGCCGCACTGGCCGAGTTTGGCGAGGTTGGCTTCGTTGAACACCAGATCCCACGAATCCACCGGTGCCTTGTCGCCTAGCGCTGCGCGCACCTTGTCGACGTTGTAACCGATGCCGTTGGTGCCCCACAGATACGGCACGGCGTATTGATTGCCGGGATCGTTGTTGGCCAGTTTTGCCAACAAATCGGCATCAAGATTCTTCCAGCCCGGCAGTTGCTCGCGTGGCAGCGGGGCCAGCGCGCCGGCCTTGATCAGCGTCGGCAGGCTGAAGTTGCTTGCCACCACCACATCGTAGCCGCTGCGACTGGTCATCAATTTGCCTTCGAGGACTTCGGCACTGTCGAAGGTGTCGTAGACCGGCTGGATACCGCTGTCGCGCTGGAAGTCGTGGAGGGTGTTCGGGCCGATGTAGTCGTACCAGTTGTAGACGTGCACGCTCGGCGCGTCAGCGGCCATGGCGATCGAGTTGGCGCCAATACCGGCCAGCAGGCCCAGTTGAATGCTGAGGTTGATACAGCCACGGTGACCACGCATGATGCGGCACTCCTGGCCTGTGCAGGCCGGTGATGAACAGGAGTGGTCAGCCTATCGGGCCGGTCACGCCTGACCCATTCCCATCATGGGTTACTCAAAAGGGGTAGTGCGTGGACGCGTTGCTGCAGGAACTGCCAGTGCATCAGAGCCTGGCGCGGGTATTTGCCGGTGTCGGTCAGGACGGTTTCTGGCGTGCGCTGGTGGACACGTTGCGGCTGCTGGTGCCGCTGGACAACGCGCTGGTGGCGTTGATGAAAGCCGGGCAGGCGCCGCAATTGCTGATCGACTTTGACAGCAAGGGCCGCGCCGACGAGGAGGAAGAACTGGCCGGTTACAGCGCCGGGATGTACCTGCTTGATCCGTTTTACCAGAGCGCCTCGACCGGCATTGCTGATGGTTTGCACAGCCTCGCCTCGGTGGCGCCGGACCAGTTTCTGCACAGCGAGTACTACCAGAGTTACTTTCGTTCGGTGGTGGGCGAGGACGAGTTGCAGTTCATGATCAACGTCGAGGGCGGCGTGCTCGGTTTGTCATTGGGCCGTTCGACGCCGTTCGACATGGCCGAGCAGGGCCGGTTGCTGTGCGTGCGCGATTGGGTGTTGGCGGCAATGCGTCGGCATGTGCAGTTGCTGCCGCCGCAGGGCGCGGCGGCGGAAATGGTGGTTGGGGATCTGGCGACGTTGCTCGACCGCTTCGACGCGCGGCTGACGGTGCGTGAGGTCGATACGGCGCGGCTGATTTTGCAGGGCTTCTCCAGCAAGGCAATGGCCCAGCAGATGGGCATTTCGCCGGAGACGGTCAAGGTGCATCGGCGCAATCTTTATCACAAGCTCAATGTCACCGGGCATGGAGAGTTGTTTGCGCTGGTGCTGCGCCCACCAACTCCCTGACCCAACACAATCCCCCTGTAGGAGTGAGCCTGCTCGCGATAGCGGTGTGTCAGATATCACCTATTTGACTGATAGACCGCTATCGCGAGCAGGCTCACTCCTACAAGGGATCTTCGGGGTGTCAGATAGTGCGCTGGAAGATCAGGGCCTTGAGACCGCTTTCAGGATCTATGTCTGGAAACTCCGGCGGATTCTCCAGTCGCTCTACAAAGCGCAGACTCGGTGCTTCCTGAGTCACGCCATCAATCAGAAAGTCCGAACCGAATGCCGGGTCGTTCATGCACGCCAGCACTGTGCCTTGCGCCGTGAGCAATTCCGGCAAGCGGCGCAGCACGCGCTGGTAATCCTTGGTCAGCAGGAAACTGCCTTTCTGGAACGACGGCGGGTCGATGATCACCAAGTCATACGGGCCGCTGTTGATCACCTTGCCCCACGACTTGAACAGGTCGTGGCCGAGGAAACTGACTTTGCTCAGATCATGGCCGTTCAAGCGATGATTGTCGCGGCCACGGCTCAGGGCCGCGCGGGACATGTCCAGGTTGACCACATGACTGGCGCCGCCCTCGATGGCCGCCACGGAAAAACCGCAGGTGTAGGCAAACAGATTGAGCACACGTTTGCCGTTGGCCTGCTCGCGCGACCAGTTGCGCCCGTAACGCATGTCGAGAAACAGCCCGGCGTTCTGTTTGCGCCCCAGGTCGACGCGGTACTGCAAGCCGCCCTCGACGATGCTCATTTCTTCGATTTCATCGCCCAGCAACCATTCGGCAGTGCTCTGTGGCAAGTAGCGATGCTGGATCAGCAACGTGTGCGCGCCAGACTGTTTCCATTCGGCGGAATCTGTGAGACCCAGCAGCAACGCTTTGAGATTGTCCAGTTGCTCAGGCGCCGGTTCCTTGAACAGCGACACCAGCACCACGCCTTGCAGCCAGTCCACGGTCAACTGCTCCAGCCCGGCCCAGCAGCGACCGCGCCCGTGGAACAGGCGACGGGTTTCGCTCGGTGCAGCCGCGAGGGCCGGCAGCAGATGGGCGTGGAGGGTGGCGAGGGCTTCAGGGTTCATCGGTCAGAATCGGCAAGCAAAAGGGCCGGCATTTTAACCACAAATACACCGTCGCGAACGATTGCCGCTGACGGGCAAAAACGCCGTTTCGCAAAAGACCTGTATCAAAAGTGAATTTCTGCAGAGCCCGCTGCTCATACCAGTTAAGCAGCGGATTCAAGCCGCTAAATCGTTAATGCAATTCAGGGAGTGCAGTTCCATGTGCCCAATACCTACGGCGAGCGCGCACCTTCCTGACGGATTGATTCTGGTGGTTGAGGACGATCCGTTGATTCTGGAGTTTCTCTGCGAAATTCTTCAGGAGGAAGGTTTCAAAGTCGAGCCACGTACCAGCGCGGATGACGCCAAGCTGTATCTGGAAGAGCACGCGCCGGAAGTGGCCTTGCTGCTGACCGACATCACCATGCCCGGCGAAATCAATGGCGCCGGGTTGGCCAATCTGGTCGGCGAACGCTGGCCGGACAAGCCGGTCATGGTCATGTCCGGCTATGAAACCCCGGAGACGTCGGGGGTCAAACACCCGGTGGCGTTCATCAAGAAGCCGTGGGCCATCGGCCAGTTACTCGACTGCGTGGATAGCGCGTTCAAGTCCAAGGCTCCGCGCCTGCACTGAGATGCCGGGACGAATCGCCGGGCAAAAATGCTACATTGCCCGGCCAATCCGCCCAGTCTTGTCAAAGGATGCGATCTTTTGTCTGCTCACGATAACGTCTTCGATCGCGCGTTCGGCGCGTTTCTGTTCGACATGGACGGCACCGTCCTTAACTCCATCGCCGCCGCCGAGCGGATCTGGGCAGCCTGGGCCGTGCGCCATGGCGTCGATGTGGAAACGTTTTTGCCGACCATTCATGGTGTGCGCGCGATCGACACCATCACCCGGCTGAACCTGCCGGGGGTGGATGCCGAGGCGCAAGCGGCGTTCATCACCGAGGCGGAAATCGAAGACGTCGAAGGCATTGTCGAGATACCCGGCGCGGCGAGATTTCTCAATAGCCTGTCCAAAGATCGCTGGGCGATGGTGACGTCGGCGCCACGGGATCTGGCGTTGCGGCGCATGGCGGCGGCGGGGATTCCAACGCCTGCGGTGATGATTACCGCTGAGGACGTCAAAGCGGGTAAACCCGACCCGGCCGGCTATTTACTGGCGGCCCAACGACTGGGCCTGGAGCCGCATGATTGCCTGATCTTTGAAGACGCCACCGTCGGTATTCAGGCTGCCGAAGCGGCCGGTGCACCGCTGATGATCATCACCACGACGCATCAGCATCCGCTGGAAACGGCCCATGCGACGCTGGCCAGTTATGCTGCGGTGCAGGTCAAGGTCGACAACGACGGCAAACTTCACCTGCAAAAAAACTGACACAACACAGTCCCTGTGGGAGCTGGCTTGCCAGCGATGAGGCCCTGTCAGTCACTATAAATTTGACTGAACTACCGCTATCGCTGGCAAGCCAGCTCCCACAGGGTTAAGTGTTGCCCTGTGGTCAGTAAACCCCCGGCACCAACCGCCAGCTCCGTGCGCAATAAGCGTCGTACTCCGTGCCAAACTGCGCCCGCAGCAGGGCTTCTTCCGAGTGAATCCGGGCAATCAACGGGATCAACGTCAGCGCCGCCAGCATCAACCCGACCACCGAACGAAACGCCAATGCCCAGCCCACGGCATTGATCAACAACCCCAGATAACTCGGATTGCGCAGCCGTTGATAAATGCCATCGGTGACTAACCGATGCCCCGGTTGAATCGCCACCAGTCCGCTGAAACGCCGTCCCAGCACAAACACCGGCCACAACCGCAGCACGCCGCCGACGATAAACAGCAATGCGCCGAGCCAGCGCACGCCTTCACCGCCCAGCGTCCAGAAATTCACCCGGTCGCAGTAAGCCGGCAGAAAACCACTGAGCAGCCCGATCACACCGAACGCCGGAATCACCCAGCGATTGGCGCGGTCTTCGCGCTCGCCAGTGCTCAGGTTGACCTCACTGAACAGCGAAGCAATCACCATCGCCACCGTCGCCAATGCGACGATCACCAGCGAACCGTGGGAAAAGAACATCGCCACACCACCAATGCCCCACACCGCCAGGCCGAGGTAGGCGAGGGTGGCGAGTACCGCGACGACGGTCATTTGTGCGGACATTCTCATGGTCAACTCACGGCTGGATGCTGATCTGATGAGTGTAGATCCACCGCAAAACCTGTGGGAGCGAGCCTGCTCGCGAAGGCTTTGGGTCAGTCACATTCGATGTTGGATGTGCCGGCCCCTTCGCGAGCAGGCTCGCGAAGAAGCCCTGTCAGTCAGCGGCTATCTCACCGTCAGTCAGGACTTTCCTGAAGGTTTCCACCAATGGCCGCAAATTGATCCGGTGCCACGCCGCCCACAACGGCGTGGTCAACGTCAGCCACGGCAGTTCGCGCAGCACCACACCCGGCGGTGCGTTATGGCTCAGGCCTTTTTGAATCATCGCAATCCCCAGCCCCGACGCCACCAGACCCAGCGCGGTAAACGGTTCGGTCGCCTGCATGCGCACATCCGGGGTGAAGCCGGCGCGAATGCAGGCGCTGGCAAACTCATCTTTGGCATCCTGACGCGGCTGCACGCCGATCCATTCCTGATTGGCCAGATCCTCGGGACTCAACGCCGCTTGCTGCGCCAAACGATGCTGCTCCGGCAACGCCAGCAGCATCGGGTCATCGAGCACCTGGAAACTCAGCAGATCCGGATCGTCATCGGTCGGCGGCTCGCTCACCAACGCGATATCGAGACTACGCTGTCGCAAGCCCTCCAATTGCTCGGCGGAGCTGAGGTTGTACAACGCGACGTGTACGTTGGGACGATCCGCGCGTAACACGCGCAAGGCATTGGGCAAGACGCCGGCGTGCATAGCATTTTCGATATAGCCGATGCACAAACCGCCTTCTTCGCCACGACCCAGGCGTTTGCCGAGGGATTCCAGGCGATTGGCGTGGGTGAGCAGGGCGCGGGTTTCGGCGAGGAAGGTCTGGCCATCACGGGTCAGGCGAATGCGTTGCTGACTGCGCTCGAACAGCGTCAGGCCCAGGCGTTCTTCGAGCTGGGCGATCTGCCGGCTCAGCGGCGACTGGGAAATATGCAGCCGTTCGGCGGCGCGGCCGACGTGTTCTTCCTCGGCGACTACAACGAAGTAGCGCAATTGGCGGATGTCGATCATGTCAGACCTATAGGGACTCAAGTGCTGCAGATTATGTCTTGGACGGTCTCGGTGTCGCAATCTAGGATCTGCTCAACGGTCACGCCGACCAAGAACGTATGAGGACAATCCAATGAGCTTGAAAGACAAACTTCCCGGTCAACTGGGCTTCGGCACCGCGCCACTGGGCAACATGTTCCGCGCCATCCCCGAAGAAGAAGCGCAGGCCACCGTGCACGCCGCGTGGGATGCCGGCGTGCGCTACTTCGATACCGCGCCGTTCTACGGCTCCGGTCTTTCGGAGATCCGCCTCGGCGAAGCACTGAAGCAGTACAAACGCGACGACTACGTGCTGAGCAGCAAGGTCGGCCGGGTGATTCTCGATGAAATCGAAGACGCCGCCGCCCGCGATCTCGGCGAGAAGAGCGGGGTGTTCGAGCACGGTCGGCCGAACAAGATCGTCAACGACTACAGCGCCGACGCGACTATGCGTTCGATCGAAGACAGCCTCAAGCGTCTGCAAACCGATCGCCTCGACATCGTCTGGGTGCACGACATCGCTCAGGATTTTTACGGCGATCAATGGCTGGAGTACTTCAATCAGGCCCGCACTGGCGCATTCAAAGTGCTCACCCGCTTGCGCGAAGAAGGCGTAATCAAAGGCTGGGGCCTGGGCGTGAACAAAGTCGAGCCGTGCGAACTGACCCTTGATCTCAGCGAAGCGCAGCCGGACGGTTTCCTGTTGGCCGGTCGCTACACGCTGCTTGATCACGAACGCCCGCTGCAGCGCTTGATGGATGCGGCTCGGGCGCAGAACGTTGAAATCGTTGTCGGTGGCCCTTACAGCTCAGGCATTCTCGCCGGCGGCTCGCACTTCGAATACCAGCAGGCCAGCCCTGAAGTCATCGCCAAGGTCGAGCAGATCAAACGCATCGCCGCCGCTTACAACGTTGATATCAAAGCCGCCGCGCTACAGTTTTCGCTGGCCAATCCGGCGGTCGCTGCAGTGATTCCCGGCGCGAGCAAACCCGGTCGTATCGCCGAAGATGTCGCGGCGTTGTCGGCGATCATTCCTGCCGGTTTCTGGCAGGCGATGCGCGACGCCAGACTGGTTTCTGAACGTGCACCATTGCCAATCGATGAGGTGAAGGCATGAAGATTGATCTGAGTGGAAAACTGGCCATCGTCAGCGGCAGCACCGCCGGCATTGGTCTGGGCATCAGCCAGTCGCTGGCCGAATCCGGCGCCACCGTGGTGGTGATCGGCCGCGACACGGCCAAGGTCGAGCAGGCGCTGGCGAGCATTCGGCAGAAAGTGCCGGGGGCGCAGTTGCGTGGTTTGACTGCGGATCTGGGCACGGCCGAGGGCGCGCAAAAACTCTTCGCCGCTGAGCCGCGCGCGGACATTCTGGTGAACAATCTCGGCATCTTTAATGACGTGGATTTCTTCGATACGCCGGACAGCGAGTGGACGCGCTTCTATGAGGTCAATGTGATTTCCGGCGTGCGCTTGGCGCGGCACTACGTGCCGGCGATGGTCGAGCAGGGCTGGGGCCGGGTGATCTTTCTTTCCTCGGAATCCGGCGTGGCCACGCCAGCCGACATGATCAACTACGGCGTCACCAAAAGCGCCAATCTGGCGGTGTCCCACGGTCTGGCCAAACGTCTGGCTGGCACCGGGGTGACGGTCAATGCGATCCTGCCGGGGCCGACCTTCACCGACGGCCTGGAAGACATGCTCAAGGAGGCTGCCGCCGAATCCGGGCGCAACCTGCGCGATGAAGCCGACGCCTTTGTGCGCAAGGCCCGCCCGACCTCGATCATCCAGCGCGTGGCGGATGTCGAAGAGGTCGCGCATCTGGTGACCTACATTGCTTCGCCGCTGTCCTCGGCCACCACCGGCGCCGCGTTGCGCGTCGATGGCGGCGTGGTCGACAGCCTGACTATCTGAATTCTGGAGAGACGTTTATTTATGCCAACAGCATCCGCAACCATCGACATTCCGGCCTCGGCCGATCAGGTCTGGCAATTGATCGGCGGCTTCAACACGCTGCCCGATTGGCTGCCCTTTATTCCCAACAGTGAGCTGAGCGACGGTGGCCGCGTGCGCACCCTGCAAACCGCTGACGGCGCTGTGGTAATCGAGCGACTGCAAGCGTTCGATAACGCCGCGAAGACTTACAGCTATTCGATCGAACAGGCACCGTTCCCGGCGACTGATTACCTGGCGACGATCAAGGTTGAGGCCCAAGGGCAGGGTGCACGGGTGACGTGGTCGGGTCGTTTCAACGCCAAAGGCGTGAGTGATGAGGAAGTGGTGGCGTTGTTTAACGGCATCTATCAGGGTGGCCTCGAGGCACTGCGAGCCAATTACCCAACCTGAGTTGATGATCGTTCCCACGCTCTGCGTGGGAATGCAGCCCGGGACGCTCCGCGTCCCTTTCGCAAGCTGGAACGCGGAGCGTCCCTTGAGGCATTCCCACGCAGAGCGTGGGAACGATCATGTCGGGAATCAGGAGTTTTCGATCAGGCTCTGCCGGCAATCGAGCAGCAGTTTCGCCCCGCCCAGATCACTGCTGCCGACTTCAAGACTGAAGCCATGCAAGCTGACAATCGCCGCCACAATCGACAATCCGAGGCCAAAGCCACCCTGCGGCTGCCCACCCTCGGCGCGATAGAAGCGCTGGAACACCGCCTCACGCTCAGCCTCGGGAATCCCCGGCCCTGAGTCGTGCACCTCAATCCGCGTCTGCCCACCGGCGTTCACCCCACGCAACATCACCGTGCCGCCCGGTGGCGTGAACTTGATCGAGTTGCTCAGCAGATTGGCCAAGGCCTCGAACAGCAACGCCCGATCACCATTGAGCGGCGGCAGGGTCTCCGGCATGTTCAGCTCGAAACGCAGCTCGCCTTCCTCGGCCAATGGCAAATAAAACTCGTGCAGTTCTTCCAGCAATTGCACTGGATCGAGCTCGACAAAACCTGAACGGCGCTGGCGATCCTCAAGCTCGGAAATCCGCAACAACCCGCGAAACCGCGCCATCAGCGTGTCCGCTTCGGCGAGCACCAGATCCAGTTGCGCCGCTTCCTGCGAACCTTCACCAGCCTGCTGCTGCATGCGATACAACTGCGCGCGCAGGCGCGTCAGTGGCGTGCGCAGATCATGGGCGATGTTGTCGCAGACGCCTTTGACTTCATTCATCAAGCGCTCGATGCGCTCCAGCATCGCATTGACGATGGCCGCGAGCATGTCCAGTTCATCGCGGCGATTGGACAGCGGCAGGCGCCGGGTCAGGTCGCCGGCAACAATCGCCTGAGCGCTGGCCTGAATCGCCCGGATGCGCCGCAACGGCCGACGCCGCAGTAAATGCCAACCGGCAATGCCCGGCAGAATCGTCAGCGACACGCCCCAGAACAACGCATGCAAAATGATCCGCGTGACGGCGAACAGCGAGCCGTTGTCGCGCAGCAACACCAGCCAGCGCCCATCGCGGGTTTGCGTGGCCACCGCATCGCAGCTGTCATTGGGCAGGGTCGGGTCATCGGAGTCGGCGCATTCGGCAAGCATGTGGATCTTGCCGTCCAGCGGCAGGCCTTCGGGGATCTGCTGAAGCGCTCCACCGAGGTAAACGCCGTTGGCGTCGAACAGGCCATAGGCGTCGATGCCGCGAATGTCGAAGGTCATGCTGGCGGCGAGGGCGTCTTCCAGTTGTTCGCCGCGAAAGTGCGAAAACAGGTGCTGACGTTGCATCAACGAGTGTTTGGCGAGGTTGTCGAGGTAGCCGGAGACCTCGTAATACATGACCCCCATGAGGATCGCGCTCCAGGCCACGAACAGCGAACTGTAGAGCGCCAGCAATCGGCTGCTGGAGGAGCGCCAGCCGTCAGACGGGTTCGGCAATGACATAACCCGAGCCCCGTACCGTGCGGATCAGCGGCACATGGCCGGCGGCGTCGATCTTCTTGCGCAGACGGCCGATGTGCACGTCGATCAGGTTGGTCCCGGGGTCGAAGTGATAGCCCCAGACCTCTTCGAAAATCATCATCCGCGAAAGGATCTGGCCGCTGTTGCGCATGAGGAATTCGAGCAGCTTGTATTCGGTCGGCAGCAGCGTCAGCACTTGTTCGGCGCGGCGCGCTTCATGGCTGATCAAATCAAGTTCGAGGTCGGCCACCTGCAACGTCGTTGCCTGAGTGGCGCCGCTGTTCTGCCGACGCAGCAACACTTCGACCCGTGCGGCCATCTCGTCGGTGGCAAACGGTTTGGTCAGGTAATCATCACCGCCGGCGCGCAAGCCGCGTACGCGCTCGTCGACATCGGAGAGGGCGCTGATCATCAGAATCGGCGTGGCCACGCCCATGGTACGCAGCGTGGTGACGATGGCCAGGCCATCGAGTTCGGGCAGCATGCGGTCGAGGGTGATCAGGTCGTAGTTGCCGCTCACGGCGCGGTCGAGCCCTTCGCGGCCATTGTCGACCCAGTCGACTTCCAGCCCGTGGCTGCTCAGTTCGGCGACGATTTCCCGAGCGGTCACGGCGTCGTCTTCGATGGTCAAGATACGAGTCATAGGCAGGCCTGCTGATCGGTTCAAACGGAATGGCAGCATTTTGCCAAGAAAATCCGCTGGCGCTTTAAATTAACTTTCATGTTGACCTGTCACAAACGCAGATTTGGAGCGCTATTGATACTTGAGGCCAATGCATAAAACCCGCTGTTATCCGGCAATTATTGCAATTTGCAAGGTTTGCGTAAGTTCATTCTTTCTAACTTATTGAAATTAAAAGTTTTATTTAATTTTCGCGAATGGCACGGTCACTGCAATTCCTCTGCTGACGAGTTGTAACACCATTTTTCATGCCTGGAGCAGAACAACAATGAATAGATCTTCTGATGGGTTTTATCCTGCCGTTGAAGAGTCGAGCAGCGTTTCGGGCGTGTCCTGGGGCGCGATTTTCGCAGGTGCCGCGGCTGCCGCTGCCCTGTCGATGATTTTGGTCCTGCTCGGGTTCGGTTTGGGTTTCTCTGCCGTTTCACCGTGGGCCGGAGAGGGCGTCAGCGCCAAGGGCCTGGGCATTTCAACGATTGTCTGGCTGGCGCTGACGCAAATCATCGCTTCCGGCATGGGCGGTTATATCGCCGGTCGCTTGCGGGTGAAGTGGGCGAACATGCACGGTGACGAGGTGTATTTCCGCGACACCGCGCACGGCTTCCTGGCCTGGTGTGTGGCTACATTGGTCACTGCAGTGCTGGTGGTCGGTTCGGTCAGCAGCGTGATCAGTGGTGGTGTGCAGGCCGGTGCCAGTGTGGCTGGCGGTGCTGCCAGCGCCATGACTCAAGCAGCCGGTTCTGCGGCGGCCAACACCGACAGCAACCAGTACGGCTACTACATCGACAGCCTGTTCCGCGATGACCGTCCGGCCTCTGTCAGCGATGACGCCGCTCATGGCGCTGTGGCCCGCATCTTTGCGCAAAGCCTGGCCAACGGTCAGCTGAGTGCTGAAGACCGTACTTACCTCGCACAACTGGTCGCGCAACGTACCAACCTGACTCAGGCCGATGCCGAACGTCGCGTTGACGAGATTTATGCGCGCACTCAGAAAGCCCTCGCCGACGCCAAAGTCAAAGCTCAACAAGCCGCCGACACCGCTGCGAAAGTCGCTGCCTTGACCTCGCTGTGGATGTTCATTTCGCTGTTGGCCGGTGCGTTCTTCGCCAGCCTCGCGGCTACTTACGGCGGTCGTCGTCGGGATGCCGTCGAGTACGTAGAAGTCGACACCTACACCACGACCACTCCAGTCCGTTAAACAAGGAGCATCACCATGCGCTCATTACTGCTGTTTTTCCTCGGCGTACCGATCCCGATTATCATCCTGATCGCCCTGTTCGTGCACTGATTGCTCCATTGAGGCCCATGCCTCGGCCGTTTCCACCTTCGGGTGGAAGCGGCTTTTTGCTTTCTGACGGGCAACAAGGGGAAAATCCGCGTCGGCAACGGGGCGGCCGTTGCGCGCACGTTTAAGGATGAATACGTTGAACAAGCAAGCAATCAAGCGAAAAGTCGTCGAAATGCTCGATAGCGGGCATTCCAGGGCCGAAACCTTCAAGGCGTTTTCGGGTGGCAAGGTCAAGGATCGAGTGCTGGCGGGCTGGATCGGGGCGCATCCGGATCCCGCCCTGAGAAAACGACACGCCGTTAAAGTCAACATTCTGGTCGCACTGATGGGTATCTGGGGACTTCTCGGGGCGATAGCCGGGCTGCTTCAAATCAATGACGGTGGCATCGCTATGGCATTGACCATGGTCTTGATTATTGGCGTGATTCCGCTCTTGTTTGCGTGGGGCTTTTACAAGGGCATCGCGGTGATTTACACAATCTATGTCACCTTCACGATCAGCCAGATTCCTCGTGAATTCTACGGCTTCAGTGAAGAACCCGTGTCGACTCTGCTCGGCGTGGCGTTCATTCTGGCCATGGTGTTCTACGCCGCCTGGGTCAAATCGCTGCTGTTTCCGGACCTCGCTTTGGTCGGTACAAGGAAGATCAAAGGGCAGTACGTCTTCTCCAATTGATCGTTGGACAATCCAGCCGCTTTCACTGGCCTGGATCAATATTTCGCCGGGCGATATCGCCTAACGTAAATGATCCAGGCCTTTGCTGAGGCATGAACTACAGTGCTTCACGCGCACCTTGTTGCGCTGACGAAGTAGCTGCGTCGACGCCCCTCACAGCCACAATAAACGCGTCGACCCGGTGTAGTGCAGCAAGGAGCTGACACCACCTCAACCGAACTCTCACGGATGAACATAGCAATGCACTGCCAAGAAAGAACCTTCGATATCCAGCCGTTGGCGCAGGCGGACATGACCGTCCACATCAACGGTCAAGCGGTCATCGCCGCCATCGGCGAAACCGTCCTCAGCGTTATCCAGTCCCTCGGCGTTCGCCAGATTGCCCGCAACGATCACGACCAGATCACCGGCGCCTATTGCGGCATGGGCGTGTGCCAGTGCTGCCTGGTGAAAATCAACGGCCGGCACAAACGCCGTGCCTGCCAGACTGTGGTGCGTGACGGCATGCAGATTGAAACCCAGGTCAACCGCATCACCGCGCAGGAGGTGGTCGTATGAGCCTGCAACCGGTCATCGTCGGCGGCGGCCCGGCGGGGATGGCGGCGGCCATCGAACTGGCGCGCCACGGGATGCGTTGCACCTTGCTCGAAGAAGCTTCACGCCTTGGCGGTGTGGTCTATCGCGGGCCGCTGCGTGACGGCGTGCAGCTGGATTATCTCGGCCCGCGCTACTCCGAAGCGCTGGGCAAACTGCACGGTGATTTTCAGGAACAGGCCGGGCTGATCGATGTACGCCTCAACCATCGTGTGGTCGGCGCCGAAGGTACTCGTGCATTGGTAGTGCTGGATGGCGATGAGCAATTGCACGAGATCGAGTATCCGCAATTGCTCCTGGCTGCCGGTTGCCACGAACGCAGCGTGCCGTTTCCGGGCTGGACGTTGCCGGGGGTGATCATGCTCGGCGGTCTGCAACTGCAAATCAAAAGTGGCGTGGTCAAGCCGCAAGGGCCGGTGATCATCGCCGGCACCGGGCCGTTGCTGCCGCTGGTGGCGACGCAGTTGCATGCGTCGGGCGTCAGCGTCGCGGGCGTGTATGAGGCTTGCGCGTTCGGCAAGATTGCCCGCGAAAGTCTGGCGCTGCTGAACAAGCCGCAATTGTTTCTCGATGGTTTGAGCATGCTCGCCTACCTGAAACTGCACGGCATCCCGATGAACTACGGCTGGGGCGTGGTCGAGGCGCATGGTGAGGGCGAGCTGAAAAGCGTCAGCGTCGCGCCGTACTCGGCCACGTGGGAACCGGACATGAGCCGCGTCGAGCGTTTCGAAGCCAAGACCCTCGCGGTCGGTTATGGCTTTATTCCGCGCACCCAACTGAGCCAGCAGATGGGCCTGGATCACGGCTTCAGCGACGACGGTTACCTGCGCGCCAACGCCAACGTCTGGCAGCAAAGCAACGAACCGCACGTGCATCTGGCCGGCGACATGGGCGGGATTCGCGGCGGTGAAGCGGCGATGCTCGCCGGCAAGATCGCCGCAACCTCGATTCTCCTGCAACGCGGCGTGCTCGAAGAGGAATTGGCGCGTGTGCGCCGCGACCGTTACTTGAGCAAACTCAAAGCCATCGTGCGCTTTCGCGCTGCTGTGGATCGCTACACCGAACGCGGCGTCGGCCAGACCGCATTGCCTGCCGCTGACACGGTGATCTGCCGTTGCGAACACGCGACCCGCGCTGACATCGACCTGGCGCTGGAGCAAGGCGTGCAAGACATCGCCAGCCTGAAAATGCGCACCCGCGTAAGCATGGGCGATTGCCAGGGGCGCATGTGCGTCGGCTACTGCAGCGATCGCTTGCGTCAGGCTACCGGGCGCAAGGACGTCGGTTGGCTGCGCCCGCGATTCCCGATTGATCCGATTCCTTTTTCCGCGTTCCAGTCTGTCGGCACGGAGGCCGCTGCCCATGAGTAAGTTCTACGACGTGATCATTGCCGGCGGCGGCGTGATCGGGGCGTCCTGCGCCTATCAATTGTCCAAGCGCAAAAACCTCAAAGTGGCGCTGATCGATGCCAAGCGCCCGGGCAACGCCACCCGTGCGTCGGCCGGCGGTTTGTGGGCGATCGGTGAGTCGGTCGGCCTCGGCTGCGGGGTGATTTTCTTCCGCATGATGTCGGCCAACCGCAAGCGCGAAACCCAGGGCGCGGCGGTGGCAGTGGACGCAAGCACGCCGCACATTCTGCCGGAGTCATTCTTCGATTTCGCCCTGCAGTCCAACGCGCTGTACCCGGCGCTGCACCGTGAGCTGAAAGACAACCACGGCATGGATTTCAAGTTCGAAAAGACCGGGTTGAAATTCGTCATTTACGACGATGAAGACCGGCTCTACGCCGAGCACATCGTCGGCTGCATTCCGCACCTGGCCGATCAGGTGCGCTGGCTCGACCAAGCGGCGCTACGCGAGTCTGAACCGAGCGTCAGCCACGAAGCACGCGGGGCACTGGAGTTTCTCTGCGATCACCAGGTCAGCCCGTTCCGCCTCGCCGATGCCTACATGGAAGGTGCACGGCAGAACGGCGTCGACATCTTCGTCAACACCAACGTCACCGGTGTGTTGCATCACGGCAGTCGCGTCACCGGTGTGCAGACGGCCGAGGAGGGCGTGTTCCACTGCAAGACGCTGATCAACGCCGGTGGTGCCTGGGCGGCGGACTTGAGTGAATGGGCGACGGGTATTCGTATCCCGGTGAAACCGGTAAAGGGCCAGATTCTGCTGACCGAGCGCATGCCGAAAATCCTTAACGGCTGCCTGACCACCAGCGACTGCTACGTGGCGCAGAAGGACAACGGCGAGATCCTGATCGGCAGCACCACCGAAGATAAGGGCTTCGACGTCACCACCACCTACCCGGAAATCGCCGGGCTGGTGCAGGGCGCGGTGCGCTGCCTGCCGGAACTCAAGGACGTCAATCTGAAACGCACCTGGGCGGGTTTGCGTCCGGGCTCGCCGGATGAGTTGCCGATTCTCGGACCGATGCGTGGGGTGGAAGGGTATTTGAATGCCTGCGGACACTTCCGCACCGGCATTCTGACCTCGGCGATTACCGGTGTGCTGCTGGACAAACTGGTCAACGATGAGCCGTTGCCGCTGGATATCACGCCGTTTCTGGCGGACCGCTTTGAAGTCGCGCCGGTCAAGCAAGCGTTGGAACTGGAACTGGCCTGACCTTGGCAAGATGATCGTTCCCACGCGGAGCGTGGGAACAATCGGGTGTGGCTCAGGTGTTGCGGGATTCTTCTTCTAGCTGGTCCGATTCGAACAACCGCGCCAGTTCCGCCCGGGCTTCCTGCGCGGTTTGCAGGACTTTCGCCGCGTCGTCGTAGATCGCGTGCTGCGCCTCCAGCACCTGTTCGTCGTGGTGCTTGAAGCGCTTGATCCGCGCATCGGCCTGAGCCTGGGTGAGACCGAGCCCGACCAACGTGCGCCGACTCATCTCCAGACTTGAGTAATACGTCTCACGAATCGCCTCCGCGCCAACATCGACCAAACGGTGCACGTGCTGACGGTTACGCGCCCGGGCGATGATCTTCATGTGCGGATACAGCTTGCGCACCACCTCGGCGGTCTTGATATTGGTCTCCGGATCATCCGTGGCAATCACGAAATATTCCGCCTCACCGACCTTGGCCGCATTGAGGATTTCCGGGCGCATCGGGTCGCCGTAGAACACCGGCACACCGCCAAAACTGCGCGACAGTTCAATGGTTTCCACCGAGGTGTCCAGCGCGACGAATTTGATGTTCTGCGCACGCAGAATTCGCGCGACGATCTGGCCCATCCGGCCCATGCCGGCGATCACCACGCGTGGCGTGTCAGTGTCGATCTCACGGTATTTTTCCGGCACTTCCACCGGCTGCACTTTTGGGCTGACCAGCCGCGCGCAGAGCAACAGCAACAACGGCGTCACCGCCATCGACAGGGTGATGGTCAACACCAGCAAGTCATACAAACGCGGTTCGAACAGGCCCTGGTCGCGACCGATCTTGAACACCACAAAAGCGAATTCACCACCGGCCGCCAAGACGATACCGAGGCGAATCGCACTGACCTTGTTCAAGCCACCAGCCAGACGCCCGACGACGAACAGCAGCGGCAATTTCAGCCCGATCAACAGCAGCGTCAGCCCCAGCACAGTGATCGGCGCACTCAGCAGCAAGCTGAGGTTGGCGCCCATGCCGACGCTGATGAAAAACAGCCCGAGCAGCAAACCTTTGAACGGCTCGATCTGCGCTTCCAGTTCATGGCGATATTCCGAATCCGCCAACAGCAACCCGGCAAGAAACGCGCCCAGCGCCATCGACACACCGACCAGATCCATCAACCACGCCGTGCCGATCACCACCAGCAACGCCGTAGCCGTCGACACTTCCGGCAAACCGGTTTTCGCCACCACGCGGAACACCGGACGCAACAGATAACGCCCACCGACCACGACCACGGCGATACCGCCGAGCACCTGCAACGCATGGTTCAGGCTTTCCGCGTTACTGGTGTCGTGAGCACCACCCGCCAGCATCGGCACCAGTGCGATCAACGGGATCGCGGCGATGTCCTGAAACAACAGAATCGCAAACGCCAGTCGCCCATGGGGGCTGGTTAGTTCTTTGCGCTCGGCCAGACTTTGCAGACCGAATGCCGTCGAGGAAAGGGCCAGACCGAGGCCGAGCACGATCGCACTGTTCAGCGGTTGGCCAAACACCGACAGCGCCAGCACGCCGATCACCGAAGCCGTCAGCAACACCTGCGCCAGACCAACGCCGAACACCGATTTGCGCATCACCCACAAACGTCGCGGCGACAGCTCAAGGCCGATGATGAACAACAGCAACACCACGCCCAGTTCGGAAATATGCGCGACGCTTTGCGGGTTGCCGATCAGGCCCAGCACTGAAGGACCGATGATCACCCCGGCAAACAGATAACCGAGCACGGCGCCCAGTTGCAGACGTTTGGCCAAAGGCACGGTGAGCACGGCCGCGAACAGAAAGACGACAGCGGCTTGCAACAGATTGCCTTCATGGGGCATGGGGGGTTACTCCTGACAACGGTACGGCGGGGGTGACAAGGATAAGGGTTACAGCGATTCCATATCCACAGAAGATCCCCTGTAGGAGTGAGCCTGCTCGCGATATCGGTGTGTCAGCCACACATAAGTCGACTGATTCACCGCTATCGCGAGCAGGCTCACTCCTACAGGAGATTTTCATCGTTTCTATAATAATTGGCATCAATTGGTTACATTCATAACCTCTGCAAATCAATCCCCCGAGTCCCGCCATGGCCATCAACTTCGACCTCAACGACCTGCAAGCCTTTCGCGCCGTGGTCGAGCAGGGCAGTTTTCGCAAGGCCGCCGACACCGTGCGCCTGTCGCAACCGGCGCTAAGCCGGCGCATCGAAAAGCTCGAAGACGCCCTCGGCGTCAAACTCTTCGAACGCACCACACGCAAGGTCAGCCTGACCCAGGCCGGGCGCGGATTCATGCCTAGTGTCGAGCGTTTGCTCGATGATCTCGACGTGGCTTTATTGGGCATCAGCGAAGTCGCATCGACCCGTTTGGGCCATGTCACCGTCGCCTGCGTGCCTTCGGCGGCGTACTACTTCATGCCCCGCGTGGTTGCGCGCTATCACCAGCAATTCCCACGGATCAAAGTCAAAGTGCTCGACTCCAGTGCGCACGATGTCTTGAGTGCGGTGGTCAACGGCGAGGCGGATTTCGGCTTGAGTTTCCTCGGCACGCAGGATGCCAAAGTCGAGTTCGAACCGCTTGTGCAGGAGTGCTACGTCGTCGCTTGTCGCCGCGATCACCCGCTGGCTGGGCGCAGCAGTGTGAGCTGGGACGAGTTCTATCAGCAGGATTACATCTCGCTCGACAAGACCTCCGGCAACCGCTTTCTGCTCGATCAGGCGTTGAGCAGCGTAGTGCCGCAGCGTTCGAGCATCTGCGAAACCCGTCATGTGACAACGATGATCGGTCTGGTGGAGGCGGGGTTGGGGGTGGCGGCGGTGCCGCTCATGGCGATGCCGGGGCCGGATCATCCGATCCTGACGCGGGTGCCGTTGACCGACCCGCAAGTGATGCGCAGTGTCGGCATCATCAAGCGCCGGGGTCGTACGCTGACCCCGGCGGCACTGGAACTGGAGCGGCTGGTGGTGGAAATGAAAGTCCAGCCGCCAATTGTCAGCGCTTGACCGAGTCCAGTCCGGTGGCCTGCACGTCAGCTTGTGCGGCCGGCGCGGCGAGGTAGGCGAGCAGGGCTTTGGCTTCTTCAGGATGCTGTGCGCCGACCGGAATCCCGGCGGCAAAACGCGTCACCGACTGTACCGATTCCGGAATCTTCGCCACGAAACTCACGCCCGGCACCGGCAGCAATTCGCTGACCTGCTGGAAGCCCAGTTGATAGTCGCCAGTGGCAACCACCGAGCCGACCGGGATTTTCGCAATCATCTTGGCCTTCGGTTTCAGTTGATCTTCGATCCCCAGTTTCTTGAACAACTGCTGCTCGATGTAGACGCCGCTGGCGCTGTCTGAGTAGGCCACTGACTGTGCGTCGAGCAGGGTTTTCTTCAGGCCGTCGACACTGCTGATGTCCGGTTTCGGCGCGCCTTCGCGCACTACCAGGCCGATCCGCGAATCGGCCAGTTCCACGCGCGAAGCCGGGTCGACCTTGCCTTGTTTGATCAAGTCATCGAGGGCATAGCCGACCATGATCACCACGTCGGCGTGTTCACCGCGCGCGAGGCGATTGGGGATCGCCTCGGGTGCTTTGCCCATCGACGGACCGAGGCTGGTGGTCAGTGTGTTGCCGGAGGCGGCGGCGAATTTCGGGCCGAGGATTTTGTAGGCGGCGGTGAAGCCGCCGGAGGTCATCACGCTCAATTCTTCGGCCTGGGCCGCGAGGTTGAACGCGAGACCGGCGAGAAGGGCGGTGACAGTAAACAGTTTTTTCATGGCGAGTTTTCCTCAGGCCGCGACAGGTTGCAGACGACCACCGGCACGGCGGTACAGATAAAGAGTGGCGCACAAGGCACATAGCGCACCGATGCTCATCCAGTAACCCGGCGCGGCTTTGTCGCCGGTGTACTGAATCAGGAAGGTCGACATCGCCGGGGTGAAACCGCCGAAAATTGCCGTGGCCAGGCTATACGCGAGGGAGAAACCGGCAACCCGCACTTCCACCGGCATGATCTCGGTGAGCGCCGGAATCATTGCGCCGTTGTACAAGCCGTAGATAAACGACAGCCACAACAGTGACAGCAGCATGTGGCTGAAGCTCGGCGCCTGCACCAGGTACGACAGCGCCGGATAAGTCGTGGCAAGGGCCAGCAGCGACATGGCGATCAGCACCGGGCGACGGCCGATACGGTCGGACAACAGGCCGCCAATCGGCAACCAGAAGAAGTTCGACACACCGACCAGCAGCGTCACCAACAGTGCGTCGGAGGTGCTCAGGTGCAGCACGGTTTTGCCGAAGGTTGGCGCGTACACGGTGATCAGGTAAAACGCGGTAGTGGTCAGCGCGACCATCAACATGCCGCCGAGTACCACGCCCCAGTTCTGGCCGAGGGTGCGGAACACTTCGCCCATGCTTGGGCGGTGTTTGCGTGCGGCGAACTCTTCGGTTTCCGCCAAGTTACGGCGCAGGAAAAAGATGAACGGGACGATCATGCAGCCGACGAAAAACGGAATCCGCCAGCCCCAATCGGCCACCACATCCGGCGCCATCCATGCGTTCAAGGCGTAGCCCAAAGCGGCGGCGACGATGATCGCCACTTGCTGACTGGCCGACTGCCAAGCGGTGAAGAAACCTTTGCGGCCCGGCGTGGCGATCTCGGCGAGATACACCGACACACCGCCCAATTCCGCCCCGGCCGAGAAGCCTTGCAGCAAGCGCCCGATCAACACCAGTGCCGGCGCAAACAGGCCGATGCTTTCGTATCCGGGCACCAGCACAATCAGGATCGTGCCGCTGGCCATGATCGACAGCGTGACGATCAACCCTTTGCGCCGACCGACATCATCGATGTACGCACCGAGCACAATGGCGCCGAGCGGACGCATCAAGAAGCCTGCGCCGAACACCGCAAAGGTCATCATCAGAGAGGCGAATTCACTGCTCGCCGGAAAGAACACCGCCGCGATCTGCGTGGCGTAGAAGCCGAAGAGGAAGAAGTCGAATTGTTCGAGGAAGTTGCCCGAGGTCACCCGGAAAATGGCACCGGCCCGCGAGCCGTTGTGAGGGATTGAGGCTGTCATAGAAAAGTACTCCACCGCTTTTATGACGTGCGCGACGGGAGGGCGGCGCACGGTTTTTATTGAGGTGGATGGTGGCGCAGGTGTAACCGGATGTTAATTGCATTATTGGCATGGATTGATGTGCAAAGTGGATCAATGGGGTTTTTTGGGTACAAATCCATTGCTGCTGTAACGGCTGTTTATGGTTTCGCCACCCCAGCCCTCTCCCGAGGGAGAGGGAGCCGATTTCGGTTGGTTTTGAAACTTGCATTCGACTCGGTATCGCACGTCGGCACACTTCTGCCAAACACCTCGGTCAGTCCCCTCTCCCTCCGGGAGAGGGCTAGGGTGAGGGGCTCTTGATTTCCTCTAGCGCCCACCCCCGGTAAAAAAGGAATGATTCCCGCCCCACGCAGTCGGAGTTGAGGTACTACACATCTCAGGAGGTTCACCGATGAACAGCAAAACCCTAATCGCCAGCCTGGCCCTCGTTGCCGGCATTGCCGGGATCAGCCCACTTGTTCAAGCGGCGCAAACCTCAAATGAACAGGCCGTGCAATCCCCGGTCAGCGACCGCGAATTGAAGGTCAACGACCGCGCCCCGGATATTTATCAGCGCAGTGAAAAAGCCATCGACTGGAAAACCAAGGGCCTGAAAAAACCTGTTGATCAGGCGCAATGGGTACAGATCAATGATCAGTACGTCATGGTGATGATCACCAACGGGACGATTGTCGAGATGAAGCCGGTCCCACGTTAAATCTCCGGCAATAATCAGCCATGGACGGTTGATTGCAATCGAGCGCCGTTCGGGTAAAACCCTTGGGGCGTTTTGGATGTCGGGAAGTCAGGAGCAACAGGTTGGAAAAGAAACCGCTGTATCGCAAAGAAAACACCACCGCCCATAACGTCTGGCGCAACAACCCAGGCGGGCACTACCGTGATCAACGAAACACCAAAGCGCAAAGCCACAGCGAGGCCACGCGCGGCTCTATGCATGGCATCAAACACCACGGCTACGACTACACGCCGTTGTTTCGTTTTCTGTTATCCCGCGTCGGCGGTCATTGGGATGAGATTTTCAGCGAAGCGGTATCTCGCCTTGATCGGCCAGAACCGGTTTTCTGGATGGTTGCCATCCACGAAGACGATCGCAAGGACATTGTGCGACTGGGCGAGTCGGCCTACTTCAACGGCCTCTTCGTCGATGAGCAAAAGCAGCTGCAAATCGTCAATCCGCAGCTGAGTGTCGAAGAGATGAAGCCTCATTGCCGTTGCTGCACGCATACCTTCAATGGCGTTCCGTTTGGCCTGCCTGCGGACTGATCGAGCTACTCGACCCGAACGTGATTCATCACCTGCCCACCCCCCAACCGATACTGATTATTGCCACTGCGCTTGGCCTCATACATCGCCAGATCTGCGACGTGCAGCAAGCGATCCATCGCCGTCGCATGGTCCGGAAACACCGCCACCCCGAGGCTGGTGCCGATGTGGCGCTGGTCGTTGCCGATGCTGATCGGGGGCGACAGTTCGATGAAGATTTTCTGGCAGATGCGGCGGGCTTCGTCATGCAAACTCAGGCTCGGCGCCAGGTCTTGCAGGATCACCACGAACTCATCGCCGCCAATGCGCGCGACGGTATCGGTAGCGCGCAGGATGCGTTTCAGCCGCGTGGCCATGGTGATCAGCACCCGGTCGCCAGCGGCATGGCCGTAGCGGTCGTTGATGGTTTTGAAACCGTTGAGGTCGACGAACACCAGTGCGACGCGTGTCTTGGACTGCCGCGCGTGATCCAGCGCTTCCGACAAGCGTTGCTCCAGCACCAGGCGATTGGGCAGGCCGGTCAGCGGATCGAAGTGGGCGAGGTGTTGCAGGTAGCTGGCCGAGGCTTTTTCTTCGGTGATGTCGCGCACCACGCCCATCATTTTCACCACCGCGTCGTGGTCGTTGCGTACAACGTTGCCGGTTTCCCGCAGCCAGCGAATCGTGCCGTCGGGCCAGACCACGCGGTACTCCTCATCGTGGTTTTCGCCAGTCTCCAGGCAGCGCAGTTCGCCTTCGCGCACCTTGGTGCGGTCGTCCGGATGGACGCAGGAACAGAACAACGCATAGGACGGGGTGATTTCGCCGATCTTGAACCCGAACATGCCGTAAATCGCATCTGACCAGTACAGCCGATCCGTGTCGACTTCCCAATCCCAAGTGCCGATACGCGCAAAGTACTGGCTACGCTTGAAACGCTCGACGTCGCCGTCCTGCTGAATGTGTTGGCCATCGGCGGCCCGTCTCAGCAGATCACGGTACTGCGCGAGCTGCCTGCGCAAACCGCGTTCGCGCCACAGCAGCAGGGCGATGACGGCGAGCATGATCGCGCCCACGGCAAGGCTGATCCAGAACAGAGTCATTCGGGCGCTGCCAGCATGGCGAGTCGATCCGTGGGGTAGTGGCGGTTGGCTATGTTAATGCTTCATTACTCGGTTCGGATACCATGTTGATCTGCGCTGGCAGGTTGCCAATCCCCGGCATTTCTGGGAAAACGGCGGCCGGCTGAACAATAGAGTGAATGTTATGAATGATGAACTGCAGGTAATCGATCTTCAGATCGGCGAAGGCAAAGCCGCTGTCAAAGGCGCGCTGATCACCACCCAATACACCGGATGGCTGGAAGACGGCAGCGAGTTCGATTCTTCCTACAGCCGTGGCAAACCTTTTCAGTGCGTGATTGGCACCGGGCGGGTGATCAAGGGTTGGGATCAGGGCTTGATGGGGATGCAAGTGGGGGGCAAGCGCAAATTGCTGGTGCCGGCGCATTTGGGGTACGGCGAACGGACGATGGGCAAGATCCCGCCGAATTCGAATCTGGTGTTTGAGATTGAGTTGTTGGAAGTGTTGACGCGGGAGGATTGAGGTGGGGGAATGAACTGGACTTTGTCCTTTCCCCGATTCTTAAGAGTTTGAAAATGAATCGAGCCATCGCCAACACACAATCAGAAGGATGCCCCTGTGCAGAGTCCATGGAAACATTCCATCGCAGACGTTTACGCAAACAACTATGGCAACGTGGTGCAGGACTACCTCTCATTGGTTGTTGAGCCTTCCCTCCAGGCGCTTCGTCGGAGGTCTGAGGAATTGATGGCAATCACTGACGACGCTCTCTTTACCAAAGCTTTTCAAATCGCTGATCACTCTGCATTGGAGCAAAAGACAGCTATGGCTTTCTGTCTGGGCATTCAGTCTCTGTGGGAGCAACAAATTCGCACGTACATGGTTAGTTGTACTCGTCAGTTCTTCAATCCCGGTGTACCAGAAGATCAAGCGGTGAAGGCAATCGAGGATGAGATTGAGAAGATCCAGAAGGTTGGATGGGGCAGTGATTTCAAAAAATCATTTATGAACGCGCGTGGCCTCGACCTTTCTAAATTTCAATCCTATGAATCGCTCGGCTTACTCATGCTTTTAGGTAACGTCTGCCGACATGGTGAGGGGAGTGCAGCTAGAACGCTGCGGGAAAAGCATAAAGATCTTTGGTCAGCACCTGATCCTCTCCTCGAAGAGTTTTTCGGTATACGTCCAGTATCAGACATTCAGCTCCCGCTTGAGCTGCTCCGCTCGTTGGTGCATGCGATTGTATTGTTTTGGCGAGAGTTGGAACGCCATGGCTTACAGACCTTTATGGCCAGTGATGAGGTAGAAGCCCGACTAGCCAATCACATTCGTGACTGAGCGGGCTTTTCACCTCATATTTCGAATCCTGGCAAACCGTTGATAAGGCCGATCCTCTGTGAATGTGGATCCCCGCCATCACACAGCCTCCCAGAAGTTGGGATCAGTCACGCTTAAATCCCGGCAAACTATTAGCAGATCGCCACTCTTCAACTATTTTCGCTACTCCCTTGGGGGAGTTATCTGCTCCAGCTTCTGGATAGTAGATTAGGTCTGACCCTGCTGAGTGTTCACTGATTTTCTCGAAGTGCAAGAGGAGTAGATCAGCACGCTCATCCGTTTCGGATTCGTCTTCCCTTGCTAGCTCTTCCAGCAGTTCGATGAACTCAGCCTCGGTTTAGTCGGAAAAACTGCTTTTCGATAGTGTGTCGGTCATGTCTGGCCTATTCGTTCCGATGAAGGTCAATATGGTTTCTTGGCGTGTTCACTCTTATGTTTTCGACGTCGTAGACGCCCCACCTTCTGAGACTTTATCGAGATGGTGTAACTCGTAAGATAGCCTGCCTCCGACGCGTTGGGTTTTTCGCACACGCGGGGCTTTACCCGCACGCATTCGACCAAGGCTTTGGTTGATGAATTGATCCGCGACTACTGATTCCGATACAGCTTTCCAGAGAGCTGCTCTGAATGCGTCGAAGGTCTTGAATTCACGATTTCTCAGTGCGTCAGCCACATCTTTTGGAATAGGTACTCCGACACCTGAGCTTGCACCGATAAGCCAGATACCTACAACGTCCTCGCCTTGACCCTTAGCTGTCCCCGGGGTTTTACGGATATTCATCACGATGTACAACGGCGGGACACCGGAGTCTGCCGGAAATACGAGAATGAAGTCCCTGTACTCAGGTGGATAGATCGGATTGACGATGATGTTATCGGCCTGTTCAGTTGGCGGATAAATCCAGATTTGCGGCGCTTGAGGAGCACCCTCTAGCGGCGGAATTCCTGAAGTGCTGGATGGGTCAACTGCGGGTGTCCAGATCAATGTGACGCCATCACCAAAATCCACCACTTGCTTGGCGCCTTGAGCAACGAACTGCACAACCGGAATCATCTCCCAGTCGGTACGCTTCTGGGTGTTATATCCGTACCCCTTCAAGGTGCCATCTGCCTGCTGTTCGATGTGTATCCTGACTCGCGTACGGGCTTTCTCGAGTGATTGAAGCTGTTCCTCCGTGTATAGGCTGCTGTCACCCAGGCTAGATGTCCAAAGCAAGGCCACCATCCCACCTAAGAACCCGGCCACTACACCTGTAGTTACCAAACCAAGGCCAACCCCGGCGCCAGAACCTGCACCCGTTGCAGCCGTCCCAGTTGCGACACCGCCAGCAGTACACAAAACCCCACAGGATGAACTTACCGCAATGGCGGTGCCACCTAATACAAGTGTGCCAATTGCAGTGGGTAGGGCGCTACCGCTGATTTGTTGGAGTTGGATGTTCCCGTCTGGATCCGTTTCACGGCCACCCAGAATGGCAAATTCGCCATAGTTAGCGACCTTCTCGACAGGGATAAGTCCGGGTGGCTTCTTGTGATAATTCACGCCGTCTGGAAGATCGCAGCTCTTGGCGAAAACACATCCCAAGATGCTTGGCTTGGCTCGTTCCTTCGACGGGAGGTCTTTGTATTCAGCCCAGCGCTGGACGTGGATGTCGACAGGCTCAATCCCGCTTTAGCGGAAGCCCTTTGGCGGGTTGGGTACATAACCAGACATGCAGATTCCTTTCGTCCTTGAGGGTATCCCAGCTTGAAACCGGGGCAGAATGACGTTGCCTGGAAGCTCTGGCTATGGCTGTAGGACAAGTCTCCATTGAGGGTGCTTGAGATTCCTCATCCATGTCATTCGGAAAGGGTAACTATAGCCATGCGAGCAGTAGATGAAAAATGATGGCAAAAAGATACTGTCCCCAGCTAGGATAGGTATATTAATTTCGAAATGCATGGATCAGGGAGAAAAAATGCTTAACGCGGACACCGAGCACTCAGATTCTCCCAAGCGGAGTTTAGTAAGCGATGCTTATTTTCGAGCGACAATCGAAAAAGTATCTGACCTGCCACCGATACTTCCTCTAGTTCATACTTGCGACGGTCACACTCTTCGAGAAATAATCAGCTCAAAAAAAATAAAGCCGACTCTGTGTCCAGTCTTCAAGGAGGACTTGGTATATTATTTTTATGGAAGACCCTCATATCGGATGAATGACAAAGGGCTGGCATTTAATACTTCGAGTGTATATCCAGTCTGCCTCATAATTCATCCAGAAGAAGTTAAGGGCATTGCTAGAATATTTCCATTTGATAGTGGTGCATATGCGGCGGGGCTATATAGTAAGTATCTGCATAAGAATTCTAAGCATGACGATTATCTTTTTGATTTAAATTATCCATTTGTTCAGAAGTTTGTTAAATACTTTTACGATACTAATCAGAATTACTTCGATGGTAAGTCGACTATTCAAAGAAGTACAATACAGCCGTGCGCATATGAGCTAGAAACTATCTACTCGCTTATTAATGTTGCGCATGGTGAGGGTTTCGATGATCGCTGCTATACTATTGAAGTGCAATCCAGTTCTCCCACTGAGATAAATAATAGCGCTCTCAAGGCCATTGTTATACCTGATGCAATTGCAGGTGACTCTGAGGTTGCAACTTACTTATATGATAATGAAATTGAACCTATAATATATACGACATGTCGCGTGGCCCCGAGCCACCTTACGCCCTTAGTAATCGCTAAAGTAAGAGAGTTCTACATCAGCCAAGGTGTAATCCAATGAGTACGACTTTCATTTTGTTTGGCTTCTCCACGCCAGCAAATAACGCACCATCTTTTTCTACCCCCGTCTTTAAGAAAAATCAAACGTTTTACCTTCAGGTTATTAGCGAGGATGAACGCATTGCTGAGTTTGAAGAGATCGAAAATATTGATTTTGATACATTGGAAAGCGTAAGCAATACAGAATATAAGATTGGCGACAAAGCCGTTTATGCAGTTAGAAATCATAGAAGACAACTTATCCAGAATAATAAGCGTGAGATGGATGAGTATCTGAAGGCAAATATTAGAGAGATTGTTGCATACCCGTTTTTTATTAGGTCGGTGTGCGAATTTAGTAATGTAAATTTGAGCATGCCAGAGTTTTTAGGGTGCAAAAGCAACAAAGACTTTCTTCTTTGGCAGGTACTTTCCATTGCAGCCAAAGAATTCGCTCAACCTGTAGCCGACAAGCGTCGACTGGGCCTTGCTGGCAAGAAAAAAAGCCAAAACTCATCTCCAGCAATTAACCAATCACAGCAGAGCATTCTAGCGCACAGAAAAGGACATGAAAGTTTTCGAGAAAACTATTTTGAGCGGTTTGTTTCGTTCGCTCAAAATAAGCATCAAAGATTGGCAAAAGAAAAGACTGTGCTTGAGTCGCTAGTTCTCAGTGAGTATATGTCCCACATATTGCCCGAGGCCACTGAGGATTTAGATGAGGTAAGAACTTCCCTAGTGAATATTCTTGAGTATTCACAGAGAGACTTAAGCTCGGTCTCTCTGCAAAAAATAAATATAATGCAGATAAAGGCAAGGAAAAAATACACAAAAGAATACAAGTTGATCCCTCGGCATGTGATTGATGAGAACGCAGCAGGCTTGTCTTTAATAATTTACATAACGACGGCGATCAATCACTTTCAAATAAAGCAGGAGTCGTAGCGTTAATATCACCCTACTCAATTAGTTGTGAAGTGGTTATTTTTGAACTAGTTGGGGGTGCTTGGTCGGTTGCTGAGGCGATGTCTTTCTATCATGATGCTGGGCGGTAGAATTCCAACTTGTCAATCTCACCTACTGCAAAGGATTGCCCATGCTCCATATGTTATTGCCATTTGATCAACATTTTGATTCCGGATTCGGTGCGGTTGCGGACTCTTTTCGATATTCAGCAGACGCACTCGCTGACACTCCAGACGGTATAGGGCTGAACTCGCATCTCCCTACCAGTTTTTTGTACAGACATTCTATCGAGTTGTATTTGAAGTCAGGAGTAATATTGCTACATCGGAAGTATGGTGTTCCTTATGGGGACACTCCATCAGACGGAGAGCCAAGCGTCATGGTGGAGCAGAAGCGACAGCCCTTGCATAGAGTCCACAGTCTTAATCCACTCTACACCGAGTTTCGCACTCTTCTTGCTGAATTAGCCGAGCCCCTATCGCGAGTTCCGGGAACGCAACCAGAGTATTGGGTGCTACCTACAGAGCTAGACGAGTGGATAGAAGCAATTGAAGCCACAGACAAGTCTAGTACGTTCTTTCGCTACCCGGTTACAAAGGACGCAGAGCGAGACAGCCAGAAATCAACCATTAGACGTGATGATATCGACAGCATGACCGAACGAATGCAGGGTGGCCCTGCTGTAACTGCCATGCTGATACTCAACGATGCTGGTGAAGCTGTCGAGGCATACTCCCACGACGACACGCAAAACAAGGAGGTTATCGCCACTCTCAGGCAGGCAGCAGAAATGCTCTACAACATGCGCGCGATGATGTCGTATACGTTAGTCGGAGGTCGGTGACCACACCGAAAGATGCGGTTTCATTAACTAAATGTTTGGGATCATGGACTGATGGACATGCAGGTCGGGGGCAAACGCAAATTGTTGGTGCCGGCGCATTTGAGGTATGGCGAGCGGACGATGGGCAAGATTCCGCCGAATTCGAATCTGGTGTTTGAGATTGAGTTGTTGGAAGTGCTGACGCGGGAGGACTGAAACCGGATCTTTTTTTACGCTTGGGAATAAACGCGATGGATGTGTGGCAGTGGGTTTCACAAGTTGCCGATTGGCTGGTGGAGAGGCATGCCTCGCGCAGAGGATCGACCTACAACTACATGTATTTCGTTTCCGCTGCCGCTGCAGTTGGCAGCTGGGTAGTCGCGAAAGAACTGCTCGCCAAGCGCAAGGCCCTCAAAGCAGACGTGTCTGAAGCTTTGCAAAATGAAACGGTACGTGCGATGTCCTTTGCTCAGGAAGATGGGCGGCCGGTCAAACGCACTGCGACGTTGGTCCGACAGGAAGAAACCTTTTTCGTCACGGTCATTCGTCATGACGATGAAGAGCGCGTGGAGTCATCCAGTGAAGCGTTGCACTCGCTGGACGATGTCGACGTTTACTTGCGTGACCACACACCCTTTATCCTCGCGGATTTTCGAGCTTCGTGACTCACGCGTCCGATGCAGAAAGAACGCTTTCGCGAGCAGGCTCGCTCCCACATTGGATCGGCGGCGTACTCAAATTCCATGAGCCACCGCAGATCTAGTGTGGGAGCGAGCCTGCTCGCGAAGAACGATCACGCGGTTAATCAGGCTGCGTGGGCCATTTCGGCCAGTGTGTCGGCCACGGTTTTTTGCAGTGAGGGGAACCGGCGGGTTACGCGGCGCAGTGCGGGCAAGACGGCGTCGATTTCCAGTTCATCGAGTTGGGGAAGGACGGTGACGGCGGAGGCGACGATGGATTCGCGTTCGCTTTCGAACAGCACCAGGCAGGCGTTCTGCGCCCAGCGTCCGTCCCGTTCGTTGAAGCCCATGGCCACCAGTGCCGCGACGACTTGTGCATCGGTTTTGTTGGACATGTTTATTGCCTCAGGGCGGGGTCGATTTTGTCGAGGGCGCGGTTGACCGCGAGTTCGCCGAGCATGACCACTTGCTGGATGCCGAGCACGGTGTTGCGGTAGGGCGAGTCGAGCAGGGCGGCGAAGTCGCTGAGCATGATGCTGGCCGAGGCCATGGATTCGCAGGCGTGGGCCATGAGGTCTTCGGCGCCGGTGTTGGGGTCGACGAGGAACATCGTGCTGGGTCTGCGCGGTGGTGAAGGCGGTGTGGGTTTCAGGTAGTGGTCGAGGGCGCGCTCGGCGGCTTCGTGGAGTTTTCTGGAGCCCGGTGCGGAGTAGGGGGACGTTGGATTTGGATCGATTTCCGCGTCTGTTTCGGGCGGATTCGGCGTTATTTTGAACATTTCTTAGAACCTTCTAATGAGGCCGACACGTTCATTGCGACTAAACAAATGGGTGGCAGCTATGCGCAGGTTAGTCGACCGGTGGTTCTAAGCAGTCCCGGCGCACCCGAAGGCGCCCTGCGCACAGCTACCATTAAGCTCAGGCGCGAAAATGCCTGACTGAACGGACTGTATGCTGCCAATAAACCACCGAGCGACTAAACCCGATCACTGAACATTCAGTGACGCGAACCAAGTTACCGGCAGCCCCCAAGCCGCACAAGCCGGCGGATTCTGGCGTAGTTGTAGGCAAAGGCGCAAGGCGCTGTAGCCTTGTGGCTGATGTCTAAATGATGCTGCGTTTGACTGGGCGCCTTCGCGAGCAGGCTCGCTCCCACAGGGGGAACGCATTCCAAACTGTGGGAGCGAGCCTGCTCGCGAAGGCGCCTTCAAAATCACCTCAGGATTCAACCCTCACGCCCCGCCCAAACCGCTCCCGATACACCGACGGCGGCACACCTACCACGCCGCGAAACGCCACACGAAAACTCTCCACCGACCGATAACCGCAACGCTCGGCAATCTGCTCGGTGTTATGCGGCGTACTCTCCAACAACTCCCGCGCCCGCGCCAACCGTTCGTGCTGCAACCACGCCTTCGGCGACTGCCCGCTGGCCTCGGTAAACCGCCGCAGAAACGTGCGCTCACTCATCGCCGCTTCACTGGCCAGATCACGCACCTCCAGCGGTTCATGCAAACGCTCGCGCGCCCACTGCATCACCCGCGACAGATCATTGCGCGGCGTCGGGCTGACCGGGGTCGGAATGAACTGCGCCTGACCGCCGGTGCGTTGCGGCGACATCACCAGTCGCCGCGCCACCGAGTTGGCGACTTGCGTGCCGAAGTCCCGCGCCACCAGATGCAGGCAGGCATCGATTCCGGCGGCGCTGCCGGCCGAGGTGATCAACTGCCCGGAGTCGACGTAAAGCACATCAGCATCGACGGCAATCGCCGGGAAGCGCTGCGCCAGTTCCGCCGTGTAACGCCAATGCGTGGTGGCGCCGTGGCCGTCGAGCAGACCGGTGGCCGCCAGCACAAATACACCGGAGCAGATCGACAGCAAGCGCGCGCCCCGGGCATGGGCCTGACACAACGCGTCGATCAATGCTGGAGGCACCGCCGCGTTGCGGTCGCGCCAGCCGGGAATGATGATGGTGCGCGCCTCGGCCAACAATTCCAGGCCGCCATCGGCCAGCACCTGAATGCCGCCCAAGGCGCGCATCGGGCCTTGATCGACCGCCGCAATGGCGTGGGTGTACCACGGGAAATCGAACTCCGGCCGGGTCAGGCCGAAGACCTCCACGGCGATGCCGAACTCGAATGTGCAGAGGCCGTCGTAGGCCAGAATTGCGACCAAACCTGCTGATGTCGGCATTTGGCGGAAAATTCCCGGTGAGTGTCTTGTGCGCCACTGTAGCCGCAAGCGGCCGCTCGATAAAGTCTGTTCACACCCGTTCAGATAAAGGAGCAACACCCATGGTCAGTCTGGTTCGCGACATCCCTGCGGCGCCGTCGGCGATCGCCCTGATGCACTTCAGTAATCGTCTGACCTTCGAAACCGATTGTTCCGACGTATTCAGTAGCCAAGAGGCTGGCGAGATTGATTTTGTCCTGGTCGATGTCCGTGGGCCGCTGGCCTTTGAGCGCGGGCACGTGCCGGGTGCGATCAATATTCCGAACCGTTTGCTGACGGCCGCGGAACTGGCCAGCTACCCGAAAACCACACTGTTCGTGGTCTATTGCGCCGGCCCGCACTGCAATGGCGCGAACAAGGCAGCGGTGAAACTGGCGGCGTTGGGTTACCCGGTCAAGGAGATGATTGGCGGCGTTACTGGATGGCTGGATGAAGGTTTTCAACTGAGCCTGACGCCTGCGGCCAAATCCGCAATCGGCTGCGAATGCTGATCCCCTTGTAGGAGCTGCCGCAGGCTCGGGCCGCGTTCGGACGATCTTTTGATCTTGATGTTTAAAAAGCCAGATCAAAAGATCGCAGCCTGCGGCAGCTCCTACAGGGAAATCAGCGTTTTTCTGCGCTGGAAATGCGCTTGTCCTACAGCCTTTGCACCACGACGGCGCACCCGTTGACCCCGGTCAATCGGTGCGCCGATCTTTCATAAGTATTTGTCGCTTAAACACAATTTACCCTGTGCGCGCCGCCATAGACTGCCGGCCACTTCGGTTTTTGTAGCCAATTGGCCATGACCGAACGCTGAATCGAAAGCTGCCAATAAAAGCCTCCGCACACAGGAGTTATAAATGAAGAAGCTAGTGATGTTCGGTGCCCTGGCACTGTCGATGTTGTCCCTGACCGCTGTGGCCGAAGACACCAAGCCGATCCGCATCGGTATCGAAGCCGGTTACCCACCATTCTCGATGAAAACCCCTGACGGCAAACTCGCCGGTTTCGACGTCGATATCGGCGATGCGCTGTGCGCGCAGATGAAAGTCAAATGCACCTGGGTCGAGCAGGAATTCGATGGCCTGATCCCGGCGCTGAAAGTGAAGAAGATCGACGCGATTCTGTCGTCGATGACCATCACTGATGACCGCAAGAAGAACGTCGATTTCACCATCAAGTACTACCACACCCCGGCGCGCTTCGTGATGAAGGAAGGCTCCGGTGTCAAAGACCCGCTGACCGAGCTCAAGGGCAAGAAAGTCGGCGTGCTACGTGCCAGCACCCACGACCGTTACGCCACCGAAGTGCTGGTACCAGCCGGGATCGACCTGGTGCGTTACGGCTCGCAACAGGAAGCCAACCTCGACATGGTTTCCGGGCGTATCGACGCGATGCTGGCTGACTCGGTCAACCTGAGCGACGGTTTCCTGAAAACCGACGCCGGCAAAGGCTTTGAATTCGTTGGCCCAACCTACGAAGACGCCAAGTACTTCGGTGGCGGCGCCGGCATTGCAGTGCGCAAGGGCGATACCGCGCTGGCCGAGCAATTCAACAAAGCCATCACCGAAATCCGCGCCAATGGCGAGTACAAGAAAGTCCAGGACAAGTACTTCGACTTTGATGTGTACGGCCATTAATACGCCGTAGAAAAAAGTGGCTCCGTTTGCGCGGTGGCCACTTTTTTTGCGCTCTAATTGTGATGAGACCCTTGTAGGAGTGAGCCTGCTCGCGATAGCGGTGTGTCATTCATGAATGTGTTGGCTGACCCACCGCTATCGCGAGCAGGCTCACTCCTACAGGGGATCTTTGTGATCCAGATATTGAGGAGTTACCCATGCGACGCATCGACCATGTTCTGCCCTGGAGCCACTTGGGCAGCGAACGTTCGCTAAGTGTGTTCCGCTATGGCGCCGGCCCACGCAAGGTGTACATCCAGGCCAGCCTGCACGCCGATGAACTGCCGGGCATGCGCACTGCGTGGGAACTCAAGCAACGCCTCAACCAACTCGAGCAGCAAGGCCGTTTGCAGGGCGTGATCGAATTGGTGCCAGTGGCCAACCCGATCGGCCTCGATCAACATGTGCAAGGCGCGCACATGGGCCGCTTCGAACTGGGCAGCGGCAAGAATTTCAACCGCGCCTTCGTTGAACTCAGCGCACCGGTCGGGACGTTGATCGGTGAGCGTCTGGGCGCGGATGCCGAGGCCAACGTTGCGCTGATCCGCCAAGCCATGGGTCAAGTGTTCGAAGACCTGCCGGCCCCGGCCTCGCAACTGGAAGCGTTGCATCGCTTGCTGTTGCGCCATGCCTGTGATGCCGACATCACCCTCGATCTGCATTGCGATTTCGACGCGGCGATTCACTTGTACGCGCTGCCGCAGCACTGGCCACAGTGGCAATCGCTGGCGGCGCGCTTGAAGGCCGGCGTGGCGCTGCTGTGTGAAGATTCCGGTGGCAGCTCGTTCGATGAATCCTGCTCGACGCCGTGGTTGCGTCTGGCGCGGGCATTCCCGAATGCCGCGATTCCGGCGGCGAACCTGGCGACCACGCTGGAACTGGGCAGCATGGGCGACACCCGGGTCGATCAGGCTCAAGCCAATTGTGAGGCGATTCTCGGCTTCCTCGCGGAGCAGGGTTTCATCAGCGGCGAGTGGCCGGCAGCGCCGAGCGAGTGCTGTGAAGGCCTGCCGTTCGAGGGCACCGAATACCTGTTCGCGCCGCACCATGGTGTGGTGAGTTTCCTGCGCAATGCTGGCGAGTGGGTGGAGCAGGGCGATGCGTTGTTCGAGGTGGTCGATCCGTTGCAGGATCGCGTGACCACTGTTCGTGCCGGCACCAGTGGCGTGTTGTTTGCGCTGGATCGCGGGCGCTATACCGAGCCGGGGATCTGGCAGGCGAAAGTGGCGGGGCGGGTGGCGTTTCGGACGGGTAAGTTGACGAACGACTGACGGATCTTCGTTGGGGCTAATGGCCTCATCGCGAGCAGGCTCACTCCTACAGGGGAACGCATTCCAAATGTAGGAGTGAGCCTGCTCGCGATGGCGGCATCAGCAGCACCACCGAATTTGGATCCACGCCGCAGGATGTTAGGCTCCCCCCCGAACCCGACACTCCGTGAAGGAAGGCTCTATGTTGAAGGTCTTTGCTCTCTTGACCCTGCTGGCGTCCAGTGCTGTGCAGGCGCAAACCACGCTGCAATCCGATCTGCCACTCAAGTACATCGAACAGGTGCACGCCGACGCCGAGGCGCGTCCGTTGGTGATTTTTCTTCACGGCTACGGTAGTAACGAAGCCGATCTGATCGGCATGAAATTCCAGCTCCCGGCGCAATACAACTACCTGTCGGTGCAGGCGCCGTTGTCGTTGGGCGAAGGACGTTTCCAGTGGTTTCGCAAGAAAGGCGAAGGTGCCTACAACGGCGAGACCGATGATCTGAAGGTCAGTGGCCAGAAACTGCGCGATTTTGTCGCGCAAGCGGCGCAGAAATATCACACCACCCCGAGCAAGGTGTACCTGATCGGTTTCAGCCAGGGCGCGATGATGACCTACGAAGTGGGGCTGCGGCCGCCAGTCGCTGTCGGCGGGATCGCTGCGTTGAGCGGGCGTTTATTGCCAGTGTTGAAAGCTGAACTCAAAGGCGAGCAGCAGCCGTTGCCGCTGAGTATCTTTATCGGCCACGGCACCGCCGATGATCCGGTGCCGTATAAAAACGGCACCGAGGCCAACACGCAACTACATAAACTCGGTTACAAGCCGCAGTTCCATGCCTATCCCGGCGTCGGCCACAGTATCAGTGCGGCCGAGCTGCGCGACTTGAGTGGCTGGCTGCAGCAGCTCAATCCTTGAGGATGGTTTTCACCAAAGCATCGTGACCTTTCTTGTCGCTGGCGCGGGAGATCACCTGCACCAACGCCATCTTCGTGCCGGAGCCGGCCATCAGCGTGGTGTTGAGGGTCTGGCCACCGCCCTGGGTCGCGGTGCTGTCGACCTGACGCAGGCCAAGGCCGGTGCCTTTCTGGGTCAGGCTTTTTTCGCTGAGTTTGTTGAAGTCCGGCAGGGCCTTGCGTTGGTCGTCGATGAAGCTCGAGACGGTGCTGTCGAGGAACTGGCCGTCGTTGTCCTTGACGTGCTGGCCTTCGGGGATTTGGTTTTCAGCGGTAATGACCACGGTTTTTGTGGCCTCGTTGGTGTACATCGTGCCCTTGGTCCCGCTCGGGCTGGCCGGCAGCGGGTCGGCGATGAAACCTTTAGGCAGCACAAAAGTGAACTTGCCATCGAGCATCGAGACTTTCTCGGCGGTGGCTTTTTCCTTGGCCGCTTGCGCGTGAAGGGCGCCGAAACCGGCGAGGGCCGCCACCAGCAGGACGACGGCTTTTTTGCTCAACAATGACATGTGAATCTCCGGTGGATGGTCGCGCGAGGCGGGCGATCATCCCACGGAGGAGGGCGGGCGTTCCAGCGCGAATCGTCTGAGCGGTTACTGCGCCTGCGCTTTCGCCAACGGACGGGCCAACAGGCGTTTGGTTACGCCGAGCATGGCCACCGACACCGCGACACCGACGGCGAATCCACTCAGCCCCATGCTTGGCAAGGTCAGCGCCGAGACCAGACAAAACGCCGAAAACGAATACATGCCGGTCGCCGTCGCCCGTAACAATGCGGCGGTAAATGCCGGGCCGCGCGTTTGTTGCGAGAACACCGCCATCACACTGCCGAGTACCGGGAACACCGCGAGCAAACCGCTCCAGCGCTCGCCGACGGTGCTGGCGAGCATCGTCACCACCAGGGTCAACGCGGCGCCGGCGATCATCCGCCAGATCAGTTTGTCCGACTTCGGCGCCGGGCCGTTCAACACCGGTTTCACCGTAGGGAACAGATACGGCGATGCCAGCAGCGCAATTGCCGCCACCGCCACGGAAAACGGCAGCGACGCCGGGATCAGTGACAACACCCCCGCGATGACGGCCCACACCGACAGCGACGCCGTCAGCGCCAACGGCCAGTTCGCCCGTTGCGCGACCTGCGCATAGGTGATGCAGAACGCAATCATCGCGAACATCGCCGATAACGCCGCCACCGCTGATTGCGCGGCAAACGCCGGACCCTGCTCGATGGCGAGGAAAAACAGAATCGGCCCGACCACCACCGGCAATCCCGACAGCCACCCGGCTACGCTCGGCCCCCAGCGTTTGCCTGCCAGGGAAATCAGCAGCAGAAAACCGGGAATCAGCAGCAGTTTGAGGATCAGCACGCAGGTGTCTCCGTCCGTTGAGGGTAGGCCACGGTAGCATTGTCGATCGGCGATTGCTGCCTATGTGCGCAGTTTTTGTATACAAACTATCGAGGGCGATACCCGGCTATGCTGTGTGTATCAGGGTTTACCGGAGTCGATGCCGCGATGAGAAGAACACCGAAGCTGGTGCGAGGATGCTGCGGCATCGGCTTGTGGGCGTTGTTGCTGACGCCGACCTGGGCCAATTGGCAGGACGCCGTGCCCGGCGCGCAGATCATCGGCACCGGTGATTTCAGCGTGTTCGGGTTCGATGTCTACAACGCACGCCTGTGGAGCGCCGCGCGGCCCTTGGACGACGACCAGCCGTTTGCGCTGGAGTTGATTTACCGTCGCAACATTTCTCGCGACGACCTGGTCAAGGCCAGCGTCGATGAAATCAAACGACTGTCAGGGAGTAGCGTCAGCCCGACGCAATTGGCCGGTTGGCAGGTACAGATGCAGCAATCGTTCGTCGATGTGCAGGCTGGCACGCGGATTACTGGGGTCTATCTGCCAGGGCAGGGCGCGCGGTTTTTTGTCGGCCAGCAATTACAGCATGAGATCGATGACCCGCTGTTTGCCCGGGCTTTTTTTGATATCTGGCTCGATCCGCGTACGCGCAATCCCGAGTTGCGTGAGCAGTTGTTGGGTGTGAGTCGATAGATTTTTTTGATCTTTTAGGCTTCGGCTGAAACGTCTAAGCTGCGTCTTTCCGATTTGTTTCTGGATGTGTGCGTGAAATTCAGCTTGCCCAAAATCGCCACCGCGCCGTTTTGCCCGCCGGAAGTGGCTGGCAGTGTCGCGGTAGATCCCAATGCCTCGTTCTTCAAACGCGTGCTGCGTTTCGCCGGCCCCGGGTTGCTGGTGTCTATCGGTTACATGGATCCGGGCAACTGGGCCACCGCCATCGAGGCCGGTTCACGCTTCGGTTACAGCCTGTTGTTTGTGGTGTTGCTGGCGAGTCTGGCGGGCATGGTCGTGCAATGCCTGTGTTCGCGGTTGGGCATCGCCACCGGGCGCGATCTGGCGCAACTGTCCCGCGAGCGCTACAGCACGCCGACTGCGCGCTTGCAGTGGGTGTTGGCGGAAATCTCGATTATCGCCACCGATCTGGCCGAAGTGCTTGGGTGTGCGCTGGCGTTCCATTTGCTGCTCGGCTGTTCGCTGACCTTCGGCATTGCCCTGACGGCGTTCGACACCTTGCTGGTGCTGGCCCTGCAAAATCGCGGCTTCCGCCGTCTGGAAGCAATCATGCTGGTATTGGTCGCGACCATTGGCGTGTGTTTCTTCGTCGAACTGCTGTTGATCAAACCCTACTGGCCGGACGTCGCCCAAGGTTTCAAACCGTCGCTGGCGGCGATCAGCGAGGCGGCGCCGTTGTACCTGGCCATCGGTATTCTCGGTGCGACAGTGATGCCGCATAACCTCTACCTGCACACCTCGATCGTGCAGACGCGGATGATCGGCAAGGACCTCGCCAGCAAGCAGGACGCGGTGAAACTGGCGCGCATCGACACCATCGGTTCGCTGGCGCTGGCGTTGCTGGTCAATGCGGCGATCCTGATTCTCGCTGCGGCGGCTTTTCACCAGTCCGGGCACACCGAGGTGGTGGATATTCAGGACGCCTACCACTTACTAGACCCGCTGGTGGGCGGCGCGCTGGCCAGCGTGTTGTTCGGCGTCGCGCTGCTGGCATCGGGGCAGAGTTCGACCTTCACCGGCACCATCGCCGGCCAGGTGATCATGGAGGGTTATCTGAACCTGCGGATCCCGTGCTGGCAGCGGCGCTTGATTACTCGCGGACTGGCGTTGATTCCGGCATTCGTCGGCGTGTGGCTGATGGGCGATAACGCGATCGGCAAGTTGCTGGTGTTGAGTCAGGTGGTGTTGAGTCTGCAGTTGCCGTTTGCCTTGTATCCACTCATTCGAATGACTAACGACAAACAACTGATGGGGCCGTTTGTGAATCGCTGGCCGACACGGGTGTTGGCGTGGGGGTTGTTTGTGGTGATCAGCGGCGCTAACAGCTGGTTGATTTTGCAGTGGGCGGCTTGAGCCATATTTTGCAGTGACTGGGCTAGCCTCTTCGCGAGCAGGCTCGCTCCCACAGTTTCCAAGGTGATTTCAACAGTGTGTACACCTCGTAACCTTGTGGGAGCGAGCCTGCTCGCGAATGCGGAGTTTCAGGCGCCGACATCGCTAAACATTGGAACGCGCCCATTGAGCGAAGGCCGGTAGTGCCAGTTCAAGCGATTCAGATCGATGCCACGCCCAAGTATTTCCCTCACCGTCGCCCCGGCAATACTCATCGCCAGCGCTTGCCCCGGACACTGATGCCGGCCACTGCCAAAACTGAAACTGCGGCGGTTGGCGCGCTGTGGCAGAAACTGCTCCGGCTGTTCGTTGAGCGCCGGATCTCGATTGGCCGAGGCCAGCAGCACTAGAATCACATCGCCCGTTTCGACACGTACTCCAGCAATCTCACTGGACGCGGCGACAAAGCGCCGGGTGTTCTGCACGGGCGGGTCGAAGCGCTGGACTTCGCTGAGCAGTGCTTCGATGGATTCGCCGCGCAACGCTGGCTGCCGACGTAGCGCCAGCAGCGTATTGCCGATCAGGCCGGCGCAGGCTTCGAACGTCTGTGAACAGAGGCCGATCAGGTTGGCGATCAAGGTTTCCTCATCGCCGGTGAAGCGCTGCTGGATCGCGCTGAGGAAGTCGCTGGCGGGTTCGGCGAGCAACTCGATGAAGTAGCCGCGCAGGTGTTCGGCCGCCGCGTCCGCTGCGGCCAATTGCAGATCATTGCTCAACGGCGACAGGCAGGCGACGAAGTCCGTCGTCAATTCACTGATCGCCCGCGCTTGCGCCGGTGTGAATCCCAAGAGTCCCGCGACCACGCACACAGGGCCACGGAACATGGCTTTGTACAGACCGTCGGTATCCGCTGTGATCAGTCGTGCGGCGACCAAAGCATTGATTGGTTCAAGGTCTAGCGCTGCCAGCTCAGGCTCGATGGCCGAACGCGGACAGCGCTGGCGTTCGCCGTCATTCATGCGCATCAGTTGGCCAAAGACTTTGCCGGCCACGCTTTCGGCAATCGCTTTGGGCACCGGCTCCTGCGCCGGACGCACCCGGCAATCGGCGTGGGCCAACACCGCACACACCGCCCGGGCGCTGCTGGCGACCCACAGTTTCAGCTTTGGATGAAACGTCAGTCCACCTGCTGCGCGCAGTTCGGCGTAGTAGGGATAAGGATCGGCGTGCGTTGCTGCGCTGATCGGGTTCATGGTTTGCATCCTTGTCGGCGGGGAAAGTGTTGCTACTATCTCCACTGCGCAACGACGATGATTCGTCCGGGAGCGAACTATGCACGCAGAACATCAAGACATCGGCCTATCGCAGGTGGCCGCCGCCATCGCCGAGCCGGCGCGAACGAAAATCCTCTGTTCGCTGATGGACGGCCACGCCCGCACCAGCACTGAATTGGCGACGATCGCCGAAGTCAGCGCCTCTACCGCCAGTGTGCACCTGGCGAAACTCAAGGACCTGGCACTGCTGCGCCTGCATGTTCAGGGCCGTCATCGCTATTACAGCCTCGCCGATCAGCGCGTGGCGCAGGCGCTGGAAGCGTTGATGGTGATTGGCCAGAACGCCGCGCCGACGTTCAAGGCGCACACACCGGATCGCCTGCAATTCGCCCGCACTTGCTACGACCACATGGCCGGGACGCTGGCGGTGTTGCTGCACGACCGTTTGCTCGAGGCTGGTTGGTTGGTGGCAAGCGACGAGCAGGCGTATCGTTTGAGTGACACCGGCGAGGCGTTGTTTCTTGGTTTGGGAATAGACGTGCAGGATTTGACCAGCCTGCGCCGCAAGTTTGCCTGTCGGTGCCTGGACTGGAGCATGCGCCGGCCGCATCTCGGTGGTTCGCTGGGGGCGGCGCTGTTGCAGACCGCGTTGAAGCGCAAGTGGGTGACCCAGGATCTGGACAGTCGGGCGCTGGCGTTGACGGCGGCGGGGCGCAAGGAGATCGGTGCGCGGTTTGGCGTTGAGTTACCGGTAGACGGGCAGATCAAAAGATCGCAGCCAGCCGTAAAGCGTGCCCACCCGATAAATTCCGACCGTACCGAATCCCTGTAGGAGCTGCCGAAGGCTGCGATCTTTTGATTTTCAGCTTCTGACCGACGAGGGGCGCATCTGCCACCTTGTATCACCGCTGTCGACCCTATACTGTATATGCAAACAGTATAGAGCCCGCGCCATGCAAATCATCGACAAGCTGAGCATCCTCGCCGACGCCGCCAAGTACGACGCCTCCTGCGCGAGCAGCGGCGCGCCCAAGCGCAGCTCCGAAGGCAAGAGCGGGCTGGGCTCGACAGATGGCATGGGCATCTGCCACAGCTACACGCCGGACGGGCGCTGCGTGTCGTTGTTGAAGATTCTGCTGACCAATTTCTGCCTTTACGATTGCCAATACTGCGTCAACCGCCGCTCCAGCGATGTTCCGCGCGCTCGTTTCACCCCCGAGGAAGTCGTGGCGCTGACCATGGATTTCTACCGGCGTAACTGCGTCAGCGGGCTGTTTCTCAGTTCCGGCATCATTCGTTCGGCGGACTACACCATGGAGCAACTGGTGCGGGTGGCGAAGCTGCTGCGTGAAGAGCATGAGTTTCGCGGGTACATCCATCTCAAGACCATTCCCGAAGCCGATCCGGCATTGATTGAAGAGGCTGGCCGCTACGCCGATCGCCTGAGCGTCAATATCGAACTGCCCACCGATGCCAGCCTGCAAGTGCTGGCGCCGGAGAAGGACATCACTTCGATCAAACAGGCGATGAACACCATCTACACTGGCGTGCAGACCGTGTTGAACGAACCGCGCTCGGCGAAGTTCGCCCCGGCCGGGCAGAGCACACAGTTGATTGTCGGCGCCGACGACACCGATGACAGCACCATCCTTCACAGCGCCCAGGCCTTGTACGGCAATTTCCGTCTGCGCCGGGTCTACTATTCGGCCTTCAGCCCGATTCCCGACAGCCCGAAAAGCGTGCCGCTGGCCGCGCCGCCGCTGATGCGCGAACACCGTTTGTATCAGGCCGATTTTCTACTGCGCAGCTACGGCTACAGTGCTGATGAATTGCTCAAGGGACCGGGTAATCTGGCGCTGGACATCGACCCGAAACTGGCCTGGGCGTTGCAGAACCGCGAAGTGTTTCCGCTCGATCTGAACCGGGCCGAAGCGTCCTTGATTGCGCGTATTCCCGGCATCGGCTTGCGCACCACCGAACGTCTAGTCGAGCTGCGCCGCCAGCGGCGCATCCGTTACGAAGACGTCGCACGCATGCGCTGCGTGCTGGCCAAGGCCAAGCCGTTCATCATCACCAGCGACTATCACCCGCAGCAGGCCGAGGTCACCAGCCATATGCTTTATCAGCAATTGCGTGACCGGCCGATGCCGCAGCAGATGGGGTTGTGGGGATGATCAATCTCGATTGCGACGACCTGTTCGACACCTGGCGCCAGCAGGCGCGCTGGCTGCTGAGCCATGAAGTCGATCCGAGTCTGGTGAGCTGGGCCTCGCAAGGTGTGGGTGATCTGTTTGCCAGTGATGAGCCGGTGCCTGAAGGGCAGGGGCCATTTCAGGCACGTATTCCGCGCGCGCTGCTCGACACCCTGGAACAGGCCTCGCGTTATCGCGGTGATCAACGCTGGAGTTTGCTGTATGAAGTGCTGTGGCGCGTCAGCCACGGCGACCGTACCGCGATGATGGCCGGGGACAAACTCGGCAGCGAGTTGCAGCGGCGGATCAAACAAGTGCATCGGGAAGCTCATCATCTGCATGCGTTTGTGCGTTTCATCGAGCGACCGTCATCCAGCGCAGGCCCGCAATACGTGGCGTGGCATGAGCCGGCCCATGACATTCTGCACAGCGCCAGTGAGCATTTTATTGGCCGGATGGGTCGCCATCGCTGGTTGATCGCCACCCCGCGTGACGGGGTCTATTACGATGGCGAGCAATTGATCCATCAGCGTCAATGCCCGCTGGAATGGCAGCAGTTGGCGCAGAATGTCGACGATCCTCATGGTGATCTTTGGCTGACCTATTACAGCCACATCTTTAATCCAGCGCGGTTGAACGAGAAGGTCATGCAGGGGCATTTGCCGGCGCGGTTCTGGAAGAACTTGCCGGAGGGGGAGTTGATTCCAGGGTTGATTACGCAGGCGCGGATGGGGAAGCAGCAGAATGGGCAGGCGAGTGGGATTGCCAACCGTGCAGGCAAACGGATTGCCTTGAAGAGCTAAAAGCATACCCTCGCCCCAGCCCTCCCGAAACGTCGGACCGCCCGTAGGGAGAGGGGGCCGACCGAGGTGTTTGGACTTGATCCATCGACCTGAAAGTCCGCGTCGAACTCAGATTTTGAATACCACATAGATCGGCTCCCTTTCCCCCTCGCCCCCCTGGGGGAGAGGGCTGGGGTGAGGGGGAAAAGATCTCAAGCCCTACACAACAATCCCCGCCAAACGCCATAAAAAAGCCCCCCACCAATCACTCGGTGGAGGGCTTTTCTACATCAATTGCCGTCAGATCAAACCTTGACGATCCAGCCCGCTGGCGCTTCGATGTCGCCGGTCTGCACGCCAGTCAGCTCTTTGTAGAGCTTCTGGGTCACAGGACCCACTTCGGTCTCGCTATGGAACACATGCAGATGATCGTTGTAGCTGATACCACCGATCGGGGTGATCACCGCAGCCGTACCGCAAGCGCCGGCTTCCTTGAAGTCCGACAGCTTGTCGATCAGCACATCACCTTCAACCACTTCCAGGCCCAGACGGGTCTTGGCCAGTTCGATCAACGACAGGCGGGTGATGCCTGGCAGAACCGACGGCGAGTTCGGGGTGATGAACTTGTTGTCGTGGGTGATCCCGAAGAAGTTGGCCGAACCGACTTCTTCGATCTTGGTGTGGGTCATCGGATCCAGATAGATCGCGTCGGCGAAGTTGGCTTTCTTGGCTTTCGAGCCCGGCATCAGGCTGGCAGCGTAGTTGCCGCCGACCTTGGCTGCGCCGGTGCCTTGTGGGGCGGCGCGGTCGTAGCTGGAGATCTGGAAGTTGTGTGGGGTCAGGCCGCCCTTGAAGTAGGCGCCGACCGGGATGCAGAAGATCGAGAAGATGAACTCGGGCGCAGTGCGCACGCCGATGTTGTCACCGACGCCAATCACGAACGGACGCAGGTACAGCGCGCCGCCGGTGCCGTATGGCGGAATGAAGCGTTCGTTGGCGCGAACCACGGCTTTGCAGGCTTCGATGAACTGCTCGGTGTCGACCGTCGGCATCAGCAGACGCGCGCAGCTGCGTTGCATGCGCAGGGCGTTCTGGTCCGGGCGGAACAGATTGATCGAGCCGTCCTTGCAACGATAGGCCTTCATGCCTTCGAAGCATTGCTGGCCATAGTGAAGGGCCGTCGAGCCTTCGCTGATGTGCAGCACGTTATCTTCGGTCAGGGTGCCTTTGTCCCACTCGCCATCGCGAAAGTACGACAGATAGCGTTTGTCGGTCTTGATGTAGTCAAAACCCAGCTTGTCCCAATTGATGCTTTCGTTACCCATGACACCCTCTATCACTGAACAACCGCCGAAACGGTTCAAGGCTTCTGACGTTTTTTGGATGGGCACAACAATACTTCATTCTTGAGCGGTTTCGCAGCCGGAATTCGCTCCACTGATCGTTCCCACGCTTGATCGTTCCTACGCTCTGCGTGGGAATGCCTCATCGGACGCTCCGCGTTCGGCTTTTGGGACGCAGAGCGTCCCCGGCTGCATTCCCACGCAGAGCGTGGGAACGATCAACGCAGCTACAGGTGCAACGCATGCCCCAGGGCACGCAACGCCGCTTCCTGCACCGCTTCACCCAGGGTTGGATGCGCATGGATCGTGCCGCCGATGTCTTCCAGCCGCGCGCCCATTTCCAGGCTTTGCGCAAACGCTGTCGACAACTCCGACACGCCAACGCCCACCGCTTGCCAACCGACAATCACATGGTTGTCCCGACGAGCGACCACGCGCACGAAGCCGCTTTTTGACTCCAGCGTCATCGCCCGGCCATTGGCGGCGAACGGGATACTCGAAACAATGCAGTCCAGCCCCGCAGCCTTGGCCTCGTCCGGCGTCTTGCCGACCACTACCAGTTCCGGGTCGGTGAAGCACACGGCAGCAATCGCTGTCGGGTTGAATTCACGGGTTTTGCCGCTGATCAACTCGGCAACCATCTCGCCCTGAGCCATGGCGCGGTGTGCCAGCATCGGCTCGCCGCTCAGATCGCCGATGGCGTAGACGTTGCGCATGCTGGTCTGGCAGCGACTGTCGATCTTGATCGCCGAACCATTCATATCCAGGTTCAGCGCTTCGAGGTTCCAGCCCTGGGTATTCGGTTTGCGGCCGACGGCGACCAGCACCTGATCGGTTTCCAGATTCAGGGTTTCGCCCTCCGGATCGCGCACCTGCAAGGTGCCATCGAAACCCAGCACGCTGTGTTTGAGGTACAGCTTCACGCCCAGTTGCTTCAGCGCGTCATGCACCGGTTGCGTCAGTTCAGCGTCATATGCCGGCAGGATTCGATCCTGCGCTTCAACCACGCTGACCTCGGCACCGAGCTTGCGATAAGCGATGCCCAGTTCCAGACCAATGTAACCACCGCCGACCACGACCAGACGTTTCGGCACGGATTTCGGCGCCAACGCTTCGGTGGAGGAGATGATCGGCCCGCCAATCGGCAGGATCGGCAGATTGACGCTGGTCGAACCAGTGGCCAGCACTAGATGCTCGCACTGGATGCGCGTGTCGCCGACATCCACGGTTTTACCGTCGATGACTTTGGCCCAGCCTTTGATGACCTGAACCTTGTTCTTCTTCAACAGTGCAGCGACGCCGGTGGTCAGGCGATCAACGATGCCGTCCTTCCACTCGACGCTTTTAGTGATGTCGAGCGTCGGCGCCGAAACGCTGATGCCCAGCGCCGAATGCTGGCTGTGATGCCGGGTCTGGTGAAACTGCTCAGCCACATGAATCAGCGCTTTCGACGGGATGCAGCCGATGTTCAGGCAGGTGCCGCCCAGCGATTGGCCTTCGACCAGAATCGTCGGGATGCCCAGTTGTCCGGCGCGGATCGCCGTTACATAGCCGCCGGGGCCGCCGCCAATGATCAGCAGCGTAGTGTTCAGAGATTGCATGCGCGCCTTACTCCACAAACAAAGTGGCGGGTTGTTCGATCAAGCCACGAATGGCCTGGATGAAGAGCGCCGCGTCCATGCCGTCGACCACGCGGTGATCGAACGAGCTGGAGAGGTTCATCATCTTGCGGATCACCACCTGGCCTTTGACGACCATTGGCCGTTCGACGATTTTGTTCACGCCGACGATCGCTACTTCCGGCAGATTCAGCACCGGCGTGCTGACGATGCCGCCCAGCGCACCGAGGCTGGTCAGGGTGATGGTCGAGCCGGACAGTTCATCGCGGCTGGCCTTGCCATTGCGTGCGGCGTTGGCCAAACGCGAGATTTCTGTAGCACTGTCCCACAGGCTGCGCGCCTCGGCGTGACGCACCACCGGCACCATCAGGCCAACATCGCTTTGTGTGGCGACGCCGACATGCACCGCGCCGAGACGGGTGATGACCTGGGCTTCGTCATCGTAACGTGCGTTCATCTGCGGGAAGTCGCGCAGGGCAACGACCAGAGCGCGAACGAGGAACGGCAGCAAGGTCAACTTGCCACGGCTGGCACCGTGTTTTTCATTCAAATGCGCGCGCAGTTCTTCAATCGCGGTGACGTCGATTTCCTCGACATAACTGAAGTGCGCTGCACGTTGCGTGGCGTCCTGCATGCGCTGGGCGATCTTGCGGCGCATGCCGATGACTTGAATCTGTTCTTCGTCGTTACGCTGGGCGTAAGCGGCGGCCACTGGTGCCGAAGCGTTGGACTGACCTTGCGCCAGATAGGCCTCGAGGTCTTCGTGCAGCACACGACCGGCCGGGCCGGAACCGTGCACCAGACGCAGTTGAATGCCCAGATCCAGCGCATGTTTGCGCACGGCCGGGGAGGCCAGTGGGCGCTCATCCGCTTCGCGGGCAACCATCGGGCCTTGGCAAACAGGAGCCGGACGTGGGGCGGCTGGAGCAGGTTTGCTCTCAACAACCGCTTCAACTTTCGGCGCAACAGGCTCTTTCGTAACAACAGGAGCGGCGGACTCTTTCAGGTTGCCAGCACCCTCAACTTCAATGCTGATCAGCACACTGCCAACCGCCATCACTTCACCCGGCTGACCACCGAGGGCAATTACCTTGCCGTGTACCGGCGATGGAATATCGACCATCGCCTTGTCGGTCATCACGTCCGCCAGCACCTGATCCTCAACGACCAGATCGCCAACCTTGACGTGCCACTGCGACAGTTCTACTTCTGCGATGCCTTCGCCGATGTCCGGCATCTTGATAACGTGCGTGCCCATTCAGACCTCCATAACCCGTTTCAGCGCTGCGCCCACTCGGGACGGCCCTGGGAAATACGCCCACTCTTGCGCGTGCGGGTAGGGGGTGTCCCAACCGGTGACGCGTTCGATCGGCGCTTCCAGGTGATGGAAGCAATGCTCTTGCACCAGCGACACCAGTTCGGCGCCGAAACCGCAGGTGCGGGTGGCTTCGTGAACCACCACGCAGCGGCCGGTTTTCTTCACCGACTTGACGATGGTTTCCAGGTCCAGCGGCCACAGGCTGCGCAGGTCGATGACTTCGGCATCAACGCCGGATTCATCGGCCGCGACTTGCGAGACGTAGACGGTGGTGCCGTAGGTCAGCACGGTCACGTCCTTGCCCGGACGGGTGATCGCGGCGACGTCCAGCGGCACGGTGTAGTAGCCGTCCGGCACCTGGGCTTGCGGGTGTTTCGACCACGGCGTTACCGGGCGATCGTGGTGGCCGTCGAACGGGCCGTTGTAAAGACGTTTCGGCTCAAGGAAGATCACCGGGTCATCGTTTTCGATGGAGGCGATCAGCAAGCCTTTGGCGTCATACGGGTTGGATGGCATGACCGTGCGCAGACCGCAAACCTGAGTGAACATCGCCTCGATGCTCTGGCTGTGGGTCTGGCCGCCGTAGATGCCGCCGCCGCAAGGCATGCGCAGGGTCATCGGCGCGGTGAACTCGCCGGCCGAGCGATAACGCAGGCGCGCCGCTTCGGAAATGATTTGGTCGGAGGCGGGGTAGACGTAGTCGGCGAACTGAATCTCGGCGACCGGACGCAGACCGTAAGCGCCCATGCCCACGGCCACGCCGACGATGCCGCTTTCGGAGATCGGGGCGTCGAATACGCGCGAGGTGCCGTACTTGGTCTGCAGGCCTTCGGTGCAACGGAACACGCCGCCGAAGTAGCCGACGTCTTGACCGAACACCACCACATTGTCGTCACGCTCAAGCATCACATCCATGGCCGAGCGCAGGGCCTGGATCATGGTCATGGTGGTCGTGGTCATGGCGGTTTCCAACTGAATATTGTTGTTGTGATCGTTCATGTCAGATCCCCAACTGCTGACGCTGGCGCTTCAAGTGCTCCGGCATCTCTTTGTAAACGTCTTCGAACATGGTCGCGGCGCTTGGAATCTGGCCGCCGGCAAGGGTGCCGTACTGTTCGGCCTGTTTCTGCGCGGCAATCACTTCGGCTTCAAGCTCGGCGCTGACGGCGGCGTGCTCTTCGTCTGACCAGTGGCCGACCTTGATCAGGTGCTGTTTGAGACGGGCGATCGGGTCGCCGAGCGGGAAGTGGCTCCAGTCATCGGCCGGGCGGTATTTGGATGGATCGTCGGAAGTCGAGTGCGGGCCCGCGCGGTAGGTGACCCACTCGATCATGGTCGGGCCGAGGTTGCGGCGGGCGCGTTCGGCAGCCCAGGCAGAAGCGGCGTACACCGCGTAGAAGTCGTTGCCATCCACGCGCAGCGAGGCGATGCCGCAACCGACGCCGCGTCCGGCGAAGGTGGTGGCTTCACCACCGGCGATGGCCTGGAAGGTCGAGATCGCCCACTGGTTATTCACCACGTTGAGGATCACCGGCGCGCGATAAACGTGGGCGAAGGTGAGGGCGGTGTGGAAGTCCGATTCGGCGGTAGCGCCGTCACCGATCCACGCCGAAGCGATTTTCGTGTCGCCCTTGATCGCCGAAGCCATGCCCCAGCCGACGGCCTGAATGAACTGGGTGGCGAGGTTGCCGGAGATGGTGAAGAAACCGGCGTCCTTGACCGAGTACATGATCGGCAACTGGCGGCCCTTGAGCGGATCGCGCTCGTTGGACAGCAGTTGGCAGATCAGGTCGACCAGCGGCACTTCGCGTGCCATCAGAATGCTTTGCTGGCGATAAGTCGGGAAGCACATGTCGTCGATGTTCAAGGCCAGAGCCTGAGCACTGCCGATGGCTTCTTCGCCAAGGCTCTGCATGTAGAACGACATCTTTTTCTGACGCTGGGCGACCACCATGCGGTTGTCGTAGATCCGCGTCTTGAGCATGGCGCGCATGCCCTTGCGAAGGATCTCGACCGGGACGTTTTCGGCCCAAGGGCCGAGGGCGTTGCCCTGATCGTCGAGCACGCGAATCAGCCCACGCGCCAGGTCGGCGGTGTCGGCAGGCTCGACGTCAATGGAAGGTTTGCGCACCGTACCGGCATCGGTCAGATGCAGGTAGGAAAAGTCGGTTTTGCAGCCTGGACGGCCCGAGGGTTCAGGGACGTGCAGACGCAGCGGTTCATACGCTTGGGTCATGGCTTCTACGCTCGATCTTGTGAATTTCTTGTAGTGAGCTGGCAGTCATTCTTCGGTAGAAGAAATCTTGTCCTACAACAATCATAGGCCCGGGCAAGAAGAATATTTATCTCTGTTTCGTTGCGCTGGAGATGATTTGCAGATAGAAATTCTGCATAAACATAAAAAACAGGTGGTTTTGTCTCATGCGCAAACTGGACCGTACCGACATCGGCATTCTCAACAGCCTTCAGGAGAATGCGCGCATCACCAACGCCGACCTCGCACGCTCGGTCAATCTGTCGCCGACACCGTGCTTCAACCGGGTCAAGGCGATGGAGGAATTAGGGCTGATTCGCGAGCAGGTGACGCTGCTGGATGCTGACCTGCTGGGGCTGCATGTGAACGTGTTCATCCATGTCAGCCTGGAGAAACAGGTGGAGGAGGCGTTGCAGCATTTCGAGGAGGCGATTTCCGATCGTCCGGAGGTGATGGAGTGCTACCTGATGGCCGGAGACCCGGATTACCTCATCCGGGTCCTGGTGCCGACCATTCAGTCACTTGAGCGTTTCATGATGGACTTCCTGACCAAAGTGCCGGGTGTGGCAAATATCCGGTCGAGTTTTGCGCTGAAGCAGGTGAGATACAAAACTGCATTGCCGCTGCCGGCGAACGGTTTGACGTTGGGGACGTGAAGATCAAAAGATCGCAGCCTGCGGCAGCTCCTACAGGGAAAACGCGTTCCAACTGTAGGAGCTGCCGCAGGCTGCGATCTTTTGATGTTAAAGCTTGTTGATCGGGATCTTCAGATACACGACGCCATTGTCCTCAGCCGCTGGCAGATTCCCGGCCCGCACATTGACCTGAATCGCCGGCAGCAACAATGTCGGCATGCCCAGCCCGGCATCACGTTTGGTGCGCATCTCGACGAACGCCGCTTCATCGATCCCGTCATGCACATGAATATTGCTTTTGCGCTGCTCACCGACCGTGGTCTGGCACTGCGCGGCGCGGCCCTCGGGCGGGTAATCGTGGCAAACGTAGAGTTTCACGCTGGCCGGAAAGGCCAGCAGTTTATGAATCGAGTTGAACAACTGATGGGCGTTTCCGCCGGGAAAGTCGCAGCGCGCGGTGCCGACGTCGGGCATGAACAGCGTGTCGCCCACCAGAATCTGTTCGCCGTCGATCAAGTAGGCCATGTCCGCCGGCGTATGCCCGGGCACATGCAGGGCCGTAGCCTTGAGATTGCCGATCCGGAATGATTCGTTCGGCGCAAACAGGTGATCGAACTGCGAGCCGTCGACGCAGAACCCCGGCTCCAGATTGAACAGCGCCTTGAACACGTTCTGCACTTTGCTGATCGATTCACCAATAGCTATTTTCCCGCCCAGCTCCCGGCGCAGATACGGCGCGGCGGACAGGTGGTCAGCGTGCGCGTGGGTTTCCAGCAGCCACTGCACTTGCAGGTTGTGGGCGCGAACGAAGGCGATGATTTTGTCGGCCTGGGCGGTGCAGGTGCGCCCGGCGGCGCCGTCGTAATCGAGCACCGGATCGACGATTGCACATTGCCCGCCGTCGGCTTCATAGACCACATAGCTGTAAGTCGAGGAGGCGGGGTCGAGGAAAGCTTCAATCTGCGCGGGCATGGACACCAACCTGAACGAGGAAAATGGGTTGCAACACTTTATCTAAAAACATAATGTTCGCAGCTTAAGTGACCTTGAAGGCATCGTGCAAATGCAATCCAGTCTGACCGAATGTGAAGTCGCCCAACTGCGCGCCTCGGCCTCCAAGGCCTGTGCGTTGCTCAAGGCCATGGCCAATGAGGATCGCCTGTTGATCCTCTGTCAACTGACTCAGGGTGAGCGCAACGTCGGCGAACTGGAAAAAATGACCGGTGTGCGCCAGCCGACGCTGTCCCAGCAACTGGGCATCCTGCGTGATGAGGGACTGGTCGCGACCCGTCGTGAAGGCAAATACATTTTTTACGGCCTTGCCAGTCCGGAAGTCATCCAGGTGATGAAAACGCTCTCCGGGTTGTATTGCGGCGCCGTGCTGAAAAGTCTCGGCCATCAATAAATGCCAGCCAACACACAACCCCTGTAGGAGTGAGCCTGCTCGCGATAGCGGTGTATCAGTCAATAAAGATATGGCTGACCCACCGCTATCGCGAGCAGGCTCACTCCTACAATGGATTTGTGTGAAGGCTGAGAAATCCTTGCGTGCAGCAAAAGGAACAAGCAATGAACGATCAACACTGGGGCCCATCCATCAGTGCAGACATCGTGGTCATCGGCGGCGGTACGGCCGGTATCGGTTTTGTCGCCAGCCTGCTCAAGCGTGATCCGGCGCTGAAAATCACCGTGATTGAACCGAGCGCCCAGCATTACTATCAACCGGCGTGGACGCTGGTCGGCGGTGGTGCCTACGACGTCAAAGACACCGCCCGGCCGATGAACAAGGTCATGCCCAAGCAAGCAAACTGGCTGCAAGCGGCGGTCACCGCAATCGACCCGGACAAGCGCCAACTCACCCTCAATGATCAACGCACAGTCAGCTATCAAAACCTGATTGTTTGCCCCGGCCTGCGTCTGGCCTGGGAGAAGATCGAAGGCTTGCAAGAGAGCCTCGGCCAGCACGGCGTCACCTCCAATTACAGCTATCAGCACGCGCAGTACACCTGGGATCAGGTGCAGAAACTGCGCGGCGGCAAAGCGCTGTTCACCCAGCCGGCGATGCCGATCAAATGCGCCGGTGCGCCGCAAAAAGCGCTTTATCTGTCTTGCGATCACTGGCTGAAAAACGGTGCGCTGAACAACGTCCAGGTCGAATTCAACCTGGCCGGCGCTGCGCTTTTCGGCGTGGCGACGTTCGTGCCGCCGCTGATGAAGTACATCGAAAAATACAACGCGCAGTTGGCGTTCAACTCGAATCTGGTCAAGGTCGACGGCCCGGCGAAAACCGCCTGGTTCGAGATCAAGGACGCCGACGGCAACGTCAGCCGCGTAGCGAAAACCTTCGATCTGTTGCACGTGGTGCCGCCGCAGGTGTCGCCGGACTTCATCGCGCAAAGTCCCTTGGCCGACGCGGCCGGCTGGTGTGAAGTCAATCCGCACAGCCTGCAGCATCCGCGTTATCCAGACGTGTTCGCGCTGGGTGATATCTGCGGCACCAGCAACGCGAAAACCGCCGCAGCAGTGCGTAAACAAGTGGTGGTGGTCGCGGAAAACCTGCTGGCTCTGCGCAAGCAACAATCGCTGCCGCTGAAGTACGACGGTTACGGTTCCTGCCCGCTGACGGTGGAGAAGGGCAAGGTGATCCTCGCCGAGTTCGGTTATGCCGGTAAGTTGCTGCCGACCTTCCCGTTGGACCCGACCGTGGCGCGGCGCTCGGCGTGGTTGCTCAAGGCGACGCTGCTGCCGTGGTTCTACTGGAACGGCATGCTCAAAGGGCGCGAGTGGCTGACCGGCCTGTCCAAAGTCGACTGAGAACATCCTATGTTGCTGGCAAGCCTGTTTGGTGTGGTGATGGGGTTGGTGCTCGGTTTGACCGGGGCCGGCGGTGGGATTCTCGCGGTGCCGGCGTTGGTCCTCGGCCTCGGCTGGACGATGACTCAGGCAGCGCCGGTGGCGTTGTTTGCGGTGGGCAGTGCGGCGGCGGTCGGTGCGATCGATGGCCTGCGTCATGGCCTGGTGCGCTATCGTGCGGCGTTGTTGATTGCCGCGCTCGGCGCGGTGTTTTCGCCGTTGGGCATTTACTTCGCGCACCAGTTGCCGGATAAAATCCTGATGATCCTGTTCAGTCTGCTTATGGTCATGGTGGCCTGGCGCATGCTGCGCCGCGAGCGTCAGCAGGAAGGGCCGAGTGATCATGGCCATGCCAGTTGGGGTCAGAAGAATTGCATGCTCAATGAAGAAACCGGGCGCTTCGACTGGACCGCCAAATGCACCGCAACGCTGGCGGCGTTGGGCGCGATTACCGGGGTGGTGTCCGGTTTGCTTGGGGTCGGTGGCGGCTTCTTGATCGTGCCGGCGTTCAAGCAACTGACTGACGTGCAGATGCGCGGGATTGTCGCGACGTCGTTGATGGTGATCAGTCTGATTTCGGCGATCGGGGTGATCGGCTCGTTTCACGCCGGTGTGCGGATTGATGCGCAGGGCGCGGCGTTTATCGTCGCCAGCATTGTCGGCATGATCATCGGCCGTAAGCTCTGTGCGCGGGTGCCGGCGCGGGCGTTGCAGGTGGGATTTGCCAGTGTCTGTCTGGTGGTGGCGGGGTATATGTTGTTGCGGGCGTAAAGCAAAAATCGCAGCCCGTGAGGGCTGCGATCCATTAACCGCTTACAACACCAGATGTGGCAACCACAGCGAAATCGCCGGAATGTAGGTCACCAGCATCAACACCAGGAACAGCACCGCGTAAAACGGCAGCAGCGCTTTCACAGTGCTCTCGATGCTGACCTTGCCCACCGCCGAACCGACAAACAGCACCGCGCCTACCGGCGGTGTTATCAGCCCGATCCCGAGGTTGACCAGCATGATCATGCCGAACTGCACCGGATCCACACCGATACCGAGAATCACCGGCATCAGGATCGGCGTCAGGATCAGGATCAGCGGCGCCATGTCCATCACCGTGCCGAGCAACAGCAGCATGACGTTGATGCACATCAGGATCACGTAGCGGTTGTCCGACAGGGTCAGGAACAGCGTGGTGATCTTTGCTGGGATCTGCATCAGGGTCATGATGTAGCCGAAGCTCGCGGCGAAACCGATCAGGATCATCACGATCGAAATCGTCCGCACGGTGCGGTGCATCAGTTTCGGCAGTTCACTCCATTTGTAGTCGCGGTAAATGAACATGGTGACGAAGAATGACCACAGCACGGCAATCGCCGCCGATTCGGTCGCGGTGAAGATCCCCGAGAGGATGCCGCCGAGGATGATCACCATCGCCATCATGCCCCAGAGGGCCTCGCCGACGATTTTCAACGCCTGGCGCATCGGGATGACTTCACCTTTGGGGTAGTTGCGCTTTTTCGCGAAGATCAGGCACAGCACCATCAGGCAGGCGCTCATCATCAGGCCCGGCACTATGCCGGCCATGAATAGCGAGGCAATCGAAACCGTACCACCGGCGGCCAGGGAGTAGAGCACCGAGTTATGGCTTGGCGGAGTCAGCAGGGCTTGCACCGAGCCGCTGACGGTCACGGCGGTGGAGAAATCCCGTGGATAGCCCTTGCGTTCCATTTCCGGAATCAGCACCGAACCCACCGACGCGGTGTCGGCCACTGACGACCCGGAGATCGCGCCGAAAAAGGTCGAGGCGACAATGTTGACCAGTGACAGGCCACCGCGCACAAACCCCACCAGCACCCCGGCACACGCCACCAACCGGCGAGACATGCCGCCCTCGGCCATGATCGCACCAGCCAGCACGAAGAACGGAATGGCCAGCAGCGAGAATTTGTTCACCCCCGAGGCGACCTGAATCATCACCGCCTGGAACGGAATGTCGATCCACCATGCACCGATCAGCGCGGCGGCGCCCAGTGCGTAGGCGACCGGCATGCCGATCAGGATCAATACGATAAAGCTACCCAGCAGTATCAGAGCGTCCATTAAGCGGCACCTTCACTTTCTTCAACCAGGTCGAACTGCACGACGCGTCGTTTGCTCTGATCACCGAGCAAGAGTTTTTCCAACACGAAAATCAGCGTCAGCAAACCACCCACGGGAATGGGCAAGTAGGTCACGCCAACCCGCAGATCGGGCAGAGCAGCCATGAACTGATTCCAAGTGGACATGCACAGTTTGGCGCCCCAGATCGTCATGAAGATGCAGATCGCCGCCATGAGCAGTTGTGAAAATATCGCCGCTGCAGATCTCAGTTGTGGAGGCATGCGATCGGTGAGCATGGCCACGGCCATGTGCGCACCGGCGCGGTAACTGGCGGCGGCGCCGATGAAGGTAAACACCATCATCAGCAGGATCGCCGTGGGCTCGGGCCAGCTCGAGCCGGTGCCCAGCACGTAGCGGGCGAACACGCCCCAGGGAATCATCAGGGAAATCGCCAGAACAGAAAGGCCGGCGACCCAGATGCACGTCATGTAGATCTTGTCGTTGATACGCAGCAGTAGATTCTTCATCGGGTTCCACCGTAACCGGGCGCGCCGCAGTCATCGGGCGCACCGGGCCTTGTTCATGAGGACGGAGCGGGAGACGTTACTGAACGGCTTCGATTTTCTTGATCAGGTCGGCGTACTTCGCGCCGTACTTTTCCCGCACCGGAGCGGTGGCGTCGTAGAAGGGTTTCTTGTCGACCTCGATGAACTCGACGCCGGCGGCCTTGAGTTTTTCTTCACTGGCAGCGGACTTCTTGTCCCACAGCACGCGCTCTTCGGCTTGGGCAGCCTTGGCGGCGGTCTTGACCAGCGTCTGCTGATCCGGGGTCAGTTTTTCCCAAGTGATTTTCGACATCACGATCGGCTCTGGCAGGATCAGGTGACCGGTGAGGCTGTAGTACTTCGCATTCTGGAAGTGGTTGTGTTCGAGCAGGGTTGGCGGGTTGTTTTCCGCGCCGTCGATTACGCCGGTCTGCAGGGCGCTGAAGATCTCTCCGGTGTCCATGGCGATGCCGTTGCCGCCCATGGCGTTCATCATGTCGATGAACATCGGGTTGCCTTGCACGCGGATTTTCATGCCCTTGAGGTCTTCGAGCTTGCGCACCGGTTTCTTGGTGTAGACGTTGCGCGTGCCGCCGTCCATCCAGGCCAGGGCCACCAAGCCGAATTCGGAGTTGGTGATTTTGTCGAGGATTTCGTCGCCCACCGGGCCGTCGATGACGTTACGCATGTGTTGATGGTCGCGGAAGATGAACGGCATGTTGAACACGTTCACGTCCGGTACCACCGGGCCGACGATACCCAGGCTGACGCGAGACAGCTGTACTGCGCCGACCTGCATCTGCTCGATGACCTCCTTTTCGGAACCCAGCACACCGCCGGGGAAGTACTGAAAGGTCAGCTCGCCGTTGGTTTCCTTGGTCAGGGTCTTGCCCATGTTTTCTTCGGCCACCACGGTTGGATAACCGGCGGGATGAATGTCAGCGAATTTGAGTTGCAGGGCCTGAGCGGCGCCAGTGAAGGTAAACATCAGCGGGATTGCAGCGGCCAGCAAGGTGCGTTTGAAGTACATGGGGGTGAGTCTCCAGTCTTGTTATTGTTGTGTTCAAGGCGCAGCGGTGCAGCAGAGGGTTTAAAGCAAATCGTTGAACAAGGGTTCCGCAAGGCCTTTGACATTGGGGTTCAGGGCGAATACGCCACCGGCCAGAGAGTGCGGATCGTGGTCGTCGCCGGGACGAATCGAGGTGACGAACAAAGTGTCCATGCGGCTGCCGCCGAAGGCACACATGGTCGGTTTTTTCACCGGCACCTCCAGTGAGAAATCAAGACGACCGTCCGGCGCGAAGCGGTGAATCAGGCCGGCGTCGTTGGCGCAGATCCAGTAGAAACCTTCAGCATCCACGGCAGCGCCATCTGGCCGCCCGGGGAAGTGGTTCATGTCGACGAACACACGACGGTTCGACGGCGTGCCAGTCTCGGTGTCGTAATCGAACGCCCAGATCAGTTGCACGTCGGGGTGCGAATCGGACAGGTACATCGTCTTGCCGTCAGGGCTGAAGCCGAGGCCGTTGGGCACGATGAAACCGTCGAGCTGCGTTTCGATCACGCCAGACTGCCCGGCGCCGTAGCGGTAGAGCCGGCCTTCAGGCGCACTCAGGCCCATGTTCAACACCATGCTGCCGGCCCAGAAACGGCCCTGTCGGTCGCAGCGACCATCGTTGAGGCGCATGTCTGCGCGACTGTGCTCGACGCTGGCCAGCCGTTCGCTGTCGAGGCTGCCGTCGCTGTGCGGGTGCAGATGAAAAAAGCCGCTCTCCATGCCGGCGACCCAGCCGCCACCGCTATGGTGGGCGATGCAGGCGAGCATTTCCGGGGTTTTCCAGGCATGCACGTGGCCGGTGTCGGCGCTCCAGCGTTGCAGCCCGCCGTTGGCAATATCCACCCAATACAGCGCGTTTTCCTGCGGCACCCAGACCGGGCTTTCGCCCACGGCGTTGCGGGCATCGACGATCAATTCGGCTTGCATACTCATTCCTTCGCGTCGTTGTCAGGGTGATCAGTCGCCGAACGGACCTGCGGCGACAAACGCGCCGCCCTGATAGATCCGCGCCGGGTCATCGGCGGCCGGCATCGGTTGCGCCTCGACTTTTTCGCGGAACACTTCGGAGCTGTCCTTCGCCTCAAAGCCGAGGTGGCTGGCGAAGCGGTTGTCCCACCAGACGTCCTTGTTGGCGGACATGCCGTAGACCACGGTGTGGCCGACGTTCGGCGTGTATAGCGCGCGTTCGAGCAATTGCGTGAGGTCGTCGAAACTCAGCCAGGTGTGCATCATCCGGCGGTTTTGCGGCTCGGGAAACGAGGAGCCGATGCGGATACTGACGGTCTCGATGCCGTAGCGATCGAAGTAGAAACTGGCCATGTCTTCGCCGTAGGACTTGGACAAGCCGTAGTAGCCATCCGGGCGGCGCGCGGAGCTGGCGTCGAGCGGTTCGTCCTGTTTGTAGAAGCCGATGACGTGGTTGGAACTGGCGAAGATCACTCGCTTCACACCATGCCGGCGCGCCGCTTCGTAGATGTGAAACACGCCGCAGATGTTGGCGCCGAGGATTTCTTCGAAGGGTCGCTCGACGGAGACGCCGCCGAAATGCAGGATCGCATCGACACCTTCGACCAGTTGATGCACGGCGTGTTTGTCGGCCAGATCGCAAGGGACGATTTCTTCGCGATCATCGACGGCCGCGGCAATGGCGGCAATGTCCGACAGGCGCAGGACATTGGCATAAGGGCGCATACGTTCGCGCAGAACTTTGCCCAGGCCCCCGGCAGCGCCGGTCAGCAGCAGACGGTTGAACGGGGCGTGGGGAGTAGAGGTAGACGTCATGGCAAGCCCTTACACGTTGTTATTAGGTTTGTTGTAGGTTGTCGTATGACTGCGCTGAAGTATCGGTAGGGTTTCCGGAACTTGTCAACGCGACTTTTGGTGTAGATGACGGAAGGCCTGGCCTCTTTTCAATCACCACAGTTCTGTATTTGCAATGCAATCCCATGTGGGAGCGAGCCTGCTCGCGAAAGCGGTGTGTCAATTAACATCGATGGTGAATCTGCCGCCGCCACCGCTGGCAAGCCAGCTCCCACAGGTATCAGCGTTGTTTTCAATTACTGCATTCACCACAAAATCCTGTGGGAGCTGGCTTGCCAGCGATGAGGCCGTTCCAGGCAACTCTTGTATCGACTGACACGCCGCCTTCGCGAGCAGGCTCGCTCCCACAGGGAAACTCGGTGTGACGACTGGCTTTACAACAACGAAATCGGATAACTGATAAAGATCCGGTTCTCGTCAAACTCGTTGGTGCTGAAGTCCCGGCGTATCGTCGCGTTGCGCCATTTCACGTTGAGATTCTTCAGCGGGCCGCTTTGCACGGTGTAGGCCAGTTCCGACTCGCGGCCCCATTCCTTGCCGTCATTGGTGGTGGCGGTGTGCACGTTGTCGCCGCTGATGTAGCGGTTCATCAGGGTCAGGCCCGGAACACCGAGGGCGACGAAGTTGTAGTCGTGGCGCAACTGCCAGGAGCGTTCCTTGGCGTTGTCATAACTGGCGTTGTAACTGTCGTTGGCGAGGGTGCCGCCGCTGGTGCCGTTGACCCGCATCCACGCGTCGTCGCCACTGAGCTTTTGCAGACCGACATAGAAGGTGTTGCCGCCGTAGCGGGCCGAAAGCAGGGCGAACGCGGTTTTGTTGTCGAGGTCGCCAGCTTGGGCGCTGCCGTCTTCCTTGCCGGTGAAGAAACCGAGGTTGGCGCCGAGGGTCCAGTCGCCCAACGGCTGGCTGTGGCTGAGGTTGAAATACTGCTGCTGGTAGATGTCGCTGAGTTCGGCGTACCACACGCCGACGAGGGTACGCTTGTCGTTGAAGGTGTATTCGCCGCCGCCGAAGTTGAAGCGGTCGGAAGTGAACGCGCCGCGGCCGTTCATCGACATGTCTTCCATGCTCGCGTCATTGCGCGGGCTGTTGCCACGGAACTGGCCACCGTAGACAGTCAGGCCATTGATCTCGGTGGAGGTGATCTGGCCGCCGCGAAAGGTCTGCGGCAGCGAGCGGCCATCGTCGGAACGCAGGATCGGCAGCACCGGCATCCATTCGCCGACCTTCAATTCAGTCTTGGAGACTTTGGCCTTCAACGCCACGCCGAGACGTCCGAAATTGTCGGCCGGACGCCCGTCATCGTGGATCGGCAACAGTTGCGTACCGCCCGTACCTTTGCCGCCATCGAGCTTCTGCGAGTACATGCCAAGGATGTCGAGCCCGAAGCCGACCGTGCCTTGGGTGAAGCCGGATTTGGCATCGAGGATGAAGTTCTGCGTCCACTCTTCAGCCTTGCCCTGCGGGTTGGCCGGGTTGACGAAGTTGCGGTTGAAGTAGGCATTGCGCAGGTTCAGCGTGGCTTTGCTGTCTTCGAGAAAGCCTTCGGCATCGGCGCTCATCGGTAAGGCAAGGGCGAGGCTGCTGCAGCCGATCAGGCCGATGGTGGAACGCGGGCGAAGCGTGGCAAAGCGGGAAGGGCGGACGGAACTGCAGACGAGTGTACTCACTGTGACGCTCCCTGTTGCGTTTGTTGTTTTTATTATTTGTCATACGTCGTCGTACAACATGGTTGCGGATATTTCCTCGGTTTTCCGGGAATGTCAACAGCAAGTTATACGATGACTTGCCGTCGCGACGCAGATCACTTTGTAGGAGCTGCGGCACGCTGCGATCTTTTGATCTGGCTTTTTAAAAAACAGGATCAAAAGATCGCAGCCTCGTTTCACTCGACAGCTCCTACAAGGATTTGTGTTGTCCATGGGATGTGTGTTGCCGGTGAATTTGCGGCAAACTTCACCCACGTTCCGCACAAGGCCTTTCCATGGATCAATACGCCCCGCGCAACTGGCAGCCCCACGAAAAGCCCAGTCTGCCCGGTTCCCCCTCGACGCCGTTGCACTCCAACCCCAAGCGCCTGGCCTATGCGCTGGTCGGTTTACTGGTGGCGGTGACCGGTGGCTTGGGCAACTCGCTGGTGGTGGCCAACCTGCCTTATCTGCAAGGTGCACTCGGCGCAACCACGGCGGAAATGGCCTGGCTGCCGGCGGCGTATGTGATGACCAACGTGTCGATGAACCTGTTGCTGGTGAAGTTTCGTCAGCAGTTCGGTTTGCGTGCATTCACCGAAGTGTTTCTGGTGCTGTATGCGCTGGTGACTTTCGGCCATCTGTTCGTCAACGACCTGAATTCCGCGGTGGCGGTGCGCGCGGCCCACGGCATGGTGGGCGCGGCGCTGAGTTCGCTGGGCCTGTATTACATGGTCCAGGCGTTCCCGGCGAAGTGGCGGCTGAAGGCGCTGGTACTCGGCCTCGGCACCTCGCAACTGGCCTTGCCATTGGCGCGATTATTTTCCGAAGACTTGCTGCAGATCGCCGAATGGCGCGGCTTGTACCTGTTCGAACTGGGCATGGCGTTGCTGTCGCTCGGCTGCGTGTTGCTGCTCAAGCTACCGCCCGGCGATCGCTTCAAAACTTTCGAAAAACTCGACTTTCTCACCTTTGCCATTCTCGCCACTGGCGTGGCGTTGCTGTGTGCGGTGTTGTCGCTGGGGCGGATCGATTGGTGGCTGGAGGCCGACTGGATCGGCTATGCGTTGGCTGCTTCGATTGCCTTGATCATCGCCGGTCTGGCCATCGAACATAACCGCAGCAACCCGCTGCTGATGACCCGTTGGCTGGGCAGCGGGACGATGATCCGCCTGGCGCTGGCGGTGACCCTGATTCGCATGGTCACCTCGGAGCAGTCCACCGGTGCCGTGGGTTTTATGCAGAACCTGAACATGGGCTACGAGCAGTTGCACAGCCTCTACGTGGTGATGCTGATCGGCAGCGTCGCGGGGTTGTTGACCAGCGCGCTGACGATCGACCCCAAACACCTGCTGATGCCGCTGATCATCTCGCTGGGTCTGATGGCCACCGGGTCGGTGATGGACAGCTTCTCCAACAACCTGACCCGCCCGGAAAACCTCTACTTCAGCCAGTTTCTGCTGGCCTTCGGCAGCACGTTTTTCCTCGGCCCGACCATGGTTTTCGGTACGCGCAACGTGCTGACCAATCCGCGCAATCTGGTGAGTTTTTCCGTGCTGTTCGGGATCTGCAACAACCTCGGTGGCCTGCTCGGTGCGGCGCTTCTGGGCACTTTTCAGATCGTCCGGGAAAAATTTCATTCCAGTCAAATCGTTGAGCACCTGACGCTGTCTGACCCTTTGGTGGCTGCGCGTGTGCAGAGCGGCGGTTCGGCGTATGGCTCGCTGTTGGCCGACCCGAGTTTGCGCAATCTGGCGGGTATTCGCAGCCTGTCCAATGCCGCGACCCGAGAGGCCAATGTACTGGCCTACAACGATGTGTTCATGTTGATCGCTGTGATTGCTGTGCTGACCATGATCTGGCTGTCCATTCGTGCGCTGTGGCTGATGAGCACCACCAAAGCCGTCGCCCCCGCGCCTTCCACACCTTCGAGCGGTGCCACTTCTTCATGACCGAACCGACCACCACAACCACCAATGCCATTGCCGCCACGCCCGAGGGTGTGGCACCGCCGTCATCGCCGAACACCGAGCCGCGCTCGCTGCGCGTGCGGATCATTTCTTCGCTGGGCTTTGCCGCGATTGCCATCGTCGGCGTGTTGATCGTTTTGTATGCCTGGCAATTGCCGCCGTTCAGCAGTGCGGTTGAGACTACCGAAAACGCGTTGGTGCGCGGGCAGGTGACGATCATCGGCCCGCAACTCGCCGGTTATGTTTACGAGGTCCCGGTGCAGGATTTCCAGTACGTGAAGGCCGGGGATTTGCTGGTGCGTCTGGACGACCGCATCTATCAGCAGCGACTCGACCAGTCACTGGCGCAACTGGCGGTGCAGAAAGCCGCGTTGGCCAATGTGGTGCAGCAACGCAACAGCGCCGAGGCGACGATCAAATTGCGTCAGGCGGCGCAGGCCGACAGCGAAGCGCAGTTGCGCAAGAGTGAAGCGGATCTGCGCCGGAATCAGGAATTGGTACGCGACGGTTCGGTGTCGAAGCGCGAGATGGACGTCGCGCTGGCGGCGAATGCGCAAAGCATTGCGGCGGTCGCGCAAGCCAAGGCCAATCTGGAAATCGCCCGTCAGGATCTGCAAACGGTGATCGTCAATCGTGGCTCGCTGGAGGCGGCCGTGGCCAGCGCCGAAGCGGCGGTGCAACTGGCACGGATTGATCTGTCGAATACGCGCATCGTCGCCCCGCGTGACGGCCAGCTCGGGCAGATCGGCGTGCGCCTCGGTGCCTACGTCAACTCCGGAGCGCAGTTGATGGCGTTGGTGCCAAACCAGAAATGGGTGATCGCCAACATGAAAGAAACCCAGATGGATAACGTGCGCGTCGGGCAACCGGTGCGCTTCACCGTCGATGCGCTGAATCACCGCCGATTCACCGGGCATGTGCAGCATATTTCGCCGGGGACGGGCTCGGAATTTGCCCTGTTGCAGGCGGACAACGCCACCGGCAATTTCGTCAAAATTGCCCAGCGGGTGCCGGTGCGGATCACCATCGATCCGGATCAGCAGGAAGAGGAGCGTTTGCGGCCGGGGATGTCGGTGGTGGTCAGCATCGACACCGCAGCGGGCGACACCCAACCTCACTGATCAACAGATAACCCTGTGGGAGCTGGCTTGCCAGCGATGACGTCGGCATATCCGAAATATTTGTTCCTGACACACCGCCATCGCTGGCAAGCCAGCTCCCACAGGGGGATCGTGTTTCAGGTTGTGATCATTGGCGCTAGAGTGCCGAGCAGGGATACGGCGGCTACGGCACCAATGCCGAGTAACCACTCCAGCATCACAGTGCGCCGGAGCGCGCCCATCCGCTGTTCACAATCTTCAACCCGCAAGCGATTGAACAGCGCCAACCCTAGCATCCCCAGCACGATCAGCGCCTTGATCAACAGAATCAACGCAAACCCGCTGAACAGCGGCGTCGGCCACCACTGGCCAGTGAGCACGCGCACATTGATCAACCCCGTGATCAGCAACCCCGCGACCAAGGCATAACCGATCCCGCTGAAGCGCCGCAAAATTTCACGCATCGGCTCCGTCGGCTGACGCAGAATCAGCACCAGCATCAACAATCCGCCCAACCACGCCGCCACGCAGGTCAGATGAACGATCTGGTTGAGAATCAGCAATTGCCCGCTCAAACCATCGAGCATCGCACCATGCCCGACCGGTGCCAGGGTCGCGAGCAACAATGCGCTCAAGCCCAAACGCAACGGCATGCTCGAACGCCAAGGCGTGAACAACAGCACCAACAGCGCGGCATTGATCAGCAGATGCCAGCGCCATACCTGACCAAAAAACGTATGGCCCAGCACCAGCGCAACCGTGTCTGGGTCAAACGCCGCCGCTGCCGAACCGGCCATGCTCGCGGTGATCAACAGCGCCCAGGCAATTCCGCTGAGCAGTGCCACAGTCGCCAGCCAACGCGCCAGTCGCGCCAGGTGCCGGTCCACTTGCGGCGCTTCATCCTTGAGCAGCAACGGCCTGAACAACCAGGCCCCGAACAGCATCAACACCACGATGAAATGCACAAAGCGGCACAGCACCAGCGCTTCACTCATGAATTACTGACTCACCTTGAACTGGTAGGCGCCTTCGCTTTTGTGCGTGTCGACAGACACTGCGTGCCATTCGACTTTGTACTCGCCGGCGCTCAAAGGAGCTGCGGGGGTAACGATCAGGGTTTTCTTGTCGCCCTCGGTGGTCAGCGGTTTGACCGCGACCGGTGCGCCATCGCGAGTCAACGTGACTTTGGTGAAACTGGCCTCGACACCTTCGGAAAAGGTCAGGCGCAAATCGGCGGGAGCTGCGACTGTGCTATCGGCGGCCGGGATCTGGCTTTTCAGGTGGGCGTGGGCAAATACGGAAGATGCGGCGAACAGCGAAGCGAGCAGGGCAGTGGTGGTCAGGACGTTCTTGAACAGCATCGCGAATACCTCTGAGGCAGGAGTGAAGAAGCGTCAGTTTAGCCATCCGCTCACGCCAGTACGAAGTTTTGTTTGCAGCGGTCGCCCGCGGACCAGAGCGGATGCTAGTCTTGGGCAACGCTGTTGTCAGGGAGCCCTCATGGGCAATCACAAGATCGAGATTCGTCGCAACAACGTCGAGAAAATTCTCCTCGCGGCGGAAAAAGTCTTCGCCGAAAAAGGCTTCGGCGGCACGGCCATGGCCGACATCGCGGCTGAAGTGCAACTGCCGCGCTCCAACCTGCATTACTACTTCAGCACCAAGAGCGAGCTGTACAGCGCGGTGCTGTTCGATCTGCTGGAAGTATGGAAACAGGATGCGCTGTGCTTTGAGATGTTCGACGATCCGCGCGTGGTGCTGAGCAGCTACATCCGCGCCAAGATGAACCACTCGCGCAGCCGACCGTACGGCTCGAAAGTCTGGGCCAACGAGATCATCCACGGCGCGCCAACGTTGGGCGAGGCGCTGGATGTCAGCCTGTATGACTGGGCGAAAATGAAGGAAGCGAAGATTCGTCAGTGGGTCGAGGACAAGCGGATTCTGCCGGTGGAACCGTCGAGTTTGCTGTACATGATCTGGGCGTCGACGCAGCACTATGCCGACTTTGATCATCAGGTGAATATTCTGAATGAGCATCAGCCGTTGTCGGATATGCAGTTTGAGCGGGCGGTGCAGACGGTGACGAGTGTGATATTGCGTGGGATCGGGCTGGAGCCCTAGAAGCAGACCCTCACCCCAGCCCTCTCCCGGAGGGAGAGGGGGCCGACCGAGGTGTCTCTCGAAGTACATCGACCTGAAGAACCGCGTCGATTGTGGATTCAAAGCCGTCCGAGCCTGTGGATGTTTCGACTATGGATTCAAAGCAAATCGTTCACGTCGGTGGATTTCTGAAGCATCCCCCAATCAGTCCCCTCTCCCGGAGGGAGAGGGGGTCTACGGAGGTGTCTCTCGAGGTACATCGACCTGAAGAACCGAGTCGATTGCGGATTCAAAGCAAATCGTTCATGTCGGTGGATTTCTGAAGCATCCCCCAATCAGTCCCCTCTCCCTTTGGGAGAGGGTTAGGGTGAGGGGCTAGACCGCAACGTGATACGGATTCCGCGGATCATGATTCCAGTCCAGAAACGGCTTCCCAGTCTCCATCGGCACCATCTCGATACAGTCCGCCACCGGACACGTGATCTGGCACAGATTGCAGCCCACACACTCCTCATCAATCACTTCATATTTATGCGTGCCGTCCGCCTGCTTCAGACTGCTGATCGCCTGGTGTGAAGTGTCCTCACAAGCAATGTGGCAACGCCCGCAACCAATGCACGCGTCCTGATCAATCTTGGCGATCACCTGATAGTTGATATCGAGGTACTTCCAGTCCGTGGTGTTGCCCACCGCGCGCCCGGAAAACTCGGCGATGCTGGCGTAACCCTGACTGTCCATCCACCGCGACAACCCATCCTTCATCTCTTCGACAATGCGGAACCCATGCAGCATCGCCGCCGTGCACACCTGCACTGCGCCGCTGCCCAGCGCCATGAATTCTGCCGCATCGCGCCAACTGCCGATGCCGCCAATCCCGCAGATCGGCAAGCCCTGGGTCTGAGGATCGCGGGCGATTTCGGCGACCATGTTCAGCGCAATCGGCTTCACGGCCGAGCCGCAATAACCGCCGTGGGTGCTTTTGCTGCCGACGGTGGGCAGGGCGACCATGTGTTCCAGGTCGACGCTGGTGATCGAGTTGATCGTATTGATCAGCGACACTGCATCGGCACCGCCGCGATGGGCGGCGCGGGCGGCGACGCGGATGTCGGTGATGTTCGGCGTCAGTTTGACGATCACCGGCAGCGAGCAATAGGTCTTGCACCAGCGCGTGACCTGTTCGACGTACTCCGGCACCTGACCGACCGCCGCACCCATACCGCGTTCAGGCATGCCGTGCGGGCAGCCGAAATTCAGCTCGATACCGTCAGCGCCGGTGGCTTCCACCAGCGGCAGAATGTGTTTCCACGATTCCTCCACGCACGGCACCATCAGCGAAACGATCAGCGCGCGATCCGGCCAGTCCTTCTTCACCTGAGTGATTTCGCGCAGGTTGATTTCCAGCGAACGGTCGGTGATCAGCTCGATGTTGTTGATGCCCAGCACTTCACGGTTATTGCCGTAGTGCGCCGAGTAACGCGACGACACGTTGACCGCCGCCGGATCCTCTCCGAGGGTTTTCCAGACCACGCCACCCCAGCCCGCTTCGAAGGCGCGGACCACGTTGTAAGCTTTGTCGGTCGGTGGCGCAGAGGCCAGCCAGAAAGGATTCGGCGCTTTGATGCCAGCGAAGACAATCGACAGATCGGCCATTTACGCAGCCTCCACGTTAAGCATCAGTTGAGCATTGATCGCCTCGGCGGCGCGTTTGCCGTGCTGTACGGCTTGCACGGTGAGGTCCTGATCGAGGCTGGTGCAGTCGCCGCCGGCATACACGCCGGGGATGCTGGTGCGCAGGTTTTCATCGACGTAGATGCGTTCGCCCTGACGCTTGAGTTCACGGGCCAACGGGTCGGCGAGGGCGCTGCCGTCGAAGGCCTGACCGATGGCTTTGAAGATCGCATCAGCGGCCAGTTCGAAGGTCTCGCCGGTGGTTTGCAGGCGACCGTCGACAAGATCGGTGCGGGCGAAACGCATGCCGCGCACCTGGCCCTGAGCGTCGAGCAGCACCTCTTCCGGTTGCGCCCAGGTCAGCAGACGTACTTGGTTGGCTTTGGCGATGTCCTGTTCATGACCGGTGGCGCCCATGTCGGCGGCGCCACGGCGATACACCAGATTGACGTCGCGGGCACCGAGGCGGGCCATTTGCACGGCCATGTCGATCGCGGTGTTGCCGGCGCCGAGGACGATGCAGCGTTCGGCCAGTGGCAGTTGCGTGAGGTCATCGGCCTGGCGCAATTCGCGAATGTAGTCGGTGGCAGCGAGCAGGCCGGGGGCATCTTCGTGGGCCAAACCGAGTTGCTTGCTTGCGTTGAGGCCGAGGCCGAGGAACACCGCGTCGAACTGCTGATGCAGTTCACTCAGCGTCAGATTCTCGCCGAGCTTGTGCCCGTGACGAATCTCGATGCCGCCGATCTGCAGAAGGAAATCCAGTTCCTTCTGCGCGTAGTCGTCGACCAGTTTGTACTTGGCGATTCCGTATTCATTGAGGCCGCCAGCCTTTTCCCGAGCTTCGAAAATCACCACGTCATGGCCGTGCATGGCGCTGCGATGCGCACAGGACAAACCGGCCGGCCCGGCACCGACCACGGCGATGCGTTTGCCGCTGGCAGCCGCGCGCTGGAACGGGTGCTCGCTGAAGTGCGCGTTGTCCACGGCGTAGCGTTGCAGCAGGCCGATCAGCACCGGCGCGCATTCCTGAGCGTTGTTGCGCACGCAGGCTTGCTGGCAAAGGATTTCCGTCGGACACACCCTCGCGCAACTGCCACCGAGGATGTTCGCCGAGAGGATTTTCTGCGCAGCACCGGGGACGTTGTCCTGATGAATGTTGCGGATGAACGACGGAATGTCGATCTCGCTGGGGCACGCGTTGACGCACGGCGCGTCGTAGCAATACAGGCAGCGCGAGGCTTCCAGATGCGCCTGCCGGGCATTGAGCGGCGGCGCTAAATCGGTGAAATGCCCGGCGAGGGCGGCCGCGCTTTCGTGCGGGTGGGGGAGATGGTTCAGGGTCTCGATCACGGTTTTTTGCCTCACGGTTATTTGAGGTTCTCTGCCTCTATCGGGCAGTGGTTTTTGTGGCGTTCGGGATGGCCTCATCGCTGGCAAGCCAGCTCCCACAAGGTTTTGTGAGCACCACAGATCCCTGTGGGAGCTGGCTTGCCAGCGATAGGCCGAAGGCCGCTTTCAGCGTTTCACAGCAACTGGCTTGTGCAACTCAGCCCGCTTGCTCAGCAAATCAAACACCGCCGGATACGCCGGCCGTTCGATGTACCGCCCGGCCCCGCGCTCGGCGCGCAGGTCGCCATCGGCCCAGACCACCCGGCCCTGGCTGACGGTATGGCTCGGCACACCGCGCACGGTCTTGCCTTCGAAGATGTTGAAGTCCACCTGCTGATGGTGGGTCTTGGCGGAAATGGTCCGGGTGCCTTGCGGATCCCACAGCACCAGATCGGCATCGGCACCCACACGAATCGCGCCTTTGCGTGGATACAGGTTGAAGATCTTCGCGGTGTTGGTGGAGGTGAGGGCGACGAAATCCTGCATCGACAAACGCCCGGAGTTAACCCCCTCATCCCAAAGCACTGCCATGCGATCTTCGATACCCGCCGTACCGTTGGGAATCTTGCTGAAGTCATCGCGCCCGGCGGCTTTTTGCTCGGCGCAGAAGCAGCAATGGTCAGTCGCGGTGGTGTGCAGATTGCCATTTTGCAGTCCGTGCCACAGCGCCTCTTGATGACCCCGCGGACGGAACGGCGGGCTCATCACGTAACCGGCAGCGGTCTGCCAGTCCGGGTGTTGATAGACGCTGTCGTCGAGCAGCAAATGCCCGGCGAGGACTTCGCCATAAACCGGTTGGCCCTTGCTGCGCGCATAAGTGATTTCGTCGAGGGCTTCCTTGGTCGAAACGTGCACCAGATACAACGGCGTGCCGATGGTTTCAGCAATACGAATCGCCCGGCTCGCCGCTTCACCTTCAACCTGCGAGGGCCGCGACAGCGGATGCGCCTCCGGCCCGGTGATGCCCTGGGCCATCAACTTGCGTTGCAAGTGATAAACCAGCTCGCCGTTTTCCGCGTGCACGGTCGGCACCGCGCCGAGTTCCAGGCAGCGCTCGAAACTCGCCACCAGCGTGTCGTCGGCGGCCATGATTGCGTTCTTGTAAGCCATGAAATGCTTGAAGCTGTTGATCCCGTGATGGCTGACCAGCTCGGCCATTTCCTCACGCACCTGCTCGCTCCACCAGGTGATTGCGACGTGGAAGCCATAGTCGGAAGCCGACTTTTCCGCCCAGCCGCGCCACTGATGAAAGGCTTCCATCAGCGACTGCTGCGGATTGGGAATCACAAAATCGATGATCGATGTGGTGCCGCCGGCCAGACCGGCCGCCGTGCCGCTATAGAAATCTTCGCTGGCCACGGTGCCCATGAACGGTAGTTGCATGTGCGTGTGCGGATCTATGCCGCCAGGCATCAGGTATTGCCCGCTGCCGTCGAGGACTTCGGCGCCGGCGGGAACATCAAGGTTTTCACCGATGGCTTTGATCACGCCGTCGGCACAATAGACGTCGGCGCGATAACTTTCATCATGGGTAACAACGGTGGCGCCACGGATCAACAGAGACATTCCGAGTTCCTCGCAGGCATTGACCGACTTGTGCCGGTTCTAGATGTTTTATTAATGTACAGCGTTGCAGGTCGTATTCCTGTCAGCGCTGTCAGGAATAGAAGCTAGTCGCAGATTTGCAATAGATCAAGATTATTTTTTATAAGCTTATGACTGTTTTAAGTCTATGAAAAATAAGAATAAAAACCATAAATCACCAAAATGGTGAGGCCGTTCACCATTTTGACGCACTTGACAGGATGGAAATATGAGCAAGATTTCCTATGTGAAATCAGCCGCTTGAAGTTGAGCTGCGGTTGCTCGCTCACGATGAAAATAAATGCAGTGCACCAGATTGAGTCCTGTCTGTTCGGACAACTTGCCAAGTGTTTAGCCTGAGCACCCAGACAAGTTTCCGCGAACTCATCCGGTGAATAATTAAAACTGATGAATATCAGAAAGTTGCAAAGCGTTTGAAACACCGCCCGATGCGTAAGCGGGGCACCCGGCACGTTTATTGATGCCGCCGCTGACACCATGGCCGGTGCACGAAAGTTGTCAGTTCCTCCGGCCATCGTCCGGTTCGTACCCTCGGGTGCAGCCGCCTGATGAGCAAAAAAATAATCAGAAGAACAGTGGAGCGGCCATGCAACAGATCAGATCGCAAGTGACCGAGCGCGACGGCTTGTTCGAGCTTGAAGCCGGCAGCGACGTCCTCGACAGTCCCCGTTACAACCACGACATGGCACCGACCAAGGTGCGCGAACGTACCTGGAACAAGTGGCACATCACCGCGCTGTGGGTCGGCATGTCGATCTGTGTGCCGACTTATACCCTCGGTGGCGTGCTCACGGCGTACTTCGGCTTGAGCGTCGGTGAAGCGCTGCTGGCGATTCTGTTCGCCAACGTCATCGTGCTGATTCCGCTGACACTTAACGCTTTCCCCGGCACCAAGTACGGCATCCCGTTTCCGGTGTTGCTGCGCTCGTCGTTCGGCATTCTCGGCTCCAACGTGCCGTGCCTGATTCGCGCACTGGTGGCGTGTGGCTGGTTCGGCATTCAGACGATGTTTGGCGGGCTGGCGATTCACCTGTTTCTCGGCTCGGTGTTCGAGGGCTGGAAATCCCTCGGCGGCACGGGGGAGGTGATTGGCTTCATGGTGTTCTGGGCGTTGAATCTGTGGGTGGTGATTCGCGGTGCCGAGTCGATCAAGTGGCTGGAAACCTTGTCCGCGCCGTTGCTGGTGGCGGTCGGCATTGGCTTGTTGGTGTGGGCGATGCCCAATGTGTCGATGACCGAGCTGCTGGCGATTCCGGCTAAACGTCCGGAGGGCGCCAGCGTGGTCAGTTACTTCGCCGCCGGGCTGACCGCAATGGTCGGTTTCTGGGCCACGTTGTCGCTGAACATTCCTGACTTCAGCCGTTATGCCAAGAGCCAGAAGGATCAGATCCTCGGGCAGATTTTCGGTCTGCCGCTGACGATGTTTTTGTTTGCATCGCTGGGCGTGATCATGACCGCCGCTTCGGTGAAACTGGTCGGTGTGACCGTCTCCGATCCGGTCACTCTGATCGGTCATATCCAGAGCCCAGTGTGGGTCGCGGTGGCCATGGCGCTGATCATTATCGCCACGTTGTCGACCAACACTGCCGCGAACATCGTCTCACCGACCAACGACTTCCAGAACATCGCACCGAAGGTCATCAACCGCACCAAAGCGGTGTTGCTGACCGGGTTTGTCGGACTGTTGCTGATGGGTCATGAATTGCTGAAAAAACTCGGTTTGATCGTCTCCGATGTCAGCCTGGAAACCGTGTATTCCAACTGGCTGCTGGGTTATTCGAGCCTGCTCGGGCCGATCGCCGGGATCATGGTGGTGGACTATTTCCTGATCAAGAAACAGCAACTGGACCTGGCCGGTTTATACCGCGACGACGTCTATCCGGCGTGGAACTGGGCCGGGTTTCTCGCGTTCGGTGTGCCGGTGGTGCTGACCTTGCTGTCGCTGGGTAGCGATGCGTTCAGCTGGTTCTACAGCTATGGCTGGTTCACCGGCTCGGCGCTGGGCGGGATTATTTATTACGGGTTGTGCGTGATGCGTGCGCAGCCTTCGGTCGTGAAGTCGGCGGTGTAGCACATGATCATTCCCACGCTCTGCGTGGGAATGCAGCCCGGGACGCTCCGCGTCCCAACAGCGGACGCAGAGCGTCCATGGATGAGTTCCCACGCAGAGCGTGGGAACTATCGGTATCAGCACTGAGGAGATCCCCATGAACGCAGCCGTAGACGTTCTGCAATCAACCCATCAGCACATCAACCGCGACCGCTTATGGGCGTCGCTCATGGAGCTGGCCAAGCTCGGCGCCACGGTCAAGGGCGGTGTCTGTCGCCTGGCCCTGACCGACCTCGACCGCCAGGCCCGCGACCTGTTCGTGCAATGGTGCAAGGACGCCGGATGCAGCGTCACGGTCGATGCCGTCGGCAACATCTTCGCCCGTCGCCCCGGGCGTAATCCGAATCTGCCACCGGTGATGACCGGCAGCCACATCGACACCCAGCCCACCGGCGGCAAGTTCGACGGATGCTTCGGCGTGCTTGCCGGCGTCGAAGTCCTGCGCACGCTCAACGACCTCGGTGTGGAAACCGAAGCGCCGCTGGAAGTGGTGGTCTGGACCAACGAAGAAGGCTCACGCTTCGCCCCATGCATGATGGGCTCCGGTGTGTTCGCCGAGAAATTCACCCTCGAAGAAACCCTCGCCAAAGTCGATGCCGACGGCGTCACCGTTGGCGAAGCGCTCAACGCGATCGGCTACGCTGGCCCGCGCAAGGTCAGCGGGCATAAGGTCGGCGCCTATTTCGAGGCGCACATCGAGCAAGGCCCGATCCTCGAAGACGAACAGAAAACCATCGGCGTGGTGCTCGGTGCTCTGGGGCAGAAGTGGTTCGACCTCAAACTTCGCGGCGTCGAAGCGCATGCCGGCCCGACGCCGATGCACCTGCGCAAAGATGCACTGGTCGGCGCTTCGGTGATCGTCGGCGCCGTCAACCGCGCCGCCCTCGGCCACCAGCCGCATGCCTGCGGCACCGTCGGCTGCCTGCAAGCCTATCCCGGTTCGCGCAACGTCATTCCTGGCGAAGTGCGCATGACCCTCGACTTCCGTCATCTGGAACCGGCGCGTCTGGACTCGATGATCGCTGAAGTAAAGCAAGTCATCGACGCCACCTGCGAAGAACACGGCCTGACTTATGAACTGACCCCGACCGCGGACTTCCCGCCGCTGTACTTCGAAAAAGGCTGTGTGGAAGCGGTGCGCAGCGCAGCAAAAGGGCTTGGCTTGTCGAATATGGACATCGTCAGCGGCGCCGGCCATGACGCGATTTTTCTCGCCGAACTCGGCCCGGCCGGGATGATCTTCGTGCCGTGCGAAGGCGGCATCAGCCACAACGAAATCGAGAACGCCGCGCCGGATGATCTGGCGGCCGGGTGTGCGGTGTTGTTGCGGGCGATGCTGGCGGCTTCGGCGATGGTCGCGGGAGGGCAGCGGGCGGCTTGAAGATGAAAAGATCGCAGCCTTCGGCAACTCCTACAGGGAAACCATAAATCCTGTGTAGGAGCTGCCGGAGGCTGCGATCTTTTCGCTGTCACCACAACGTCATGAAAATGTGCGATTTTGCCGGCCCATGAAAATCATCACCTCCGGCGCGTCCTATCTGGACATCGACGCCTACGCCTGCTGCATCGCTTATGCAGAACTGCTCAATCTGCGAGGCATTCCCGCCCGCGCCATGAGCAGCGCACAACCCAACGCCAGCGTTTCGCACACCGTGCTCGGCTGGGCTGCTGCTTTTGACGATTGCCAGCCGACGCTGGACGATGAGTTTGTCCTGGTCGATGTCTCGGACTATCACCATTTCGACCCGTTGGTGGTGCTCGAACGGGTGGTGGAAGTCATCGATCATCATCCGGGGTACGAGCATTACTGGGCGCAGAAGCTTGGGTCTGCTGCCGATATTCGCCCGATCGGCGCGGCGGCAACTCAGGTTTTTCAGCGCTGGCAGGCGGCCGGTGTGCTGCTGCAGATCAGCGTGCAAAGTGCCGCTTTGCTGGCCACCGCGATTCTCGACAACACGCAGAATTTCACCGGACAGATGACCACGCCAGCGGACATCGAGGCTTACGCCGACCTCGCTTCACGGGCAAAACTGCCGGCAGACTGGCCTCGGCAATATTTTCTCGAGTGCCAGGCCAACATCGAGTCGAACCTTGCCGCTGCATTGGCAGCCGACTCGAAACGGATGAAACCCGAGAGCAACCTGCCATGCTTTTTCGCGCAAATGACTGTTTGGGATGCCGACACCTTGCTGCAAAAGCACCGGCCGATGATCAATTGCTGGATGGCAGAGCAGGGCGATGACTGGCTGCTGAATGTGATCAGTATCCGCGACCGCGAAAGCTGCTTTCTGGCGCCAGCCGAGGTCAGCCAGCAAAAGCTCAATCGCTTGTTGCCACTCGACTGGCAGGGCGGATTGGCCGTGCGGGCACCCTCAATGCTGCGCAAGGAACTGTTGAAATTGGCACTGGACGCTGCCAGTCACTGCGCGCCAAACACCATCGTCCAGTAAACCCCTTCGTCACTGCGCGTCTCACTGGCAAACCCGGCGCCGACCTGGGTAAACATCGGATTCATCAGGTTGGCGCAGTGCCCGGGGCTGGCCAGCCATCCAGCCATGGCCTTGCCCGGTGAACTCTGTCCGGCAGCAATGTTTTCGCCGATCTGCCGACCGCGATAGCCGGCCGCCCGGGCGCGATCGGCAGGCAGGTCGCCGTCCGGATCGCGGTGGGCGAAGTAGTTGCCGTAAGCCATGGCTTTGCTGTGCCCCTGCGCGGCTGCGCCCAGTGCTGCGTTCCAGCTCAACGGCCGGGCGGCGGCGAAGCGCTGGCGTCCGCACATCCGTGGCCGGGCGCGCGCGGCGTTTACCTCAGCGAGCAAGGCCTTGCCGACGCTGCGGTTATCGCCGACACGGCTGTCGAGCACCGGTTGCGCCAACACCACTTGCCATTCATTACGCGAACGACTGACACCGATGTCGGCGTAGCTCGCATCCAGCAGCGCGGCGCAGTGTTCGTCTTGCAGCAGGTCGAAGGCCTCTTCGGCGTCCTCGGCCCCAATCACGCGAATACTGCGCACCGCGATGGCGGAATACCCGGACGACTTCAGCGCTTCACGCATGCCACCGGCGTAGCGATAACCGATCGGCAAGGCCAGGTTCGACTTCAGCACCAACGGCGCCAGACGCTGCGGCGGGCGCCGATCGCAGCGCTGCGGATGGGCACGATAGTCGTTGATGGCAGCCACCAGTTGTCGCTCCGCACCGGCATGGGCGGTTTCAGCGAACAGCGGTGAAAGGATCAGCAGGCACAGCGAAACGAAGCGAGACGAACGAACGGCGTGGCGCATGAGACGGGCAGCTCTGAAGGAGGACAGCGCAAAAGTTGAGTGAACCGCAGAAAGCGGCGCGAGTAGGACTGGGCTTTTTGGACTTGGTTCAAGGGGCGGGGAGGGGGTTTATTGTGGGGCGACGACTTGCTGCATGTTTCAGGACGATTAAGCGTGGTTGGACTGGCCTCATCGCTGGCAAGCCAGCTCCCACAGGGGACGGAGCCGTACACAAAAATTGTGTTCACCGCAAAAACTGTGGGAGCTGGCTTGCCAGCGATAGCGTTCGCCCAGCCAACACAAAAAGCACGGGTGAATCCTCATTAGCGATTCAACAGATCCCCCATCCACTGCAAATACTGCGCACGGTCGGAAATCGAGTTATGCCCTGACTCCGGTACCACTCTGAGCAGCGCCACGCCTTGCGGGAAACTTTCCAGCAAACGCTGGGTGCTGGCGCGAGGGATCACCTCGTCGTCACTGGCCGCCAGCAGCAACGTCGGCACGCGGATATGCGCGGCGTACTTGCCGGACTCAAATCGGTCCTTGAGCAACCACTTCACCGGCACCCACGGGTATTGCCGCGCCGCGATTTCTTCAAGGCTGTTGTAAGGCGTCACCAGAATCAAATGTTGCAGCGGCCGCTGACTGGCCAGACGCACCGCGACGCCCGATCCCAGGCTGCGGCCAATGAGCGAAACCTGCGGGTGGCTGGCGTACACCTGATCAAAAAGTGCCAAGGCATCCTCGGCAATCGCCGCTTCCGACGGTGAACCGCCGCTGCCACCGAAACCGCGGTAGTTGAGCAGATACACCGCGTAATCGGGAAACGCCTCGGCAAACTCCGGCAGATTGCGCGACACGTCCTCGGCATTGCCGCCGAAATAGATCAGCGCCCGTGGCCCGACACGCTCGCGGGTGATCACTGAAACCCGCGCGTCCGGCATCGACAGGATCAGTTGTGAGTCGCTGCCGCTGACGGCATTGGGCTGCGGAAAATAGATCAGCGAGCGCTGAAAAAAAAACAGCGCCGCGCACAGCACCAGGTACACGGCAACGATCAATGCGACGAGTGACATCAAGGTTCGGGACATTCGGCTACTTTTAACGGTGTGTGAAGGATCGCTGTCGCAGTGTAGTTCAGCCCTGCAACCGGGCCGCTCGCACACACAACATGCAACAGATCAGCGCAACAGGGGAACCAGCATGAGCCACACTGAGGGTTACTCCCGTCGCCGATTGCTCACGCTGGCTGCCGGGGTTTCGGCGGTCTTCACCTTTGATCGGGCGCTGGCCACAACCACCACGTCCGCGACCACCGGAGGCCAAACCATGCAGACCCGTGCCATCCCGTCCAGTGCCGAGTCGCTGCCAATCGTGGGCCTGGGCACCTATCGCGGCTTTGACGTCGCGCCCGGTGACCCGGCCTATCGGCAATTGCCGGCGGTGCTCGATGAGCTGTTCAAAAAGGGCGGCACGCTGATCGACAGTTCACCGATGTATGGCCGCGCCGAACAGACTGCCGGTGAACTGCTATCGATCCACGAACCGCGTTCGCCAGCATTTCTGGCGACCAAGGTGTGGACGCGCGGGCGCAAGGAAGGCATCGCGCAGATGGAGCAGTCGTTCAGCCTGCTGCGCACCGAACGCATCGACCTGATGCAGATCCACAACCTGCTCGACTGGCAAACCCACCTGCCGACCCTACGTGAATGGAAAGCCCAGGGGCGCATCCGTTACATCGGCATCACCCATTACACACCCTCGGCCTACGACGAAGTCGAAGCGGTGCTGAAGGCCGAGCCACTGGATTTTCTGCAAATCAACTACGCCCTCGATGACCGAGGCGTGGAGAAACGTATTTTGCCTTTGTGCCGCGAACGCGGCGTCGCGGTGATCTGTAATCGGCCGTTCGGTGGCGGGGGACTGCTGGCCCGGCTCAAAGGCAAATCGCTGCCGGGCTGGGTGTCGGATGTGCAGGTCAACAGTTGGCCACAATTGGCGTTGAAGTTTCTGCTCTCGCATTCGGCGGTGACTTGCGTGATCCCGGGCACGGGCAATCCGCGCTATATGGCCGATAACGCCAAGGCCGGGTTCGGGCCGATGCTCACCGATGCGCAGCGGCATCAGTTGATTGCGCTGCTGGGTTAATCGATCTCGTAGACGGCGCTCAGCCGCGATAGCGCAACGCCTCCAGCAACAACGCAAACGCCGGCGCAGCCTGACGCCGGCTCGGGTAATACAGGTGATAACCGGAAAATGTCGGGCACCAATCCTCCAGCACTTGCCGCAAACGACCGTCGGCCAGATACGGCGCAACGATGTTTTCCGGGATGTAACTCAGGCCGAAACCGTCCAGCGCAGCGTCGAGCAACGGGTAGACACCGTTCAAGGTGATTTGCCCGGAGACCCGCACTTTCAGGCTTTCGCCATCCTTCTCGAACTCCCAGCTGTACAACCCGCCATTGGTCGGCAGGCGCAGGTTGTTGCAGGCGTGGTCGGTCAGGTCGCGGGGCGTTTGCGGCTTGGCGCGTTTGGCAAAATAGGCCGGTGAACCGACCACCGCCATGCGCATGTCGGGGCCGATGCGGGTGGCGATCATGCCTTGCGCGACGTCTTCGCCCAGGCGCACGCCGGCGTCGAAACCCTGGCCGGCGATGTCGACGAAACCATAGTCGCAGCTCACCTCGACGCTGATGTCCGGGTACTGCGGCAGAAAGGATTTGAGCACCGGGCGCAGCAGCCAGTCCAGCGAATGATCGGTGGCGTTGAGGCGGATCTTGCCCGCCGGGGTGTCACGTAGATTGCTCAGTGCCGCCAGTTCCACTTCGATCTCTTCGAAGCGCGGGCCGATGGTTTGCAACAGGTGCTCGCCAGCCTCGGTGGGCGAGACGCTGCGGGTGGTACGGGTCAGCAGACGCAGGCCCAAACGGGCTTCGAGTGCGCGGATGGTATGGCTCAACGCGGACTGCGAGACACCGAGCTTGGCCGCGGCCTTGGTGAAACTGCGCTCGCGGGCCACGGCGAGGAAGGCGAGCAGGTCGGTGGCGTTTTCTCGAAGCATTGATGAGTGTCCTGCATAAGTTTTTTCGAATTCTAGTCGATTATCTGAAGAGTTGACGCCGGTAGAGTGCTGACATTGTTTATCCGGAGGAACCGCCATGAACCCGATTGCCGCTTCTGCATTGACCCTTTCCCTGTTAGCGGGTGAGGTGCAGGCCAATGAAACACCACGAGTGAACGTCACACCGAATGGTTCGCAACCTTCGGCCAAGGGCCCAACGGACTGGTTCACCGGCACTGTGCGGGTCGATGCGCCGTTCAAAGGCACCGAAGCAGCGCGGGTCAGTGGTGCGACGGTGACGTTTGAGCCGGGCGCGCGCACCGCGTGGCATACACATCCGTTGGGACAGACCTTGATCGTCACGGCCGGTTCCGGGTTTGTGCAGGAGTGGGGGCAGCCGGTTCGTGAGATTCGTCCAGGGGATACCGTGTGGATTGCGCCGGGGGCCAAGCATTGGCACGGTGCGGCGCCCGGCACGGCGATGACTCATATCGCGATTGCTGAAGTGCTCGATGGCAAAGTCGCGGATTGGATGGAGCAGGTGAGTGATGAGCAATATCCGCGAGCTGACTGAAAGCTGTTGGTAGCGCACTAGCACCCCATGCTGGTGCGCCACCTGATTTCCCTCACCCCAGCCCTCTCCCGGAGGGAGAGGGGGCCGACCGAGGTGTCTTGCGCCATACATCGACCTGAGAGACCGAGTCGATTATGGGTTCACAGCACTTCGACCTGAAAGTGCCGTGTCGATTACGGATTCACAGCACTCCGACCTGAAAGTGC